>ENA-OFCF01000002-OFCF01000002.1-metagenomes-genome-assembly--contig:-NODE-2-length-191710-cov-5.450815_pt1 | contig 191710 bp, 180 predicted proteins | sample MGYA00153387_OFCF01 | MGnify analysis MGYA00153387 | reverse complement strand
CCTCTCCAGGGGATTGTCCCCGTTTTTAGGTGTCCGGTAAACTAGGGGTGGCTCACTCCGTCCCCTTTGATTGGAGCATTGGTGTTCCTCCGTGAATATATGAATTAACCACTGTTGTCGCATGTCAAGCTTGACTTATTATTACAGAAAATGTCACAGCGGTCACAAAGACCAATAATTACGTTTTCAACTAATTAGGTGCGGAGACATCTAACGATTGAATAATCACCTCCGTGCCCATCAACCAATCTCCACCCACACTGGCGCATGATCGCTTGGCCGTTCCCAGGTGCGTGGTTCGCGTTCAATGCCCGCGGCTTTTGATTGGGCTTTGAGTGCATCACTGATTAACACCAAATCGATGCGCAAGCCCAAATTACGACGAAAACCGGCCATTCGATAATCCCACCAAGAGAAAATGCCGGCTTCATCGGAATGCAGGCGGAAACTGTCGTGCAGGCCTAGCCCAAATAAGCGTTGCAAAGCTGCACGCTCCTGCGTTGAGGTTAGGATGCTGTCTTCATTCCAAAGCACCGGATCATGCACATCGCGGTCATCGGGTGCAATATTGAAATCACCGAGTACTACTAGCTTTGGGTATCGCGATAATTCGTCTTGCACCCAGTTGTGCATCGCGTCAAACCAACGCAGTTTATAGTCGTATTTTTCGCTACCCACCGATTGGCCATTGACCACATATAAATCAATAATGCGCACGCCGTTAATGGTGGCTGCCAGTGCGCGTTTTTGTTCATCGGCAAAGCCCGGAATGCCTTTTTGAATATCCAATATTTCAGTTTTACTTAGTATCGCCACACCGTTATAGGTTTTCTGCCCGTCAAACACCACGTGGTAACCAGCCGCTTCAATTTCAGCCTGAGGAAACTTGTGGTCTTCCTGCTTGGTTTCCTGCAAAACCAGCACGTCCGGCTCGGCAATTTTCAGCCATTCCAATAGATGCGGCAGGCGCACATTCAGCGAATTCACGTTCCAACTGGCGATTTTCATGGTAATTACTCGATAAACAAGACTCTATTATTCACAATAATAGTCAGGGTTGGGTACAATCTTTCAAACCAACAATATGAGTGACTGTATGCTTGAATCAGCCCGATATGCTAAAAAAGTCCGGATTGTGCATTGGCTAATGGCCATCATGATTGCGTTAAGCTATGTGGCCATTGAGCAACGCGGGCTTTTTGAACGTGGATCCACTGCCCGTTTTGCCATGATGCAAACGCATTTTTGGTTAGGCATCGGTATTTTTATTTTGGTCTGGGAGCGCATTGCTTTGCGCATCAAACATCGGGTGCCGCGCATTGAACCAAGCTTACCTGTTTGGCACGCCGGTCTATCGAAAATTTTTCATTTTGCGTTATATGCATTTTTTATTGTGATGCCGATTCTAGGAATCATGACCGCTTGGACCGATGGAAAAACCATTTTCATTCCATTCACCGAGATCGCACTGCCGACATTAATGGCAGAGAACGAAGCGTTGGCGCATCAATTGGAAGATTTGCATGGCCTTATTGGCGATATATTTTATTGGGTGATTGGTATCCACATTGTGGCTGCTTTATTCCATCACTTTATCCGCAAAGACGATACGCTAAAGCGCATGCTTTAACGCTTTTGCATGCTCTAAACTTTAGTCAGATAATCAACCAATTTATTGATGATTCGGCCATACGGTGCATCGAACAATTTCATGCCATTGATCCGCGACTGATACATGACCGGCATGGCCTTGCTGAAGGTCATAAAGCCATCTTTGCCATGATAATGACCCATACCAGACGCACCAACGCCACCAATCGGCAAATCGTCTTGGCCGAATTGGATGATCACATCATTGATGCACACCGAACCGGCACAGATTCTGCCGAGCACCGCATCCACGCGCGCTGACTGATTATCGAATAAATAAAATGCCAGTGGCTTATCTCGATTCAATACAAAGCCAATAGCTTGATCAATGCTGCTGTAGGTGATGATTGGCATGAGCGGCCCGAATATTTCCTGTTTCATGACGTTCAAATCATTCGACGGGTTAATCAATAAAGTGGGCGGCATCAATTTCAGGTTGGCCGCTTGTTCGGCATTTTCTGAACTTTCATAAGCAACAGTGCGAACGCCAGCCGCTGTGGCTTCATTCAACCAAGCTTGCAAGCGCTCATATTGGCGAGCATTGATGATGCCGGTGTAGTCGTTATCATGGGTCAGGTTTGGGTACCGGCGCTTGACGCTGGCCATAAACGCCGTGATAAACGGCTCTAACTGCGCTTCCGGCAACAGCACGTAATCGGGTGCTACACAGGTTTGCCCGGCATTGAAACATTTACCAAACGCGATCCGATCTGCGGCTTTTTCAATTGAGTAATCTGGCGCAACCAGTGCTGGCGATTTTCCACCTAGCTCCAAAGTAACCGGCGTTAAATTTGCCGCCGCCGCGGCCATAACGTGCTTGCCCACCGCCGTTGAGCCAGTGAAAATTAAATGATCGAACGGCAACTGTGTGAACGCTGCGCCCACTGTGGCATCGCCTTGCACTACTACCACTTCATCATCGGAAAACACTTCGCTGAGTATTTTTTCAAGCAATGCACTAACGCTTGGGGTGAATTCAGAAGGCTTCACCATCACCCGATTACCGGCAGCGATAGCATTCACCAACGGGATAATGGCGAGTTGGAATGGGTAATTCCATGGCGCAACCACACCCACCACGCCGAGTGCGGTGTAGCGAATTTCGCCACGTGCTGGTTTGAAGGTGATGTTGACCGAACGACTTTGCGGGCGCATCCAGCGGCGCAAATTTTTGCGCGCGTATTTAATTTCATCCAAGGTAACCATCACATCGGCGCCTAAGGTTTCAATGCGCGAACGCCGACCAAAATCAGTATTGCAGGCTGCCACAATATCTTCTCGGCTACGTCTAACTGCGGCATCCAAACGCGTTAGCATGTCGATACGTTGGCTGTAAGTAAACACACCATTCAAGTGGGCATTTTTCAATCGATCAAAAGATGTACGAAGTTGCATGGCGGTCAGTTAGAATGGCTAAGAATTCATTGTACCCATATTGCTCACCAAAAGGTCATTCCATGGCAGCCATTCGCGCCTTTAACAACACCACTCCAAGCCTCGGCCAGCGCGTATTTATCGACCCTGATTGCACCGTGATTGGCGATGTGATTATTGGCGACGACAGTTCAATTTGGCCGGGTACAGTGATTCGCGGTGACGTGAATTTCATCCGTATTGGTTCGCGCACAAACATTCAAGACGGCAGTATTGTGCATGTTAGCCACGACTGGCTAGTTGGCGCCCAAATCGGCTATGCCACCATCATCGGCGACGACGTAACCATTGGCCATGGCGCGATTATTCATGCATGCACTATTGAAGATGGGTGCTTGATTGGTATGGGCGCTATCGTACTGGACGGCGCTGTGATTAAGAAAAATGGCTTTGTGGGCGCTGGCGCAGTGATTCCGCCCGGCAAAACGGTGGGCAGCGCTGAACTATGGCTCGGCAATCCAGCCAAATGCGTACGCACACTTGGCGAAAAAGACATTGAACAACTGTATTATTCAGCCGCGCATTATGTGCGGTTGAAGGATAAATACCTAGTCGAGGTCAAGGCTGAGGTCAAGCCCAGACTTGATTAGCAGAGGGTATTATCAGCCATGCAATCGACGCTACGATTTAAGATAGAAAATATCAGCTTGCGGATTTTTCATATGCGCCAAGTGCTCATCGAGTGCTGATAGATAAGCCATGTCGATTGCCTGCAATTGGCCGCTTTTCATCAGATAGGGCCTGAAATGCTGTCGCTCGAATAGTGCCAATAACTGTAACGGATCTCGGCCGCAGGCCCGAATGAAGCATGGGCTAAATTCAACCAAGACGCGGCGGGTTCTAGCCAGAGTTTCCGTGGCTCCGAGCAGTGCATCGACTTCAAAGCCCTCAATATCCATTTTCAGCAAATCAATGTCGCCAGGCACGTCTCGCAACAGATCATCCAGCGTGCTGATTTTGATGGACACCTTGTCCGTAGATGTGATGTTCTGACGTAGCGAGTGCATACCCGGATTCGACTTTGCGTTCAAAAACAATTCCGCATTGCCCGCCTTTTCGCCAACGCCGGATGCGATGATCTTGACATTATCGGCATGGTTTACAGCTTTATTCTTAGTCAACAAGCGCAGGTTCCCGGGCTCAGGCTCGATGGCAACTACTTGCCCTGTAGATCCCGCGCATAAAGAAAAAATCATGCTGTACCAGCCGAAATTCGCACCTACATCCACAAACAACCGCCCTTGGCCGCCTAGGAAATTGTCCAGAATCCAATTAGAGTTTTCCGCCTCATAGGAACCGAATTTTGAAAGGTGCTTAGAAAAATACGTCCCCGGAAGTACCCAGTAGGTCAGTGGAATGTTTTTAAGCTGGAAACCCATATCGTGTTTTCTGTACAAAGCTGACTTGACAGCATGTACAACGCCCCGCCATGTAGATTGCGCAGTTCGTTTTTTTAGCGGGAAAACATATTTTTTCATGCCTCCAAAAATCCTTAATTCATAGAAATTGATAGTGAGAATGAATTACAACATATTCTACGGCATGTGGTTAAGAATTTATGAAAAGGGCTTACGCGATGGCATACAACCTGCCATCGGTGATGAGCAGAGCGACCGCCAAATTGAGGCCTTGGTGGCTGTGCTAACTCGGCCACGTAATCACCCGCTCCACGCTCGCTAACGGAATAGCACAATAAATATGCGGATACACTTCGCCGCTGATTGGATGTTTATCCCAATGCAGATAGTCCACTAACGAGGCTTCATCCAGTTTCAACAAACAAATCGACTGCTGCTGAGAAAAATGCTTTGCAAAAACAATCGACACTTGTTCGTGACTTGCGGCGTGAATAAATCCTTCCGAAGCCAACGATGGCGTCTGCCAATAGCCAAGCTCAAGAGCGCGCTGCCAATCGGTCTCATCAGCCAGAATATACACACCGAAAGCCAGTGCATTCGAGCTCATTCGCTGGCGCTCTCACCATCAGCAATGCGGCGTAGCTGGGTATAGACTTCATCGGTGTCTGGCCGTGCGCCTTGCCACAGATAAAAACTTTCTGCAGCCTGTTCCACCAACATACCCAAGCCATCAAAACAATGGCCACATTCACCTGCCTTTGCCCATGCCAAGAAATCAATGGCGGAGCGCCCATAGCTCAAATCGATGGCAACCGTGTGCCCTGCGCCTAAATGAAATGGCAATTTTAGCGGCTCAGTGCTTCGCCCCGCGGATGTGGCATTAATGATTAAATCAAAATGGCCTAGCTCATCCAAATCATGCCAATAGCGGGTATGCACGCGATCAGGGTCTTTCAAAGTATCCAACAGCGCATCGGCTTTTTCAGGGCTACGATTACACACCAGAAGCTCAGCAATTCCTGCATCCAATAATGCCGGAGCAACGCCCAGCGCCGCGCCGCCCGCGCCAAGCAATAAGGTTCGCCGTCCGCGCAAATCAATACCTTTGCGCTGCGTTAAATCATTCACTAAGCCTGTGCCATCGGTGTTGTCGCCATGCCATTGGCCATCTACACGCGTGAGTGTGTTCACAGCCTGTGCACGCTGTGCGCGCTCGCTAAGCCGGTCACACATTGCAATCACAAGTTGCTTATGCGGCAAGGTCACATTCAAACCAAGTCCGCCGTTTTCTGCAAAATCCGCAAGCCGAATCGCTAACTGTTCAGGCGCGCTTTCAATGGTTTGATAATCCAAACCAACCGACCATTGTTTACCGAACAAGCGATGAATAAACGGCGACAAGGAATGATCAATCGGTTGGCCAATCACAGCAAAACGGGCATTGGGATGGCGTAGGCTCATGCGTTCAATCCTTTAAATAGTGAGCTGCATCTAAGGCAAAATAACTCAATATGCCATCCGCACCAGCGCGCTTCATGGCAATTAAAGACTCCATCACACACGCACGTTCGTCCAACCAGCCATTGCCGGCGGCCGCCTTAATCATCGCGTATTCGCCCGATACTTGATACACGAATGTTGGCACCTTAAATTGATCTTTTACACGGCGCACTACATCCAAATACGGCATGCCAGGCTTAATCATCACCATATCGGCACCCTCTTCAATATCTAAAGCCACTTCGCGCATGGCTTCTTCAATATTGGCCGGATCCATTTGATACGAATATTTATTGCCCTTACCCAAAGCCGATGCTGAGCCCACTGCGTCACGAAACGGTCCGTAAAATGCTGATGCATATTTGGCCGAGTACGCCAAAATTTGCGTATTACAAAATCCTTCTTCTTCCAAGGCTTCACGAATAGCACCAATTCGGCCATCCATCATGTCGCTCGGTGCCACCACATCCGCGCCAGCAAATGCATGCGACAACGCCTGCGCGACCAGCACTTCAACGGTTTCATCATTCATCACATAGCCAGCATCATTCACTAAGCCGTCTTGTCCGTGACTGGTGTATGGGTCAAGCGCTACATCGGTAATCACACCAAGTTCCGGGAAGCGACTTTTAATAGCTTGAATCGCACGCTGCGCAAGGCCGTTTTCGTCATATGAAGCATGCGCATCCAAAGATTTTGCCTCCGGTGCGGTTACTGGGAACAGCACAAGCGCCGGAATACCGGCTTGCATGGCAAGCTCAGCTTTTCGCAACAAATCATCCATACACAAACGCTCTACACCAGGCATAGAAACAACTGCGCTACTGTGCGCTAACTCATGTACAAACACCGGAAGAATTAAGTCATTAATACTCAGCGTATGCTCTCGCATCAAACGGCGAGAAAAATCTGCATAACGCATACGACGCGGGCGAATCATTGGAAAGCTCATCTGTGGCTCCTGTAGTCAGGTAACTATGATAACGCGCGCATTTGGCAATTGCCTATTTGCCAGCGCCTAGCGCATACAATTACTTACTGGTAGAATCGGAACACACGTTGGGGTGTATTACGAATGCTGCGCGGCAATCAAGACAATACTGTTTTTTATCAAGCACTTGATAGTGCGGGTGATGTGCGAAGCATTGCGGAATTGCTGTGTGTGTTTTTTATGGATGCCGCACTTTCGCAATACCCTCAATGCGCTTGGAAAATTTATACTCAAAACGGGATTGCCGATAAACACAGTTACCCGCAGATTAGCACTGAGCAACTGATACATTGCCATGCTCTAGAACAAGAAGTGTCGACACAAGCATTAAATAATGTTTTCGTCTTGGTGCAAGAACCTGCGTTTGATTTTATTTTAAGCATGCCTGATGCGAGCGCAAGCGGACTTCAACACAATGTATTGGTGAATGAGTTACTTTTTCATGCGGGAATTCGTATTAAATATTTGCTGGAAATCGCTTATGTTGAAACTTTAGAGCGGCAACTAGAAAAATCGCAGCTGCTGCAAAAAGCACTTTTCGATATCAGTAATCTGGTCTATTCCGAACATGTCTCGTCTGTATTGTACAAAAAATTACATTCGATTGTTGCCCGCTTGGTGTATGCCGAAAATTTTTTTATCGTCAATTACAACCAAACAAAACATAGCATGCAATTTCTGTATTATGCAGACAGCATTGACAAAGAGCCCGTTGATCCAGACATAGAATGGGACGATAAATTACTCACCAATAGCATTACCTTGGCCATGTTGAAGTCTAAGCACTATGCCTGGGATAAATCACAATCCCTGTTAGATAAATTTGGCTTAATACACGAGCCTGAACTTGGCCCTGAAAGCAGTGATTGGCTGGGCATTCCAATGCTCGAAAATGGCATTGTTGTTGGCGGCTTAGTGGTGCAGAGCTATAGGACCGAAAAATGTTACACCCAGGCTGACTTAAACTTACTTACTTTCGTGGCGGAACACATCCATCAGTCACTTTCGCGGCGAGCACAAACCGATGAACTAGAGTTTAAGGTTAAAGAACGCACAGCAAAGCTTAGCCAAGAGATTCATGAAAGACAGCGTTCTGAAGAAATTCAATCTACCTTATTCAATATCACGCGTCTTGCCACACAAAGCGAAAGCCTTGAACAGTTTTACCCTGCAATGCATGAAATTGTTGGCCAGCTATTGGAAGCGAAAAACATTTATATCGCGTTTATCGATATTGACAAAAAAATACTTAATTTTCCGTATTATGTTGATGAGTTTGATGAGCTGGTAGTATCAAGACCGCTGTCGAATGGCCTAACTGAATGGGTGTTAGCCAGCAAAGCACCTGTGCTGCTAAATAACGCGCAGATTATGCGCTTGAGACAACAACAAATGGCGGTTGTTCAAGGCCACACGCCAAAATGCTGGCTAGGTGTTCCGCTGATCATTAAAGGCAAAGCGATAGGCGTCATTGCCCTGCAAAGCTATGACAATATCGAAGCGTATTCTTATAAAGAACAAGAATTGCTGGTGTTCGTCAGTAGCCATATTGCTCAGGCGCTAGAAAAAATTGAAGCCTCTAATCGCCTCAAGCAGGCATATGCTGAAATGGAAACCAATATTCAGAAACGCACCTATGAGCTAGAACTGAGCAATCAGGCGCTTCGCGAACAAATTACCCGACGTGAGCAGGCCGAGTTAAAATTAAAATACGATGCAATGCACGACCAACTAACTGGCTTGGCAAATCGCAATCAATTGTATATTAGCCTTAAGCAATCCATTGACAACTATCAAGCCAATCCAAATCGTTTATTCGCGGCGTTTTTTATTGACCTTGATCGATTTAAAATTATCAATGATTCCATGGGCCATTGGGTTGGCGATGAACTGCTTAAGATTGTGTCAAAGCGTATACAAAGCTGCTTGCGCAAACCCGATTTAGTGGCGCGCTTGGGTGGTGATGAATTTGCCGTCATCTTAAACAGTATTCGCAGCGTGAATGAAGCGAAACTGGTGGCAGAACGCATGCTGCAAGTATTTACTGAACCAATGTATATTCAGGGCAAAGAACTCTTTATTTCGCCAAGCATCGGCATTGCCATTTCGCACGAACGGCATCAAGAACCTGACGAGATTCTTAGAGATTCTGATATTGCCCTATACCGTTCAAAAGAATTAGGTCGCAACCGCTTCACCTTTTTTGATGATGCATTGCACCAATCTGCACTAAACACACTCATTATTGAAGGCGATTTACGCAGAGCCTTAACGCGCAATGAGTTATTCCCTTTTTACCAACCATTGATTAATCTCACTTCGGGTAAAGTGCTTGGCTTTGAAGCGCTGATGCGTTGGAAGCACCCACATAGAGGCTTGTTGCTGCCAAGCCATTTTTCTGATGTTGCCAAAGAAACCGGCTTAATTGAGCAAATTGACTGGGTGATTTACGAGCAAGTGTGTAGGGATTTGCCGGTATTACTGAATATGGCGGAATACGCTAGCATCAATGTTTCGCCGCGCCACCTTGGCCATGAAGATTTTGCTAATCGCTTACTTTCCTTGATTGCCGAATACGGCATAGAGCCTAAAAATCTTAATATTGAAGTCACCGAAGATGCGCTGATTGAACATCCTGAGCTAGGCTTAAAACTTCTCACCCAAATTAAGCAAGCCGGCATACGCATTAGTTTGGATGATTTTGGCACCGGTTATTCGTCGTTTTCTTACTTGCATAAATACCCCTTGGATTGCCTAAAAATTGATAGAAGTTTTTTAGCAACCCTAGCTACTCATCCTGATAACAAAACCATGCACTTAGTTCGCGCTATTCATGCACTGGGATTATCTTTGGGCTTAGATGTGATTGCAGAAGGCGTTGAAACTGCTGACCAAGCCGCTTGCTTGCAGCAAATTGGCATTATGCTTGGGCAAGGCAATCTATTCGCAAGGCCTGCCGCTATTGAAGATATTTGTAAAACGTTTAGCCAGGCAGCGGTCTAAGATAGCCTTCCGCGCGCATCCAACCCATGGTGTCAGCAAGCAATTGCTGTAAATCGGTTTCTTGGTAGCACAATAATTTTTTAGCTTTGCTTGAATCAACGTGTAAATGGTGGCATGTCATTGCCACCGAGGCTGGGGTTATTTGCGGCATTCGGTTTGATACGTACGAAAAACCCTGACTGAGCTGGCCGATAGCTTTTAACAAAGCTTCCGGCATAACGCGCGTTGCGGGCTTTCGATAACACAACACCGCAATCATTTGCACTAGGTGCAAAAAACTTGCGTGTTGGCCACCCAATAAAAACGATTCATTACACAGGCCCATCTGCCAAGCCGTAACCTGCGCCTTGGCAATTTCCCGCACATCGGCAAACGCACCTGAACCCGGCGGAACGCCTGGCAAAGCATCTTGATCAACCATCTTAATTAGCCGCGCCCAGTTGTTGGTATCGCCTGGGCCAAGCACATGCGAGGGATTAAAAATAATAAACGGCAAGCCAGACTCTTGCACTGCAAGCTCGCCCAAGAACTTACTGCGTTCATAATTTACCCAGCTCTCACCACCGCGCTGCGGCAGCGTTTCCGTAAGAGTTTCATGGCATAAATGCGAGTATGCAGAAACACTGGATGTATGCACAAAGCAATTGACACCAGCACGCTTTGCGGCGGCTAACAAACGCTGCGTGCCGCCCACATTGGTTTCAAGCTGAATAGCTTTATCTTTCGACCATGCACTTGTATTAGCCGCACAATGAAACACCGCGTGCATGCCTTGCGCAGCATTATCCAAAGAGGCTTGATCGCTTAATTCGCCTCGAATCGCAATTGCCCCGCCAGCACTGAGCAACTGATCTGAACGCTCTGAGCGAGATAAGACGCTGACCTGATGGCCACCACTTAGCAATTCGCGCAATAGATGCCCGCCAACGAATCCGCTGGCTCCGGTGAGTAATATGTTTGCCATGCTAAGCCCTTTGCTTTTTGTTAGTTTATGCCCAAAGAAGTGAAAATTGCGCGACAATATCCGCATGACAGAACCTAAGCACCCCCTTTATACCGAGCTATGTACCGGCTTAAGCACATTGCATTTGAATACGCAGGTAAGCACCAAGCTTTTAGACTATCTAGATCTTTTAGCGCGCTGGAATAAAACCTACAACCTAACCGCCATTCGTGACCCACGCGAAATGCTAATTAAGCACTTGCTTGATAGTTTGGCCATGCATCCCTACTTTACTCAGGATAATTTAGCAGATTTAGGCACAGGCCCAGGCTTGCCAGGCATCCCTTTAGCCATCATCCGGCCTGAAGCGCAGATTAGTTTAGTGGAAAGCAATGGCAAGAAAACCCGCTTCCTGCGCGAAGTGGTGCGCCAACTTGGCTTGCCGAATATTCGGGTGATTGAATCACGTGCCGAAGCGTTTGCTGAACCTGAACAATACCAAGCCATCACTGCGCGCGCTATGGATAGGTTGTCGGGTATTTTGGCGGTGGGTGGGCATTTACTTCGCCAAGACGGCGTGTTGCTGGCTATGAAAGGCCCGAGCATTGATGATGAAATTGCCGAATTACCTGAAAAATGGCAGGTTTTGGCGCGTCATCCGCTGCATGTTCCGGGCTTAAATGCCGAACGCCAGCTGATTGTTATTGGCAGAAAGTAAACCTTAGCTAAAAAAAAACCATAATCCTCCGCATAAAAACTCGTCATTAGGCATAATGATGGGCTAGGGGAAAAAATCTTGTCATTGGAAGTAGAATGAGCCGTATTATTGCGATTGCTAATCAGAAAGGAGGGGTTGGCAAAACCACCTCAGCGGTGAATTTAGCCGCCGCTCTCGCAGCTAGCCCAAAAAAAGTCCTGTTGGTCGATTTAGATCCTCAAGGCAATGCCACCATGGCATCGGGCGTTGAAAAACGTGAGCTAGAGCATTCCATCACCGAATTATTACTTGGCGAATCAACGCTAGAACAAGTGCTAACCCGCACCGAAGAAGGTTACGATTTAATTCCAGGTAATATGGATTTAACCGCTGCCGAAATCCAATTGATGGACATGAGTGCGCGAGAAAGTCGGCTAAAGCAAGCCTTGGCACCCATTCGCGATAACTACGACTTTATTTTAATTGATTGCCCTCCCTCATTATCTTTGCTTACACTGAACGCATTGTCTGCTGCCGATGGCGTTATAGTGCCGATGCAGTGCGAATACTTTGCACTGGAAGGTTTGAGTTCGCTGATTAACACCATCAACGCATTAAAGCAAAAACTAAACCCTGCGCTTGAGATTGACGGCATCATCCGCACCATGTTTGATATTCGCAATAATTTGGCAAACGCGGTTAGCAACGAACTAACTCAACATTTTGGCGAGTTGGTATTTCGCACACTGGTGCCACGTAACGTCCGGCTTGCTGAAGCGCCAAGCCATGGCCAAAGTATTATTCGCTACGATAAATCCTCGCGCGGCGCCATTGCGTATATGGGCCTGGCTGGCGAAGTGATTCGGCGCACTAATAAAATAGTTAAGGAGAGTGTGTAATGGCGGTAAAGAAAAGCGGCCTGGGTCGCGGTTTGGATGCGCTGCTTGGTAGTAATTTGAAAGCTGCTAGCGCACCTGCCGATCTCAGTAAAGAAGGCTTAACGCATCTTGCCATCAGCAAACTGCAGCCCGGCAAATATCAGCCGCGGCGCGATATGAAAACCGAAAAATTGGCCGAACTGGCCGACTCGATTCGCGCTCAGGGCGTGATTCAACCGATTGTAGTGCGTGAAATTGCAGACGGTAAATTTGAAATTATTGCTGGTGAACGTCGTTGGCGCGCGGCACAAATTGCTGAACTTCGTGAAGTACCGGTGGTGGTTCGCGATGTTGATGATCGTTCAGTGATTGCCATGGCCTTGATTGAAAATATTCAGCGCGAAGATTTAAATCCGCTTGAGGAAGCCAGCTCGCTGCATCGCTTAATTGATGAGTTTGATTTAACCCACCAACAAGCCGCTGATGCGGTTGGTCGCTCGCGTGCGGCGGTTTCGAACTTGCTGCGTTTGCTTGAGTTGCCCGAAGCTATCCGCAAATTATTGGAAGATGGCCGACTTGAAATGGGCCATGCGCGTGCTTTATTAACGCTGCCTGCCAATCTAGCGATTGGCTTGGCACAACTTGCCGCCGACGAGCAATTATCGGTGCGTGAGGTGGAACGCCGTGCTCAACAGGCTGGTAAAAATAAACCGCCTGCAAAATCTACACCAGCAGCGCGCAGCAATGCCGATATTGAGGCCTTAGAGCGCGAAATTGCCGATTTATTGGGCGCTAAAGTACAGGTTAACCACGGCAAAAAAGGCAGCGGAAAACTCGTTATTCATTACCATGGCTTAGACACCCTTGACGGCATTTTGGAAAAACTCCGCCACTGAAGCTAGGCTACAATAATGCTACCTGCTATAAATCAGCATGATGAGGGCGGTCTATGACCTTAGATAATCAAGTGAGTCCACAAATTTCCGTGGTGGTGCCGGTGTTCAATGAGCAAGACAATATTGCGCCCTTGGTGCACGAAATTGTGGCGGCGCTTAGAGGCATAATCTCGTTTGAAATTGTATATGTTGATGATTGCTCAAAAGATGCATCGCGTGATGTACTCAAACAATTACAACTAGTAACACCTGAACTGCGCACATTTGGGCACACCAAACAAAGTGGGCAAAGTACCGCCATCCGCAATGGCGTAAAAAAAGCCCGAGGCACATGGATTGCCACTTTAGATGGCGACGGACAAAACGACCCAGCTGATATTCCAAAACTAATCGCAGCTCGAGATGTGGCCGAGCCTTCCGTGAAATTATTTGCTGGCTGGCGCGTTGAACGCAAAGACACTGGCTCAAAACGCTGGGCCTCCAAAGCCGCTAATGCCATTCGCTCGCGCTTACTTAAAGATGAAACACCGGATACCGGCTGCGGTATTAAACTATTTGAACGTGCCCTATTTCTAGATTTACCGTATTTCGATCACATGCATCGCTATCTGCCGGCCTTGGTGAAACGCGCTGGCTTTCAATCCATCAGCGTTCCGGTTAATCACCGCGAACGCAGCACCGGTGTCTCCAAATACAACAATCTCGGCCGCGCTTGGGTAGGTATTTCCGATTTACGCGGGGTTGGATGGCTGATTAAACGCAGCAAAATCAGCGTGGTCGTTGAGCTATGATGAACCTGCCGATCGAGTCGCTGTTATGGACCGGCCTTCATGTGACACCGTGGAAATTGATTGGCTATACCGGTGCGCTGATGTTTGGTGGGCGCTGGCTGGTGCAGTTTGTGGCCTCTAAACGTGCCGGCAAACCGGTTATTCCTCGGGTATTTTGGTATATGAGTGTGGTCGGCAGCCTGATGACCCTGAGCTACTTCCTGTTTTCATCGAAACAGGATTCGGTGGGGGTCTTGCAAAACCTTTTTCCGGCTTTCACCGCTCTGTATAGCCTATCTTTAGACATCAAACACCGCGGCTGGCACCGCGACCGAAACCCGCATTAACCGCTACCTGGGTCAACACAGGGGTTCGCCCCTACAAAACCGGGAATTACGTGCCCATTTGCGTGAAAACAGCTTTTCAGGCATAATAGATGGCTCGCTCGAAGCCTAGCTTGGCTGTGTGGAACACAATACACACGCCGTCATCGAGCACCCCCTTATTGTGTGCAAGCAATTGCAAGGCCGAACTCACCCAGGCTATGGGTGACCCTTAATACTCTACGAGGTATGCCATGAGTCGTATTTGCCAAGTAACCGGCAAGGCTATGCAAAGCGGTAACAACGTTTCGCACGCCAACAATAAAACCCGCCGTCATTTCCACGCCAATATTCACGAACGCCGTTTTTGGGTTGCCAGTGAAGACCGTTGGATCAAATTAAAAATTTCAGCCCATGGCTTACGCACTATCGACAAACGCGGAATCGATTCCGTACTTGCTGAACTGCGTGCCCGTGGCGAAAAAATTTAAGGAGCTCATCACATGTCATCTAAACGCGATAAAATCCGTATGATCTCTTCGGCTGGTACGGGTCATTTCTACACCACCGATAAGAACAAAAAAACTACGCCAAATAAAATGGAAATGTCGAAATACGATCCAGTGGTTCGTAAACACGTCATGTACAAAGAAGGTAAAATCAAATAAGCCGTTTTATTTGAGATTTAAAAAAACCCGCACCTGTTGCGGGTTTTTTATTTTATGGCTATACGTCTTCATCACGTTCAAGCGAGCATAGTAGGTTTTTTGGAGAACACAGCATGGCCGGCAAAATTCTTATTTACGGTGCATCTGGCGGTATAGGTTCGGCCTGTGCGCGCATCCTAGTAGCACGTGGGCATTCTCTTCATTTAGCTGGCCGGAATCAAGCGGCTATTGAAGCATTAGGTGAAGAATTGCAAGCCAGCTTCAGTATTGGTGATGTGACCGACGATAGTTTTTTTGAAAGCGTAAGCGCAGCAGCTGGCGAATCGCTTTCCGGCTTAATCTATGCCATTGGCAGCATCAACTTAAAAACCCTTGGCCGGCTGAAACGCGCTGATTTTCTGCGCGACTATGAACTCAACGCATTAGGCGCGGCACTTGCCGTGCAATCCGCTTTGCCGGCATTGAAAAAATCCGGTGATGCTTCGGTTGTGTTATTCAGCTCAATAGCCGCAGCGCAGGGTTTCAGTATGCACGCATCCATCGGCATGGCCAAAGCCGCGGTATCAGGATTAACCTTGAGTTTAGCGGCCGAGCTTGCGCCCAGTATTCGCGTTAATGCCATCGCACCTTCGCTAACACAAACGCCATTAGCCAAAGGCTTGTTGCAAAATGAAACCGTGGCGCAAAGTATTGCCGCACTGCATCCTATTCCACGTTTGGGCGTTGCAGAAGAAATGGCTGAATTAGCGGCCTTCCTGTTATCACCGCAATCCTCATGGATTACAGGGCAAATCATCGGTGTAGATGGTGGGCGCTCAAGCTTGCGAGTTAAAGGCTGATGCAAATTCTACTGACTGGCGCAACTGGCTTTATCGGTAAAAGCTTAAGCAAACGTCTGTTGGAAAAAGGTCATACGCTGACGGTTGTAAGCCGCAATCCTGAAAAAGCGATAGCCTTATTTGGCAGCACAGTGGCAGTCTGGTCGTCAATTTCTCAGTGGTGCGAGATGACCCATTTCGATGCGGTAATCAATCTTGCTGGCGAGCCTATTATCGATAAAGCTTGGACCAACAAGCGCAAACAAGTATTGCTCGACAGCCGGGTGGGAATCACTGAACAGTTAGTGTTGGCGATGCAACGTGCCAAGAACAAGCCATTTATATTTCTGAGTGGTTCGGCAATCGGTATTTACGGTGACTGCGGGCAAACTATCTGTTTGGAGAGCTCTCCAGCTGGTAAAGATTTTGCAGCAGAGCTATGCCTTAAATGGGAACAGGCTGCACGTAAAGCCGAAGTATTTGGTGTGCGTGTCGTGTTATTGAGAACTGGGCTTGTGTTGGCAAAGCATGGCGGCATGTTGAAAAAAATGCTTGTTCCTTTTTCATTCGGCCTTGGTAGTCAGCTTGGTAATGGCCAACAGATGATGAGCTGGATTCATTTAGACGACTACATTGATGCCGTTCTATTTCTACTGGATTGCGAAGAGTGCCAAGGTGCTGTAAATATGACGGCGCCAAACCCTGTATCGAATAAGCAATTCAGCCAAGAATTGGCAAGTAGTCTAAAACGCAGAGTTTTATTCAGCACGCCCGAATGGGCACTGAAACCCGTGCTGGGTGAGCGCAGAATCTTGCTGTTTGGTGGCCAGCTTGTCTTGCCTAGCAAGCTGCTGAGTCATGCATTCCACTTCCGCTACCCAAAACTTACCGACGTCTTGAAAAGTGTTGAGGTAAACTAAGCACAGTTCCTTTTTCAAGAAGTTTCAACCATGCGTGTTAAGCAAAACAATGGCAGCATCTTGCAAGTGAAGGTTAAGCCCAATGCGCGCGAAAATCGCCTAACCGAAAGTAAAGATGGCGTGTGGATTGCTAGCATTAAAGCATTGCCAGTGGATGGCAAAGCCAACGACGCCTTAATTGAATTAGTGGCGGCACATTTTAAAGTCCGCCGGCGCCAAGTGAGCATTGCCACCGGTAGCACTTCACGTTTAAAACGTTTATTTATTGAATCCTGATGAACACATCTAAAGAAATCGATTATGTTCTAGGCACACACGATGCCGAAATTGGGCGCTTGCATTTGCAACATGGCATTTGGCGCGAATTGGTGCATGATTGCTGGAGGCGTGCTGGTATTGGCGCTGGGCAGCGCATTATTGATATTGGTTGTGGGCCGGGCTTTGCCAGTGTTGATTTAGCCGATTGTGTCGGTTCAAGTGGCAAGATAATCGGTATTGAGCGCTCTGAGCGTTTTATCGAATACGCAAAAGCCTTATGCCAATCACGCGGATTAAATAATGTTTCATTCCAACACGCCGATGTGATGCTGGATGAGCTTGCCATTCAAGACGCCGATGCTATTTGGTGTCGTTGGTTAGCGATTTTCGTTTCTGACCCCGCATTGTTAGTACAAAAAATGGCGGCGATGGTAAAGCCGGGCGGCAAACTTATTTTTCATGAATATGTGCATTACGAAACCTATCAATCGATTCCACACAGCGCACATCTAGAGCAGTTCGTGCAACACGTGATGAGTAGCTGGCGCGAATTTGGCGGCGAACCGAATGTGGCACGTACCTTGCCAGATCATTTAGCAGCGGCCGGTTGCCGATTATTAGACACGCGGCCGATTAGCTTCAGCGCACAACCACACCAGCCAGTTTGGCAATGGCCAGCCAGTTTCATTGACATCAACTTACAGCGTATGCTCGAGCTTGGTCAGGTTGATGCGACCTGGGCAGAAACGCTCAGAGCCGATATCTCGGCCTTGCAAAGCAATCCAAATGCGCTGTTGATTACACCGATGGTGTTGGAAATCATCGCCGAGAAATTGTGATGCACCCAGGTAAAGTTCAACGCGAAAAAATTAAAACGCTAACCGACTTGCCCAATGTTGGGTCGTCCATAGCTGCCGACTTACGACTACTTGGTATTGTTAAAGCCGAGCAATTAGCTGGCCGTGATGGCTATGCTTTATATTGGCAATTATGCGAAATCACTCAAATGCGGCAAGACCCTTGCGTGCTTGATGTGATGTTGGCCTTGGTGGATTTTGCTAATGGCGCTCCTGCCCGCGCTTGGTGGCACTACACCGCGCAACGGAAACAGCAATGGCCTTCACTCTAGAAACCGAGCGCCTGCAACTTCGCGAATTCACCCTTGCCGATGCACCGTATATGCTGCAAAAAACCAATTTCAATTACAAAAACTGTTAGCTATCGTAAATATTGAGAATGTTGCATCAAGAAAGTTTTTGGAAAAGCTCGGCTCCCAGTACCCGCGCATGATTGCAATATACAACAACGAACCCGATTTATGTTTGTATGTAATTGCTTTAGAGTGCTAAGTCTGCGCAACGCGTTTTTTTGAAGCGAGATAAATCGCTAATATAAATGTCATCGCACACACGCCAAGTAAATAATACGAAGGCGCTAGTTTCTCATTTTTCATCCATAACGAAATTAGAATGGGTGTAAAGCCACCAAAAATTGAATACGCCACGTTATATGAAAACGAGAAGCCAGAATAGCGAACCACTGGCGGAAATAGTGCGACTAAAATCATCGGCACCACCGCCACTGAGCCTAAACAAAAGCCTAAAGCGCTGTATAGAAAAATCGTGTGGTTTAAATCGCTTGGCAGGCTTCGGTAAAAAATAAAACTGGTTAGCGCCAACAGCGCTGAACCCAACATCAGCACACGATAGGCACCGATTTTATCGGCCCACCAGCCCCAAAAAATGCAGCCGGCCGTTAGGCAGACAATGGCAATGCTGTTTGCTTGCAAAGCATCATGCGCCGAATACTGAAACTGGCTTTGCATAATCGAAGGCGTTAGCAAAGTTACCGTGACGATTCCTGCACTTAAAAACCAAGTGAGCAACATACTGGGCCAGATTTCGGCTTTATGTTCGCGTAATACTTTTTTTAAGGGCAACTCGCTGGCGAGTGCTTTATCTGCTTTCATGGCCATAAACACTGGCGTTTCCTCAAGCCAACGACGCAAATACAGTGCGAACACACCGAACACGCCGCCTAATAAAAATGGCAAGCGCCAGGCATAGTCCAGCACCGCTTGTGCTGGGAATAATGTATTAATTGCCATGGCAACCAGTGAGCCAAGTAAAATACCGGTGGTGAAGCCGGAAAACAGTGTGCCGCTAGCTAGGCCAACAAATTTTTTCGGCACATGCTCAGACACAAACACACAGGCACCCGGAATTTCGCCGCCCACTGCCGCGCCTTGCAAAATGCGCATCAGTAATAACAAGATTGGTGCGGCTATGCCAATCTGGGCATAGGTGGGCAATAAGCCCATGATGAATGTGGGCACCGCCATTAAAAATAAACTGAACGTGAACATACGTTTGCGGCCAACTAAATCACCGAAATGCGCCATTAGCAAGCCACCAATTGGGCGCGATAAATAGCCGGCGGCAAAAATACCGAATACTTGTAATTGCTTCATCCATTCAGGCATGTCTGCCGGGAAAAATAATTGCCCAATACTGGCCGCCAAAAATACAAAAATAATGAAGTCGTAGTATTCCAGTGCCCCGCCTAACGCGGAAAACCCCAAGGTTTTGATGTCTTTACGGCTTAAGGATTGATTGTGATTTTCCATGGCGGTTTGTGAAAATGGTTTATTCAGATTAAGCTAGTATGCAGTAAAACCATCCTAATCAGCACGAGGTACACATGGAATCATTAATCGGCGTGTTGGTGGGCATTGGCTTAAGCGCAGCATCCGGCCTTCGCGTATTTATTCCCTTATTGGGCATGAGCGCCGCCGGGCATTACGGATTGATTCCTTTAACCGAAAGTTTTGCGTGGCTAGCCAGTTGGCAAGCGATGCTAGCTTTTGGCGTTGCCGCCATACTAGAAGTCGGCGCGTACTACATTCCATGGCTTGATCACGCACTTGATGTGGTGCTTGCACCGGCAGCGGCCGCAGCCGGAACCATCCTTACCGCATCAACGCTTGGCGATATTTCGCCGTTCCTGAAATGGACATTAGCGATTGTGGCTGGCGGCGGCGTTTCTTCCATAGTTCACTTTGGTTCAAGCGCTGTGCGCTCGGCGGTGGGCATTCCAACTGGCGGTTTAGCAAATCCGCTGGTTTCTAGCGGCGAAGGTATAGGTGCAATTGCGCTTACTCTACTGGCTTTGTTTGTGCCAATTCTGGCCTTTGCCATTGTGCTGTGGCTGCTATATCGCGTACTGCACAGGCTGTTCATTAAAAACCGTCGAGCGCACCGCCAGCTTAACTAATTCTTTACCTACTATTGGTTAGAGTGAGCCGTTGGCATAGCCAACGCATATACATATATAACAATAACTTTCAGGAGAGGGATATGGATCTGATTATTTTTCTGCTTATCGGTGCTTTAGTGGGTTGGCTGGCTGGTGTGATAATGAAGGGCGGCGGTTTTGGATTAATTGGCAATATTGTTGTTGGAATTTTGGGGTCAATATTAGGTGGCTGGTTATTACCAAAACTAGGATTAGGAATTGGTGGTGAGTTTGGTGGTTTTATCACTGCTGTAATTGGTGCAGTGATTCTATTATTCATTGTGCGCTTGATTAAGGAAGCCTAAAAAAATAGACAATAATGCATTTTTCATGAGAGCCGCCTTCGGGCGGTTTTTTTATTGCTTAGAATTTTGCTGCTTCAGATACGCTAAAGCTTTATCAATATACGTATCGCCCATCAACACAATGCCTTCTTCGGCATTGATGTTGGCGGTGGCACCTGCTTTGATATGTTTGGGTAAATCTTTTTCTGTGTATAAGGCTTTCGCATTACCTTCTAACAATACCTCCGGCACAATGCCTTGCGCCTGTATGGAGCGATCATTGGGCGTGTAATAGCGCGCGGTAGTTAATTTGAACGCATCGCCATTATCCAAATAAATCACGTTCTGAACCGAGCCCTTACCAAAACTTCGGCTGCCCATCACGGTTGCACGCTTATGGTCTTGCAAGGCGCCGGCAAGTATTTCTGATGCGCTGGCGCTGCCGGCATCTACCAATACCAAGACTGGTACACCTGTGAATTGTTGTCCTGCTTTGCCAAAGTAGCTGGCATTGCTAAGTGCGTCTCGGCCTTTAACACGCACAATTAACTGATCTGCTAAAAATTCATCGGCAATATCTACTGCCGCAGAAATCAGCCCGCCCGGGTTACTGCGTAAATCTAACACCACGCCAGTAGCTTTAACTGCTGGCGCAGCATCTTGCAGTTTTTTCCACTGTTTGCGAAATTCCAAGCCAGTATCGCCCTGAAATGCACTGATTCTGAAATACGCATAACCAGGCTCCAACCAACGTGCTTTGACACTTTGCAGCGCAATGATTTCACGGATGATGGTCAAATCAAAAGGAGCCTTTTCGCCAACGCGTTCAACCGTTAAAACTACTTTGGTGCCCACTTTGCCACGCAAATGATTTGGGCTGGCAGAATCGTCATCATTATTAACCGGCACGCCATTAATCGCGGTAATAAAATCGCCGGCACGCAAGCCTGCGCGTTGCGCTGGCGTGTCGTCAAACGGAGAAACCACACGAATACGGGTTGGGTCGCGCTCATCGCTTTCAATGCCAATGCCGGCATAGCCGCCATCACTTAAATCTTCAAATTGCTGTGCTTGATTAGCCGATAAATAACTGCTGTGCGGATCAATGTCGGCTAATAAACCACGCAATGCGGCGTTCATAATTTGCTGGTCAGTCAGCTGATCCACATAGCTGTTGCGCACGGCTTGGAAAACTTGCGCGTAACGCTGAATTTCAGCAATCGGCACGCTTGATTCGGCTGGCGGAGCTTTGCTTTGCAATTCAGGTTGCGGCGCAGCATGAGCATTTGCGGCCAATAGAAAAGCGCTTAGGCTCAGAATAATTTTGCTCATGGTCGCAACCATCCATTTGGGTTTTGAGGCTGACCATTCAAGCGTATTTCAAAGTACAGCGCAGTGCGCCCTTGACCACCAGACGAACCCACCGTGGCAATTCGTTCGCCGGCTGTCACAGCATCGCCCACTTCTTTAATCAGCGCATCATTATTTGCATACAAACTCATATAGCCACGGCCATGATCTATAACCATCAACATTCCGTAGCCTTTCAACCAATCGGCATACACCACACGGCCAGCAGCCACTGAATACACAGACGTTCCAGCCGGTGCAGCAATCAACAAGCCTTCACTGCTGCGGCCATCTGGCATGGCATTACCATAGCCTGCCAATAAAGAACCAGTTAGTGGCCAGCCGGTCAGATTTTTTGGGGTGATTCTTAGCGTAGTTTTCGCATTGCTTGGCCTACCAACAACCGTTGGCGCTTTACTATTTGCGGCGGCTTGGCGCAATTTATCCAGCAAATTACGCAAGGCCTTTTCATCTTTACCTAATGCCTTAATTTTGGCTTGCTGAGTTTTGTATTTTGCATCCAGCGTGGTAACCGCTACGTTACGTTCTTCGCGCTGCTTAGTTAGCACCTTTGCCGCTTTTTGCTGCTGAATTTTTTGTTTGGCCAACGTGAATTTTTCTTGCTCAACAGCCAAGCTGGCTAGCGCTAATTGTTCAAGCTCAGTCGATAGTCCGACAATTTCAAGCTGCCTTTCTTGCTCAAAATAACGATGATACTGCAGCCAACGTGCGGCTTCGCTGAGTTTATCTTGCGACAATAAATGCTTTAATTCGCTGTTATCGCCTAAACGATACGCCGAACGCACGAGCAATGCCAACTGATCCTTTTGTTCACGCAGATTGCGCTCCAAGCGCTGCTGTTCGGTTTCTAATTGATCTAGTTTTTTTTCGCTGCCGTCAATCGCGCCCTCAATTTTAGTTAAGCTTTGAGTACTCACCGCCACTTTTTGATCAATCTGGCGCAGCTGTTTGGCTTCTAGATTGCGCTTTTCTTCCACTTCGCGCTGCGCCTTGCTGAGCATTTTTATTTCTTTTCGCAAAGCTTCAATTTTCTTTTCCGCATCGACAGAGTTCTTCACCATCGGCGCTTTGTTTTGTGCAAAAGCAACTACCGCAAATAGCAGACAAATAACTGCAGCAATCATCCTCATGAACTAAACTCAACAAGGCTTTGCCCAGTCATTTCGATTGGCGCAGGTATATCCAGCAAATGCAGAATTGTCGGTGCAATATCGCGCAAAGAACCGCCAGCGTGCAATTCAGCTTTACGCCCAACATACACAAAGTACACCGGCCCAACCGTATGTGAGGTGTGCGGCTCACCGGTAATTGGATCGCGCATCATTTCAACATTGCCGTGATCGGCGGTGACTAACAATTCTCCGCCAACTTCCAGCACCGCTGCGCATATTTTACCTATCGCAGTATCCACTGCTTCTGTTGCTTGAATAGCGGCACTCAAACTGCCGGTATGGCCCACCATATCAGGATTGGCTATATTGCAAATAATTACATCAAACTGTCCGCTTGCAATCGCTTGCGTCAGTTTATCGGTAAGTTCCGGGCAGCTCATTTCAGGCTGCATATCGTAGGTGGCTACTTTTGGCGAAGGAATTAGAATGCGCTGCTCGCCCGCCACCGGCTGTTCAACACCACCATTGAAGAAGAATGTGACGTGTGCATATTTTTCGGTTTCGGCAATGCGCAATTGCTGAAGACCTTTCGCGGCCAGCACATCAGCCAAAGTATTGCGCAAGCTTTCTGATTCATAGGCAACAGCGGTTTTAAGCTTGGCATCGTATTCACTTAAGCACACGAAGCGCGACAATGCTGGCCGCCTGCCTAGATCAAAACCAGAAAATGTATCGTCAACATAACAAGCAGCTAATTGCCGAGCTCGGTCGGCGCGAAAATTCATAAACACAATTGCATCGCCATCTTGCATGGCATGGGCATGTTCAAGCACCGTGGCTTTAACAAACTCATCGGTCTCGCCACGCGCGTAAGCTTGCGTCAATGCTTCGGTTGCAGAAATCGCATGAAAATCAGCTTGCGCGAAGGTTAACGCCTGATAAGCCGCTTGCATACGCTCCCAGCGTTGGTCACGGTCCATCGCATAATAACGGCCAATCACCGTGGCAATGCGTGTTTGCCCTAACTCGGCACACTCATCTTGCAAAGCACGCAAACTTGGTTCAGCCGATTGTGGCGGCATATCACGGCCATCCAGAAAAGCATGCACTTGCACATGTTTTACGCCCTGCTGTTTGGCCAAGCGCAGCAAAGCGAAAATATGCTGCTCATGCGAATGCACTCCGCCCGGCGACAACAAGCCCATAACATGCAGGCATTTGCCATTGGCTTTAAGCGCATCAAAGGTGCCTATGAATGTGGGATTTAGGTTAAATGAGCCATCTTCAATGGCCGCGTCAATGCGGGTTAAATCTTGATAGACAATGCGCCCTGCGCCAATATTCATATGGCCGACTTCTGAATTGCCCATTTGCCCCTCAGGCAGGCCCACAAACTTACCCTCAGTATGAATTAAGCTGTGTGGGTAATTGCCTAATAATGCGTGCCAATTCGGTAGCTTAGCCAAGGCAATGGCGTTGTCTGCGCGCTCAGCGCGATAACCCCAGCCGTCTAGAATGAGTAGTACAATCGGTTTTGCCTTCGCCACACCTTTCTCCTAAGCCTTGGGGTAGGCCATTAAGCCTACCAACTAAAGGCACATGACAATTTTAGCAGTCAGGGCAATACTAATGCCATAACACTCTGAGGATAATTTATGAACCGTCTAGTTTTAGCTCTTGCTCTTGCCGCAGCATTGCCTGCTGCCTTTGCTAGCTCCGATGCACCCGACCTGTCGAAAGTCAACGGCAGTTTGGTTGCCAAAGCAGGCCAAACTTATGGCGATATCGATACCGTCAACGGGTCAATTTCCGTTGAAAATAAAGCCATAGCCAGAGATGTGGAAACCGTCAACGGTGAAATTACCGTGGATGCTGGCGCTAGATTGCGCGATGTTGGCACCGTGAACGGTGGCATTGTATTACGCAACGGCGTGAGCGCGCGCAGCGTAGAGACCGTTAATGGCTCGATTATTGGCGTCAGCAATTTGCGCGTCGAGCAAAGCGTTGAAGCAGTCAATGGCTCCATTGAAATTGGCGCTCACAGCATCATTAACTCACATGTTGAGAACGTCAATGGCAGCATCAAGTTGCTTGCCGTAAGGGTCTTAGGCAATGTAGAAACCGTCAATGGCAGCATTACTTTGGGTGAAAACACGATTATTTCCGGACACCTAAAAGTAGCTAAGCCTACCGGCTGGGGCATCAACTGGAGCAAGCCGAAAGTACCACGCATTATTATTGGACCGAAAGCGCAAGTTGTAGGCAATCTTATTTTTGAACGCGAAGTTGAACTGTATGTGCATAGCAGCGCCAAATACGGCAAGATTATGTATTTAGAAGCCGAAGCCGACAAAGTAGGCTCCTTGAAGCCTATCGTGTTCACCGGCAAAGAACCCACTTTCTGAGTGTTAAAAGCTAATGTCGCTTACAATGAAACCTCTGTAATGGAGGTTTCATGCGTTTTAGTGTCTTGCTATTTTTACTTATTGCCACGATCCACGGCTTTTTCAGCAGCCCAGTGCAAGCACATATCAATACCAGTTTCGGGCCAGAAATCTCTGCTGAAGATTTGCAGCAACACGCGCATTCCATATCCGAATTAAAAACATCCAAACAACAAGCCTACCTACTATTACAATTCAGACGGCTTGGATTAAGCATCAGCAAATTGCCATGCCAAGCGCGCGGGAAAATGGCCACATTGGCGGGCACAAATACTAGCCATACAGATTCAGTTGTCTATTTCGCTAATTTAGAAGACATTTACCAAATGGCCAGCGTATTGGAAATTGCTGAGCGCTTTCTAACCACCAAGCCTCGCCCGGAACACACTGTTTATTTTATTTTTTCAAGCAACCCGCCAGAAGTTTTAACGCAATGTGTTACGCTAAAAAAAACGCGCTTAACCATACAGCCCAAAGACATGGAAAAATTGGATTCTAGTAGCCTAGTTCGCGATTTAAACGCCCTGCAACGGCAAGGTAAATAATTACAGAAGCTTTAACAGAAACGCCGCTACCTGTTTGGGTTGCTCCATCATCGGCATATGGCCACAGCCTTTCAGGATTTCGGTCTCAGTTTTCTTCAAGCCTTTGGCAAAAACCAAAGCTGCACTCGGATCAATAATTTTGTCTTGATCACACCATAATAATCCTGCCGGTTGCTGCAGCAATGGCAAGCGCTTTTGCAATAAAAATGCTTCTGGGCCTAAACGAATTTGATTAAACACAGTTTTCTCAAATTCTTTTTTAGCCGCACGTTGCTGCACAATCACACCAATAAGTGCTTTTGGAATATAGGGCGGATCGGCGAATACATAGGTTTTCATAAAGTTCAGCAAGGCGTCTTCTTCATACTCGGCAAATGGGTTATAGCCTTTCAGCACTTGCCGTGCAAACTCATTTTCGGTAAATGCCACACCAGCAGACGACATAAACACCACACGCTGCACTTGCTCTGGGTGATCGATACTGAGCAGGCCAGAAATCATGCCGCCCATCGAGTGCCCAACCAATAAAGCGGTTGGCTGATTTTCTGATTTCAAGAACGCATTCAAGCGCGCAGCCTGAGCCAGCGGACCATAATCTTGGCCGGCTTTCGGCATGCTTTCGCCCCATCCCGGTAAATCCACAGCGATCACACGATGTTGTTTCGACAAAGCACCAATAACCGGCAACCAATTTTCTTTACTGCCGGTATAGCCGTGCACCAATACAATCAGCTCGCCTTGCCCGGCTTCTAAATACGACCAACGCTCGCCCTCAACCGTTTTTACTTTCAATGTGGCGCCAGCCATTAAACGTTGTCGTGCAAACTCTGCTTGCAATGCCTGCTCTGGAAAAAATTGTACGAAGCCAATACTTAATAAAAGCAGAGCTGCGATGCCGATTAGAATTTTTTTCATTGGGCCACAGTTTCTTTAGTTGCTAATGCTTGCTCAACCGAATCAACCGTGATGGGATGATAGCCAGGTTTGGCTTTGGCGAAAACTGCTTGTGCAAACGTGCGGCCTTCGTCGGTATTGGCGAGCGCGTTATAGGTTGGCATAATCAATTTACGGCGGCCAATTTTAATTAAGTACGCTTCAATGGCAGGGCGCGCGACTAAATAATTGCTACGCACGGTGAGTGGATACCAGCGCATGGCAATTTCAGGATTAGCTGTGCCTGTAAATGTAAAGGCGGCGTCTAAGTCTTGCAGTTGTTCAGCGGATAGCGTCTCGGGCATTTTTTCAATAAAGCGCACCCACTCGTGGCTAGTCCATGCTTGGGTTTTCAGCTCGGCAGCTGGCGTACTGCCGTTCTGCCATTGCATTTGCTGTTGATCAACCGCTTCAAAGCGTTTGGATTGCGCAGGCTTGGCAAAAGATGGAATGCCCGGTTTATGCATCCATTCCCTAACTTCGCCAATGCTGACTTTGCCGGGATACTTATCAAGTAACTCAGCGCTAATGAAACGCTCGAACTCTTCACTGTGCGTGCTAGTGAAGGCATGGGTGGTGAACCATTGGCGCAAGAAGGCATCGAAATTTTCGCGGCCAAAACGTTGCTCCAAAAACATCAAGAACCATTGGCCTTTAATATACGGCACTTGGCTGAGCGCATCATCGGGGTTTTTATTCACTAATGGTGCGAGCGCCAGCAATTGATCAGCAGGTGCTAACTCTTGCATGTCTTTGCCAAGCCCGAATTGGCTGTTGACGTTTTCCATCTCAGCTTGTTCAACACCATACACTTCATCAACAATGCGATTCTCAACATAACTGGTGAAGCCTTCGTTCAACCACATGTCTTTCCAGGTGCTGTTGGTCACTAAATTGCCCGACCAAGAGTGTGCCAATTCATGTGCAATCAAGCTAGTCAAAGATTTATCACCCACAATCACCGTTGGCGTAATAAAACTTAAACGCGGATTTTCCATGCCCCCGAACGGGAAACTGGCAGGTAAAATCAACATATCGTAGCGGCCCCACTGATACGGGCCATACAATCGTTCGGCGACTTGAATCATTTTTTCAGTATCTTCAAACTCTTTCGCGGCCGCAGCCACAACGCTCGGCTCAGCCCAAACTCCAGAGCGCCCAGAAATCGGTGCGAACACCACATCGCCAGCAGCAATTGCCAATAAATAGGAAGGAATTTTTTGCGGCATATTGAAACGGTATACCCCATCGCGCACGGCTTTCGGGTCGTTGTTGGCGCTCATCAAGGCCATCAAGTTGCTATCGGTATTAATCTTAGCTTCGTAAGTAAAACGAATGCTTGGTGTATCTTGCAGCGGCACCCACGAACGCGCATGAATGGCCTGCGATTGACTGAACATAAACGGCTGCTTGCTGGAGGTCATTTCTGGCGTTAACCATTGCAAGCCGGAGGCCTCTGGGCTGGTTTGGTAAAAAATACGCACCCGTTCAAATGGCTTCGGCATGGCAATGCGCAATGCCGAACCATATATCGGATTCGCGGCATCGAGCGTGTAATTCAGTTTCTGCCAACGTTTACCATCGCCGCCTTGAATGGAAGTGATACGTAAATCACGTGTATCCAATACTAGTTTCGTGGCTTTTGGATCAAGCCAATGCAAGGTAAGATCGGCGCTGCCTTTTAAAATGCGCTGTTGCATGCTTACGGTTAAATCCAAGCGAATATGTTCAATCTGTACTTTATCGATTTGGGCATAAGAATTTGGATCGGCAATGAAACGCGTGTCAATAACATTAGCCGTTTTGGCGTCCACATTTTGTTCTGATTTACAGCCCAACAAACTCGCGCAAAGCATTGCGGTGAAAAAAAATTTACTCATGATAATTCCTTAAATTTTAAAGCCGCTATGGATTGCTACAATACCACCAGATAAATTTTTAACACTGCACTGCTCGAAGCCCGCTTCTTCCATCAAAGCCTTCAAGCCTGCTTGATTGGGATGCTTGCGAATTGATTCAGCTAAATACTGATAGCTATGCGCATCGCCAGCGATTAACTGGCCGAGCTTTGGCAAGACTTTAAACGAATGAAAATCGTAAATCGGCTTGAACCACTCGGCCTGCACTTCGGAAAATTCCAATACCATCAGCTTGCCGCCAACTTTCAGAATACGATGCATCGATTTCAGCGCGGTGAGTTTATCGGTCACGTTGCGCAAGCCAAATGCCATAGTGATGGCATCGAAACTGTTATCGGGGAACGGCAATGACTCGGCATTCAGCTGCACATAGCTAAGGCCTTTGAGCAAGCCCAAATCGGTTAAGCGATCGCGGCCAACGCTAAGCATTTCTTTATTGATATCGCCAATAACGATTTCGCCTGATTCGCCAACGCGATCCAGCAGTAATTTGGCGATATCGCCGGTGCCGCCGGCCAAATCAAGCACGCGGTCACCTCGCTTGATGCCGGACATACCAGTGAAATAGCGTTTCCACAGGCGATGTACGCCGAGCGACATTAAATCATTCATTACGTCGTACTTAGTGGCTACCGAGGAAAATACCTCGCCAACCAGCTTTTTCTTGTCTTCAACCGGTACGTCACGGAAGCCGAAATGGGTGGTTTTATCGTTCATAGATGTATTATCTCATATCTTACAGGGGCGTCATTAGGCACAAGTTTTTGACATAGTGTAGTTACTAAGCTACACTTCGCAGATGTTGATACAAAAATCTGACCTTTACTTCGATTGGTTTAAAAGTCTACGCGACCAACAAGCTAAATCACGCATCCTTTCCCGATTGGATCGCGTAGAGGCCGGTAACTTAGGTGAGTGCGAATCTGTAGGCGAAGGGGTTTCAGAAATGAAAATTCATTACGGTCCCGGCTACCGTATCTATTTTATTCAACGCGGCACTGAATTGATTGTTCTACTAGGTGGCGGAGATAAATCGACTCAAGCCAAAGATATTAAAAATGCCATTAAACTGGCTAAGGATTATCGATCATGAACACTAAAGTAAAATTCAGCAAATACGATACTGTCGACTTCCTCGAAACTGAAGAGGACATTTTGGCCTATTTTGATGCCGTGATGGAAGAAAACAGCGATGATCCAGCGCTTATCGCTAAAGCCTTAGGCAATATCGCCAAAGCGCGTGGAATGACACGCGTAGCAAATGATACAGGCCTATCACGGGAAAATTTATACCGAGCACTTTCCGGCGATGTAAAGCCTGATTTTGATACGGTTTTAAAAGTCGTTAAAGCATTAGGCTTAAAATTGAAAGCGGCGAGTGCATAAGCCTAAAGCAAACTTTTGATTATAGTTTCGCTCGGAAGCCGAAATGGGTGGTTTTATCGTTCATGGGCTTATTATCACATGCCGCAGTGAGGATTTCATGTTCAGTCGCGTGACAACTCTTTCTCATTCAGCGCCTGCAAATACCTAGCCCAACGCACGTCATATTCTTCACCCAATTCTTTGAGGAAGCTCCATGTATAAATGCCGCTATCGTGCCCGTCATTGAAGCGTAGCACCACCGCGTAATTGCCGATGGGTTCAATAGCGGAGATGTTCACCTCGCGTTTGCCGCCAATCCACACACGTTGGCTTGGGCTGTGGCCTTGCACTTCAGCCGAAGGCGATTCAACCCGTAAATATTCGCAGGGTAATTCATAACGCGAGCCGTCTTCAAAGGCCACTTCCAATTTATGCGAAGCGCGGTGCAGAATTATGTCGGTTGGTTTGATACTCATGATTCTTTCTTCCGTTTCGCGCGCGGGTGCGCGGCGTCGTACACCGTGGCTAAGCGCTGAAAATCGAGGTGGGTGTAAATTTGGGTGGTGGCAATATCGGCGTGGCCGAGTAGTTCCTGCACACTGCGTAAATCGCCGGACGATTCAAGCATATGGCTAGCAAACGAGTGGCGCAATAAATGCGGATACACACGCTTCCAAATACCCTGCTTTTGCGCCAATTGGCGCATGCGTAATTGAATGGCGCGCGTGCTGATAAACGCACCAGCACGTCCTGGAAAAACTGGCGCGGTATTTGCCGCACCTGCTTGTTTGCGCAAGGCATGCAAGGCGCTAATGGCGTGGCTTCCCACCGGCACAACCCGTGTTTTATTGCCTTTACCAAGCACCGTCACTAAACAATCATCTAAATCCAGATCTCGCCAAGTGAGAGAGCAAAGCTCCGATACCCGCAAGCCAGACGAATACAGTAGTTCCAATATGGCACGATCGCGAACGCCAAGCACGCCATCGGTTGGTAGCTCTACTAAGCGCACCGCTTCATCCACATCTAATACTTGCGGCAATTTACGCGACGCTTTCGGTGCACGCAAACCTTGGCTTGGGTTGTGGCTCATGGCGCCTTGTTTCAATAAATACTTGAACAAGCTTCGCAGTGCAGAAAGCCTGCGCTGCACACTTTTCGGCGCTAAGCCACGGCGGTGTTCCTGCGCCATAAACTGCTGAACATGGCTGAATTGCGCGGCATTGGGATCTAGCAAGGCATTGCTTTGGCAATATACTTGCCAGGCCGCCAAATCGCGCTGATAACTGCTTAATGTGTGTATTGAAGCCTGCCGTTCAAAGCGCATATGCTGTAAAAACTGCTCAATGCCGGAAGCCACATCGGCCATACTCAGCGTTTGCAGCGCAACATGGCAACTTGATACAACTCACCAATCCAACGCAAAAACAAAGTACCCATGCCCGGATAAAAGCGATGACTGTCGGCACTGCCGACGGCAATTAAGCCAATACCGCTGACTGGGATTAAGGCAACTGATTGCGTGTATTGCAAATCTGCACCGAATAAAACTTGGGTTTTCTCGGCATTCAAACGGCCGCAGATTGGCTCGCCACTGGCTAAGCAATCCACAAACGGCATCATCCGCGCATCGTTTTCTTCTATGCAACTGTACCAATCAGCGGAAAGGCCTACTAGTGTTGAGAAATTGATGATCCGCACCGATTCACTGGAGAAATCTTCTTTAAAACTGGCAGCAAGCGTTTTCACCACTTCAGCTGAAGTATTGGCCCGAATTAATGCCAAGGATAATTCATGAATATGCTGCGAGAGTTTCTCATTGTCTTGCGCATTGGCATTCAGCTCATGCAAGCGATGATTCAAATCGCGGTTTTTATCACGCAATATTTCCAACTGATAGCTCGACAGCGAAGCGGTTTTACCATCCTCTTTCGGTACCACTAAACTGGCGGCTAAATCAGGGAATTGCCCAAGAAAGCTTGGATGCCGGCGCAACCACACGGCTACTTCATGGGCGCTCAATTTTTCTGGCCTGTCGTCAATCATTACACCATTCTCCTTCATACACTAATTTGGCTGGGCCAGTCATAAGCACTTCGGCATCATCACTGTCCCACTGTATTCGCAAAACGCCGCCGGGCAAATGCACATCAAGCTGGCGATCAACCAAACCTAAACGCATCAAACTAACTGCTGCTGCGCAAGCGCCAGAACCACAAGCCAAGGTTTCACCCACGCCTCGCTCATAGACTCGCAAACGAATATGTTGGCGGGTAACCACTTCCGCGAAACCAACATTCACACCCTCTGGAAATACCTTGGCGGCTTGCACAAACTTTGCCCAACGCTGCACCGGCGCATCGAAGCAATTTTCAACTCGAATCACGGCATGTGGATTACCCATGGAAACTGCCGAAAACTCAATAATCTGACCCTCAAACGGCAACTGGTAAGTCAGGCTGGCTTGTTCGGCCACCAAGGGTATATCATCCGGCGCAAAAAACGGCTGGCCCATGGCTAATGTGTACAAGCCGTCAACATGGCTAACCTGTATCAACCCCGCCGGACTATCCATGGCAAATGTGGGTGTATTGGCAATCTTGCGCAAAACCAACCAATGCGCGATACAGCGTGCGCCATTGCCGCATTGCTGGGCAAAACTACCGTCTTGGTTAATGATTCTGTATGAGGCGATGGCCTGCGCCGATTGTGGCGACTCAATGACTAATAGTTGGTCAAAACCAATGCCAAATTGTCTGTCGCCCATTAAACGAATTAATTCACTGTCAGGTAAGCCTGAGTTTGTGCGGCAATCGAGCACCACAAAATCGTTGCCCGCACCATGCATTTTACTGAATTGCCAAGACATTAATGCGAAGCCTCAGCCTCTGCTGGCGTTTCATCGGGCTTCACCAAAGGGCCTTTGTTGCCGCACGCGGAAACCAGCAAACATAACGCTAAGGCAGCCAATACAATTTTTACGGAATATTTATTCATGGGGAAAGTATAGCGGGTTCGTCAAGCGGTTGGGGTGTTGCTACGCCCTTGGTTCTGAGATTTGTAGGGGCGCTACTTGCTGCGCCCAACCTGCCGCATATTTCAGGGCGCAGCAAGCAGCGCCCCTACAGCTACCTGACGCCAAGCACTTCCAACATATAGGCGAACTGTTCTGAGGTTTCTTTATAGCGTTGGAATCGACCAGATTTTCCGCCATGGCCGGCTTCCATATTGACGCGAAACACCACTGGATTATTGCCAGTTTTAAAATCACGTAATTTTGCTACATATTTGGCTGGTTCAAAATACTGTACCTGCGAATCCCACAAGCCAGTACCCACGAATACCGTTGGGTACTCTTGGTGTTTAATTTGGTCGTATGGTGAGTAACTCAGCATGTAATCGTAATAATTTTTTTGCGCCGGATTACCCCACTCATCAAATTCGTTAGTAGTGAGCGGAATGCTTTCATCGAGCATAGTGGTCACCACATCAACAAACGGCACTTGCGAGATAATCAAAGTGTAATCTTTCGAAGCCATATTTGAGATTGCGCCCATTAGCAAACCACCGGCCGAGCCGCCATAGGCAGCAACGCGATCTGATTTGGCATAGCCTTCTTTCACTAAGTAACGCGTCACATCAATAAAGTCGGTGAAGGTGTTTATTTTATTGAACAATTTGCCGTTGTCGTACCAAGCGCGGCCCATTTCTTGGCCACCGCGAATATGCGCAATGGCATACACCATGCCACGATCGAGCAAACTCACATTCACAACTGAAAAGCGTGGGTCCGATGACAAACCATAGCTGCCGTAAGCGTACTGCAGAAGTGCCGCCTTGCCGTCTTTCTTGAAGCCTTTTTTATACACAATAGATACCGGAATTTTTGTGCCATCACGAGCGCTTGCCCATTGCCGCTCAGTCACGTAATCATCTGGATTATAGCCGCCTAAAATCGGGTCACGTTTCAGTAATTTTCGCTCTCCGTTTTTTGTGCTCACTTCATAAATCGTGTTCGGCGTTGTTAATGAGGTGTAGCTATAACGAAGCCATGCCGTGTCTGGTTCGGCATTCACATTCAAACCCATGGTATACGCCGCTTCATCAGAAGCCACCAGCTCGTTTTTGCCATCATTACTCAGCGTGCGGATGCGTAGTAATGCGTTGCAGCGTTCTTCCACAGCAATGAAACTTTTAAATAATTCAAAGCCTTCAATAAACACTGAATCTTGGTGCGCAATAAACTCCTGCCAATCGGCCCGACTGCCAACGGGCACGCTATCGGCCAGTGTCATTAATTTATAATTTGGTGCATTCCAATTGGTGCGGATCACCCAGCGGCCATTCAGATGATCGGCAGAATACTCAAAATCAGCTTGCCGCGCAGCAATCACTGTGAACTGCCCAGGCTTTGCAGCTGGCGTGCATCGTTGCTCGGCGCTAATGGTGCTTTGCACGCTAATGCAAATAAACTGCTCGGAGCGTGTGCGCGAAATGCCCATATAAAAACTGTCGTCTAGCTCTTCATAGACCAATTTATCGAGTGCACTTTTCGTGCCTAACACATGCGTTTTAACGCGCTTACTAAGCAAGGTAATCGGGTCTTTTTCGATATAAAAAAGTGTTTGATTATCATCGGCCCAAACAATATTCGCCTCAATATTTTCCACCACATCTGTGAATGTTTTGCCGGTAGCTAAGTCTTTGACGAATAATTGATACTGACGACGACCAACCGAATCTTCCGCCCAAGCCACTAATTGATTATTTGGGCTAATTTCCCATTCACCAATCGAGAAATAGCCTTTACCAGCGGCCATATTATTTTGGTCAAATAATATTTCTTCCGGCGCGTCCATAGTTGCTTTGCGGCGCGCGATGATGGCGTAATCCTTGCCGGTTTCGAAGCGCGAATAATACCAATAGCCATTTTTGAAATACGGCACCGAAGAATCATCTTGCTTGATGCGCCCGGTAATTTCTTTATACAAAATGCCTGCCGTTGGTTTCGAACTGGCCAGTATAGTATCGGCGTACACGTTTTCAGCGTTTAAAACCGCTAACATTTCCGGATTTTTTCGGGTGTCATCGCGTAGCCAATAATAGTCATCATTACGTGTGGCGCCATGCGGTGCAGTAACGGCATGTGGCTTTTTGGCAATAAGCGGCGGTTTTACAATATCTGCGGACAAGGTAACTTCCAAGTTTTAAACTAAACAGAAAATAACATACTCACCGATCTGTCGCTTGTGAACCCATCACGCTGCGCGTTTTTGTGCCGCTCGTTTTGAATGGAGAGCGGGATTTGTTGATGTAAAAACAAGCAGTTGCGCGCTTTTCATACTATATGTGTCGATTTTCCTTTCGTTATTAAGCAATACATGCCTTGTGAATGCTAGAAGCGGAATACTCAACAACCAAACCGGCCATGCCCCGATTATACTCGAATCCCAAGAAACACTAGGAGTTAGGCATGCCACAAGAACAACCAGAACTGGGATTTGCCACAAAAGTCGACTGATAATCTGTGTGTTCATAGAACCTCCTAATTGATGTTGAAATAAGTATGGCCGCTGCTTTTCTCAAATCCTGAGATTCAAATATTGACGCCATCTTCAAATGCAAACGCGCATACTATGTTTATCAAAAGGAGCATATTATGAGCAAACTGATCGCTGCCGTTATTATTATTAGCCTAGCGCTTACAGCCTATAGTTTCGCCAATACCGGTAAAACACCACCACTAACCAGCAAGGCGAATATAGATCTTGAGCGCTACATGGGCCGCTGGTGGGTGATTGCCAACATTCCGTATTTTGCAGAAAATGGTAAAGTTGCCACGGCTGATGTGTATGCATTAAAGCCCGATGGCAAAATTGATAATGTGTTTGCATACCGAAAAGCCTTCGACCAGCCCGAGCAACAAATGCAGGCTGAAGCGCGCGTGTACCCTGGAACCAACAACAACCATTGGCAAGTGCGTTTTTGGGGCGGCTTAATCCGTTCTCAGTTATTGATTTTAGAGGTATCGCCTGATTACCAATGGGCGCTTATCGGCAATCCGGGCCGTTCAATGGCTTGGGTGTTTTCACGCAAGCAAATGATGAGCGATGCCGAACTTAAGCAACTGAGCGAAAAATTTAGGCTGTATGGCTACGACCCAGCCAAATTGCAACGCGTGCCACAAACCACAGGGCAGCTTCCAGCTTCAAAATAATTTCTATTCAAAACACGCCGATTAGTTATAACTTGCTAAAGCCAATTGCAAGCTCATTTTTGCTTTTTCACGCAGGGAAACTGGCTCAATAATCTGCGCATCGGCGCCATAACGCAAAATATCCATCAGTAATTCGCGCGGGTTGCTATACGGCACTTTCAGCTCATAACGGCCATCGCTCAAGAAGCGCCCTTCTTGGCGAGAATGCCAATGCTCGTCAGATACCCAGCGCGCGGCTTCAGCAGAAAACACGATGGTGGCCATGGAACGCGCCTTGCCAGAAAAAATTCCGTAGCTATCGGCTAATTGTTCGGTAAGTTCATGCTCATTGATGTCTTTTGCGTCTTGCTCAAGCACATGCACATGGCTGATGCGGTCAATCGAAAAACTACGCAGCGCATCACGCTCATGGTCATAGGCATCTAAATACCAATTGTCGCGGTAGTGCGTTAAGCGCTGTGGCGACACTGTGCGCGTGGTGAGTTGATTGGTTGAGCGGGCATTATAATCAAAGCGAATGCTCTTCCGTTCAAGCACCGAACCCGCTACTTGTCGAAAACTCAGCTCGTCGCGCTTGCGGGTGTAGGAACCAATCACCCGAACCCGCTCAACCGGCCAGCGCTTGCCATTGCTTTGCTGCGCGAGTAATCCATCAATGCGTTTTCGAAGCGGTTGCAAGGCCGGGCCAAGCACATCCGAACCGCTACGATTCAATAATTCTTGCGTGGCAACCAAGGCATGCAATTCGTCGGAGCTAAACCACAGCCCAGGCAATTCAAATTGCTCGGATTCTGTTTTGTTGTACGAAAAACCCGCTTCATCATGGCTGTCAATCGGTGCGTGCAAGGCATCGCGAAGGAATGCAATATCGCGATACAACGTAGCGCGTGAACAATTCAGTTCGTCCTGCAAAATAGCGCCGGTTATCGGGTAACGCGCGGCTTTAAGCCGACTATGCAAGGCAAAAATGCGGTCGTAGCGGTCCATAAGAATAATCCAAACTGTAGGGGCGCATCGTGATGCGCCCGGTTATGTTTCATTGCCCGATAATCGAACATGATAAATCACGATTAGTGATCCATTTTAATTCATTATGCCTGTAAAACGAATGTGATAAATGACGGGCGCATCACGATACGCCCCTACATAAACTATTTCATTGGTCGGGGTTTAATTCATAGCGTCCCGTTCACGTTACAATAAACCATGGCTGACCCAATACTCGCACTCAACGAACCCCTTGGCGAACGCGTTGAACGCACTACCTGCTATATGTGCGCATGTCGTTGTGGCATTCAGGTGCATATTAAAGACGAGAAAATCCGCTATATCGAAGGCAATCCAGATCACCCCGTCAATCGGGGTGTTTTATGCGCCAAGGGCTCTGCTGGCATCATGCAGCATTATTCGCCGGCACGCCTGAGAAAACCGATGAAGCGTATCGGTGAACGCGGTGAAAATAAATTCGCTGAAATAGAATGGGAAGAAGCGCTGCAGCTCGCTACCGAAAAACTGGCTGGAGCACGCGCTAAAGATCCAAACCGCTTGGCGTTTTTCACCGGCCGTGATCAATCACAAGCATTAACTGGCTGGTGGGCACAGCAATACGGCACCTATAACTATGCGGCGCATGGCGGTTTTTGCTCGGTGAATATGGCCGCTGGCGGCTTGTATACATTAGGCGGCAGTTTTTGGGAATTCGGCGAACCCGATTGGGTGCACACACAATTACTGTTGTTGTGGGGCGTGGCTGAAGACCACGATTCTAACCCTCTGAAGCTTGGCTTAGGGCAATTAAAAAACCGCGGCGCGAAAGTGATTGCCATCAATCCGGTGCGCACTGGCTATGGCGCAATAGCCGATGAGTGGGTGGGCATTAAGCCCGGCACTGATGGCTTATTAGCGATGGCCTTGATCCACGAATTGCTGCGCACCGAGCGTGTTGATTTGGATTACTTGGTGCGCTTCACTAATGCCCACCATTTAGTGATTGATGCGCCAGGAACCGCACAACATGGCTTAATCGCGCGCGATGAAAATGGCAAGGAACTATGCTGGGATCGGAATACGAACTCCGCAATCCCAGCCAACAGCACGGGCATATCACCAATGATTGCCGGTGAATATGCACTCAGTGATTTCCGCACCGCAAGACCGGTTTTCGGGCATATTTTAAATCGCTATTTATCGGAAGATTATTCACCGGAAATGGTTAGTGAAACCTGCGGCGTGCCAGCGCACGATATCCGCCGTATTGCCAATGAAATGGCCACAGCCGCGTTTGATCACAACCTCGAGCTGCCTATTGCTTGGACTGACAGTTCTGGCGTGCAACATGCCAGCATGAAAGCACGGCCGGTTTCGATGCACGCGATGCGCGGCATCAGCGCGCATGCTAACGGCTTTCAAACCTGCCGCGCCTTGCATCTTTTGCAATTGCTGCTCGGCGCTGTGGATGCGCCCGGATCGTTTCGCTATCAGCCACCGTTTCCGCGACCAATTCCACCCGCCAATCGGCCAGGTAAAACCCGCGATAGCGAAGGCAAACTCAACGCCATGCCGCTGGGTTTTATTCATGGCCCGGAAGATTTATTGGTGGATGATGCAGGCCAAGCCTTGCGCGTGGATGAAGCCTATTCTTGGCAGTATCCGCTGGCGGTGCACGGCATGATGCACACCGTGTTGCGCAATGCGCATTCGGGCAAGAATGGCCCGATTGATGTGTTGATGCTATTCATGGCCAATATGAGCTGGAACTCGGCGATGAATACCCATGAAACGCTGCATTGGCTAACCGATAAAGATGCGAGCGGCGAGTACAAAATTCCGTACATCATTTATTCCGATGCGTACTCCAGTGAAATGTGTGCATACGCCGATTTAATTCTGCCAGATACCACCTTTTTAGAACGCTTCGATGCCATTAGCTTGCTCGACCGGCCAATTTCAGATGCCGATGGCGCTTCCGATGCGATTCGTCATCCGGTATTGCAACCAGACCGCGATGTGCGTGGCTTTCAGTCGGTGCTATTAGATTTAGGAGCGCGCATTGGCTTGCCCGCCTTAGTGCATGCCGATGGCTCGCCGCAATATGCCGATTATGCTGATTACATCATTCGCCATGAACGTGCGCCGGGTGTAGGCTTGTTGGCTGGTTGGCGTGGCGAACAAGGCGAACTGGAGGGCAAAGGTGCGCCAAATCCGGAGCAGCTCAAGCGCTATATTGAACATGGCGGATTTTGGCATACGCCGATTCCGGAATCAGCGCGTTATTTCAAAATGGGCAATCGCGATTATTTGAATTGGGCAAAGGGCAAAGAATTCATTGGCTCGGCTGAACCGATTGTATTGCAGTTGTATTCTGAAACTCTGCAAAAATTCCGTTTAGCCGCGCAAGGGTTCGGCGAACATCAACCGCCTGATGCTGAGCGTAAACGCATCAACACCTACTTTGATCCACTGCCATTTTGGTATGCGCCATTCGAGCATGCACAAACCGATTCAACCGAATTTCCACTGCACGCGCTCACCCAACGGCCACCATTTATGTATCATTCGTGGGGTTCGCAAAATGCCTGGCTGCGGCAAATCATGGCACGTAATTTTTTGTATTTGCACCCAGAAACGGCGGCGCATTATCAATTAGCCGATGGCGATTGGGTTGCGCTTAGCTCGCACCTCAGCACAATCACTGTACCGGTTAAGCTCACTAATAATGTGCAGAAAGATACTGTTTGGACATGGAATGCGGTGGGTAAACGTAAAGGCAGCTGGGGTTTATCCAACAAAGCGCCGGAAAGTAATCAGAGCTTTTTGCTTAACCCATTAATTTCTGATTTAACCCCGAATGCAGATTACGCCAATGCTGACCCAATAACTGGGCAAGCGGCTTGGTTTGATTTACGCGTAGCCATTAAAAAAGTCGCCAAGCAAGCATTTAGTTCGCCGCAATTTACTGCATTAAATACTCACGAGCCCAAAATTAAACTTCTGCGCTATGGGAAAAAAGCATGACCATGCTGCCCGCCAAAACTCAGAAAAAACTCGGCTTGCTGATTGATCTGGACATCTGCGTGGGTTGCCACGCCTGCGCGGTAGCTTGCAAGGAATGGAATGTAGACGGCATTTCTGGGCCGTTGCCGGATGAAAATCCTTACGGTGCCGAGCCCGATGGCGTGTGGTTCAATCGCGTACACAGCTATGAGCTAGATGCCTTAGTTGAGACCGCGCAACCAGCTAGCAGCCTGCATTTTCCGCGTTCGTGCTTGCATTGCGAAACACCAGCCTGCGTATCGGTGTGCCCAACTGGCGCTAGCTACAAACGCATGGAAGACGGCATTGTATTGATTGATGCCGATAAATGCATTGGTTGCAAACTCTGTTCGTGGGCTTGCCCATATGGGGCGCGTGAGTATTCGCCAAGCGAAGGTGTGATGAAAAAATGCACACTGTGTGTGGATCGTATTTACAACCAGCATATTCCGGAAGCACAACGACAACCGGCTTGTGTGCAGGCCTGCCCAACACGCGCACGTTCGTTCGGTGATTTCGCTGACCCCGAATCCGAGGTCTCGATTAAATCGCGTGAGCGCAACGGCCAAGCATTGATGCCTGAGCTAGATTACAAACCGGTCAATCGTTATTTACCGCCGCGTAAAAAACAAACGGTGTGTTCCGCACCTGCCGATGAAACGCTGAACCCTACCGAACTGCCAAGTGCGTTGCGCTGGCTTGATAAAATTTTGAGCCGCTGATGCATCCCGCCTTGTCCGTCATTTTTTTCAGCACATTGTCCGGCACCGGCTACGGGTTATGGTTTTGGTGGGCGAGTTCTCTGCTTGGCCACAACCGTGATTTTGGCATCAAGGATTATTTAACGCTCGCTATCGGCACATTGTTCGTGATCAGCGGATTGCTGTGTTCAACCATGCATCTTGGCCGAAAGGAACGCGCCTGGCGAGCATTCTCGCAATGGCGCAGTTCGTGGTTGTCGCGCGAAGGCGTGGCGGCAGTATTATGTTTTATTCCAGCACTAGCGATTTGCTTTGTGCCACAACACGGCATACTGCAAAAAACATTGGCTATTGCCTTGATGTTTTTTTGCATGCTCACTGTATATTGCACTGCAAAAATCTATCATTGCTTAAAAACCGTACCGGCATGGCAACACAACAGCGTACTACCAATTTTCTTGCTCGGCAGCTTGTATACCGGCGGTTTGTGGTTAGCCAGTATTTTCGCGATTTGGACGTTTGCGCCGGTGCTTGCTCTATTGGCAATGCTACTGTTATGGCTGATGACTCGCTACTGGCACAATAACGACAAGCCATTAGCTATAACGCGCAGCAGCGCTTTGGGTTTGCCGGAACAACGCGCTGTGCATGTGTTCGAAAACCCGCATACCGAGGCGAATTACATCACCAAAGAAATGGTGCATGTATTGGCCCGCAAACACAGCGAACGGCTACGTGAGCTATGCACTATCTGTGGCTTTGCACTGCCATCCATTGCCTGCTTACTGGCCTGGACATTAAATCAGCCGTGGCTGTATAGCTTTGCCGCCATCAGCGGCATCAGTGGTGTGTTCATTGGGCGCTGGCTGTTTTTCGCCGAAGCAAAACATGTGGTGAGTTTGTATTATTGAATTCATATAGTTATAGGGGCGCCGCTTGCTGCGCCCTAAATGACGTAAATAAAAGATGGGCGCAGCAAGCAGCGCCCCTACGCAATATTCAACAACTCCGCCGCACCGCGTGCAAACAGTTTCTCGGCCACAGCCCTGCCAAGACCTTCGGGCTCATGCGCCACGCCGAAGGCAGAGGCGGAAATAGATCTAAAACTATCTGCATTGCCGACCCATCCGGTCAACCGCATGTGCTCTCCGTCGATTTCGGCATAGGCAGCCACTGGAATCTGGCAGGAACCATGCAGTTCCTTGTTCATCGCTCGTTCGGCACGCACACGCAGTTCGGTGGGTTTATCATTTAGCGCCGCGAATAATGCGCTAATTTCCGGATGCGCACTCAAACTTTCAACGGCAATTGCACCTTGAGCAACAGCGGGCCACCACCTATCTGGTTTTAATTCCTGCCGAATCTGTTCGTGCAAGCCAAGCCGCTCAAGACCAGCGCAGGCCAAAATAATTGCATCAAAATCGCCATTGGCGCATTTGGCTAAACGCGTGTTGATGTTGCCGCGCAAGTCTTTAATCTGAATATCTGGGCGAAGCTGTTTTAGCTGCACTTGCCGCCGTTGCGAAGAGGTGCCCAGCACAGCGCCAATAGGTAAATCATCCAAACTTGCAAAATGCGGAGATATAAACGCATCGAATGGGTTATCGCGCTTTAGCACTGCCGCTAATTCAAACTCCACATCCAGCTGCATTGGCACATCTTTCAACGAATGCACGGCTGCATCGGCGCGTCCTTCTTGCATGGCCACTTCCAATTCTTTCAGGAACAAGCCCTTGCCACCGATTTTAGATAAAGACACATCTAGCAACTGATCACCACGCGTGGTCATCGGCACTAATTCAACACGAAGCTGTGGGTGTGCGATCTGCAAAAGCGTTGCAACATGGCGGGTTTGCCACAAAGCAAGTGCGCTTTCACGTGTTGCCAAGCGAATTATTTTCATAGCGGTATTATCGCATTGTGCGCAACTTTCGGCATTAACTGTGCTTGAACGTGTCTTTTAATTCACTGGCACAACGCCGGCTGATTTCCAGTGCTTTGGGCCAATTCTTCAGCACCGCCCAGGCTTGTCCATCAATATCACGGCGGATTTCAAGCAACTGTTCTGCTTTCACCAAGCAATTGCGATGAATACGGGTGAACTGATTTGGAAAGCGCAGTTCAAGTTCTTTCAGTGGCTCATCCAAAATATGTTCGCCGCCATGGTGATAAACCACGGTGTATTTTTCTTCTGCATGCAAATACAAAATATCCTGCAAGGCAATTCGCCGCAGCACGCCGCCCACATGCGCGGCAACAAATTGTTTGCTGGTGTCGTCGCTTACTTGATTTTTTAAGCGAGTAACGCGCTCAATGCATTCCAGCAAGCGTTCTCTGCGCACCGGCTTCACTAAATAATCAATAGCCTGTGCATCAAAGGCCTGCAAGGCATGCTGATCATAGGCCGTGCAAAACACGATAAATGGGGGATTTTTTGTGCCTTGCAATTGCTTGGCTAACTCCAAGCCTGAAATGCCAGGCATTGAAATATCAAGGAACAAGACATCCGGCGAATGACTGCCCAACAACCCTAAGGCTTGCTCAGCATTGGCCGCTTTTGCCAACACCTTGCAGTTTGGAATATCGGCCAACATATCGGCTAAGCGCTCGGCGGACAAAGGCTCATCGTCAACCACAATAACGCTTAGCGGCTTATTCATACGGCACCCGCAAAGTGCACACATACACATTATTTTGTACTAGGCTAGCAATGCTAGCTTGATTACCAAACACTAAACGCAAGCGTTCTTGTACCGAATGTTGCGCGTGCCCAAGGCCAGGCTGATCATTGGCCATATGCACCGGATTACGAATTTCGAATTGCAGGAAATGTTCGTGCTTCACTGCATTCAATTGAATACAGCCGCCCTCCGGCAACAAAGCCACGCCATGAATCACGGCATTTTCGAATAATGGCTGCAATAGCAAGCGCGGCATTTTGCAATGCATGGGCAAGTTATCAGCCAACAGCCATTCGGTGTGCAATCGGTCACCCAAACGTAATTTCTCAATCGCTAAATATTGTTTAGCAATTTGCAGTTCGTCGGCTAATGTTGATTCTTTTTGATCATCGCCTAAGGCCGCACGAAATAGATCTGATAAGTCTTCTATGGCGGTTTCAGCCGTTTTGGCGTCTTTACGCACTAAGGCGGCAATGGTGTTCATTGAGTTGAATAAAAAATGCGGGTTGATGCGCGCCTGCAACGCTTGCAAAGACGCTTTAGCGTGTGCTTGAACTTGTAATTGCCACTGATCGCGCACATAAAAATAGCGCAATAGCACGGCGCTGAGCATACCCACCATCAAGGCAATGCCGCTGATGAATCGCCACATGTTCATGCCCAAGAAATAGCCGGTGGCTAATTGCCGATCAAGATAAAACACTAAGCCGGCCGCCAAGGCTGTCACCGTTGCTGGCAACACAGCCGCCACTGAATAACCTAAATATGGCCGTAAAGCATTCACCCACACCCTTGATTTGCATAAAACCAAAGCGGCAGTAAGCGCTAACCACTGTGCAAATGCGCTGGATAATAAAAATGCGGCCCCGGTTAGCAAGCTATTTTGCGAAGGCGCCAGAAAAATTAATACCACCACCACTTGCGCCACGCCGCATACCGCGGCAATTCGCGGCAGTTGGCAGAAATCTGGCAAATACAGTGGCGTGGTTTTGCTCATGGCTGGCTGAAGCGCTCGCTAAGCCAATCACCCATCGCGCGAATTTCTTCAGGACACACGCTATGTTGCATTGGGTACGATTTAAACTGCACGGTGAATCCAAGCTGCTGCAACTGCTGGCGGCTGTATTCGCCCAAGCCCAAGGGAATTACTGGGTCAGATTTGCCATGCGCCATGAATACTGGAATATTCTTTGCCACTTCGCTTAATTCTTCCGCATTCTTGCTGCCCAGCGGCAAATACGAGGACAAGGCCATAACCCCCGCCACCGGCGTTTTCTGGCGCAACATATGCGCTAAAACTACCGCGCCGCCTTGTGAGAACCCTGCCAAAATGATGCGTGACAAAGGCACGCCACGATCGCGCTCGCGATTGATCAAGGCATCCAATTCCGCCATCGATTCACGCAAACCCACTTCATCGGCGCGCTTATCGAGCTCCATGCTAACGATGTCGTACCAAGCACGCATCACCGCTCCATTGTTGATGCTGACCGCGCGCATTGGCGCATGCGGGAACACAAAACGGATGCCGGGCCAATCGGGGCGTACTAAATCCGGCACTATTGGCGCGAAGTCATGACCATCAGCGCCAAGGCCGTGCAGCCAAATAACTGACCATGCCGGAAATTTTGTGGTGCAGTGTTCAACGCTTTGTAGCATAGTAACTCTTCATAATGATTATCCGTAAGGCTAAATGATAGCCCAACTGAGCAAGGAGCATAAGCGATGAGTTCTCGTTCGTGGTACGCACAATTCACTAAATCCATTGCCCGTTTCTGCGGCCGACCGATTGTGTTCGTATTAGCCGCCGCTACTATACTGATGTGGATCATCACAGGCCCACTATTTGGCTTCAGTGATACGTGGCAATTGGTGATTAACACCGCTACTACCATCATCACGTTTTTGATGGTTTTTTTGATTCAAAGCAGCCAAAACCGCGACACCGAAGCGATTCAAGTGAAACTAGATGAACTGATTCGTGCCACCCAAGGCGCACATAATGCCCTGCTCGATTTGGAAGACTTGGAAGAAGCTGAGCTTGATAAATTCCGTGATCGTTATCAAGCACTAGCCAAAGCCGCCCGAGCAAACGTTAGCATCATAGATACCGATAGCCCAGAGGCGTAATATGGGCGCACAGGAGTAAACAACATGGACGATACCGATAAACCGCTTGAGCAAAGCGCCGATCCAATACCGCAGCGTGCACATTCACGCACACGTGCAATACAAGGGCTATTGCTGCTGGCCATACTGTACACGCTGTACTTCACCCAAGCGCTGGTTTTGCCGATATTAACCGCGGTGTTGCTTAGCCTGATGCTAGCCACACCCGTGCGCTGGCTTGGCCAAATCGGCATTCCACGCAGCATTGCGGCCATCACCGTGGTGCTAAGCATCGTTATCGTGTTCGGCAGCTTAGTGGCTAGTCTTGCTGAGCCTGCCAATGCGGTTATCACTCAAAGCCCGCAAGCTATTACACGCATAGAAAAAGTTATTAAAGAATTACGCAAGCCACTGGCCGAGGCCAGCAAAGCCAGTGAAAAAATCGCGCAATTTAGCGTGAGCGTAGCGCCAAAGCAAAAAATTCAGGTGGTGCGCACCATAGAGCCTGCTTTATTCGATACCTGGATTCTATCCCTACCGATACTGGTCTTAAACTTGCTCGGCACGCTGCTACTAACGGTTATCTTCCTGACCCGTGGTGACAGCGTACTTCGTAAGATAGTTGAGCTGGCCCCGCAGTTGCGGGTCAAAAAAGATATTGTTACTGCCAGCCGCAATGCGCAACACGAATTGTCCCGCTATATGTTCACCGTCACCTTGGTGAATATGGTATTTGGCGCCATTATCGCACTTGCTTTATGGCTGATGGGCGTTGAGCAGCCGTTGCTTTGGGGCGGCATTGCGGCCTTGGTTAATTTTGCGCCGTATGTGGGCATGGCGATTATGGTGTGCTTGCTGACCATTGCTGGCTTTATGCAGTTCGACACCGTTGGTATGGCGCTAACTGTGCCAGGAATCTATATCATTTTAAATGCGCTGGAATCAGAAGTCGTCACACCGTTGGTGCTTGGCAAGAGCATGGAGATTGATCCACTGGTGATTATTTTGACGCTACTCGTACTGGGCTGGATGTGGGGCTTGGTGGGCTTGCTGATAGCGGTGCCACTGCTCACCTGCTTTCGGATTGTGGCTGAAAAACACCCGCCCATGGCGGCTATTGCGCGGTTGATTAGTCATTGAAGGCGCGAATTTATAGTCGAATTGCACGGCAGTGTTTTGTCCGTTTTCACCATATAACTGTCGTATCCGCCACTAACTTCTGATAAGCTTAAGGCTCATTCTGTGTTTACCCCGAGCAAATGCTCAATACACGGAGAAACATTATGAAGCGCATCACAACATTACTTATCAGCATCATGCTCAGCGGCACAGCATTAGCCAATATTCCCTCATCCAATCCGGTCTATGAGGCTGGAAGCCAATACACGGCTATGCTGGACAACCAAAATTCGCAATGGCATCTAGTTCCACGCATTAAGCATGATATTACACAGCAAGACAAACACTGCCAATCAAACACAGTGATTCCGGCTGGCTTATGGCTGGTAACACGTGACACCAACGGCAACCCAGAACTAATAGCCCCATCGCAAACAAAACTGCCTAAAGGTCATACCGGTCATATCTCACTGGTCAATTGCTCTGATAAACAAAGCAATGCTTTTGCGGTATCTAAAAAAATGATTGATTGGTTGAGTAATAACACTGGCGCGATTTATGTCAAATAAAACGCAACGCTTTACGCTGGGTTTATTAGCACTTGAAGGCAGTGTTCTTTCAAGTTTAATCGGCCCAGCGGATATGTTTCGAATCGCACAACAAATTGCGATTGTTCGCGAGCCCGGTACAAAATTTCGCCTTGAAACAGTACTTATCGGTGCGCGAGGTTTAAGCACGGTGACTGGAACCGCAGGTTTGCAACTAAATGGTGTGCAATCACCAGATCACAGGCTCGATTGCGTTTTGATTCCAGGCTTTATGCACACAAGTGCAGAAGATGTTATCTATAGGTTGGCTGATTACAAACCTGAGATTGAATTGATACGCGCTCTTCACTTGCGCGGAATTCCAATTGCCGCAGCCTGCTGTGGCACGTTTCTATTGGCTGAAGCCGGTCTATTGGATGGACACCAAGCCACCACCAGCTGGTGGTTAGATGCCACATTTCGAAACCGCTACCCAAAAGTACAGCTCAATGTTGAAAAAATGATTGTTGAAGACGGAAAATTTACTACCACCGGCGCGAGCACCGCAGTTCTCACTTATGTCTTACAACTGCTCGCCAAGCAGGTTGATGATTCCTTGGCGCAATTAACTGGCAAAATGATGTTAATCGATACCGAGCGAGCTAGCCAAGCGCCCTACATTAGCTCAGCCTTGGCCGAAAAACCGCGTCACTCATTGTCGGAAAAAGCCGAACGATTTATTCAACAACAATTACATCGCGAATTTAGCGTTGGCGAATTAGCTGAGCATTGCGACACCAGTGAGCGCAGTCTGTTGCGACATTTTCGGCAACATTACAACGCTAGCCCCATTGCGCATATACAGCATCTACGTGTTGAACGCGCGAAAGCATTACTGGAAAGCACACTGATGAGTTTTGATGAAATTGTCGAGCGTTGCGGCTATCAAGACAGCGCCAGTTTTCGAAAGCTCTTCAAGCGCGACACGTCACTAACGCCCGCTGATTATCGTGAACGGTTTCGGTTGAGGGCTTAAAGTTTCGAGCAAAAACCCCTGCCAAATCTTTGCAATGGGCAGACGAGCAAAAAATAGAAGTCTGATGGGGGTTCCTGTTTGCAGCAATCAAGCCGTAAATACAATTTTTTTTGAACACGGCTTACGGACTTCTCAATCAATAACCAGAGATTCTTTAAAACACATGTCGTAGCTTGAGCCGGTTATGCTGTTCAGCATCCCCTTACAAATAAGAGTGATTCTCATTTATAATTGAACTAGTCCGTTCAAACGACTTGGCCACAACTATGGAGTGTTATCATGCAAAAGCTGTTTCTGGCTGTTTTTTTGTTACCGAGTATCGTTTTTGCACAATCAGTCACCGTGTATTCGGCGCGAAACGAACAGCTCATTAAACCCTTGTTTGATGCCTTCACTAAAGACACCGGCATTGAGGTCAAAGTACTAACCGATAAAGAAGGTCCTTTGCTCGCGCGATTGAAAGCCGAGGGGAAAAATACGCCGAGTGATGTATTAATCACGGTGGATGCGGGCAATTTGTGGCAGGCCTCGCAAGAAGGTTTATTGCGACCGATCAATTCAAAAGTATTGAATGCCAATATCCCCGCGTATTTACGTGACCCCAAAAACCAATGGTATGGCTTGTCTGTGCGTGCACGCACAATTGTTTACAACAAAAAAACGGTAAAGCCATCCCAACTATCGACCTATCAGGAATTGGCCAGCCCTGCCTGGAAAGGCAAGCTCTGCCTGCGTACGAGCAAGAAAGTCTATAACCAATCCCTGATTGCGAGCTTGATCAAGAAACAGGGTGAAAAGAAAACCGAACAAATGGTGCGTGGCTGGGTCGCCAATTTAGCGACCGATGTATTTGCCGATGACACTGCCTTATTGAAAGCGATCGCGGCAGGTCAATGCCAGGTCGGTATTTCCAACACCTATTATCTGGCGCGAATACTGGATAAAGAACCTAATTTCAATGTCGGATTGTTTTGGGCCAATCAAAAAGCTGAAGGCGTACATGTGAATATCTCCGGGGCCGGTGTTACCCGACATGCCAAAAATCCTGTCGCTGCACAAAAACTGATCGAGTATTTGTCTTCTGATAAAGCACAGCTGATTTATACCGATAAAGATTTCGAATTTCCGGCCAATCCAAAAATCAATCCAGATTCCATCATTAAAAACTGGGGACCTTATAAAGCGAACACGATGAATGTGTCTGAAGAAGGCAAGCTACAAGCTGCTGCTACCCGATTGATGGACAGAGCTGGCTATCGTTGATCCGCTCCAAAATGCCGCCAGATAGAAAACAATGGCGAGGCGTACTTTACGCCTTGCCCATTGCTTTGCTTACACTAATCCCCTTGATTGTCGTGTTGGCCTCCTGGGCATTTCCGCAGCCAGACATTTGGTTGCACCTAGCGGAGTTTGTATTGCCGGGAGTGATTAAAAACACCTTTATTTTGATCATCGGCGTTGGTCTGTGTGTTTTGCTGATTGGCGTGCCACTGGCCTGGTTAATTGCCATGTGCGAATTTCCGGGCCGCCGCTTTTTTAGTTGGAGTTTGATTTTGCCACTCGCCATGCCAGCCTATGTGCTGGCATTTGTACACGTGGGCCTTCTTGATTTTACCGGCCCCGTACAGAGCCTTATTCGTGAAATCTTTACTGACTCCAGCTGGTTCCCGCGTATTCGTTCGACTGGCGGCGTGATTTTCGTGATGTCGCTGGCGTTTTATCCCTATGTCTATTTGTTGCTGCGTAATGCTTTTGAAACGCAGGGCCAACGAAGTCTGGAGGCGGCACAAATGCTCGGCCTTAGCCGACAAAAAAGTTTCTGGCGAGTTGCCTTACCGATGGCCCGGCCATGGCTAATTGGCGGTCTAAGCTTGGTGTTGATGGAAACCCTGGCTGATTTCGGTGCGGTATCGATTTTTAATTTCGATACGTTTACTACCGCCATTTATAAATCCTGGTTTTCATTGTTCAACTTGATGGCGGCTTCGCAGCTGGCTTCCATACTGGTTATGTTTGTACTGGTGCTGGCCTTTCTGGAGCAGCATACTCGCGGCATTCGGCGTTATCAGGTAAAAGCCACCGAGCATAAACGCATGCCATTAAATCGCGCGCAAAGTGCGTTGGCAATTGTATTTTGTACGTCGATTTTACTAATGGCTTTTCTCATTCCGGTAGCGCAACTGGTTTTCTGGGTATGGCAGGAATGGGCGGAAAATATCGATGCACGCTATTTCGGTTTTATTTGGCACTCGCTCTTACTTGGATTCCTAGCGGCCTTGATGGTGGCGAGCTTCGGTCTGTTTCTGGGCTTCGTAAAGCGTCGTTACCCCAACAAGCGCACAGGTTTTTTAGTACAGCTTGCCGGTTTGGGTTATGCGATTCCGGGCAGCGTGTTGGCAGTCGGCGTGTTTCTGCCGATTGCCTGGCTGGATAATCATCTTATTGCGTTGTTGAATATCTTTTCGATTGAATCAAGCGGGTTCCTGAAAGGTTCGCTGGCAGTCATGTTATTGGCCTTGGCTGCGCGCTTTCTTGTCGTTGGTTTTTCACCTATTGATGCTGCCTTGCAGCGCGTAACACCGCATCAAGAAGACGCTGCGCGTTCATTAGGCATGAACTCCAAGACCATCCTGCGTAAATTATATTTACCGATGGCCAGTGGCGGTATTTTGACCGGCATGCTTCTGGTCTTTGTTGATGTCATCAAGGAAATGCCGATTACCTTGATGACACGCCCGTTCGGCTGGGACACTCTGGCAATACGGGTATTCGAAATGACTTCAGAAGGCATGTGGAGTAGCGCGGCATTGCCCAGTTTGTTAATTATTATTGTTGGTCTATTACCCGTTATATTACTTGCGCGAAAATCGGAGCACACATGAATAACTTTTCGGCTCTTAACATTGAAAACATTTCGCTAGCATATACAAAACAGACAGTACTTGAGAATTTATCCTTGCATTTGAATCAAGGTGATATTGGCTGCTTACTTGGTGCTTCTGGTTGCGGAAAGACTACGGTGCTGCGTGCGATTGCAGGCTTTGAAACTCCTTTGAATGGCCAGATCAGCATTCATGGCAATATTGTATTTTCTGCCAAACATCATGCTGCGCCCGAACGACGCCAGGTAGGCATGGTGTTTCAAGATTACGCCTTGTTTCCGCATTTAAATGTGCAAGAAAATATTGGTTTTGGCTTGCACGGTTTGAGTGTCACCGAGAAACAATCACGCTGCTCCGAGCTATTCGAACTGGTGGATTTACGCGGCCTTGAGAAAAACTATCCGCATCAATTATCGGGCGGCCAACAGCAACGCGTAGCACTTGCACGTGCACTGGCACCAAAGCCGAAATTGTTATTGCTGGACGAACCCTTCTCGAATCTGGATGTAGAATTACGCGAGCGGCTTGCCCAAGAAGTGCGCTCTATTTTAAAACGAACCGGCACCACCGCCTTGTTGGTGACACATGATCAACACGAAGCCTTTGCCATGGCAGACTTTGTAGGCGTGATGAATGCAGGAAAAATTTTGCAATGGGCCGCTCCCTACGATTTATATCATGAACCCATTGATCGATTTGTGGCAGATTTTATCGGTGAAGGCGTTTTTCTGCCAGCAAAAATGTTGGGCGGGCAGTGCCTGGAGTTTGCACTTGGTAAAATTTGCCGTACTGATTTAACGCATCATGAAGTCGGCACGGAACTCACCGTGCTTATTCGCCCCGACGATATTCAGCATGTCGATGCCAGTGAAACCAAAGCCATCGTCCGTGTCAAGGCTTTTCGAGGCGCAGAATTTTTATACACGCTCGAATTACCAACCGGTGAAAAATTATTATCGCTGGTGCCTAGCCATCATAATCACGCCATCGGTGAGGCCATTGGCATTGTGTTAGAACTTGATCATTTGATTGCATTTGTTGGTAACGACAAACACCAAAAGTAATCAGAGTGATTTATCTGATGTAAACACTAACAACTCAATCAATTAAATTAACCCTCTCCATTTTGGTTTTAAGAACCGCAACATTCTACACGAGCTTTCCATATGAGAATGGCTCTGTGAATTTATAAAAAACCCTGCCAAAAGACAGGGTTTAAAATTGGTGGGCCCACTAGGATTTGAACCTAGGACCAAAGGATTATGAGTCCTCTGCTCTAACCGCTGAGCTATGGGCCCGATGTGACTATTATCAATGAAGCCGTATAAATTTTAAAGTGCAAATTGGCTTATTGATTATCCGAATCTAGGAACGAGCGCATGATGTCGGCGCGCGATGGGTGGCGTAGCTTACGCAAGGCCTTGGCTTCAATCTGACGAATTCGCTCGCGCGTTACATCGAATTGCTTGCCAACTTCTTCCAAGGTGTGATCGGTGTTCATGTCGATGCCGAAACGCATGCGCAATACTTTCGCCTCGCGTGGTGTTAAGCCAGCCAAGACACCATTCACTGCTTCACGCAGGCCAATATTGGTGGCATTTTCCATTGGCGATTCAATATTGCTGTCTTCAATGAAATCGCCCAAATGCGAATCTTCGTCGTCACCGATTGGAGTGGCTAAGGAAATTGGCTCTTTAGCGATTTTCATCACTTTGCGAATTTTGTCTTCCGGCATTTCCATGGCTTTGGCCAATTCTTCCGGTGTGGCTTCGCGGCCCATTTCCTGCAGCATTTGGCGCGAAATGCGATTGAGCTTATTAATCGTTTCAATCATGTGCACCGGAATGCGAATGGTGCGCGCCTGATCAGCGATTGAGCGAGTGATGGCTTGGCGAATCCACCAGGTGGCATAGGTGGAGAATTTATACCCACGCTTGTATTCAAACTTATCAACCGCTTTCATCAAACCAATATTGCCTTCCTGAATTAAATCGAGGAACTGCAAACCACGGTTAGTGTATTTTTTCGCGATGGAAATCACTAAACGTAAGTTGGCCTCAACCATTTCTTTCTTGGCTTTACGAGCCATTTCTTCACCAAAACGCATTTCATCGTTGGCGCGTTTGATTTCAAGTAATGGCGCATACATTTCTTTTTCGATGGCCACTAAATTTTCTTGCTGGGCAACAATGGCGTCTTTATGCTCACGCATACCCGACGACCATTTTTGCTTACGGGCAATCACGCTGTCGGCCCATTTCAAATCGGTTTCGCTGCCTTTCCAGGCTTTTAAGAAATCTTTGCGTGGCATTTTTGCGGCGTCCACACTCAATTTCAGAATCGCGGATTCATGGCGGCGAATTTCGCCGATCACTTCACGCAAACGACCCAGCAAAGAATCGGTTTGTACTAAAGGAAATTTCAGATGCAATACTTCATCGGCAATGCTGACACGAATTTTTTGGGTTTTCTCATTATCCAAGCCATTTTTCTCAGCGGATTTAATAAATTTACCCAATAAATCGGTGAGCAATTCCATACGACGCGCCACTTCTAATGGATCTGGGCCGGTATCAACAACCGCTGTTTCGCCATCGGCGGCGTCATCTTCAACCACCACTTCTTCAACTACTGGCGGCAAGCCGGCATCAGCATCTTCTAAATCCAGAAAACCGACTACGACTTCAGACAGACGTTTGCGGCCCGCTTTGTGTTCGTCGTAATCAGCCAGAATTTGTTGGGTAATCCACGGGAAATTAGCTAAGCCGGTATGCAGCTTACTTAAGCCCAATTCAATCCGCTTAGCAATGACGATTTCGCCTTCACGAGTCAGCAGATCAACCGAACCCATTTCACGCATATACATACGAACAGGATCAGTGGTGCGCCCTGCTTCATTTTCAAGCGAAGACAACACGGCAACCGCTTCTTCAGCAGCTACTGCATCAACACTGCTGCCGCCGGTGCGTCCCGACAACATTAATGTTTCAATGTCCGGCGCAGTCTCATGCACAACGATACCCATATCGTTGATCATGCTGATGATGTTTTCCAATTCATCAGGATCAATCAGATCTTCCGGTAAATGGTCGTTCACGTCTGCTAAGGTCAAGTATCCCTGATCCATGCCTTTGGCAATTAATTCTTCAATTTCCGATTTTACGTTGCGTACTGTGCTCATAAATGCTCGAGGGGCCACGGTTGGGGGAACCGACTATTATAACAGGTTCCAATGGTTTAAGTTTATTGCAATTTAAGTTTATATCTTTGATTTAACTACTATTTATGTTTCAAGCCAAAAAGTTACCGGGCCATCATTCAACAGGCTAATTTGCATATTGGCGCCGAATTGGCCAGTTGCTACCTGCCCATGTTTTTGTTTTACTGCCTTAACTAAAGCCTCAAAGCCTTGCAAAGCCTGTTCGGGTTTCGCCGCACTGGTAAAACTTGGCCGCATGCCTGTGTTGGTATCGGCAGCCAAGGTGAACTGACTAACCAACAACACCCCGCCCTGCACCGCTTGCACCGATAGATTCATCTTGCCGTCTGCATCTTCAAACACTCGATAGCCCAATAAACGCTCTGCCATGCGCTCAATGGACTGCTCGGAGTCCTCGGGCTGCATGGCCACAAACACCAATAAACCTGGACCAATAGCACCAACAACTAAGCCTGCTACTTCCACGCTTGCGTATTTCACTCGCTGAATTAAGGCAATCATCTAAGCGTGAACCCAATTTTTATCTTTGCGTAACAGTAAGACAACTAACTTATTCAAAAAGTTCCTTAATATTCACAAAACGACAAATCCAGTACACTGAGGCCATGACTAACCCGCCTATTTTTGGACGAATACTGTTTTTGCTGGCCAAAGTGCTGGGCTTATTGCCACTGGCTATTTTGAGAGCGTTAGGCAGCCTATTTGGCTGGCTGGCATACCACAGCAATAGCCGCGAAACGTATGTGGCGCGCTGTAATATGCATTTGATTTACCCGAACGATACAGCCGAAAGCAAAGAACAAAAAGTACGGGGAATTATGCGCTCTTCGGGGCAAACGCTGTTTGAAACGCTGGCAATTTGGACTCGGCCAAGGCCTAGCGCACTGAAGCTGATTGGCACTATTCATGGCATTGAGAATTTGCAAGCCGCACTAGCCAAAGGCAAAGGCGTGCTGATTGCAGCACCACATTACGGCAACTGGGAGTTATTGCTTAAATTTCTTGCTGAACGCGCGCCGTTTAGCTTGGTGTATCGGGTGCCAAAGCAAGCATTTGGCGATTATTTCCTGCATTTAGCCCGCGGCGGCCCGAATGTGAGCTTGGTTCCGGCTGAAGCAACCGCCATGCGGCCATTATTGCGGGCATTGCAAAAAGGTGAAACGGTCGGCATAACACCCGACCAACAGCCAAAAATGGGCGGTAGCGAGTTTGCGCCATTTTTCAATAAACAAGCATTAACCTTAAGCTTAATCGCAAAGCTCTCGAAACGCTCTGGTGCGCCGGTAGTATTTGCTTTTACCGAACGAACCAAACAGGGCTTTGATCTGTATTTCGAGGCAGAAACAACCGAACTGCAAGATGATGATTTGCTTAAAGCACTAAGCATAATGAATCAACATGTGCAGCGCATCGCCGAGCGTGACTTTCGGCAATATCAATGGACCTACAAACGCTTTAGTATTCAAGCAGACCCTTCTGAGAAAAAACCTTATCAATGAATGAATCAATCCACAATATCCAAGATGCAGAATGGCAGACGCTTGAACCTTCAGCTAAAAACCTAATGCTGGTTTTTGGCATATTGCCCTTCCTGATTCCGATTATTCCTGTAACTATTCTGTCTATGAATTTAATGCCCGGATGGTGGGGCATATGCGTAGTGTTGCCAGTTTTATTGCTGTTTTTGTGTATGGGTTATTTGTTTGGCTATAACCGCTGGTTTTACACACGCTGGCGGCTGGATGATGATGGCTTCCGTGTTCGAAAAGGTAAATGGTGGCAGAAAGAAATCTTCGTGCCACGCTCACGGGTTCAGCATCTCGATATTCACAATGGGCCAATGGAACGCAAACGCAATCTTGCCACTTTAGTGATTCACACGGCAGGCACACAAAGCCATGCTTTAAAGCAAGGCGGCTTTAGTTTAGAAGCTGCCACCATGCTTCGCGATGCGCTCATTCCGGAAATACGCCGTGACGACAACGCACTCTGACATTGCCGACATACAGGCAGACGAATTACGCCTGCATCCACTGTCGTGGTTGTTCGAACTGCTGAATGTACTCAAGCAGTTCTTGCTGCCCATTATTATTTTAGTATTCACCGGAAAAGGTAACAATTACGAGCTCTGGGGTTTAGTCGGTATTGGCTTTATGGTGCCATTAGCAGTAGCACGCTACATCACCTTCCGATACCGGATTGGCAGCGACCGAATCATTATCCGCTCTGGTCTGTTGCATAAAACCGTGCGCGATATCGTGTTTACGCGCATCCAAAACGTCACCCTAAATCAAGGTTTATTGCACCGTTTAATGGGCGTTGCTGAAGTGCGCCTTGAAACCGGTGGCGGTGAAAAAGAAGAAGGTCGTATGCGGGTGCTGGGATTTGCACAAGCTCAGCAATTGCAACGCATTATTCGTAGCCAAGAAAATCCTTCCGCTGCTGCGCATACAACTGAACCGCAAACAGATTCAAGCCACATTCTATTGAGCTTGCCAAGTCGCGAAGTATTGAAGCTTGGACTCATATCCAACAAAGGCATGATTCTTGTTGCAGCAGGTGTGGGCGGCTTGATGCAAATGAACTGGCAAATGCCGCAGAAACTGTTCCGCGAAGCCAGTAGCTGGCTTTGGGACCATAGCTCAGAGCTTAGCCAAAACAGCACGCTGTCTTATATTATTGGCGGCCTCAGTTTATTAATGGTCGCATTCGTTTTATTACGAATCATTTCTGTGCTGCAGGCTATCTTGCACTATCACGGTTTCATACTCAGCAGCGATAATCATCGCCTGTCGATTGAACGTGGCTTGCTCAACCGTTTTCATGGCTCATTGCCGCGCACCAGAATACAAGCATGGACCTTGCAGCAAGGTTGGCTGCAACGTAAATTTTCACGCTTCGCATTACGCATTGATGCTGCTGCGGGCGGTGTTAAATCGGAAAACTTGGAATCGCAATGGCAGCTGGCACCGATTGCTGATGAACAATGTATCGAGCAAATCATTCATACAGTGTTGCCCAATTGCAGCTGGCCAATTCAAGACTGGCAAGCATTGCACCCGCATGCTTGGCGACGTAAATTCAAAACACCAGCGCTATTGATGCTGCCTGTAATCGCACTCTGCATATTCAAGCTTGGTTGGTATGGTTTATTGAGTTTACTTTTGCTTCCTGTTCTTTATGCACAAGCAAAAACATGGGCAAAATATGCGGGCTATTCACAAGCCAATGATCTTATCGCTGTGCGCGAAGGTTGGTTGAACAAACATTGGCGATTCGCCGAAGTGCGTAAGGTGCAAGCCGTGTATTTGAAGCAATCGCCATTCGATCGCCGAAACGGCATGGCCACCGTGTTCTGCGATACCGTCAATGCTGGAGCGTTCGAACCACCGTTGGCAGTACGTTATCTGCCATTCGATGAAGCAGTGCGCCTTCATCAAACTATTTCGGCGAGGATTGCACGGTAAATTGCGCGCCTACGAAAAAATTATTCCTGCCAAAACTGCGGCGTGAATAAAACCAAGATGGTGAAAATTTCTAGGCGCCCAACAATCATCGCGAAGCTTAGTACCCATGAAGAGAAGTCGCTCATGGCTTGAAAGTTATGCGCGGACTTTCCTAATCCTGGGCCCATGTTGTTTAGGCAGGCGGCCACCGAGGAGAACGCGGTTTCAATATCCACGCCATCGGCAGCAAGTAATAAAAGCATCATCAGATACACGGTGATATATAGCGCACAGAACCCAGCGACTGAAATCACGACACTTTCCGATACCCGCTTTCCGCCCATGGTCACCAAAAACTGGGCTTTCGGATGCACCAGCTGCTTGAGTTCACGCAATCCTTGACGCACCACCATTTGCACACGCGCTACTTTCATGCCGCCGGCAGTTGAACCGGAGCAGCCACCGATAAAGCCAAGCATAATAAGCAGCAAGGGCAACATGCCTGGCCAGTGTGCAAAGCCGGTAGTAACGAAACCGGTGGTGGTAATGCTCGATACCACTTGAAACGCGCCGTATCGCAAGGCTTGAGCAAAGCTATTGAACGTACCCCATGCTAAAAGATAGAGCGCAACAATCAGGCTAAACACCGCAATAATCGCAATATACGCACGCAGCTCACTGTTGGCCTGATAATGATTAACAGTAGCTGCGCGCCATGCATACCAATGCATACTGAAACTGATACCGCCAAGCATCATAAATACCGTAGCGATAATGTCCAGCAACTCACTATCCCAATAGCCGAAGCTCGCATCATGTGTAGAGAAACCGCCGGTAGCAATTGTAGACAAAGCATGCGTTACCGCATCAAAAAAATTCATGCCGCCAAACCAATAAGCCAAGGCGCAGGCAACATTTAAGCCCAGATAAACCATCCATAAAGTGCGTGCTGTTTCGGCAATACGCGGAGTGAGTTTGTTATCTTTCATTGGGCCAGTGCTTTCGGCTTTGAATAAATGCATGCCGCCAATTTTAAGCATAGGCAATACCGCAACCGCCAAAATCACGATGCCCATACCGCCGAAAAAATTTAAACTGGCGCGATAAAATAGCAAGCTTCTGGGCATGTAATCCAAGCCCGTTAGAATAGTGGCACCGGTGGTGGTTAAGCCAGATACCGATTCAAATACGGCATCGGTGAAGGACACATCGGGCAAAGCTTTATAAAATGGAATGGCGGTCACTAAACTGGCAATAAACCAAATACCGCCAGTGATTAAAAAGCCATCACGCAAACGCAATTCATAGGTATTGTGGCGAAATGTAAACCAAAGCAAACTACCCGCCAACAAGGGTGGCAGCATCGCCTCAATAAAGGGGATGAGCGTTGCTTCATTCAAAAATATTGCCAGCAATAGCGACGGCAGAATAATTAATGACGACAGGGCCGTTACAGCGCCGAATACTCGCAAGATGGCTTTTAATCGCGTGTTCAATGCCAATCTACTTCTTTGAATAAGGTAATCACGGCAGGCAAATCACGTTTATTGGTCACAAATAAAATAACATGATCGCCCTGTTCAATCATCACATCATGATGCGCGATTAGTAATTTATCGCCGCGCACAATGCCGCCAATAGTGGTTGATTCTGGCAGCTCCAGATCGTCCAGCTCTCGGCCGATAACTTTTGACGTACGCCGATCTCCGCGCACCACTACTTCAATCGCTTCAGCAGCGCCGCGCCGCAATGAATACACGCGCTCTGGTGCGCCTTCGCGAATATGTGAAAGCAAGGCGCTGAGCGTAACCGATTGCGGACTGATGGCAATATCAATGGTACTGCCTTCAACTAATTCAGCATACGATGCACGATTAATCAAGGCCACCACGCGCGGGCAACCCAAACGCTTAGCCAACATCGCCGAGAGAATATTGGCTTCATCGTCATTGGTCAGTGCGCAATACACATCGGTCTGATCAATATTTTCTTCGCGTAGCAAATCTTCATCGGCGCAATCGCCAACCAACACAATGGTATTCAATAAATCTTCGGCAATATCGCGTGCGCGATCTCGTGAACGTTCAAGAATTTTTACCGAATAGCGTTTCTCCAACGATTTAGCTAAACGCCGCCCAATGCCACCACCGCCCGAAATAAAGATGCGCTTGGTTAAACGTTTATCGGCTGAGCGCAGCTCACTCATCATGGCCTTGATGGCTCCTTGCGGGGCCAAGAAAAACACTTCATCACCGGCTTCAATCACCGTGATGCCATCTGGCTTAACGGCTTGGCCTTTGCGGAATATCGCCGCCACCCGTACATCCATACCTTGTGGCAGATGCCTGCGTAGTTCACGAATTTCATGGCCTACCAATGCCCCGCCATGCAGCGCACGAACAGCCACTAATTGTGCCCGGCCACCGGCAAAATCGAGCACTTGCAAAGCACCTGGGGTCGCAATCAAGCGTTCTACATGCTCACAAACTAATTGCTCGGGGCTAATAGCGGCAGTCACTGCAGCTTCACCACCAAGACCTTGCTTAGCGAGCGCTAGGTATTCTTGTTCGCGCAATCGTGCCACGCGGGTTGGCGCTTTAGTTTGTTGAGCAGCAATTTGGCAGGCAATAATATTGACTTCATCGGACGAGGTGACCGCGACTAATAAATCAACATCTTCAATACCGGCTTGGCTCAACACACTCGGTAACGATGCATGGCCATGCACGGTTCGGATATCCAGTTTTTCAGTCAGTTCGCGCAATCGATTCAGATCGCTGTCAACCATCGTAATCTGGTTTTGCTCTTCCACCGATAGCGCGGCAGCTACTGAACTACCAACTTGCCCTGCGCCTAAGATTAAAATCTTCATTGAATTACCCTGGTCCCGTTCTGCACATGATAGCGGAGTCTTTGCTAGGGCGTGATGGATTGCTGTAATAAAGTATTCGCATCACAAGCAGAAACAGCTTTAGCATTAACCAGCCACCAGGCTCTTCGATTGGCTTTTTCCAAATCAATCGCATCAGGAGCGCTGAACTTAATACAATCAAACTTGGCGTGCTGACTAATGAGTAGCCATCGTGATTGCGGGCTAAGCTGTAGCCACTGCATGCCACTGGCCAGCTGCGTTGTTTCGGGTTGTAAAAAACCAAATTCAACAATCTTGCCTTGCGCTTGCAAAAGATTTTGTTCTTTCCATGCCACCAAACCAATTTCAGTGCCTGGTCCAGCTTGCACACGCGCTCTGACCATTAAATCCCGTGATGAGCTTGAACGGTCAAGTACTGGGTGAACTACAAAACCATAGCCTAACCAAAGCGCCAGCAAACTGATTGCGGTTGCTTGCAATATTTTATGCGTTGTTGCCCAGAATCCTGCAGCCAATGCAATGACACCGCAGACCATCAACATCCACCAAAGCCATTGCACTTCTGAGCCCAACCCTCGCTCAATAATTATTTTCTGCGCAAAGCCAGCTTTGCCTAAATAGGCAGATAGCCCAAGCCCAAATAACAACAGGCCGAGCAACATAACAAATGCTAATAGACAGCGACGAAAAGCAATCCGCTCAGAAATTTGCTGTAAAAACGGCGCGGCAGCCAACGCAAATGCCGGAAGTGCCGGCAAAATATACATATCGCGCTTGCCAGAGCTGATGCTGAAAAATAGCACCACTAAAATCCCCCAAAATAAGGGCAAGCACACCTTAAGATCGCGCGTTTTCACTGCCTCACGCCAAGGCTTTACTAGCCAGAATAAGCTTAATGAAAATGGCAGCCAAAATAAGCCGATAATTTCAATAAAATAATAAAATGGCTCGTAATGATGCCAAGGATTGGCGTAGCGTTCAGCGGTTTGTTTGAATAAAATATTCTCAAGATATTGTCGGTGCTCAGGATTATCGGATGTTAGACCGATATAAACCACCGGCACCAACCAAAGTGCTATCGCTGCGAAAAATGCCAACATGGCCAGCAACCAGCGCTTTGCATCACCGACTTGTTGTGCGCTTAAGGGCTGAAAACCCGCACGCCTATACAGCATAAGCGGCAATAAACACAGCAAGGGTAAAAAACCTACACCTTTGGTAATTACACCAAGCCCTGCAAGAAAAAATCCCGTGTATAAAAGCTTCCAATTTGGGCCAAGCAATAAATGCCGTGCAATGCAGTAAAAAGCGGCGGTAGTCATTGCCACTAATACCGGATCAATTTGCGCACGCTTAAATTGATACACAAACTGCACGGAAACTAACACCGCCACAGCCGCCCATAATCCGCTTCGCGGTGTCCAAAGACGTTTGCCTAAATCAAAAGTAAGCCATAAAGTCAGCATGCCCGCCAGCAGCGATGGCAGCAGAAAACTCCAGCGCCAACTGCCAATTAAGTAATAGCAGATTGAAAGTATCCAGAAAAAAACCGGCGGCTTATCAGGATATAGCTCCATGCCTCTATGCGGAAAAAGCCAGTTGCCGCTTTCCACCATCTGCTTTGCAACCAGCACAAAGCGCGGCTCATCAGCAGGCCAAGGATCGCGCAAACCATAGCCTGCGAACAAAACAATAAATGCCAGTACAAAAAACCAGACCAGCGTTGAAGGCTTGAGAACGTCTTTAGACATGTAATTGATTCCGCTCTAGCAACGCATAAAAAAACCCATCACTGCCATTTTCACCGGGAAAGCGTTGTCGTCCAGCGCCGCTTACGCAACCGAAACGCGCATCCAGTGCTATGGCGCGAGCGTCAGTGTGTTGCTTAAAAAATGACTCAATCAGCAATTCATTTTCCGCTTTGAGCACAGAGCACGTGCTATATAAAAGCCGACCACCGGGCTTGAGATGGCGCCAAGCATTTTTCAATAAGCGCCATTGCAGGGTATTTAGCTGATCTATATCTTTGGCTTGTCGATGCCATTTTACGTCTGGCTGGCGGCGAATAACGCCGGTCGCCGAACACGGCGCATCCAATAGGATGGCATCATATAACTGCGGTATTTGTTCGGGCAAAGCAAGGCTTGCATCAGCAGCCAGTGTTTGCACATGTGTTGTATCAAGCTGCAAGCGTTCAAACAAATCCTGCACTTTTCTCAAGCGCACCGCTTCTTTATCTAGCAACACCAAACGCACACCAACCACTTCGGCCAATTGCGCTGACTTGCCACCCGGCGCGGCACACATATCCAACACATCCATACCCGGCTTAAGATTTAGCGCCAAGGCGGTTAATTGTGCGGAAAGATCCTGCACGGCAATCAAGCCCTCATGCCAACCTGGCAAGCGTGTTGGTGAACTTGCTTGATCAATGCTGAGTGCTTGTTCAAACAATTCTGAAACGGTAAACGGGATACCGTTTTCAATGAGCTGTTCGGCATATTTAGCGCGTGATATTTTCTTGCTATTAACTCGCAGCCACAGCGGTGCTTGCAGATTATTGGCTGCAACAATTGCCTGCCACTGTTCTGGCCAGTCGCTTTGTAGCTGTTTCACTAGCCAATCGGGGTGGTTATTCGCAATGCCGAAATCGGTACTGAGCGCCAAGCCTTCACGCAAACTGCGCCGCAATACTGCATTCACTAAGGCCGCGCGCGATTGTTTACCCAACAAACGGGCGGCCTCAACGGTTGCAGAAACTGCAGCATGCTCGGAAAGTTTTAAAATATGTAACTGTGCCAAACCCACCAAAATCACGCTATGGCAAAGCGGATCTTGGCGTTGCAAACTTTTCTGCAAAAATTTGTTTAAGGCAAACTCCAAACTGCGTCGATGGCGAATCACCGATAAACACATCGCTTCGAGCAAGGCTTTATCGCGGCTGTCGTCAAAATCATTGCGTGCCAAGCCTAGCTCGGCTTTTAGCGAACGCCCCTGCGCCAATACTTGCGTGATCACACGCGCGGCACTGGCCCGAACACTAGCGCCTGGATGATTCAATGTAACAAGGGCCGAGCGTTGAGATAATCGGCCGTCGACACCACACGGCCACCGTCACGTTGCACGCTCAGCAAGCGCAATACGCCTTGCCCACAGGCAATATCAATGCCGTCTTTGCTCGAAGAAATAATACTGCCTGGTGAATGCGAAAGATTTTCAAGATCAAGAACACGTGCCTGATAAATTCGTACGCGCTCGCCATTTAATTGTGTTTCTGCGATTGGCCATGGATTAAAGGCGCGGATTTTATCAGCGAGTTGTTTTGCGCTTTGCTGCCAGTCTAAAATGGCTTCGTTTTTTTCAATTTTCTTAGCGTAAGTCATGCCAGCATCAATTTGCGGTACGGCTTGAAATTGCATACCCACACGGGCCAGCTTTAAACCATCGGAAAGTACTTCGGCACCCAAATGCGAGAGTTTGTCGTGCAAAGAGCCGCCAGTTTCATTTGCAGCAATAGGCATATGCATTTGCAGCAAGAGCGGGCCGGTATCTAAGCCTTTTTCCATTTGCATTAAACACACACCAGATTTTTCATCGCCGGCTTCAAGCGCACGCTGAATAGGTGCTGCGCCACGCCAACGCGGCAGCAAGGATGCATGCACATTCCAGCAGCCCAAACGTGGCGTGTTCAATACCGCCATCGGCAAAATTAAACCATAAGCCACTACCAGCATTAAATCGGCCTGATGGCTTTGCAATATCTCTAGTGCTTCTGCGCTTTTGAAATTTTCTGGTTGATAAACTGGCAGGCCTAATTCAAGTGCCGCTACTTTCACCGCTGAAGCGTGCGCAAGGCGACCTCGGCCAGCTGGCCGATCAGGCTGTGTATAAACAGCAACCACTTCACCGCGCGAAGCTGCTGCTCGCAAACACGGCACAGCAAACTCCGGCGTACCGGCAAAAATAATGCGTAGCGTCATTTATGCGTCTTCAGTATTGAGTTTGCGTTGTTTAGCAAGTTTCTTTTCGGCTAAAGCGCGTTTCAATGGCGATAGATGATCAACAAATACTTTTCCGGCCAAATGATCCATTTCATGTTGAATACACACGGCCAGCAGGCCATCGGCCTCAAGCACGAATTGTTTGCCATTTCTATCCAAAGCTTGCACAGTTATTTGGTTAAACCGCTTCACATCGGCATAAATACCTGGCAACGACAAACATCCTTCTTGGTACACCTGACTGCCATCTTTGGCGATAATCTGCGGGTTAACAAACACCATAGGCTGGCTTTTATCTTCAGATATATCCAATATTATCAGTTGTTTATGTACATCCACTTGCGTTGCAGCCAAGCCAATGCCCGGTGCTTCATACATGGTGTGGAACATATCGTCTATTAAGCTCCCGATCGGCAAATCAGCCGCATCAACGGGGCTTGCAATGGTTCGCAGACGCTTATCGGGATACTCAAGGATGGGGAGAATGTTCATGATCAATTACCTATAAATTTGTGACGTACTTGGTGTATTTTACGCTGTGTTGCAAAATTTAGTGTTTTTTCAGCTATATTGTTACTAATAATTAAGGTGTTAGGGGATTCAACATGAGAAAATTATTAGTAGCCTTAACCGTTGGTGTCAGTTTACTTTTGGCCCAACCCGCTGTTTCTGACATTTTACGCACTGGACACCCAACGCAATACGTTGTGGTTAAAGGCGATACGCTCTGGGATATATCAGCACGCTTTCTGGAGAAGCCGTGGCTTTGGCCACAGATTTGGCAAAAGAATCCACAGGTAAAAAACCCGCATTGGATTTATCCAGGTGATGTGATTCGCCTAACCTATGTTAATGGCAAGCCTGTGCTTACCATTAATCAAGCGCCGAATACCAATCAGGCTCGAGTTGGAGCAATTGATGTTGATGCTTACGGCCGAACCTATCTGAAAGATTTACGCGTAGTGAGTTCATTTAAGAATTTACCGTACGTGCTAAGCAGCGAAGAAGGTCATTTGCTGGGTACTGAAGAGCATGTGGTGTACGTCAATAACTTGCAAGGCGTTGCCATTGGCGAGCAAGTTGAAATCTTCCGTGCTACCACGCATTTTTCACGCAGCTACAAAGGCAGCTACCAACGCACCGCCATGTCGGATTTAGACGAACGTGGCGATCGCTTGTATGTTGATGGCGAGTCTTTCTGGAATGGCACGCTTACCTCGCCTTCTTCGAAAGACTATATTGGCACTGAGCTAATGCGCGTTGCCAACGGCCGTGTTACCGGCATTAAACGTGGCATTGCGGTGGTTCGCGTGGATGATGCAAGCCGTGAAATCAGAGCTGGCGATCGCGTAGCACCCGCGGCAAACAGCGGCTATGACCCTTACTACTTCCCATCTGCAGGCCCAAATGTTGGCAACAACGATTACCACGTTATGGCAGTTCGTGATGGCTTAGTGGCTGGCGGACGCAGTATCGTTGCGCTTCCAATTGGCAGCAAACAAGGTGTTGTGAACGGCAGCACATACTCAGTTTGGTCGCCAGGTGAAGTGATTCCTGATCGTATAACAAAGTATAACGATTTGTCTGCCTATCAAAACAAAGTCAAAATGCCTTCTGAATTTGTTGGTCACATTATGGTGTTCCGCACATTTGAGAATGTTAGCTATGCCATTGTGATGCTAAATGCTAAGCCTATTCATGCCGGCGATATACTGAAAGATCCTAACGCAAAATAAAGCTTTTCTGACAATCGGCTCCTTCGGGAGCCGATAAACTTTAAGGCATGACAAACCATGCCCAAGCCTGTTTCAACTTACTTCTTTCGCCTGCTAAATCAGGCCAAATCCGTGATGCGCTAAGTCATTACTTATGCCCAACGGAGGCCTGGCGCGCACTTAGCCAGAACAACCGTGCGCTAGGCCTTGGGTTGAAAACGCAAAGCAAACTGATTGAACGCGGCCTCAGCTGGTTGCAACTACCCAACTGCCATATGATTGCCTGGCACCATCAGGACTACCCTGCCGCACTTCGGCATGTTGCCTCGCCGCCACCGTTTTTATTTGTGCGAGGCAGCAAAGAATTGCTTTGGCATCGGCAAGTGGGCATTGTTGGCTCTAGGCAGCCCAGTGCCAGCGGTTTGGAATGCGCCCATTATTTCGCACAGCATTTAGCGGCCAGCGGCTTTACCGTCACCAGCGGCCTTGCGCGTGGCATTGATGCTTCGGCACATCACGGCGCATTAAGCACCGGGCAAACCATTGCGGCCTTAGCCACCGGCCCTGATTTGGCTTTTCCAAGCAGTAATCAAGATTTATACGAACGCATTATTGAAAACGGCGCGGTGATTACTGAACATCCACCTGGCGTTCCCGCGCTTCGCAGCCACTTCCCAGCGCGTAATCGGCTTATTGCAGGATTAAGCCAAGGCACCTTGGTGATTGAAGCCGCCATTCGTTCTGGCGCATTGATTACTGCCCGATTAGCCGCGGAGCTTGGCAAAGAAGTGATGGCCGTTCCGGGCTCCATTCATAACCCGATGGCATTTGGTTGCCATCAGCTGATTCGCGAAGGCGCATACCTTGTTGAACAACCCGAAGAAGTGAGCCATATCTTGGCAAGTAGTAGCTATAATCAGCAAAAATTCGATCCGAATCTTGCGCAAAGAACTCAAGCACGGGCACTTTGCTCGCCTAGCAAGGAGCAGCTGAACGCTCAACAACAACAGGTTTGGCAAGCACTTGGGCACGACACCGTGGCCATAGATACGATTTGTGTGCGCACAGGATTGACAGCCGCCGATATCTCGTCCATTTTGGTAGGCATGGAATTATCAGGGTGGGTTGAAAACCAATTCGGCCGCTACCATAGAAGTGTTTAAGAAGCATCGTTAGCGAGAGGGTAATGAAAGAATCGATATTGAATGTTTTACTCTACCTTTTTGAACACTACATATATGACCAACCTGACTTGGTCCAAGACCCCGACACTCTGCAAAACAACCTGATTCAAGCTGGATTCTCTGCCTCTGAGGTTAGCAAAGCCTTTGATTGGCTGGAAACCTTGGCGCAAGATCGGCCAGACTCGCAAACCTCTGGCACAAAAGGCCCAATGCGGTTTTTTTCCAGCATTGAGCTGGAACGCTTTGATGTTGAAGCGCGCGGTTTTTTGATGTTTCTGGAGCAGCAAGGCGTAGTGTCTGCCGAGCAGCGGGAATTGGTGATTGATCGCGCTATGGCTTTGGATCAAGAAGATATTGAGCTCGATGATTTGAAATGGGTAGTGTTGATGGTTTTGTTCAACCAGCCCGGCTCTGAAGCGGCTTTTGCATGGATGGAAAGTCAGATTTTTATCGATGAGCCCGAGTCCTTGCATTAAGCCATTTCAGCCCAGCACTTGACAGCACCCCCTGACTTAGTGCCTTAATAAAAAAAGAACCAGCCCGCCATGCGCGGGTTTCGACTTTGTATTTAATGTTTTATGGAGTGGTAAATGGCAAAAAATTTACTGATTGTTGAATCGCCGGCTAAAGCCAAAACGATCAATAAGTATTTAGGTAAAGACTTCCTCGTCTTGGCTTCCTATGGTCATGTCCGTGATTTGCCCGGTAAAGACGGCGCTGTGAATGTCGATGATGGTTTCGCCATGCGCTATGAGATTCAGGAAAAGAACCAGAAGTATGTGGATGCCATCACCAAAGCCGCCAAGGGCGCTGAGGCCATTTATCTGGCCTCCGATCCGGATCGTGAAGGAGAAGCGATTGCTTGGCATATTGGTGAAATATTGCGCGAACAAAATTTATTGCAAGGCAAAGCATTGCATCGCGTAGTATTCACTGAAATCACCCCAAAAGCGATTACACACGCGGTTGAACATCCACGACAAATTGCCGGCAATCTAGTTGACGCGTATCAAGCACGCCGCGCACTTGATCACCTCGTTGGTTTTAATTTATCGCCGGTATTGTGGCGCAAAATCAAAAATGGGCTGTCAGCTGGGCGCGTGCAATCACCAGCATTGCGTTTGATTTGCGAACGCGAAGATGAAATTGAAGCGTTCATCACCCGCGAACATTGGTCTTTTACCGCGCAATTGCAGGAAAAAAACCAGGCATTCAGTGCGCGTTGTGTGCGCTTGGATGGCGAGAAGTTTGAACAGTTCAGCATTGGCAACGAAACCGATGCCAAAGCCGCGCATGCGCGCTTAAAGGCCGCTGCTGGATCTGCCTTGAAAGTGACAGAGGTTAATCGCAAGGAACGCAAGCGCCGTCCTTCGCCGCCATTCATCACCTCAACTTTGCAACAAGAAGCAGCGCGTAAGCTTGGCTTCACCACCAAGAAAACCATGCAAGTAGCGCAAAAGCTATATGAAGGTATTGCCATTGGTAGCGAGGGCACCGTTGGCTTGATTAGCTATATGCGTACCGACTCCACGCATTTATCGGGTGAAGCGCTCGAGCAATTACGCGATGCCATTAGCAAAGGATTTGGCGCGCACAATCTACCGAAAGAACCGAATGTGTACAAATCGAAATCGAAAAATGCTCAAGAGGCACATGAAGCCATTCGGCCTACTTATGCGTTGCGAACGCCAGCCGATATTGGCAAATTTTTAAGCGATGACGAACGTAAATTGTATGAATTGATTTGGAAGCGCGCCGTTGCCTGCCAAATGATTCCGGCCACGCTAAACACAGTGAGTGTTGAATTGGCTGCTGGCAGCCAGCACGGTTTCCGCGCCACCGGCACCACGGTTGTAGATCCAGGCTTTTTGCTGGTGTATGAAGAAAGCAAAGACCAAAAAGACAATGATGACGATGAAGCCAATACCAAATTACCAGCCTTGCAAGAAGGCCAATCTGTTGTCTTGAATGAAATTTTAAGCGAACAACATTTCACCAAACCACCGCCGCGCTACACCGAAGCGAGCTTGGTGAAAACTTTAGAAGAATATGGCATTGGTCGCCCGTCCACGTATTCCAGTATTATCCAAACGCTAATTTACAAAGCCTATGCTTTGCTTGAAAGCCGCGCATTTAGGCCAACCGATGTTGGTCGTTTAATCAATAAATTTCTGACTACCCATTTCGAACGTTATGTCGATTTCGACTTCACCGCTAAGCTTGAAGACGAACTCGATTCGGTGTCGCGCGGCGAAGAGCCGTGGACAGTGCTGATGGAAAAATTCTGGAAAGAATTTAAAGCCACCCTCGATGAAAAAACCGATGAAGTAAACCGCTCAGAAGGCACCGGCCAACGCGAATTAGGCATTGATCCGGTGAGTGGCAAGCCAGTCTCGGTGCGTATGGGTAAATACGGTTCGTTCGCGCAAATTGGTAGCAAAGACGACGAAGACAAACCTAAGTTTGCTTCGCTTCGCCCAGAGCAAAGCATTTTCACTATTCAATTGCCGGAAACCCTGAAGCTATTCGAACTGCCAAAAGTGCTTGGCGAATTAGAAGACAAACCATTGAGCGTTGCCATCGGCCAATTCGGCCCGTATGTGAAACATGGCGATACCTTCGCCTCGATTCCGAAAGAAATCGATCCGTATGAAATTGGTTTAGACAAAGCCATAGAATTAGTACTTGGCCGCCGCGAATACCTAGCAAACCGCTTCATCAAAACCTTTGAAGGCACCGACATCCAAGTGCTGAACGGCCGCTTCGGCGCATACATCACCGATGGCGCATTCAATGGAAAAATCCCGAAAGACCGCGATCCAATTTCTTTAACACAAGAAGAATGCGAAGCCTTATTGGCCGTCGGCAAACCGGTACGAAAATTCGGCCGCGCTAAGAAAGTGGTGAAGAAAGCCGCTACCAAGAAAGCACCTGCCGCGAAAACAGCTGCGGCGAAGAAAGCACCTGCTAAAAAAACCGCTAAAAAAGCTACCAAGAAAAAAGCGACTAAGAAGGCTGTGAAAAAAGCAGTTAAGAAAGTGGTAAAGAAGGTTGCATAATAATTTGATCATTGACTAAACGTCGGGTGAGTAAAACTAGACCAATGAGTAAAAATATTTTATGGATTGCATTGGTATGGATTTTAATCGCTGCATTAATGGCATTGCAGTTCTGGCCAAGCATTCCAAAGTCAATTTCAGGATGGGTAGCCTTTGCTATTTTAGTGCCTCCGGTCTACATCATTGGCGAATTCATTACTGATTGGCTATGGTCTACTCGAGCTGCCAAATCGATTTCAGAGAGTCCATCTAGAACAATACGAATTGTAGGCGGCGTATTAATTGGATTTGTATTCTTAATAGTTATTCAACTAATTTTCATGAGAATACAATAAGGACAGTACAATAGGGACGGAGTTCCATGCGAATCACAATGGTGCGGTGAAAATTAGGGACGAGGCACCTCCATCCTTAAAATTCCGAACTTTCCTACATCAATAAACGCTCGAGTCTGACAGACCGAGCGTTTTTCTTTGGGCATTATAAACATTATTACCTTCAGACTGACTTGGAATTTTTGATGTTTGACAATAGTACTAAATACAGTATCATTTATGAATACGAAACGTAAGCTATTAAGCAAAATTTTGACGCATCCTGCGCAAGTCCGCTTCAATGACGCTTGCAAAGTTGCCGAGTTGTTAGGCTTTGTGATGAAAGGCGGTGCAGGTTCGCATTGCACGTTTGCTAAAGCAGACGAACCGATGCTACTGAATTTCCAAAATCGAAATAGCTACATTCCAAACTACCAAGCTCGGCAATTGGCTTTGATGATAAATAAATACGGTGAAGATGATGAAGCATTACCCCATTGAGATTTTCTGGAGTGAAGATGATAAAGGTTTTATTGCTGAAGTGCCCGATTTGCCTGGTTGCAACGCCTTTGGTAAAACTGAAACTGAGGCATTAGCCGAAGCCAAAGACGCGATACGCTCTTGGCTACAAGCCGCGAAAGCCACAAAGCGCGAGATCCCAAAGCCAACCGTGATTGAGCGCATTGAATCATATAGCGGCAAGTTCGTGGTGCGTGTGCCACGAAGTCTGCATGCTCGCTTAGCACGCCGCGCTAAATCTGAAGGCGTTAGTTTGAACCAATACATTGCACACCGACTGTCCGCCTAATTCTCATAAACTCTTGACATAAACATTCACGCGACATGGAAGCCAACTCGGCAGATTTACTGTAAATTAAAGCCTGTTAACTTTGGAGCTTCACATGAAAGTCAAAGCCGCCGTTGCCTATGAAGCAGGCAAACCATTAGTCATCGAAATGGTCGATTTGGAAGGCCCGAAATTCGGTGAAGTGTTGGTGGAGCTGAAAGCCACCGGCATCTGCCACACCGATTACTACACGCTCTCGGGCGCTGACCCGGAAGGCATTTTTCCGGCCATTCTTGGCCATGAGGGTGCAGGTATTGTGGTAGATGTTGGCCCGGGCGTAACTAGCCTGAAAAAAGGCGATCACGTGATTCCACTGTACACACCCGAATGCCGGCAGTGCGAATATTGCTTAAGCCAGAAAACTAATCTCTGCCAAGCGATTCGCTCAACGCAAGGCCAAGGCCTGATGCCGGACGGCAGTTCGCGCTTTTCGATTGGCGGCAAAAAGATACACCACTACATGGGCACATCCACCTTCGCGCAATATACTGTGGTACCAGAAATTGCCCTAGCAAAAATTCGCGAAGATGCGCCATTCGATAAAGTTTGCTACATCGGCTGCGGTGTTACCACCGGCATTGGCGCAGTGATATATACGGCGAAAGTGGAGCCCGGTTCGCGCGTAGTGGTGTTTGGCCTTGGCGGCATTGGCTTGAACGTAATCCAAGGCGCGCGCATGGCCGGCGCTGCGCAGATCATCGGTGTGGATATTAATCCAGCACGCAAGGATATTGCCACAAAATTCGGTATGACTGACTTTGTTAATCCCAAAGAAGTGGACGGCGATTTAGTGGCGTATTTAGTTTCTCTGACCAAAGGCGGCGCAGATTACTCGTTCGAATGCATCGGCAATACGCAAGTGATGCGGCAAGCGCTGGAATGCTGTCACAAAGGCTGGGGCACCAGTGTGATTATTGGCGTGGCAGCGGCTGGGCAGGAAATTTCCACGCGTCCATTTCAATTAGTCACGGGTCGCAATTGGCGTGGCTCGGCGTTTGGTGGCGCGCGCGGGCGCACCGATGTACCGAAAATCGTGGATTGGTACATGGAAGGAAAAATTAATATCGATGATTTAATTACCCACAGCATGCCGCTCGAAAACATTAATGAGGGTTTTGATTTAATGCATCGCGGCGAATCGATTCGCGGCGTAGTGATTTACTAAACCCATGCAAATTCTTTCGCAGCAACACTGCTTCGGCGGCACTCAAGGCATATATCAACACTATTCCAACGCCAATAACGGCCTGATGCGCTTTTCAGTATTCACCCCAGCGCAGGCGAAAGACCGCCGCGTACCGGTATTGATTTTTCTAGCCGGGCTAACCTGCACCGAAGAAACCTTCATGCTGAAAGCGGGCGCGCAGCGCGTGGCGGCAGAACTGGGCTTGATGCTCGTTTCGCCCGACACCAGCCCGCGCAACACCGGCATTGATGGCATCACAGCCGATTGGGATTTCGGCGAAGGCGCCGGATTTTATTTAAATGCCAGCGCAGAACCGTATTGCGCGCAATTCAATATGGCCGATTATGTGGCGCAGGAATTGCCACAACTGTTGGCCGAACACTTCCCCGCCGACACCTCGCGCATGGGTATTAGCGGGCATTCAATGGGCGGGCACGGCGCTCTCACGCTGGCACTCAAACATCCTGAGTTGTTTCGTTCGGTATCAGCATTCGCACCGATTGTGGCACCATCTAAAGTTTCGTGGGGTCAAAAAGCGTTCTCAAAATATCTACGCAATGAAAGCGAATGGGCGAATTACGATGCCTGCGAATTAGCGAAACATTCGCGCTTTACGAGCGAAATTTTGATTGATCAAGGCTTGGTCGATAAATTTCTGGACGAGCAATTGAAACCGGAATTATTTGAAGCCGCTTGCAATGCCAGCGGCCATAAACTAACACTGCGGCAACATGCTGAGTATGATCACAGCTATTGGTTTATTCAGACGTTTATTGAGGAGCATTTGAGGTTTCATGCTGAAAAACTGAGTATCTAAGTTCAAATTAGGGACGGAGGTACCTCCGTCCCCTAGCCTTGCGCCCCCTAGCCTTGCAACCTTATTCTTGCTCATGGTCTCCAATGTTATATGCAAATCTGCATCAAGTACGTCTGGAGACGACTACATGAAAAGACTATCTATATTCATCTTCTGCTTAATAGCATCTGATATGGTTTACGCCGAAAAGCCCTCCATTGAGGCCATCACTTCGTCAGTTGCTAGTGGCGAATTCAAGAAAATAACCAGCGTCATCGTTTCGCGAGACGGCAAAATCTTGTATGAGCATTATTTCAACGGCGATGCCGAAACGCGCCGCAACACGCGATCAGCAACCAAAACCATTGCTGGAATTCTTACTGGCTTGGCGATTGCCGATGGCAAACTAGCGGGTGTGGATGCAACAATCCTGCTTTATCTAAAACAGCATCTTCCGTTACAGAATCCGGACCCGCGCAAGAATCAAATTACAGTTGAAGACCTGTTAACCATGTCATCAGCCCTAGAATGCCATGATGAAAATCAATATTCGCGTGGCAACGAAGAACGTATGTATCTGGTTGAGGATTGGGTTCAGTTCTATCTTGATCTGCCAATTCAGGGCTATCCAGAATGGATGCCAAAGCCTTCGAAATCTACTTTTGGCCGTAACTTCCGTTATTGCACAGCGGGTGTAACAACACTTGGCGAAGTCTTGCAAAATGCTACTGGCGAAAAATTGCAGGATTATGCGCAGCGGCGCTTATTTACCCCGCTTGGCATTGAGAATCCAAAATGGCAGTTTTCACCACTAGGGCTAGCACAAGCCGGCGGTGGGCTGAGTCTGAAAAGCCGTGATTTGCTAACACTCGGACAGCTGTATCTGGATGACGGTAAATATGCCGGCAAGCAACTGCTAACAAAATCGTGGGTGCAGCAATCAACACGAGCGCACGCAAGCTATGACGCGGAAAATAGTGTGGAGTATGGCTATCTGTGGTGGCTGATGCAGTTTCAAGCTGGCAATACAATCTGGAAATCGTATGCTATGAACGGCAATGGTGGCAATACGGTGCAGGTGTTTCCAGAACAGCGGGTAGTCGTGGTCATTACTACCGAAAATAACAGCGAGCGACAACCACACCTACTCACCATAAAACTTCTGACGCAAAAAATATTGCCGGCATTATGATTTGTCAGCTAGCAAGGGACCAGCTAGCAAGGGACGGAGGTACCTCCGTCCCCAGATTTACCCAGATTTAAATCAAAACCCGTACCTTAAAAACCCGCCATCCACGGCGATGCATTCGCCGGTGATGTAGCTAGCCGCTGGCATGCACAAAAACGCCACGGCGGCGGCTACTTCTTCTGGTTCGCCAATGCGTTTCATTGGTGTGCGTGAAATCACTTCTTCAAAATATTCTGGATTAGATAATGCTTCTGAAGTACGCCTGGTGCGGATGTACCACGGCGCAACTGAATTAACGCGGATGCCCTCGCTGGCCCATTCGCAGGCCAGATTGACGCTGAGCTGATGCACCGCCGCTTTGCTCAAGCCATACAACGGGCCGGTGCGCACATGCGTTAAGCCCGACACACTGCCGATGTTGACGATACTGGCACTGCCGTGTTGTTTCAGGAATACATGCGCCAAACGTGACATCTCGAACACCGCGTGCACATTGCTATCCAGCACTTTGGCGAAATCGTCTTGGTTCAAATCGAGCGTGGCTTTGCGGATATTGGTGCCAACATTGTTAACCAGAATTGACAACGGCGATTCAAGATCGCGAATCCAATCGAAAATCTCCTGGCGTTGTTCGGCATCAGATACATCGGCGGCGAAATAGCGCACCACAGCGCCATCCACTTCATCTTCAATATCAGCGGCGGCGCTGGCTAATAACGCTTCATCGCGCGCCACCATGAGCACTTCCGCACCCAAGTGCGCCAACTCACGCGCAACAGCCAAGCCAATGCCGGCACTGGCGCCGGTAATCAGCGCCGCTTGTCCGTCTAGCCGCCAGCGCTTATGCATCGCTTAGAACGCGCAGAAGCAATGCGCTACGGCATTGATCGGTTTACTGCTATTGCGGTTCAACCACAGCAAATCGGCGCTAACACGATTGCCCATTTGTGTTTGGTTGAGGAACGTTAAGGCTGGCGAAAACGAACGCACGATGCCTTGGGTGGCGCTGTTGCGGGCCATATTTTCCAGGAATTGTTCAAATGGCGACAGCGGACTTTCAATATAATTAAGCTCAAACTGATCAGCCTTCAAATTCGCGCGTGCAGCCGCGTCAGCCACTGCATCCGACAAACCACCTAGTGCATCCACTAAGCCTTTTTCTTTAGCTTGTGCACCACTCCAAACCCGGCCACGGGCGTTAGCATCAATCTGTTCGTATGTTTGCTTGCGGGCTTTCGATACTTTACCAATAAACTGCGAATAGCCGTGATTGATGACGCTTTGAATGACTTGCTTAGTCGGCTCGTCGATTGCTCGGCTGATGTCGAAAGCACCAGCCCATGGCGTAGTTGCCACACCATCGGAATGCACGCCAATTTTATCTAAGGCGCGCGGCGCGCGAACCATCAAACCGAAAATACCAATTGAGCCAGTGATGGTTGATTCATCAGCATAAATTTTATCGGCATTCATCGAAATCCAATAACCGCCCGATGCCGCCACATTTGCCATCGACACCACCACCGGTTTGCCAGCGGCTTTGGTGAGCTCCACTTCGCGGCGAATTTGCTCGGAAGGAAATACTCCGCCACCTGGTGAATCGACACGCAAAACTAAAGCTTTCACGTTTTCGTCTTCGCGCGCGGCGCGAATTAAAGCCGAGGTTGATTCACCACCAACCGTACCCGGCGGTTGCTCGCCGTCGGTGATTTCGCCTTGCGCCACAACTACGGCTACAATGTCTGTATTGTTTGAACCAATTTTCCGGCTTTTTACATGGCCCAGATATTCCATAAAATCAATTTGCTGGAAGGTATGGTTCTCAGTATCTTCGGCCACGCCTTGTGCAATTAGAAACTGTTCCATTTGGTAGGATGTTTTCAACTCATCCACCCATTTTTCGTTAACTGCCCACTGTGCCAAATTGCCTTTCACCGCATCCAAACGGGCTGGCAACTCATTAATGGCTAGAGTAATCTGTGCTGGGTCAATATTGCGGGCTTTGCCCACTTGCTGCAAATAACGCTGCCAAATATCGTTCATCCAATATAGGTCAGCTTGTTTCGATTCCTCAGAAGCGGCATCAAGAATGTAGGGTTCGGCGGCCGATTTAAATTCACCAACCCGAAACAGGTGCACATCCAAACCTAACTTATCTTGCAAGGCTTCGCGGTAAAATAAACGATAACTTCCAAGGCCTTCTGGCAAAAATGCGCCCTCTGGGTCCATAAATATTTTAGTGGCTTGCGCGGCTAGCAAATATTGTTTTTGATCAAAGCTATTGGCGAAAGCATAAATGGGTTTTTTGCTGGTTTTAAAATCTTGCAAGGCTTTAGCAATTTCTCGCACCGAGGCCATACCATTGGCATTAAAGCCTTCAGTGTTCAACACCAAATGACTAATCTTCGGGTCAACCTTGGCTTCTTCAATCACTGCCAGCACATCGCGCAATTGAATTTCACGGCCAGCGCCCTGCGCTTCTGCAATAGCGGTGCTTATCGAATCGGCGGTGCGTTGCTCAACCAATTGCCCCTCAAGATCAAGCACCAAGGCAGTGTTGTTGCTCAGCGGCGCAAACGATTTAGACGACATGCCGGCAGAGATGGCCGCAATGATCAAAATCAACACAAACAACATAATGATATTGAACACCAAATGGTTGGTGAAATTGATTGCTTGCCAGATAAAGCGGAAAAACGAGCGGATTGGACCAGGTTCAGCAGCACTCATAGTGGTTACAACTCCAGAATTCAGGCTTCAAGAATAACCGATTAGCCTGTGAACGGTATGTACTGAAGGTCATGCCTGTTCTAATCTATTCACAGTTCGCCAAAAGCGCGTGAACAACAGAACCGAGGCCACACTTAGGCCGATAGTTAAGCCCAGCCAAAAGCCCGGTGCCCGTAAGCCTTGGTACGAGCCTAAATACACGCCAGCACTCAAGCCAACCGCCCAATAGGAAAATATCGTGATGTACATCGGCACTTTGGTGTCTTTCAGTCCGCGCAATGCCCCGCCTGAGAGTGCCTGAATGCCATCGGGGTATTGGAAAATGGCCGCGTAAATCATCAAGGTACTAGCCAATCCGGCTATTGCAACATCATCGGTGTATAAACTGCTGATCCATTGCCCAGCAAAAATCAGCAATATCGCCGATAGCGTTTGAGTAACCAAAACTAGAAACAACCCGGCCTTCATTGCCCAACGCACCGCCGAATAATCGCGGGCACCCACTGCATGGCCAACTCGTACCGTGGTTGCTAGCGCTACGCCAAGCGGAATCATAAAGCACGAACTGATCACATTCAAAGCGATTTGGTGTGCCGCCACATCCACCGCACCCAAGCGCCCAATAAACAATGCTGTTGCCACAAATAAACTGCCCTCCATTAAAATAGCGATACCCATAGGAACGCCCAGAACCAGCAATTGCTTGATTGCGGCCAACTTTGGCCATTCAAAATGGCTGAGCAAAGCTAAATCACGAAAATTCCTTGAACGATGCAGATACAGTGCGAATGCAATGAATTCCAACCACATCACAATAGCCGTTGCATAGCCCAAACCGGCAGCGCCAAGTTCAGGTATTGGCCCGAAGCCAAACAATAACGCATAGCCAACGGGAATTAACAGCAGCAATGCCGCCACACCAAAAACCAAGGTGGGTTTGGTGCAGGCCAAGCCTTCGCTTAAATAGCGGCTGGCAAAAAACAACGATAAAGCCGGTGCGCCCCAGCTGATTGCATGCAAAAATTCAGCAGCGGGCACTTGCACAGCAACGTCTATATCCATCCACAGCAAAAGCTGCGGGCTCCAACGCATAAAGCCAAATAACAACACACCCACTACGCCAGCCAGCCACACGGCTTGCCGCCATATTGGGCCAATTTCCGCGCGCCGACCAGCACCATTAAGCTGCGCGACGGTAGGCGGTATCGCCATCATTAAACCAATGCAAATAAGCATGGCTAAAGACCAAATCGCGCTGCCTAAGGCAACCGCTGCTAAAGTGATCGAGCTATGTTTGCCAGCCAAAAGTGTATCGACTACGGTCATTGCCATGGATGCCAGCTGCCCCAAGGCAATGGGCAGGGCTAATTTGAAGCTGACGCGCGATTCCTGCTTCAGCCGTTGCCATTGGGAGGGAGAATGCGTCATAGTCAATGCCTGAAGAAGCACATATAGTAAACCAAAAATTTACGCTACACCGCCAACAAGACCTGTAACCAATGAAATCTCCCGCATCCAATCAACATAAACATTTATGCAGCAATTGCTTAACGACGGTGCAAGGTGCATTTTGCGCGCATTGCGGCCAGAAACACCATGCTGTGCTTCGGCATTTCAGCCAAGTGATTAGCGAATTCTTTACCGATATCTTGAACTTTGACAATAAATTGCTTGGCACCCTGAAACCTTTGCTGTTTCGACCGGGCATGCTCAGTGAAGAATATTTCGCTAATCGCCGGATGCGCTATGTGTCGCCGCTTAAACTGTATTTCTTTTTGAGTGTGATCACCTTTTTTTTGGTGCAACAAAGCGTTGAGTACAATGTTGACGCCGACAATCTCATTCAAGTAAATACTGACGAAACCGACAAGCCCGATACTAATAAGCCCGCTGCAAGCAAGCCAAAAACCGATAAGCCCGCCACAAAACCGGCCAAGGACTCAGCCTTAGCGAAAGGCTTGGAATTTAGTTTTAATGATAAACCTTGGAATGCCAAAACCAATCCTATCCATATTGACTTTCTACCCAATGCCGTCAATTCTTTGCTCAATGATCGAGTAGGCCGGCTTGATAGTGTAGTGAGAAACAAAGATTGGAAAAAACAAATCATTCACAGTTTATTATCTGCCATGCCACAAGCCTTACTGTTAATGCTGCCGTTTTTTGCGCTGTTATTGAAGTTGATGTATTGGTTCCAAAACCGCCTATATATGGAACATTTAATTGTTGCCTTGCACAACCATTCTTTTCTATTGATGTTTTTACTGATTAATGTTGTTGGACTGCAACTTGGCATTTGGATGGGGCAAAGCTTACTTTGGCTGCAACCCGTCATCGTGATATTGAACACGCTATTTTTTGCCTATCTACCCATTTATTTCTTTTTGTCCTTGAAACGCATTTACCAGCAAGGATGGCGAAAAACGGCGCTTAAGTTCTGTTTGCTCGGTTTTTTCTACCTATTCCTGCTGGTTTTTGGAGTCCTGATGATTTTTGCCATTGGCGCGCTGACACTCTAAATTGCCGTGGAACATTGTTAATAAAAATGTGCTAAAAAATACTGAATGCCATGTGAATATAGCCCTTGCTGTGGAACATTTGACGGTTTCTTCACAATACTGACTAAAAACCATTTTTGCTTAAATAATAAGCATCTTTATCTCGCTCTAATAATTTAACTTATTGATAAAATACAATTATTTCATATTGGTTAAAAAATAAGCAAGTTACGGTAGCGCCTGTCATATCAAGCTCTGTTTGCGGTATTGCCCAGTCTTTCCACAAACTTATCCACAATGTGTGTGGATAATACATCTTATCTATATATAACAAATTCTTACAGTATTTTATTAGCGCAAATAATTAGAAATAGTGCGCAACTTGCGATGTATGACAGGTGTTTTTGCCCTAAATTCTATGTTGTGGCGTGCCATTTACATTTTATTAGTACAAAAAAGCGTCATATTCAGATCTGCTGAAATAACGGACCACAGCGCACTGAAATCCTGCTTAGTTTCGTGGAACACTTTTTCGTTAATTTTAGATTAAATGTTCAAAACCTTTACAAATAAGCCTTTGCTTGTGGAACGTTTTACACAGGCCGCGCTAAGTACTTGATTCTGTATTTAAGGGCCAATAATTCATCACTTTTTTATCTATCAATATTCTATCTATATGTTTTAATTACATTTAGTAGAATTGATACATTATTCATCAAAATGACACACAAGGCGTAATGTCGGCTTCTCCGCTACCGAAAGTAGAAAACTTCCACACACTTATCCACCGTTTTTGTGGATAATCATATGGCAAGCCCCTTTCTTACACATAGTCGCTTGTTTTCATGCGCTTTTCATTCCTTTCTGGCAGCAACGCCTCAAAAACCAGCCCAATGACTGCTTCGATTACCCTGAATCAAATCCGCACTTTAAAAGTGGCATTACCAGTGCCATTGTTGGGCTTATTTGACTATTTACCAAGCGGCGAACAAGATCTGGTGTCTGAACAATGGCTAGGTTGCCGGGTTGAAGTGCCGTTCGGCACGCGGCGCTTAATTGGCTGGGTGTGTGAGATTGGTCATGCAGAAATGGATAACCTGGCATTAAAAGCAATTATTCGCCGCATTGATGCTGTGCCAATTATTTCCGATGAATTACTGGCTAGCCTACGGTGGACGGCAAAATATTACCAAGCCCCTTTAGGCGAAGTGCTTTCAACCGCTATGCCTAGCCTGCTTCGAGAAGGCCAAGGCTTGCCCGATGTGTGCCAGTACGCATGGCAACTTACTGAAGCTGGTCATACGCAATATACTTCGCTGCGCAAAAATAGCCGCGCCTTGCAGTTGGCTGAGCGCTTAGTTCAACACGCTATTGATGAAACTTGGCTAGAACAGCACCTGCCGCAATGGCGCAGCATAATGAAAACACTGCACACTAAGCTCTATGTTGAGCGCGTGGTAGTAAAGCAAAACACTGCACATAAAATCTTAGAGAATGGCCCCAGTCTTAATACGCAACAGCAACAGTGCATGGCTGATATTCTGAGTACCGAAGGCTATAGCGTGCATTTGTTGGAAGGTGTGACTGGCAGCGGCAAGACCGAAATCTATATTCAGGCCATTGCGCATTGTTTGGCACAAAACAAACAAGCGCTGATTTTAGTGCCTGAAATCGGCCTAACACCACAAACCTTAGCGCGCTTTGAAGCCCGTTTGCCAGTGCCAGTGCATGTATTGCATTCCAATTTATCGGATGGCGCACGCGCACGCGCATGGGCAGCCATGGCCAGCGGCATTGGCCGGGTGATGATTGGCACACGCTCAGCGGTGTTTGCCAGTCTGCCTGAAGCGGGTTTGATTATTATTGATGAAGAGCACGACAGCAGCTACAAACAACAAGATGGCTTTCATTACCATGCACGAGATCTTGCCATTGTGCGCGCCAAAAACTTGGATATTCCCATCATTTTAGGCAGCGCCACACCGTCGCTGGAAAGCTTGCACAATGCCGAGCAAAACCGATACCACTTTCTGCACTTGCCAAGCCGCGCTGGGCTAGCCAAGCCGCCCACTGTTCGGCTTACCGATGTGCGTAAAATTAAATTGCATCATGGCCTAAGCCAAGACATGCTGGATGGCATAAAACACTGCTTGGAGAAAGGCGAACAGGCCTTGGTATTCAAGAATCGGCGTGGCTATGCGCCAGCGCTGCTATGCCATGATTGTGGCTTTACCGCGATGTGCACGCGCTGCGACAGCCCACTTACCGTGCATGCTGGGCAGAAACGCCTGATCTGCCATCACTGTGGCTATCAAAAACCAAAACCTTTAGCCTGCCCAGATTGCGGCTCGCTGGCTCTGCAAGCACAAGGCTTTGGCACTGAGCGCCTTGAAGAAGCACTGAGTGAATTTTTCCCTGATTATCCGTGCATTCGTGTTGACCGAGAAACCACCCGCAAACGCGACGGCCTTGAACAACAGCTGAAATTGCTTGGGCAGAATCCCGGCATATTGGTGGGCACGCAAATTTTAGCCAAAGGCCATGATTTACCCTTGCTCAGTTTTGTCGGTGTGGTGGGTGTTGATGAAGGCTTGTATTCAGCTGATTTCCGAGCACCGGAAAAACTCGCGCAGTTATTGATTCAAGTTTCAGGCCGCGCTGGCAGAAGCACGCACGCTGGCACTGTGCTCATTCAAACTCATCACCCAGAGCATCCACTCTTGCTTGAACTGCTACGTGGTGGCTACCGGCAATTCGCACAAACAGCGTTAGCCGAACGGCAGCTGGCCGAGCTTCCACCCTATGCGTATATGGCACTGATACGTTGCGAATCGGTGCACAGTGAATCGGCACAAGCTTTCCTACACGACGCTTCCACAGTATTACTCGCGCACATCAAACAACAAGGGTTTTCACTGCATAGCTCAGGGGCAATTCCGGCCGCCATGCCAAAACGGGCCGGCAAAAGCCGCTGGCAATTGGCCCTCACTGCAAACAGCCGGCAAGAGCTACAGCGCTTACTGGCGCTGTCACTGCAGGAACTGTATCAGCTCAAATCGGCACGCAAAGCGCGTTGGTCGATTGATGTTGATCCGAGCGATTTATCGTAGGCATCAGTATTCTGCCGTAAAAGAGCGTGCACTCTTAGGCCAAAACGTGAACGGATATGCAAACTGCCATTCAAGGCCAAGGCGCGATCACGCATGCTGATAAAGTATTTTTCAACCGCAATATTATTTAAACCAACACCATCATCTTGCACACCAATAATCAGAAAGAGTTCCTCACCACGCTCATCAACTGTAATCGTTACTTTGCAGATTGAGGCATGCGCGTGCTTAATAACATTGGTAACCGACTCTTGAACAATTCGATACGCGGCAAGATTGGTTGAGTTATCCAAGCGCTCTAAATCTTCCACACGGCCCTTAAATACCACCTCATAGTTCAAATGTGCTTGGCTTGCAATTTTAGCGAAAGACCCATGTGCGATAGCCATGTACAAACCCAGCTCATTTAATTCAATCGGTGATAAATCCATCACCACTTGGCGAACACCGTCTTTAATCTTATCGCTGATACCCATTAAGCGGCTTGCCAAAATCCCTCGACCTTGTTGGTGCAAGTCATTCTGCAGCAAATTTAATTGGATTTGCAGTGCGGTAATCGATTGGCCAACTTCATCATGCAGCTCGTGTGCAATGCGTTGACGCTCGGTATCTTGTGCCTGTATGCCTCGTCGGCTGGCGGCAATCAGTTGATTCAAAAGCACCTGTTTTTGTTCGGCGGCATCATACAACTGCGCTTGACGATTTTTTAAATCCAATTCGTTGGTTTTAATATCATCCATAGCAGCGCCAAACAATAAGGCCATAGCGCCAACGATGGAGACATACAACTGCATTTGTTTAGGATCATGTGACAACGGATCAAAATGATTTTCGATAGTAATCAGCACACTGATCAGTACAATGGACACAATAGCACCGCGCCAACCGTGGTAAAAGCTGAACACCACTACAGCGGCTAACATTAAAACCTGCAATAAACCGAAAAACTGCAAATTATCACTCTGCACCAGCGCCAATGAAATCAACAAAGTTGCCGGAAAAAGATAACGCAAGGCGTTAACTAGCACCTGTTTAGAGTCTTTGCGAAACAAAGGCTCCCGAATCCACATAACTAAAGGCGCAACAATCATTACCCCGATGAAGGCGCCCATGAAGTGGCCAATTATAAAGCTGCCCAGTGCGTCAAACCAATTTGACCATTCGAGCTGTACGGTACCGAGGATTTTACCGGCTTTGACTTCGGAAATTTTTCCATCTGTTAGCACATACACAATGTCTTTAATGGTTAAAAAAAGTCCGGTGATTAAAGCGGCACCAAGCAAGTAACTCATGCCACGAAAGGTATTGGCATTATGGGTTCGAATGCCTTTGTCTTTAAGCCATAGCACAGCCATAAAGATAGCCACTGGAAACACCATGGTGCCAATCATAAATAATTCGGCACTCGGCCATATCCCTAGAAACGGTAAATCAGACTGCTCACGGATAATCATATTTTTATAAGCGGTGAGCGTTGAACACAAAGTATTGATGGCATACCAAGAAAGAAACTCAGTATTCGGCCTAATCCATAAAACAGCAAACAACAAGCCCGCTTTAATCAACCAGTGATAAAAGCCAAAGTGGGTGAACGTAAGTATTAAAAAAGCAACAGCAAAAGCCCAGAGAATGGGCGGGAATTGTTGGCGTTTAAGTGTGGAAAAAAATGCTGTATTCAAACAAGAATCCTCTGTGCATCCTAGCTAAGCGTATTGCAAAACTCAATAAGAATAATTCTTAGCTCAAGAATCCTTCACATATGCAACAAAACATCAAGTTATTTGGCATAATCGGCATATGATACAAGTTGCTCTACTCGACGACCATGCCATCTTACGCGAAGGCATAAAATTCCTGCTAAACAAGGAAGCAGATATCCATGTCTGTGCCGAATGTGAATTACCAAGTCAACTAGAGCCCTTACTACTTGCGCATCAGCCCAATGTGTTAATTATAGATTTAAATATGCCTGAAGGCGGTGGATTTCCGTTATTGGAGCGTATGCGGCCTTTGTACCCGGACTTAAAAATCATTGTATTGAGCATGCATGAAAACCCGGGGTTTGTTTCAAAAGCTCTTTCCTATGGTGCAAATGCTTATTTAACCAAAACCCAAGCTGCCAGCGAATTAATCCTAGCCATTCGCATGGTAATGACCGGCAATCGTTATTTGTCCTCCGATTTAGTAGGTTTGCAAAACACCCATTCGCTGCAACTCAGTGCTCGTGAATTGGAAACCTTGAAAGGCCTTTTGCAGGGTAAAATCCCTAAAGCTTTAGCATTAGAACTTGGAATCACCAATAAAACCCTGTATGCACACCGTGCCAATATTATGCAAAAACTGCAGGTACGCTCACTGGCTGAATTGCAGGATCAGGCGATGGCTTTGGGTTTAATTTAGAACCCGATTCTTACACCGGCCGACAGTGTTGTCCGCTCGGCATTATCAGCATCTTGCACATCACCGCGCAAATACCAATACGCGTTCTGGGTTTTGTAGCCTAGACCCAGTGCAGCATTGAAGAAATCTTGTGAGTACGGCATACCAATAACCGTGAAGTAACTATCCGGCAATCCAGCATAGGCTGCTTGCATACTGGTATCAACATCGTTCAAAACATAGCGATAGCCTAGTTGGGCGTTCCATGAGAACCCCTTGCCAATAGCACTTTGGTAACGGATATCAGGGCCTAATAAATAGCGAGCTAAATTGCTGGATTCAAACTGCAACTCCAAACCAGTTGCTCCCGATTCATTGAACGCATCAGTATCCACCCAATCAGCACTGGCTTGTAGCGCTAGTGTCAAATGGTTATTGAACTCCTTACCCGCTTCAATACTAATACCTTGGCTTGAGCCATCACTTCGGCTATTGGCCAAGCTGCTGACTTGACCCACAGTAAGCGTGCGCGACGTGCGCTGGCTGTACTTTGAAAGAAACGCAAAGCCCTGTACGAAGCCGTATTCACCCTGATGGCGACCGTACAGAGAAACGCCTTGACGATTGCTTTTCAGAAAATCCTGTACGCCATCAAACTGGGCATTATCATCTGCACTAAACAGTGCCGCACCTAAAATAAGTTTATCCCACTGATGGTCGATACCGGCGGCAATCAGGTTAGAGCTAATATCCACAGGAATAAATCCGCTGCTGTGTTTGCGGCCATTCGGATTGGCAAACATGATCCATGCGCCATTCGAGGTTTCTTGCAAGCGTGCTAAATCAAATAAACGCTCGGTGAGCAAAGGCTGCAAGGCATCAGAAGTTTCCAGCGCGATATCTTTGGCAGTTGTTTGTGATTGGCCTGACAAACTATCAAACGCCATTTTAGCTTGTTGCTGCGATGTGGCTTGTAGTAGAGCTGCTGATTGTTTCAAAGCTTCAGAACCTTGGCCTGCATCTAATTTTTGAAATGCCACTTCCAGATTTGAGGCGGTATTTTTTTCAGTCAGTGTGCTATTTGAAAGCACATCAGTTACAGATTTACGCTGCAGACTGGCTGAAATTTGCTGGCTGTGTATGCTTGATGTTGCATCGAACCAAGACGACGGCGCCAGCAGAGATGCCGAACCAATTATATTGTTGGCATTCACTAATATGCCCTGCCATTGGCTGATATAGCCAGCAGGAAGATTAAGCTGCAAGGTACTGCCAGCGAGATGTAAATCGCCCTGCACCTGAAACGCTTGACTGCTACTTAGCAGTAGTGTTCCGGCATTGGCTTGTACTGAACCTAATACCTTGCCCGCCGCAAATAAGGCTCCTCCGTTCAAACGAACATCGCCGACTACTTGGCCAAGTAAATTCAATTGCCCAGCTTGAATTTCGGTACCACCGGTATAGCTGTTATTGCCGCTTAGAGTTAAACCGCCGCCACCTTCTTTGACAATACCGCCATCACCCTCGATATCATTACCGAAATTCCATGTAACGTTGTCTGGCACCACTGCCATAAATGACAAGGACAACTTGGCTGGGCCAAGCACGGCTTTTTCCGCATTTACATAACCCCAGCCGTAAATCGGATCAACACCAAGCTCACCGATATCGGTGGCTGTGGTTAATAGTGTTTGCCGGACTTGATTGCCGTTGAAGCCTGGAAAGGCTTGGTAAACCAGGGCCGCAATGCCGCTAACGACAGGGGCGGCGGCCGAAGTTCCGGCAAACCATTTGTAGGAGTCTGCGGTGAGTGGGTCTGTTTGGGTTACGGTGGGCAGCAACAGATTAACGGTACCGGGCGCGGCTAGGCAGAAATTCATCGCAATCACGCCGCAGGGATTCGAATACCCAGCCTTGGTGCCATTCAACGGGCTCATTGCCACCACGGCCACGATATTATTCAGATCGGTATAGAAGGCCGGTGCTGCCGCCAGAATGCCGACACTGTCATAGTTGGCCTGGGCGCCATCATTGCCGGCGGAAATTGCCAGAAATGCACCGGCATCGCGGATGGCACGCATCTCGTCCACCCACGGTGCCACATAGCGCGTCACATCGCTGCTGCTGGCATCATTAGCATCAGGGGCACTCTTACTTGGGTCGGCTTCGTCATAGCCATAGCCGAACGAAAAATTGAACACTTTCGCGCCCCAATTAATGATGGAGTTAATATTGGAATCCCAGTCAGCCAAAGCCAACGTGGCACCAGGCGCAACACCGCCGGGATAAGCACCCCATGGCATACCTGCGGCAATGGCAGCCACACTAGTGCCGTGGCTTGTCAAATCAGGGTCGTCATCGGTTAGATCACCGAACGTCGCACTAACACGGCCTGCAAGCGCGGCATTGTTAACGTTAAATCCGTTATCGTAAATGACTATTTTTACATTCGTACCAGTTAAGCCAGCCGCATTTACTTGGGTAACGCCAGTCTTGTCACGGAAATACGTGCTGTAATTAATCGGCGCCTCTAAATTGCACATTTTGGGCCGGGTTAATACCGGCGAAGATGTGGACGTGCTGGAGACTGGATCATTGGTACTCGCTGGATCCGGACATGAATAGATTGTATTGGTGGTTATCTGTGAGAGTCCATCTTGCACCGAGCGTTGTCCAGCTGGGCAAGTGTTATCGCTAACTGTTGCCACTTGCGACGTGTTGATGAAACTACCAGTGCCCAACTTCTGCGAGCAAGTAAGTACCACAGGCGCTATTGTGCAGATTTTCGTTTGCGTAATGATTGGCGCTGATGTTGTGCTTGATGACACAGGATCGGAAATGCTGCTCGGTGATGGGCATGAATAGCTGGTTGTTGTTGTGGTATTCGAAATACCCGATTGAGTTAAGGATTGTCCACTTGGACAAGTGCTGTCAGTAATATTGGGATTCGTTATCGTTGAAGTAACAAATGTACCAGTGCCTAATCGTTCGGAGCAGGTTTTGCTTGGCACAGGGTCTGCCTTAGTGCCGCCACCACCGCCACATGCTGAGAGTAGTAGGCAAAATACAACAGACCATACGCTTCGTAACTGCCACATAACTATCACTCACTCAACGGATATTTAATGCAGTTTAGCAAAACCAATACTCGTTGTTGTGAAATCGGTCACGGCATAACATATTGCGTAATATGTCGAAACTCTGAACTTAGGGGCTTGCACGGAAACGAGCAGCACTTACACAAGAAAAGATACTGACCACAAACCATCCAAATGGCAATAAGCTTAGAGTAATCAACCACGTGATCACGAAGGCGATACATGCCGCGAAGAACCAAAAAACCGCCGACAGCAAGCGGCCCTGAATCAATTGCCCCAAACCAGGAATAAATAAACTGCAAATTGCAGCAATCATATTTCCGGTTGAACCTTGTTCATGTGCCATATCAATCCTCGCGCTAGAAAACGCTTTAACCTGTGAATAGTGACTTTATTCTGAAGCAAGTACGCTTAATTTCAAAGAGTTAAATAAAAATCTATAAAACCTCTTGATTTATTTCTCAAATGTTAATAAGATTGATTCTCATTTACAAATTGAGTCTTTTATGAATACGCGCAATGCCCTGTTTATTGCTTTGTCTTTGGCCTGTAGCACCACAGTACTTGCCGACGACGATCAGATAGCCGTTCTAGACAAAGTGGAAGTGAAAGGCTTTCCGTTCCGCTACCAAAGCAACGACCCAACCAGCGCGATGAAAACCGAGACCACACTAAAAGATACACCGCAATCGGTGAGTGTTGTTACAGAACAACAAATTGAAGATCAAGCATTGCATGGCATGGCTGATGTGGTGCGCTATGTGCCGGGCGTTGGTATGGCGCAAGGCGAAGGCCACCGCGATGCGCCAGTGATGCGCGGCAACACCAGCACCGGTGACTTTTACACAGACGGCATGCGCGATGATGTGCAGTATTATCGCGACCTATATAACGTGAATCAGGTTGAGATTTTGAAAGGCCCGAATGCGATGATTTTCGGGCGCGGTGGCTCGGGTGGCGTGATTAACCGCGTTAGCAAACAAGCTGATGGCAATGAAATGCGTTCGCTAAGCCTACAAGCTGGCAGCAATGATTTCTATCGCGTGCAAGCCGATTTAGGCGATGCCATTAACGATAACGTGGCGTACCGTATTAACGCCATGGCGGAAAATGCCGGCAGTTTCCGAGACGGCGTTAGCCGTGAGTTGCGCGGCATTAGCCCAAGTTTGGCCTTTGGCCTAGGCGACAACACCCGAATGGTGCTGAGCGCAGAATATTTCGATGATAGCCGCACCGTTGATCGCGGTATTCCTTCGTTCCAAGGCAAGCCACTAAACATCGCGCGCAGTAAATTTTTCGGTGATGCCGATGCCAGTTTCGCGAGTACCGAAGTGGCCTCTTTTGATGCATTGATTGAGCATGATTTCGGCGGCGCCGTGTTACGCAATCGCTCACGCATTGCACAGTACGATAAGTTTTACCAAAACGTGTTTCCAGGCGCGGTTAACGCGGCTGGCACACAAGTATCGCTGTCGTCTTATAACGTCCAAACCGACCGTGAAAATATTTTCAACCAAACCGATTTCATTTTTGACATGACACATGGCGATGTCACCCATCGCATGTTGATTGGTGCTGAGCTAGGTCGTCAAGACACCCAGAATTTTCGCAAAACCGGCTATTTCGGTGCGTCAGGCAGCACAGTAACCAGTCAATCGGTTAGCGTCAACAGCCCTTTCCCTACGCTGCCAACTACCTACCGGCAAAGCGCCAGTGATGCTGATAATACTGGCGTTGCCGATATTGCGGCTTTGTATGTACAGGACCAAATACATATCGGCGAGAAATGGCAACTAATTGCTGGATTACGCTTTGATCGTTTCAGCATGGATTTCACTAACAACAGAACTGGTTTGCGCATTGAACAAACCGACAACTCCCTTTCACCGCGTGCCGGTTTGATTTATCAAGCCAGCCAAAATATTAATTTGTATGCCAGCTACTCGAAAGCCTTTGTTCCGCGAGCTGGCGATCAATTGAGTTCGCTAACACTGAACACTGCTAGCTTGGATCCAGAGCAATTCATCAATAACGAATTGGGTGTTAAATGGCAAATCAGCCAAGGCCTGTTTACCAGCGTTGCCTTGTATCAACTTGATCGCAACAATGTCGCAGTCAGCGATCCAACCAATCCAGGACAATTAATTTTGGTTGATGCGCAACGTAGTCAAGGCCTTGAATGGGAAATGGGTGGCAACATCACAAAGACCCTACAAATCTTGGCCGGCTATGCCTATCAAGATGCACAAATCACCAAGACTATTTCGTCTTCCGCAGTGAAAGCTGCCGAACTTCCACTGGTTCCGAAACATTCCGCTTTTGTTTGGGGCCGTTGGGAAATGACGCCACGTTGGGGCATGGGTTTGGGTATAAATAGCCAAAGCGCGGTGTACACCTCCACCAACAATTTGGTGACACTGCCCGGTTTTACGCGGCTTGATGCAGCGCTGTATTACACGCAATCAGAACAACTAAAATGGCAGCTCAATATTGAAAATATCGCCGATAAAAATTACTACAGCTCAGCACATAATGACAACAACATCACCGTAGGCAAACCACGCTCGGTAAAAATTAGCGTGCATTTCGATTTTTAATATGGCACATTCAGCCCATGATTAAAATCACGGGCTGTTTATTACCCCTACAGAATATTGTTATGATGGTGCATGAAAAACCTTAGCTTGTTTTTGTGTTTGTTGCTATTACCAGTAGATTTTTCCTTTGCTGCCAAAGTACAGTCTTGGAAGTTGCCGGTTTCCGAAACTGCAGCGCAGCCAAGCTTGGCCAAAACCAGCAAGGGTGAATTGATTCTTAGCTGGATTGAACGTAAACAAAAAGGCCATCGCTTGCAGATGGCTACCTATGCAAACAACGCATGGTCAAAACCGCAAACAGTAGCCGAAGGCGATAATTGGTTTGTGAACTGGGCCGACTTTCCTAGCATCGCGGCATTGCAGAACGGCACGCTTTGGGCGCATTACTTAGTTAAGCGCAGCGCTGGTACGTATGCCTACGACGTTATGCTTAAGCAATCTAAAGATATGGGCAAGACGTGGTCTAAACCGATCATCGTGCATAACGACGGCACCGAAAGTGAACATGGTTTTGTCAGTTTATGGCCTTGGTCGTCGTCGCAATTAGCGGTTGCCTGGCTTGATGGCCGGCATACTGCTGGCTCAATCAGCCATGATCACAGCCCTACGGCAGGCAAAGACGACTTCAGCAAAGCGATGACTCTGCGCGCCGCAGTGTTTGACGCGAATGGGAAAAAAACCAACGAATGGCAACTTGATCAACGCACCTGCGATTGCTGCCAAACCGATGCCGCCATAACCAGCAAAGGCCCGATTGTTATTTATCGTGATCGCGACGCCAAAGAAATACGTGATATCTATACCAGCCGATACGATGGCAAAGCATGGACTACCGGCAAAGCAGTTGCGCGGGATAACTGGCTAATGCCCGCCTGCCCAGTGAATGGCCCTGCGATTGTTGCAAACAGAGAGTCTGTTTGGGCAGCTTGGTACACAGCCGCTAACGACAAGCCAAGCATTCGACTCGCACATTCAAACAATAGCGGTGAGAAGTTCCAACAGGTGCGAACTATTGCTAGTGGCATGCACATTCAAGGACGTGTTGATGTTGTCGGTGATCGTGATGATGCGTGGCTTTTGTGGACAGAAGAAAACCAAACCCAAACGATACGAATTCAACATTTTGATACAAAGCTGAGCGCACTAAGCGAGCCCATTAACATTGCTCAATTGCAAGGCCGTGGCCGCGCCACTGGCTTTGCCAGAATGCAAAAAACGGCAAAAGGTTTATTTATTGTTTGGACCGATGTTGTTGCTGGCAAGCCTGTTTTGCGTGGTGCGCAGATACAATAAGCGTATGTCGCATCACTACCCTACTCGCAACCCAAAACCTAAGGCCTATTGGCAGTTAATTCGCGGCGATCGGCCGGTGGGCAGCTTGCTGCTACTTTGGCCCACGCTTTGGGCTTTATGGCTAGCCTCAGAAGGTTTGCCTTCGATTAAACTGCTGCTCATTTTCGTAATCGGCGTGTGGCTAACGCGCTCAGCCGGTTGCATCATCAACGACTACGCCGACCAATGGCTAGACGGACAAGTGGCTCGCACTAAAAATCGACCTTTGGCACGCGGCGTGCTTTCAGGTAAGGAAGCTTTGGCAGCATTTGGGTTGATGATGTTGGCTGCCTTTGGCTTGGTGCTATTCACCAATAAACTGACCATCATGCTCAGTGCAGTGGGCGTAATTCTCGCCGCCATGTATCCATATATGAAGCGCTACACCTATTTTGCGCAAGTTTTTCTTGGCATCGCATTTGGTTGGGGCATTCCCATGGCGTTTGCGGCGGTGCAAAATAAAATCCCGCAAACAGCATGGCTATTGTTCTTAGCTAATGTGCTGTGGACCACCGCCTACGACACTTGGTATGCAATGGTGGATAAAGACGATGACATCAAAGCTGGCGCTAAATCCTTAGCCATTTTATTAGGCGATATGGATTTGATTGCGCTAGGCTTATTTTTTGCAGGATTCCTGGCCAGCTTGGCACTGCTCGGTCGCCAGCATCATTTCGGCTGGATATATTACGCGTGCCTAGGCATGGCCGGCGTGGTTATTTTATGGCAATTTAAAATCGCCAAGCTCCGCCATAAAGAAGACTGCTTCCGCGCATTCTTGAGTAATCAGTGGGTGGGCATGTTGGTGTTTGTGGGGATTGTGTTGGCGTATTTACAGGTCGTTAATTCATCCACTTGACGCTAGCAGAATACGTAGTCTCGCTAATTTACATTAATTTATCGCTTGACAGCATTGATATTGCCATTTAGTTTATACACAGTATGTACTGTATAGAAATGAAATGACCAGACCCCCAGTATCCAAAGAAAAAGTGCTGCAAGCGGCCGAGCGAATTGTTCAGCAGCGTGGCGCAGGCAATCTCACCTACGACCAGTTGGTGAAAGAAAGCGGCGTCACCCGTGGCGGCATTACCTATCACTTCCCCACCAAAGACCTGTTGCTACGCGCGCTGATGGAACGCGACATGCTGCAATGGGAGGCGATGGAAAAATCCCTGCGGCCCAAGTTGGACAATGCCGACGCGGCCGATCTGATCGGCTGCCTGCGTGCCATGACCCTTACCAGTGACGAGCAAAAGCGTTTTGTGGCCGGCATGTTGAGTGCGATTACCCATGACCAGGAATTACTGGAGCCGGTGCGTCAAATGAATCGCCAGCGTTATGGCGGACAAAAAGGCACGCCGAAAGAAGTCAACATCATGATTCTGGAATTGGCTTCCGCCGGATTATTTTGGCAAGACATTACCCGTTGCCATGAAATGCCCGAAGCCATGCGTAAAAAAGTCATTGCACGCATTGAAGCGCTGGCCAAGGAATGGACGCAATGAGTGCAACGCGTTGTACACAGTAGGGCGCCCGCTAAGGTGCGGGCATAAAATTACAAAGGATATTGCGTGTCTCATATTGCCAATAAAAAATTCTTGACGATATTACTGCTGGCTCTGGTTTTTCTTTCTGCCTGCTACAGCGAAACCGATCAAAAAAATAAAGCCACCGCCAAACCCGATGCTGCCAGCGCCAGCATGGCCGTCACTTTGGCAAAAGCGCAGACCCGCAATATCGAGCGCTCCATTATTGCCTCCGGTCCGGTCTCGCCCTGGGAAGAAATGCAGCTCGGTGTTGAACTCAGCGGCGTGCGTGTGACTTCATTGAATGTCGATGTCGGGCAATCGGTGAAACGCGGACAATTATTGCTGGAACTTGATCACCGTACTTTGGACAGCGATTTACGTCAGGCCGATGCCTCCTTGAGTGAAGCCAAAGCCGGTCTGCAATTGGCGAATATTAATTTCAATCGCGGCCAGCAACTTGCGAAAAGCCAGTTGATCAGTGCCAGTGCATTAGATGAATTACGCGCCGGTGTGGTGCAAGCGCAGGCACGTTTAGCAACTACGCAAGCCATACGCGACGGCGTACAACTCAAACGTGATTTTGCCTCGTTACGTGCGCCAGATGATGGTGTTATTTCAAAACGATTGGTGCAACCAGGCCAGGTCGTGATGGCCGGCACCGAGTTGCTGCGTTTGATTCGACGCGGCCGGCTTGAGTGGCGCGCCGAATTGAATGAAACCGATCTTGCCCGCGTGCAAACCGGCGCCACAATCCGTTTGCAAACCAATGCAGGCGAAACGGTTGAAGGAATCGTTCGTGCCGTTTCACCGGGACTGGATGCAACGACGCGTACCGGAACGCTCTATGCCGACCTACCCAATCCCGGTAGTTTGAAAGCGGGTACTTTTTTGGAAGGACGAATCTTAACCAGTGCCAGTCAAGCCTTGACGGTGCCATCAACATCGCTCATTCAACGCGATGGCCATAGCTATGTTTACATCGTGACTGCCGACAGCACCGTGCAGCGCGTGCGCGTTAACAGCGGAGCTTCCGAGCAAGGCTTTGTCGAAATTATCCAGGGCTTGAAAGCAGGCGATGCGGTAGTCGATTCCGGAGCAGGTCTATTGAGTGATGGTGATCGCGTCAGCGTCGTGACAAAAACAAAAAGCCCATCGCCATGATCAATGTTTCTGCCTGGGCTATAAAAAGGCCATTACCGGCGCTGATGATTTTCTTCGTACTTTGCGTGGCCGGTATTTACAGTTTTATCAAACTACCGATCTCGCGTTTTCCCGATGTCAGCTTCCCGATGGTCACGGTCACTGTTGCGCTACCAGGCGCGCCACCAAGCCAGCTGGAAACCGAAGTCACCCGGAAAGTCGAAGACTCGGTTGCGACCATTAATGGCGTGAAGCGGGTTTTTTCCAACGTCAACGAAGGCATCAGCAATACCAATATTGAATTCTTGTTGGAAACCGATATAGCTACTGCACTCGATGATGTACGCGATGCAGTCACCCGCGTGCGTGCAGATTTACCGCAGGACATTCAGGAACCGATTATCGGCAAGGTCAATATCGGCGGCTCGCTGATGACTTACACGGTCGCTTCCAACAAGCGTGCGCCCGATGAATTGAGCTGGTTTGTCGATCGCGATGTCAGCAAGGCGATGTATGGCGTAAAAGGCGTGGCCTTGGTGTCGCGCTCGGGTGGTATTGATCGACAAATTCGCGTTGATCTTGATCCACAAGCCTTGCAGGCTTATGGCATAACCGCCGGGCAGGTATCGCAGCAATTGGCGCGTTCGCAAACCGAGCGACCCGGCGGCAAAGTCGAGTTTGAAGGCAGCATGCAAACCGTGCGAACAGTCGGCACGATTGAAGACATCAACGCGCTGAAAGATTTTTCAATCGCCTTACTGGATGGTCGCTCGGTGCGCTTGTCGGACTTGGCAAAAATTAGCGATAGCGCCGCCGATGCATCGCAAATGGCCTTGCTCGATGGCAAGCCTGTCGTAGCTTTCGCATTGTCACGTACGGTCGGTTCCAGTGAAATTGCCGTGGCGGAAAATGTGGTTGAAGCATTGAAAGTGCTCGAAGCCGCCAATCCTGATATTCATTTCCAGCTCGTTACTTCGACCGTCGAAGAAGCCCAACGCTCGTACGACTCTTCAATGATCATGCTGGTTGAAGGCGCATTGCTGGCAGTACTGGTAGTCTGGTTTTTCCTGCGTGATTGGCGTGCGACCTGGATCTCATCGGTGGCTTTGCCGCTATCGATTATTCCAACGTTTGCCGTGATGTATTTATTCAATTTTAGTTTGAATTTAATCACGCTATTGGCGCTATCGGTGGTGGTCGGTATTTTGGTGGATGACGCCATTGTTGAAGTGGAAAACATCGTGCGGCATTTACGCATGGGCAAGCCACCCATGCAGGCCGCCAGAGATGCCGCTGATGAAATTGGTATTGCTGTTATTGCAACTTCATTGACCCTGGCCGCCGTGTTTATACCGGTTGCTTTTATGCCGGGCATTGCCGGAAAGTTTTTCCGCGAATTCGGCTGGACGGCAGCAACCGCCGTGCTGTTTTCTTTATTGGTCGCGCGTTTATTAACGCCGATGATGGCCGCGTATCAACTCAAAGCGGTGCCGCATGTCGAGCGTGAAACCCGATTGATGAAATGGTATTTGGGCTGGGTCGATGCCGCGCTGCGTCATCGCGCCCGCACACTTTGGATTGCCTTCCTGTTATTTATTGGCTCATTGGGAATTATCTATTTTATTCCTGCGACCTTTATTCCTATTTCCGATTTGGGCCGAAGCAATCTGGGTATTGAACTCGCACCCGGCACAAAACTCGCCGAGACTGTTGCCGTTACCGAACAGGCGCGCGCAAAACTCGAATCGATAAAAGAACTCAAACAAGTCTATACAACCGTCGGCAGTGTGCTGGATATTGGCGACCCCAGTAAAACCGGTTTTGCCGAAGCCCGCAAAGCAACCCTGGTACTCGATTGGGGCACGCCCGGATCGCGCGAACGCAATCAAAAAGATCTGGAACGCATCGCCCGTGAATTGTTGCAGGATTTACCCGGCGCACGAATCAGTTATATCAGCTCGGAACCCGGCGAATTAATGCAACTGGTGCTTGCTGGCGATGATCCGAAACGCCTGATCGAAGCCGCACAAAATCTGAAAAAAGAATTGCATACCCTCAAAGGTCTCGGCGCCATTTCTTCTTCGGCGTCTTTATTGCGGCCTGAATTGGTGATCGTACCGAACGCAGCGCGTGCATCGGAACTGGGCGTTGCCACCGAAGCGATTGCCGAGGCCGTGCGCATTGCCACTGCTGGTGATTACCGTCAGCGTTTAGCGAAATTCAATTTGCCGGATCGGCAAATTCCCATTCGTGTCGGCTTCACCGAACAGGCGCTCGCCAACCCCGATTTAATTGCTAATCTTCGGGTGCCTTCAAAAAACGGTAGCGTACCGCTAACGTCGGTCGCAAGCATCAGTTATAGCAGTGGACCTTCGCAGATTGATCGCTACCAACGCCAACGCAATATCAATTTAACCGCCGAACTCAATGGCCGACCCTTGGGCGAGGTAATGGCAGAAATACAAAACCTGCCGAGTGTTAAAAACCTGCCGGTTGGTGTTAGTTTCTTGAACACCGGCGATGCCGAAGTATTTGTTGAATTGTTTATCGGGTTTTTATTGGCGATGACCGCCGGCATTTTGTGTATCTACATGGTCTTGCTATTGTTGTTTAATCACGCACTGCAGCCATTGACGATTCTAACCGCCGTGCCCTTGTGTGCCGGTGGCGCGTTCGGTGGTTTGCTGATTACGCAACATGCACTTTCATTGCCTGCATTGATCGGCCTGTTAATGCTGATCGGCATCGCCACGAAAAACTCGATTCTGCTAGTCGATTATGCCGTAATTGCCGAAGACGAAAACAAACTCAGCCAACACGATGCCGTAATCGACGCCTGCCGCAAACGCGTACAGCCGGTGCTGATGACATCTATCGCCATGGGTGCCGGTATGTTGCCCATCGCACTCGGCTTCTCTGGCGATTCAAGTTTTCGTGCACCAATGGCCGTTGCAGTGATTGGTGGCTTGATCACCTCGACCTTGTTGAGCCTGATCGTGATTCCCGCCGCTTACACCTTAATGGATGATCTTGGTGCATGGTTTAGCAAGCGTCGAATAAAGAAGACTGCTTCCGCGCATTCTTGAGTAATCAGTGGGTGGGCATGTTGGTGTTTGTGGGCTTTGTGCTGGCGTATCTTTAAGCCGCCACGTCCATATATTCCACAACACTTGTCGGTTCCGGCAATGGCAAGCCATCTTCAAGCAAGCCTTCAATGTGAAATTTAATTGCTTCACGGATTAAATTTTCCGTCTCTTGCAAGTTAGCGCCCGTGGCTACACAGCCTGGCAAATCTGGCACGTAGGCAGAATAGTTATGTTCGGTTTTTTCCAACACAATGGCGTAGCGCATATTTATTCCTTCAATTTGGCTTGCTTGAAAATACTATTCAAAGTTCCAGGAGCTAAATCATCACTCGGCTTACCAGCAACTGTTACTCGACCAGGTTTTAACAAATGCTTGAATTGGCGATGACTGCTTCGGCTTGCAGCCAGATACCATCCATCTTTTTTCAATAATACCAGTATTTCAGCGACTTTCATTCACAACACCCTTGCCAAACACCAGACATCCACGCGCTGCACACCATGCGCGATTAACGCCTGTGCCGCCGAGGTGCAGGTTGCGCCGGTAGTGTACACATCATCAATTAAGGCGACATGCGCGGGAATTTCTCCGCGGGCGATGAATGCGCCAGACACATTTGGCAATCGTTCGGCGGCTTTTAGGCTTGATTGCACTTGTGTAGCGCGGTGCCTGTGCAACACATTGCCAAGCACCGGAACAGCTAATTGCTTGCCCCAAAAATTGGCTAATACCTGCGCCTGATTAAAACCACGTTGCCGCAGCCGTGTTTTGTGTAATGGCACCGCTATTAAAGCCATTGGTTTTATGCGTGGCAATTCTGTAAGAGACAAACGCGCCAACATTCGGCCGTAATGCAGATGCTCGTTGAATTTGAAGCCCTGTATCAATTCATCGAGCGGTGCTTGATACGAAAAACCAGAAAATAACTGCCCGTGTGGTGTCTTTTTTGGATTGCTGGCGCGCGGCATGTCTTCAACGCAGGCGCTGCATAGATCCAAGCGAGTCATGCCCGGGTTCTGGCAAAGCACGCAGCGGGTTGGCAACAGGCTGTATTGCAAGGCATTTAATAGGCGGTAAACTGAGTTCATTGGTATTAAGTTGACGAGCTGAGGTATCCTATACACAGTGCCTGTTTGCCTCACCTTTTTCTATCGGAATAAACCTATGAATCTTGTCATCCGAAATGACTATTCACGCGCAGAAGTGTTAAGTCTATTGAATCTGCCGTTCGCTGAGTTAATGTATCAAGCTGGCACTATTCATCGGCAATCGTTTAACCCGAATCAAGTGCAAGTCTCCACACTGCTCTCGATCAAAACCGGTGGTTGCCCAGAAGATTGCGCGTATTGCCCGCAAGCTGCGCGCTACGACACTGGCTTGAAAGCACAAAAATTAATGGCCATTGATGATGTCCTAGAAAAAGCCGCACAAGCCAAAGCTGCTGGCGCTACCCGATTTTGCATGGGCGCTGCTTGGCGTTCACCGAAAGACCGCGATGTGGCGAAAGTGGCCGAGATGATTGCCGGCGTGCGCGCCATGGGTATGGAAGCCTGCGCTACTTTAGGCATGCTCAATGCCGAACAAGCCAATGCCCTAAAAGCAGCTGGCTTAGATTATTACAATCATAATCTTGATACGGCGCCTGAAGACTATACCGATTTCATCAAAACCCGCGACTACCAAGACCGCTTAGACACCCTTAAACACGTGCGTGATGTTGGGCTGAAAACCTGCTGCGGCGGCATTGTGGGCATGGGCGAAAGCCGCCAACAACGCGCTGGCTTATTGCAAACCTTGGCAAATTTGCCCGAGCACCCAGGCTCGGTGCCAATCAATCGCTTAGTGCAAGTTGAAGGCACGCCATTGCATGGCACAGCGTTGCTTGATCCGTTTGAGTTTGTACGCACCATTGCCGTGGCGCGCATTATTATGCCGAAATCGGTGGTGCGTTTATCGGCAGGCCGCGCCGAGATGAGCGAAGAATTGCAGTCTTTGTGTTTCTTGGCTGGTGCTAATTCCATTTTCTATGGCGAAAAATTATTAACCACCGGCAATCCCGATGTGGAGGCCGATCAAGCCTTATTCGCCAAGCTTGATATTGAAGGCATGCCAGTGTTTGAAGAAAGCAAAACTGTGCATGCCGATGTGTTGTGCGAGGACAACACGCAAGCCGCCTAAACCATGAGCCTGCTTGATAAAATCCGCGCCAGCAATGCCACGCGCGATGCAGAGCATCTGCGCCGCAATCGCATAGAGCATTCCGTGCGTGATGGTGTGTTTGCACATATTGGTGGCCAGCGACTACTGAATTTTTCATCAAATGATTATTTGGGTTTTGCTCAACATCCGAAAATAATCGCCGCTTTACAAAAAGGTGCGCAACAATACGGTGTCGGCAGTGCTGGTTCGGCCTTAGTATCTGGCTATTTCAGCGCGCATCGCGAGCTTGAACAACAAGCCGCTGAATTGTTTGGCTATGAAGCATGCCTATATGTTGGCAGTGGCTATTTAGCAAACATTGGCATCTTGCAAACCTTGCTAGATGAAAAATCTTTATGTTTGCAAGACAAATTAAATCACGCTTGCCTATTAGATGGCGCGCGATTTTCAGGCTGCATGCTAAAGCGTTTCGCACACCAAGATATTGATCATGCCGAACGTGTTTGTGCAGAGCATTCGAGCGAAGTAATCTTCATCGTCAGCGACGGTGTGTTTAGCATGGACGGCGATGCCGCCGATTTAAATGCACTCGCCAGCCTTGCAAAAAAATATTCGGCTACGTTGATGATTGATGATGCACACGGCGTGGGCGTGTTGGGCGAGACCGGATTGGGCAGCTTGCAAGCATCAAAACTCAACGCCGCTGACCTGCCTATTTTAGTGATCCCCGCTGGCAAAGCCTTGGGCGGGCAAGGCGCATTAATTCTCGCAAGCAAAGATATCATCCAATATTTAGTCGAAAGCGCGCGCGCCTATGTGTTCAGCACAGCACCAGCACCAGCCATGGCGGTAGCGCTTTCACAAGCATTGCACTGCCTTACCAATGAGCCCGAACACCACAACGGATTGCTGGAAAACATTCACCATTTCAAAACACTAGCCAAGCAAGCGCAACTTCCAGTATTGCCATCGCAATCAGCGATTCAACCTTTATTGATTGGCAGCAATAAGCGCACCCTGCATATTGCTGAAACACTCCGCCAACAAGGCTTCTGGCTCAGCGCCATCCGCCCACCTAGCGTTCCACAGGGAAAAGCACGGCTGCGCATCACACTCACTGCTTTGCATGAAGCTGAGCATATTGAACGTTTGATTGAGGTCTTGTTCAATGCATTGAAGAATAATGATGCCGCTGCATATTGAATCGATCGGGCATGGGCCAAACCTGATTCTATTTCATGGCTGGGCTATGCACAGCGGTATTTTCGCGCCATTATTGCCACACTTAAGCCAACACTTTCGCGTGCATTGCGTTGATCTGCCCGGACACGGAAAAAGCCTGCTCAGCAAACTGCCTTTATCGTTCGAGACGGTGTGGACAGAGTTAAATAAAACCCTTACCGAACCTGCATATTTTATGGGTTGGTCGCTCGGTGGTTTATTTGCCTTACATGGCGCGCAGCATTTTCCTGAGCGCTGTATCGGATTGATCATGCAAAATGCCAGCCCGTGTTTTGTGCACCGAGCCGATTGGCCATATGGTATGCCAGCGCAGGTATTCAGCCAATTCGCCGATGATCTACAAACCGATTACGCACAAACCCTAAATCGATTTTTCATGCTTGAAGCTCAAGGTTCCGATCATTTACGTACCGATTTACGACACCTTCAAAATACCGCATTCAGTGTTGGAGAACCGGATAAACGCGTGCTGTGCCAAGGCTTGGCTCTACTTGAAAAGAGCGATTTGCGTGCCGATTTAGAGGCGATGACTATGCCAAGTTTGTGGTTAGCCGGGCGCCGCGATAAATTAGTCAGCGCCGAGGCCATGCAACAGGCGTGCACAGCTTCTGGCGGTGTATTTAAAGTTTTGCAGCATAGCGGCCATGCACCATTTTTAACCCACCCAGACACAATCACACAGCATATTCTGGACTTTACTAGCACATGAACCCGAGCAATCTTTCCCCTTTTCGACAGGCACATGTGAAACAACATTTTGCTCGTGCCGCAAAAAGCTATGAAGCGGCGGCCGCTTTGCAAAAAGAAGTGGAGTCGCGTTTACTTGAGCATGCTGAATATCTGCAACAGCCACCAAAGTGCGTGTTAGATTTGGGCTCTGGCCCTGGGCGGGCATCGGGCTTACTGAAAAAACGCTGGCCGAAAGCGCAAATTATCGCCATGGATTTAGCCATGCCAATGTTACAACAAGTAGCAAAGCATTCTCGATTTTGGCGGCCGATAAAACGCGTGTGCGGTAATGCCATGCAACTGCCGTTTAAAGATAATAGTTTTGATTTTGTGTATTCCAATCTATGCCTGCAATGGGTGCATCCTCTGCCTGATGCATTGAAAGAAATACGCCGTGTGCTACGCCCAGGCGGCATGTTATCGTTCAGCACGTTCGGCCCGGATACCTTGCTCGAATTGCGCGAGGCGTATTTAGCTATTGGCGAATCACCGTCGATTTCACCGTTTGCCGCCATCCAACAAATTGGCGATGGTTTGCAAGCCAGTGGTTTTAGCAAAAGCGTTCTCGACCGTGAGAACTATACGATGAGCTACGCCAATTTACGTGCCTTAATGAAAGAACTGCATGCCATTGGCGCCACCGATGCACGTACTGAGCGCAAACGCGGCCTAATGGGCAAACAGCGCTGGCAAAATTTACAAAACGCGTATCCTAGCGATAATGGCCGGGTGCATAGCACCTGGGAAGTGATCAGTGCGATGGCTTTTAAACGCGTTGATAGCCCAGCATCGCTTGATGATGCGATAGCGCTTATTTCGCCCGATCAAATCACCCGCAGGATTCGCTGATGCACAAAATAATTTTCACTTTGATGCTCATTAGCACAGCCATGATGGCAGATGCGAAATCTTCAAAAACACCGGAAGAATTCCAGCGTCAAGCTGAGCAAATTGTTGCTGAAGACTTACAAAAAATTCCTGCCTATGCCATTTTAGCTAAACAGCAAAAAAACTTTCTGCCCGCCTGGCACGAACTACTACGGCAACAACTGATTGTGGGCAACAACCGAAAACCCCACGACACTAGCCAAGCCATTGCCTTAGCACTGGCTTTAAACATGAGTAATAATTACTTATTGGCCGCCAATAATGAAACGGTTGATAACTACTTTCAACAACAGCGCCAATTTTTACAGCTCAGCCAACAAGACCCGAAACTTTGCCGCCTATTGCTAAACACCCCAGCCCAGCGAGCTGATCAAGCGGGCATGCCGCCATGGCTGCTCGAGAAAAATTATAAGCGCTATAAACCCGCTTTACAAAAAACCGTTGAGGGTTTAATTCTAAGCAGCGAAAACCAATGGCCACGAACCTTGCCTGAAGAACAAAGTCAGCAGTTTATGAAACGCATCGTTAGCCAAATGGTAAGCACCTATGGGCCGGAAAGCCTTAAGCGCTATGAACTGATGAGCAATGAAAACGCCAGCCCGGAAACGCGCTGCATGGGCTTGCATCAATTGTATGAAACCATCAACACGCAGCCACTGGAATTACGCACGCAGCTGGTACGCAGTTTTTTTGGTGGGCAATAGCAAGTGACTTATCAATTTTCTATCAAGCAGATACATTGTTAGTGCTAGAGTAAAGACATAACATTAACAAGGGCAATCAAGCATGCGCACGCCAGTATTTTCAAACAAAAAACTGATTCTTGCTTTATGGTTATTAGGCATGCTCGGCGCACTTAGCGTACTGCCGGTTATCCCTCAACTGCTCGCTTCGCAACAACAGGCGCCCTCTATTTCAATGCCATTACTGCAGCTAATTGCCGCGTTGCAAAGCGGCATATTGATTTTAATTGCGGTGCTAATGGGCACATTTTTCGCACCTCGAGTAAATTTAAACGCGTCTGTAATTCAAGCACTTATTTCAAAACAATCTGTGCTTGATAAACTTAGCCCGCAGATTTTACCTGCGCTATTAGGCGGTATTATTGGTGGATTGGCTATTGTGCTAATTACCAATCAATTTACTGCCAGTTTGCCCGCTGAATTTTTGCAGGCCGCTGGTGGCTTAAGCATTCCATGGTATGCACGTATATTCTATGGCGGCATTTCCGAAGAATTGCTGATTCGCTGGGGCTTGATGTCGTTCTTGGTTTGGGCATCGTATCGTCTTTTTCAAAAAAACACAGGGAAAGTTAACAACAACCATTACATCATTGCGATTGTTTTAAGTGCACTGTTATTCGGTGCTGGGCATCTGCCCGCTGTGTACGCACTTTCACCGGTCATCAATACGCCGCTGATTGCCTATATCTTGATTGGCAATGCCGCATTTGGTTTAATTGCCGGAGCCCTGTATTGGAAATACGGCCTGGAATGCGCCATTCTTGCGCACATGCTGGCGCACGTAACCATGCTTGCTTGCGAAGCATTGATGTAACAAAGGAATCGTGCCAATGATTTATTCCGGCGGCTGCCATTGCGGCGCGGTGCGTTTCAAGGTTGAAGCCGCCGAAGATATTGAAGTGGAAGACTGCAATTGTTCGGTCTGCCGGATGACTGGCTTTTTGCATCTGATCGTACCGAAATCGAAATTCACGCTACTTTCCGGCGAGGAAAATCTTAACCTATACACCTTCAACACCGGCGTGGCAAAACATTATTTCTGCAAAATCTGCGGTATCAAACCGTTTTATATTCCGCGATCAAACCCCGATGGTATGGATGTGAATGTACGGTGTTTGGATACGCCACCAAAAAATTTACGTATCGTGCCATTTGATGGCAGTAATTGGGAAGCAAATGCGCATACACTGGTGCACAAGAGCAAACCGTAAGGAAACGCCATGTATTACATCGTCAAATCCAACAAAACCTTCGAGCAGGCTGCTAGCGACCTAGAAGCCGCCGTGCTCGGCAACGGATTCGGGGTGCTACACATCCACGATCTGGGCGCGACATTGCGTAGCAAAGGCCTAGACTTCGCCGAGCAATGTCGGGTATTCGAAGTTTGCAATCCGAAGCAAGCCGCGAGTGTGATGGCCGCCGATATGCGCCTGAACATGGCGCTGCCCTGCCGCATATCTGTGTATACCGAACACGGTAACACCTTGATCGGCTTGATCAAGCCAAAAGAAATGCTGGCTGGCCTGTCGCAGAACCCCGAGTTGCTGAAAATCGCGGAAGAGGTTGAGCTGGCTACTATCAAAATGGTGGATGAGGCGAAGTAGTTTTTCGGAATTCACTTACTCAGTTATTTTCATGTGGGTTCTGATCCTTTAGAAGTCATTTGATGCGTATCCGCTCAAACGTACTGCCATCACTGAGGTCTTGAAATACCGCATTTTTAGCTCCAATAAAAATGATCTTATCTCGCAGGGTACTTACCGGCGTGAGATCTGAGTAAACGACATCTGTTATCACTACGATACTATTTTGAATTTTCCATTTACTGGTATAAAAAACTCTTTCGACTTCTTCAACATCCCCAGCAGATGTTCTTTCTTTATAGACTATAAATCCATTTGAGGTTCCATCTGCGTTGTATGTTTTTTCACCGGAAGTAATTACTCCGGATTCCTCAGGATAATTGTATCCCCATGTTCCGATGAGTAAGCCAGCATAATCGCGATCACTCCTTGTGCTTGAAAGCGTTGAACATGCTGTTAGTATAAACAAATACATAATAAGAATTACGTTACGCATGCAAATCTCTCCAATGACACCTAACACTTAAAATAACAGGCTGTTGCCCTGATGATGGCTCGTTAAAAAACAAAGTTTCCACTGCACCGCTGGTTATGAACTCAGACACTACACGGTTACTCTTCGTTTAACTTCCAACCTATAAACGTTGCCCATCCTTCGTTTGTCTGGGCGTCAATTATTGACTGAGTAATCCTAATTTGTTGTCCAATTGTAAATTGTAGTTTTGAATCTGTCTGAAATTTAATCTTAATTACCTTACCTGTATAGCCAGTGCATACTTTTGAATCATATGATTTTTGCGTCTCCAACTGACTAGGTTCCGATTTGCTGACCAAAAATTCAATTTTTGAGCTTTTCTTTTTTGCTTTGCTAGCTTTAACAACGCTTCCATCAAGAACACAAAATTCAAAGTAGCTTGCCTGTACTGAGAAGCTTGATAGTGCGATTATGATTACGATTGCGATTTTATAAGTGTTCATATTTTTTCACTAGCGACAAACTACATTTATACGCCACTTTCAGGGCGCGGAAAAAATACTACAACATCCCCTTCAACACCACCCACACATGATCGCGCAGCTTAACCTGTCCCTTCGCATTCGGGTGCACCTGATCGGGTAGGAAATATTTTCTATCTGTTGCAATCGGCTGCAGCAGAAACTGCAGAAACGCGGTTTTTTCTTGTTTGGCTAAATCGCGGTAATTATTGGCGAAGCCTTCGGTATAGATTTTTCCGTAGTTCGGTGGCATTTGCATGCCAATCAGCAGAACCTTAGCCTTGGCAGCTTTCGCTTGCCGAATCATACTTTGCAGATTATTCCGTGAAAAAGATAAAGGCAAGCCCCGCAGCGCATCATTAGCACCTAGTTCAATAATCACCAAATTCGGCTTGTGTTGTTCAAGGGCCGCCGGAAAGCGCGATAAACCGCCGGACGTGGTTTCACCAGAAATGCTGGCATTCACTACCCGCCAGTTTGGGTGGCTGGTTTTCATGCGCGCGGCCGTCATTGCCACCCAGCCTTGTTCGGCGGGCAAGTTATAGGCCGCAGACAAGGAATCGCCCATCACCAACACGGTTTGCTTGGCCAGAAGCGTACCAGGCATGACCAATAGCATTAGCGCCAACAACACAAATCCTTGATATTGGCTGTGCCAGACTCTATGTAGTAAAGATACCAATCGATGTTGCATTTTTTTCCTAGGACAATAAATCGTGAGCCATGCAATTAATGTAACAAACTTAAGCAAACGCGTGCAGTTACCGAGCAGTGAGTTGTGCATCTTGGATCAGGTGAGCTTCAGCATCGAGCAAGGCCAAACGCTGGCAATAGTCGGTGCCTCGGGCTCGGGCAAAAGTACTTTGCTAGCACTCATGGCAGGATTGGACACAGCCAGTGAAGGTCATGTCGAAATTCTAGGTATCAATTTAAACAGCTTGGATGAAGACGGCCGGGCTAAATTACGTGGTGAGAAAGTCGGTTTTGTTTTTCAAAGTTTCCAATTACTGCCGGCCTTAAGCGCCTTGGAAAACGTGATGTTGCCGCTTGAACTGCGCGGTGATAATAATCCAGAACATGCCGCGCGTGAAATTTTGCAGCGGGTTGGATTAGGCGAACGCTTGGATCATTACCCACGCCAGCTGTCTGGTGGTGAACAACAACGCGTAGCGATTGCACGTGCCTTTGTGGTGCGGCCTGCGGTGTTGTTTGCCGATGAACCGACTGGCAACTTGGATACCGAAACCGGCCGCGCGGTGATCGATTTATTGTTTGAACTGAATCAAAACAGCGGCACCACCTTGGTGTTAGTGACCCACGATGAACGCTTAGCGGCGCGCTGTTCGCGCATGGTGCGATTAGCTGCCGGCAAATTAGTGCCATGAAATTAATTAATCTTGCGTGGCGGCAAACCTGGCGCGATCTTGCAGCCGGTGAAATCCGGCTAATGCTGCTGGCATTAGTTATTGCGGTGATGGCGGTAACGGCAGTGAGTTTTATCACTGACCGCGCTGAATTGGGTTTGCAACAAGAAGCCAATCGTTTACTTGGCGGTGATGCGGCGCTGCGCGCTGATACGCCGATTGCAGAAACGGTTTCGGCTAGCGCAAAAAAACTGAACTTGAATGTGGCGCAAACTGCCAGCTTTCCGAGCATGGTGCAAACCAATGCCGCTGTTTCCTTGGCCGATATTAAAGCAGTGGATGATCAATATCCGTTGCGCGGCGAGTTCCAAATACAGCGTGGTACTGATTCAGAAAATGAAACTGTTCGCGGCGGCCCAACGCCCGGAACGCTTTGGTTATCGGCCGATGCGGCGCGCAAATTAAATGCCGTAATTGGCCAATCGATTGGCGTGGGTGATGCGCAATTACTCTATGTCGCCACTTTGATGCAAGAGCCCGATGCCGCTTTGGATTATTTTAATGTAGCACCCAAAGTGATGATTGCCTTGCGCGATTTGCCAAGCACAGGCTTGGTGCAAAACGGCAGTCGTATTCAATACCGTTTGGTGGTTGCTGGAAAAGATTCCAACGTGCAGTCTTTCGTACAGCAAACTCGTAAAAGCCTACAACGCGGTCAACGCTTAGAAAGCAGCGACGATGCGCGCCCAGAAGTACGTTCGGCCTTAGATCGGGCTGGGCGTTTTTTATCATTAGCGGCCTTGGTGTCTTTAATTTTAGCGGCTGTGGCCATTGCACTGGCTGCACGCCGACACAGCGCACGGCATTTAGATGGCAGCGCCGTGATGCGGTGCTTGGGCGCGAGCCAAGCAACCATTGCCTTTTTGCAATTGGGTGAATTATTTTTCTTAGGCGTAGTTGGCAGCAGCATTGGTATTGGCTTGGCGTGGTTGTTGCAGTTTGCAGTTGGCGGGTATTTATCAAGCGCAATGGGCGTTGCTTTGCCGGCAGCCAGCTTGCAGCCACTATGGGCCGGCTTCGCAATTGGCTTAACGGTATTGATTGCGTTCGCCGTGCCGCCAGTCTTAGCCTTGCGTAAAGTGCCGGCGCTTCGTGTTTTGCGCCGCGATGTGCCAATTAGTGAGCCCAGTGCTTGGGCGGTTGGTTTATTGGGTTTATCGGGCTTGGGCGCATTGCTGTGGTGGAAAGCCGATTCGGCCGTGCTTGGCGGTTTGATACTTGGCGGCATTGTGATTACCGCGCTTGTTCTTGCAGGCATTGCTTGGCTATTATTGCGTTGGTTGAAAAATGCTCGGCACAAACTTCATGGCCCGTGGCGTTATGGCTTAGCGAATTTAAGCCGCCATCAAGGCATGACGCTTACTCAAGTATCGGCCTTGGGTTTAGGGCTGATGGCCATATTGCTACTAACTTTTGTGCGTACCGATTTATTATCGCGCTGGCAGCAAACCTTACCAAGCGATGCTCCGAATCGATTTGTTATAAATGTGCAGCCCGAGCAAATGCCGGCTGTTGAGCAGTTTGTGCAAAGCATTGGCTTGAGCAACGCGCAACTGTATCCAATGGTGCGGGCGCGTTTAAAAGCAGTAAACGGCAAAGTGGTAACTGGCGCTGATTATCAAAAAAACGGTGAACGCGCTATGCGCTTGGCAGAGCGTGAATTTAATTTATCCTCGGTGCCAGAATTTGGCAAAGACAATACTTTAGTGGCAGGAAAATATTGGTCTAAAAACCATACTGGCGTTTTGGAAATGTCGGTTGAACAAGGCTTCGCAGAATCCCTGGATTGGAAACTCGGCGATGTGGTGCGTTTCGATGTAGCCGGAACGCCACTAGCAGCAAAAATTACCAGCTTTCGTAAAGTGGAATGGGAAAGCTTCAAGCCAAATTTCTTTGTGGTGATTTCACCTAATGGTTTGCAAGGCTTATCGGCCAGCTATATTTCGGCTTTATATGTGCCCAAAGATAAACAAGGAAAGATGGACGATCTAGTGCGGCAATTTCCTAATTTATCAATAATTGATATTGAAGCGGTGCTCAAGCAGGTACGCAACACCGTTGAGCAAGTGAGCCGCGTGGTGGAATCAGTATTTTATTTTTCCTTATTGGCTGGCTTATTAGTATTGCTAGCCGCGGTGCAGGCCTCGCAAGATGAGCGCATGCGAGAAGCGGGCGTGATGCGCGTGCTGGGTGCGTCGAAAAAACAACTGCGCATGGCACAAGCCACCGAATTTGCTAGCTTGGGTTTATTGGCAGGATTGGTAGCATCGATCTCAGCTAGCGTGATTGCTAGCTTAATTGCCACTAAAGTTTTTAATTTACCGTGGAGCTTTAATCTGCCCTTAATTTTGTATGGCGTGTTGGGCGGCACAGTTTTGGCTTTAGTAGCCGGATTATGGGCGACTCGTAAAGTGACGCAAGTGCCGCCGATGGAGACTTTGCGGGCGTTGTGATTTGTTTTAAACTCTACATAAGCCGAATGTAAAACATCGGCATATATTTAACTAATCGCCCTTCGGCTGTTGGTTTTTAAAATCATGGAGCCGTTATGAACTATCGTGTTTTATCCGCACTTTTATGTAGCGTATTGCTTAGTGCACCTGTGTTTTCAGCGCCTGCCAGCACCGTGGTACCCGGTGCCGACAAAATTACCAGCAAAACCTTGGCCAATGGTTTGAAAATTGTGGTTTGGGCCGATCACGACATTCCAAACGTAGCCATGTATAACTGGTATAAAGTGGGAAGCCGCAATGAGTATGCTGGCATCACCGGCATTTCGCATTACTTCGAACACATGATGTTCAACGGCACCAGTAAAAGCAAGCCGGGTGATTTCGATCGTATTATGGAAGCCAATGGCGGCGCCAATAATGCCTACACCAGCAGCGATGTGACTGTTTATCAAGATTGGTTTCCACGCAATGCGCTTGAAGTTATTTTTGATTTAGAAAGCGATCGCATGGCCAATTTAAATTTCGACCCGAAAGTGGTTGAAACCGAACGTGGCGTGGTGTATTCAGAGCGCCGCTCGTCGGTTGATAACAGCAATTTCGGGGCACTGATTGAGCAGGTTGATGCCGCTGCATTCACTGCGCATCCGTATCAAATTCCAACAGTTGGCTGGCCTGCAGATATTAAAGGCTGGAAAATAGACGATTTAAAACTTTACTATAAAACCTATTACGCACCGAATAATGCCGTGATGTTTGTAGTTGGCGATGTTGAGCCAGCAGAAATATTCGCGCTAGCTGAAAAAACTATGGGCAGTATTCCTGCGCAGCCTGCACCACGGCCAATCACCACCAAAGAACCCGAACAAATGGGCGAACGCCGAGTAAGCTTGGTGCGTGAGGCAGAATCACCGATTATTATTTTCGCGCATCATGCGTTTAGCGGCAGCGATAAAGATGCCCCCGCCGCCGAATTATTGATGTCGATATTAGCCGACGGTAATTCATCGCGTTTATACCAACAACTCGTTGCACAACAACAACTCGTTTTAGAAGTTGGGCAATTTATGAACGCCGGTTTTGATCCGGGTTTAGCATATCTTTATGCCACGCTACCAGCGGGTGGTGATTTAGCTGTTGTTGAAAAAGTCCTAAATGCTGAATTACTTAAAATATCTATGCAAGGCGTTAGCGAAGCCGAATTGAATAAAGCACGCACCCAAAAATTAGCCCGTTTCTGGCGCGGCTTGGCCACTATTTCTGGAAAAGCTCAAGCATTGGGCACCTATGAAGTATTCGCTGGCGATTACAAAAAACTATTCCAAGCCCCTGCTGATTATGAAAAAGTGACTGTTGCTGATTTACAGCGCATTGCAAAAAAACTTTTTCAAGCCAACAACCGCACCGTTGGCATCGTCTTGCCACTCACTAAATAGAGCGCAGCCATGATTTTATCCTTACGTCATTTATCTCTCGCGGCAGTCCTGCTTTTGGCCTCGCCTGCATTCGCCGCCGGCTCTGCCATGCCGGCATTTGAACGTGTTGTGCTAAACAATGGCACAGAGTTGTTGTTGATGGAAAAACACGATGTGCCCTTGATTGCAATTAATGCACGTATTCGTGGCGGTAGTCTTGCTGACCCAGAAGGCTTTGAAGGCACTGCATCGCTGCTGAGTGAACTGATGCAAAAAGGTGCGGGCACACGTGATAGTAAATCTTTTGCAGAAGCTGTGGATGGAGCGGGTGGTAATTTAGATACGGGTAGTAGCTTAGCTAGCATTGATCTGAATGCCGAATTTTTATCGCGCGATGCCGATTTAATGCTTGAATTAGTGTCAGACACACTGCTTCGCCCACGCTTAGGCAAAGAGGAATTCGATAAAGTTAAAATGCAAGCCATTCAATCGCAGGCAGCCGCGAAAGACGGCGATCCACGTGGCTTAATCAATACCTATGGCTATGCCTATTTATTTCAAAAACATCCGTATGGCCGGCCAAGTAACGGCGATGAAACCAGTCTTAGTAAAATTTCATTGGATTCATTGAATGCTTTTTATCAAAGCCAAGTAGGTGCTGAACGATTGATTATTGCTGTTGTTGGCGACTTCAATGCCAAGACCATGAAAACCAAATTGCAAAAAACCTTTGGTGCTTGGAGAAAGGCAACAGGTAGTTTGTCGGTAGTAAGTGCGCAACAAAAACAATCGGGTCGCCGCATTTTATTGGTCGACAAGCCGGGCGCTACACAAACGTATTTTTGGTTAGCCAATGTCGGCGTTAATCGTGCTGACCCAGAGCGCCCAGCTCAGACTTTAGTCAACACCATATTCGGCGGGCGGTTTACTTCAATGCTGAATACCGAATTGCGTATCAACTCTGGATTGAGCTACGGCGCAAGCTCCGGTCTGGATAGACTAGATCAGCCGGGCGCGGTACGCATCAGTTCGTACACACGCACCGATGCCACTGTACAGGCGATTGACTTAGCGATTACAACCTTGGATCGTTTACATAAAGATGGAATCAGTACAGAAATGCAGTCTTCAGCAAAAAATTATGTGCTGGGTCAATTCCCACCAACACTTGAAACAAATCCACAAATGGCTGCTAAATTAAGTGAGCTGAGCTTGTATGGTTTGAAGCGCTCTGAAGTGGATAACTATGCCGAGAATATTCGCAGCAGCACCGCAGTGCAATTAAGCACGGCTATTGCTGTTTATCCAAACAGCGCAGATTTGGTGATTGTGTTGATTGGTGACGCGGTAAAAATTCGTGATAGTGTGAAAAAATATGGCCCGGTTACAGAAATGAAAATTAGCGACCCAAAATTTTCACCGTAAGCTGTAAAAACTTCGACCAATGGCTTTTATTGTTAGCCCTAGGCGCACTATTGTTACTTGGTTTGCTGGTAATTAAAAAATGCCTGCAAAACCCGCTGTGGGTCTTCCCATTGCGGATAATGCCCAACATCTTGCAACGCCACAACCGGCGCACTAGGCAAAAGCTCGCGCCAACGCTTAACCATAGTCGCACCTGAAATTGGGTCTTCAACACCATTAATTAAACACAATGGAATATTCGCGTCTTGCATAGCCGAAACCCAGCGCGTTCGATTTATTCGACGCTCGCGAATATATTGAATAATTTTTGGTAACACTAAGCAGCCATCTGCGCGACTGAGCAATTGCCAATGCTCTTCTAGCATTTCATTACTCAATGGCCGACTGCAAATTTTTCGCATGCTGCCTGAAAAGCTCCGATAATTTGACAATCTGGCCATCAACGGACCAATTTTACTGAGCAATAATTTCTGCATCAAAATAGGATAAGTTGCCTCAGGAAAAATTCCGCCATTTAGTAAGCAAATTTTATTTATCTTAAATGGCAGTGTTCCCTCATTCTGGCGTGCCAATAATTCTTGTGCCACCGTATCGCCATAATTGTGTGCCAGTATGGATACCTCCGTTAACCCTTGGCTTTGCACATAAGCTTGCCATTGATTGGCCGATGCTTTTAAGGAATATGCATAATTACGAGGTTTATCAGACAAGCCAAAACCCAACATATCGATACAATGCACCGCAAACTTGTTAGATAATTCCGGCCATAGCAAGGCCCAATCAAAACTCGACGTTGGAAAGCCGTGAATCAGTAACAGTGCATCACCAGCACCGCTTGAGTGTGCGAATATACTATGACCATCGAATTCGAATCGCTCACCAGCTGCTTGCCACTGCTGTACATTCAACGAAGATTACTCGGCGAGCTCAATCACATCAAACGACACCAACGGATCAACATCAGCGCTGTAATCAACGCTGGCTATACCAAAACCAAACAACTGCAAAAAGTCGGCCTTGTAGTTCGCGTAGTCGGTGCTTTGGAATAAGTTTTCAGTGCTAACTGTTGGCCAAATAGCTTTCACTTGATCTTGCACGGCATCGCGTAATTCCCAATCATCCATGCGAATACGCTGACTCTCATCACGCGAATGATTGGCATTATAAATCTGGGTGCGGAACATACGGTCAATCTGTTCAATCGGGCCTTCGTGCAAGCCTTGCGCTTTCATCACTTTAAAGCAAATGGAAATATATAAGGGCATTACCGGAATAGCGGCCGACGCCTGAGTGACGACACTTTTTAATACCGCCACATTGGCTGAGCCATTCACTGGCGCAAGCGTTTGGCGTAATTCAGCCGCGGCACGATCCATGTCTTCTTTGGCTTTGCCAAGCGCACCATGCCAATAAATCGGCCAGGTAATGTCGGTGCCAATGTAACTATACGATACAGTTTTTACCCCGTCAGCAAGCACACCAGCATCGAGTAAAGCCTGCATCCATAGCTGCCAATCTTCGCCGCCCATTACCGTCACTGTATTGGCGATTTCATCCTCAGACGCCGGTTCAATTTCAGAATGGATAATCACATCTTTGCTGGTATCAATGGCAGTGGATTGGTATTTCTCGCCAATGGGTTTCAAGGCCGAACGAATAATCTCGCCCGAATCTGGCAACTTCCGAACTGGCGAAGCCAGCGAATACACCACCATATCGACTTGCCCTAAATCTTGCTTGATGAGCTCAATCACTTTGGCGCGCATGACGTGCGAAAACGCATCGCCATTAACGCTTTTGGAATATAAGCCAGCCTCATGTGCTGCTTTTTCGAAGACCGCTGAATTATACCAACCAGCACTACCTGGCTTTGTTTCGCTGGCCGGCTTTTCTAAAAACACACCAATGGTAGCGGCGTTTGAACCAAATGCGGCAGTTATCCGCGAAGCCAAACCATAGCCGGTGGATGCGCCGATGACCAGCACCTTTTTCGGGCCACCGGTTATTTCACCACGCGCTTTCACCACAGCAATTTGTTCGGCCACATTGGCCGCGCAGCCGGTTGGGTGCGTGGTGGTGCAAATAAAGCCACGGGTTTTTGGTTGGATGATCATGTGAGTCCTTGTTTGCCGTGTGAATAATCACGGACTAGGTGTTCAGTATAAAACGAATTTATAGGGGACGGAGGTACCTCCGTCCCTTAAAACAGACTCAGTCTTCTAGCGGCTTAGATTTCTTGAGTTTTGGGAAAGCGGCTTTGAATGCATCAATATTAGATGGCGCAAGATTCGGGCGGCCCGACATAAAGCCGAAATTCACTTCACCAGAAATAAAATAGGTTTCACCATCTTCCGCTTCAATCGCTGTTACATCTTTATTTTCTGCATGTACAACATATTCGTGCTTACCAGGTGCAACTTGAAGAGTGAAGTAATTACCGTTGCGTAATCTGCCCAACTCAACATCGTTTTCACGAACTTTGAAGTTAATACCGCCGCCTTTAAAAGCACTCGGGCGAAAAAAAACGACTAAGGCTTTGCCCGCTTCAGGCGTACCAATTGCAGCACTGATAGCATCAGGAGTAACAACTGCTGGGCTTACCGCTGGAGCTGCGTCCTGAGCAAAGATAGGAGCATTTAATGCGGAAGCAAAAAGTAACACGGATAAATTTAATATCTTCATAGTTCTCTCGTAATGGTGTAATTAAAAAAATTATGGCCCAGCGACAGCAACGTCTATGGTTGTATCTACTGCAGTCAACGCGGTTGCTCGCGTTCCAAGTGGAATAACAATTTCTCCACCTGTAATGAAGGGAGCTAACATACCAAGTATAGGAACAGCAGCGGCGGCGGCACCAACTGCAAATGAGGCGCCTGTATTATTTTTTCCTACATAGGTTCCTGAAATCGGCTTTAACGATCGCAATTTAATTTGCTGGTCATTAAAAAGTAGATATCTGGCTGCCAATATTAATTCACCGCCTTTACCACCAAATCCCGATTTCTGCGCATGAATAACTTCTCCCATTGCTGGTGTGCCTTTTGGAATAATTACTTGTTCATTTAGAATCAAATCTTCTGCCAGTATGAATTGTATCGGTGCGCCAATAACAGATATTTTTGATGACACTTCAGCGCTGAATTCAAGCAATAGTGGCGTTTTAGCTGGAATCACGATTTGTGACGATTGGTTAGAATCAATCAGTGGCATTGATTGCGAAAATGCTTCTTGAGGCATAAGTAAATTGAGCAAAATTAAAGCAATCCATTTCAAGCAAACTTTCCTTTTGACTTTAATATTCAAATAAATATAGTTTAACGATAATAAATTTTTTTTTCTTCATAATTATTGTTGTTAACAAATGTGTATGTCAACTCAATTTCAATTTCTTGCGAATAGCATAGATATAAATCACACATTCCCACCCGTCAAAATCAAGCCAACCCGCTTGCCTTTGAAAATTTCCGGATACGCCAAGACTGCCGCCAAAACTGTAGCACTGGATGGCTCTATCAGCATTTTCAAGTGTTCAGTGATGAGTGCTTGAGCCTGTACACATTGCGCATCGGAAACGCAGAGCACTTGCGACACATGTTCTTGAATGATGGCGAAATTTGGGATGCCAACTAGCGCGCGCAAACCATCACAGATTGTATCCGGAACTAGGTGCGTGACGCGTTCCTTGGCAGCCAGCGAGGCAATAGTATCGGCCGCACCTTCAGGCTCAACGCCATACAAGGGAATATCAAACGGTTCGAGAATAATGGCAGTGCCGCTAATCAAACCGCCACCGCCAACGGGTGCTAATACGGCATCGAGTTTCGGAACCGCATGATTCAACTCCAACGCCGCAGTGCCTTGGCCGGCCATTACATTGGGATTCTCATAAGGATGCACCAAAGTAGCGCCCTCGCGTTCCATGACTATTTTAGTCATCGACTCTCGCGCTGCTTGGTTGTTGTCACAACTATAAATGACGGCACCGGCATCAACAATCGCGCTTACTTTCGAGGGCACCGAACCTTTGGGCACCACCACATGCGCGGTGATGTCGCGTAGTTTTGCAGCACGCGCCAAGGCCGCGCCATGATTACCTGATGAATGGGTGGCCACTCCGCGACTCGCTTGCTCATCGCTCAGTGCGAACACGGCATTCACTGCGCCACGAAATTTGAAAGCGCCGCCAACTTGCAAATTCTCGCATTTGAAAAAAAGCTGCGCGCCTGTTAGGGCATCTAAAGCCTCAGATGTTTTGATTGGCGTCACCTGTGCATATGGCGCAATGCGTGCCGCGGCATTTAAAATGTCGGTAAATACAATCATTCAAAGCTCCTTAGGTTTATCGGCCTGGCCCAACAAACTACTTAAAGCCGAGCCAGCGACTACCAACAGCGCGCCAAATATTCCCAACAGCGTTACGTGCTCGGGTGCAATGTATTGCGGCCAAACGCTGTGCGCTACAGAAACCGCTAATAAACATAATAGCGGAGTCATTGCTAATACCGCAGAAACCCGTGACGCCTGCCAATGCACCAAGGCTTCTGCGAATGCTCCATAAGCCACTAAGGTATTGATGCAACAAAATAATAGCAAAGCCCAATGCATTGCATCGAGTGGCAACAGGCTGCTTGGCTTAGCGAATGGCCAAAGCACCAGTGCTGCCAGCAGATAAATAAACCCAAGAATATGCTGCGAAGGTAGCTTCATCAACAATTGCTTTTGCAGCAAAGCATAGCCAGCCCAAGAAACTGCAGCCAAGAATAATGAAAGCACGCCCAGCAAATAATGCTGCTTGCTGATGAATTGATTGCCGAATTGGTCGCTAAAAAATAGCAATAAGCCAATCACAATAATGCCTAAGCCAAGCCATTGCCCGCGCGCATACTGTTCTTTAAAGATAAAAATGCCGCCCAAGGCCATCAGCAGTGGCGCCATTTGAATGAGTAATTGCGCATTGCTCGGCGAAGTGAATTGCACGCCTAAAATATAGCCCACATAATTGCCAATCAATAATAGCGCTGCTAAAGACATTAATAACCAACGTTTTTTATCTAACAAGCGGTATGCACCTAACTGCTTTTTAGCGCCAAGCCAGAACACCATAAAAATGGCCGCGAATAAGAACCGAAACCAGGTTAGCGTCATTGGGTCGAGCACCACTAAGCTCATTTTTAAAACCAGTGGCAAGGTGGCCCAACAACCGGCAGTTACCATGGCCATCATCAAACCAAGCTTCCATTGCCCTGAGGCCTGATGCAACATGCCATGCTCCCTAAAATTTTGTACGCCTATTGTCGTTTAATTCAGCTACGATTCACAGCAAACGCATACACTGGACTAACTTGTGGGAGTTAAACAATGAAAATCAAATGCTTGTTGGGCCTTTTTGCCAGCTTTGCTTTAAGCGGCTGTGTAACGTATACCTCTGAATATGCCAACGACGGCTATTATTCCTCGCCAGACGACAGCTATAGCGACTACAGCGACGACTATTACGGCGATCCCGATATTGGTTATGACGACTATGCCAATGACGGCTATTACGGAAACTCAGGCAATTATGGCCAATACAGCTATGGCAGCGGTGGCTTTTCCAGCATCAGTTTTAGCTTCAACTTCGGCCCAAGATACTCACATTACCGCAACTACCCATCCTACTATGGCTATTATCAATGCTCACCTTGGTCGGCGTATTGCTACAGCGCTTATAACCCAAGCTATGGCTGGGGCTATACACCTTATTACGTTCACCACCATCACCACAATCCAAAACCAAAACCGCCAGAACATAAGCCTGATTTCCCTAGACTCAATGCTGGGCAGCCCGCTCTGCATCCACGTTACCCGATTGTTGATCGGCCAGATGGCCCGCGCCCGCGCCAACAGCCATATCGTCCGGTAAATTCTGAGCCGCAACAACAAGTGCAAACTCAGCCTATTGCTAATGGCGGCACTCCAAATACCCCACAGTATCCAAGGCAACAACCACGCCAGCGCCCAAACACTCAGCCTGTTGATGGCAACGAGCCTGAGCGCGAGCGTTTTGTTGAGCGTGAACGCAATATTGAGCGTTATGCCGATCGCTATGCTGAACGTGAGGCCATGCCTCGCCAACAGCCGAATAACCCGCAGCGCCAACAAGCACCAAGAGCGCGGCCAGTTCAATCGGAAGAGCCAACAAACAACTACGCGCGCTATCCACAAGCACCACGCAATGTTCCTACTCAGCAAGGCCAAGCCCCGCGCAATCGGCCAATGAATGCTAATCAGCAAACGAATGGCACCGTAGTAGGGCAACAAATGCCTCAGCAACGTGCGCAGCCACAAGCAAAGCCAGAGCGTCGTGAACGCGCTGAAAACAAGCCGCGCGAGCAAAAAGCCGAGCGTGAGCGCGATGGCGATGAACCCTAAACAATGAACCCCACGCAACGCGCCTTCGGGCGCGTTTTGCGTTTTGGCGTAAATAGGCGAAAATAGGCTCATGAACAGTACAAATTCTTTCGATGTCATCGTTATCGGAGGCGGCCATGCCGGCACAGAAGCCGCATTAGCCTCGGCGCGCTTGGGTGCGCGCACCTTATTGCTCACCCATAATATTGAAACCATTGGGCAAATGAGCTGCAACCCGGCCATTGGCGGCATTGGCAAAGGCCATTTGGTGAAAGAAATTGATGCGCTTGGCGGCGCTATGGCAATTGCCGCTGATTATGCTGGAATTCAATGGCGCACGCTGAACGCCTCGAAAGGCCCAGCGGTGCGCGCTACTCGAGCACAAGCTGACCGCGCATTATACAAAGCAAAAATCCGCAATATGGTGGAAGCGCAGGAACATCTGTCGCTGTTTCAGCAAGCGGTTGACGACATCGTGTTCGAAAATAATCAGGCTGTGGGCGTCATCACCCAATCCGGTTTGCGTTTTAATGCCCGCGCGATTGTGCTAACGGCCGGCACCTTCTTAGCCGGAAAAATCCATGTTGGCATGACTAATTATGCTGGCGGACGAGCCGGCGATCCACCGGCTACCAAACTTGCAGAACGCCTGCGTGAAGGTGCGTTTCAGGTGGCGCGCTTAAAAACGGGTACACCGCCGCGTATTGATAGCCGAAGTTTGGATTATTCCGTATTTCAAGAACAGCCCGGCGATCAGCCAATCCCCAGCTTCAGTTATTTAGCCACTGGGCTTGAGCACCCAGAGCAAGTCAGCTGCTGGATTACCCATACCAATGAACGAACGCACGAGATCATCCGTGGTGGCCTTGACCGCTCGCCAATGTATTCTGGGGTGATTGAAGGCATTGGTCCGCGCTATTGCCCGTCGATTGAAGACAAGATTGTGCGCTTCGCTGATAAAACCTCGCACCAAATTTTCATTGAGCCGGAAGGTTTGAATACAGCGGAAATATACCCAAACGGCATTTCCACATCCCTGCCATACGATGTACAGCTTGAGCTGGTGCATTCCATCCGTGGTTTCGAGAACGCGCACATCACCCGCCCGGGCTACGCCATTGAATACGATTACTTTGATCCGCGCGGCCTGAAAGCGTCTTTAGAAACTAAAGCAATGAACGGCTTGTTTTTCGCTGGGCAAATAAACGGCACCACCGGCTATGAAGAAGCGGCGGCGCAAGGTTTAATTGCCGGCTTGAATGCCGCGCACTACAGCAAAGATTTGCCGAGTTGGTCGCCACGCCGCGATGAAGCGTATATTGGCGTGCTGATTGACGACTTAATTACTCATGGCACCACCGAACCATACCGCATGTTCACTTCGCGCGCTGAATACCGCCTGCAATTACGCGAAGATAATGCCGATGCACGCTTAACCCCAACCGGCGTTGAATTAGGTTTAGTTAATGCAACTCGACAACAGGCTTTCAACACCAAAATGGACGCCATACAAGCCGAAAGCGCTCGCTTGCAAGCCTTATGGATTGCGCCTGGCAATGGCTTAGCCAAAGCACTCGAACGCGACACCGGCATTTGCGTGACGCGCGATGGCAGCGCCTTGGATTTAATCAAGCGCCCAGAAATCACCTATAACAGCCTAACCGTCATCCCAGAATTTGGCCCTGCGCACAGTTCGCTAAAAGTGGCTGAGCAAGTTGAGATCTCAGTGAAATATTCTGGCTACTTAACCCGCCAAAACGACGACATTGCCAAGTCGAAGAAAAGCGAAAGCACTGCCTTCCCGGAAGACTTTACATTTACCGGCATTCCTGGGCTTTCGAATGAGTTGCAAAGCAAGCTCAGCAGCACTCGCCCTGAAACTATCGGCCAAGCGCAACGCATTCCAGGCATGACACCCGCCGCGATATCTTTATTATTAATCCAATTAAATAAACGCCGACGCGCTGCCTAATGGATTTGCAATGGCGTCAACGCCGTAAGCGAATAAGAGCTTGGCTAAAGCCATTGCCACGCCGAGCCAACGTTAAGCGTTATCCGGTCATTAAATGGTTTGCTAAATTTGCCGATCAACGACCCTATTTATGGTCGTTTAAAAACGCCCCAGTGCTTCGAGCTATTTATATTGGCAGCTTGCTGGCGTATTTGCCGAGTTATGGTGCGCAAATTTTCCTGGCCTTTGGTGCTGCTTTTTTGGGGCGCGCAAATTTAACGATTTTGGTTGGCTTGCAAATGATTACCAATCCACTCACACTTGGCCCTATTTACCTTGCCACCTATACTATTGGTACGTGGCTAATCAAAATTCTGCACATTAAAGCAAAACACGTGTTTTTAGACGGTGCACTGGCGCTAACCTTGGGCGGATTGGTGCTTGGGATGGCAACAGCCCTGCTTCTGCATGGCGTTTGGCTGTTTGGTCGCTATGAAGCAAAACAATTCCGAAAGAAACGTTTGGCCAGCACAAAGAATATTTACTCTAAAACGCCCTAAGCCACTAGCCACAATGTAAAAATTGTATTAAGGTAGGCTTACTAGCCTTCGACAATGCGCGAGGGTATGGGCTGTAACTGTGTATGTTTTACCAAAATCAATTCGCAAAGTTACAGCAATATGTGTAAATAACCCCAAAGAGAGAGTAAATATCATGCGCTTAACCCAACTTTCCATGGCACTTGCCCTAGCCATCACTGCAAGTTCCGCTGCCCAAGCCCAGCAATTCTCCAAGGTAGTCAGCTTCGGTGATAGCTTATCTGACGCTGGTAACATCGCACTGATCGATGGCAATGCCGCAACTCCAATTGGTTCAAGCTTTCTAACCAACCAAGATCCAGTTTTCGCACAAATTTTGTCGAGCATGTTCGGCTTAGGCGTACAGTCGAACAACACACCTTTTGTGCTAAGCACCAGTACCGGAACAAACTACGCATACGGTGGCGCTTGCGCCATTCAAAATGGTAGCGCCATTGCTATTGCACTTCCTGGCCTGCCAACCTTCAGGTGCAGCAATTCGCCAGGTAACTTTTCATTGCTCACTCAATTCAATACGCACCTAAGCGCTAATGGCGGCGTAGCTGATCCCAATGCGCTTTACACCTACTGGGCAGGCGCGAATGATATTCTCTCGGCAACCGCAGTTACACCGCCGGGCGGCTTCCTGCCGAATGGTTCAATCTTGTATCAATACATTTTCTTAAACGGTGGCAACCCAGCCAATGCTTCAGCTATTGCTCAAACCATTGCAGGCCAAGCAGGCGCAACGGCCATCGGTCAAATCAAAGCCTTGCAAACTGCTGGCGCAAAAAACATCTTAGTATTTAACTTGCCCGATTTAGGCTTAACGCCACTAAATGTTGGCACTGCAAATCAAGCTGGCGCTTCTGCGTTAACGACAATTTATAACTTGCAATTCAATGGCGGCTTAGCCACCTTGCAAGATGGCATTATCGCCATTAACACCTATGCCATCATTAATGAAATAAAAGCCAACCCAGCGGCATTCGGCTTTACCAACACAACCCAATCTGCCTGCGGCGCGCTTAACTTGTCGTCATTAGCCTGCGGCCCGGCATCTGCCGGTTATCCATACGCACCAATCAGCAGCACCTACCTATTCGCCGATGCCATCCATCCTTCTGGCCGCGCGCATGCCTTGTTAGCCAATATTGCTTATTCCACCATCACCGCTCCAGGCATTGTGTCTTTAGCGCCTGAAGTAGCGTTGCAGTCTTCCTTCAATCACAACACCGCCGTTAGCAATGCCTTGGATTCAGAATGGGCAGCTGGCTCTGAAGTGGGTAAAGTACGCGGCTTCACCAGCATACAGTTTGGCCAGCAAAACATTGAAGCGACTGACTACACACCTGCTTTAGACGGCGATTCAAAAGGCCTGAATGTTGGCGCCACCTACCGCATGAGTGAAGGCGCCACCTTCGGTGTTGCGGCATCCTTAAGCACCAGTTCTGCCACTGCAGGCGCTGGTGAAATTGATGGCAGCTCAATTTTATTCGGTGTTTTCGGTCAATATGAAATTAACGGTTTGTATGGTCGCGCCAGCTTGACCGGCGGCTCAACCGATACCGATATTTCCCGCAACATTGATCTTGGCGCATCCATCCGCACCGAAAAAGGCAGCACTGGCATCAGTCAACAAAGTGGCACCTTGGAAGTCGGTTATGTATTCAAAGGTGAAAGCTTCACACATGGCCCATTTGCTGGCTTAGAAGTTAGCAAAACCGATGTTGAAGGCTATGTTGAATTAGGCGCTAGCAGCACCGCCATGCGTTTTGATTCATTCACCCGCGACAGCAACATGACTCATATTGGTTACCAATTCGCCGGCAGCTTCGACAGCTTTAAGCCATTTGCACGTGTTTCATGGGTTAGCGAAACCAACACCGACCAAACCTCTGTGCGTGGCGGTACGTCGTCATTGCCTGCAAACTTTGTGATGCCTGGTTTTGCCCCTAGCGATGATAACTACATTGACTGGGATGTTGGCGCCAGCATGCGTTTTGCTGACAGCTTCGATGGCTACATCAGCTATCGTGCCCGCACTGGCAACGACAGCCAAGACAACAACAGCATTAACGTCGGTATTCGTAAAACATTTTAATTTGCAGATTTACCGATAATAAAAAAACCCGCTTCGGCGGGTTTTTTTTGCGTCATTCATTGAGTCAAATTGCATACGTATTCATGGGTATGAAATCCATACGAATGCAAGTAAGCTTGCAGAAGCAATAATAATTAAACAGTGATGAGAGAGTTTATGAGCACAAAACCACGCTTATCGTTTTGGCAAATCTGGAATATGTCGTTTGGCTTTTTAGGCATCCAATTCGGCTTTGCATTGCAGGGCGGCTTTATGTCGCGCATCTTCCAAACATTGGGCGCAGAGCAAGACGCGTTGCCATTGCTTTGGATTGCAGCGCCGTTAACTGGCCTGCTGGTGCAACCTGTCATTGGCTATTTCAGCGATCGAACTTGGCATCCCATCTTAGGCCGCCGCCGGCCCTACTTCCTGCTCGGCGCAATTTTCAGCTCCATCGCTTTATTTTTCATGCCTTACTCATCCGAATTATGGATGGCAGCCGGTTTTCTATGGGTATTAGATGCATCAATTAACATCAGCATGGAGCCGTTCCGCGCTTTGGTGGCCGATAAATTACCCGATGAGCAGCGCTCCTATGGCTTTGTGCTGCAAACATTGATTATTGGCATTGGCACTTGGGTGGCCAGCAACTTGCCGTGGCTAGTGAATCAAATGGGCGTTAGCAATGAAGCCGCTCCAGGTGTGGTGCCTATGTCGGTGAAAGTAGCATTTGCTATTGGTGCGTTTGTATTCTTAAGCAGCGTTTTGTACACCATATTTACTACTAAAGAATATCCACCAGAAGATATGCAAGCATTCGCCGAAGAAAAAAAACAAGGCAATGTGTTTACGGATATTTTTCACCATATTATCAACATGCCAAAACAGATGTTGCGTATCGGTTTTGTGCAATTTTTTAGTTGGTTCTCGTTTTTTACGATGTGGTCTTTAGCCACTCCAGCATTAACCGAGCACGTGTTCAAAGCACCTGCACCAAATCCTGCGGCGTTCGACATGAGTATCGCCTCGCAAGCACAAGCGTTTCAGACTGCGAATAGTGCCTTTCAAAGCGCTGCCGATTTGGTAGGATCATACATGGGCTTTTATGGCTTATCGTCGATGCTGGTGGCTTTGTTGTTGAGCTTTTATGCTTCTCGTTATGTATTGAATCGCAAGCTGGTGCATTTTTTATGTTTACTGGCCGGTGGCATTGGTTTCTTGTCAATGTTTTATGTGTCTGAGCCTAAGCACTTAATCCTTAGCTTTGCATTGGTTGGTATTTCATGGGCTAGTATTTTATCGATGCCATACGCCTTGCTATCGAGTTCAGTGGACCCGAAGAAAATGGGCATTATGATGGGGTTATTCAATATGTTTATTGTAATTCCACAATTGGTTGCGGCCTTAGGTGGCGTCAATGCCAGCTATAAACTGATCGGCCCGGAACCCATTAACGCGATGACTATTGCCGGCATATCCATGCTGCTTGCAAGCGTGTTGGTTTTCTTTGTTAAAGAAACCCCAATAGGCGCTCAACCCTTCACAGCCGAGCATTAATCATGACCAGACAGCAAAAATTTGCTTACATTTTTGGCTTCGTTTTATGCAGCACAAATGCCTTGGCACAAACACAAGACTATTACGGTACGCTTGAGCCGTTTGCATCACGCGCTGTATATTTTTTGATGACCGATCGTTTCGTGAACGGCGATGAAAGTAACGACCAACGCATGCAAGGCGGCGCTAACAAAACCTTTGATCGGCCTGTTGTTGGAGCGCCAGCAGGGCAAAGCGATAATATTGGCTATCTCGGTGGTGATTTCAAAGGCATTGCTAACAATGCTAACTACATCAAGAACATGGGCTTTGATGCCATATGGTTAACGCCCATTGTTGATAACCCAGATGAGGCGTTCACAGGCGGCGATGCTGTGACGTGGAAAGGCATGTTTCAAGACAAAGGCAAAACCGGCTATCACGGCTATTGGGGCAGTAATTTTTACCAGCTAGACGAACACTTGCCTAGCAAAGATTTGGATTTTGCTGGATTGAATAAAATACTGTCCAGCAAAGGCATTGCCACCGTGCTCGATATCGTGGCCAACCACGGCTCACCGGCTTTTAGTATGCCGGCGCCGCAGCCGAAATATGGACAGATTTTCGATAAGGACGGTTTACTAGTTGCCGACCACCAAAACCTGTCTGCTGGCAAACTTGATTCAGCCAACAAGCCGTTGCACCGCTTTTATAACTCAAAAACTGAAATGGTGCAGCTGTCCGACTTGAACGAGAACAGCCCCGCTGTGATGGATTATCTAACTGGCGCATACTTGCAATGGATTGAGCAAGGTGCATCGGCATTTCGCATCGATACCATCAAACATATGCCGCTGAGCTTCTGGAAAACTTTCAGCGATAAAATACGCACGCAACACCCCAATTTTTTTATGTTTGCTGAAGCGTACGACTTCAACGCCGATAAAATCGCGCCTTTCACTTGGCCAGAAAACGGTGCAATCAGCGTATTAGATTTCCCGCTAAAAGATACATTAGATAAAGTGTTCGGACAAAAACAAGCCGGTTACCAAATTATTGAACCCGCCTTGTATCTAGAAAATGGCCCGTATCAAAACGCCTATGAGCTGATGACGTTTTACGATAACCACGATATGCCGCGCTTAAATGCGAACGATAATGGCTTTATTGATGCGCACAATTGGCTGTTTACTGCTCGTGGTATTCCGGTTATTTACTATGGTTCGGAAGTAGGTTTCATGCGTGGCAAAGCCGAGCATGAAGGCAACCGCAATTATTTTGGGCAAGCACAAATTAGCCAAGCGCCAGCAAATACGATTTATCAAAATTTGCAACGTATTGCCAATGTACGGCGGCAATCTGTAGCTTTGCAAAAAGGCTTGCAGTTGGATGTCATATTAGATAAGAATCGCGCCATTTTTTATCGGGTGTATCAGCATGCTGGCGTGAATCAAAGTGCTTTGGTTTTGCTTAATAAAAGCAGCAAACAGCAAAACTTCACTCTTAAACAATTAATTGAAGCAGGCGTGTGGCATTCGGCAATCAACAAAAACTCAACTACGATTAGCCAAAACAACGCGCGCCTTAAAGTCCGTGTTCCGGCGCATGGTGTTGAGGTATTGCTATTAGACCGCGCGTTGCAGAACCCAGCGCTTATTCAGAAACTGGATGCTCTAATGGTTGCAAAACAGCGCCGCAAGACCGGCGAATAAGCAATTTAGCTGGCAGCATTTGGCTTTCTACCTGCTCATTATTAATCAAATGAATTAAAGTTTTAACCAATAGTTCGCCCGCTTGTTTGGTATCTTGCAAGACCGTGGTTAGCGGTGGCGATACAAAATTGGCCATCGGGATATTGTCGAAGCCAACCACTGCGATTTGATCAGGAATAGCCATGCCGCGTTCTTGGATGGCATTTATCGCGCCAATGGCAATTAAATCGCTGGCTGCGAATACCGCATCACAGGCCTGATTAGCCGCGAATAATTGCATCATGGCATTATAGCCATCTTGTTCGTTGCTAATTGAGTCAACTTGTATGGCCGGTTCCACTGCAATACCGGCTTGCTGCAAGGCCGCCACATAGCCGCGGTAGCGGTCAAAAAATTCGGGGTAGCGTTCGGATGCATGGCCCAAAAATGCAATACGGCGATGGCCTTGTAATAATAAATGCTCGGTCATTTCGCGGCCTGCCAACAGATTATCGCAACCAATTGAAACGCCTGGCTGGCCGGGCAATGCGCCCCAGCGCACGAAATGCGTGCCTTGCTCAACCAATTTTTCCAAGCGGCTACTATAATCTAGATAATCGCCGTAGCCCAATAAAATAATGCCGTCCGCTTTGCGACTGTCTTCAAAATCGGCATGCCAATCGTTAGAGGCTTGCTGAAAAGAAATCAATAAATCATAACCAAATTTCGAACACGCTCGGGTGATTGAACCAATCATCGACAAGAAAAATGGATTGATCTGTGAATCATCCGAGGTGGGATCTTCAAACAATAAGACCGCAAGCGTATCGGAATGCTGTGAACGCAGATTTGAGGCATTTTTATCAACGGTATAATGCAGTTCTTTGGCAATCGCTTGAATGCGTTTACGGGTATCTAAATTCACCAAGGAACTATCACGCAAGGCGCGCGACACTGTTGACTGCGACACACCGGCGCGGTAGGCAATATCAAACGAGGTTGTTTTGGATTTCATTTAGCGCGAGTATCAATTCAGAAGTATGATATTCAGTATAGCGTAGGGGCGCTGCTTGCTGCGCCATAATATACGCAATCTATTGGGCGCAGCAAGCAGCGCCCCTACACCGTATGTAAGCAAATTAGAGGCTATTTTTTAAAGCCGTTGCCGCGCCAACTAAGCCCGGTGCATCATGCGTTATTACATGAATGGACACCGATTCCAAGTATGAGGCAAAACGACCCTTGGCCAAAAACCGTTCCCGAAAAGCGCTAGCGCGCAAATAGGGTATAAAGCGCGGCACAACACCGCCTGCAATAGCAACCGTTTTTGCGCCATGTATCAACGCGGCATCGCCCACTACGCTACCAAGGATGGAACAGAAGCGCGCCAAGGTGCGGCTTGCCATCACATCTCGGCCATCAAGCGCAGCGGCTACAATATCGGCTGGCTCACGTAACTCAGTACGCTGCGGAGTGCTTAGAGCCGCATCAATATAAGACAACCCTGCACCCGATAACAGCCGCTCATTCGAGCAACGGCCATGATGGCGGGCACTGATCCAATCCGCGATCAGTTGTTCTTCTGCCACTTGCGGCGCAAAGCTTACATGCCCACCTTCGGTTTCAACCACACTCCAGCCCTTCTGATCATCACCAACCAGTAAGGCCATGCCCAAACCAGTGCCTGGGCCAATCACGGTGATTGGGCCATTGCGTTGCTGGTTTGCTGCACCATACAACACCACGCGGTCGTTATCGGTCATTGCCAGTGTGGCTAGCGCTGCCGCGCCAAAATCATTGATGACCAGTAGTTGTTCAATATCCAATACTTTTTTCAATTCAATTTGGCTAAATGCCCAAGCACGATTAGTTAATCGAATTTCATCGCCTAGTGCAGGGCAGGCCACGGCAAAAGAGGCGAGCTTCGGTTTAGCATCTACTAAACCCAAATAATGCTCAACCGCATGCTGCAGGCTGGCGAAATCGGCTGTTGCTAAGGTTTTTTTATCGCTTAACTCAATCTGCGCTTTGCTAATATCTGCCAACGCGAAACGGGCATTGGTGCCACCGATGTCGGCGATGAGTGCGAGTGACTCTGTTCGTTCAATCATAAAATCCTGCCAAAAAAAACCTACGCCAACAAGTGTCGGCGTAGGTAGTTTACAACACACATTACCAATTAGAACTTGTAGCTTACACCGAGAAGGTAGGTGCGTCCCCACTTAATTGTTTCTAGTGGGCGGTCTTTAGTGCCTGCATATGTTCTGTAGTCTTCATCAGTTAAATTGCTGGCTTGCAACAACAAGCTTAGTCCGTCCAAGCCATCACTGAACGAGTAGCTCACCTGCGCGTCAGTGATGTTCTCACCGACGACATAACGCAATGTACGGTTGCCCGCAAAGTTACCAATTTCACCGATAAAGTCAGAGCGGCGGCGGTTGTTAATACGGAACTCAAAACCATTACGCTCGTAGTACGCAGTCAGGTTATAAACCTGCTTGGACAAACCAGGCAGACTGATATCACCACCGCCAACACTGCTAGCACTTTCCGGATCACGAACCTTGATGTTGCTATCGTTGAAAGATGCGCTTGCCACGAGACCAAAGCCCTTAAGTGATTCGGTGAACATATCAAGTGGTAATGATGCTGAGAGTTCTAAACCCTGCAACATACCGCCATTACCATTGAATGGCGCTGTAAAGGTACCTGTACTCAGAACTGACGCGGCACCCGGAGGCGGGATATAGCCTTCAAGCAAATCGGTAAAGTCGTAACCGTCACGTGTCTGAGTAAAAATATAGCTACGTAAGTCTTTATAGAAATAAGCGGCTGCAACGTATGCCTTGGATCCGAAGTACTTTTCCCAAGAGATATCAAACGCATTCGCCCGCCATGGATTCAGTAGTGGATTGCCGCCACCTGCACCTGGCTTACCCGTTGCAAAATCCACGCCAAACTCAACTGATGCACGAAGCTGGTCAACACGCGCCCGCGCGACTTGGCGAGCCAATGCAACACGCACTGTTTGATCGTTAGCCAAAGAGAATGCTAAGTTGAGGCTTGGCAGAACATCCGTGTAAGTCTTTCCATTCTCAAAAGGTCGAATTTCGCTACCTGCTGGCTGTGAGCTATCCCAAACGCGAGAAGCAGATGACTGGTCAGTACTCTGAACCTGAAGTCCTATATTGCCACGAACAGGCACCGATCCCCAGCTCGTGTCGATGTTAGCCTTGACGTAGGTTGTTGCGATCTTCTCGGACACCGACCATGCCTTAGGGATCAGGTAGGCAGCTGTATCGTCGGTCGGTAAGAATGTCATGTAACGGTCAACGGCTCCTGGTACGTTCCAAGATGGAATATAACCTACGCCTGCAAATGTAAGGTCAACCAAGCCGTACTGAAGGTCGGAGGCAATCGTCGTTGCGCCTTGAGCACCAACATTGATGTTACCTTCAGGTTGTTCTTTGTCCTTTTGGCGATCAGAGTAGTTGAAGCCAACATCGATGCCTGAAAATATTTCATCAAGTGCCGCAGGTGCCGGAAACGCAGCATCCAAACGGAAGCTCTTCAGCTCGTCTTTAACCTTTGGCACTTTGCCATAGCCTGAGCCATAGATAGTTCCGCGCAAGAAAAGTTTGCTAGGATCTGAATAATCACGACCAGGGGTGAGCTGTGGAAAACCACCCGAAGCGTAGTCAAGCGTTACTGAGTCGAGTTGCGGTGCTGGGGCCAACTGGGTGTTGTTCTCCAAGTTCAACTCATCGCGATTGGAGCGTGACCAACTGGCATCAGCAGTGAGCTTAACGGCATCAAAAAAGAATTCGTTTCTCCAACCAAAAGCGTTGATTTCATCTTCGCGTTTGTTGTACATGCCGCGTACTAATGGGTAGACATTTTGTGCAGTACCACCAACAAAAGTACCATTCGCGTTAATCACTGGATTGATGACATTCAAGCGACCATAACCACCATTGTAGTCTCCGAGATTCACCTCGAACTGATTCGCCGTATCTTCTTGGGTGGCTTCGGAATGGAAGACATCCAAAGTACTGAACCAAGTATCAGACGGACGGAATTCGAGGGTCGCCATAACGCCGTCGCGCTTGGTATAGCCAGTGCGACGCAAGGCTTTAATGCCATCTGAGTAGTAAGTGCCGGCAGCTACGCCAGGGCGCCAGTTGTTACCAATCGCCTGCCATGGCTCATAAAGACCGACTTGGTTCTCTTGAATTGGCGTGTCGGAATGCGAAAAACCAATGGCAAAACCAATTTTACGATTTTCGCTTTGGCCGATATAACTAATATTAAAGCGATTGCCGTTGGCGTCTGAGTTAGCAGCGGAGCCTAAGGAGTTTTGTTGCAATCGACCGCTGATTGCTGTGACTGACTTGTCGAAATCTAAGGGGCGAACCGTACGCATATTTAATGTGCCAGAAAGACCTTGCCCTACGAGACCCGCATCAGGGGTTTTATAAACCACAACACCACTTATTAACTCAGAAGGGTACTGGTCAAACTCGACACTGCGATTATCGCCAGTGCTCACCATTTCGCGGCCGTTCAAAGTTGTTGTAGCAAAGTCTGGCGAAAGGCCACGCACACTAATCACTTGAGCACGTCCCGCAACTCGCTGCGCTGACAGGCCAGGTAATCGAGCGATGGATTCAGCAATGCTGACGTCAGGCAATTTACCTATATCTTCGGCAGAAACCGCCTCAACAATAGATGTGGAATCCTTTTTAATGTCTATGGCACGTTCAATACCAACACGTATACCTTTCACAGTAACTGTATCAAGGACATCGGCATCTTTCTCTTTTTTTGCTGCGGCCGCGGCTTGTTTTGTTTGATCAGCAGTTTGTGCATGCACATTAGTTACCACTAACAAGGTAGCCGATGCCAATGCGACGCTCAGCAGATTGCGTTTAAGTTTTACCATTATTACTCTCCATATAACAGCAGTGTGATTTAATTTTTATGGTGACTAGCAAATGCGAATTACATCTGCAAAATGACTTATTCGATTTTTCAACGAACTTTACGATAATTGCAGAATTTACAGGAAAATAACATAAATTACATACGTATTCATTGTTCGTTCAGGTTGTTTTGTACTGCTTTAGCAGCCGACATAAGTAACTTAAATTATTGTTTTATATAGATATTATAGAATTATGAGCGATGTGTTTTGGTCGTTTTAAGCAGCGTTTTAAGTGATTAATTTATGACAAACGTGAACGTGAAACAGCAACAGCAAATACTGTGGAGGCGCTGCTTGCTGCGCCCATCGGTCGCATAGGGGCGAACCTATGTGTTCGCCCTGACATGATGTGCAATATTCAGGGCGGGTTTGGAACCCGCCCCTACATTAATTGGCCAACATCGAAATATCACCCACGGCATTGAATTGCCCGGCAATGGTGCGCAGCAAGGCTAAGCGATTTGCGCGCACTTTGTCATCATCAGCATTCACCATCACCGCATCGAAGAACGCATCCACCGGCGCACGTAATCCGGCTAGCGCCTGCAACACACCGACATAATCACGCGCTTGCAGTTTCGGCGCATTGCTTTGTTCAAGCTGAGAAACGGCTTGCAATAAGTCTTTTTCGGCTTGTTCCTGCAATAAAGATTCGGATACTTTTTCTGCCGCTTCGCTCGAAGATTTTTTCAGAATATTGCCAATGCGTTTATTGGCAGCAGCAAGCGCCGTCGCTTCCGGCAGTTTGGCAAATTCTGCGATGGCTTTTAGCCGCTTGGAGAAATCAGGCAACGATTGATGTTCAACCGCATTCACTGCATCGAATTGTTGTTCACTGAAACCTTGCTCGTTGAAATAGCCGCGAAGTCGGTCGTAGATAAACTTTTCAATGTCTAACTGTTCAACTGAAATGACATCCACTTTTCCAGCGTTTACTGGCTGTAGGCAATAAGCTCCATCAATTAGATGATGCAATGACAAATCAAACCCGCCCTCCAGCAAAGTCCGCGCCAAACCCAAGGCATTGCGGCGCAGTGCAAACGGATCTTTATTACCGGTTGGTTTTAAGCCAGCGGCAAAACCGCCGGCCAACGTATCAAGGCGTTCAGCAATAGCCAGCACTTGGCCAAGTTTGGAAGCGGCAATGGCGTCGCCGGCAAAGCGCGGTTGGTAGGCTTCATCGATGGCAGCGGAAACGGTTTCGTATTCGCCAGCTGCTTTGGCGTAATAGCGGCCAGCAATGCCCTGCAGTTCCGGAAACTCACCGACCATACGCGATTGCAAATCGGCTTTAGATAATTCAGCGGCGCGGCGCACTTCGGTTTTATCCAACCCAATCTGCTCAGCAATCGATTCTGCCAATGCGGCAATACGCGCGGTTTTATCGGCATATGAGCCCAGCTTCTGCTGATAGGTGACCGACGCCAAACCGTGCGCCATCGAGTCAATGCCTTGCTTGATGTCTTCATCGTAGAAAAATTGTGCGTCGGCAAAACGCGGGCGAATCACGCGCTCGTAGCCTTTCTTAATCTGCGCCACATCGCTGGATTCAATATTGGCGATGCCCATAAAGTATTCCGACAACGCGCCTTGCGGAGTTTGCAGCGGGAAGAATTTCTGATTGCTTTGCATGGTCGAGATCAGCGCCTCATGCGGCACGCGCAGGAATTCGGCATCGAACTGGCAGAGCACCGCACTTGGCCATTCCACCAGGCAATTCACTTCGTCCAGCAAATCTTCCGGCAACACCGCTTGCATAAAAACCGTTGCGGCAGCGGTATGAACTTGCATAGCAATTTTCGCTTTGCGCTCTGCTGCATCCACCAACACATAGTTGGTGCGCAGTGCATCCACATACGTTTCAGGGCTGGCAATATCAAACACATTCGGCGCATGAAAACGATGGCCCCGCGATTGCCGACCGGCTTTCAAGCCGAGCACATGCATAGGCACCACAACCGTTCCGAATAAGGCGACTAGCCAATGCACCGGCCGCACAAATTGTTCTTCTCGATTACCCCAACGCATTGGTTTTGGAATTGGCAAGGATTTAATGGCTTCATTCACTACGTCTGGCAACACATCAACGGTTAAGCTACCCGCGCGTTCGCTGCGCGCCACAAAACGCTCGCCTTTGGCATCGTTCATTTTTTGCAGCTGGCTAACTTCCAGATTATTTTTCTTGGCGAAAGCAAGCAATGCCGCAGTGGGCTGGCCATTGGCATCAAGCGCAATATTGGCATACGGGCCGAATACTTCCGCATGCTGTGTGGCTTGCTCGGCGTTCACTGCATCAATACGAACCGCCAAGCGGCGCGGAGAATACAAGGCTTTGCTTGAATCAACAGAAAATGTGATGCCGCGTTTTGTAAGCCCAGCCGAAACGCCCTCAGCAAATGCTTGTGCTAAGCCTGCCAAAGCTTTCGGTGGCAATTCTTCGGTGCCGAGCTCAATCAATAAGGATTGCGTGTTCATGCCTGGCCCGCCTTTAAATTTGGAAAGCCAAGTTTTTCGCGTTGCGCATAATACGCTTCTGCCACCGCCCGCGAAAGTGTGCGAACGCGCAGAATATAGCGCTGTCGTTCAGTCACCGAAATGGCGCGTCGCGCATCTAGCATATTGAAACTGTGCGAGGCTTTGCATACTTGCTCGTAGGCTGGCAATGGCAAACCATGTTCAACTAATTTCAAGGCTTCTTTCTCGCAGGCATCAAAGCGATGAAACAATTCCGCCACATCAGCATGTTCGAAATTGTAGGTGCTTTGTTCCACTTCATTTTGATGATACACATCGCGATAGGTAACTACGCCGTTTGGGCCGGTGGTCCACACCAAATCGAATACGTTATCCACATTCTGCAAATACATTGCCAAGCGTTCAAGACCATAAGTGATTTCGCCAGTAACTGGCTTGCATTCCAAGCCGCCGGCTTGCTGGAAATAAGTAAACTGCGTCACTTCCATGCCGTTTAACCACACTTCCCAACCCAAGCCCCAAGCACCGAGCGTTGGCGATTCCCAGTTGTCTTCGACAAAACGCAAATCGTGCACCAGTGGATCAATGCCCAGCGCTTTCAAGGAATCCAAATACAATTCCTGAATGTTGTCAGGGTTTGGCTTAAGCACCACTTGGTATTGGTAATAACGTTGCAAGCGATTCGGGTTATCGCCATAGCGGCCATCAGTTGGGCGCCGGCAGGGCTGCACGAACGCCGCACTCCAAGGCTCAGGACCAAGCGCGCGCAGAAAAGTGGCTGGGTGAAAAGTGCCCGCACCCACTTCCAAATCAAGCGGCTGAATCAACACACAGCCTTGATTGGCCCAGTATTGGTTCAAACGCAGAATGATTTCCTGAAAACTCGGAGCCAACATGGCAGTTCAACTCTTTTTTAATGATTACCGCTATTATAAAGGCTGTTTAGTCGAAGGATTTACGATGTTGATAAATAAGGTATCTGCCGGCCGCGGCGCGGCATGGATTAACGAAAGCATCGAGTTGTTGAAAACAGGCGGCATGGCTATTTGGCTGCCTGCTTTATTGGTAGGGTTTTTAGGCGCATTGCCCTATATTGGCGGGCTGTTGGGCGTGCTAATTATTTTCTTTTACGGCAGCTTGGTTTTAATATTTAACCAACCAAATGGTCACCACAATGCCTTATCAGGCTTTACTGAAGGGCGTTTCGCACGCTTATTCCCTTTGCTAGCATTAAATATCCTATTTGGTGTTATAGCGCTGATTGCTCTTTGGCCTATGCTACAACCCATTTATGAAGCTGGCATGCAAGGCACTAAGCTGAGCGAACAGCAAGCACTAGGCCTTATGTTGAATTTTACAAAGCAGCTGCTTTGGCTCATTCCAACCAGTATTTTTATCAGTTGGATTGCCCAATTTGCGGTGCCCTTGGTGTCGCTTGCTGGCCTTACTGGCGGTGATGCTATGCTGCAGGCTTTGAGCGCAATTAAACGCAATTGGTCGGCATTGCTGGTGAACTTCATTTGTATTGTGGTAGTAGTTATTATTATTTCAATCATCATCATGTTGCCGATGATGCTGATCAGCGCGGCATTGGCTTCTAGCCCGTTAATAATGAATATCGCCATCATGCCATTCACCACCGTACTAACCGCTGTGATGGTGGCTTTAATGAGCGGCAATATGCTATTTGCCTATCGTGATGTGTTTGGTGAAACCGAAGTACCAACTACGAAAGACACTGAGCTTTTAATCTAAGCAAGATAGCAGCAATTTCATCCCAGCGCTCGGCTGCAATGGCCGAGCGTGACGCTAGCCACGAAACGCCCACGCTTGGGATGTTTTTTTCGGCCAGATAGCACGGCAAATCCGATTCGCTGATGCCGCCGGTGGCACAGAATTTCGCTTCTGGAAATGGGCCAGAAAATGCTTTAGCCAAGACAATGCCGTTTATCGCCGAGGCTGGAAATAATTTGAAATGGCTCAAGCCATGATTCAAACCGAGCATCAGTTCTGAGGCAGTAGCCACGCCGGGCAACAACACTATGCCTAAGTCTTTAGCACCTTCCAATAATTCCACACTGATGCCGGGCGATACCACTAATTTCGCGCCAACGTCTTTCACTTGCTGAAGATGAGTTTTATTCAACGCGGTACCGGCTGTAAGCAACATATCGGGCACATGCTTTGCAATGGTTTCCATGGCGGCCAAGGCTTGCGGTGTACGTAGCGTAATTTCAATCGCGCTAATGCCGCCTTCAAGCAGAGTTTTCGCTAATGGCACCGCGTGTTTGACATCATCAATCACCACCACAGGGATAATTTTATTACTGAAAAATTTTTCGATAATGCTACTCATGGTTTCATTCCGAATAAAATGGAGGCACCCGTGCCTGTGTTTGATACATGATCGCGGAACAATTGAAAATATTCACGGCCTAGGCCGGCCTGGTGATTGGTTTCCGTGCAAACAGCCTGCGCGCGTTCGGCTAATTGCTCAGCACTGACTTTTAATTCCAAGCAACCCGTGATTGCATCCACTTCGATAATATCGCCATCATAAATTTTGCCAATCAGCCCGCCTTCATCCGCAGCGGGGCTAAGATGAATAGCAGCTGGCACTTTGCCCGATGCCCCGGACAAACGGCCATCGGTGACTAAGGCCACTTTATGGCCTTTGTCTTGCAGATTCGCCAACAGCGGCATTAGCTGATGCAGCTCTGGCATACCATTCGATTTAGCGCCTTGGAAACGCACCACGGCAATCATGTCACCGGTGAGTGTGCCAGCTATATGCGCAGCAGCCATTGCTTCTTGGCTTTCGAACACCCGCGCCGGTGCTTGCACTTTCCATTTGCTTTCATCCAAGGCCGATATTTTTATGACCGCTTCGCCAAGATTGCCTTTTAGCTGGCACAAGCCACCATGCGTGGAAAATGGATTATTGCTCGTCCGCAATATTGCTTCATCGCCGGATTGTTCGGGCACATCTTTCCAAAATAAATGCCCGTGCGATAGCGTTGGTTCTTGTGCGTAAGCGGTTATTGGCTGGCCTAAAACCGTTTGTGCATCGGCATGCAATAAATGCGCCGATAATAATTCGCGAATCATAAACGCCACGCCGCCAGCAGCATGGAATTGATTGACATCAGCCGCACCATTTGGATATATACGGGCGAGTAATGGTGTTGCTTGCGAGATCTGTGCGATATCTTCAGTGTTAATAATGTAACCGATGGCACGCGCCATGGCGATGATGTGAATCATCAAATTGGTTGAGCCACCACTAGCCATTAAACCGACAATGCCATTCACTAAAGAACGCGCATCAATCACTTGATAAAACGGCAAAAAGGCATCGCCCAGTGCACTAGCATTGGCGGCAGTTTGCAGCGCATATTCACTGAGGATATCGCGTAAATTAGTGCTTGGCGGTACGAAAGCGCTGCCAGGTATATGCAAGCCCATCATTTCCATCAGCAGTTGATTGGAATTGGCGGTGCCGTAAAACGTGCAGGTGCCCGGCGCATGATACGAACCCGCTTCAACCGCTAATAATTCTTCACGACTTGCCTTACCATCGGCAAAGCGTTGCCGAACTTTGGCTTTCTCGGCATTGGCAATCCCCGAAGGCATTGGCCCGGCTGGAACAAACACAATTGGCATATGCCCGAATGCGGCTGCACCCAAAAACAATCCCGGTACGATTTTATCGCAAACACCAAGCATTAGGCCGGCATCAAAGGCATCATGGCTGAATGCAACTGCTGTGGCCAGTGCAATCACATCGCGGCTGAACAAGCTCAGCTCCATGCCCGGCCGACCTTGGGTAACACCATCGCACATGGCTGGCACGCCGCCCGCCACTTGCGCAGTAGCACCACATGCACGCGCCCAAGCACGGAGCTTTTCTGGGTAATGCTCATACGGCTGATGCGCTGAGAGCATGTCGTTATATGCCGTTACCACGCCGATATTGGGGAGTCCGGAATAGCCAATGTTCGGTTTGTCTTCGCCGCTGGCCGCCATCACATGCGCCAAATTCGAGCAAGACAAACGCCCGCGTGCTGGCGTTGTGCGAATTTGCGATTGCATAAGCGCCACATAACTGGCACGCAATTCTTGGCTACGCGCAATAATGCGTTCAGTGACTTGTGCAATGCTGGGATGTAAATTCATGCTGGACTCCAGAATATTTCAATTGGGCGCGAATAGTGCTTCAGCAACTTCGCAATAGCATACTCGGGCGCGCTGCCATCCAAACTTTGCTCAAGCACGCAACGCTTTTCATCGCCGGTGATACAGATAAATATTTTTTTTGCTTTCAATAGCTCGGCAAGAGTAAAACTGATGCGATCAATTTTATCGTCTTGTGCTTCAAAGCGTATTGGCAATACTGCATCTGTGCACTGCAAATCCATGGCGTGTTGATAATCGGCGCTTTCAATAAATAAAGAGGCAATATGCCCATCGCTACCCATGCCAATCACTACTATATCCATTGGGTGCTGCAAGTTTTGTATTTCTTTATTAGCGAGCTCTGCAACCTGCTCAATAGCTAATAATGTGTGCGTCAAACCATGCCAGCCGCCTAGCTGGGTTTTAATCGCAGTGAATGCGCTAGCAATATTTGCTTCATTGCTTTGCGCATCTGTTATCGGCACAAAACGTTCGTCGATTAGCGTTAGTGCAATGCGCGGCCACGGTAATTGTGCTTGCGCGAATTCAGAATAGGCGGACATAGGTGTTGAGCCACCAGCTAAGCCAATCAACAGCGTTTGCTGCTCAGTTAAACTTCGTAAAGCGTGGCTATGCATCGCATGCGATAAGGCATTTGCCAGTTCATCGGTATCCGATAATATATGCCACGTGTTGCGTTCAATTTGCGACATGATGTTCACAAAACAAAGCTAGGCCCAACTGAGCCTGCAGGATAGTAGTGTAAATCCGCGCCCGAGCTTTTGTATGCTGCATGTATTTGATCAATCCATGCCCATGCTTGCTCTAATTCATCGCGACGCACAAATAAGGTGCGGTCGCCTTTTATCGCATCGCGAATCAAGCGTTCATAAGCAATGTGCCGCACTTTGCCACTACCGGATTCATTAATTTCAAGATTCAAGGCCACCGGCTTCAAAACAAATTCGTGCACATCCGGGGTTTTATTGAAAATTTCCAAGGTGATTGATTCATCCGGCTGCATTTGAATCACTAAGCGATTGGAATTATGCCCATTGTGTTTCTGTCCGAATAAAAACTGCGGCACTTCTTTGAATTCAATCACCACTTCGGTATGTTTAGCGTCCAAGCGCTTGCCGGTGGTTAAATAAAACGGTACCCCTTTCCAGCGCCAATTATCCACAAAGGCTTTGATTGCCACAAAGGTTTCGGTTTGGCTGGGATGCTTGGCATCAGCTTCTTCATTGTAGCTAGGTAATTCAGCAGACTCGGAGGCGGCATACTGACCAAAAATAACGCTGTGCTTGAAATTATGCTCGGTAATTGGATGCAAAGCTTGCAAGACTTTTATTTTTTCGTTGCGAATTGATTCTGAACTGGCATTTACCGGCGGCTCCATAGCAACCAAAGAAAGCAGCTGCAACATATGGTTTTGCACCATATCTCGCAACGCACCGCTTTTATCGTAGTAGCCCCAGCGCCCGCCAATACCCAACGATTCAGCAATACTAATATGCACACTTTTAATATTAACGCTGTTCCACAAAGGCTCAAAAATGCTGTTGCCAAAACGCAAAGCCAGCAGATTTTGCACGGCTTCTTTGCCTAGGTAATGATCAATGCGGTAGATTTGTTGCTCACTCAAGACCTTGGCCACGCCATCAGATATGGCTCGGCTAGAATCAAGATCTTTGCCAATCGGCTTTTCAAGAATAATGCGCGTATCAGCAGTTATCAAACCAGCGTGATGCAAATTTTCTGCAATGGGCGTGAATAAATCAGGCGGCATCGACAGATACGCCAAAGCCACATGCTGTTTCTTCTCAGCCAAGAACTCAGCCAGTGTTTGGTAGTCTTTGCTATTGCCAGCATCAAGGGTGATGAAAACGGTTTTCGCTAAAAAATCCTCGAACTTTTCACAATTACTTTCATTCACTTCATCAAGCAAAGATTTGCGTAACTGCTCGTGCAATTCAAGCGTACTGCCGGAGCGGCTAATGCCATAAACCGCCATAGACTCTGGCAATGAAGTATCGCAATGCAGGCGAAACAAAGTAGGCCAAAGCATACGCAAAGCTAAATCGCCATTGGCACCAAATAACAGGAATGCGGGAGTGGTCATTTTGCAAAGCTGAAACTTTAGAAATATGAATCTCTAGCATAGCAAACATGCAGTGCGGTTCGGGATTAACTGGCTTGCAAACGAATGCAGTCCAAGTCAGTCGGCCAGATTGGTGTTGACCGCGTCCAATTTGGCCCTTGACTTGACCATAATGCGCGCCACTACAATACCAATTTCATACAACGCCCACATTGGCAAGGCCAGCATAATCTGCGATAAACCATCTGGCGGTGTAATGATGGCGGCGATGATAAAAATGGCCACGATAATATAGCCGCGCCATTCCACCAATTGTGGCACCGTGACCCAACCCAGCAAAACTGCAACAAGCACAGCAATAGGCACTTCAAAGCTCACACCACCGGCTAATAACAACACCAACACAAAATCTAAATATTTGCTGATGTCCGTCATCATGGCGACCCCAATGGGAGCCGTTGAATTTAAGTATGCAAACATTACCGGCAGCAAAACATAGAACGTGAAGGCGCAGCCTAAATAAAATAAAAACGTGGCGGCAACCAATAACGGTTTAGCAAGATTTTTTTCTTTTTGATACAAAGCCGGCGCCACAAATGCCCAAATTTGATACAACACCACCGGTGTGGCAATAAACAAGGCGGCGAAAAACGCTAACTTCATTGGCACGAAAAATGTGGAAGCCACTTCAATAGCCACTAATTGCCCACCTTTCGGCAAGGTGCGCAACAGTGGTTGTGCGAACCAGGAATACAGCTGATTGGCAAATGGCAACAAAACGACAAAAATCACAACAACCGTTGCAACCGCGTATAAAAGTCTTTTGCGCATCTCTAATAAATGCGCCATCAAGGATTGTTCGCCGGTGTCGCTCACCATAACTTTCCTTGCGTTGGGTCTATGATTTGCTGATCAGTTTCATGTTCTAAATTTTGTGAATCTGTTTGCTCAAGTAGTTTTTCATTCAGATCATACAGACTGTATTCTTCGGTATCAGAGCGCTGTAGTTTTTCTATTGAACTTACATCTATTTTTTCCTCAACGGCTTCATCTGGTTTTGATTCTGATCTAGGTTCAGTATTTACTGATTTTTCTAATTCATCTGATACTTGTTGGATATCTTCCTGCAAAGCCAAGACTGGCGCTTTGATGCTGTTTTCAACCTCATGCAGATGTTTTTTTATTTCATCTTGCGCAAGCTCAAATTCCAATTCGGATTTCACCGCATACCATTGTGCGCGCGCCTTACGCACCCACAAGCCAGCGAAACGCGCCGCTTTTGGCAGGCGCTCGGGGCCAAGCACAATCAAGGCGACTACTGCAATAATGAGCAGTTCGCTGAAACCGACATCAAACATAATTATTCTTTGGTGTTTTCGCTATCATTTTTTTGCTGGTTCAAAGTTTCAGGCTTTTGCTGTTCTTCGCCCTTCATACTTTTCTTGAAGCCCTTAATAGCATTACCCAAATCTGCGCCGATATTGGGCAGTTTTTTGGCACCGAATACCAACAGCACAATAACCAAAATGATGACTAATTCTTTCATACCAATCATAAATTTACCCCTAAATAATATTACTTCTTCGCTTGACGACTACTACCTTCTTCAAGCTGATTGCGGAAATCAATAATAGACTGATTTTGAGTTTGCGTACGACCATCAAAAATAGAACGTGGCGAAGCCATATCGCCATACATGGTTTCGTTGGCCTTTTTATCGATGCTGATCACTGTGCCATCGAGGGCAATACCGGCAAAAAGACCTTTCGAGCGTGAATAGCTGAAAATCTCTGCTTTAAGCTTTTCATCGGTGCTGGCCTGCACACTGCGGCCAACTGGGCCTGCTGCCACTGATGCATCTGCGCCAAGCGTGACCTTGCCTTTAACGATACTTTCAACACCATCTTTGCTGGTGAATACTAAAATCAAATCTGATTTTTGAACGCCAGCCTGAAAGCCCCAGCTGCCGCCACCTACGTTGATGTAGTTTGGATTTGACCAAGCGCCGTTTTCAGCACGCACCGAAATAAGCCCTTTGCCACCGCGGCCGCCGAAGATTAACGCGGCTTTGGTCATGTTTGGAATCACCGCAATAGCGTAGGCTTCTGCCAGCAGGCGTTCTGGAATTGAATTCTCAGGAATTGCCGACATTTCTTTCAGCACCGTGATGGCGCTTTGGGTGCGTTGTTCCGGAGTGGTATTGGCTTGAGCGCCATGAACCGCAAACATCAGTAAAACCGCCATTAGTACTCGCATAATCTTTCCTTTTATCAATAATGCCAACGCTCAGCGTATAAGATAATGATAACCTCTGACACTAAGTTCACCTACAATTGTTTAACTTGGATTCATTATTTTCCTAGAAGTTCAATTTATGATCAAAAATCCGCGGAAAACCTTGGTATTAGTAGTAAATTTAGGCACGCCTGACGCGCCTACCGCCTCGGCGGTGCGTCGTTATTTGGCGGAATTTCTGCACGATTACCGTGTGGTTGATCTGAGCCGTTGGCTGTGGTGTATTTTGCTGCATTTCATTATTTTGCCCATTCGCTGTGGGCGCGTGGCAAAAAATTATCAAAAAATCTGGCTGAAAGATGGCTCACCTTTATTGGTTTATTCGCAAAACTTAGCAGATCGTTTGCAGCACCAAATGCCTAATACGCAAGTACGCTTGGCGATGCGTTATGGTAAGCCATCGATTGCATCGGTATTAGGGCAATTTCCTGATTGCGAAGAATTGATTGTTTTGCCACTGTATCCACAGTATTCGGCAACCACCACGGCCTCGGTTTTTGATGCGGTGAGTGGCTATTATCAAAAGCAAGAGCGCATTCCCACCATCCATTTTATATCTGAATATTACCAATCCTCTGCATGGCTTGATGCGATGGAAGCGCGCATCCGCAATCATTGGGATTTACATGGCCAAAGCGAAAAATTGCTGTTCTCCTTTCATGGCATTCCGCAACGCTTCGCCAAACGCGGCGACCCATACCCCGAGCATTGCCAACACAGCGCCGAACTAATCGCCGAGCGCCTGCAATTAAGAACAGATCAATGGCAACTTACATTCCAATCGCGCTTCGGGCGCGAACCGTGGCTAGAACCCTATACCGATAAAACCCTGATTGCATTGGCAGGCAACGGCTTAAAAACGGTGGATATTGTATGCCCGGGTTTTGCCGTTGATTGCTTGGAAACATTGGAAGAAATTACGGTGGAGAATGCGCATTTTTTTCAGCAAGCTGGTGGCCAGCAGCTCAACTACATTAGCGCACTAAATGCTGAACCGGGCCATGTGGCTGCCTTGGCGCGCATTATTGAATCGCATACGATAAAAACCCATGACTGAATTTTCTATCCAAACTCAACGCGGGCGCATACAAGCCCTGCGTTTTGGTAACCCAAACGGCATGCCAGTACTGGCCTTGCATGGTTGGCTCGATAACGCCGCTAGCTTTATACCGATGGCGCCATTTCTCGCTGAACACCAGATTGTGGCTATCGATTTCATGGGCCACGGCGGCAGCGAGCATATTCCCAAAGGCTATGATTACGGCTTCGTGGATTGGCTGCACGATGCGCTGGATGTGCTCGATGTTTTGGGCTGGCAGCAAGCACATTTGCTTGGGCATTCACTCGGCGGCGCCATTGCCAGTGCATTAGCGGCTGGTGCACCGGAAAGAATCCTATCTTTAGCGTCAATTGAAGCGCTTGGACCTCCGCCCTGGCAAGGTGATGATGCTGCCAAACGCCTGCAAAAAGCGGTTGCTGGTCGCCGCAAACAAACTTCGTCACCACGTTTGATTACGGATATCGAGACCGCCGTTCGAGCCCGACTGCAGGTTACCGACAAACTGGAATCGTCTGCACGCCTTTTGGTTGAGCGCAACCTAATACAAGTTGAGGGTGGCTATCAGTGGCGCAGCGACCCGCGCTTAATGTGGCCATCGCATGTGCGCTCGGAGGAAGCCACCGTTCGCAATTGGTTGTCGTCCATTGAATGCCCCACGCTGGTTGTTGCCGCTGACCCTGCACCATTCTATTTCGCCACCGAACTGCGCGAACAGCGTTTTGCCTGCTTGAAGCACGGTGAAATGCATGTTATCTCCGGCACCCATCATGTGCATATGGATAAACCTGCCGAGGTGGCGGCGATTATTAATGCATTTTGGGCAAAATTGTAGAAGGACCCTCAGGGTCCGACCAATAAACCAAAATAATCGGGCCCAGAGGGCCCTCTTACAATATTAACCAAACCCCGGTTCATCTAAAGTTTCAGCGCATCTCGATAACGACGGCTACAGGCAACAATGCTTCCGTCATGCAGATGAATACGGGCATCTCCCGAATCCAGAGGTTCAATGCTGGCTATTCGATGGATATTCACCAGATGACTACGGTGGATTCGAACAAAACGTGTCGGATCAAGCTGTGTTTCAAACTGAGCCATGGTGCTTCGTAGAGGATACACACGGCCAGCAGCATGCAAATTAACGTAATTTCCAGAAGCCTGCGCCCAGTCAATATCGACAGCTGCAATCAAAAATTCCCGATTGAGCATTCGCACCAAAAAGCGCTCCGGCCGCACTAAATTTGCCGCCTCTGTTTTCCCAGACTCATCAGCCGAAAAGGCCAACAAACTGGCCTCACCTTGTAAACGCCGCATTAGCCAGCGATAGGCATGTAAGGTGACCACGATACCAAGAAAGCTTTGTACATCTTTAATGTATTCATAAAATAATTCAATTGGCCAATTTCCGAAATCGTAGGTCTCGCCATTCATCGCATAGACAAGTTTACGCAATCCCACCATTGCCAATACATGCACAACCGAAAACAGCAAACTGCCGATTACATATTTAGGCAGATAGTGCTTCCATGTATCCCAGTGAATCGGATATCGGCGGGTAAATATCACCATCGCAGGAATCAATGCCAATATCACTAAATTACTTGACCATTCCCACGTGATGGGTCGCCAGGCGGAAATAGCATCGCCTTCGCGCTGGTATTCCATGATCACAATAACAGCATTCAAAGAAGCGCTAATAACGCACTTCAGTACCCAATAAGCCACTTCAATGCTGGACTTATAGGGCAAATAGCGCTCGTACATGGGCGTATTATTTTCTGACATAGGCGCATTGTACCGTTACCGTTCGCCATTCAACACACGTGCCATCCCTGAATCCCACCATCTAACACGTATTGTCTACCGAATATCCCTTACATGCTGTTTGTGAACGCAAGCATTGCCAAAATACTCTCCACTTTGCAACGTAGGGGAACACTGCATGTTTGATTTTCCGAATCAGCGCCGAAACGACCTCGACTGGGTCCGAATTTTAGCTTTTGGGTTATTGGTGCCATATCACGTGGGTATGTATTACGTGACGTGGGATTGGCATGTTAAAAGCCCGATGGCCAGCAGCGCGTTAGAGCCGTTTATGATTCTCTCTGCTCCTTGGCGCTTATTGCTACTGTTTTTTATCTCAGGCGTAGCAACGGCCTATTTGAAAGCAAAATCCCTTGATGGCTTTTTAGGCAAACGCTCAATGCGGCTGCTCATTCCATTGATTTTCGGTATGTTGGTGATTATTCCGCCGCAAGCGTATTACCAAGTAGTTGAACAACTTCCAGGCGGCTACCATGAGGGTTATTTGGCCTTTTGGTGGCAGTATCTATCCGGCAACAATCGCTTTTGCTTCGCGGACGACTGTTTGGACGTGCCAACCTGGAACCATTTATGGTTTGTTGCCTATTTATTTGTGTACACCTTATTCTTGCCGCTGGCGCGCTGGCTGCCGGCGCGCATTAAAGCAATTGGTATTGATGGCATCGGTGTATTGATTTGGCCGGTGCTCTACCTCATTATTGCGCGTTTACTGTTATTGGAACGATTTGAATCTACACATGGACTAGTTGACGATTGGTACAACCATGCCCAGTATTTGGCTACTTTTATATTTGGTTTTGCGATGGCCTCACAACAGAATTTTTGGAATGCACTGCTTCGTTTACGTTGGTTAAGTGGCAGCATCGCAATTATCTCGGCGGCATTTTTGTTTGCCTACTTCAGCATTTACTCGGAAAACTACCCAGCGCCTGATGCCTTGCGAATTTTCCAGCGTTGTATTTGGGCGATGCAACAATGGATAGTACCAGCAACGATAATGGGTTTCGCTTATAAACATTGGCGCGCTGAAAGCCCGCTGCTGAAAAAGCTAAGCCCCGCGATTTTTCCTCTCTATATACTGCACCAAACAGTGATTGTAGTCTTGGCACATAATTTACAGCCTCTGGCATTAGCGCCATTGATTGAAGGGCTATTACTAATAATCATCACATTCGCTTTGTGTTGGTTGGCGTATTTAATCATTTGCAAACTGCGTTGGATACAGCCATTATTTGGATTGCCGATGCGGAATCGAACTAACCAAAAATCCGTTTTGCCTCAAGCTTAAGGCTTTGGCCATTGGTCTTTAAATAATCGCGCTGTTCTCGCCATTGCGGCCAGCGTAATTCCACTTCACGCCAAAATTTTGGCGAGTGATTGCGTTGCAGTAAATGGCATAACTCATGCACTAATACGTATTCGCCAATCGGTTCGGGCGCAAATAGTAAGGCCACATCCATACTCACCACATTAGCCACATTCAAAGAGCCCCATAAGGAGCGCAACGGCTTAACCTGCAACGCGCTTGGCGCGTGTGGCAAATTCGGCAAATACGGCTGCATGCGTTGCATAAACCAGGCTTGGCCTATTTGCTTATAGCTATTCAGCAAGGCGGCCTGCAGTTGTTTAACACTACTGCGCGCGCTGGTCTGAATCAGCCAATGGTCGTTGTGGCGAAAAATTTGCAAAGCGCGATCTTCTCGCCAACGCACTGGCAAATCTTGGCCAAGTACAGATAAAAAATCCGCTTCGCCAATTTGCAATGGCGTTAAAATTTCTGGCTGATATTTCTGCCATTGCGCCCAAATCCAATCTTGTTGTTCGGCAACGAATTTCAGCGCGGTTTTTTCCGCCGTGCGTATTGGCAAAACTAAGCGCGGGCCATCGGCGCTAACCAACAGCTTCATGCGCTTGGCACTTGGGTGGCGTTTCCAGCTTAGCCAAATTTTTTCAGCGCCAAGTTCTAGCCACTGCCCTTCACGTGGCTCGCTACTACCCGGCCACAGCTCGAACATTAGGCGGCAAGTGCTTTTGGCGGAGTCTGCTGCAAATGCAAGGCTTTGGCAAAACTGCCGTAAAAGGCGTGCAACTCAGCACTGAACAAGGCAAAGCGCGCCAGCAATTCTTCTTGCATAGATTCGCTGGCGGTGTTTTCAATGCCATCCACCGCACCAGCCAGCAACTTGAATTTACGCACAATTAAATCCTCGCCCAGCACAAAGCTCATATTGGCATCAAACAACACACCTAAGCGGCTCACTTGCTTGCCAGCATTTAAATGCGCTAGCACTTCATCGCTGGCTAAATCGTGGCGCAAACATTTCACAATCGCACCTTTCTCGGCCGGATCTTGCAATTCGCATTCTTCGCCCAAATGCCATTGCTCTGGCAAATCTTTGCCAAGCAAAAATTGCGTCAAGATTGAGCGCGGCGCTTGTTCAGACTGCAACGGCAAAGCCGGAAAACTGCCTAATGCTTCACGCAACTTGCTAACCAAGGCCTCTGCCGCTTTAGCGGAGCTGGTATCTATAGCAATAAAGCCATGCTCGATGTTAACAATGGCGTTTAAGCGCGAATAATTCACAAATGCGCGCGGCATCAGCTCATCAATGGTTTCTTGCTTTAATTCGGTGCGCAAGCGTTTGCCAATGGCATGGCCTTTAGTTTCTTCAAGTTTGGCAATTTTTTCCTGCCATTCACGATGCACCACAGTAGCTGGCAAGAGTCGATCTTCGCCGCCTAAACACAGCCAATAACTGTGTTCAAGGTGCTCCAAATAGACGCCTTGTTCGTCCAATGGCGGCAAGAAGCCACGCGATTGCATGGCCAAAGCACCCACTGGCTGCAAGGCATGGGCTTGCAGTGCGGTTTCAAGGTCTTTTAGGGTGAGTGTGTGTATTTCAGGTAAAGTATAGAAAAATAGATTGCGAAAAAACATAACCTTCCAAAACAGATACGGCTTAGTTTATTCTACCTCTTGTTGCCCTTAACGCGGACTGCTGATCATGCTGGATCCTGTCACCCAACGCCGAATATCTTCGCAACTCTTTGAGTTGAAAAGCGAACATCGCGATTTAGACGTGGCCATTGCTATGCTCGTTCAAAACAAACCCAACGATGAACTGAGTAGTAAACGCCTTAAAAAGCGCAAATTAAAAATAAAAGACCAGATTGCACAACTCGAAAATCTGCTGATTCCAGATTTAAACGCCTAAGGCAGGCGGCTCGGGCGCAAGCTGGACTGGCTCGGGTGAAATTTTATGGATGGTATGACGCAATTCGCGATTCAATACTAAGCGTGCATCCTGCTCCCACACATTAAGGTGCTGATCGAATTCGAGCCTGCCTTTTTCACCCAACCAAATTAGTTTTTGTTCGCGCAAATTGAAAATAAATCCACGAAACAGACTCTTATCAAAAAATTCCGGTGCCGCCGGCGCATACAATAACGACAAACGCTGCGCGGTTAAATGGCACAGACTTTCCAACTCAGACGCGCTGAGCACACCGGAGCCATTTTTGACTAAGGTGGTAATGGCAATAAAATAGCGTTCAAACGCCTGTTGCATACTGTGCGCCACAACACGCAAATGGAACACTTCATCGGTTTGGCCGGGTGCGCGGTATAAATATTCGCTGTCGTCTTTGGAAACGAACAAATATCCTTCGCGCACAAACAAATCAATGGTTTTGTTCAAGCGCTCAGCAAACTCGGCATCTGACCATGGCAAATACAATTCGCTACGCATAAATGGATAGACATTCAGGCCCAAATGCACCAAGCCATGCCGCGATAAACGGCGATTATTCTGGAAACACAAAGCAATCCACGCAGCGGCGCTAAACAAATGCAACACATTATTTTTGAAATAACTTTGCAACACGGCGGTTTCGCCTTGCATGCTAAGCACGTCGCCTAGAGGGTGTTTGGTGCGGCAAATTACGCCCATTTCTTCGCCATACGAAATAATGCTTTTGGCATTGAAAGAAGTCACCGTAACGCGCGACCCGTAAGGTTCATCGCGCAAGATGCGTTTCGATAATTCGATTTGTTCAATAAGATCGGTTTCATCCATGGCATGCTTGGGCGTAGACAACAAAGCCAAGGCCAGCAAGTTGATTGGATTCACATCAGCGGCGCGGTTGATATTGACGTTGATCTGAACGGCCAATTCCTCAACCACATCCGCCAGCCACGGCAATTTGCCTTCGGTGTTATCGCGGTCTTCGCGCCAATTGGGCGCATGCTTGTTTAGGCTGTCGTCCAGATAAATTGGCTCACCAAAATTAACGGTTACTTTGCCATAGTTCTCGCGCAGAACTTCAAAGGCGGCCTTGATTAAGGCCCAAATGGTTTCTTTTTCTTTCGGCTGGCCGCTGAGTTCATCGAGGTAGCTTTTGCCTTCAATTAAACGCTCATAGCCAATGTATACCGGCTGAAATACCACCGGCTGGCGTGGCGCACGCATATAGGCTTTGATGGTCATGGCAACCATGCCGCCCTTGGGCGACAACAAACGGCCAGTACGCGAACGGCCGCCTTCAATGAAGTACTCCAAGGAATATCCGCCGCCCACCAATTGCGCCACGTATTCCGAAAAAACTGCTGAATACAAGGCATTGGCTTTGAAACTTCGGCGCAAAAAAAATGCCCCACCTTTACGCAGTACTGGGCCAATCACCGGCATATTTAAATTGATGCCAGCGGCAATATGCGGTGGCACCATACCTTTGGTATACAGCAAATAGCTGAGTAGCAAATAATCCATATGGCTGCGATGGCAGGGCACGTAAACTACTTCATGGCCAGGCGCAACGGCTTTCAGTGCATCCATGTGGTTAATATTGACGCCTTCATAGATCCGATTCCAAACACCAGAAAGCGCAAACGACAAAGAGCGTACCACCGGGTGCGAATAATCGGCGGCAATTTCCCAGGCGCAATGATGCGCCTTTTCCCAAGCCTTGATGTACTCGGTTTTATCTCTGCGGGCCTGTTCGGCAATCGCTTTGCGCACCGGTTCAGCATCTAGCACGCGATCAACCAGCAAACGGCGGGTTGATAAATCTGGACCAATCACTGCCGCACGTACTTTGCGCAAGTGTGCGCGTAATAAGCGTTGTGCTTTACGCACTAAGCGATCATGCGGTAAGTCTTCGGCCAAGATATCGCGGACACGGTAGCTGGGCGAATAGCGCACGTGCGTGTCACGGCCATTCAGTAGCACCGACACAAATCGGCGAAAGCGACCAACAATCGCCCAGTTTTCTGAGAACAATACCGAAAACCAACCCGATTGCCGATTCGGCGCACGCCCAACAAAAATAGACACCGGCACCAATTGCACGTCTTGTTCAGGGTATAAACGGTGCGCCATGATTAAGCGCGACAAGGCATCGGAATGGCGTTTGTTTTTGGGCGTGCTCAGCCGAGTTGCACCGCCACGACGCGACAACGCAAAGAACGAGCGCTTTCGGCCAAGCGGATTGCCAGGCAATGGCGTTAACGGCGAGGGCAAACCCGCCTCGCGACAAGCGCGCTCTAATATCAATAAATTGGTGATGCCGTAATTTTCTAAAACATAGCACACCGGCCGATCAATCATAAACGGAGGGACGCTTGGTTCGCGGGATATTTCAATCCACGGCTGCAAAAACCAGCCAACAAAACGAAGCCACAGTGGTGGCTTAACATAATGACTAGGAAACAGTAGTGGCGCTTGCTTAGTTTCGGGCATGAATACGCGTTACCGTGGCTTCAAGGTGTTTTGAAATAGCGTCAAGGCCGAAGCATCGTACCAATGTCCATTTTGTTCAATGAGTTCCATACTGAATTCTACCCATTTTTTCCCGAGCGGGTAACGAATCTGCACTTTTGCCCGATTCCCCGATTGCTCAAGCACTTTAACCTCTAAACGAGACTGCCCAGCGTTCCAGTCTAAACCATACACTTGACCTAACTCCTTCAAACCTGCAAGGAACAGCGCTAATTTTACGTTGAACTGCGCATAACTTAAGGTATTGTATTGCTGGTAATTTTGCACCTTGGTGTTGCGCGCGGCCTGCACCATTTGGGTAAATGCGCGCTGGCGTAGTGTTTGATCTTGCAACCACGTTGCCGGCATTTGTTCAATAATGGCCGTTACCAAAGCTTTGCCGTGATCTTTTTCGGCGCGACTAAGCTGCTGATTGGTTTCAATCCAGCCTTTCAGCAAAAGCGTTAAACTGCTCTGCATGAGCGGCCATTTGCCCTCAATTTCACTGCGAATCGGTTTGATTTTGGCGTTCAAATCGCGCTGTAAATGCTTTTCTGCGTTGGGCTCAATAAATCGCTGCAGCAACATATTGAAGTTTTCCTGCTCTTTAGGCTCTAAGGCAAATTTCTGCCGAATCACTGGCCATTGGCGTTCTAGATCGGCGCGTTCGGCGGCTGGCAAGGTTAGTTCGCGATATACAGACATGTCCGGTTTTTGCAGGCTAAACATTATTTGCCGAGCATCGGCCTGTGCTTGCTTGGCTTTGGCTGCATCCCATGGTGCACGGCAAGCACTCAGCACCAGAAGGCTGATTAGCAATACACTGCATTTAAAAGCACTTGAACGCACGGGAAAAATCCTCAAAGCCGATTGATTAGAATACCAAATCAGGGCAATTAGCTGTCGAATAAAGCCGAAATGGCTTGTCGGTGAACCAATGCGCGTGCCAATTTTTCTTCTGCATGATTTTCTTGAACTACACCGTCGCGGTGCAAATCAGCTTCCGGCAACTCATCCAGAAATTTACTCGGCAATAAATGTATCTGCTCGCCCCAGCGTTTAACTTGAGCGCTATGCGCTAAATAAAGCCAGTCTTTTGCGCGGGTTATTCCCACATAAAACAGGCGGCGCTCTTCATTCAAGCCGCCTTCATCAATACTGGCTTGGTGCGGCAAATTGCCTTGTTCGCAACCGACAATGAACACGCAACGAAACTCTAAGCCTTTGGCCGAATGCAAGCTCATCAAGCGCACCTGATTGCCAGGCTCGCCACGATCGGCATTCGACAACAACGCCAATTGCGCGGCCAAATCGCCAGCGCTAGCTGGCCGTTTGTCGGCCTCGAACCACTGCGCCAGTTCATCTAGGTTTTCTTTACGACGCATAAACAAGGCTTCGTTTTTAGTTTCAACGCGAAGTGCGGTCAAAATACCGGATTCATTGATCACCGCGCGCACAATATCCGCAGCGCTGGCTTTTTTGCTTTGTTCACGCAGCTTGACAATAATCCGCGAAAACTGCGCTAAGCCCGCAGCAGGCCGAGCCGTTAATGCAGAGGCATAGCTGCTGTTTTGCGCCGCTAAGGATAAAGATATATGCGCGTTCTGCGCCAGTTGTGCCAGCTTTTCCAAACTGGTGGCGCCCACGTCGCGCTTTGGCGAAGTTACCGCGCGCAGAAAAGCCGCATCATCGTCAGGGTTGGCAATCACCCGCAGCCAAGCCAACACATCTTTCACTTCACCCCGATCTAAAAACGCCGTGCCGCCGCTAATGTGATACGGAATTTTCAGCAGTTGCAATTCTTTTTCCAAAGGCCGCGATTGGTGATTGCCACGAAATAGAATCGCGAACTCGGAATACGGCAAATTATGCGCCTGCACTAAATAATGAATTTCAGCCGCCACACGCTGTGCTTCGTGTTCGTTGTTGTTGCAAGACCAAATGCGTATGGGCGCGCCTTCGCCATGCTGACTCCATAGTTTTTTCATATGCACGTGCGGATTATTGCTAATCACCGCATTGGCGCTGCGCAAAATGCGTGCACTGCAGCGGTAATTCTGTTCAAGCTTAATCACTTTCAAGGCCGGATAATCGGTAGCCAATTCATCCAAATTTTCAGGCTGCGCGCCGCGCCAGGCGTAAATGCTTTGGTCGTCGTCGCCCACGCAGGTGAACTGCCCGCTGCTACCCGCTAGCGCTTTAATCATTCGGTATTGCGCACCATTGGTGTCTTGGCATTCATCCACCAACAGGTATTTTATTTTCAACTGCCAACGCATCCGCGCTTCACTATCGCTTTCCAAAATATGCAATGGCAAGCGAATCAAGTCGTCGAAATCTACCGCGTTAAACGCCTGCAGGCGTGCTTGGTAGCACGCATACAAGGCGGCAATACTTTTTTCGCGAATGGTTTGCGCATGCTCAAGTGCTTGCTCGGGCGTGAGCGCTAAATTTTTGACTTTCGAAATCCACTGATGCGCTGAATATAAGGCGTCTTTATCAGCATTCGGTGGCAGCAGATCTTTAATGATGCCTTGTTGGTCGTCTGTATCAAAAATCGAAAAGCCGCGGCGCAAACCAACGTGCTTGTATTCTTCCTGCAAAAATTTCAGGCCAAGCGAATGAAAGGTGGTTACCGTCAGCAGCTCAGCCGCCGATTTGCTAATACGCTTGGCAACCCGCTCACGCATTTCACGCGCAGCTTTGTTGGTGAAAGTGATGGCAGCAATATGCTCCGGCGCATATTTTTTGCTGTGAATAAGGTGCGCGATTTTTTCGGTGATAACTTTAGTCTTGCCGCTGCCCGCGCCAGCCAGCACCAACAAAGGGCCTTCAACGTAAGCCACCGCGTGTTGCTGCGCTGTGTTTAAGCCAGACATCTGCGTGATTAACTACGCAACCCAATACCGCGTTTCAGCAAGAACATGCCCAAGGCGCCGAGTGCCAGCACAAAAAACAGCATCACCGCATAAGACACCCAAATCGACACATCGGTGGCGCTTTCGCCCAATAAGCCATATCGAAACGCATTCACCATATAGAAAATAGGGTTGGCTTGAGTGGCGATTTGCGCCCATTCTGGCAACACGCGCACCGAATAAAACACGCCACCCAAATACGTTAACGGCGTCAAAATAAAGGTTGGCACAATGGCGATGTCATCGAACTTCTTGGCGTATACCGCGTTAACGAATCCGGCCAATGAGAAAATAGTAGCGCCCAATAAAATCGTGCTGACCATAACAAAAGGGTGTGGCACGCGCACATGGGTAAAGAACATGGCCACTACTAACACCAGCAAGCCCACCATCAAGCCGCGCAATACACCGCCTGCCACATAGCCCGCCAAAATCACGTGGTTCGGCATGGGGCTAACCAATAATTCTTCCACATGGCGGCCAAATTTTGCGCCAAAAAAACTGGAGCTGATATTGCCATAGGCGTTTTGAATCACCGACATCATCACCAGGCCAGGCACAATGAAATCCATATAATCGAAGCCACCCATATCGCCTATTCGCGAGCCAATTAGCTTGCCGAAAATCAGAAAATACAAGGTCATGGTAATTGCGGGCGGCACCAAGGTTTGGCCCCAAATGCGCAGAATACGGCTAACTTCGCGGCGTGCAATAGTTTTAAAGGCGATGAAATTCGGGTTACTCATGCCACTTCCTTAGCCGTTAAACGCACGAATAATTCTTCTAGGCGATTCGTTTGATTGCGCATCGAGCGCACACTTATTCCAGCATTGGCCAGCGCATCGAACAAATCATTCAAGGGTAGATCACGGGGCTTTTCGATGATTAAGGTATGGCTATCGGGCGCGCTAATTTCAACCTTAGCAATCTGCGGCAATTGGCTCGGCAATTCGCCATCGATATCGAGCACAAAGCCTTCCACATCCAATTTGGCCAGCAAGGCTTTCATTGGGCCGCGCTCAATAATCAGGCCTTTATCAATAATCGCCAAATTGCGGCACAAGCTTTCGGCCTCTTCCAAGTAATGCGTGGTGAGAATAACCGTGGTGCCAGCCGCATTCACTTCCTGCAAGGTTTTCCACATGCCGCGGCGAATTTCAATATCCACACCGGCGGTGGGTTCGTCCAGAATCAACAGTTTTGGTTCGGTCATCATGGCGCGGGCAATCATCAAGCGCCGTTTCATTCCGCCCGATAAGGTGCGACTCATCATATGTGCCTTTTCCCACAACTGCGCTGCTTTCAGTTGCTTTTCAGCGCGTTGCAGCGCTTCAGCACGTGGCACACCATAAAATCCAGCGTAGTTAGTCAGGATATCAATCGGCTTTTCAAACATATTGAAATTGATTTCCTGTGGCACTAAGCCAATCATGCGCATCGCTTCTGAACGATTAGCGATTAAATCAACACCAAATACCGATACCGATCCCGAGCTGGCATTGACTAAAGAGCTAACCACACCGATTAAAGTCGATTTTCCAGCGCCATTTGGGCCTAGCAAGGCGAAAAAATCGCCAGGCATCACATCCAACGACACGCCTTTTAAGGCCGTCACTCCGTTATCATAGGTTTTGTGCAAAGATTCAACGTGTAGCGCAGGATGGGTCATTGTGTGTCCGACTTAGCGGTTTTTATTCAGAACGTTTAGTATATCGGGCTTGGGCCTCAAGCTAAACGATTAAATTTTATTGAAGGATGTTTTGTGGCAGATCATTTTCCGCTTAAATTAGTGGGCAGCCGTATGTTGGCGCCGAGTGTGCGGCATTTGGAATTCGTCCGTGACGACGCGCAAGCGCTCGATTTTATTGCCGGGCAATTCATCCAAGTGCATTTTAATTACCCCGATGGCACCGCCACCAAGCGCAGCTATTCACTCGCAACCCAGCATGACCATAGCTTTGGCATCAACGAAACGGTTGAAATTGCGGTCAGTTACGTGCCTGGCGGTGCCGCCACCGCACTATTCACTGCGCTCGATGAAGGCCAGCAAATTCAATGCAGTGGCCCATACGGGCGTTTTTGCCTGAATGACAAAGACCAAAACCAACGCTACCTCCTGATTGGCACCGGCACCGGCGTAACCCCCTACCGCGCCATGCTGCCACAACTGAAAAAGCTGATGGATGAGCGCGATGTGCAGGTGGTTTTGCTGTTTGGCTCACGCACTGAAGAAGATTTAATTTATCGCGAAGATTTTTATAAGTTCGCCGAAGATAACCATAATTTCATTTTTATGCCGTGCTTTTCACGGGAAATGCCAGCAAATGCGACGACTGATGCGCGTTCTGGCTACGTGCAAAACCAACTGGCCGCTTTAAACCCCAATGGCGCGCACGATATTGCTTATTTGTGCGGCAACCCGAATATGGTTGATACCAACTTCGAGGCACTGAAAGAATTTGGTTTGTCCATCCAACATATTCGCCGTGAGAAATACGTTTCAAGTAAGTAACCACGACCCATCAAACAGCCTCATCGACCAAAGCCTGAAGAATGGGCTCGCGATTCCAATCAATAAAAACTAAACCCTATGCAGCCAGCTCAACGTAGCTGGCTGTCTTTACTGCCCCGCCGGTTAATCCCGCTCGACACAGTGCTGTCCAAATCACTTTTCTCTTGGCAAGGCACACATAATCGCACCCCAACTATGGCTTTGCGGCGTGCCGCTGGAATTTTAGCGTTACACTCTTCACAACGCATTAAACTTTCGCCCTGCGGCAACTTGCTGCGCACACGTTGTATGCCCTCTTTAATGGTCGCATCAATTTGATCTTGCACCGCACCATCATTTGCCCAACCAGTAGCCATGGCATACCTCCTTCGCTCTTTATTTTAGAAACAAGGTTTGCAGAAACGGAATAATCTTCCTGCTCACCCTGAACATACTACACTTAGCGGCTTATCACGCATTGCTCGTTGTTCGGGATATCTACCAGGCGACTTATGAATCGCCCCTTCAAATCGCACATTTACCCCACTCCATCGGCGTATTCCCGCATTCGTCGCAAAGCAGATGACAGCTAAGCCAAGCTTGCTACACTGGCCACATGCATACAAACATGAGCCAATTGCTATGAAAACCTATATCTTTTTTTACGGTCGTATAATCTTTACATGGTTAGCCGTGTTCGTGGTCGTGCAAGTATTCGTCAGCGCTCTTGGCCTAGACCGAATACAAGATGTTTTCAGCTTCTTACTATTAGTTGCGTTATTTTTACTGCTTATTGCAGCCGCCTCGCATGTGCAACGTGTTGAACGCATTGCTGGCAGCATTGATGCCGAAAAATTACGCAGCCGTCATGGTCGTCAAATCGAAATTCCATTTGAGTCATCTGTGGCATTGCCGATTATCGAAGCGAGCCTGCGCGAATTACCCATTAAAGAAGCTATCCACATTACCCGCGATGGCACACGCTTTCGGGTTCGCGTTAAGCCCATTGATATAGAGCATGATGCGCCGTCGATTTGGAAAAAAGTGTATACCAGCATCGGTATTGATCGCCCGAATCACGTGATTGCCGCTACTACTGTTGGTGATGGGGTTGTGAGTGTGGCGCTAACCTGCGAGCCTGAAGGTGTGACCATACTCGACTATCTATTCCCCGATGAAGGCACCAATTTGCAAAATGCCGAAACCGTGACACGTGCGATTACTCGCCGGGTTGTGGCCTTGCGCCGCGGCGAACAAGCGGTGAACACCGAAACCGTGGTTGAGAAAGAATTGGCGGTGGCTAAGCTCAGCTTATTGCACGCACAAGTGGAGCCGCATTTTTTATACAATACGCTGGGCAGCGCTAAATACCTAATTGCCAGTGATCCCGGCAAAGCCGAAGCGATGCTTGATAACTTAATTTTATATTTACGTAACTCCCTGCCACGCAGCCAAGATGCACCCACCACATTAGGTGAAGAAATAGTGCGCACCCGCGCATACTTAGATATTCTAAAAATCCGTATGGGCGAACGCTTGCAGGTGAATATTGAATTACCTGACGACTTAAGCAAGGTACCCTTTCCAAGCATGATGCTACAGACATTAGTAGAAAACTCCATCAATCATGGCCTTGAACCCAAAACCGGTGGCGGCACTATTTGGATTAGCGCACGCAAAGATCAGGCCACCGATGGCAACAGCATCACAGTGACCGTGGCCGACGATGGCAACGGCTTTGGCAGCGGCACATCGGGAACCGGCATTGGCTTAAAGAATGTCCGCGAACGCTTAAAACTTGCCTATGATGGCGCGGCCAGTTTCTCGATCATTGCTAATTTCCCGAATGGCGTAGCGGCAAGCATCACTGTGCCAATAAGCGGCCCTAAAGCATGAATAAAAACGCGCCTCTAACTTGCGTGATTGCCGAGGACGAAAAAATATTTCGTGATGCCTTAACGCAATTACTCGCCAAACAATGGCCGGAACTTGAAATTAAAGCGGCTTGCCAAGATGGCAGCGAGGCACTCGAAGCGATTGCCGAGTACAAGCCAAGCGTCGCGTTTCTGGATATTCGTATGCCTGGCGTGAATGGCATGGACGTTGCCGCAGCTAGCGCTGAGCTAAGCCCCAATACGCACGTGGTATTCGTTACTGCTTACAACCAATACGCTGTTGATGCGTTTGAAAAAGGTGCGATTGATTACTTATTAAAACCGATTGAACCGACGCGCCTAGCCAGCACTATTGAGCGCTTGAAAACCCGCTCGCAAACTGGCGCATCAAATTCAGCCGCGCTTGAAGCCATCATGCTGCAGCTCAACCGAGTGATGCCAGCGAGCACAGCGGCCGAGCCCTTGGTTTGGCTTACTGCCAGCACTGGCAAAGAATCAAAACTAATCATGATTGAAGACGTGTTGTATTTTCAATCCGACAGCAAATACACCACTGTAGTAACCGCCGAAGGTGAAGCCTTATTACGCACACCACTGTGCGATTTAATCGAAAAACTGGATGCACAACAATTCAAGCAAATTCACCGTTCCACCATTGTTAACATCAAAGCCATTGCATCAATTAGCCGCGATGAATCTGGGCGTGGCAGCATTAAATTAAAAGCACGGCCAGAAACACTCAGCGTTAGCACCACCTATATGGCTTTATTTAAAAATATGTAATTTTTTCGTAGATCAACACATTTAAACCCCGTGCTTAAAAGCACGGGCTATGGCAACGCTTTGTCTAGTTGGCCTAGCACAACATAAAATCAGGGAGAACAAAATGAAACAACGCATCACACTCGTATTCCTCGCCTACTTTTTTGGCTTATTGTTGGTGTCTTTTGCAGTGCCCGCGAAAGCGCAAGTGCCAGAAAATAGCACACTGTTTAAAGACATCAACGCTATGGATAAGCAATTATTTGAGCAAGGCTTTAACAACTGCCAATTGGATGTGACTGCCAAAATCACTGCCGATACGCTCGAATTTTTTCATGACAAAGGCGGCATGCAAAACCGTGCGCAATTCTTGCTGGCCATGAAAAACAATGTGTGCGGCAACCCTGAAGGAAAACCGGTGCGCACACTCATTGCTGGCAGCACGAAAATCTTCGCGCTTGAAAACAACGGCGTGTTGTATGGCGCGGTGCAGCAAGGCGAACACCGCTTTCATCTTCAAGGAAAAGATACCGCAAAAGACGGCTACACCTTGGCAAAATTCACCCATGTTTGGATTTTGAATAAAGGCCAATGGCAATTGAAAAGCGCAATCAGCTATGACCATCAACAAAAATTCGAAAAATTTGCCAGCGCGCTGCCGCTGAAAAAACCAACACCCAAACCGTATACCTTATTTAATCTGAATCTTGCCCCGTATAGCCTGCACTTGGATTATCAGGCGGCGAATTGATGGTGTAGGGGCAATTCACGAATTGCCCTGGAATTTCGTATGCCTTCGAATGGGCGATTCATGAATCGCCCCCTACATTGGAATATTCAAACCAAACCGTAGGGGCGCTGCTTGCCGCGCCCATGATAAACGTTCGAATCTTGCCGGGCGCAGCAAGCAGCGCCCCTACATTTATTGTGATTGGCGTAGAATCAAGGCATCTCAGACAAAGGGTGCACCGATGACGATGATTAAAGCCTGGGCCGCAAAAACCGCTGGCGGCAAATTAGAGCCCTTCGAATACGACCCGGGCCCGCTCGGCGCCGAAGACGTGGAAATCGCCGTTGAGCATTGCGGCATTTGCCATTCCGATCTATCGCTGCTCGACAACGAATGGGGCATGACCGAATTCCCATTCGTGCCCGGCCATGAAGCGACCGGCCGCGTGGTGGCGATGGGCGCGGAAGCCAAAGGTTTAAAAATCGGGCAGCGCGTGGGCTTGGGTTGGAGTGCCCGCAGCTGCATGCACTGCAAACAATGCCTGCAGGGCTATCAGAATCTATGCGAATCGCTGCAACCCACACTCCTCGGCCGGCATGGCGCATTTGCCGATCGTGTTCGTGCGCATTGGGTTTGGGTCATCCCGTTACCTGAAGGCCTGAACCATCGCGACATCGGCCCGCTGCTGTGCGGCGGCATCACCGTGTTCACCCCGTTGCACGAATGGGGCATGTCGCCCACCAGCCGCGTGGGTGTGGTGGGTATTGGTGGCCTTGGCCATATGGCCATTAAATTCTGCAAAGCCTGGGGCTGCGAAGTCACCGCGTTCACTTCCAGCACCTCGAAAGAAGAAGAAGCGCGCGCGTTCGGTGCCCACAAAGTGGTATCCAGCACCGACTCGAAAGCCCTAGCCGCTATTGCCGGCACACTCGATTTAATTATCGATACCGTGAACGTACCACTGGATTGGAACGGCCTGCTCGGCGCGCTCGCACCCAATGGCCGTTTGCATATGGTGGGCGCAGTGTTGGAACCGCTGTCCATTCCCACCTTCACCTTGCTGATGGGCCAGAAATCAGTAGCCGGCTCACCCACCGGCACCCGCAGCGCGATGGACTCGATGTTGCATTTCGCCAATCGTCATCAGGTGTTGCCACAAACCGAACATTTTCCGATGAGCCAATGCAATGAAGCCATGGAACATCTGCGGGCCGGCAAGGCAAGGTATCGGATTGTGTTGGATGGGGATTTTTAAGGCTTATAGCAATTCTTGCATAGTTTCCAATAAATTCACTGTTCTAGGTAATCCTATCTTCAGCAAATCATTCAACAGTTCACTTACCGTTTTCGGCGGATTGACTAGTGTCTGCCTCATGCCTTTGATTGCAGAACACATTACTGCAGGCCTTAAGTCAAATATATGCGAGAGAAATTCATCAGGATGCTGAATTGAAATGCCGTATTTTGAAACCATATCTTCCGGAAAATGACGTAAATTAAATGTAACAATCACGCCCGCTTGGCAACGGATGGCAGCTGCAAGAACATGCCGATCATCGGGATCAGGCAAATTCAACTCACTGATATAGGGCTCATAACCAGTTACCAAGCAATCTGGCACTGATGTATTCATGAGTTCGCGGGTTCGCACTAATCGTTCAGGGGAAATATCTTGGCGGTTTTTCCGCAGACTCCGTATCCACTCGTCATGTATTTGATCAGTCCAGCGCGCTTTATACAAATCGGAAATTGCAGTACGCAACAATAGATCGCGTAACTGTGCTGGGTATAAAACACATGCATCCAACAACGCAACAAAATTCGCCACATTTAATAGCCCATACCCAATTCTTGCGCTTCTCGGGTAAGCTCATCGAGTGCATTCTTACGGACACTTTGTGATTTTTCTCTGTATGCCATCAAATCTCTGAATTTGACGCGACGATGCGTGCCAACTTTATGAAACGGCAATAACCCGCCTTCAAGCAAGCCAACTAAGTATGGGCGAGATACATTCAGAAAATCTGCCGCCTCTTGCGTTGTCAGTTCCGCATGAATTGGAACAATGCTCACCGCATTGCCCTGTGCCATTTCATCTAATATATCTACCAGCATTTTCAAGGCCGAGACCGGCACTTCAATTTCCTGGCTGCCATCAATAACCCGCAAACGAGCCGCATCGCCTTGTCCAATACAGGCAGCAAGCAATCTGCTGCTCACCCTAGCTATGCGGGTTTCGGTTTCAGTGGGCAATTGTTCGGGCAAGGTAATAGCGCGTGTTGTACTCATTTCGGCTCTCCGTTATGGATTTCCATTATACGAAATATTCGAATTAAACGCAATAAACGAAACAACTAGTTGTTTAGTGATTGGTTGGGGTTCGCAGACTTTACACAACCTATGAATTTGGCTCGTGATTGTCTCTATCATTTTGTTGACGTCAACAAAATGGTCTACCACAGGCACACGCAGTGCGATGGATTCGATGCTGCATTTCGCCAATCGCCATCAGGTTTTGCCGCAAACCGAACATTTTCCAATGAGCCAATGCAATGAAGCCATGGAACATTTGCGGGCTGGTAAGGCGCGCTATCGGATTGTGTTGGATGGGGATTTTTGATTAAATTTATGTACTTGAATTATGTTCCATCGAACTTTCCAGATCCTATATATGCTAGCACTTGATCTGGATAGTTAAAAACAACTTTTCTCATCATATCTAGCGGCCTAGCATTAAATGCAGCGTTATACACGTGGATTGTTCCAGTTAAGCTGGCAATGGCAATACCATAAGGAATATGCATAACCCCTGAAATGGCAGACATTACCATGTTGCGATCAGATGTCCCTAATGACTGCGCGCTATCTTTATATTTATTATCTCGTTGACGGAGTATATCAGGATGAGTAAATTCAAATGCCGCGCCTTCGGAAGTGCTGGTCAAAATACAAATATTTGAATGCCCCCAAAATATACTTCCATCATTTAAGTAACGGCCGATTGCATATGTCTGTTCTGAAATTAAGATATGAGCATCTTGAAACCTCATATCTAGATGCTCAATAACAATTTTTCCAGGCGGATCAAGTCTTAACTGTAATGCAACCTTATTTGAAGTTGATTTAACCGTAATTCTTTGCCCGACGGTATCAATATCCCAATTTTCTAGCGCGCCAATCCACTCATTTTCTATGAGCCAAAGAACGGTGTTACCGTTTTCGTCAGTAAATATTGCAGATATTCTTCCCGGCTCATTCTCCCCACCAGGGATTAATTTAATTAAATCTATACTGTTATATCGAAGTAGTGTTTTTACTGCTGGGCTATATTGAATGCCACCAACGACTATCTCAGCGTTACCATTATGAAAATCAAGCGGTCCAACTGGACGAGACTGCTCATCAATACTTGCTATTTTGATTTTTTCATAAGCGCTCTTAATACTTTCCTTCGATAACCGCCCTCTCGTCACAGCATCATGGCAAGAGCCACATAGACAACATATAGCATCTGCATCATGTGCTTTGGCATCTTCAAATGATGGGTCTATATGCTCATACTGATAGAATCCGCTACGACACATAACACAACCAAATTTAGAGTTCATTCTAACTTGGCGTTTAACTTCAAGCTGAATGTATCTATTCAAGCCATGTTTATTTATATTCGACATTATAACGCCACTGAAGTCAGTGCCTGATAAAACCCAAACAAAAATGCCACGCGCTCGGCTTCGGTCTTAAAGTTTGTTTTTCCATAAGCCGCGTCCACGGCTTTATCGAGCGTTTGATGGGCTTTCAACAAAACCGCTGGCATGCTTAGCGGATCATACAAATCGGCAAGTGTTGAATCTGGGAATTGGGTGCGGGCATCCAAAACGGCTTGCGCGGCGGCATCAATGGCTTGCCTGTGCTTGACACTTGGATTTTCTGGCCAAGGGAAGTTGTTGTAAACAATTGTATTTGAATATCTGTAATCGCTCTTAATTCTTCCGCAAACTGTCTTAGTCCAAACCATATGCATATTCGATGTAAAAATACCAAAATCATATAATGATGCGTTGGGAATTTGAAAGTTTGCATCACCACAAATTACATTTGAATCAAAATACCCAACAGGAATATATGTGCGATTTTCTGAAGAATGCCGTGGAACCAGTAAATAATTAGATTTTGATTGCCGGATTTCAGCAAACAGAGTTGGTGAATTTGCTAATTTTTGAGTTGCAATTTTGACGCTTGCATCACGCATATTTTTGACTTTAATAATACGCTCTAAAACTAGCGGCATCTGAGTTAAAGTGTTCGGCGGGCAATTTACAAGCCATAAACAATAACGCGGAATATTGTTTATAAATTCTTCAGCGTTAAGAAATGGATGAATATATGTAGCTGACATAGGCTCATTTTGTATCAAAAAATCTTTTTCGGTTTTTGATAGTAATAAATTCCCACCATCTGCTGGCTTACTACCATAAATCATCGGCGATACGTTACAAATCGGTGTTTTTCTACTTTCAATAATGATATTTGGTGCATCTACCAAATATGGATTAATGTTTTTAACAGAAATCATGTGAGGTTCTGATTTAATATTTTCATAATCAAAAATAGTTTTGAATTTTGCCGAGTTCAAGCCAAAGCCGATAATCACGCAATGCACAGCCGCATTGCCTTTCGCCTCATTATTCCAAGAGAATGTGCGGTGTGCAAAATTAATCACGATTCCTCGGCTCAATAAATCTGGCCAAAGCATATATACTTGTTCGCCTTGAGTAATAGAATTCGTTGAAACAAAAGCAGCATTGATTGAATCATTTGCTTTCATATAATCAACCGCTTTTCGATACCAAGCGGTGACAAAATCCAAGCTTGCAGATGTGTTAGTCTCGGAAAAGATGAAAGCCATATCAGATTTTTGTTCACCATTCTGATTTGACTTCCCCAAAAACGGCGGATTACCCATGATGTAACTCAGCTCCTTTGCCGGAACCACATCATTCCAATCAATACGTAAGGCATTGCCGCACACAATATTGCCACTAGAGCGCAACGGAATTCGTGCAAAATATTCGCCGAACTCTTCGGATATTTTTAAGTTGGCTTGATGGTCCATCAGCCACAGCGCCACTTGCGCAATCTGCGCCGGAAATTCCTCTATTTCAATACCGTAAAATTGATCTACATCCAACAAAATCATGGTTTGGATATTTTCGGTTTGTCCGGATTTTTCGTTGGCTTTGAATCGAACACGAAGAATTTCTAATTCTAATAAACGCAATTCACGGTACGCAATCACCAAGAAATTGCCGCAGCCACAGGCCGGATCAAGGAATTTCAGGCGGCGTAACTTCTCATGAAACGCGAATAGTTTCTGTTTATTGGATTTGAGCGATTCAAACTCTTGGCGTAATTCATCCAGAAATAATGGCTTAATCAGCTTGAGAATATTCTTTTCGCTGGTGTAATGCGCGCCAAGGTTTCGGCGTGCTTGTTTGTCCATGATCGATTGAAACAAGGAGCCGAAAATGGCGGGTGAAATGCGGCTCCAATCCAAGGCGCAGCAATCGAGCAGGGTTTGCCGCATGCTTGAATCAAAACTGGCTGGTGGCAGGGTTTCGGCAAATAATTTGCCATTGATATATGGAAACGCAGCCAGTTGCTCATCCAGATTCGTCAACCGTTTTCCGTTCTCGCTATTGAGCACATGAAACAAGCCAGCCATATGAAGCGCTAGATCTGAACCGTCTTCATGGGTTTTTTGTTCAATATAATCTTGGAACTGCTGGCGCTCAAAAATGCCGGTGTCTTCGGCAAACAGACAAAACAGCAAGCGTACTAAATAATGTTCAAGGGCGTGGCCATCATAACCCACCGCTTTCATTTGATCGTGCAGCTTGCCCATACGTTCAGCGGCTTTGATGTTAACCGGATCTTGCTCTTTGATTTTGTGGGTTTGATAGCCAGCAATAAAGCCGAACAGATGCACGTTTTTGTGCAGTTCGCACAATGCAAATTCATGCTGAGTGTTTTCTTCTAAATCGTATAAGCGGAATTTGGCGAAGTCGGATACCAGCACATACTTCGGCAAATCGCGTTCGGCAATGCCAGGGAAATAATCGAGCGCTTGCGTATAGGCTTTGTTTAAATCACGGCCGCGCGATTTGTGTTCAATCAGCAATACGCCTTTCCAAAACAAATCGATAAACCCTTGTTTATCACCTAGCTTCTTGACTGGCTCTTCGAACGATGCGACTCGCTTGCGGGTAATGCCGAAGACGTTAAAGAATTCATCCCAAAATGGTTTGGCATTGGCGTTCTCAGAAGCTTCGCCATGCCATTCCTTAGAAAAAGCTAGTGAACGGCTTTTTATTTCGTTCCAACTGAGCGGCATATTCGTCCTTGCACGTATCGGGCGGTGTTCGAAATATCATACCGCGCCAGGTTAACGTAGGGGCAATTCACGAATTGCCCGTGAGGCTCTCAAAATTATTCGGGCGATTCATGAATCGCTCCTACAAAACCATATGGGCGCAGCAAGCAGCGCCCCTACAAACCCCAATCCACATTACCCTCAACCACCGTCTGCGTCTTGCCACCAATCCACACTTCACCTTCATCATCTACTCGCACTTGCACAAAACCATCGCGGCCCAGTTCGCGGCCTTGGCTTGCGGTGTACGGATTGCCAACGGTGGCCAGCGCGCCACATTGATGCAAATACGCCGCAATGGCGGCATTGGCGCTGCCGGTCACCGGATCTTCGGGAATGTTATCGGCCGGGCAAAACGCCCGCACCACAAGTTGATAATCACTGGCATCGGCTTTGGCAAACACCGCCAAACCAACCGACTGCTACTCACTGTGGCAAATGATAGTCCGCTACCGGATGATCTTCACTGGTTAGCAGGCGCACGAAGTTCGGGTGCACGAACAGTTTTTCCCTGCCAATCTTTATCTCCTGCAATACTCCGAGCGTAGTCAATTGCTGCAAATAGGATGATGCGGTCTGCCGTTTGGCGATACCGGCATCGGTCAAATTCTGAATTCGGCAATACGGTTGCTCAAACAGCATATCGACCAGCTCATGGCTATAAATTTTTGCTGCGTTTATCCGAATGAATGCCCTTGCACCATCTTGCAGCTGCCTGATCGCCACGATTTTCGCCGTTGTCCAGTTAGCTGTTTCGGTAACCGCCGTAAGCATGTAAATAATCCAATCTTCCCAAGTTTGCTGAGCAGTAACAGACAGTAGCCCGGCGTAATAATCGGTCCGTGTTCGCAGGATGTAACGTGAAAGATACAAAACCGGAACTTCCAATAGATTTTGTTCGACCATGTATAGCAAATTTAGAATGCGGCCAGTACGACCATTGCCATCGGTGAATGGATGTATCGCCTCAAACTGATAATGTGCAACCGCCATTCTGACTAAAGGATCGATATCCTCACGCTCATGCAGGAAATGCTCCCAATTCGCCAGTTTTTCGCGTAATAGCGTTTCGCCCACAGGCGGGGTGTAAATGATTTCCTTAGTGCTCGAATTGGCCAGAGCGGTTCCTGGAATACGACGTATCTCCATAGCTATATTTTTGATTTGGCTACAAACCTGGATGGCTGTATTAGTGCATAACGGTCGCGTCTTAAGCGAAAGATAACCCTGATAAAGAGCTCTGCGATAAAGCAAGGCCTCCTTGGTTGCCGGATCTTCCGCTTGGCTCTCCATCTGTGAGTAGCGGAATAGGGTGTCACTGGTGGTAACGATATTTTCGATTTCATTGCTGGCCTGCGCTTCCAGCAAAGGAATAGTATTAATTAGTACCGCTTGATTCGGAATTAATGCGCCTGCCCGTTTTAAATCCGCCAATGCGGCTCGTGCTGTAATGCATGCCTTCAAGACAGCTCTGCTTTCAATATCGGCCAGCGGCGGCAAGGCAGGCAATTCGTTGTAAGGTAGAGCTGGATTGAATGTCATATGTTTATTAATCTAAATTATTTCGACATGTTTAAGAGATATGTTGATACAATCGACATTAAACTAAATTATGTTTAAAAACAATGATTATTTAAATACAATTATCAATTGTATTGATATTATTGATTAATATAAAGCTATTTTGGTCTAACCCCACCCCAAACTTCCACTTACCACCGTCTGCGTTTGCCCGCCAATCCACACTTCGCCTGCATCATCCACCCGCACTTGCACAAAACCATCGCGGCCCAGTTCTCGGCCCTGGCTTGCGGTGTACGGATTGCCAACTGCGGCCAGCGCGCCACATTGATGTAAATACGCCGCAATGGCGGCATTGGCACTGCCAGTCACCGGATCTTCGGGAATGTTATCGGCCGGGCAGAACGCACGCACCACCAGTTGATAATCACCGGCATCGGCTTTGGCAAACACCGCCAAACCCACCGACTGCGTGGCGCGGTTCAATGCAGCAATATCGGCCTGCGCCGGTTGCAGGCTGCGCACCGCCGCTTCATCGGTCAATTGCACGCACCACCACAATGGCCCGTTGTTGATTAGCGCCGGTGGCAGTTCGCCTAAGTGCATGCCATGCAAGGCCGCAGGCAGTAAGGACTTTGCCGCATCGTTTGTTGCAATGTGTTTGCCATGCGGCGCGCGTACAGAAATAATCCGTGTTGCGCCTTCGCCCTGCACACGCATTGGCAATAATCCGGCCGCACATTCTTGCAGCATTTCACCATTGTTGGCTTGCGCTAATCCAGATTCCAACACCGCATGCGCACTGCCCACACTTGGGTGCCCGGCAAATGGTAGCTCGGAGACCGGTGTGAAAATGCGAATGCGGTAACTGGCTTCCGGTGTGGTGACTGGCAACACAAAGGTGGTTTCCGATTGGTTGATGTAGGCCGCGAAGGCCTGCATTTGCTCGGTGCTTAAATCGGCACCATCAAACACCACAGCCAAGCCGTTGCCGGCGCCGACGCGTTCGGAAAAAACATCACAAAGAATAAAGGGGCGGGGTGTATTCATAAAAGCATCATACCGTGCCCGATGAACGTAGGGGTGCTACTTGCTGCGCCCCTACATCGGATGACTAAGCTTAGTTGCCACCATCGGAAGCTTTAACTGCCTCGGGTTCTGCCACCAAAGGCTGTTCGACGGGAGTGTCCGCGCTGGTGCCAGTGGCAGAGGTGATTTTTGCTTCAGCAACGCCAGCCGTGGGTGCATTGGCGGATGCGCGAGCCAGCGCCGGCAAGCTCGGATCGTCGGGCTTGAGCAATTTCAGCGGTGCGTCCTTTGGCTGCGTCGGCACAAGCGCCATCGTATTCGGTGTCAGCACGTTCACGCCGGAGAACACAATCATAGTGCCGAGTTTGGGCAAGAACAAAATCTGGCCATTTTCTTCGGCCAATTTGTAGCCTACTACCTGAAGCGGTTTATTGACATGCGGAAAGAAGCCCTTCGCGGTGAGCAGCGAGGCCTCATCACGCGGATAGGGATTGCTGATATCGCGCAGCATGGTGCGGACCGCGGTTTCGATGTTCTTGCTTACGTTCGCACGCAGCGACGCGCCGCCGTTCTCAGTCCAGCTGCCTGCGCCAATAACGGGTTTGCGGCCACCTTCTGAAGCGATATAACGTGTGGTCCAAAGCTTCTTGCCACTTTTGTCGAGTAATTTCACTCGCAACGTCACATAAGGCAAGGCCTCGGCTTGGTTGGCAAAACTTAGAACAACAGCACCGGTGACTTCAAATTTATTTTCGGTTTCGCCCATTGTAAATTTGGCTGCGTTGTTAGGCGCTGCAATGAGCCGCGTCAACACGGCTTTTGCTTCATCATCGATCGATAGTGTCAACGCCTGCTCGGCAGACGCCATGGTTTCTTTACCGTTTTGCGCGTTGATCGAGCCCTGAACCGCCAAGCCGACCACTCCGAATAGAATCATGGGTGCCGCGCCACCCTTCTGGTGGCCGGATATGATGACATCGCTATTGGGCACACGATAGGTGCCCATCGGTAAATCAGTCCATTTGGAGGTCTGCTTGATGGAGTACTCGATTTGCGTGATTCCAGCTTGCGGTGGCGCTATCTCGATGGCGTTCGGTCCAGCCAGAGCGTGTAGTGGAATTGCGATAAGGGCAAGTAGGAAAGTAAGGCGAAGCGAATGTTGCTGAATCATCGGTTGATTATCCTGTAAGAAAGCTGAGCATGAGCATGAAACATCATACCGTAGGGGCGATGTTTGCTGCGCCCTTACATCGAATTTTACAATTCCGATATTCGGTGCCGAAGGGTGCTACCATGCCCAAAATAGTAGGCATTTTTACGCCTAACAGGGGAGCCATGCACACACGCGCTGTTTTCCACGCTGCGAACGCTGCCTGCTTTGCGATGGCAATGGCAATCTGCCTGCTGTTCGCGCTGCACCCACAACTAGCACACGCCGCTGACACCTCCTCTGAACCGGCCAACATTGCAGCGCTGCGCGCTAGTCAAGTACATACGGCGGCCGATTTGCGCCTGCAAGCAATCAAACTTCGCAATACCGTTGGTAATCCTAAGCATCAGGCCTGGGCTGCATTAGCACTGGCAGAGTTCGAAAATGATTTGGAAAATGCCGATGCCGCAATTGCCATGCTCGATATTGCCGAGCGCGAAGCCGATGCGCTGAACCTGCCCGATCTAAAATTCCTCGCGCTCAGTGTGCGCAGCACCGTGTTGGTTAATCGCGGACGCTCCGAGGAAACCGATTTGGTGCTTAAGCAAATGAAGGCGATAATTGATACCGCGCCCAACGCCGATCCCAAATGGCGCGCGCAGTGGCTGCATGAACGCGGCGTGCTGGAACGCAAGCTCGGCAATTTTGACGTGTCGCTGGATTTCTTCCAACAATCGCTTAACGCATACCGTGCGCTGAAAGATCCTAGTAATATGGCGCGCGAGCTAAATTCAATCGGGGTTATTCATGGCCGCACCGGCAAATTTTCTGATGCGGTGCTATCGCACACTGAAGCCTTAAAATTATCGCGCGGGCAGGGCGATCGTGGCGAAACAGCGCGCGGTTTACGCATGATTGGCGTGTTGTATCGCAATCTTGACGACGAAGAACTTGGTAGCGAATCGCTGCTCGAAGCGCTGGCTTATGTGGAAGAACGCAATGTCCGCGAAGCCATCACACTGCACGGCGAGCTGTCGAAATCCTTAACCCTGCTTGACCGAATGAAAGAGGCTGAATTTCACGCGTTAAAAGCGGTGGAATTATCGAAGCGTACGGGTAGCCCACCAAATCGGGTTAACTCGTTCGCGCGCATGGCCGAGCTCAAGCTGGCGCAAGGCAAAGTGGACGATGCCGATAATTGGACAAAGCTTGGCTTCGAACTGTTCTACGACGTGGCAATTCGCGATCAAACCTTGCTACTGTTCACCCAAGCGAAAGTCTCGGCGGCTCGCAATCAAACATCAGAAGCTTTGCAACAGGCGCAAAACACCTTGGTGAACGTGCGCAAAATCGGCGACCGTATTCTGGAACGCGCCGTACTTGATCTATTAGCCGAACAGCAACTAAAGGTTGGCGATGCCGCCAATGCTTACATCACCCGAAAGCAACACCAAGCCTTAGACAAAGAACTCTCGATTGATATGGCGGCGCGTAAGATTTCGTCGCTAGAAGGCCGGCTAGAGAAGGAACGCACCGAGGCTGAACGCGCCATGCTGGAACGCGACAATGCGGTGCAAGCGCTTACCCTAGGCAAGCAACGCAATATGGGCATTGCATTGTTGGCCGGGTTGGCGGTGCTACTGCTAATGGCCAGCTTGCTGTATTGGCGGTATAAGAGCGTTAAGCGTAGTCAGCTGGAAATTCGTGCCAGCCGCGACCAACTGGCACAAATGCACACCAGCCTAATTGATAGCTCGGCCGAGCTTGAGCGTGTGGCGCTTACCGATTCGCTTACTGGGCTTAGCAACCGGCGTGCCTTGGCGCACAACTTACAACTTTTTCTAAGCCGTGCCAGCGAACGGCGTATGGTGGCGGTGTTGCTGCTGGATATGGATTATTTCAAACAGATTAATGACAAATACGGCCACCTAGCGGGCGATGCCGTGTTGCGCGAAGTGGCCGACCGCTTGATTCGTGCTGTGCCGGAACAGGCCATCATCGGCCGATGGGGTGGCGAAGAATTTATTCTGCTGTTCGAACGCAGCAGCTTAGACAATGCCGCAGCCGTTGCCGAGCGCGTGCGTTTAGCATTGGCTGAGCCAGTGCCGTATGCCACATCAAGCATACCCATCAGCGTGAGCATTGGCGTTGCCAGCAACAACACGCTGGATACTCCTGCCACCGATACACTTCTAGCCGCCGCCGATGATGCCTTATATCGCGCAAAACATATGGGCCGAAACCGGGTTGAAATTGCTGGAGCATAAACCCACATAATGTAGGGGCGGGTTCATAACCCCGCCCAATGTTGTACCCGCCCAATGCTGATACAAAAAATAAATGTAAAGTCTGCTTGACAGGCAATTTATATTCGTGCATTCTCATGTCAAGCTCACTTGACAAGCAATCGCTATGAACCCAATTGAAAAACGCTACATCTGGCGCGTGATAGTCACCATGACCCTTTATTGCGGTCTGTTGTTTGCATCAATTCTGGCCTTACGCGGCTTTGCCGCTGATTGGCCGGTTTGGTGCAAAGCCTTGCTGGCAATCTCCCCAGTCATACCAGTTGCTTACTTCGGTAAAGCGTTTGTGATCTATTTAAACGAATGCGATGAACTGATGCGCCGCATCGAGCTAGAAGCCATCGGGCTGAGCAGCCTAGTGGTTGGCTTGCTGTTCTTAGGCTTAGGCTTTTTGGGCCGCGCCAAAATCGTTGCATTGGATGGCATCACCGTGGCGGTTTGGGTGTTTCCATTGCTGTGCGGTTTTTATGGCATCACCAAATGGCTTGCTGCTAAGCGCTACCAATGAAAAGCCAGGTCCGCACTTTACGCGAACAGCGTGGTTGGTCGCAGGGCGAGCTGGCCGACCAGCTAGAGGTATCGCGGCAAACGGTGAACGCCATTGAAACCGAAAAGTATGATCCCAGTATTAAGTTAGCTTTTAAGATGTCCCGTTTATTTGAATTACCGATTGAATCCATTTTTAGTGAGGATTGACCATGCAAGACAAACACAAGAAAGCATTACGCGTTGCCGCCGGAGTGGTGCTCATCGCTTATGCCAGCAAATCGTATTGGATGAAAAAGCCCGACGTGGAAAAAACTCCCGCACCGGTAGCTGCCGCTGCAAACGTTGACACCAGCCGAACACTCGGTACGCTCAAATTCAAGCCGTGTTCTTTAGCACAGGGTGCTGAATCGCTTTCGGCATTTTGCAGCACCATGAGTGTGCCGGAAGACTACAGCAAGCCCGATGGCCGAAAAATTACTCTGGCAATTTCTTGGTTGCCTGCTAGCAAGCAAGCCGAACCAGACCCTATTTTCATGCTCGCTGGCGGCCCAGGGCAAGCCGCACGCGCAAGCTTTCCAAGTATTGCACAGGCGTTTACTGAAGCCCGCAAAACCCGCCACATTATTTTGCTTGATCAACGCGGCACCGGCGATTCCAATCCGCTGAAATGTGTGAACGACCAAGGTGAAAGCGCCGTTGTTGAAGACGAACAATACACCGCACAATCGGCAGTTGATTTTGCTAAGAAATGCGCAGCCAGCTTTGCTGGCAAAGTGGATGTTAGCCAATACTCGACCGCCGATGCTATCTTTGATTTAGACGCCGCACGCAAAGCCATTGCTGCCGAGAAAATAAACCTGATTGGCATTTCCTATGGCACACGAGTGGCACAGCAATATGCCAAGCAATTCCCAAACAGCACTCGCACAGTCACCATTGACGGCATTGCACCGATGGATTTGGTATTAGGCCAAGATCATGCAAAAAACTTGGAAAGCTCACTCGATTTGCAATTCGCGCGTTGCAGCCTTGATAAAGCCTGTTTGGAAAAAATGGGTAATCCGCGTGAACAACTGAACCAACTACTGGCCAAACTTGCAAAAGGCCCGGTGCCAGTGCGTTACCGCGATGCCATTACCGGCGAATGGAAAGATGGGCAGTTCAGTGTTGGCCACATTGCCATGCTCACGCGCTTGCTGGCCTATGCCCCGCAAGCCGCCGCATTGTTGCCACTGCAATTTAGTGAAGCCAATAAAGGTCACTATGAATCCTTGATGGCGTTGAGTGAAATGGTCACGCGCGATGTTAGCGACATGATTATGCATGGCATGCAATTGTCGGTAATGTGTAGCGAAGATGCTGATGATTTAGTGATTGACCCAGCTGATCAAAAACGACTACTTGGCACCGGCTTAGTGGAATTGCTGAAAGCACAATGCTCGGTTTGGCCACACAAACAACGGCCAGCCAATTTCCGTGCGCCGCTAACCGGCAAAATGCCAGTACTGATTTTATCCGGCGAGTTTGATCCCGTCACACCACCACGTTACGGCGATGATGTTGCCAAGCATTTGCCAAACTCCAAACATATCATCGCCAAGGGTGCGGGTCATAACGTCTTGCCGGTGGGCTGCATGCCGAAATTATTCGCTAAGTTTCTAGAAACAGCTGATGCCAAAAATCTGGATTCCAGCTGTATGGACAAACTCACCTACGCAGCAATGTTCACCGGTTACTACGGCTCAGAACCATAAGGATTATTTATGATTGAGGTAAACGATTTACACAAAAGTTTCAGCGCCAAAACCGGCACCGTACACGCCGTGCAAGGGGTTACTTTCACCGCTCACGATGGCGAGATCACCGGCTTACTCGGCCCGAACGGCGCTGGCAAAACCACTACGCTGCGCATGCTATACACCTTGATGAATCCAGAGAGCGGATCAATTACGGTTGATGGTTTTTCCACTGTGTCGCAATCGTTTGAGGTACGCACCCGTTTAGGTGTGTTGCCCGATGCACGCGGCGTGTATAAGCGCTTAACCGCACGCGAAAACATCGCCTACTTCGGGCGCTTGCACAACATGAGTGAGCAAGCGATTGCCAGCGGCACCGAGCGCTTAGCCAAAGCACTCGGCATGGAAGATTTCCTGGATCGCCAATGCGAAGGGTTTTCGCAAGGCCAACGCACCAAAACGGCGATTGCGCGCGCCTTGATTCACGATCCTAAAAACGTGATTCTCGATGAACCCACCAATGGTTTGGATGTGATGACCACCCGTGGCCTGCGTGAATTTTTATTGCAATTGAAAGCTGAAGGTCGTTGTGTGATTTTTTCAAGCCACATTATGCAAGAAGTGGCTGCACTATGCGACCGCATCGTGGTGATTGCCAATGGCTCAGTGAAAGCCAATGGCACGCCCGATGAGATTCGAGCACAAACCGGAGAAAGTAATTTGGAAGAAGCTTTTGTCAAAGTGATTGGCAGCGAAGAGGGCTTGCACGCATGAACGCATTATTTACCGTAATGAGAAAAGAGTTGTTGGATTTATTTCGTGATAAGAAAACCCTGTATCTCTCACTATTAATGGGCCCAATTCTATTCCCGATATTAATTCTTGGAGTAGGTAAATTAGCCACCAATCGCATTTCAACGCAGGTTGAAAAGCCCTTACAGTTACCAGTGATTGGCGCTGAGAACGCACCGAATTTGGTGAACTATTTGGCCGGCCGTAACGTGATTATTAAACCGGCGCCAAAAAACCCAGAAGGCGAAATCGCCGCGCAAAACGTTGATATGATTTTATCGATTCCAAAAAGCTATGCCGAACATTGGCGCAAAAGCGAGCCAGCTGAAATCGAAATTTTGCACGACAGCTCGCGTGACGACGCACGTATTCCGGTGGAGCGCCTAAACAATTTACTGGAAAACTACAGCCGCACCACAGGTGCACTACGCTTGCTTTCACGTGGCATTAGCCCAACCGCCAACCAAGCCGTGCGTTTGGATTACAAAGACCTTGCCACACCGGAAAGCCGCATTGGCCAAGCTTTGGCTTTCTTGCCATACCTGCTAATTCTCACTGGCTTTCTGGGTGGCGCGGCCTTGGTGATTGACGCTACCGCCGGCGAACGTGAACGGCAATCCTTAGAGCCATTGCTAGCCACACCGGCCGGGCGCGGGTTGATTATGAGCGGTAAAATCGCGGCGGCCACTTCCTTTGGCTTGCTGGGTTTATTGCTGACCTTATTGTCGTTCAAATTCAGTTTTATGCTTGCTCCAAGTCTTGGCATTAAGCTTAGTTTGGGTTGGTTGCAGGTGGCGCAATTGCTGCTTGTGTTGGTTCCAATTGTTTTAATTGGCACGTGCTTGCTTACGGCCATTGCCGCTGGCGCAAAATCGGTTAAAGAAGCGCAAAGTTATATGAGCATACTGATGATGCTGCCCATTCTGCCAACCATTATTTTGATGGTTAACCCGATGAAAAATCAGCTTTGGCAATTTGCCGTGCCGTTTTTGGCACAAAACCAAATGATTCTGAAAATTGTGCGCAGTGAACATATCTTGCCCACCGAGTGGGCAGTGTATTTGCTGTGCGGGTTTGGCTTGGGTGCGATTTTGTGGTTTATTGCGGCACGCCGTTACCTTGATGAAAAACTCGCCATTTCGGCATAAGCACGAGATTTTTATGAATACAACATGGCAAAAGCGCTGGCAGGAAAATAAAAGTTTCATTTATTTTATTGTGCTGATGATTGTGTTTCGGAGTTCATTGGCCGATTGGAATAGTGTTCCAACCGGCTCAATGAAACCCACCATTGTTGAAGGCGATCGTATTTTTGTGAATAAGATTGCCTATGATTTGAAATTGCCACTAAGTCATATCAGTGTTTGGACATGGGGCAATCCGCAGCGTGGCGACATCGTTGTATTCGATTCCAAGACTGAGAAAACGCGTTTGGTAAAGCGCGTGATTGGCATGCCGGGCGACGTGATTGCGATGCAAAACAATCAGCTATTTATCAATGGCAAACTCACGCAATACCATCAGCAAAGTGCCAATGAAGAGTATGTTCTGGCCAAAGAAATGTTAGTTGATCATCCGCATGCTATGCAAATCGCTAGTGGCGCTGCATCGCAGGCCAGTAGTTTTGCACCGGTCAGCGTGCCGAATGGGCAGTATTTGGTACTTGGCGATAATCGCGATAACAGCAAAGACAGCCGCTATATTGGCTTTATTCCGCGCAAGGAAATTATTGGCCGGGCGCGATATGTTGCGTTTTCACTCAATTATGACAATTATTATTTACCACGGTCACATCGTTACTTTCAGGCCCTTGATGCAAAGGCTCATTCAGCAGACTGATATTCAAGATACGTTGAATGGCGTAAGATTGGATTAAGGTCGAGCAAGCAACGACTATTAACCCAAGTTTAATTTTCTTAGGATAAAACCAATGAAACGCACAGACCTGTTTGTTATGTTATTTTTTTCCCTAACCATCACCGCTTGTGCCGGTTCACCGGATCCTGCCGCGCCCGCCGAAACAACGCCTGCGGCCGTGGAAAAAACTTCCGCTGCCGCCAACACAGAGAACAACACCATGCCAACCACTGAAACTGCACCTGCGACCGACGGTATTATTCGTGCCACAGGCATCATTCAATTTCAGGATTTAGAGGGCGGCTTCTGGGGTATTGTGGCTGATGATGGCCGTAAGTTTGATGCACTTAATCTTGAGCCAAACTTCAAAAAAGAAGGCTTGCGTGTGCGTTTTGAAGCCAAGCCGGAAACAGACAGGATGTCGACTCGAATGTGGGGCACGATGGTAACGCTTACCCACATTGAAGTGCTGAAATAAATCTTTAAATCATGACAACACTCACGCGCTGCCCGAGGTGCGGCAGCAATCCTTTGTATGTGGAGTACCACGATAAAGAATGGGGCGTGCCGGCTAGTACAGACATATCTAATGCACTGAGCAAAGATCTGAAAAAGCGCGGCTTCAATTTTGTCGGTTCAACCATTATGTATGCTTTTATGCAAGCGGTTGGCATGGTGGATGACCACTTAATTTCTTGTCATAAGCATTAAGCTAATTCACGTGTTGTTATACACAGCAATAACAAACAAAAACAATAGCGGTTAATACGCACCCATATAATCTTTTTTGCCCACTTCAACGCCGTTGTGGCGAAGAATGGCGTATGCGGTTGTAATATGAAAGAAAAATTGCGGCAAACCATAGCTCAGCAAATACGCTTGGCCGTTAAAACGCCTTTCCTTTGGTGTGCCAGGCCGAGTAATGATTTCACGGGTTTCTTGGCCATCAATCTGTTCCGGTTTGATGTTGTTGATAAAATCTAAACTCTGTTTAATAAGTGCTTGGCAATCAGCAAATGTTTGCTGGTTATCTTCCACTTTTGGCACCTTTTGGCCAGCTAAACGCGCGGAAACGCCGCGTGCGAAATCGGCCGCAATTTGCACTTGCCGGAGCAATGGGAACATATCCGGGCTTAAGCGTGCCTGCAGAAACACACTCGGCTCAATATTCTTAACGGCCGCATGCGCTTCGGTTTTATGCAAAATATCGCTTAAGCTGACCAACATTTGGCTGAAAACAGGGGCGGAAGCGGCATACATCGAGAGTGTCATAGGTGCTTTTCATTAGAAATGTCCGTTGAGTATAACGTCTTTGCACTAGCTAGCGACAAGCTGCGCATGTCGCGTTATTATGGTATCTGCTTTATCATTCATTAAATCAAACTTACAAAGGAAAAATCATGGCCAAGAGCATGGACAAAAAGAAAAAAGATCCAATGAAAAAACCAGAAAAAACCCTAAAAGAAAAACGCGCTGACAAAGCCGCCAAGAAAAAGTAATGGGTCTTAACACGCTCGATTGGCAACGGATTAGCGAATTTGCGAGTAAAGGCAATCCGCCTGCCAGTCGACGCGTGCAAAAAAGCAATGCTGAATGGCGAGAGCAGCTGAGCAGCGAACAATTTCGAGTAACTCGCCAACACGGCACCGAGCGCCCCTTTAGTTCAGAGAGTTGCAGTTTATTCGAGCCCGGTCTTTATGGCTGCGTCTGCTGCGCGAATCCACTTTTTGATGCGCAGCAAAAATTTGATTCTGGAACCGGCTGGCCATCATTCACCCAGCCCATTGCTGAAAACGCCATCGCTTACATCAGCGATGACACACATGGCATGCTGCGAATTGAAACAATCTGCAATGTTTGCAACGCACACCTAGGCCATGTGTTTCCCGATGGCCCAGCGCCCAGTGGCCTGCGTTACTGCATGAATGCCGTGGCCTTGCAAAAGCTGTAGCATTGGCTCAAGGTTAAATAGCCACCACTTGATTACGGCCTTGATGTTTGGCTAAATACAAATTCTCATCGGATTTGGTTAACATTTTTTCATGATGCAATAAGCCGCTGCGCTCTGTTAAGCCGATACTTACGCTTAAATTCAGGCCTTCGGCAAAATCACTGCAATCAATGGCTTGTATTGCTAATCGAATTTTCTCGCATTTTTCTAGCGCTTGTTGCAAATTTTGATCAGGGAAAATCAAAGCGAATTCTTCACCGCCCCAGCGCGCGCACAAATCACTGCCGCGCCAACGACCTTGGTGTGTTTCTGCCATCACGCGTTGAATGGTTGAGGCCACTTTCTTTAAGGCCTGATCGCCCACTTCGTGAGAATAACCATCATTAACGCGCTTGAAGTGGTCGATATCTAGCAGACCAAAACAAAAAAAGTTTTGTGCCGCCAACGAATCGGTGAAGTGCTGTTCTAACTTTTCATCCATGTTGCGTCGATTTGCCAGGCCGGTTAAAGAATCGGTGCGTGCAAGCAGCTCAAACGCTTCCGCTTGTTGGGTAATTTGGTTATTCAGACCTTCCAATTCAACATTTTTTTCTTGCAAACTGCGGGTCCGCTCTGAAACAATGCCGCTTAATTCGCGCTCACGCGCTTTGAGCTGTTGCAAACGAGCTTTGAACAAACCATACATCAAAATTGCCGCCAATAATAAAATGGCCGGTATGAACCACGCGCGCTGATAGATTTTTGGCTCAATCACAAACCTAAAACTTGCTTGCTCGGTACTCCATTCGCCAGCGCCTAAAGCCGCGCTAACTTTGAAAATATAGCGCCCAGGCGGCAAATTGGTAAATTGAATGTTGCGAATCTGATCGCGATTTACCCATTGGTTATCAAACCCTTCAAGCTTGTAACGGTAACGTATTTTTTCTGGTGTACGGTACGTTAAGCTGACATAGAATAATTCAAGTTTACGGATCGTTGACGGCAAGGTAATTTCACCGTCGGTAACCAGCCATGGCTTGTCATCTATCATCACACTTTCAATCACCACTGGCGGCGGTGCTTGTTGAAAGCGCGACAGCTCATCAGGCTGTATGAAAGAAACGCCTTTTGCAGTAGCTACCCAAATACTGCCGTCTTTGGCTCGCAAGGCTGCAGGCCCGGCACCGCCATTGCATTGCGCACTGCCCATACCATCTGCTTCAGCAAAGCTAGTGCTTACCAATTGTGCAGCACGGCCATCGGCAACTGCTTCCATCTCAGCACGTTTGACATAGATAACGCCACGATTTGAAGTCAGCCAAAAATTATTGTAGGTGTCGGTAACAATTTGAAATATGGTGGCAACTGGTAAGCCGTTTTTAGTGCCAATGGCGCTAATTTTCCCATCTCGCAATCGAAGCACGGCTCGGTCAGTAGCTAGCCAGAGCGTTCCATCAGCATCTTCGCTAAAGCCAAACACATCTTGCGCAGAAAGATGGCTAGATATATCAATGGTACCGGCTTTGGTTCCATCAATATAGCCCAAGCCATTGGCGGTGCCCACCCATATTCGCCCTGATTTTGATTCAAATAAACTGGTTATAAAATCACGCGGCAAGCCGTTATTTTCGCTGAATTGGATTAATTCCTTGCCTTTTTTCCGATACACGCCACGCGAAGTGCCAACCCATAAATAGCCTTTGCTGTCTTCAAGCAAGGCGCGAATTTGCGAGCCATACAGTGGGCTATCAGCGCCCATATTCTCCAGCACTTTGCCGTTTTTCCAATTGACTAAGCCTGTGGAATACATGCCTGCCCAAATACTGCCATCTTTTGCGGGCGCTAAGCTTAAAATGGCATCATTCTTCAAGCTATTATTACTATCAATACCGGTAATTTTTTCTTTTGAGTACTGATTCAAGCCCCTTGAAGTGCCCATAAAAATACTGCCGTTTTGTGTTTGGGCAATAGCACGCACATAGTTATCAGTTAAACCCTGAAAATTATTCAGTGTTACAAATGGCGTATCGGCAAATCGTACCAGCCCAGCATTGGTGCCAGCCCAAAGATTGCCCTCGCGATCACTGAATAAAGAGCTCACTCGATTGTTGGGTAACCCAAAACGCGCATCCAATTGTTCTATACCGCGTGAGCCAAGCCGCAAAATACCGCGATTTACCGTACCCATCCAAAGATTAGAAGATTTATCAATGTTAAGACTAATAACAGCCTCATCCGGAAAATCTGTTTTGACTTGTTTAATTTGACCATTATGCAGGCTATACAAACCATGATGAGTGCCTAAATACAGGCCGCCTTCAGGCGCTTCGTAAAATGCGTAAACCGCTCCAGCGGGCAAGCCTTGTTTTTCTGTAAAACTTTGCAAGCGGCCATTCTCAATGCGCACCATACCTTTGGAGGTACCTGCCCAAACCACGTTGTTGTGGTCTAGATAAACGCTATACAAGCGCTCAGCTGGCAATCCTTGTGCTTTGCCATAGCGGCTTACTTTACCGCTTGGATCAATACGCGATAACCCTTTGCTTTCATGTGCAACCCAAATAACGCCTTGCTTATCTTCAACAGCGGCCATCGATTCATCTTGAGCCAATCCTTGAGTAAGGCCGTAGGTTCGTGTTTTGCCTTTATCAATGACAGTTACGCCACCACGCGAGGTTGCTACAATTAAACGTCCGTTGGCTCCGGTGCTTACATGGCGAATGCCATGGTCTTGCAAGCCAGGCAGGTTTTTGGGTGTATACACACGAAAATCTTGGCCGTTATAACGCACCAATCCTTCCCATGTGGCAAACCACAAATAGCCTTCAGGCGTTTGTGTAACCGCATTCACTTGGTTATGTGGCAAGCCGTTACGTGTGGTCCAGGTTTCGCGGGAATAGGCTGATAGCGGTTTTTTTTCGAGCGCAATGCATGGTGTTGTGAATAACACAAGCGCTAAGGCAAGTAATACCTTCAAACACTGCATAAACTTCCCTATGTGTGGCATCGAAAACTTTGGTGTACTTTGCAGATTAGCGAACAAAACTTCGGCAGAACATTGGCATTAAAACTAAGAAAATAATTCAATCAACAATAATAGACACATCTTCCACATTCACATTTTGTCCGCTACGAATTTTGGCGGTTTTACGTAGTTCTTGGCGTCCATCCACCGACACCGCGCCACTTGCAACAATCTGTTTACCAATTCCGCCGCTGTCGCACAACCCAACCAGCTTTAACAGCTGGTTGAGTTCGATATACTCACCTTCTAATTCAAAGCGAACTGTGGCCATTAATTGAATACAAAGGTGCGACGAATAGTCGTGTTAGTGCCATTACCTTGATATTTCCAGCGACGTACCGTGGTCAGCACTTCTTTCTCGAATACATTGCGAGGCGAAGCGCTGATGATGCGCACATTGCTTACATCACCAGCACCATTGATACTAATTTCTGCAACAACTTGACCTTTAGTACCGGCAGCAAGCGCTTCACGTGGATAATCAGGTTGCGGCGTCCTCAAAGGAACTATATCTGCTCTAGTTGCTGGCACAGGTGCTGCAACCACTGGTGGCGGCGCAAAAACCACTGGTGGTGGCGCAACCACAACAGGTGGCGGAGCAACTACAGGTGCACTGGCAACCACTCCGGGTTTTAAACCGTCTTCTTTGGCTTTCTTAGCAGCATCTTCTTTGGCTTTTACAGCGAGTTCTTTGGCTTTTGCCTCGTTTTCGAGCTTGAGTGCATCCGTGGCAATCTTATCGAGCTCTGCTTGAGCCTGACGGCCTTTCATTTTTTCCAAATCGGACTTCACCCGCGTTAATGCCGGGTGCGAAGGATCAGCCATCCGAATCAAAGCCTCTAAACGTAATGCTTCGCGATCATCAAAACTTGCTACGGCTTGATCCATGCCAATAACGGCGTAAGGCAAGATATCGGCTAAGGCCGTATCTACCGATTCATCCGGTTTTGCTGCTTTGCGTTTCAGAGCCAAATAATATTCCAAGGCACTGTTGCCGGTCGGCTTATACCAGCGTTGTTCAATTACCGCTTTACTTGCACGTGCACGCAAATCTTTTTCCGGCCATTGCATTAAGCGATCGACTGAGGAAGTAAGCTTCTGTTTTTGTGTGGTTGCAGGCGATGTTGCAGCATCTTTATCTTTATCGCCGCCAGAGCAGGCAACTAAGGCTAAGCACAAAGACAAGGGCAAGCCCAAATAGATTAAGGTCCGAAAATTTCTAGGTGATTTGCTCATTTTATGCCCCATATTTTGTGGTTGTTTAAGTTCATAACACAATGAATTTTTGTGGTTTTGTCAACAAAATTAACAAAATCTTACCATTGGCACTCGACAAAAGGTTAAGAAACCCTTAATAATGAATGCGTCTCATCATTAAATGAATGAACATTCAGTATAGGCATAACAACTTAAAAAGGTGAAAAAATCATGATTAATCGTAAAAAACTTAGCACTGCCGTACACAGTGCCTTGGTTTTAGGCTCCGGCTCACTTATGGCGACTGTGGCTATAGCCCAGGAAACCCCTAAAACGCTTGATACCGTTCAAGTAACCGGCTCACGCATTAAGCGCGTTGACGCTGAAACTGCTAGCCCAGTATTCTCACTCAACAAAGAAGCGATTGATAAAACCGGCGCCCTGACCATTGGCGATTTCCTGCAAGACATCCCATCAGTTTCTGGCGCAGCCACCAACCCAGCCGTCAATAACGGTGGCGGTACTGGTGAAGCAACCGTGTCCTTGCGTGGCTTAGGCGATGAACGCACCTTGATCTTGATTAACGGCCGTCGCATAGTTACTAACGACGTGAACTCCATCCCAATGTCGATGGTTGATACCGTTGAAGTCTTAAAAGACGGCGCTTCCGCCATTTACGGCTCCGATGCTGTGGGCGGCGTGGTCAACTTTATTCTTAAGTCAAATTTTGATGGTCTTGAAGTTCGTGTTGATTACGGGATAACATCGCGTCATGACGGTCAACGCTCCGGCGGCAGTATGACATGGGGCGCCAGCAGCGACCGCGGCAACATCATCATCAGCGCCAACTACAACAAGCAAGAAGAAGTGCGCGCATCTGCTCGCGCGTTCTCTTACTATGCGTTGTCTTTAGGTTCAACTTCTTCAACAGGCGTTGTGCAAGGCGGCTCGAGCCGCGCCATCACTGGCCGCTATTATCTGGATGCCACTTCTACTGCAGGACAATACTATGCCACTACTGGCGGTTGCCGCGTAACTGGCTCAGATACGAACGATGACGGCATCGATGATGTATTCACTGTCAACGTAACACGCGTATCTGCCAACAGTGGCGGCAATGCGTTAAGTGATTTCCGTTGCTTCAGATTTGGCCGCGATCAATTCAATTATCAAGCAGTGGGTAACTTGGAATTAACACCACAAGAACGTACCGGCTTATTCGTATCAGGTAACTTCGACATCACCGATAATGTTACGGCTTATATTGATGCGTTTGCGAATAAAACCCGCTCCGCTTCGCAAATTGCGCCGCTGCCTTTCGATGGTTTGTCTGATGGTGTTTCCTTGTCGCAATTCAATCAATACAATCCGTTTGGCCAGCAAGTGAATGATATTCGCTTGCGTTTAAGCCGTTTAGGCAATCGCCGTTATGAATATGTCACTGACGTAACACAAATCAATGCCGGCCTGAAAGGTGCATTTGGTGATACTTCTTGGACCTGGGATTACAATGTTAGCTACGGCAAAATCGACCAGAAAAACGATAACCAAGGCTATATTGACTATGCGGCTTTAGCATTGGCCTTAGGTCCTTCACAAGGTGGCGTTTGCTACACAAATGGTAGCTTCACTACCGCCATTCCGGGCTGTACACCAATCGACTTTATTAGCCAATTTGATCCAAACTCAGCCGCGGGACAAGCGCAATTAGTTGCATTAGGCGCAATTAGTTTAGATGTTCTGCACCGCCAAACTGAGAAATTCAAAGGCTTTCAAGCTAACTTTGCTGGTGATTTGTTTGAAATGAGCTCTGGTACTGTGCAAGCCGCTGCGGGTGTTGAATACCGCAACAACAGCCTCGATTTCGTACCATTTGCTGGCGCTGTGATTGACCCAGACAATGGCTATACCTGCGGTATTTCTTCTGAATTATGCACCGCACCAACCTCCGGCGAAGTAACGGTTAAAGAAGTGTATGGCGAAGTCTTAATTCCAATCACTAGCACCTTTAACGCCTCGATTGGCTCACGTTGGTCGGATTACTCAACCTTCGGCAGCACCATCAACAGCAAGCTTGGTTTGGAATGGCGTCCATCGGAACAGATATTGTTCCGCGGTACCTACGCACAAGTATTCCGTGCACCAACCATTACCGACTTGTTTGGTGGTGAATTTGCTACCTCAGACGGCTTCACTGATCCATGCAATGGCATTACTGTTGCAAATAATCCAGCTTGCCAAGGTGTCTCAACAAGCGGTGGTTTTAGACAAACTGATACACAGTTGAATGCCATTAAAGGCGGTACAGATACATTAGGTGCGGAAGAAGGCGAGGCTATCACTTTAGGCTTTGTGTATGAACCATCATGGCTTAATGGTTTCTCAACCACTGTTGATTTCTGGCAAGTAAACTTGGACAATGCGATTGGCTCAATCGGTACCCAAAATATTCTGAATGTATGCTTTGCAAGTACTCAAGCAAACCCTTCGCCCTTGTGCTCTTTATTTAGTCGCCGTTCAAATGGTGAAATCGAAATCTTATTTGATAAACGTGCAAACGTCGGTAAAATTGAAACCGCCGGTATCGATGTTGGATTCCGCTACAAAATGGACACCGATTACGGTAAATTCCGTTTCAATATTGATGCTACCTATACTGACAAATATGATGTAGCGGTTATTTTTGATGGCCAAGTATTACAAAGCCAGCAAAATGCCGGTACCTTCTTGTCATCCGCTAACGGTGGTAACGGTAACTATAGTCAACTCCGCGCCTTAGCAAACATAAGCTGGACCAAAGATATGTTTGATGTATCTTGGAACATGCGCTTTGTTGATGGCTTCCGCGTTGGTAGTGAAAACCATTTGTCTGGTGAAATTTGTGCCAATACCCTTGGCTTTGATGGCACATCGAATCCAGATGATCGTTACATCGATGTGTATGGAGATGGTTCAACAATCGTTAAAGATTGGTCATGCCAATTAAATATTGGTGCTTACACTTACCACAACCTGCAAGCGGGCATTACCTTTGAGAAGGTCAAACTACGCATCGGTGTTGATAACGTATTTGATAAACAGCCACCATTGATTTATCAAAATAACTCATTGAATGGCAATACCGATGAACGCACCTTTGATACCATTGGCCGCGGATACTGGACCAGCTTAACGGTTAACTTCTAAGCAAGCCGTTGTTCATTTAAAACCGCAGCCTTCGGGTTGCGGTTTTTTTATGCGGCTCTAATTTCATTCAATAAATCAGGATGCTTTTCAAGCAGCTGTAATAATTTGATTAAAGCCAGCGGCGGTTTAGTTTTACCATTTTCATAGCGTGAGAAGGCGTTGATGCCGCCACCAAAAAGTTCTGCGGCTTCTTTTTGGTCTAATGAAAGCTTTTTTCGAACAGCCGAGATGAAATTAGGATCAACAATAGAGGCATTGACCTGCTTATTGAAGCTCAACATTAAGTGCATTGTTCTGCGTGATTCGCTTGCATCCAATATTGACTCGCCGCAAGCGGAGCAAAACTCACCTTTAACGTGAGGCAACACCGTGGATTCGCCTTTGTAGGAATACGGTAAATCACGGCAGTCTTGTACTAATTCTGCATCACTGCAAACTGGACATTTCATTTCATAACTCCTTAAGTGACACGATGAGCACGTCATCGATAACCGTTAGTTTCAAATACACCACACCAACAGCCGTGTTTGATCGGTAAACATCTTGCCAAATCCGATGATTGGCATGTGTGGTCATACTTTTATAGAAATCAGCACTCGATAAATGCATAACTACATTGAGCATGCCATCAAAATCAAAACCCAGCGCGGCAGCACCTTCGCGCGCAGCCTGTGTTGTACGCACTTTATCGGTCGCTAGCAGAGCTTTAATCTGCGCAAGTTTACAATGAGGGGTCTTTTTTTCCACAAGAAAATACTAACCTAATTGGTTATATTTGGCAAGTAGGTTATTGCATGCTGTCATTAGAGCGGCATACTGATACACTTTAAAAAATGTTTAGGGAATTTGAAATGCGTTCAATAGCCATGTTTGTTGCACTTTTACTCCTCAGCCCGCTGGGCTTTGCGCAGGACAAAAATACCGCGTTGTATGCATTCTTTGAACAAGAATGGCAACGCGGGCTCAGCGACTCGCCAGAAAATGCCAGCTATAGCGGCGATACCCGCTTCAATGACCGCTGGACGGACATGAGCCTACTCGCCATTTCTGCTCGCGAAGCAGCCGATAAAACAGCACTCGCCAAGTTGCATAGCTTCATGCGCGTTGAACTATCGAAACAAGATCAGCTCAATTACGATACCTTCGAGTGGCTACTCAAACAGAATATTGCACGCCAAGCCTTCCGCGAATACCTAATGCCGATGACCCACCAGGGCGGCGTACAAACTGCTGATGGGCTCGCTGAACTGCTTGATTTTCGAACCGAGAAATCCTACCTCGATTGGCTTGCACGCTTGAACGCGTTACCAACACTCATCGATCAAACCATTACGTTAATGCGTGAGGGTGTTAAGACTGGCCGCACGCCACCGAAAGCAATCATGCAGCGCGTACCTGGCCAAATTAAAGCACAGGTCGTAAATGACCCTGAAAAAAGCGCCTTCTATGCGCCATTCAAACAATTCCCCGACAGTATCTCAGCGCAGCGCCAAGCAGAGCTGCGGCAACAGGCAAAACAAGTCATTAACGACAAAGTGGTTCCGGCGTATGCCAAGCTAGGCAGTTATTTTAATGCAGAATACTTGCCCGCCACACGCGAGGCTATCGCTGCATCCAGCCTTCCAAGCGGCAAGAACTATTATGACTTTCTGGCCCAGTATTACACCACCACCGCGCTTACCGCTGATGAAATCCATGCCATCGGCTTAAAGGAAGTGGCGCGTATTCGCACAAAAATGGAATCCGTAAAAAATGAAGCTGGCTTTAAAGGCACGCTCTCTGAATTTTTCACTTTCTTGCGTACTGACCCGCAATTCTTTTACAAAACACCAGCGGAATTATTGCAAAGCTATCAAGCGCTATCCAAGCGCATCGATCCTGAATTGGTGAAAGTATTCCATGTTCTGCCACGAATGACCTACGGCGTTCGGAAAATTCCAGACAACATCGCACCCGATACCACCACCGCATATTACCAACCGGGCGCCACCGATGGTTCGCGTGCTGGCTTTTATTATGTGAACTTGTACAAACCCGAAGTTCGGCCAAACTGGGAAATGTTGGCTCTGTCCTTGCATGAAGCAGTTCCTGGCCATCATTTTCAATTTGCCCGTGGCATGGAACTGCCGGGTCTGCCAATGTTTCGCCGCACTGCCTATTTTGTGGCGTATGGCGAAGGCTGGGGTTTATATGCCGAACAGCTGGGTTATGACATGGATTTATACAACAATCCATACGACAAATTCGGCCAGCTAACCTATGAAATGTGGCGCGCGGTGCGCCTGGTCGTCGACACCGGCATGGGTGTTGCCAGCCTCGTCGACGCCATGGACGACCTCCTCGACAAGCCGGTCACGGCGGTCGCCACACATGGCCACGGCGATCACGTCGGAGGCCACCACGAATTCGACGACGTGCTCGCCCATCAGGCGGAGGCGGACGATGTCGAGCGACCCGACCTACAGTCACTCGACATCCGCCAGGCCTGGGGCCAGGAAGGTATCGACGGCCTCACGAAGGCCGGTTACGTCGTCGACCAGCCCTACTTCGTCACCGCGCTGCCGACGGGTATGACGTTGGAGAGTTTCCGACAACGCCCGGCCAAGGTGACCCGACGAGTCGTTGAGGGCGACGCCATCGATCTCGGCGACCGCCAGTTCGAGGTGCTCCACCTTCCTGGCCACTCGCCCGGCTCGATCGGATTGTGGGAGAGCGCAACCGGAACGTTGTTCTCGGGCGACGCGATCTACGACGGCCCTCTGCTCGACGAACTCGCCGACTCGAACATCGTCGACTACTGCTCCACGATGCAACGGCTACTGGAACTTCCTGTCGAGGTCGTCCACGCCGGCCACGATCCGAGCTTCGACCGACACACCCTTCGACGTATTGCCAGCGACTACCTCCGGAGGCGGAGCTGACGTAAGTGGTGCGACCGGCGGTGCTACCTTGTCTCGTATGGGTGTGACCAAGCGATCAGTGTCCCTGGACGACAACGTGGCAAAGCGAGTGGAGGCTGCAGCCGGCGAAGACGGCATGTCGTTCTCGTCGTGACCGACTGCTGGACGACCAGACGGCAAGGAGCGCATGATCGACGGCGGACTCACCTATGACACCGGCGCGCTCATCGCAGCGGAACGCGACGACCGGCTCATGTGGGCGCTGCACCGCGCCGCCATCAGACGCGGGCTTCTCCCGACGGTCCCGTCAGGTGTGCTCGCCGAGGCATGGCGCGGAGGTCCGCAGCACTCGCTGTCGAGCTTGTTGAAGGGCTGCCGGGTCGAGGAACTCAGCGAAC
>ENA-OFCF01000001-OFCF01000001.1-metagenomes-genome-assembly--contig:-NODE-1-length-201973-cov-4.697570_pt1 | contig 201973 bp, 203 predicted proteins | sample MGYA00153387_OFCF01 | MGnify analysis MGYA00153387 | reverse complement strand
TTATGGACACAATGCGCATGCTGTGGGCGTTATGACTGATTTGATTCAGCGCTTGGAAGTGAGCAATAGGCGTATTGTGGTGTTGGCCGCGCCGGGCGATCGTCGTGATGAAGATATTCTTGAAATTACTGATGTCGTCACCAATAAATTCGATCTGTATATCTTAAAACGCGATGATGGTTTGCGTGGCCGTGATGCCGATGAAATTCCAAATATGATGGCAACGCGATTAAAAGCTAATGGCGTACCTGCTGAAAATATTCATGTGATTCCTGATGAGCAGTTAGCCATTGATGCGGCTTTGAATATGGCGGAGGCGGGCGATTTATTGTTGATATTCGGTGATGCGCTGGCGCGTTGCTGGAAGCAGATCACCAAGTTCAATCCAAGCGGCGATATGAGTCATCTTGGCGCAGTGAAAAAACAAGTAGCCGATAGCAATGCCGCGATGGCTTCTTGGATAAATCAAAATAATGATGCAAGTTTCAGCCACATGGACGGCATGACCCGCGATGAGCGCGGTATTGTGTATGCGCCGGAACAAGACGATTGAGTTGCGTGCAATTGTTTGAAGACTCTCGCCGCTTAACTGGCCCAAACGTATATTTTTCAGTATGCGGTGCGGTGCTGGAAGCGCTTGCCCAAGACGATATTAGCGCGCGTCTTGTGGTGTGGCGCGAGAATGTCTTGCAAGCTTGCGCGGTGCTGCACTGGCCCTTGCCTGAATTTCATCAGAAAACTCATTGCAAAGGTGCAACAATTGGTTTCACCGCGCCCTTGGATCAGTTGTATAGCGCAACTGAAATAAACGAATGGGCATGGCTTCGTGCGTGTTGCAACACAGATATGTTAGCGCCAGGATTTTTAGATGTGTTCAATAGGGATAATGCCTTTCAAACCTTAACGCGGCTTGCAGCGGCAGAAGCTGAGCCGGCTTTAATGGTATTTATCAGTGCAGCAGAAAAAAAACACTGGCCAGTTTTGCTTGATGAAGATCTATTGAGCATTGGTTTTGGCGCGCAAGCAAAAATTTGGCCGCGCCAAGATATTCCAACTAATGATGTGTTGAATGATAGCCAGCTAATGCACTTGCCAATTGCAATGGTAACTGGTTCAAATGGCAAAACCACCAGTGTCCGACTGTTATCGGCAATGTGCAAAGCCAGTGGCTTAGCAACGGGTCATAGCTGTACTGATGGCTTGTTCTTTAATGGCGAATTGGTGGAAGCCGATGATTACTCGGGCCCTGCAGGTGCGCGCGCCACCTTGCGGCACCCAAAAGTGCAAACTGCAATATTGGAAACAGCACGTGGTGGTTTGCTACGCCGTGGCCTAGCGTGCAACGCAGCCGATGTAGCGATGGTGACTAATATTAGCGAAGACCATTTCGGCGAATACGGTGTATTTAGCTTGGATGATTTAGCGCAAGTGAAATTAAGTATTGCCAAAGGATTGCGCAAAGGCGGTACGCTAATCTTGAACGCGGCCGACCCAATGTTGGTGAAACATGGCCAAGATAAAGCCGAGCACCTTGCGTGGTTTTGTGTTGATTGGGATAATGCCACTTTACAAAATGCATTGGCAAATGCTCAAGCTGTTTGCGCCGTAAGTGACGGGCAATTGTGTTTACACGCAAATGGCGAGCGCTACGATTTAGGCGCAATAACCAACATGCCAATTAGCTACCAAGGCTTGGCAACCTACAATATTGAAAATATGGCCGGTGCCTCGCTCACTGCGTTTTTGTTGGGTGTGTCGGTAGAGATTATTGCGCAAACTCTGCAGTCGTTCGGCAATAACCGTCAGGATAATCCGGGCCGCCTGCAGTCTTGGCAGTTTGCCAATATGCGTGTGCTAATGGACTACGCTCATAATCCTGATGGCATGCAGGGCTTTTTGCGTATTGCCAGCGCTTTTAATCAGAGTGGCCGGCTTGCCGTGCTGCTCGGGCAGGCTGGTAATCGTGAAGATGCCGATATTTGTAAGTTGGCTGATGCAGTGGCTGAATTTACGCCCAATTTAGTGGTGTTAAAAGATATGGCCGGCTATGAACGTGGCCGCCAACCCGGCGAGGTGCCCGCTATTTTGCAGCAGCAATTGTTAAAGTCTGGTATGCACGATGAGCAATTGCGTATATGTTTGGACGAAGTAGCGGCTGTACGTTCGATTTTAGAATGGGCACAAGCCGGCGATGTGTTGGCCTTGCCAGTGCATGGTTTGCTTGAACGTGAAGCCGTTCAGGCCTTGCTAGATGCTATGCAGGCACAGGATTGGCGCCCAGGGCAAACGCTTCCCGCTATCGTCACTAGCCTTGAAGCAATTGAATAAACACCTGCAGCACTAAATTCGCTAAAATATAGATGATTTCAGCAAGGTTATTTTATGACATGCCGCACCCGTTTTGCTCCTAGCCCCACCGGATTTTTGCATATTGGCGGTGCGCGTACCGCCTTATATTGCTACTTGGAAGCACGCCAGCGCGGCGGCAAGTTCGTGCTTCGTATTGAAGATACCGATCGTGAGCGCTCAACCCAAGCGGCGGTGGATGCTATTTTGCATGCAATGGAATGGCTTGGCTTGGAATACGATGAAGGCCCAATCTACCAAACAGATCGTTTGCACCGCTACAAAGAAGTGGCAGAGCGCTTAATTGCTGAGGGCCACGCTTACTATGCCTATGAGAGCAAAGACGAGCTGGAAGCGATGCGCAATGAAGCGATGGCTAAGCTCGAAAAACCGCGTTACAACGGAATATACCGCGATGCTAATGCGCCATTTCGCGATGACCCAAACCGCGTTATCCGCTTTAAGAATCCTCTCGAGAACGTGGTGGCTTGGGACGATAAAATTAAAGGCCGTATTGAGTTTAGCAATTCCGAGCTCGACGATTTAGTGATTTACCGCTCTGATGGTTACGCGACCTACAATTTTGCAGTGGTGGTTGATGATTTAGATATGAACATTAGCGATGTAATTCGTGGTGATGATCATGTTAACAACACGCCTAGGCAGATTAATATTTACAAAGCTTTGGGTGATTTTCTGCCGCATTTCTCGCATATGCCAATGATTCTTGACCCTGAAGGCGCCAAGCTTTCTAAGCGGCACGGCGCGGCGAATGTGATGCAATACCGCGAAGACGGCTACTTGCCGCACGCCTTGCTGAATTATTTGGTTCGTTTGGGTTGGTCGCATGGCGATCAGGAAATTTTCAGCAAAACCGAAATGTTTGAACTATTCAAAATTGAAGACGTTAACTCAAAAGCATCGCGGTTGGATCCCGCAAAACTTAATTGGATCAATCAGCATTATTTGAAAACCGATGCGCCAGAAGATGTTGCGGTGCATTTGCGCTGGCATTTATTGCAAGCGGGCTATAACGGAGACAATGGCCCGAACCCGGCCGAGGTAGTTGTTGCCTTGCGTGACCGCGTGCATACCTTGAAAGAAATGACCGAAAAAGCCAAAGTTTGGTATCAGCCGCTAAGCGATGCGGACTTTGATGCGGCTGCCGTGGCAAAACAGTTATCGGAATCGGTGCGTGCGCCATTTGAATTATTTATTGGCAAATTAAGTGCATTAAGTGAATGGACATTGGCCGGCGTGCACCAAGCTTTCGCCGATACCTTAGCCGAATTGAATCTGAGTATGGGCAAAGTTGGCCCGGCGGTGCGTGTGGCTATTACCGGCACGGCAGTTTCGCCATCCATTGATCATACTGTGTACTTGTGCGGCCAAGCGCAAGCACTCTCGCGGTTACGTGCGGCTTTGGAAAAATTAAACGGATGAGCAAGCATGCACCCGATTGCACCCATCCGCATCATCATGTGCATGATGCGCAGGCATATGTTGATGCGGTTAAGCAACTCTGTGTGCAGAAAAAATTACGTTTAACGCCAATTCGTGCGCAAGTTCTGGGCTTAATTGCTGCCCACGAAAAGCCTATCAAAGCCTATGATTTGCTGGAGAAAATGAAAGCGGAGGTTGGTGCCAACGCGCCACCCACTGTGTATCGGGCCTTAGATTTTTTGCTCGAGCATGGCTTCATTCATAAGCTGGCTTCTATCAATGCTTTTTTAGCCTGCCATCACCCGAGTATTGAACATTCGGTGCCATTTTTAATTTGTGATGGCTGCCAAAGCGCGATTGAATTGGAAGATGAAAGCATTGCTGATGATTTAAAGCGAAAAGCCAATGCGTTAGGCTTTACAACACGCGCCCAAATATTAGAAGTGCATGGCTTATGCCAAGCGTGCTCAGCAAAAATTCACACATAAAAAACGCCGATTAAATCGGCGTTTTTTATCATTCATTAAATAATCAAGTAAGTAGTTTAATGCTGAATGGGTAGCTGTATGGCAAGCCATCAAACCCAGCGCTGGCTGCCTTAATGGTGCAGTATAGCCAAACAACGGCGAGAACCACAGCTAATGGAATCACAATAATTAAGCCCAAGCCGAGTGTCATCAGCGCGAAAAATAAAGCAATTGCGCTGTATAAAAACATACTGAAGTTAAAATTGAATGCTTCCGCGGCATGCGCGCGAATAAATGGAGAGTCATCTTTCTTCGCAATCCAGACAATAAAAGCGGCAACCATACCGCCAATGCCAGCAGACCAAGATGTGAATAGTGCGGTGAGAAATGCCGCAACATGCACGCCGCCGGCCCATTTGTTGTTGTTGCTATTGCTCGGTGTTTCATCGTTCATGACGAACTCCTTTTGTTGATGAATATCGCTTAATTAAAAGAATACTCTGGCTTGTGCCGGAAAGCAAAATGCCGAAAGTCATTGGCTGCGATAGTCGTGTAGTAATTCGGCTTGCGATAACACATCGCGCTCATGGCTTTCTTCGCGCCATGGCTCGCGCAAAGCAGCGGCATACCACTGTTGCATACCGGCAAGCGCCAGAATGCGCTGGCAATATGCCAATGCCGATTCGCTTAAGGGCAGATTGTATGATTGAACGCGGAAAACCACGGGTGCGTAATAAGCATCCACACCGGTGAACTGCTCGCCAGCTAAAAATGGGCCACCAAAGCGGGCAAGACCATCATTCCATAATTCATCTAAGCGTTGTATATCGTTCAGAAGGCTTTCTGGCATGGCGTGCAAACGCAAGCGTAACCCGCAGTTCATCGAGCAATGGTTTCGCAGCGAGCTAAATCCGGAATGCATTTCAGCGCTGGCAGAGCGCGCCCAAGCGCGTGCTTGCGGATTTTGTGGCCAAACATTTGGATATTCTTCCGCCACATATTCCATAATTGCCAAGGAATCCCAAACCACAGTTTCGGCATTATGCAGGCAAGGCACTTTGGCGCTGGGGGCAAAGGTTTTGAAGTTGGCGTGGTTACTTTCTTGGAATGGAATCAGTTTTTCGGTGAATGGAATATTTAGCTCAGTCATCAACAGCCATGGCCGCAGCGACCACGACGAATAATTTTTATTGGCGATAAATAATGTATAGGCTGGCATTTATGAGTCCTGTTCAAGTTCGGATTTTGCCCCGCGTGCAAAACGCGATAAGGCAAGGCTATTGGCCAGCAAAGTACCGATGACCAGTGCTGCGCCGGTTATAACCATGCTGGTGATAGTGCTTATACCCGCTAAGTTATCTTGTTCCATCAAGGCGTGCAGGCCTTTAAAACCGACACTGCCGGGTACTAAGGTGATTAAGCCAGGTATTTGCACCAATATTCCTGGTTCGCCGCTAATACGTTGATACAAATGGCCTGCTATGGCCACGCTGAACGCGCCAGTAAATGCGCCAGCCACTGGCCCAAGCCAAGCGGCTGTGCTTGAGGTTACTGCAAACGCCAACAGGCAAGCACCCACCATCACGTGAATGGATCTTAGCGGTGCTTGCAGATACACCATTAGCGTTACGCCTAGCAATGCGATGCATGGCCAAACTGCCCATTCAGGAAGTTTATCTAAGTGGCTGAGTGTTTGGTATGGAATCCACTCACTGCCGATTTTTTTGCCGATAGCAACGCCTGCACCCATCATCAGCATAAGGATAAATGCGCCGGCTAAGCGACCAGTGCCTGCCAATAAATTGCCGGTCGCTAATTCAATCATTGCGATGGTGATAGTGAAGCCAGGCAACAACAACACAATGCCAGCTAAAATCACCACGAAATGTGAGGTGAGCGGAATAAACACACTGATAGCATACGTTGCGATGGCCGCTAATGCGCAAAGCAGAACCGGCAAAACCGGAGCAAGCCCGCGGCGTGTTGATAAAAGCACCGATGCCAACACAAATAATAATCCAACCAAGCCAGCCACTAGCATTTCAGGCAGTGCGCCGCCTAAAAGTAACGCGATAGATGCCGACAAAAAAAAGCCGCTCAACACCATTTGCCACGCTTTCCATGGCGAGGCAATGTGCAAAATTTCAGTGAGTTGGTTTTCTGCCTGCTCAAGTTGTTGTATGCGATGAAGTTTGCGAACCATATCTTTTAAGGCAATCAGACGCACCATGTTGTAGTCGTAAGCGGGCAGCCGAACTAGCTTCGATTGCTGGCCACTATTTGCGGTTTCAAGCGTGATGGTAAGCATGGTGGGCAGGGCGTAGCAGTGTGCTTCAAAGCCAAAACGGGTGCCAAGCTGATGCACGTAGCGCTCAAGATCATGCGAATTAGCGCCACTGATATGCATGGCTTTCGCCAGTGTGCTTAAGAAGGTAATTAGCCGTTGTTCCATACGCGTATTGTCGCATAATGCAAAAGTAAAAACCCCGTATAAGCGGGGGTTACTAGGAACAATGGGTGTTAATTAAAAGAAAACGCGAATACCCGCACTGATGTTTCTGCCAAGCAATGGCACTAAATCTTTTATTGCCGAAGTTGCTGCATAGGCTTCTTGATTGGTCAGATTACTGCCTTGCAAAAACGCTTCCCAGGTGCTGCTCTCGCCATTGTGAAATTGGTAATTGAGGTTAGCGTTGAGTAAGCTGTAGCTATCGGTTGGTGTTTCATAGCTGGCAATATTTTTTTGCGCATTGGAATGAATGAATAATAATCCGCCACTCCAGTTTGAAACACTCCAAGACCATTCAGCACCCACACGGCTGCTAGGAATGCGTGGCAAATAATCGCCATTGTTTAGTTTCGCTTGCACGCCATCAACGAACACGCGCAAATCATTGCGATAATCTTGGTTACCAAACTTAACCGTCAGTTCTGCTTCATAGCCTTTAAAGGTGGCGTCGTTCTGCGCCCATTGGCGGATTGGCAGTAAATCACCATTGTCATCAAACAATAAACCGGTATCTCTTAGATAAATAAAGTTATCGTATTTGTTTTGATACACGGATGCTTTAGCTTCATAACGTTCACCGTGAATATGCATGCCGAGCTCAATTTGATTGGCTTTTTCCTTGGAAAAGTTTGGATTGCCAATTTCATACGCGGCTGTGGCTGCGTGTAAGCCATCGGAAAATAATTCTTCTTCCACTGGCGAGCGTTCGGCATGATCTAGATTCAAGGTCACGTCAAATAGGCTATTTACGGCATAGCGTGAAGCGGCCGAGACACTAAATAAACTGAAATCACGCTGATTAAATCCATTGGCTTCTAATGTATTGTTATCAAAGCGTGCGCCCAATTCGGTTTTGAATTTCTCATGATCAAATTGTTCGATGATAAATATACCGTAGCCACTGCTTTGGGTGGATGGAATAAACGCTTCAGCACCAATGGCTTCAAATTGTTTTTTCTGTGCCTGAACACCGAACACACCTTTATGGCTTGCGTTTGCGCTGTGCACCGCTTCGGCACGGAATTGATCAGCTTTACTGAAAAATTGTGTACCAATTTCATCGCCTTCAAATTCGGTATGTTGATAATCGGTGTGCGAATAGGCTAGCTTAATCACATCAATGCCATCAAAAGGCTTGTTAATCCCAAGCTTGCTGTCGAAGCGCGTTTGCTGCATGTTTAATGTAACGCCTGGATCAACACCATTCCCGGGTTCGGCTGGATTGCCGTATTCGTTCAAATACCGAGATATTGATGCGCCTGCATAGCCCCAGTCTGAAAATACTGATGCACCTAAAGCGCCTGTTTTGGTTTGCACGGCACTGTTGGCAATGTCAGCATTTGGTCCGGGAGCGTCACCATTATTGCGATACACACCATCGAAATGCAGCGCATAATTTTCAGCGCCCCAATCGCTTCTTAGCATTTGGGTATAACCGCTACTGCCATTGTCGTAGCGGGATTCAGCGCGGCCACTTAAACCAATGTTTTCTTTACTGGTCACAATTCGGCCATCTGAAGCATTAACAATACCGGCAATTGCGCCACTGCCATACAGTAAATTGGTTGGGCCTTTAATCACTTCAATTTGGTCGGCTAAAAAAGGCTCGATGCTAACGGCATGATCTTGGCTAACGTTTGAAACATCATCGCTACTCATACCATTAGCCAATATGGCTACTCGTGCACCATCTTGGCCGCGAATAACTGGGCGACCCACACCTGGCCCGAAGAAACTGGTGGTAACACCGGGAATACTTGATACCGTTTCACCCAAGGTATTGCTTTTTTTCGCATCCAATTCCGCGCCTGCCAACACACTTGCCGGCTGCACAATACCTTCAACGTCATTTCCGAGCGGGTCTGCGGTGACCGTTACTTTGTCTAAAATTTTCTTGTTGTCGTCAGTCGTGCTTTGCGCGAATGCAGCGTGCGAAAGGCTGAGCCCGATGGCGAGCGAAAGTAGGCTTAGTCGATTTATATTCATGCAGGGTGATACTCCAAAAGCGATTATTTAACGTTATAATATAACTATATTTATTAATGTTACAATATAACTTAACTGCAACGCAAGTGGTATGATGAGCCTATGAAATCTTTCCTCGACAAATTTGGTACCACAAGCTCCATTGTCTGTGCTTTGCACTGCGCCTTGCTGCCAATCGTAATTTCCATATTGCCAGCTTTGGGCTTAGGATTCATGGCATGGAGTGGCTTTGAGTGGGCTTTTGTCATTTTTGCCAGCTTATTGGGCTTATTGAGCCTTTGGATTGGTTATCAGCGGCATCGCGTATACAGAGCTTTGTTGTTCCTGATTCCCGGCTTATTATTGGTCTGGATGGGTGTGCTGGTGCCAGAAATCCATCATGCTGTGTTGCCACACGCGGTAGTGATGAGTGTGGGCGGCACCCTGATTGCGGTAGCGCATCTGATTAATTTGCGTTTGAACCACAGCCATGTGCACGACGCTAGTTGCCGTCATGCGCATTAAACGCTTGGTGTAATGCAGCGCAGATGCTACTATAGTCAGCAATTATTGAATAAGGATTCACACCATGGGTAGAGGCGATCGTAAAACAGCTAAAGGCAAGCGCAACATTTCTAGCTATGGCAATGTCCGTACTAACACCGCTAAGAAAGAAGCTGTTGTTGTAGCTGTTAAAAAAGAAGCGGCTAAGAAAGTAGCTCCTGCTAAAAAAGCACCAGCCAAAAAAGCTGCGCCAAAAGCCTAATTCTGCATAACGTATGCAAAAAAAATGATCCGTAAGGGTCATTTTTTATGGGTAAGCATGTAGGGTGGGTTGTAAGGTGGGTTATAACCCACCCTACAGAGATACGATAAGTTGTTGTAATAAATTGCCACCCAGCCAATAACATAACTCCGACGGATGTTGGATATTCCATAGCGCAAAATCCGCGCGTTGACCAATGGCTAAAGTACCTCTGTCGTTCAATCCAAGTGCTTTTGCGGCGTGCACCGTTGCGCCGTGCAGTGCTTGCTCGGGAGTTAGTTTGAAATGCGTGCAAGCAAGCGCCATCGCTAACCGAACTGACAGCAACGGAGCAGTGCCAGGGTTGCAATCGCTGGCAATGGCCATGGCCACGCCGTGTTGTTCGAACGAAGCTATGGGCGGCAGTTTAGTTTCGCGTAACACATGGAATGCACCTGGCAATAACACCGCCACCGTGCCGTGTTCGGCCATTTTCAAAACCGATGCTTCACTGCTGTATTCCACATGGTCAGCCGATAAGCCGGAAAATTCGGCGGTTAATCCTGCACCCGATAAATCACTGAGCTGATCGGCATGGCATTTCACTGGCAAGCCGCAGTCACGCGCGGCTTCAAACACCCGCCGCGTTTGCGTGGCAGAAAAACCAATACCCTCGCAGAACACATCCACGGCATCAATCAATTTCTCATTATGTAAAATCGGCATCCACTCGCAGACCGCAGTAATGTACTCATCGGCGCGCCCAACAAATTCCGGCGGCAGTGCATGCGCGGCAAGATAAGTGGTTTTAACCGTAATACCGGTGTGTTCGGCTAAGCGTTTAGCAACCCGCAGCATTTTTCGTTCATTGGCTAAATCCAAACCGTAGCCGGATTTAATTTCCACACACGCCACACCATCGGCGATTAAGGCTTCAAGGCGCGGCAGGCTTTGCGCAAATAATTCATCTTCACTGGCAGCGCGGGTTTGCCGCACACTTGATAAAATTCCACCGCCAGCTTTGGCAATATCGGTATAGCTCACGCCGCGTAAGCGTTGTTCGAATTCTTCGGATCGGTTGCCAGCGAATACCAAATGTGTATGGCAGTCAATCAATGCAGGCGTCAGCCATGCACCTTTGGCATCGATAAGCTGTTCGGCGCTTTCCAGCCATTGCTCGCCCGAATCGTTTTCATCACCAATATAAATAATTTTTCCATCACGCCAGGCAATGCAGGAATTGCGGATAATGCCGTAGTTTGGGCCATTAAGCGTGGCAAGATTTGCATTGATCATAAGGCCATGTTTGGCGCGAAGTAGGGTGCTCATTTCACTACACCCAGAGCAAAAAAATGCGCATAATCCAAGCCAAACTCTTGCATAATTGCTTGTGAATGCTCGGCTAAATGCGGCGGCGTTTGTGTGTATTGCACTGGTGAATCGCTTAGCTTTAATGGGCTGGCAATCATCGGAATGCCATCAAGGCTGACCACATTGCCATTACTTTTAGCCAGCTCGCTATGCAAAGCTTGTTTCACTGTATTGATGGGTGCGCATGGAATGCCTTTGCGTTCGAACTCAGCCAACCAATACGCCACTGGTTGTGTGCTAAAAATACTTTGCAGATTATCGGTGACTGCTTTGCGGTTTAGCACGCGCGCTGCATTGCTAGAAAAATGCGCATCGCTGATCCACTCGGAATGGCCAAGGCTTTGGCATAAAGCCTGCCAAAGTTTTTCATTGCCAACCGTTAGTACAAACGATTGATCGGCAGCGCGGAAAGCTTGATACGGCACTATGCTGGCGTGTTCGTTGCCATAGCGCGAGGCATCGTTATTGGTGAACAGCACACTGGCGCCAATGTTTGCTAGCCATGCCAATTGGGTGTCGAATAATGAAATGCTCACCTGCTGGCCGTGGCCGGTTTGATGGCGCTGCAGCAAGGCCGCCAAAATGGCAATGCTGGCATTATGCCCAGCAGCTAAATCCACCACGGCAACTGCCACTTTGTTTGGCTCGCCATCGCGTGCGCCAGTAATTGACATCAAACCGCCTTCGGCTTGAATCGCGTAGTCGTAGCCAGCGCGTTGTGCATCTGGGCCGGTTCGGCCATAGCCAGAAATTGAACAGTAAATTAGCTTCGGGTTAATCGCTCGCATGGCCGCATAGCCTACGCCTAATCGTTCAGCGGTGCCAGTGCGGAAATTTTCAATCAGCACATCGGCTTCAAGCACTAAGGCGCGCATCAGCTCTGCGCTTTCGGGTTTATGCAGATCAATACAGATTGAGCGCTTGTTTCGGTTAGCGCAGGAAAAATACGCAGATATCTCACCAATGAATGGTGGCCCCATGCCGCGTGTGTCGTCGCCTTCGAAGGATTCAATCTTGATTACCTCGGCGCCCAAGTCGGCCAGCATCATGCCGCACCACGGCCCGGCTAAAACGCGTGATAAATCCAGTACTTTAATCCCAGTTAGTGCCGACATAATTTCTCGCTTACAATACTTCAATGGATAAACTCATTTTACCCGCAATTGCCAACACCCACAGCCATGCCTTTCAACGCGCGATGGCCGGCCTGACTGAACTCCGCAGCGCTGAACAAGATAGCTTCTGGACCTGGCGTGAATTGATGTACCGGTTTTCCAGCAAAATCACCCCAGAGCAATTGCATGCCATTGCCGCGCAAGTGTATGGCGAGATGCTTGAAGCGGGGTTTACACACGTATGCGAATTTCATTATCTGCATCATCAAGCCGATGGCACGCCTTATGCAAATCCAGCGGAAATGTCGCAGGCCATTATTCGCGCCGCCGAAGATGCCGGTATTGGTTTAACACTTTTGCCTGTGTTGTATCAAACCGGTGGCTTTGATGGCAGGCCTTTGAACGATATGCAAAAACGTTTTGCACATAGCACTGATGATTTTTTAAAGCTAATTGAAACCTTACAAAAACAAGAAAGCTACTTGCTGAAAATTGGTGTTGCACTGCATAGCTTGCGCGCCGTGCCAGAACATACCTTAAGCGAACTGCTGCCGATTCTTGCCAAGAAAAAACTGCCCGTGCATATTCATATTTCAGAGCAGATGGCTGAAGTGAATGAGTGCTTGGAAATTCGTGGCGCTCGGCCTGTGCAGTGGCTTCTAGATAATGCCGATGTGAATGAGCAATGGTGTTTAGTGCATGCTACGCATATCGATAATAAAGAATGCAAGGCTTTGGCAAAATCGAAAGCGGTGGTATCCATTTGCACCAGCACCGAAGCAAATTTGGGCGATGGATTTTTCCCATTTAAAGAGTATTTAAAAAATAAAGGTCGTTGGTCGGTTGGCACCGATTCCAATGTATCATTGTCACTGGTTGAAGAATTACGCTGGCTTGAATATGGCCAGCGTTTGAAACATCAGCAACGCAATATCGCCGTATCCAAGCAACAACAAAACGTTGGTGCAGAATTGCTACAAGGCGCAGCAGTGGGTGGTTGGCAAGCCAGTGGTGTTGAAGTGCGCGATGATGAAATAGAGCTGGATGCCCAAGCTCCTGCTTTGTATCACAGCACGCCGGAAAACCTTGCAGATCGATTTATTTTTGCCGGTAATCGGCCACTGGTGCGTTCGGTAAAATCGCTTGGTTTAGTGCGAGTGCAAGATGGCCAGCATGTATTCCGTCGGCCGTTTGAAGCGGCCTATAAATTGGCGTTGGGGCAGCTTTTAGATAATGCGTGAAAATCTTTACCACAAAGTTATTGAGCTAATGCGATGATTACGCGCTTGCCACGTTGGGTGGTTTTTTATGCGTGGATATTGGCGTTTATGGCTGGCATCATTAATGTGGTGGGCTTCATGAGTTTTGAGCATCAAGCCATCACGCATTTAACCGGCACTACCTCAATGTTGAGTGCGGCCATTGTCGATACGAATCTGTCATTGGCATTGCACTTGCTATGTATTATTGGTTCGTTTTTTTTAGGCGCGGTGGTTAGCGGTATGATTATCCGCGATAGTACCTTGAAGCTCGGCTTGCGCTACGGCGTGGCATTGTTAATTGAATCGGCGGCCTTGGTATTGGCAGTGTATTTTCTTAAGCAACAATCACCCATCGGCATCTATCTGGCCGGTGCAGCCTGCGGCTTGCAGAATGCCATGGCATCAACCTTTAGTGGCACTGTTATCCGCACTTCGCACGTGACAGGCATGTTCACCGATTTAGGTATTTTTCTTGGCCATTATATGCGCGGTGTGGCTATTGAGCGTCGCCGGCTTGTATTGAGTTTAGTGGTAATTTCTGGCTTTTTTAGTGGCGGCATTTCAGGTGCATTGGGTTTTGCTGTTTGGCATTTTTCGGTACTGTATATTCCTGCGCTACTCGCTTTTGCATTAGCCTTGGTTTATGGGTATTATCGACGCAATAATCCAGCCATTTCTTGAACAAACAGAACACAAAGAAGACTTAGAGCGTTCTGGCGGTTCACTGGTTCCTTATAACGCACCTGCTATACCCGCAGGCGCATGGAACTGATGTAAGCCATAGCAACAAACAAGTATTTTCTTTTAATAAATGCTGCGTGATTTTTGCATTGCCTAAATTGAGTAAAAAATGAATAAAAACCATGCGCTGGCGTTTTGTGCTATCTGCTTTTTCTCGCAAAATACTCAGGCGATGAGTGACAGTGAGCTTAAAGCCATTGTTGAAAAACGTGTGCTTGGCGATCGCACAGGCGCCTGTGTTGCTGTCGCGGTTGTAGAAAAAACCGTGGCTCGTGCCTATGTGTGTGCTGACCCGAAGCAGTTGCCGCGCATTTCAGCGCAGTCGGCGTTCGAAATTGGTTCAGTGACTAAAACCATGACCTCGGCTTTATTAGCCGATTTAATTTTGCAGGGCAAAGCTGCGCTAGATGATCCGTTGACAAGCTATCTGCCGGCAGGAACAGTTGTGCCAATCTTTGAAGGCAAACCTATTTTGTTGAAGCATCTTGTTACACACACATCGGGTTTGCCGGTAGTGCCTGATTTCAGCACAGCCAAAAGCATGGACAATCCGTATGCGGAGGTTGACGAAGCTTCACTGTTAAAAACTTTAGCGAGTGCAAAATTATCGCGTGCGCCGGGTGCGCATTACGAGTATTCGAATTACACCATGATGTTGCTCACGACACTGATTACAAAACGCGCTGGTGTGGATTTTGAAACTTTATTGCAAACGCGTTTGTTTGCCCCAGTTGGCATGCCAAACAGCTACATCAATCAAAAACCTAAAACGGTGTTAGCCGCGCAAGGGCACACACCGAATCATCAACCAACATCAGCGTGGAATTTCAACACCAATGCCGCAGGGGTGGGTGGTGTGCGCGCTAGCTTAGACGACATGGTGGCGTATGTGAGTGCGCAATTGGGCTTAACGCAATCGGCGATTACCCCAGCATTAAAGCTGACTCAGCAGGAAATAAAGCTTGAAGCCAATACCAAAATGGCTATGAACTGGAGTTTGGCGCCGCTTGATAATCGTTTGGTACATATTCATGAAGGCGGCACCGGCGGCTTCTCGTCGTTTGTGGCGTTTGATTTGCACACACAGCGCGGCGTAGTAGTCTTAAGCGATACCGCGATGACTAGCGTTGGCGGCTTAAGCAGTGTCGGCAATCACTTGCTTGATGCACGGTTGCCACTTGGTAAGCCGCATAAAACTGCTACGCCCAGCGCAGAATTATTACGCGCTATTATCGGCAAATACGAATTTAGCCCGGGCATGCAAATGACGCTGACTGAAAATGCCGGGCGATTGTTTGTGCAGGCCACCGGTCAGCAAGCGTTTGAAATGGGCTATGACGACAATGGCGATTTTTATCCGTTAGCTTTTGATGCCGTGCTACGCACCAAGCCGCGCATCGATGGCGGCTATTTGCTAGTTTTCATGCAAGGTGGCGGCGCAGTGCCATTGCGTAAAATTGAAATTGGCGTGCTGGCGAAACCGGTTGTTGCAAGCCTAAGCGCGGAGCAATTAGCCGAGTATTCGGGCATGTATCCACTGATGCCTAATTTTGCGCTGAAAGTCTTTGCTGAAAATGGCCAGTTGATGGCACAAGCCTCTGGACAAGGCGCCTTCGCCTTGGATTCGGCTGGCAAAGATGTTTTCAGCGCATCGCCATTCGGTATTGAAATACGCTTCACGCGCGGTGAAGACGGCAAAATCACTGGCTTGCGTTTGTTGCAAGGTGGCAATGAAATGAAAGGCAGCAAACAGCCTAGCCTGTGAAGAACGGATTGTAAGAAGCGCTTATACTAGTGGGCAGCCCATTGGAGCCCATTATGCCCAACTCTCGTTTTGATGCCTCGCGCGAAATACGCGCTCCGCGTGGCACCGCGCTGAACTGCAAATCTTGGCTGACTGAAGCCGCTTTTCGGATGATTCAAAATAATTTGGATACCGAAGTAGCTGAAGACCCAAAAAGTTTGGTGGTGTATGGCGGCATTGGCCGCGCCGCCCGCGATTGGCAATGCTATGACAAAATCCTAGAAACCCTGAAAGAATTAAACGACGACGAAACCTTGCTGATTCAAAGCGGCAAACCGGTGGGTGTATTTCCTTCGCACCCTGATGCACCGCGTGTGTTGTTGGCTAATTCGAATTTAGTGCCGCATTGGGCAAACTGGGAGCACTTCAACGCGCTCGATAAAAAAGGCCTGATGATGTATGGCCAGATGACCGCCGGTTCGTGGATTTACATCGGCTCGCAAGGCATTGTGCAGGGCACCTATGAAACCTTTGTGGAGATGGGCCGCCAGCACTACCAAGGCGATTTAACCGGCAAATGGATTCTGACTGCAGGCTTAGGCGGCATGGGTGGTGCGCAGCCATTAGCGGCCAGCATGGCCGGTGCTTGTTCGCTAAATATTGAATGCCAGCAATCGCGCATTGATATGCGCATCAAAACCCGTTACGTGGATGAGCAAGCCGATGATTTAGACGACGCCCTAGCGCGCATCGAAAAATATTGCGCAGAAGGGAAAGCAGTATCGATTGCGTTGCTTGGCAATGCTGCTGAAATTTTGCCTGAGCTCGTCCGCCGTGGTGTGCGCCCGGATGCCGTAACCGACCAAACCTCGGCACACGATCCACTGCACGGCTACTTGCCGATGGGCTGGACGTGGGAGCGTTATGTTGACGAACAAAGCCACAACGCCGCCAAAGTAGTAGAAGCCGCAAAGCACTCCATGCGCGTGCATGTGGAAGCCATGCTGCATTTTCAGAACATGGGCATTCCGGTATTCGATTACGGCAACAACATCCGCCAAATGGCGCTGGAAGTGGGCTGCACCGACGCCTTCGATTTCCCCGGTTTTGTGCCAGCCTATGTTCGCCCGCTTTTTTGCCGCGGCATTGGCCCGTTCCGTTGGGTGGCACTTTCGGGCGATGCAGAAGACATTGCCAAAACCGATGCCAAAGTGAAAGAACTGATGCCGAACGATTTGCACCTGCACCGTTGGCTAGACATGGCCGCTGAACGTATTGCATTCCAAGGCCTGCCGGCGCGCATTTGTTGGGTTGGTTTGGGCGACCGCCATCGTTTGGCATTAGCGTTTAATGAAATGGTGAAAAGTGGCGAACTGAGCGCACCAATTGTGATTGGTCGCGATCATTTGGATTCCGGCTCAGTGGCTTCACCGAATCGCGAAACCGAATCCATGCTCGACGGTTCGGATGCGGTGTCCGATTGGCCGCTGCTGAATGCCATGCTGAATGTGGCTGGCGGCGCAACTTGGGTTTCCTTGCATCACGGTGGCGGAGTGGGCATGGGCTTTTCGCAGCATTCCGGCGTGGTCATCGTGGCCGATGGCACCGATGCTGCTGCTAAGCGCCTGAATCGGGTATTGTGGAATGACCCGGGCACTGGCGTTATGCGCCATGCCGATGCAGGCTATGAAATTGCTATTGAGTGCGCGAAAGAAAAGGGTTTGAATTTGCCGATGGTTAAGGAATAACTAAGTGCTAAAAAAAATTGGTGAGCCATACATATCTAGCTTAGCCCCTTGGGAGAATGACCCATTAGAGCGGCATAATGAAGGTCAATTATTAACAAGACTAATTTCAGGATTATCTGGCCCGTATGTAATAGCTGTTAAAGGTGATTGGGGCGCAGGAAAAAGTGTTTTTCTGGAACGCGTATCAAAACAGTTGGAATTGGATTCAATACCAGTAGTTACTGTTAACGCGTGGAAGACAGACTATCTTGAAGATCCTTTAGTGGCATTTGTTTCTGCTATAGAAAGCAGGCTTGATTTAATCAGTAAGATTAGAGCTCATAAAGATAAAATAATTACCGGTATTGTAAATGCTAGCGCAACCTTGATTTCGACTTTGCCGACCATGATGCTTGATCTGGCTGCGCCTGGAGCAGGTGCGGCAACTGCAGTTGCTGGAAATATAGTGTCAGTTACTGGAAAGCAATTGCTAGAGTTTGATAAAAGTAAGAAAACAGCTGAAGTTAATTTAAAGAAACAGCTCGAAAAGACTAGGGACATATTAAGCCCTCAAAAACAAAAGATTGTATTTGTAATAGATGAGCTTGATAGGTGTAGGCCTGACTACGCAATCAAGGTGCTAGAACGTATTAAGCATTATTATGATGTTGAAGGAATAGTATTTGTAATTGCTACAGATGGTGAAAATCTTCCCAATGCAGTAGCTAGCCTGTATGGTCCCGAAATCAAAGGAGAGAAGTATTTAAGGAAGTTTTTTGACTTCGAATTCAATTTATCGAAGCCAAGTACTGATTCATTTTTTGATATTTTAAAAGAGCAGTTTGATTTCGATAATTTAATCAATTCGTCTGCTGTAACAAAGTCTGATCTTAAAAAAGCTCATGACAATATTAATTATCAACCATATTCTCAAATTGTAGATTCTCGCAATAGAAGTCTTGATGCTTTTGAAGTTGCTATTGCATTTCCAATATGCGCTAATTTTTTTAAATTATCTCTTCGGGATCAGGCGCAAGCGTTTACAGTTATATATGCATTATTAGTTTCAGTAAATCCCAAAGTCATTATTTTTCCAAAAGCAATTGTTTATGCTGTATGTTTACGTTTTTCTGCGCCAGAATTATTTGATAAGCTTAAGAATGGGGTGGATGATTTTAATGCAATACGTGACCATGCTTCAAAACATTTAACATCTAGTGAGCATGCCTATTTTAATAATAGTAGTATTTCTAGAGAGATTTCGTTATTCGGAAAGCTGATTGCAACTGGAGATGTTTCGCAGGTTTTAATGAGATTTAGAAGTGATGAAATGGCAGGCTCTGCTTCTAATTTGGACGTTCATCAGCGGTTAGTAGGTAGATTAAGCGGCATTAGTGATTCTAGTAAATTAAATGAGAGTTTTTTGGCAACATTAAATTTCTCGAATTCATTTTTTTAATGATAAATTTAAGCAAAAGCAAAGAAAGCGAAGGTCATTAACATTTGTATAAATATCAAATCATTTTTCGTATAACAGGCAATTAATTGATAACCAATGCCAAACGTAACATCAATTGAAAATCCACCTGCATTCCGCGAGAATTACCGCGCCACGGAGATTCCAAGTGGCTATTCCGGCTGGCGCCATTTCGCCATCACCAATGCTCTAGTTCTGATTTCGGTTGCTGCATGCGTATGGCAGCTCAACGATGTGCAACTGTGGGAGTGGTTGTTAGTTCCGCTAATTGCTTTGTATGCCAACCTTGCCGAATACTTCGGCCACCGTTTCGTGATGCACCGCCCGCGCCGCGGTTTAGGGTTGATTTACAAGCGCCATGTGAAGCAGCACCACCGATTCTTCACCGACACCGCCATGCCGGTGGATGGGCCGCAGGACTTCAAGGCCGTGTTGTTTCCGCCCATTCTGCTGATGTTGTTTCTGGGCGCATTCGGTACGCCGGTGGCGTTTGCCGTCGGTTACTTGGTCAGTGCCAATGTCGGCTGGCTGTTCGCCATCACTGGCCTGCTGTATTTCCTCAACTACGAATACCTGCACCTGGCATACCATTTGCCGGAAGAACACTGGGTTTCGCGCCTGCCGTTCATGGCGAGGCTTAAACGACTACATGCCCAACATCACGACCAATCGCAGATGGCGCATAGCAATTTCAATATTACCTATCCGGTTGGGGATTGGTTGTTCCGTACGCTGCGCTAGCAAACAATGGGTGCTGAGGTCTTTAACGTTTGAATTATTGCATGCTATCTTTTTAAATTAAATTTAAACGGTGGGCCAAGGCCCACCCTACATGCGCAAAAATTTTGTGCGGTAAAAAATAAAATACGTAGGGTGGGCCTTGGCCCACCGCATTATTAATAACGCAAACTTCCGAAATTTTCCCAACAATTAATTTCGAATAGGCACAACGGTGCGCCAAGGCGCACCCTACGTTTTCGGCGATGGGAATTTTCGAATGTTTAGATATGGCCAATCACAGGCATTGGTCACGTAGCCATGTTTAACCGGATTGTTTTTGATGTATTCCACATGCGCTAGGTAATCAGTTTCATCGCGGATATTGTGTTCCCAAAATCGCCGTTGCCAAATACCGCGTTCACGCCTGACATAACGGCTTTCGCTTATCTGCTCATTGGCAGGAAAGCTTCTTGAAAATATTGATTTGATATGAGACCAACGCGTGCAATAATCGCTGTCGCCCTCAGGCAATTGCCAAATGCAATGGAGATGATCTGGTAGCACCACGATTGCATGTTGCCTAAACGGGCGCGCGCGATTTGCTTCACGAAAAGCGCTCCTTAGCGCATCAATATGATCAACCAAAAATGTATATCGGCGGTCAGACAAATTGACCGTGAAAAAATAGGTTCCGCCCGGTACGCGGCTTCTGTGATAGTTCGACATGCTTTCTATTTTCGTTGAATTCACAACATAAATAGGTAGGAAAATCCTGCAATTTATGTAGGGTGCGCCTAGGCGCACCGACTTCTTCGCAACGAATGCCTTTCAATCGGAAAGCAAACAATAAAACGGTCGGCCATCCTTCGGCCAGCTAAGGAACCAAGGCTCACCCTACGATACGGATTGTTGTGGTTTAATCACCAGCTGTGCTTATTGAGCCCGGTATGAAGTGCAAGGGGGCTTCTGGACCCAGATCAAGACCGGTGAAGTACCAAACAAGTAACAGTGCAGTCCAAATGATACCAAGCACAATGGAGTAGGGAATCATCAAAGCAATCAGGCTGCCAAGGCCAACACCTTTCCGATATTTCTGGAATACCACAAGAATAATCAACAGGTAAGAATTCAATGGTGTGACGATATTCACTACCGAATCGCCTATTCGATAGGCCGCCGTGGTGAGTTCAGGGCTGATGCCGACCATCATGAACATGGGAATGAATATCGGCGCTAGCACACCGAATTTGCTGAGCATGCCGCTCATTGCAAAGTCACCGAAAACAACTACTAAAACAAACAAAGAAATTAATAATGGTATCGGCAGGTTGGCATCAAATAGAAAACTACCACCAAGATAAGCCAACATTCTGTCGAGATGCGAGTATGCAAAATAATTCACGAACTGTGACAGAAAAAACAGAATAACAAGCACGGGCACAATGCTACGTATGCCGTGGTACATGGCATCAATGGCATCATTTTGCGATTTTAACTGGCTAGTGAGATATCCGTACACGAGGCCCGGAATCAGAAAAACAATCAAGATAATCGGTACTATGACCTGCGACCAACGGGTTCCGGGTGTTTCAACCAAACGACCGGCCGTTTCTTTCTCGGTAATCACCAAGGGGTCAATCGTGAGCACATCATGTGCGACCACTTTGGTTTCAGTGCCCATCGGCTGAATATCAACCGCTTGCTGTACTAATACTCTGCCATTGGCTAGCGTTTGCTTGCCAACGCCATGCAAAGGCATATCTTTGGGTACTATTAAGGCAGCAAAAACGCCGAGTAGTAACAGCATGACAGCCAATGACGACAGCAAGGCTTTGCGTTCGGAAGGTTTTAAAGCCATATCCGCGATAGCGCCGGTTTCGCTGCTTTGTAACTCATCGCCATGCAATCGAAGCAGTCGTGGCTCAACGATTTTATCGGTGACATACCAAGCGCCGAGCGTTACGACAATTGCCGATACAATTTTAAAATAGTAATTATGCAAAATGGTGACCGAGTAATTGGGGTCAATAACGCGCGCAGCATCTTGCGCAAAGCCTGTTAGTACACCATCACCGCCGGTAGGGAAAAAACCTGCACCAAAGCCACCAGCCACGCCAGCAAAGGCAGCGGCAAGGCCTGCAACGGGATGGCGACCCACTGCTAAAAATAATGCAGCCGCTAATGGCGGCAAAATAATATAGCCTGCATCAGAAGCCACCGATGAGTTGGCACCAAGAAAAACGACGACTGGCGTAATCAGCTTTTTCGGTGTCATAAAGGCTAACCAGCGCATCAATGCACTGAAAAACCCGAATTTTTCAGCTAGCCCAATGCCCAACATAGCCACAAAAATAAGCGGTAACGCAGGCATCTGGGCAAAATTTCTCAACATGGATGAGAACATCCAGTAAATGCCATCTGCAGTCAGTAGGCTTTTTACTTCAAGTGGTGCGCCACTTTCAACCAGTTCGACTTGAATTTGACCGTCCGCATCTTTTTTTGGTGCTTGCACGACAAGGCCTTTCGCATCAATGACATGATTGCCTTGTGGATCCAGTTGCGCTTCCATCACAACCTGCGGTTTAACAGGCTGGACACTCCAACCTGCAGCACTTCCAACTGCCGATAAAATAATCACCGTCAGGGCCAAGAGCATGAATAATATGGAAGGGTCGGGTAACTTGTTGCCGGCCCATTCAATCCAGTCCAACACGCCGCGCTTATTGTTGATTTTATTCGCTTGTGGATTGCTGGTATCTGGGTTCATTGTTGGATCTTCGTCAATTTATTTAAATATTTTCGCATACGCACTGTGAATATTGGACGCTCTGCCAAAATATTTTTACATGATTCATGGGGGAAGATACGTGAACAAATGGGGCGGAATGAGCAACTTTAAGATTTTTGTTTACGTAGTAACCAATAGGCAAATGCTGCGGCGGTTACATACATGATCAGAGAATAAATTGCCGGTGCGATGGCTGTTGCTGGCATTTTCAAGACATGTAAACCAATAAACATGGCGATGGTTGTATTGTGCACCCCAATTTCAAAGGCAATGGCCGTTGCTTGCGGCATGGCAAGCTGTGCGGCGCGTGCGCTAAGGTATCCGCTAGAAAGGCTGAGCAGATTGAAGCTAAGGCAGGCTAATCCGATAATGGGTGCGTAGGTTTTCAACAACTGCCATTCACTGGCAATGGCTAAAACAGTGAGTATTGCAAGAATAAGCGCCGACATTATACGCACCGGCTTTTCTGCCGAATTTGCAATTGCAGGTTTGAAGTGGCGCACGCACATGCCAATTAATACTGGCACAATAACCAGCACCGCCACTTCGAGTACTTTTTGGGTGGGTGGTGGAATATTGTTTTCAGTGGCAAGAAAAAAACTCATGCCCACAATAATCCAAAATGGCAAAGTGAATAATACCAGCACGCTATTGATGGCAGTGAGTGTGATGTTCAATGCCACATCGCCGCGTGCTAGGTGACTAAACAGATTGGCGGTGATGCCGCCCGGCGATGCCGCCAGTAACAGTAAGCCCAAACCAAGTTCTGGCGGTAGCTTAAACAGTGTCGCAATCAGAAAACAACTCGGCGGTAGTATAATCATTTGTACAAACAAGGCTACAAGCACGGCCTTTGGTTGTTTTGCCACACGGCGAAAATCGGCAACGCTAAGATGCAATCCAAGCCCGATCATGATGATGCCGAGGCAGATTGGCAAAAAGATTAAAAAAATAGGGTTGTCGGCCACGAATTTCCTTTCTTATGTAAGGGCTAACGTACCATTGCAGAATTATATTTTATAGGGGTTTATGCTTAACTGACACAAAAATGTCACATATATGACATATTCTTGTCATATCAAATAAGAGGTATTGGCTATGAGCATAAAATCCCTGAGCTTATTTTTACTGTTGATGGTAAATAGCTTTTGCACAGTAGCGCAGTCGTCTAGTCTGCCATTAGAAAAGCGCTTCACAGCACAGCAAATGCAAGCTACCGGCTTAAATACCTTGAGTTCAGCGCAATTGTTGTTGCTTAATCAATTATTGCAAGAGCAAACTACGCAAGCAATTGCTGTGGCAGTAGAACAAAATTCGGCACTGATAAATACATCTGCAACACTTGTGCCCATGCCAATACTCAGCAACGAGCCTTTCAAAAGCCGAATTATTGGAAGCGTTGCAGCTTGGCAAACGGGTACAGTATTCAGCTTGGAAAACGGCCAGCAATGGCAGGTGAATAAAGGCAGTGCAAAATTGTTTGATACTTTGAAAGACCCAGCTGTGCATGTAAAAATTAGCTTGGTGGGTAAATGGTATTTCGAATTCAACGAAGACTTGCCGAAAGCAATGGTCACCCGCATTAAGTAAATGATTTAACCGTTGAAAGAAATTTTCCCACTCGGTGGTTTTGGTGGTTGTGGATTAAAGCTAGCAGCATCGGCGAATGCGGCACGAAATGCAGGGCGTTTCGATATGCGAGATAGATAAGCGCGGAATATTTCGTCTTGGCATAGGCCATAGCCACGTGCCCAGGTTACATTATGGCCAATCACGCAATCAGCGGCGGTGAATGTGTCGCCACAAATAAATTCGCTATGCGATAAGCGCGCTGCCAGTTGTGGCTCAACTTCAGTCATAAATTTATTTCGGTAGCGCGCCACCGTGCGTTCGTCGCGTTCGGTTTTTGGCAACACGTGCTCGTGTATGCGAATCTGCCAGAGCATCATGTCCATAGTCACTGCGCCAAATTGCAGCATCTGTAAATAATCGGCACGCGCATGTGATGGGCCGGGAATTGGGGCGAGTTGTTTTTCGGGGTAAGCATCGGCTAGAAAACAAACCATTGCGGCACTTTCCAGCATCGTCATGGCAGTGCCATCATTGAATTCGATGTCTAGCACGGGCACATTATGATTTGGATTTTTGGCCATAAATTCGTCGCTATATTGCACACCAGCATACAAATCAACGGCAATAGTTTCGAATGCTTCGCCAAGCACTTCATGCAAAACCCATTTCACCCGTGCACTGCGCGTGGCGGGATAATGATGCAGGATGATTTTGCTAATGCCGTTGTTTGTGTGACTCATGCGCTGAACACTCCACCATATTTTTGGCGTAATTCATTTTTCTGCACCTTGCCGGTGCCGCCAACCGGCAATGCATCTACGAAGATAACGTCATCGGGCAGCCACCATTTGGCAACGCGCTCACTCAAAAAGGCATTAATCTCATCACGAGTTAGCGAAGCTTCTGGCTTGCGCACAATTAGCAGCAGAGGGCGTTCATCCCACTTCGGATGCTTCACGCCAATAACCGCCGCCATGGCCACTGCAGGGTGTGCCATTGCCGCATTTTCAAGATCGATAGAGCTAATCCATTCACCACCAGACTTAATAACATCTTTAGTGCGGTCACGAATCTGCATTCGTCCGTTATCCTCGATACTGGCAATGTCGCCGGTTGGAAACCAGCCATCTATCAATGCAGATTTATCGTCTTTGTAATAGGCTGAAACTACCCATTGACCACGCACATACAGTTCGCCCTGAGAAACACCGTCACGGGGCAATGTGCTGCCAGATTCATCAACAATTTTAATTTCAGATCCGAACACCGACTTGCCTTGTTTCGCAATGATGGCATGCTGCTCTGCAGGGGTTAGTGCCATTTCATTGCTGGTTAAGCAGCTGAATGTGGCGGCTGCAGTGGTTTCCGTCATACCCCAACCATGTCGTACTTCAACGCCGTAATCATCTGCAAATTTGGTAATCAAAGACAGTGGCATGGCAGAGCCGCCCACCACGGTGAGGTGCATGCTACTGAAGCGCAGTTTGTGTTGCTCCACATGTAGCATGAGCCCCATCCAGATTGTTGGCACACCAGCACTGACTGTAACGCGCTCGGTTTCCATTAGTTCATACAAACTGGCTCCATCTAGTCTTGGGCCAGGCAATACTAATCGTGCACCAGACATGCTTGCGCCATACGGAATACACCACGCATTGATGTGAAACATGGGCACTACAGGCAATACCGTTGCTTTAGTTGATAGTGACAATGCACCAGGCATACAACCCGATAGCGCATTCAGAATAATAGCGCGATGTGTATACAATGCACCTTTAGGATTGCCAGTGGTGCCCGAGGTATAGCAAAGCGCCGCGGCGGTTTGTTCATCAAACTGTGGCCAATCAAATTGCTCACTGTGTGGGTCTATAAATTGTTCATAACACAACACATTGCTCATACCTTCAATCACCGGAGTATTTTCTGCGTCACTCAGGCAAATCCACGCTTTAACCTTCGGGCAGTGCGCTGCAATACCTTTAACCAGTGGTGCGAAAGTAGCATCAAATAACATCACCGCATCTTCGGCATGGTTAATGATGTAAATCAACTGCTGTGGTTGCAGGCGTGGGTTGCAGGTGTGTATCACCATGGCGCTACCAGAGACCGCGAAGTAAGCCTCAAGATGACGATGGTTATTCCATGCAATGGTGCCAACCATGCTACCCGCTTCTAGGCCTAAGCCTTGTAAGGCATTGGCCAATTTTTTTGAACGCGCCGAACATTGCGCATAGTTATAGCGGAACAACGGCCCGTGTGTTTCGCGCGAAACAATCTCAACATCGCTGAACTGCGCTGCCGCGTGTTCGATAATGCTTGATATCAGCAGTTGTCTGTCCATCATTAGGCCGGGTTGCAGCATGTTGTTCTCTCCAAATGCAGAAGCGTGCGGTAAAGCGGTTTAGATATCAGAGGCTGACGATTTCCTTAAAGCCGCCCCAGAACATACGTTTGCCATCGAAAGGAAAAGTTTTCGGGTCCATAAATTTCGCTAAGCGTTTATCGCCCATTACGGCTGCCATAATGCGGTCGCGTTCTTTGCGATTCATGTACAGCACATATGAAAAAACCACCACTTCATCGTCTTGCAATTTCACCGAACGCGGAAACGAGGTGCGTTTGCCATTGGGCACATCATCGGCCACAGCTTCCATGTATTGCAACGCGCCGTATTCTTTCCAAATTTTCCCGCATGCGCGAGCCATTTTTTTATAATCGGCCATTTTGTCTTTTTTAACCGGTGTCACAAATCCGTCAACGTACATGGTGTGCTCCAAAAATGATGAGGTGGGTTTATTCTGCACCAATTTCAAATTCTACGCATCTATAGGCAATCCACACGGCTTGATATTCACTATGTAGGGTGGGTTATAACCCACCATCATCGGTAATTGCAAAAGCCGGTGGGTTGCAACCCACCCTACGTTTTTTTAATACGCTGCAACAGCGGTTGCACGAATACGGCGGCAAGAATGATTGCCACGCCAATATAAAATTGCGGGGTGAGCTCTTGGTGTTCTTTCAACCATAGTGCCGCGATGACGATGGCGTATACCGGCTCCATGTTCAGCGCCAGCTGTGTGGCGAACGCGCTGATATGGCGCAGTGCAAGCAAAGATAAAATAAATGGTAGCAGGGTGCAGGCCAAAGCAAGGATAAGCAATAGCGTGAAATCGCGCAGGTCGGGCCACATCAAAGTGCTTTCAACTCCGAAATAGGCAATGCCGGCAATAGCCATAAACACGCCGCCCACCAGCATCTCAATGAAGGTTACTGACTCTGGTTCGGCCTTGTGAACATAACGTTTATTGAGTGTGGCAAATACGGCGGTTAAGAACGAAGAAATAATGCCGATCACAATACCCAAATGCATGCCAGCAGGCACGCCGCCAACCAATAGCACCACGCCTGGCACCACCATAATGCCGAGAAATAATTCGCTGATTTTATGTTTTCGGCCAGTCATCATTGGCTCAACCACAGCGGTGAAAATTGAGCCTAATGCTAAACAACTAACTGCAACTGAGGCATTTGAGAGTTTGATAGCGGCGTAAAACGTAAGCCAGTGCAGCGCCACAATCACACCAATGCCAGCGTAAGTAAGGATTAATTTGGTTGGCAGCACGCGTATGCCGCGCCATACTTTCGGCAACACCGCAAGAAATAGTGCAACCAATGCCATGCGCCAAACCACTAGCGCTTGTGCTGGCAAGGTAATCAATTTCCCAAGGATTGCTGTGAAGCCCCACAATAATACGCAGAAATGGATTTGCCAAAATGCACGGCGTTCAGCGGCTGAATGCGGCATTGTTTATTTATTCTTGTTGATAAAATTCAACACATCCTGCGCATGGGTTTTGGTATTCACTTTCTCCCATACCTGTTCAACTTTGCCATTGGCACCAATCAGAAAACTACTGCGCGAAATGCCCATGTATTTTTTGCCATACATGCTTTTCTCAATCCAAACACCATACGCTTCAATTAGCTGTTTTTCAGTATCGGCTAGCAACGGAAATTGCAGGCCATATTTATCGGCGAATTTTTTATGGCTTGCCACCGAATCCATACTGACGCCGAACACGGTGATATTGAGTGTATTGAATTGCTCCAAATCGGATTGCAGGCCGCAGGCTTGTGTGGTGCAGCCAGGGGTGGAATCTTTCGGGTAAAAATAAACTAGATAGCGTTGGCCTTTCAACTGCTTAGATTCGTGTTTTAAAGCATTTTGGTCTAATACCGAGAAACTCGGGGCTTTATCGCCTTGGGTCAACATAACAACTCCAGTGGTTTGCATGAACAATACGCCTAGTTTAATCGCCTTCCTGCTTGCATTGCATGGTACAGGTGTTTAATATATTAAACACACTGTTGAGGAAAACGCTATGAGCAAAAATGCTGAGTTACAACAACGTCGTGTTGATGCCGTTGCTCGAGGCGTTGGCAATGCCACGCAATTATTTGCCGTGAAAGCGCTAAATGCAGAAATCTGGGATGCCGACGGCAAGCGCTATATCGATTTTGCCGGTGGTATTGGTGTGATGAACACCGGCCATCGCCACCCGAAAGTGATGGCGCGTATTCAACAGCAATTAGATGCGGTGGTACACAGTTGTTTTCAGGTTATGCCGTATGAGCCATACATTGAACTGGCTGAACAACTGAATAAACGCGCGCCTATTGAAGGCAAAGCGAAAACTTTATTCGTGACCACAGGCGCAGAAGCCGTTGAGAATGCGGTTAAGATTGCGCGTGCTTACACAAAACGCCCGGGCGTGATTGCCTTTGGCGGCGGCTACCACGGCAGAACTTTGCTCACACTCGGCTTAACCGGAAAAGTGGCGCCTTATAAAATTGGTTTCGGGCCATTTCCTGCTGATATTTTTCATGCCCGTTTTCCGCATGAATATCACGGCATTTCAGTAGCCGATGCATTGCACGATATCGCCGATTTATTCAAATACGATATTGAGCCATCACGCGTTGCTGCCATTATTATTGAACCCGTATTAGGCGAGGGCGGCTTTACGCCAACACCACCAGAATTTATGCGGGCATTGCGCGCTATTTGCGATGAACACGGTATCTTGCTGATTGCCGACGAAGTGCAGAGCGGCTTCGCGCGCACCGGTAAATTATTCGCTATGGAACATTACGATGTGAAAGCTGATTTGATTACCACGGCAAAATCATTAGCCGGCGGAATGCCGTTGTCTGGAGTGATTGGCCGCGCTGAGGTTATTGATGCGCCAGCTGCTGGTGGCTTGGGTGGAACCTATGGTGGCAATCCGGTGGCCTGCGCCGCGGCGCTTGGCGTGCTTGAGGTGATTGATTCCGAAGACATCCTCAACAAGTCCACGCTACTCGGTGAAAAATTAGCGGCATATGTTGAAAATCTTGCTAAAGAATCAGCGCTTGGCATCGGCGAGATCCGCCATCTGGGTGCTATGTTTGCGTTTGAGTTGATTAAGCTCGGCACAAAAAATACTCCAGATCCAGATGCGGCCAAAGCACTCACCACCAAAGCGGCTGAACTCGGTTTGATTCTGCTCAGTTGCGGTGTATATGCCAATAGTATTCGCGTGTTGGTGCCGATTACCGTTGAAGATGCCATTCTTGATGAAGCACTCGGCATGCTGGAAGCGGCTTTGCGGGCTATTCGCGCTTAACGCTTCGACAGGCTCAGCGTACTATCGCAGCAAAAAATAAACCGCCTTTCGGCGGTTTATTTATTTCTTCACCCGCACCGGAATTGGCACGTTACACACATCAATGTGGCCAGCTTTGCTCAAATACCAGTCGTCTTTGCGATTGCGTCGTGCTTCAACCAGTTCGTCAAAAGTTTTGGTGTTGGTGCGGAATACTTCCAAATTCACTCGCTCACTTTCAGGAATGGTGCTGGCTAAGCGAATGGCTTTGATGGGTGCTCGCTGTTCTTTTTTTTCATAGAATCCGAGTGGACCAGTGCCGCGTGGCAGGATGGATAGGAATTCCATGCCCTGTAACACACGCCCAACGGTTGTTATATTGCGATCTAGCTGGCGTGGTGATTGTCCGGTCACCACATACAACTCTGCGCCTGTGCTGCTATCTGGCTCATTGCCACGCCCAGCTCCAAGCGTTGCATAACAATGCGCTAGCCAGGTCTGCTTACCATCTGTTGCTGCTGGGAATCCATCGACGAAGCCTGCAGTTTTTGACCAGCCATCACTATCTGGAATAGCGTGAAATTGTTTTTTATCAAATATAGCAACAGAAAATTCTGCGGGTAATTTCGTCTTTGCAGTGCCGGGCGATTTAGCTAATTTGGGATCTTCCTCTGCATCGCCCCATTGCACCACAAAATTATCTTGTGAACGATAAATACTTAAGCCATCCCAAAAATGTTCTGTCGCTAGTGTTCGGATGTTTGCAGTATGTTCTGGAGCAAATTGCGGTGCCAGTTCAATCACCACGCGGCCACCTGCAATATCCATGATCAATACATTATTAGGGTCGGGCGTGCGCCAATCAGCCGCTGTGCTGGCATCAAGAATTTCCTGCATGGTTTTGCCTTTGCTGGCCGCATAGCTTGCTTGGCATGCAAGTGCAATGATGGCAAATAAGGCAGTTGTGCGTAAAGTGATTTTAGACATAGCAAATTCTCATAAACGTTCTAAGGCGGAAACAGGGCTTTCGCATTCGGCATTCAAATAACAATGGCTGCCCAGCGCAATGAAGCCAGCTTGTTCAAATAGAGTACGGTATTGTTTAGCGCTACGGGCAATAAAGCCGTTAAAATCACCAGTGATTTTATCTTCACGGCAAAACACATCCAGATATGCAACGCCTGCGCACAGTTCCGCAAAGCCTTGCAAGCCACGTTTTAGTTCAGTGCTTGGTAGATAATGCATCACGTCGGCGCAAATGAGTAAATCTACGGGCGGTCCAATTCGCAGCTGTTGCATTTGCCCGAAGCTAGCTAATGCAATGTTGCGCGTTCTTCCATAGCGTTGAACAACATACTCGCTAGCGTCCACACCTTGATAATGCACGCTGGGCCGTAGTTTCAGCAAATGCTTGCGCCATGGCGCTTCGCCACAGCCAATATCCAATGCCGATGCAATTGGCCGGCCTAAATGCAGCTCGGTTATGGCAACCGCAACAGCAACTTTACGCGCTAAGGCTTTATCGTCATGAGCATATTTACCGCGGTACCAGCGATTGAAATAGGCGGCATCGTAGTGTTTTTGTTTTTGATACGGCATACAAACTTTTTGTTAAATGATTGATTATCATACGGCAATGAAAATAAATTTGCTCATGTGTACTTTACAATTGCAATCACCACGTTGCTTGTCTCGATAGCCTGTGTGGTTGCGCCTGTATTGTTCTGGCTGTATGAAATAGGCTGGATCACAGTTTACGGAGATATGCATATCTCAATGGGTGGTTTAGATAAATCAATATTTTCACCCCTGTTGTTCATTGCTGGCATTGTGATGTTTTTCGCCAGCTTGCATTTGATTCGTGGCATAGGCCAATGGCATGGCCGCTTTGCCAAACATGTGTTGGTGGAAGTAGGGGGCCGATTAACCCTTCGACAGGCTCAGGGACCGGATGCTGGCTGAGCCTGTCGAAGCCGGAAACAAAAAAGGGCGGCCACAGAGGGCCGCCCTTACATCATTTTAATCACCGAAGATTCAATACATGCTTTGATAAAGACCGAGAGCGCTCAATACAAATAAGCCTAAGAACGCCAAAAAGCTAATCAAGAAACCACCGCTGCGAGCTGATGCGGCTTTGTTATAGCCCAGCACATACCAAATACGGCCAATAATCCAAGCAGCGCCAAGCCAGTGCGCCCACATTTCGAAACCGTTCAAGGAGGCAATCCACAGCACTGGCAAAAACATCACAGTTTGTTCAACGGTATTCATGTGCGCGCGATGAGCGCATTCGAAATGTTCATTACCGGAGGTGGCAGGCGCTTTAATACCATATTTGCCACGAGCCCTGCCAACTAATCCCATGGCCAAGAATAAAACCAGAACATTTAATAAAGTGATGAAAGCAGCGCTAAGCATAATGTATCCTTAAAAGTGTGTACAAGGATGATAGAACGGATTGCCACACTTGCCAACTATAGCGACTTGCCCGTTGCCTGTGCGCAAGCCCATGCCCACTGAAAATTGTAGCCGCCAAGATGGCCGGTCACATCCAAAACTTCGCCAATGAAGTACAAATTAGGGCAGAGTTTCGATTCAAAACTGCTTGAGGATATTTCATCGGTATTAACGCCACCCAAAGTGACTTCAGCGGTGCGGTAGCCTTCGGTGCCGCTGGGCGTTAAAGCCCAGTGCTGTATGGCGTAGGCAATTTGTTTGAGCTCAGAATGCGTGTGTTGATTTATCGGTTTATTGCTGAAGAAATCGCTGCATAAAAGTTGTGCTAAGCGTTTCGGCAATAGCTCGCTAAGTACGGTTTTCAACTCGGCTTTATGGCCTTGTTGTTGCAACACTAATAAATGCGCAGCAAAATCAATGTTGGGCAATAAATTGATTTCAATAGTTTCACCGAGTTGCCAATACGAAGATATTTGCAACACAGCCGGGCCACTTAAACCGCGATGGGTGAATAATAGTGCATTACTAAATTCTGCTGCAGGCGTTTTAACAGACACTGGCAAAGACAGGCCGGACAATTCAGCGTATTGCTCAAGTGGCTTGCCGCTCAGTGTAAATGGCACGAGCCCGGCGCGTGTGGCGATGATGCTATGCCCGAATTGCTTGGCAATGTCATAACCGAAACCGGATGCGCCCATGCTTGGAATGGACAAACCGCCGCTAGCAATCACTAGTTTATCGGCGAAGAAAATGCCTTGATTACTGTGTACGACGAAGCAATCAGCGCGTTCTATGCGTTGTATGTTGCAATCAACCACAACCTCAACGCCTGCCTGTTGGCATTCATCAAGCAGCATTTTGACGATTTGCTTTGATGATTCATCGCAAAACAATTGACCTAATTCTTTTTCATGATAGGCAATCCCGTGGCGCTCTACCAGCTCAATGAAATCATGTGGACTATAGCGCGCTAAGGCAGATTTGCAGAAGTGCGGATTCTGCGAGATGAATTTTTTTGAGCTAGTGCCGATGTTGGTGAAATTACAGCGACCACCACCAGACATCAAGATTTTCTTACCACAGCGATTACTGCCTTCCAATACAATCACTTTCTTGCCAGCATAGCCGGCTGTGCTGGCGCACATTAAACCTGCAGCACCGCCACCGATGATTAATACATCTGCATGGCGGTTGCTAGGCATTAGCAATTAATCCGAAGACGGTTTTTTCTTGCCTTGGCGAAATTCAAAAAACGATTCATTGCTACGCTTTTTTTTGTTATCCGTATCAGGCTTCACGCGAGTATCAGGGCGGCGTGGCGGACGCGGCTTTTTCGGGCCGTTGTCAGGTGTTGAGCCATCTTTAGTGATGCGCAATTGCTGGCCAGCACACCAAACGGTTTTCAAGTGTGTCAACACATCTTTCGGCATGCCTTCTGGCAAATCAACCAAAGCATAATCGTCGAAAATTTCAATGCGGCCCATGTGCTTAGAATCAAGGCCAGCTTCGTTAGCAATGGCGCCAACGATATTGCCCGGCTTTACGCCATGATCAAAACCGACTTCAATACGGAAGGTTTCCATACCCACTTCAGCATCGCGTGGTGCGCGTTCTTTTTTCTCACGTGCCGGACGTTCACGATCAGCGAAGCGCGATTCGCGCGGTTCACGATCAGAGCGCGATTCACGTTCTCGGCTTGAGCGTTTCTCGCGGCTATCACGGCTGTCGCTGCGTGCTTCAAACTCTTTCGGTTTACGGTCTTCGCGCTTCGCATCCAGCAATAATGGCACATCGCCACGCGCCATTTTGGCCAAAGCGGCGGCAATTTCAATAGCAGGAACATTCAGGGCTTGTTCGTAATCTTCCACCAATTGGCGGAATAATTTTAAATCTTCTGAAGCCAAAGTGTCGGTGATTTGTTGCTTGAATTTATTGATGCGTACATCATTAATAGTGGCAACACTTGGTAACTCCATTTGCTCAATCGGCTGATTGGTGGCGCGTTCAATGGAACGAAGCATATTGCGCTCGCGTGGCGACAAGAACAAAATCGCTTCACCGCTGCGGCCTGCACGGCCAGTACGACCAATGCGATGCACATAACTTTCGGTATCGTACGGCACATCGTAGTTAACCACGTGGCTAATACGATCAACGTCTAAGCCACGCGCTGCTACGTCGGTTGCTACCAAAATATCAATACCGCCGTCTTTTAACTGGCCGATAGTTCGTTCGCGTTGTTGCTGGTTGATGTCGCCATTGATGGCGGCAGCAGAAAAGCCGCGCGCTTTCAACTTTTGCGCCAATTCATCGGTGGCAAGTTTAGTGCGAGCAAACACAATCATCGCATCAAATGGTTCAACTTCAAGTATGCGGGTTAAGGCGTCTAATTTATGCAAACCAGAAACTTGCCAGTAACGCTGACGGATGTTGTCGGCGGTGCGGGTTTTTGATTCAATCTGAATTTCAACCGCGTTTTTCAGATATTTCTGAGCAATGCGTTTGATGGCGCTTGGCATGGTGGCTGAAAACAAAGCCACTTGGCGAGTTTCAGGCGATTTCTTGATGATGGTTTCAACATCGTCAATAAAACCCATGCGCAACATTTCATCGGCTTCATCAAGCACCAAAGTTTTTAGCTGTGATAAATCCAGCGAATTTTTTTCAAGGTGATCGATGATGCGGCCTGGTGTGCCAACAATCACTTGCACGCCACGGCGCAGAGCCGAAAGCTGCGGGCCGTAGCTTTGGCCACCGTAAATTGGCAAAACATGGAAGCCTGGCAAATGCTCAGCATATTTTTGGAAAGCTTCTGCCACTTGAATGGCGAGTTCGCGGGTGGGTGCTAACACTAAAACTTGCGGCTTAGTCGCTTTCAAATCGATGCTCTGCAACAATGGCAAAGCAAAGGCAGCGGTTTTACCGGTACCTGTTTGCGCTTGGCCAATCACATCGCGGCCAGCCATGATGTGCGGGATGATCGCTGCTTGAATCGGCGATGGGGTTTCATAACCCAAGCTGCTCAGCGTTTTAAGGATTGAATCAGACAAGCTCAGGTCACGGAAGGTGATGGCGGCGCTATCAGGAGTATTTGAAGTCATAATTATTTTAGCTCTACGGCTTGGGTGCAAAGACCCCTAAAGGTTGTATAGTGTACTCCTATCTGAGAACCCTTGTTTGAACAAGCATTTATCTTTGTTTTGGAGTGTTGTAATGTTGGTTTATTTTATCTTGAAATCTGCCCATTTGCTATTCGTGATGGCATGGGTTGCTGCTGTGTTTTACTTGCCGCGTTTAATGATTAATTTTGCCGAATCACCCGGCCAAGCCGACGTGCAGGCAAGATTATTGTTAATGGCGAAACGCTTATATAAATTCGGCCACGTGATGTTTGGTTTGGCTTTAGTCTGCGGTCTATTGATCTGGTTCGGTAACCGTTTCGCTCCGGATAATATTCCAGATGTCGTTGCCGGCATGAAGTGGATGCATGGCAAACTTGGTCTGGTCGCTATCCTGTTCGCCTATTATATCTGGAGCTACAAGCGCCTGCAGGCCACCCAAACCGGTAAAGCCTTGCCATCCGCATTCACTTTGCGCGTTATCAACGAACTGCCGGTGCTGTTGTTATTCATCATCATCTTTCTGGTGATTGCTAAACCGTTTTAAGGAATCAGCACCAGCTTGCCAACGGTTTTGCCCGATTCAATCAGCGCCTGTGCTTTGGCTGCGTCGGCTAATGGAAACTCGGTAATGGCTGGTGCAATCAACTGCCCATTGCCGAATAGTTCGAGCAGTTCTTGCATGCCAGTGCGCAACAAACCCGCGTGTTCCGACAAAAAACTTAAGTTGGCGGCTAACACGCTCTTATTACTTTGAGTCATGTCCAATGGGCTGAAGCGCGGCGTGCGTAGCCAATCAATGGCCATTTTAAACCAGTTCAATTTACCGTTGTGCGGCAGCATGCTGGCAAAACCAAATATACACAATTTGCCCATCGGGGCTAAATGCACATAGCTTTGTTTCAGCGTTGAAACGCCATTGGCATCAAAGATTGCTTGGCAGCCAAGAGGCGCCAAACGCTGCACTTCTCGCCATAAATTTTGCGTGGATTTGTCGATTACATAACTGGCGCCCATCGTCAATGCGCTGTCGGTTTTATGGCTAGAGCCCACCACGCCGATTACTGTGCATTGCGCTAATCGGCCAAGCTGGCACAAGGCCGATCCCACGCCGCCAGCTGCTGAATGCACTAACCAAATATCACCGGCTTTCGGCAACACTTGTTCTCGTACCATAAACCACGCCGTTAAGAAAACAGTGGGTAGAGCGGCTGCTTGCGAAAAACTCAAATTGCTCGGTTTGCGAAATACGCGATCTTCAGTGAGTGCAATGTGCGAGCAATAGCCACCGAATAGCGTGAGTGCTAGCACTTCATCGCCAACTTGGAAATTTTTAACCTCGCTACCAATTGCAATTACTACACCCGATAATTCAAAGCCGGGAGTAATGGGATAGCCATGCAATTCTTTGGCGGAAGCGTATAAACCCATCCGAATAATACTGTCAGCATAATTCACGCCGCACGCTTTAACCTCAATCAAAACCTGCGTTGGGCTAAGGGCTGGAATGTCGGTTTCAATCAGTTTTAGGCGGTCGTAACTGCCTGGTTGGCTAATCTGGATTTTACGAAGCATGAACGAGGCTCATGAAAAGATAGTGCTAGTGTAAACAGTATTTTCCATATGCATAAAAAAATACCGCATAAGGATGCGGTATTCATTCTATTGCGATTTAACTGGCAGTGCCGTTTTAGTTGCTAGCGCCTCGGTTACGCCATGGACTAGCAGCTCCGGCAGTTTTCGGTTTTTGCGACGCCATACCATGGCTCTTCAGATGTGAAGGCTGGGCAGACTTGCGGCGCGGCGCTTGATGGCCACTTGGCTTGCCGCGCCCAGCAGGGCTGAGATCCATGCGCATGGCATTTTTCGGCTCAAAACCGGCACGTGCCGACAATTCAATATCCTGCTTAAGCAAACGATTGATAGCGCGCAACAAGCCGCCTTCATCAGTTGCAACTAAAGATATAGCCTCACCGTTTGCGCCAGCACGGCCAGTGCGGCCAATACGATGCACATAGTCTTCAGCAATAATCGGTAAATCAAAGTTGATAACTAAAGGCAATAACGGAATATCTAAACCGCGTGCGGCCACATCGGTAGCGCACAATATGCGTACTTTACCGGCTTTAAAATCTTGCAACGCTTTCAAACGCTGGCCTTGGCTTTTATTGCCATGAATAGCCAATGCTGGAATACCGTCTTTGGTAATCTGCTCAGCGATGCGATTACACAGATGCTTGGTCTTGATAAATACCAAGATCTGATCTTCGTAACGCTCGGTAAGGATGTCCATCAGCAGTTCGCGTTTCTTGGCGGTGTCAACCGGATGGGCAATATGCGTAACGGTTTGTGCCACAGTATTTTGCGAAGACACTTGCACTTCTTTTGGGTTCTTCATGAACTGCAAAGCCAATTGCTTGATTGGCGCATCAAAAGTTGCTGAGAACAGCAATGTTTGACGTTGCTTTGGCACTTGGTTCAAAATTTTCTTGATGGCTGGCAAAAAACCCATATCGAGCATGCGATCGGCTTCATCTAGAATTAATGTTTCCACTCCACGCAGTTGCGCGGTGCCGCGCTCCATGTGGTCCATCAAACGACCAGGTGTAGATACCAAGATATCAAGACCACGACCAAGAGCAATCATTTGTGGATTCATGCTGGCGCCACCATACATCACCGCTGAGCGGATACGAATGTATTTGCCGTATTCGCGGATGCTGTTGTGAACTTGTACCGCTAATTCGCGAGTGGGCACCAAAATTAAGACGCGTGGGCCTTTGGTTTTGGCGTTTGGATGCTCAATTAAGCGCTGTAAAACGGGTAGCGTAAAGGCAGCGGTTTTGCCGGTACCAGTTTGCGCGCCGCCTAGAACGTCTTCACCGTTCATGATTAATGGAATAGCTTGGGTTTGGATAGCGGTTGCTTCTGTATAGCCTTTATCCGACAAAGCACGGACAAGCTCAGGCAAAAGCCCAAGGGATTCAAATGACATGGTTGTAACTCCTACACGCAACGTTCCTAAAACCACGTTGCTAAACACTGCGCAATGTGCGCCTGAGAGTGGATTCGTGTGGAGTAAGTGCGTAGATATCAGCACAGAGATTAGGAGACGAACCGTTTCTTTCAGGGCGCAGTATAGCGGGTTAGTTCAGAAAAGCCAAGCCAAGCTGAACAATTGCTTCAGCTTAAGTGCTTGTAATTGTTAATTGCGATCTAAAACGCGCTTAGCTTCAACGAAATGCTTTTGCCAATACGGCGTATCAATATTGTCCATACGCACCGTTCCGCCGGAGCTTGGCGAATGCACGAAACGACGTTCACCCACGTAGATACCAATATGACTAACGCGGCCACCTAGCGTGTTGAAATACACCAAGTCGCCAGGGTAAAGCCGATCTTTATCAATTTTTGGTGCCTTAATATCAATCAGTTCTGCGGTTGAGCGTGGCAGTTTTAGGCCAGCGCTGTGTAAAAACACATAATTAATAAGGCCACTGCAATCAAAGCCTGCTTCTGGGCTATTGCCACCATAGCGATACGGCGTGCCTACCAAGCCTATGGCCTGAAACAGCACATCATTTGCCGCTGTTTTAAGGCTAGCTGGCGCGTCTGAATAGTCTTCGCCCTGCGTTGAATGGCCGCGTTGTTTAGGATCAGGAGTGCTAGCGCAGGCGCTGAGCAGCAAGATTAGCAAGGGCAAAATACAGGCTCGAGTGGAATTTACTGGCATTTATACACGCTAACTTGGATAATAGACGGTTATTCATTGTGCCTAAATGCGGGCATTTCGTCACCTCAGTCTGGAATTATTATGATTATCGAAAAAAACTCCGTGGTTAAATTTCATTACAGCGTTGCTGAAACCGGCAAAGAGCAATTAGAAAGCTCTAAAGAAAGCCAAGCCTTAACAGTCTTAGTGGGCCATGGTGCAATCATTCCAGGTTTAGAAGAAGCGATGCTAGGCAAGCAAGCTGGCGAACAAATCGCCGTAACCATAAGCCCGGAGCAAGCTTACGGCGAACGCCGCGAAGGCTTAACACAACGTATTCCAAAAAAATTATTTAAGAACGCCAAACTCACACCTGGCATGCAAGTGGTATTGCCAACAGAAGCAGGCCAACGCGCGATGACCATCTTGAAAGTGGGCATGAGTGTGGTCGATGTTGATTTAAATCATCCGATGGCTGGCAAGTCGCTCGACTTTGCGGTGGATGTATTAGAAGTGCGTGCTGCTAGCGAAGAAGAAATCGCCCATGGCCATGCGCATGGTGAAGGCGGCGTAGAGCACTGAATCCGGCTTCGGCTTGAGCAGGGTTCGGAAAACCTGATGCCTGACGCAATCCCCACCGTAACGTCGATCAGAAGCCCTGAACGCATCGAATTGCTTGATGCGATTCGGGGCTTTGCTTTGTTCGGGATACTGCTGATGAATCTCGAAGCCTTCAATGGCCCGATTCTCGGTGCGATGACCGGCATCGATTCACATCTGCAGGGCATTGACCGCTGGGCAGACGCATTTATCTATATTTTCGTGCAAGGCAAATTCTGGACTTTGTTCTCGCTGGTGTTCGGCGTCGGTTTTGCCATCATGTTCGAGCGCGCCAAACAGGCCAGTGGGGATTTCGTCAGCATCTACAAGCGTCGGCTGTTTGCATTGCTGGGAATCGGCCTTATCCATCTGCTGCTGATTTGGGAAGGCGACATCCTTTTTGCCTATGCCTTGGCGGGGTTTGTGTTGTTGTGGCTGCTGAAATCCGGGCGAACCAGCAGCCTGCCGGCCATCATCGTTTTATATTGCGCGCCATTGGCGTTGTTGGCGTTGGCTGGGGCGTTCTCGCCCGGCGATGCCAGCCCGCGCAGTTTAGCCGTGGAGCTGGCTGAAGAAACCAGAATCTTCGGGCATGCCAGCTACAGCAACGTGCTGCATTGGCGTCTCGGGAATTTCGGCCAAGACCTTTTTTCAACCGTGTTCCTGCTGCCGATGACGGTCGCCATGTTTGCATTGGGCGTTCGCTTTTACAGAAATGGCCTAGTTCAGCCGTTGCCTGGTAAAGACAGCAGTTCCATTATTTTGCCGGCTGTGCTTTGGTCTTCAGGCTTGGCGTTGATGTTATTGAGTATTTGGATTGCGCCGGAGATCAATCCCCTTCGCACTGATTGGCAGTTTGCCAAGGTGAATATCCTCAATTTGCTGGCCGGGCCGCTGATGTGCCTGGGGTATTTTTTCGGCTTGCGGCATTGGTGGTCGATTGACGCAGGCCGGAAAGTTTTACAGTTTTTCGCGCCGCTTGGCCGGATGGCGCTGAGCAACTACATCAGCCAATCGATTATCTGCACGCTCATTTTTTACGGTTATGGCCTTGGCTACTATCAGCAGTTGCCGCGCGTTTGGCATATTCCATTCGCAGTGGCCTTGATTGCCTTGCAAACGGCATTCAGCACATGCTGGCTAAAACGCTACAGCATGGGGCCAGCAGAATATATTTGGCGTTGGCTGACTTACGGTAAGCGTCCAAAGTTTGTATTATAGAGCTTGAATTCTTTGTAGCTAACTCATGTTAAATCTTAAGCAAGACGTTCTTATTCTCGGCGGTGGTGTTATTGGGCTTAGCTGTGCGCTGTTCTTATTGAAACAAGGTCGCAGCGTTCGTATACTCGAAAAGAATACCGTTGGCGGTGCAACCTCGCATGGCAATTGCGGCACTATCACGCCAAGCCATGCACGGCCATTAGCCGCTCCTGGCATGATTGGCAAAGCGCTGAAATACATGACGCAATCGGATGCGCCATTTTACGTGAAGCCATCCACTGACCTAGCCTTATTGGAATGGCTGTTGCGTTTTTCATTGCGTTGCAATGTCAAGGATATGCATCAAGCCGCTTTGGCCAAAGCTAGCCTACTGAATGCTTCGCGCACATTGTTGCAAACGACCATTGAACAGCATCAACTAGACTGCGCATTTTCGGCGTCAGGTGTAATGTATGCTTTTAATTCACAGCAAGGACTAGATGAAATGCTGCATGAACTGCCTTTACTGCGCGAATGTGCGGTACGTGCGGAAGTGTTGAGTGCTTCAGAATTAGCGCAACGTGAACCGGCATTAAAATCGACAATGGTTGGTGGCATTTTTTTCCCTGATGATGCGCATTTTCGGCCCGATGCATATTGTGCCGAATTAGCGAGAATGGTGCGTGAACTTGGCGGTGTAATTGAAGAGCATTGCGAGGTGCAGGCCTTGCATTGCTTCGCTGGAAAAATTCAAACGGTGCAAACCAATCAAGGCAATTATGAGGCTGAAAATGTAGTGATAGCGATGGCGGTTTGGTCGGTGGCTTTAGCGAAAAGTATTGATCTCAACTTGCCTATTCAGCCTGGCAAAGGCTATTCCATTACCTACAGCAAACCAGAAATAATGCCCCAAACACCCTTGGTTCTATTTGAGCGCAGCGTGTGTGTTACCGCATGGCCAGATGGCTATCGCTTGGGCAGCACCATGGAATTTTCCGGCTTTGATGACAAACTTAATGCTAAACGTCTTGCTGCTTTAGAACGCGGCGCGCATGAATATTTGCATGAACCGTTTGGTGATGAAGTGCAGGAACGTTGGTTTGGTTGGCGGCCAATGACCTATGACGACTTGCCGATTATTGGTAAATCACCAAAACACGAAAACCTCTTTCTCGCCACCGGACACGGCATGCTCGGTATGAGTATGAGCGCTATCACCGGTCAATTAATAGCCGAGTTAATTGCCGAGCAAAAGCCTTGTGTTGATGTAAAGCCATTTTGTGCTAGCCGATTCTGATGCACACCTTTGAACTACACCAAGGTACATTGCCACTGTTGGTGAGTTTGCCACACAACGGCGCTGAGATTCCGGATGCTATTCGCGAAAAATTGAAACCGTTCGCGCATAGTGCACCCGATACCGATTGGTTTGTGGATCAGCTTTATTTGTTTGCCAAAGTTGCTGGTGCGTCCATTCTCAAGCCGCGCTATTCGCGGTATGTGATCGATTTAAATCGCTCGCCCGACGATGTGTCTTTATATCCAGGCCAAAATACAACAGGCTTGTGTCCGTTGAACGCGTTTACTGGTGAAAGTATTTATCTTGACGGCCAACAACCTACGCATAACGACATTGTGCATCGACGCGCACAATATTGGCAGCCGTATCACAGCGCGCTGCACGCAGAACTAATTCGCATTAAGCAACAACACGGTAAAGTCTTGCTGTGGGAAGGACATTCTATACGCCCGGAATTGCCGTATTTATTTGAAGGCAAGCTTCCCGATTTCAATCTTGGCACGTCCAGCGGAGCGAGTTTTCCCAATCAGATTTTAGCAAAACTCGAGGCAATCCTAGCCGCGCAATCGCAATACAGCTGGGTTAGCAATGGCCGTTTCAAAGGCGGCTATATCACCCGCCATTATGCTCAACCCGATGAACGCGTATACGCTTTCCAACTCGAACTATCACAAAGCGCCTATATGGATGAAACCATGACCGCATTTGATGCTGAAAAAGCCGCGCCGGTGCAGGGTTTGATTGAACAAATGATGTGCGCCAGTTTGGATTTTATCGAATAATGTAGGAGCGAACCTTGTGTTCGCCCATTAAAATTACACGGATTCGTAGGGGCACGGCATGCCGGGCCCTTACATTTATAATTCCAACGACGCCAAATCGCCTTTGGTTTCCAGCCATTGTTTGCGGTCGCCGGCACGTTTTTTGGCTAAAAGCATGTCCATTAGTGAGTCGGTTTCTTTCACGTCATCGATGGTTAGTTGTACCAAGCGGCGCGTGTCGGGGTGCACCGTAGATTCGCGTAATTGCCCTGGGTTCATTTCGCCAAGCCCTTTGAAGCGAGTAACCGAGACTTGACCTTTAATTTTATCTTTTTCAATGCGATCAAGCAGAATGCGTTTTTCTTCTTCATCAAGCGCGTAAAAAACTTGTTTGCCCACATCAATACGAAATAATGGTGGCATGGCCACAAAAATATGCCCAGCATTTACTAGGGAGGGAAAATGCTTTAAAAATAATGCAGCCAGTAAAGTAGCAATGTGTAAGCCGTCCGAATCCGCATCAGCTAAAATAATCACTTTGCCATAGCGCAAGCCTTCAATATTGGCCACGCCCGGGTCGCAGCCAATTGCTACCGCCAAATCGTGAACCTCGTTGGAAGCTAATACGCCTGAGCTGGCAACTTCCCAGGTGTTCAGAATTTTTCCGCGCAACGGCAATATGGCTTGGAAATCTTTATTGCGCGCCTGCTTGGCCGAGCCGCCGGCCGAATCGCCTTCAACTAAAAATAATTCGGTGCGCGACAGATCTTGTGAAATGCAATCGGCTAATTTGCCGGGCAGGGCAGGACCCGAGGTGATTTTTTTACGCACCACTTGCTTTTCGGTTTTTAATCGCAAAGATGCGCGGTCAATGGCCAGCTGCGCAATTGCTGTGCCCGCTTCCACGTGTTGGTTCAACCACAACGAAAATGCATCGTGCACCGCTGATTCAATAAAACCGGCCGCTTGCCGCGAGCTTAAACGTTCTTTGGTTTGTCCTGAGAATTGCGGATCGGTAAGTTTTAAGGATAAGACGTAGCTAACCCGATCCCAAACATCTTCCGGCGCAAGCTTTACGCCACGCGGCAGTAAATTTTGGAAATCACAGAACTCGCGCAAGGCATCGGTTAAGCCAGAACGCAGGCCATTAACATGCGTGCCACCTTGCGCAGTAGGAATTAGATTAACGTAACTTTCTTGCGCCAACTCGCCGTCTGGCAACCAAGCAAGCGCCCAATCAACCACTTCACTTTCTTTGTTTAAATGCCCAGTGAATAATTCCGCTGGCAATAATTCTTTGCCTTGCAATTCGCCAAGTAAATAATCCGATAAACCATTTTCAAAAAACCACTGATTGCGTTCGCCAGTAGCTTCATCAAAAAGAGATACATTTAAGCCGGGGCACAGCACCGCCTTGGCGCGCAGCAAATGCCGCAAAGCTTTAATGGCAAATTTGTTGGTATCGAAATATTTAGCATCCGGCCAAAAGCGCAGGCGCGTGCCGGTATTGCGTTTACCCACCGTACCAATCGTTTCTAACGCTGAGCTACGAAAACCATCTCGGAATTCCATACGGTATTCGTTGCCATCGCGTTTAATCGCCACTTCCACCACTTTCGATAAAGCATTCACCACTGAAACGCCCACGCCATGCAAACCGCCCGAGAATGTGTAGTTTTTGCCACTGAATTTACCACCAGCATGCAAGCGCGTCATAATCAACTCAACGCCCGGAATGCCTTCTTCGGGATGAATATCAACTGGCATACCGCGGCCATCGTCAATAACCTCGCAGCTGCCGTCGCTGTATAAATTCACTTCAATCGATTTAGCGTGCCCGCCCAGTGCTTCGTCGATGGCGTTATCAATCACTTCTTGCGCTAAATGGTTAGGGCGGGTGGTATCGGTGTACATGCCAGGACGGCGTTTAACTGGGTCAAGACCTGACAAAACTTCAATATCGGCGGCGTTATAACGAGTATTCATAATTTTCTGAGTGAATTTGACTGCATTCAGAATGCAATCTACGCCGATTTTGGTCAAGTAATCATTTAAAGGGTGCGTTTTGTCGCGCGAGTCGGTAAAATGGTGCTTTCCAACGCCACTATTTTTTATGACGCGTCTAATCTTTGTTACCGGCGGTGTGGTCTCCTCATTAGGAAAAGGCATTGCTGCCGCTTCCTTAGCGGCCATTCTCGAGGCCCGCGGCCTCAAAATCACCATGATGAAACTCGATCCCTACTTAAATGTAGATCCGGGCACCATGAGCCCTTTCCAGCACGGCGAAGTGTATGTGACCGACGATGGCGCAGAAACCGATCTTGACTTGGGCCATTACGAGCGTTTTGTACGCACCCATTTAACCCGCAAGAATTCGATTACCACTGGCCGTATTTACGACAACGTGATTCGCAAAGAACGCCGTGGCGAATATTTGGGCGGCACTGTGCAGGTCATTCCGCACGTGACCGATGAAATTAAGCATGCCATTTATGAAGCCACTGAAGGCTATGATGTGGGCTTAGTGGAAATTGGCGGCACGGTTGGCGATATCGAGTCCTTGCCGTTTCTGGAAGCGATTCGGCAGATTCGCTCTGAGCGTGGCCCAGATAAAGCGATTTTCATGCATCTAACCTTGGTGCCATATATCGCCGCCGCCGGCGAGCTAAAAACTAAACCGACCCAGCATTCGGTGAAAGAACTGCGCTCAATCGGTATTCAGCCCGATATCTTGCTGTGCCGAAGCGAACAGCCCTTGCCGGAAAGCGATCGTCGTAAAATTGCTTTGTTCACCAATGTTGTGGAAGAGGCAGTCATTAGTTGTTTAGATGTGGATACCATCTACAAATTGCCACTATGGTTGCACGCGCAAAACCTTGATGCGATTGTGATCAATCGCCTGCGTTTAGAAAACGAAGTTGGCCCAGCCGATTTAAGCGATTGGCAGGCGGTGGTTGATGCAGTTGAACACCCAACAGATGAAGTGACCATTGCCGTAGTTGGCAAGTATGTTGATCATCAAGACGCCTATAAATCCATAGGCGAAGCATTGCGGCATGGTGGCTTGCGCCAGCGCACGCGCGTTGTGTTGAAGTGGTTAGAGTCGGAACAAATTGAACGCGAAGGCGTGTCGCTTTTAGACGGCGTGCAGGGCATTTTGGTGCCGGGCGGTTTCGGTGATCGCGGTTTTGAAGGCAAAGTGTCCACCTCAAAATATGCACGCGAGCACAATATTCCGTATTTCGGTATTTGCTATGGCATGCAAGCGGCGGTGGTTGATGTATTGCGTCATCGTGGTGGGTTGCCGGGTGCAAACACCACCGAAATCGACCGCAACTGCGCAGACCCAGCCATTGCTTTGATTACCGAATGGAGAACGGCCTCCGGTGAAATCGAACGCCGTACTGAAGACTCCGATTTAGGCGGCACCATGCGTTTGGGCTTGCAGGAATGCCGCTTGAAGCCAGGCACCTTGGCGCATAAATTGTATGGCAAAGACATTGTGTCTGAACGCCACCGTCATCGCTATGAATTCAACAACAGCTATCGCGATGCGGTTGAAAATGCCGGTATGACTATCTCGGCGCAATCGATGGATGGCTTGTTGGTTGAAATGGTTGAAATGCCCGATCACCCGTGGTTCCTGGCCTGCCAAGCGCATCCTGAATTTTTATCGACACCGCGTTATGGACATCCGTTATTCAGTGGCTTTATTTCTGCAGCGCGGCTTTATAAATCCGGTCAATCTACTTAAGGAATTCATGCATGAAACTTTGCGGTTTTGATGTCGGTTTAGATCAGCGCTTTTTTCTCATCGCTGGCCCGTGCGTGATTGAATCCTTGCAATTGCAGATTGATACTGCAGGCACTTTGAAAGAAATTACTTCAAAGCTTGGTATTCCGTTTATTTTTAAATCAAGTTTCGATAAAGCCAATCGTACTTCCGGCACCAGCTTTCGCGGCCCAGGTTTGGAAGAAGGCTTGAAGGTGTTGGCTGAAGTGAAGCGTCAGCTGAATGTGCCAGTGCTTACCGATGTGCATGAATACACACCGTTGGATGAAGTCGCATCGGTGGTGGATGTGTTGCAAACGCCAGCATTTTTATGCCGACAAACCGATTTCATCCAAAAAGTCGCTAGTGTTGGGTTGCCTGTGAATATTAAAAAAGGCCAGTTTTTGTCGCCATGGGAAATGAAGCATGTGTCCGCCAAAGCGCAAGCCACTGGCAATACACAGATTATGGTCTGCGAACGCGGTGCTAGCTTTGGATACAACAATTTAGTCTCGGATATGCGCTCGCTGAGCGTTATGCGCGACACCGGCTGCCCGGTGGTGTTCGATGCCACCCATTCGGTGCAATTGCCCGGTGGCTTAGACGGCAAATCCGGCGGCCAACGTCAGTTTGTGCCGGTTCTTTCGCGCGCTGCAATGGCGGTGGGTATTTCCGGTATCTTTATGGAAACTCATCCAAACCCTGACGTCGCTTTATCCGATGGCCCGAACGCCTGGCCTCTCGGCAAAATGCAGGCATTGTTGGAATCCTTAGTCGCTTTTGACGAAATCGCCAAGCATGGCGGTTTTATTGAAGATCAACTTTAATTTTAGAGAACACACATGAGCCAAATCAGCAAAATCATCGCCCGCGAAATCCTTGATTCACGTGGCAACCCAACCCTTGAAGCGGAAGTGACGCTGGCCAGTGGCCATGTTGGCCGCGCTGCGGTGCCATCGGGTGCTTCCACCGGCTCGAAAGAAGCCATTGAACTGCGCGACGGTGACAAAACCAGGTACATGGGCAAAGGTGTGCTCAAAGCAGTTGGGCATGTTAATGGCGAAATCGCCAAAGCCTTGCACGGTTTTGATGTATTTGATCAAGCCGGTTTGGATCAACGCTTAATAAATTTAGACGGCACCGAAAACAAAGCACGCTTAGGGGCTAATGCTTTGCTAGGGATTTCATTAGCCAATGCGCACGCCGCCGCCGCTGCCAAAAGTCAGCCATTGTGGCAATACTTGGCGGGTGATCGTGAAGTGAGCTTGCCAGTGCCGATGATGAACATCATCAACGGTGGCGCGCATGCCGACAACAACGTGGACATGCAGGAATTTATGGTTCTGCCGGTTGGCTTTGATTCGTTTGCCGAATCTTTGCGAGCTGGCACAGAGATTTTTCATAGTTTGAAGTCGGTATTGAAAGGCCGCGGCTTGAGCACTTCCGTTGGTGATGAAGGCGGTTTCGCGCCGGATTTGCGTTCCAATGAAGAAGCACTGGAAACTATTTTAGAAGCCATTGCCAAAGCCGGCTACAGCGCTGGGCAAGATATTTTATTGGGCTTGGATGTGGCCAGTACCGAATTCTTTGAAAACGGGAAATACAATTTAGTCGGTGAAGGCAAGCGTTTGAGTTCCGAACAGTTCAGTGATTTTTTAACCGGCTGGGCGCGTCAGTATCCAATCATCACCATTGAAGACGGCATGGCTGAAGACGATTGGGCTGGTTGGAAAATGCTGACTCAATCTCTGGGTGAAACCGTGCAGTTGGTTGGCGATGATTTGTTCGTGACTAATCCAAAAATTTTCGCTGATGGCATCGAGCAAAAAGTGGCTAATGCGATTTTAATTAAAGTAAACCAAATCGGTACATTGTCGGAAACCATGCAAGCTATTGCGATGGCTGATGCTAACCGCTACGCAGCAATTATTTCACACCGCTCTGGCGAAACCGAAGACACAACGATTGCTGATATTGCCGTGGCTACCACTGCCACGCAGATTAAAACCGGCTCGTTGTGCCGCTCCGATCGCGTGGCTAAATACAATCAGCTGTTGCGTATTGAGCAGGCTTTAGGCAGCCGTGCACGTTATGCTGGCCGCCATGCGTTTATCAGCTTGAATACATAATCTGTGGATTATTTAACCCGCCGCTTGTGGCCCTATGCAGTGCTCGCCATCTTGTTGGCGATGTTGCAATACAAGTTCTGGTTCGGGCAAGGCAATTGGCGGCAAGTAGAAAGTTTGCGTGCGCAAGTGCAAGCGCAGAAAAATGAAAATCGTGAATTGTTGCTACGCAATAATGCCTTGCTGGCTGAAGTGAAAGATTTAAAGTCTGGTGTGGATGCGGTTGAAGAACGCGCCCGCAATGAAATGGGCATGATTAAACCCGGCGAAACCTTTTACCGTGTTGTAGACCCGGAAAAGAAAATCAATATGGATCCGCCTGCAACAGAGCCGAAGCCGTGATTTGGGCGATTGTGCCAGCCGCCGGAACAGGCTCACGCAGCGGCTCTGACATTCCAAAACAATATCAATCCATTGCTGGTAAGCCTATGCTTCATCACGTCTTGGATGTGCTCTGCGAGCACCCAGATATTGATGGCATTATCTTGGCATTATCGAATGATGATGCACGTTGGCAAGGCGTAACTATTTGGCGCAACAAGCCTTTGCGCACCTGTGTTGGCGGCATTGAACGCAGCGACAGTGTGCTCATCGCAATTAACGCACTAGCCGATGTTTTAAGCACCGATGATTTTGTGTTGGTGCATGATGCAGCGCGGCCATGCTTGCGTTTCGAGGACTTGCATCAGCTGATTCAGTTAGCTAGTACGCATCCGGTTGGCGCATTGTTGGCAGGTAAAATAAAAGACACCGTGAAGCGCTCGGATAGTTCTGCGCAAGTTGAAGGTACAATCGATCGTCGTTTGCTTTGGCGCGCATTCACACCACAGATGTTTCCGGCCAAAAGTTTGCAACGTGCTTTGCAACACGCCAAACAAGAAGGTGTTGCGATAACCGACGAAAGCAGCGCGATGGAGCGCTTGGGCTTGTCGCCGCTGTTGGTGGAAGGCTCAGATGATAATATTAAAGTTACGCTTGCTAGCGATTTTGCGTTGGCAGAAGCTATTTTGAAAGCAAGGAATTTATCATGATGCGAATCGGCAGCGGTTTCGATGTGCATGCATTTACCAGCGGCGATAGTCTTGTGATTGGCGGCGTAAGTATTCCACATAACCATGCCTTGCTCGCGCATTCCGATGGTGACGTATTGATTCATGCACTGTGCGATGCGCTGTTGGGCGCGCTGGCCTTAGGCGATATTGGCGTACATTTTCCGCCAAGCGATTCGCGCTGGAAAAATGCCGACAGCGCCGATTTGCTGAAGCACTGCATGCAATTAGTCAATGAGCGTGGTTATCAGCTTGGTAATGCCGACATGACCATCATCTGTGAACTGCCAAAAATGAATCCGCATATTCCTGCCATGCGCCAGCGTTTGTCTGAAGTGATGCAGGTATCCGTTGATCAAATATCAATTAAAGCTACCACCACCGAGCAGCTTGGCTTCACAGGCCGCAAAGAAGGCATTGCCGCGCAGGCAATAGTGTTGTTGAGTAAGCTATGAATTTGCTTCGCGCATCAAGTGCTGCGCCTTGTAGTGGGCGAATACGCAGTACCCCTGAAGATTTTATAGTGCATGAATTGCCGAGCTTTGAAGCCAGCGGCGAAGGCGAGCATTTATTATTGACCCTGCAAAAACGCGGTCTAAATACAGCGTACTGTGCGCAGGAAATTGCCCGTTGGGCCGGTATTGATGAGCGTGATGTGTCTTATGCTGGCATGAAAGACCGGCATGCAGTGACCACGCAGCGCTTTTCGGTGCGCATTCCAAAGAAAATTTCACCCGATATTCAATTGCTTAATAACGAAAATTGCACAGTGCTAAATGCCGTTTGGCATAACCGCAAACTCGCGCGTGGTGCATTGGCCGGAAATCGCTTTGAACTCACCCTGCGCGAAGTGGTAGCTGATAAAAATTCACTAGAACAAAGTCTGAATTGCATCAAGACACAAGGCGTTCCGAATTATTTTGGCGAACAACGCTTCGGCCATGAACAAGCCAATGTCAATAAAGCGCTGGGTATGTTCGAGGGCAGGCGTGTGGATCGTGCTAAGCGCTCGATTTATTTATCAGCAGCGCGTTCGTATGTATTCAATCATTTATTAGCCAAGAGGGTTGCTTCAGGTTTTTGGAATAAAGCCTTGTTGGGCGATGTGTGGATGCTGGAAGGTACAAAAAGTATTTTCGGGCCTGAGCCACTTAGCGAAGAATTATTGCTACGCTGCGAAAGCTTAGACATTCACCCCACTGGGCCATTATGGGGCGCGGGCGACTTGCGCAGCCAAGACGAAACGTTGGCACTAGAATCGCAATTGCCAAATGAATTCAGCGAGCTATGTCGTGGTTTGGAGAAAGCCGATTTGCGCCAAGAGCGTCGTGCATTGCGCTTAATCCCAAAAGACTTTGCTTGGCAATTCATTGCCGGTGATGTGCTGAAACTTAATTTCGAATTGCCACCTGGTGCCTATGCTACTTCAGTATTAGCGGAACTCGGCGAGTTTAGCTGATTACACCGATACGCCGAATAAACTGCCCACCAAGCTAGTTAACAGCATGGCAAGTGCTCCCCAAAAACACACTCGGAATGCGCCGGTAAGAATTTTAGCGCCACCAGTTTTAGCCGCTATGCCACCGAGCAAAGCTAAAAAAACCAAGGAGCTGATACTAACTGCCAAGTTCAGCATACTTTCAGGAAACCACAAGACAACCGACAATGGCAGCGCTGCGCCCACCGCAAAACTGGCCGCTGAGGATAATGCAGCTTGAATAGGGTTAGCGCTGAACGTTGCGGAAATGCCCAGCTCATCGCGCGCATGCGTGCCTAATGCGTCGAGTGCGGTGAGTTGAATGGCCACTTGTTTGGCCAGTGTGGCATCCAAGCCGCGATATACATAGATTGCCGTGAGTTCTTTTAATTCTGCATCGGCATCGTTGAGTAGTTCCAAGCGTTCTTTTTCAAGATCAGCTTTTTCGATATCGGCTTGAGAATGCACCGATACATATTCGCCAGCCGCCATCGACATGGCACCGGCCACTAAACCCGCCACACCAGTAATTAAAATAGTTTGATGGCTGGCATGTGCAGCGGCTACACCTAAAATCAAACTGGCAGTTGAAACGATGCCATCGTTTGCGCCCAGCACGGCAGCGCGTAGCCAACCGATGCGATCATTGCGATGACGTTCTGAGTGTCTTTTTAGCATAGCGGGATTACTCCAATTATTCGATTAATGCTAACACAGCGCCGGTGCCACCTTGGTTTTGTGGCGCAGAACAATATGCCAACACACGGCCTTGCAAACGCAATATTTTATCCACTACATTGTGAAGCACAGGGCCGGCCTCGGAGCGCGTGCCTTTGCCATGAATGATACGAATACAGTGCAATTGTTCTTTATACGCATCAGCAAGAAATTGCTTTAAATGCCGTTCGGCATTCACTGCCAACATGCCATGCAGATCGAATTCGGCGTCTACTCTAATAGCACCAGATTTCAATTGCCGCATCACGCGGTTGATAATCTTTGGGCCTTGGTAAAACAGCGGCTCATGCAGTTGCAGTGTGGCATCAAGCACTGAAACGCGTTTCGATTGCAGCAAGGCATCACGCTCATCACGCTCGAACATTCGAGCGCGTGCTTTCGGCTTGGCTTTGCTCAGGCGGCTTTCGGTATACCGATGCACAATCACTGGGCCAATCGCTTCGCGGAACAGTTCGCTGTCTTCGGAAGTGATGGGAGGCGGCAGTTTTTCGCTCATGATTCTCTGCAACCAAACTTTGCTTTAATATCCGCAATTTCACTATCGCTGAGTTTTTTCTGAGTAGCAGTATCGAGATAGTTTTGTTCTTCGCGAATCAATTCAAAATTACCATCGTCTTTTTTATGCCACATCAAATAACCGCAATGGATATTGATATTGGCGAATATGCTGGAGTAGTCAACAGCTGAAAAAATGCCAGAAACCGCCGCATTAGCTGGATTGTTATACCAAGTAATGCGAGTGGGCGTTCTACTTTTTAATGTGCCAGCTATCCCGTAAAATTTTATGAGATTGGATTTCCAGTTATTGAAATCGATTGCTGATGCCATGTCTTTAGAAAATGACTCAAATGCGGTTTTGTAGTCGCTATTATCTTTGGCTTGGAAATATTGGTAGGAAAGCAATTTTATTTTTAATTGATCTTGCTCGGAAGGCTCCCATTTGGCCTCTAACTCACTTTCTTCAATCTGTGGAACTTGAACGCCCGTATTTGCCACTTGTAATGCAGACAAGGGCAGGGCGGTAAATGCGAGCAATACAAACAGGGTTCCATGGCAATGAGTAGGGGAGAGTGTGCGTTTAGTCATAATGATATGATAGCAAAAGACTTTGTAATTGCGCTGATTAGCGTGTGTAGGGTGCGTCTTGGCGCACCATGTCGACGAATCTTTGATTAGCTTGTGCGCGACAGCGCACGGACACCTATTGTGCTGCCTCCTAAACTGAAAACTATCCCATTCAGTGAGGTTCACATGCAAATTCAATCAGACAATAAAAATATCCCTTTGTTCGTTGGTGACGAACCCTCTCAACCTGAAGTCGCCGCCCAGCAGAATGATGAACACATTAATCTCGATGACGGACTGGATGATGATAATGAAAATCCAGTTAGTCATACGCTGGTGGATGCCGCCGAGAATTCAGGCGCCGTGGAAATGCCCGATACGCAAGAACTAGAAGGTGAAGAACAGGAAAGCAAAGACCGTGTGGGCAGTTTAAGCCCGCATTACAAAGAAACATAAAGCGCTTCTCCATTGAAAAAATTAAACTAAACAAACAAGGTCTCTACACATGAAAAACATAACGCAAGCCACATTAGCCACTCTTTTGCTTTCATTCAGTGCAAGCGGATTTTCGCAACAAGCCACACCTACGCAATCGGTTGTTGTGATTAAAGATGTCAGCACCGTAACCGCGCCGGCTGTTGATACAACCGTGCTGCAATATTCTAATAAATGGCGTATCAAGTTCGATAACCGAACCGATTCATCCGGCGAGCTGGTGTTTCTTTTCGCACTGCAAAACAAACAGCCGATTAGCATTAGCGTATTGGTTGCAAAAGATCTGAGTGAAAACGATATTGCCAAACTGGTAGAAAATGCATTTAAAAAATATGCACCTAACGGCATTGAGGTTGAACGTGATGATGGTGAAGATGTGCTGCTCAAATACAATAGCCGTTTCAGTTTGACACTGCTGACCAATACCGTAACCGATCTGAATGTTAAATTAGATAAAGAATAATGTAATCTTTCTTTGGCAAATCGTCTTCAAAAGTCATGGTTGGGATATTGGGTCAAATGCAATGACGGTTTGGCGAAAAAGTGCTTTACGTGTTCACCCTTAAAGATGTCGTTACGAACAAAAGTGATCATGTGCTGCATACTTCGTGTATTTGACTAAACCGCTTTCAAATTACTTGAAATTGAAACGCTCAGGATAGCCCTAAAATTGCTATCATTTACCCATGCGCATTTTAATCAGTAACGACGACGGCATCGAGGCACCGGGCATCATCGCTTTGGCGGAAGGCTTGGCGCAAGATGATCACCATTTATTCATTGTGGCGCCCGACCGTGATCGCTCCGGGGCATCTAATTCCCTAACCTTGGGCAGCCCATTGCGGGTCCGCTATCTGGATGAACGCCGCATCAGCGTTAATGGCACGCCGACTGACTGCGTGCACTTGGCTTTATCGGGCTTGTTGCCGGAAGATCCCGATATTGTCTTGTCTGGCATCAACAACACCGCAAACTTAGGCGATGACGTGATTTATTCTGGTACCGTAGCGGCGGCGATGGAAGGGCGCTGTTTGGGCTTGCCAGCTATTGCGCTCAGTTGCGCCAGCCCCAGCCATAAACCAAAACACTACGACAGCAGCGTTCGCGTGGCGAAAGCCCTGATTGAACGCTTGCTCAGCGATCCACTGCCAGCCGATACTATTTTGAACGTGAATATTCCCGATTTGCCTTGGAACGAGATTAAAGGCTTTGAAGTGACGCGTTTAGGCCATCGGCATCGCGCTGAGCCGTGTGTGCCGCAGCTTGATCCACGCGGCAGGCCAATGTGGTGGATTGGCCCGGCTGGCCCAGAGCAGGACGGCGGCCCAGGTACTGATTTTCATGCCGTTAAAAATGGCTTTGTATCCATCACACCCATTCACGTTGATTTAACCCGCTATCAAGCTTTGGAAAAAGTGTCTGGTTGGGTTAATGAATTATCCAAAGCGCTGCCTAAATGATTCAACGACTTCAATTAAACACTCAAACTAAAGGCGTAGGAATGACCTCGCAACGCGCCCGCGACCGCCTAATTGAGCGCTTGCGCGAACAGGGCATTCGCGATGAGCGCGTGTTGAATGTGATGCGGGCACTGCCTCGCCATGTATTTTTGGATGAAGCACTGGCATCGCGTGCCTACGAAGACACCGCACTGCCAATTGGCAATGGTCAAACTATTTCGCAGCCGTGGGTTGTTGCAAAAATGACTGAAGCCTTGATTGAAAAAAAAATACCGAAAACGGTGTTGGAAATTGGTACAGGCTCAGGCTATCAAACCGCTGTGTTGGCTTCGCTTGGCATTCAAGTTTTCAGCGTTGAACGCATTGATGAATTACTGCGTTCGGCTAGGCCACGTTTCCGGCAACTCAAATTGCATGAACTGATTCGCTCTAAACACGATGATGGTAATCTCGGTTGGGCAGAAAATGGCCCGTTTGATGCCATTCTGCTGACTTGTGCGGCTCCGGCCTTGGTGCATCCGCTATTAGCGCAACTAAACGATACAGGCGTGCTGATTTCGCCGGTTGGTGTTGATGCCGGCAAGCAGAATTTATTGCGAGTGGAAAAAATAGATGGCCAAATACATGAGCAAAATCTTGGCCCGGTGAGTTTTGTACCTTTATTGCCAGGAGTTTTGTAATGGCGGTATTTCGCAATTTATATGAACGCGCCATTTTATGGGCCGCGCATCCGAAAGCTTCGTATTTCCTAACTTTCCTGAGTTTCTGTGAAGCGATTTTCTTTCCTATTCCGCCGGAAGTGATGTTGGCACCGATGTCTTTGGCGCAACCCAAAAAAGCATTTTGGTTCGCCACATTAAGTTTATTAGGTTCTTTGGCTGGTATGTTTGTTGGGTACGCCATTGGCCATTATGCGATTGATTTAGCGATGCCGTTTATAGAGAAAATGGGTTTCGCTGCACAGTTTGAAGATATAAAACAACAAGCAGCAGCGAATGGTTTTTGGTTATTGTTATTGGCTGGTTTCACGCCGATTCCTTTTAAGATTTTCACACTAGCCTCCGGCGCGGTAGGTATGCCTTTACTGCCATTTTTCTTCGGTGCATTAATTGGCCGTGGCAAGCGCGTGTATTTAGTAGCCACCGCAATTTATTTTGGTGGCGAAAAAGCCGAAGCCAAACTTCGCCAATACATTGAGCCTATCGGTTGGACGGCAATGCTGCTGTTCGTGGTCGCTATCGCGTATATGTGGTTTAAGTAATGAAAGTACGCACGCTTACAAACCCCCGTTTAGCCGTGCTAGTGTTTTTATCGATAGGATTGAATGCCTGTCAGTCGGGGTATCAAACCAGTAAGAGCGTTAAGAATCCATCTGCCAAAACAGTTACGGCAACAAAAATACCTAAGCCGTCTCCTGACAACAAATCCTTGGGTAATAGCTACATCGTGCAAGCGGGCGATACCTTATTCGGTATTTCTTTCCGTGCAGGCCTTAACTATCGCGATGTAGCGACATGGAATAATATTGATGAGTCTTACCATATTCAACGCGGCCAAAAACTGCGCTTAACGGCGCCAACGCAAGTGCAAAATAAAACGGCAGTGAAAAGCTCGCTTGCGTCTTTGCCGAATGTAAAACCAACATTGATAAAGCCAGTTTCAGTACTGAGTTCGCCGCCTATGAAGCCAGTTGCAGTGGTTACAACAACTATTGGCTGGCAATGGCCCGCTAAAGGTGAAATTATCAGTGCCTATATTGCGGATGATAAAACCCATCAAGGCATCAATATTGCCGGAAAATCGGGGCAGAAAATACTTGCCGCTGCCGATGGCGTGGTGGTGTATTCGGGTGCAGGTTTAATTGGCTATGGCGAGTTGCTGATTGTTAAACACAACAGCGAATGGATTTCGGCATATGCGCATAACAGCAAACGCTTGGTAGCTGAGGGCATTAAAGTCAAAGCAGGGCAGCATATTGCAGATATGGGGCGAACTGGTGCGTTGCGCGACATGCTACATTTCGAAATCCGACGCAATGGCAAGCCGGTTGATCCTTTGTTGTATTTATCGAAACCCTAAAAACAAAAAGGCGCGTTGAGCGCCTTTTTGATAGGTGTAGCAATGATGTTATTGTTGCGTTTTAATCCAGCGATCAATTTTCGCTTCAAGCACATCAAGCGGCACCGAGCCATCTTTGAGCACTTCAGCATGGAAAGCACGAATATCAAATTTTTTGCCAAGCGCAACTTCTGATTTGGCGCGAAGCTGCTGTATTTTCAATTCACCAATTTTGTAGCCTAAGGCCTGACTTGGCCAAGCAACATAACGCTCTGCCTCCGAAGTTGAGGTAGTAAGACTTTCAGCTGAATTGTCGAGCATGTATTGAATAACCTGTTCACGCGTCCAATTCTTGCTGTGTAAGCCGGTATCGACCACTAAGCGGATAGCTCGCCACAGTTCGTTTTGTTGGTAACCAAAATAATCATAGGGGTCGGTGTACACACCCAGTGCTTTGCCCAAAGATTCTGCATACAAACCCCAGCCTTCAGCAAAGGCGTTCTCGCCACCGAAGCGGCGAAATTTTGGCAAGTTAGTTAGCTCTTGTTGCAGTGCGATTTGGAAATGGTGGCCTGGAATTGCTTCGTGTAAATATAAATCTTCGGCATCCCAGGTTTTTCTGGTTGGAAGATCGTAGGTGTTAACATAAAAAATACCAGGGCGGGTGCCGTCTTCGCTTGGGCTTTGATATTCACCACCTGCCGCTGATTTTGCGCGAAATGCTTCTACAGCGCGAATCTCAAACGGTGCTTTTGGCAGCAATGAAAACTGCTCTGGAACCTTAAGATTAATTTTTGCTTCTAAGGAACGGTAGTATTTCAGCAGCGCTTCTTCGTCTTTGAAGTTAAAGCGTGGGTCGTCTTGCATAAATTTAAAGAACTCTTGCAATGAGCCTTTGAAACCAGTTTGAACCATCACTTTGCGAATTTCGCCATGTATGCGTGCAACTTCACTTAAGCCAATTGTGTGAATTTGGTCGGGTGTCAAGTCGGTTGTGGTGCTCATACGCGCGTTGAACGCATACCAAGCTTTACCATTTGGCAATTTGTCGAGGCCAACAGAAGATCGTGTTTTCGGTAAGTACTCGTCGTTAATAAATGCGCGCAGTTTTTTGTAAGCCGGCATTAGTTCGTTGCTGATCATCGCACTATACGCGCTTGTCAAACGTGCTTTGTCGGCTGCTGAAAAGCTAGCCGGCATGCTCTTAATTGGCCCCCAGAACAGGCTTTCTTCTGGCGTTGCTTTAATCAAGTCATCCAGCTGCGGAACAACCTTGATCATCAGGGCTGTTGGTTGTACTACGCCAGCTTGAATACCGGCACGCATATTAACGATGTCAGTATTTAAAAGCACTGGCAGTTGCTTGCCACGTGCCAGCCAATTGTCGTAATCCTTCACCGTTTTAAAGGGTTGCGCGCCTGTGCCGGAGCCAAGTTGCACTGCCAATGTGGCTATGCTGTTCATCTGGTTAACTGGCAACATCCAATCTGGAAATTGCTCTGAGGCGAGGCTATTCTTGGCATCACGAACGAAAATTTGATAGCTAAGCAAGTCTTGACCGTTAAGATTTTTTGAGCTAATTGCTTCAATTTTTTTGAGCCACTTTTCAGTATAGTCATGCGACTGCTGACGATATTGAGCAGAACCATAATCGGGTAGCAAATCGTTGTAGCGTGGGTCGCCTTGGTATGTAGCGCCAACTGGGTTGAGCTTCAGGCCTTCTTCCCAGAAGTCTTCATACAACTGATTGAGTTGCTCAGACTTACTACTAGTTGCAGTCGAAGTGGCAGACTCAGACGTTGAAGCAACTGTTACGTTGCTAACGCCACTGACAATGAAGGCTAGAGAGATGGCTAGAACGAGTGGACTAAGTTTCATATATATCCTTGTTTTATGTATTTGCGTTGGGCTAACTCTAACACGGCTTACTTTTTCATGCTAAACGGAATTTTGTCAGGCGCCACAGCGCCACCAGAGATAATAAACGACATCGCTTGATCAGCAGTCCAATCGGTTGGGATTAGCTGATTGACCGGCACAATTTCAAGATAACCAGAGGTTGGGTTGGGTGTGGTGGGCACATACACGGCAGCCAATTCTTCGCCAGTATGTTCGTCTTGTAAGATGCGGGTGACGAAGCCAACCGATTTCATGTTTTCATGCGGGAAGTTGATGAGTACCACGCGCTGCGTGCCATCAGGTTTGGTTTGCAGCATATCCAGTAATTTGCGCGCGCTACCATACACAGTGTTGGCCAATGGCACTTTACTGATTAAGGATTCAACCCAGCCCAACAAGCGCTGACCAATGACGCGCCGCGAAATAAAACCGATACTCAGAATAAACGCGATGGTGACCACAATGCCAATGGCGATTTTTGCCCACGGCTCAGAAAGCCAAGCAAACATCGTTGGGTAGCTTGCGGAAAAATGCGCAGTTAATGGCACAATGAGCGGCTGGCTGATGTCGGAAAGCAAACCAAACACAAATTTGAATACGATAAACACCAGCCAAATGGGTGCTAATGTTAGTAGGCCGGTTAAAAAGTATGTTTGAATTTTTTTCATAGTGTCAGTATAGATGCTTAGTTAAGCAGTGTTGCCATTTTGCGACGGTAGTTACGTACCAAGTCGTCATCTTCAATGGTGGCGAATGCTTCAATCAGCAGCTTCTTGGGTAAGCCATCTTGATAGGCGCGATGATCGCGTAACAGTATCAGCAAATGCTCCAAACCCTGTTCGGGTTTGCCTTGCACAAGATATTGCAGAGCCAGAAAACGGCGTGCTTCAATGTCATTAGCATTGCTGGCTAATGTCGCTTCCAATACTTCAATAGCAGGTGCATTCTCGGCTTGCTGTGCTAAATCAATACGTGCCCGCGCTTTGACAATACGCTCATCCATCGCTAAATTAGCTGGCAAGGCATCAAACAGCTGCACGGCTTCTGGGTATGCGTGTGTGCTCACTAGTGCTAAGGCCAGCTCGAGCTTCAATGTGTCATCGGCTGGTGCTTCCAGCGCTGCATGGCGAAGGCGGACTACTTCCTGATGCGGATCGACAACGCTTTGTTCAGCGGTTTGTTCAATGCCTTCTTCAAGCAAGGGCAGGGCGGTGATTTGGTGGTGAGTCAAAAATTCTTTGATTTGCGTTTCCGACAAGGCACCCGGAAAGCCATCAACAATTTTGCCATCTTTTAACAGCATTAAAGTAGGAATCGATTTAATCTGAAAATAGCTGGCTAATTGCTGTTCTTTGTCAACATCCACTTTTGCCAACACAAATGCGCCATTGAATTCGGCCGCCAGTTTTTCTAAGACGGGGCCAACTTGCTTGCATGGCTCACACCATTCGGCCCAGAAATCGACCAATACCGGCGTGTCTTTCGACTTATTGATAACGTCTTGTTCAAAGCTGGCTAATTGGGCATCAAACACAAAAGCGTTCATGGCAAATCTCAAAAGGGTTTTACTTGATTTGTGGGAGTAAGTTAGCCATTTCAAGGGCAGTCATCGCTGAATCCCAGCCTTTGTTGCCGGATTTACCGCCAGCCCGTGAAATCGCTTGCTCGGTGTTCTCGGTGGTGACCACGCCAAAGATAGCTGGCACACCAGTTTGCAAACCCACAGCAGCAATGCCTTTGGCCGCTTCATTGCACACGTAATCGTAATGTGTGGTTTCGCCGCGAATCACTGCGCCAAGGCAAATGACTGCCTGATATTTGCCGGTTTTGGCTAAAGCCAAGGCGGTGAGCGGCAATTCAAAAGCGCCAGGTACCGATACAAAATCGATATTTTCATCGCTCACTTGATGGCGAAGCAAGCAGTCTTTGGCACCGCTTAATAATCGCTCGGTGATGAAATCATTAAAGCGCGCAGTAACAATGGCGAATTTTAAGGAACTGCCGTTTAATGAACCGTGATAAATCATGAAATACTCTCAATGCTGGGTGGTAAATCGATGCTGTGGCCGAACTTCTGGTTTTTGGTCATCAAGTAATGATGGTTAGTGCTGTTGGCGGGAATCGATAAAGATTTACGCACAATCTTACGTTGGCAGATTGAGGCAATCGCTTCCAGTTTATCGGGATTGTTGGTTAGCAATTGCAAATCATCAATGCCAAAATAATTCAACACTTGAATAGCCATGGTGTAATCGCGCATATCGGCGGCAAAGCCCAAACGGATATTGGCTTCAACGGTGTCTAAGCCTTGATCTTGTAATTGGTAGGCTTTCATTTTATTGAACAAACCAATACCGCGGCCTTCTTGGCGCAGATAAATGATGATGCCAGAACCTGCTTGTTCAATCTCGGTAATCGCTTGTTGCAGTTGACTACCGCAATCGCAGCGCTTCGAGCCAAGCACGTCGCCGGTAAAGCATTCGGAGTGAATGCGCACTAAGGTACCAGGGTTTTTTAATTGCGCAACAGGGCCTTTCACCAAAGCCATATGTTCTTCGCCTAGCAATGCTGAGCGAAACACATAAAAAGCAAAATCGCCCTGTGGCATGGGCAAAGGCGCAGATTCCACCGCTGAAACTAAGTCTTCATTGCGTTTACGATAAGCGATTAAATCGGCGATAGAAATAATTTTTAAATCGTGTTCGGCGGCGAATATGTCCAGATCAGGCAAGCGCGCCATTTCTCCATCGTCTTTAATAATTTCGCAAATCACGCCAGCTGGCTCAAAGCCTGCCAACACCGCTAAATCAACCGCAGCTTCGGTATGGCCTTGGCGCTTAAACACACCACCGCGCTCGGCAATTAGCGGAAAAATATGCCCAGGACGATTAAACGCCTGTGCTTTGGTGCCAGGTGTAGCCAATAGTTGCAAAGTATGCGAACGATCAGCCGCGGAAATACCGGTGCTCACATTATCTTTTGCATCAATACTGATGGTGAATGCGGTGCGCATCGATTCAGTATTTTTTATCACTTGCAAAGGCAACTGCAAGTGCTCAGCGCGCTCACTGGTGATTGGCGCGCACACCAAGCCGCGGCCATAGCGAATCATAAAGTTGATGGCTTCTGGCGTTGCAGTTTGCGCCGGCATTAGAAGATCGCCTTCGTTTTCGCGGTTTTCATCATCCACCACAATAATCATTTTGCCAAGGCGCAAATCATCTAGGGCGGAATCAATGGTGCTTAATACGGAAATGTTCATGTGTTTGGGTTTAAATGTGTCCAAGCATTCGCAAGGGTTTTATCGAAGCGTAGAAAATTTTCAATGTATTTAGCCATTATATCAACCTCAATGTTCAACAAACTGCCAGCTTGTTTATCACCGAGCGTGGTGTTTTGCAAAGTGTGCGGAATAATCGAGACCATCAAGTGCTCATCGCCTAATTCAGCAATGGTTAGGCTAATGCCATCGAGTGTGATTGAGCCTTCTAGAATCATGTATTTGCGTAAGTTTTTTGGGAATGAAACATGCATTTGCCAGTTGTCGCCGCGCACATCAATGGCTGTAACCGAGCCAACGGCATTACCATGGCCTTGCACCATATGCCCGCCTAAACGATCGTTAGCGCGCAGTGCCAATTCCAGATTCACGCGATCGCCTGCAATCAAGCTGCCAATACTGGTTTTTTCCAAGGTGGTATGAATAGCATGCGCAATAAAACCATCGGGCTCAATTGCAGTTGCGGTTAAACATACGCCATTGGTGGCAATGGAGTCGTCAATGTCAATGTATTGGATAATGCTTGGGCAATGAATGCGCAATAGCCGCCCTTCAGCGCTTTCACTAATCTGCTGCACAACACCAATGGCTTGTATTAATCCGGTAAACATATGCTCAAACGCGGCCAGTTAAATGAAAATCTTCTCCAAGAGCCATATATTCTACGTGTTTTAGGTGGATGCGCTGTGATAAATCCAATAGGCCGTAGTCGTTTAGCGCCGATATCCCTTGGCCAAGATAGCTTGGGTTCAGATAATGGCTTATGCGTTGCACATGGCCATCAGCGAGAAAAGCACTAGCAAGACCCGCGCCACCTTCCAGCAAGATGTTCACTATGCCTTGTTGATACAGCTCATCGAGCACGTTGCTAAGTGGCCGATTGCCATAAATGCGGGTGCGTGCGGAATACTCATCATTAAACACATGCGCCGATTCCGGCAGATTGCCAGAGTGGCTAAATACAAGTCGAATCGGCTGAGGCTCGCTAGTGTTTTCCAAGCGCACCGTTAAACGCGGGTTATCTTGCCGAATAGTTTGCGCGCCCACCGCAATGGCCATATGCTCGGCGCGCAGTTGATGCGCATGCAAGCGCGCTGCTTGGCCAGTTATCCACTGCGATTGGCCGTTTGGCATGGCAATTTTGCCATCTAAGGTGCTAGCCAGTTTTAAATGCACGAAAGGACGTTGCCATCGTTGGTTATGAAAAAACACTTCGTTGAGTAACTCACCATCAGACGCCAACACATCAGTAATCACTTCAATGCCAGCTTCGCGCAGCATGGCGATGCCGCGCCCGGAAACCTCAGGGTTTGGGTCAAGGTTTGCAATCACTACGGTTTTGATGCCCTCGGCAATCAGCAATTGTGCGCACGGTGGGGTGCGTTTATTGCTGTGGCAACACGGCTCAAGATTCACATATAAAGTGGCGCCAGCAACCGAAGCGCTAGCATTATTGATGGCATCGCGCTCGGCATGTGCCTGTCCGGCTTGGCGGTGAAGACCTTCAGCCAGTACTTCGCCATGTTTAACAATAACGCAGCCAACCATCGGGTTCGGCCACGTTCGGCCTTTGGCTTTTTGCGCCAAACGCATGGCTTGGCGCATATAATCGGCGTGTTCCATTATGGCTGTTTGTAGATCACACCGTCTTTCATCACGAAGGCTACATTCAAGGTGGTGTTAATGTCTTGTGTAGGATCTTTGCTCATGGCCACGATATCGGCATACATGCCGGGTTTGATTTGACCGATATCGGTCGATCCGATGACTTTAGCGGCATTGAATGTGGCGGCTTGCAAAGCATAGGATGCCGGCATGCCGGCTTCGACCATGAACACGAATTCCTTGGCGTTATCGCCGTGCGGTCCTACGCCGGCATCGGTGCCGAAAGCAATAGGCACTCCGGCTTTATAAGCATTGGCGGCAGTAGTTTGAATCAAGGCGCCGATACGGGCAGCTTTGGGTCGTATTATATCCGGGAAATAGCCATCGATTTTGGCTTTTTCGGCCACGAAGCGACCGGCACTGATGGTCGGCACATACCAGGTACCGTTCTTCTTCATCAAGGTCATCACTTCTTCGTCCATTAAGGTGCCGTGTTCGATTGAAGTGACGCCACCAATAACGGCACGTTTCATGCCTTCCTTGCCGTGCGCATGGGCTGCAACTTTATAGCCGTAGTCGTTAGCGGTCTGTACTACAGCCTTAATTTCCTCAATAGTGAATTGCGGCGCATCACCGCTTTTGGCATAGCTTAGTACGCCGCCAGTAGCAGTGATTTTAATCACGTCCGAGCCTTCTTTGTAACGCTGACGTACCGCTTGGCGAGCATCATCAACGCTATTAATCACACCATCTACCGGGCCTGGCGGCCCAATTAAATGCGAAAGCTCGGCGTTGTAGCCATTGGTTGGATCGGCGTGTCCGCCGGTGGTGCCAATGGCTTTACCCGCTGCCCAAATACGCGGGCCGCGGATAATGCCTTGGTTGATGGAATCGCGCAGTGCAGGAATAATGCTGCCGCCTAAGTCGCGAACCGTGGTGAAACCAGCCAATAGTGTTTTTTCAGCAAAGCCAACTGAGCGATACGCAAAGTGCTCAGTGTTTAAGCGAAATTCATCACTGTAACTGTTCGGGTTGGATTGATCGGATAAATGCACATGCAAATCAATAAACCCTGGGCTACAGGTTTGTGTGCTGAGATTAACGATCTTGGCATTTGGCACAGTGCTTGCGCCATCTAGTATCTGGCTGATTTTATTGCCTTCAATCACAATGGTTTTTGCGCCCAGCATTTTAGCGCTGGCCGAATCAAATAATTGGCCGCATTGAATGGCCGTTGTTTCTGCGAGTGCCAATGGTGCAACTGATAACATGCCTAAAGAAATAAGTACTTTCGCCTTGATTTTCACGATTTCGCCTAAATTTACCTAAGAATGAAAAAGTGTACCGCCTTTATCGGTATTGGTCGAATGTTAGGAGATTTGCATGTCAGTGACACTGTTTGATGCCATAAATGTAGGAGCGCTGCACTTAAATAACCGTATTTTCCTAGCACCGTTAACTCGCATGCGCGCCAGCCAGCCTGGCGATGTGCCGAATGCTTTAATGGCCGAATATTACGCACAACGCGCAAGCGCCGGCTTGGTGATTACCGAAGCCTCGCAAATATCGCCAGAAGCCAAGGGCTATGCCGATACGCCCGGCATTTATAGCCACGAGCAAGTTGCAGGCTGGAAGTTGGTGAATGATGCAGTGCACAGCGCTGGCGGAAAAATCTGCATGCAGCTTTGGCATGTGGGCCGTGTGTCGCACACTAGCCTACAGATTGACGGGCAAGCCCCGGTTTCTGCATCGGACCGCCCTTATAACAACAAAACCACCGTGAAAGACGAGCACGGCAACATGGTGCGCATTGCGTGCAGCACACCACGTGCTTTGCGCACCGATGAAATCCCGCGTTTGCTGGAGGAATACCGAATTGCCACCCGCAATTCCCGCGAAGCTGGCTTTGATATGGTTGAAATCCACGCCGCACATGGCTATTTGCTGCATCAGTTTATGTCGGAGGAAAGCAATTTCCGCGATGATCAATACGGCGGCAGCTTAGAAAACCGTGCACGTTTGTGTTTGGAAGTGGTTGATGCAGTGATTGGTGAGTCGGACGCTGCGCATGTGGGCATCCGCATTTCACCGCTCGGCATTTTTAATGGCCTAGACGACCAAGCAGGGCAAGCCATGGGCTTGTATTTAGCCGAGCAATTCGCACAGCGCGGCCTGGGCTATTTGCATTTGTCGGAACCCGATTGGGCTGGCGGCCCAGCCTTAACGCTTGAATTCCGCGAACAGCTACGTGCCAAATTCCCCGGCGTTATTGTTGCCGCTGGTGGCTATACATTGGAAAAAGCGCAACCACTTTTGGATGCAAAACTCATTGATGCGGTGGCAATGGGCCGGCCGTTTATTGCTAACCCCGATTTACCCGCGCGTTTAGAAAAAAATTATCCGTTAAATCCTGGCCGTATGGAGTTGTATTACGGCGGCGGGGCGGAGGGGTATACGGATTATCCGGTGATGGTTGAGCTTGCGTAAGTAAGCGAATATTTAGGGGCGGATGTATATCCGTTCCCTAGTCACAGCCACATAAGCATTTATGCAGCCTGTAGCAGAAACTCGACCTTCACCGCCTCGAATGGAAACACAATTCTGCCATCGTCTGTGCGATCAACAAGGCCGGCGTTTAACAGCGCAGTGATGTCGCCATGCACGGCTTTCACATCACGGTTAACGCGCCGAGCTGCTTCACGAATGGAAACTGGGCCAACGCCACATAGCGCCTTCAGCAAATCCCAGCGTTTGGCAGTAAGCACTTGCCAAAGCAACTCCGCACTCGCAAAGCTGATGCGCTCGGACTTCTGCGCTTTACCGGTATTCCAGGCTTGCACAAAATCCGTCATTGAATCGGCAGGTGTGCGTACATCAAGGGTTACAGTTTTCATCATTCCACCTCGCTATATCTTGCTGAAAGTTGGCAATTAGTTTTTCCGGAGTGGTGAATGTATAAATGCTTTCACGCTTTCCGAAGTGCCGGTGATCGCCTTTGCCGTTCTCGTTGTCGTAGCGCAAAACGCATTCACCGCGCACTACATAAGCCAACCTATACTTGAAACGGTGTTTGGAACCAGCAACAGGCTCTGGAACTTGCCACAACACGAGCTCAGCAAAAGCAATGTCTGAATAGGTGATTCGTGTGCGAACAAGTTGAATAGCCTTCATGTTGGAGATAATAACAACGCTTGCTAGTGTTGTCAATTACTCCAACAATTACGGTGTCGGGGCGGAGGGGTATACGGATTATCCAAGTATGCCGAGCTGAGCTTGATTTATATACAAAGGAAGATATGACACAGTCATTGTTGCAATTTGGAAAAAGCCGGTCGCAACTAATGAGACTGTTGTGTTTTACAATGAGTTTATATAAATATTACGAGTTGAAGATGAAATATAAATTTCGATGGCTTAGTTTGATTGTAATCATTGGTATATATCTTCCTTCATTCTTGGAGCCTACATATTTAAAAGAAGGAACGAATTCTAACGCGCTGTACTACAACATTTTTAGCCCAATATTTCTAATATGGTTAATATGGGCATGCTGGAAAATAATAATAATTATCAAAGGTAAAATATTTCCTACGGCAGAAAAAAGAAGTCAGGTCGCTAATTTTAACGAATTTAATCGAAATGTTTATGGCGATGAATTAACGCTTGGAAAAATTTTAATTAGGACATTAAAATTTATCTGGAGTACATTCAAATTTATATTGAAAATTCCTGTTTTGTTGGTTGTTACGACAATTTCTTTAATATTTAAGATTATTTCATCAGAGCTAACATCTGAGACATCATCACCTCAGAAATCATCATCTAAAAATTCAACATCTGTGCACAAGATAGTCAAAATAAAGCTGAGCTGGGGAAGTGATCTTCAAAAAGAATGGGAATACGATGGACGCATTTTAAAACCAAGCTGGGGAAGTGATCCTCAAAAAGAATGGGAATACAATGGACGCATTTTAAAACCAAGCTGGGGAAATGATCTTCAAAAAGAATGGGAATACAATGGACGCATTTTAAAACCAAGCTGGGGAAGTGATTATCAAAAGAAATGGGAGACAGATTCGTCAATTCCAATCCCTGTTTTAGCAAAAGCTGCTGGAATTATATGAATTTTTAACTAAAAATTAAATTGCTGTCCAAATTCATGCGTACAGTGTAGTAATTGCAAAATTAATTATATGTTCATTGGTAAAGGCGTTAAGGTCTTTTTTAAATACAGTGGATGGGCAGGTTCGCCAGACTTGTTCATCTTTAGGTAGTGCAAGTTTGAAATTATATTTTTTACTGTATCGGAACGTTTTAAATAACTACCATCATTACCCCATGCTGCCACAACAATATCAGCTTCTTTTGCAAGCTTAATTAGCCATACATTACTTTCGGCACCAATTGGGTCAATTGACGCTTTCATGTTAGTTGGTTTTGTTTCTCGAAATGCAAACAAGTTGGCAATACAAACGCCACCATACCCCCATGATTTAGCAAAGTTAATGCAGCGTCTAATAGTAGGATCATCTTCAGTTTCATCCGCCTTTGAGGGATTCAGACCGATTATCATTACGTGCGGTTTTGTATCATCCCATATTCGCCAAAGCGCATATCTATATTTTCTACATTCTGATAATTCTGCACCTGTTTTCAAATTACACTCCTAAGCTGATATTGGCACAAAGGGCGGAATAACCCCATTACAACTGAGCTTTGAACTTTAAGCAACAAGAAAAATTCTTGGCAAATCAAAATGGCATTTAGGGGCGGAGTGAGCCACCCCTAGTCACAAAACTGGCTGAATTAACGATATTATTTTTTCTTGATGCCTTTTATTTCGGCCATATCTTCATGGCGGTATGCTCGAGTGGCGCATTTGGCATTGTATTCGGAAGATGTTTGGTTTTGCTCAACAGCAATCTGGGTCATTCGGGTTTGGTGGGGTTCTAGTTTGGTCGCTTCAAGGTTGTATTCTTCAATATTGACATTGTAGTCGCCTATGTTTGAATTATCGCCGGCATCGAGCACAGCGCGAATTTCATCGAGCACTTTGCGGCGTTCTTGTTGCTTTGCAATGATCGCGTTGTTCAATTTCACTTCAGTGTTGTACTGCTTTGTGAAGTTACTTAGTTGGTCGTCCATCGCTACACAGCGCCTTAATTCATCCTTGTTCATCGGTGGGCCAGCCGGTTTTCTTTGGTTTGCACAGTTGCCAACAATTGGCATGGCAAATATTAGAGCAATAAGGGTGAGATATTTGAAGTTCATGTAGTATTGGGGTTGGATGCTGGCCAGCGAACACGGGGATATCCCAATTATTAGCGGATATTGGTGCGCTGTAAAGGTTTGTGCCAAAGTAATTCAAGTGGTTTTGTGTGGCACATGGCGGGATTTAGGGACGGAGGTACCTCCGTCCCTAATGGTTGTAGAATGCCAATATGTTCAATTCCTCGCTTAGTCTGAGGTTGGGGATGACAAGACTGCAAAAAATCTGGCGGTATGTTTTTATCATGGCGATTGCGCTGGCATTCGGTTGCGCTCCAATACCTATTAAACAACAGCCTACTGAAACACAAATATTTCACGACAAACTCTTTAAGGCACGCAGCAACGACTTTGAACCGAAATCTGTGTTCAAACTCAGCCCGGCCATGCGCGATTATATAAACAAAGAAGTTTTGCTAGATAGGCGAACCCATAACGCAACGGAAACCCTATTCAGTGCGCTTTATGATAAAGCGCAATTGAAATTGGAATACGATTCCACCTATACGCGAAACGCTATTGAGGCCTTTGATGCTAAAAGCGGGAACTGCCTTTCATTGGTGTTAATGACCGCCGCATTCGCTAAAGAGCTCGGCTTGATGATTCGATATCAAAACGTCTACACCCCAGATAATATCAGCCGAGATGAAAGCACGATTTACTACAGTACGCACTTAAATCTAGTACTTGGAAAGGCAGGCATATACGATTCGGCCAAAGGTTCTGCAATGGTCATTGATTTTCTAACGCCAAAAGATGCGGGCAAGCAACGTGCAACCGTTGTTACCGAACAAACGGTATTGTCCATGTACATGAATAATCGGGCGGTGGAAGAACTGCAAATGCAAAGGCTGGATAGTGCTTATTGGTGGGCGAAGCAGGCCATTGTCAACGACCCAACATTCTTGGCTTCATACAATACACTCGGCGTGATCTACGAACGGCACCGCAATCTACCCGAAGCCGAGCAGGTGTTGCGTTATGTGCTAGCGTTGGATCCCGCAAACCATGCGGTTTTAAACAATCTTTCGCACGTTGTGCTGAAACTGGGTGATACCAAGGAATACGAGCGTTTGCAGCAGATGCTAAGGCAAATAACACCCACGCCACCATTTTTCTATTTTGACCAAGGTATGGCCGCCATGAAATCCAAAGACTATCGTTCGGCACGCGATTATTTTACTCAGGAAATTCGGCGAGCCGCGTACAATGCCGAGTTCCATTTCTGGCTAGCCACTGCACACATTGGCCTGAATGATGTTAGTAATGCACGAAAGCACCTCATCATTGCTAAGGAAAATGCGATGACCACTAAGGAGCAAGCGCTTTATTCTGCAAAGCTGAGGGATTTGCACGCGTCGCATTAATATTCGAAAATCGGGGGTGGTTCACTCCGTCCCTAATAGCTGCGTCCCTAGTAACTGGCGAGCTATACTGATTATGCCGCTATGCCATAAACGCCAGGGGATTAAATGACGATACTGCCAAGCAAAACCGACTACTTAGCTTACTTGCATGGCTTTCGAGGTTTTGCCATTTTGTGCATAATCGCCGCACATTCATGGTCAATGCTTAGTCTTGAAAATGATTCGATAGTCAGAATCCCTAATGAAATATGGGTCTATGCAACAACGGAGGCTATATTTCATGGATCAACATTATTCTTTGCACTGATTTCTGGAATTTTATTCACGCGTGTATTGCGTAATAAGCCGTGGACAAGCTTTTTCAAAAACAAATTGATCAATGTGATCATGCCTTACTTAGTGGCCAGTTTAATTTTTACGGCACTGTCTTGGCCAGAGATTCTAAAAGAAGCTGCTGCCAATGGCATTCATTACTTTTTTCCTGAAGTATTGTTCAAAAATATTGTTACAGGCCAGGCGCAAATCCCATTTTGGTATATGCCAGTATTGACGGTACTTTTTTTATTGACGCCATTATTGAATTGGATGCTGAAGTTTAGAAACGGTATTCTGATTCTTGCGTTGGCGTTGATGCCTTTGGTGATGACACGCACAACGTACCCAGATTTGTTAAGTCTTAAAACGATGTTCTTTTTCTTGGGCGCTTATGGTTTTGGTATGTATCTGGGCGAGCGACAAGAAAGTATGTTGGCATTTACCCAGCGACATTTGGCGATGTTGTGGATTTTGTTTGTGATAAGTACGACGGCCAATTTCTTATTGTTTTTCTGGGAATATGCGCCAACAGGGTTTACCTCATTGCATCAGTCTGTAGTCTATGTTCAAAAAATGTTGATGGCACTGTTGTTGCTTTATGCATTGTATAAATACCAAGCGCGCTTGCCTAATATGCTAAATGTTTTGGGCACCTATGCCTTTAGCCTGTACTTCTTGCATTTCAGCTTTATATGGGCGCTCAGCGAAGTGTTTGTTAAGCAATTCCCTGATACGGGCATCCTCGGGCTATTTACCGCAGGCTTGCTTATTTATGTGCTGAGTATCGCACTGTGCTTATTGTTGAGCATAGGGCTTCGCAAGCTGCTTGGAAAATATTCGCGGATGCTTATTGGTACTTGACAACTGATTAACCCCCTAAATCCCCCATTTCGATAAACTCAATGCATCGCTTTCACGAAAAGGGAAAGCACGTAGCACATATGGATTGCACGGTTTTCCTGTCTAAAAACCAGCGATTGCGTTACTCTATAGAGCTTATAATCACACGTGTTAGCCGCATGTCCAAGTCCGTAGAAAAGGGTGTTTATCACCCACAACAGATTGAATCCGCTGCACAAAAGCACTGGCAAAACAGCCGCGCTTTTGAAGTTAACGAGCAGTCCGATTTGCCGAAGTATTACTGCCTGTCGATGTTGCCATATCCATCCGGCGCGCTGCACATGGGTCATGTCCGTAATTACACCATCGGTGATGTGATTTCGCGCTTTAAGCGCATGCAGGGTTTCAATGTGCTGCAGCCCATGGGCTGGGATGCGTTTGGTTTGCCGGCTGAAAATGCCGCGATTAAGAACAAAACTGCGCCAGCTAAGTGGACGTACGCCAACATCGACCACATGCGTAGCCAACTGCAAAGCTTGGGCTACGCCATTGATTGGACCCGTGAGCTCACCACCTGCACACCCGAGTATTACCGTTGGGAACAGTTGATGTTCACGCGCTTGTTCAACAAGGGCATTGTGTACCGTAAAAATTCGGTGGTGAACTGGGATCCTATCGACCAAACCGTGTTGGCCAACGAACAAGTGATTGACGGCCGCGGCTGGCGTTCCGGCGCTTTGGTGGAAAAACGCGAAATTCCGCAGTGGTTTTTAAAAATCACCGATTACGCCCAAGAACTGCTGGATGGCTTAGATGATTTAGGCGGCTGGCCAGATTCAGTGAAAACCATGCAGCGCAATTGGATTGGTCGCAGCGAAGGTCTTGAAATTACTTTTGCGGTGGAAAACGGCGAACCGCTGACAGTATTCACCACTCGCCCAGATACGCTAATGGGGGTGACTTATTTAGCAGTAGCAGCCGAACATCCTTTGGCTTTGCATGCCGCACAACACAATACCGAGTTGCAGGCTTTTATCGATACTTGCAAGCAAGGTGGCGTGTCGGAAGCGGAGCTAGAAACCCAAGAGAAGAAGGGCATGTTCACCGGTGTATTTGCTACTCATCCTTTATCGGGTGAGCAGGTTCCGGTTTGGGTCGCGAATTTTGTATTGATGGGATACGGCACCGGCGCGGTGATGGCGGTTCCGGGTCATGATAAAAGAGATTGGGATTTTGCTTGGAAATATGGGTTGCCTATTAAACAAGTACTAGAAAACGTAACTGTTTATACTGACGAAGGGAAATTATCATTTCCAAAAGAAACTTATGGTTACTTACATTATGACAAAACGTCACAGGATAGTTGGAAAGATTGGTATCCCTCTAAGTTTAAAAAAGATCCAATAACGGGACAGTCTGTCTTAATAGTTAATTCCGGCGAACTTGATGGAATGAATGACCAATATGCATTCAATTTTCTCAAAACAAAATTAGTGAGTAACGGGCAGGGCGCACATCGGGTTAATTTCCGCCTGCGCGATTGGGGCGTATCCCGTCAGCGCTATTGGGGTTGCCCAATCCCGATGATTTATTGCGAAACCTGCGGTGCCGTGCCGGTGCCTGAAAATCAGTTGCCGGTGCTGTTGCCTGAAGATGTGGCGTTCTCTGGCACGGGCTCGCCGATTAAAACCAATCTTGATTGGCGAAAAACTACCTGCCCAAGCTGTGGCGGTGCTGCTGAACGCGAAACGGATACCTTCGATACCTTTATGGAATCCAGTTGGTATTACGCGCGCTATACTTCGCCGGGCGCACAAGATTTAGTGGATGAGCGCGCCAATTATTGGCTGCCGGTGGATTACTACATTGGTGGCATTGAACACGCGATTATGCATTTGATGTATTTCCGTTTTTATCACAAGCTGATGCGTGATGCAGGCTTGGTGCATAGCGACGAACCAGCCACCAATCTGTTGTGCCAAGGTATGGTGATTGCAGACACCTTTTATCGTTTAGAAGCCGATGGCTCGAAGACATGGTTCAATCCAGCCGATGTGGCCATTGACTGCGATGAACGCGGTAAAATTATTGGAGCCACATTAATTTCGGATGGTATGCCGGTTGAAATTGGCGGTACCGAGAAAATGTCAAAGTCGAAAAACAACGGTGTTGATCCGCAAACCATGGTCAATAAATTCGGCGCTGATACCGTGCGTTTGTTCTCTATGTTTGCCGCGCCGCCCGAGCAAAGTTTGGATTGGAGCGAAACCGGTGTTGAAGGTATGTATCGCTTTTTGCGGCGTTTATGGACGCAGGTTAGCAAGCATGCTGATCTTGGCGCTTGCGAGGCATTGGATGTGGCAGCGCTCAGTGCAGAAGCAAAAACTTTGCGCCGCCAGTTGCATGAAACCATTCATAAAGTGGGCGATGATTACGGTCGTCGTTTAACCTTTAATACTGCGATTGCCGCAGTGATGGAGCTATTGAACGCTACTGCAAAATTCGAGCTAAAGTCGGGCAACGACCGCGCTTTGCTGCAAGAAGCCTTTGAGGCGGTGACGCTGTTGATTAACCCGATTACACCGCACATGGCGCATGCCCTGTGGCAATTGCTCGGCAAACCGGAAACCACGCTAGAAACCGTAGCGTTCCCGAAAGCGGATGCCGCGGCATTGGTTCGCGACAGTATTGCCTTGGCGGTTCAGGTTAATGGCAAGCTGCGTGCTACTATTAACGTACCGGCGAATGCGCCGAAAGAACAGGTTGAAGCCATGGCTTTAGCAGAACCCAATGTCGCAAAATTCTTGCTTGGTTTTAGCATCAAGAAAATTATTGTTGTGCCAAATAAAATCGTTAATATTGTGGTGGCCATATAATGCGAATACTTTTTTTCTTGCTAACACTTTTGCTAAGCGCATGCGGTTTCAAACCCAGTAATGTCATTAAACTCAGCCAAGTGCAAACGCCATTCAGCGTTTCTGCAAAAGATCCGTACAGCAATTTGGCGGACAATATCGAACGCACACTAAGCAGTGGCGGCGCACAAATAGCCCGCGCTGGCGAGGCCTCTAATGTGATTAGTATTTCGAAAGAATTGCTAGAAACCGAAGCGCTCTCGTTAGACCAAAACGCGCAAGTGCGTGAGTACGTTATGCGCTATCGCGTGGTGTATTCCTTGTTGGGTGTGTCGGGTAATACATTAATTGATAATCAGGTAGTGGAATTGCGCCGCGATTTCAGTTACGACGTCAATACCTCAGCAGGTAGCCCGGCTGAACAAGAATTGTTGAAGCGTGAGATGCAAACGGAAATGATTCAATCCATCTTGCGTCGTTCTAGCATTGTGTTGCAAGCTCAGGCTAAATGAGCCTAAGCAACGAACAATTTCTTAAAACCTTAGCCAGTGCCGCTGTTAAGCCGGTGTATTTATTGTGTGGCCAAGAACCACTACTAATCCAAGAATGCGCCGATGCATTGCGTAGCAAACTCAAAACGCAAGGCTTTAGTGAACGCATTGTGCTAGAGACTGATAGCAGCAGCTTTGACTGGAGTGATTTGTATCAGCACAGCACTGCAATGAGTTTGTTTGCTAGCCAGCGCTTAATTGATATGCGTTTACCGACCGGCAAGCCGGGCAAAGACGGCAGCCAAGCGCTGATTGATTATTGCGTCAATCCACCGCCCGATACCGTATTACTAATCAGTACCCAGGAATGGAGTGCTAAGCATGGCGGCAAGTGGTCTGAGGCAATTGAGCAATGTGGCCAAATGGTGTTGTCTTGGCAGGTTAAACCCAATGAAATGTCAAGATGGTTAAATCAGCGCTTAGCATCTAAAGGCATTTCGGCTTCACCGGATGCCTTGCAGATTTTATTGGCGTGTGTGGAAGGTAATTTGATGGCGGCCAATCAAGAAGTGAATAAGCTTGCCATGCAAGGGGTTGCGGGCTCAATTTCTGCGACACAAATGCAAGCGTGGGTGGCTGATAGTAGTCGTTTTGATGTATTTAAACTAATTGATGCATGCTATGGCCAAGATGTGCCACGGATGAGCAAAATATTGCATGGCCTTAAATTAGAAGGCGAGCAAGTGCCAGGCTTAGTGCCGCTGATTGGCAAAGAACTGCTGAATTTAGCCTATTACGCGCATGTTCAAGAAAAGTCCCGGCGTGCACAAGCACAGATGCAAACCGATAAGCACTGGCAAAGTAAGCAAGCGCAAATGCTCCGCGCAATTGACACCGCCAATAGCGCACATTTTGAGAGCTTGAATCAGCAATTGGCGCAGGTCGATAAAATCTCAAAAGGCCGCTTAAGTGGTGATGCTTGGGTGTCTTTGGAACGGGTATTAACACAATGGGCCTTGCCTAAAGCCAAAGGGCGTCTACGCGTTTGCGCCTGAATATGTATTACGGTGGCACCTTCGATCCTATCCATAGGGGGCATTTAGCTGTGGCAAGTGCCGCGCAAAAGGCCCTGCATTCCGAGGTTGTATTTTTGCCCAGTGCCGATCCACCGCATCGCGCGCCAACTTCAGCCAGTGCTTGGCAACGCGCTGAGATGGTTGAACTGGCAATTGCAGGGCACAAGGGCTTTAGCTGTGATCACCGCGAGCTGCATCGCGCGGGAAAATCGTACAGCATCGACACCCTGCGCAGTATTCGTGCTGAGCTAGGCACCGAGCAACCGATTGTGTGGTTGATTGGCATGGATGCATTTCTTGGCTTAGACACATGGCACGATTGGCTAGATTTGTTCACACTTTGCCATTTCGTTATTGCGCAACGCCCAGAGCAATCTTTGGATTCAATGCGGGTGAGTTTGCTGCAGGCATGTGATTCGCGTTGGCTAGATAAGCCTAGCGCATTGCAGGAAAAACCAGCTGGCTACTTATATGTTCTGCCTTTGGCTTTGCGCTATGAGTCCTCAACGGCCATTCGTGAAGGCCTAGCGTATCGAGGTGAGGTAGATGATTTCTTACCCAAATCGGTAGCTGAATACATCAAAATCCATCAACTGTATGCTTCAAGGGTATAATACCCCTCCAAGCGCAACCCGAGACCTTACTCTTGACTCAAGCTCATATCATTAAAACCCAAATGCCGAATCCATTGCCAGCACCTGAAGACTTGCTCAAGCAAGTGCATTTGGCTTTGGAAGAAATGAAAGCCAAAGACGCTGTCGAAATCGATGTGCGCGGCAAAACCAGTATCGCTGACTACATGGTGGTGGCCTCAGGCACATCCAGTAGGCACGTTAAATCGGTGGCCGATGAAGTGGTTCGTTTCGCCAAAAATTGCGGCGTCATGCCGCTTGGCGTGGAAGGCGACAACGAAGCGGAGTGGGTGTTAGTCGATCTTGGCGATGTGATTGTGCATGTAATGTTGCCGCGTATCCGCGAATACTATGCCATTGAACGTTTATGGACGGTGGGCGATCAGCCGCCGGAACTAGACGAACTTAATTAATGCATGAAAGCGCGTTTAATCGCCGTTGGTGAGCGCGCACCCAGTTGGGTTGCAGAAGGTTTTTGCGAATACCAAAAACGTCTGTCGCATTGGTTACCCTTCGAACTTATTGAAATAACACCGGGCATTCGCGGCAAAGGCCGTGATGCAACGCGTGCACAATTCGATGAAGGCCAGCGAGTTTTGGCCGCAATTCCTAAAAATGCTTATGTAGTTTTGCTCGAAGGCCGGGGTAAAAATTATTCCTCTGAACAGCTGGCCGAACGCTTAGAATTTTGGCGTCAACAAGGCCGAGATATCGCATTTTTAATTGGTGGCCCAGAAGGGCATAGCTCAGAAGTTTTGGCAAAAGCTGATGAGCAATGGTCAATTGGTGCGCTCACTTTGCCGCATATGTTGGTGCGTTTAATCGTTGCCGAGCAAGTGTATCGATCCGCCAGTTTGTTGGTTAATCACCCGTATCATCGGGCATAAAAAACGGACCGTCGAAACGGCCCGTTTTAAGTTTTTGCAAGGGCGGATAATTATTCGCCCACTAAATACGTGAATCCGTAAGGGCACGGCATGCCGTGCCCTTACCTATCAGAGATCGAAACGATCGTTATTCATCACTTTGCCGAATGCCGCTGCGAAGTCTTGTGCAAACTTGGCTTGTGCAAACTTGGCTTATGCAACGCTGGGGGCATACACCTCGGTACCGCGATGATAACTTGCAATCCGTCTATGTTGCTGGTGACTTCAAAACCATTTTTCCAGCGATCACTTGATATCGTAACGGTCCAGGTTCATTACCTTGACCCAAGCCTTCACGAAATCACGCACGAATATCTTGTCAGAATCGCTGGACGCATAGACCTCAGCCAGAGCCCGCAACTGCGAGTTCGAACCAAACACCAAGTCCACTACCGTACCGGTACGCCTAAGCTGGCGGCTCGTTCGGTCAAGGCCGTGAAGGATGCCGTCGGCTTCTGATTTTTCCCAAATGATCGCCATGTCGAGCAGATTGACGAAGAAATCGTTTGTCAGCTCGTCGCTGCGGTCACTGAAGATGCCGTGTTTGGCTTGGCCAACATTGGTTCCAAGAGCACGCAGACCACCTATCAGCACGGTCATTTCCGGTCCGGACAAGGTCAGCAGGTTTGCACGGTCGATCAGCAATTCGGCAACCGCGTTTTCGTGGCCTTTGCGTACGTAGTTGCGGAAACCATCGGCCTTCGGCTCCAGCGGAGCGAAGGAATCGGCATCGGTTTGCTCCTGCGTGGCATCGGTACGACCCGGCGAGAAAGAAACTTTCACATCGTGGCCGGCTTTCTTAGCCGCCGCTTCAACCGCCGCGCTGCCACCGAGTACGATCAGGTCGGCCATCGACACTTTTTTGCCATCCGTTTGCGCGTCGTTGAATTCCTTCTGGATCGATTCAAGCTTCGACAATACTTGGGCCAGTTCGGCCGGTTGGTTCACTTCCCAATCTTTCTGCGGGGCTAGACGGATGCGCGCACCGTTCGCACCACCGCGTTTATCACTGCCACGGAACGTCGAGGCCGAAGCCCACGCTGTCGTGACCAGTTGCGATGTCGTCAGGCCGGAGGAAAGCAGTTTGGTTTTCAGCGCTGCAATATCCGCATCATTGATAATCGCGTAATCCAGGGCCGGAACGCGGTCCTGCCACAGCAATTCCTCTTTCGGTACTAGCGGGCCGAGGTAACGATCAATCGGGCCCATGTCGCGATGGGTCAGCTTGAACCAGGCGCGTGCAAACGCGTCGGCGAATTCCTGCGGGTTCTGATGGAAGTGGCGTGAAATCTTTTCGTAGGCTGGGTCCATGCGCAAGGACAAATCGGCCGTGGTCATCATCGGCGGATGTTTTATGGAGGGATCATGCGCGTCCGGAATCATGTGTTCGGGCTTGGTGTTTATCGGTTTCCATTGATGCGCACCGGCTGGGCTCTTGGTCAGCTCCCACTCGTAACCGAACAGCATGTCGAAGTAACCCATGTCCCAGGTCGTTGGGTTGGGCTTCCAGGCGCCCTCGATACCACTGGTGATGGTATGCGCACCGATGCCAGATTCGTATTGGTTTACCCAACCGAGCCCTTGAAGTTCGATGCCAGCGCCTTCGGGTTCGGCACCCACCAACCCTGCATCACCTGCACCATGAGACTTTCCGAAGGTATGGCCACCGGCAACGAGTGCCACGGTTTCATAATCGTTCATGGCCATGCGCGCAAAGGTCTCGCGCACATCGCGACCCGAGCCAAGCGGATCGGGATTACCGTCAGGTCCTTGCGGATTGACGTAAATCAAGCCCATCTGAACGGCGCCCAAAGGATCTGCCAAATCACGCTCGCCGGAATAACGGCCATTAGGTTTGTCGCTAGTGGCAAGCCATTCGTTTTCTGGGCCCCAGAAGATATCTTCCGAAGGCTCCCAAACATCGGGACGGCCGCCGCCGAAGCCGAAGGTTTTGAAGCCCATCGATTCCAGTGCTACATTACCGGTCAGAATGAATAAGTCAGCCCAAGATAATTTGCGGCCATACTTGGATTTGATCGGCCACAGCAAGCGACGCGCCTTGTCGAGGTTGCCGTTATCGGGCCAGCTATTCAGTGGTGCGAAACGTTGCTCGCCACTTCCGCTGCCGCCACGACCATCGGTTGTGCGATAGGTACCGGCAGCATGCCAAGCCATGCGGATAAAGAACGGGCCGTAATGTCCGTAATCGGCTGGCCACCAGGATTGCGAGTCAGTCATCAGCGCATGCAGGTCCTTGATCACCGCGTCCAAGTCGAGCGTTTTGAACTCTTCGGCGTACTTGAACTCGTCGCCCATCGGATTGGATTTAGCCGATTGCTGGTGCAGGATATTCAGATTCAGCTGCTCGGGCCACCAGCCTGCATTCGACGGGGCATTGGCTCGTGCATGCGGGAACGGGCATTTGGATTCGGTTGACATGGTTGTTCTCCTTTGGGTGAAAAAACGTTACATCGATTATAGTGCGCGTCTATTAACTATTTATCCAATCAATTATTTAAATGATATTGATTGATAGAAACTATTGATAATAAGGCTGGATATAAACATGCTGAGGGCGAATAATCATTCGCACTTGTGAGTTATTGCGTTACCGGCTTGCTATTAGCAAGGCCGCAGCCATGGCAGAAATGCGCGAAGGCATTTTTTCGTGTATCGCAGGATTGGCAATGATTGAACAGCGAAATGCCACAATGCGTGCAAAAATTGCGGGTTGGATCTTTTAAATCCACGCCGCGTTCGCAGCTTGGGCAAATGCCTTTGCTTAATCGGCTTAAGGCCAGTTCATAGCTTAAATCTTTGCGACGGTCGGCATCTGGCAGTTGTTCAACAAGTTTCTGCTTTTCTAAATAAGCGCGCATATTTTTAATGGCGTAGTGGCCAATAATCAAGGTTATTACAATGCCCACGCCATAGCGCACATAGCCGCCGTAGCTCGGCAAATAAGGCACTAATTCAACGAAAAATGCGAACAACGCAAATAAAATAAAGCCCCACACAAACGGCCAATGGCTGGATTGGCGCTTACGCATAAACAGCCAAACCGCAATGATTAAAAGTGGCAGAGTGAGTAGCAAGCGATATAGGAATATCTTGGTGTCAGTTTTCCGTTGTTGCGCATCCATGCGTTGCATTGCATCGGCATTAAGCTGGCTGGATGTGATGCTATTTTTGTTTAGCGCTTGGCTAAATGCCAGGTTGTTTTGCTCAAGCTGCTCAATTTTCTTTTGGAACTGGCGTTCTTGTTGTTTCAGGTCGTCGAGTTCTTTGGTGCGTGTTAGCAATTCGGTATCTTGGCTGGCAAGCGAAGTAACTTGCCGTGTGGCAAGCCAATTATTAAAGGTTTCACGAGCAGCACCACTGCGCTGAATAGCGGCAGTGTGTAAAAGCCGGGTTTGATCAATCACATCGTTATTGTTTTGTGTTTGATCTTGCAGTTGTTTGCTTTCTGCATCCAAGGATTTTTTCTGGGCAAGATTGCTATAAAACTCTTCCAGCTGCAACGGTTGCTCAACTTTAGGCAGGTCATCAACAATCTGGCTGCCAATGCCAATCAAGAAAAACGCAAACACAATAGCCACAATCCAGAGGGCACGTTGGAACCATTTTTCTGAAAAACGCAGTGCTTTGCTCATTAAGGCTCTCCTTTATTTACGCAATATCGGCAGTTTGTTTGGCACACCATTATCGCAGAAACCTTTTGCGCACAACCACTGTTGGATTAGCGGTTGTGGTTGGGTGAGCAGATGGAAAATGACATTTTGTTCTAAAGTGCCACGCACAGATTCAGCGCCCGGTCCGCGCGCCCAAATACCCACATCATCGCCACCATGGGTTTCTGAGTTGCCTGGCACCAACGCTTCCTGCATGAAATTCGGGTGCTCGGTGTCAATATCAGTTAGGTCTGGGCGGCCAGTTGCAGGTTCAAAGTAGCCGCCAGGATTGTGCGGGAAATTCTTACTGCCTTTTGGTTGCAGGCTACTTTCACCGGAATAGCCCGGGCCATTGGCATACACCAAAGTGGTAAATGGCTTGCCGAGTAAATCTTTCACTAAGCCCGGCGCTTCATCTTCTGTGGCTTTGCCAATCACTTTACCCAAAATCGGATTGCCACGCTGTGGGTAACCCACAAAACTCATGGTGTGTGAATGATCAGCGGTAACCACAATTAAGGTATCAGCTTCACTGGTAAGTTTATTAGCCATCGCAATCGCATCAGAAAATGCCACGGTGTCGGTTAAAGCACGAAACGCATTGCCGGAGTGGTGCGCGTGATCAATTCGCCCACCTTCAACAACCAGAAAAAACCCTTTGTCGTTTTTTTGTAATAAGCTAATGGCAGATTTTGTCATTTCAGCCAGACTTGGCTCATCTTCATTGTCGGCTATACGGTCATGTTCGTAGCTTAAATGGTCATCGTTAAATAAGCCGACTAAGTGCCCTGTTTTAACCAAATCGAGTTTAGCCAGTTGGCTGCCCCTGTATACGAAAGTTGTTGATGGCTGACGTTTCTGCCATTCTGCAATCAAGTTTCGCCCGTCTTTACGTATACCTTTGCTATCCGGAAATTGCGCATTTTCGCCGTCTGGTAAAAATTTACTCAACCCGCCGCCCATTACCACATCTAAGCCATCACCCGCCGAGTAATCAAGCAATTGTTGGGCAATATCTTTGCAACCTTGGGCAATGGCTGATTTGGGCATGTCGGTATCACTCTCCCAATTGCGTTCTGAGGTATGTGCATAGGTAGCAGCTGGCGTAGCATGAGTAATGCGCGTGGTAGTCACAATGCCGGTCGATAATCCTGCCAGTTCGGCCAAAGTAATAGCGCTTGTAAGTGGTGTTTTTAGGCTGTTGGCGCAATCGCCGCGCATGGGTGTTTGATCAACACTTAAAAAGCCCATGCGGGTTTTGGCGCCGGTAATCATCGCCGACATGGTGCCGGCCGAATCCGGTGTTTGGCTATCTGTGTTGTAGGTTTTGCTGAAAGCGGTATATGGGAATTTTTCAAAACTGAGTAGATTTTCTTCGCCGGTTTGTTTGCGAAGTTGTCCTTCATAAATACGCGCAGCGGCCACGGTGATAAGACTCATGCCATCACCAACAAACAAGATGATATTTTTTGCTTTGGATTTATTCGAGCCTAATGCATGGGCACGATTTGCGCCCTCCGAAAACCAGCGCTGCGCAGACTCAGGCGCTGTTTGGCTAGTTGCGGTGGAAGCTAACAGCAGGCTTGTAAAGCAAAGTACAATACCAGTAGGCTTTTTCATAAGGGTCTTAATAATGATAATACCCGATATTTTAACCCCTTTCTGCTACAGCAATATGGCAATCCAATGATATATCTGGCATCGCAATCGCCGCGACGGCAAGAACTTCTGGCTCAGTTGGCTGTCGAATTTGATGTCATTGAGGTGAATGTGCATGAACAACAGCTTGCCGGCGAATTGCCCTGGGATTACGTCAATCGTGTGGCTAAGGAAAAGGCTGGTGCGGGCTTGTTGCAATTGGCAGGCCAGTCTGAAGCAATTGTGCTTGGCGCCGATACCGATGTGGTTTTAGCGGGCTTGGTTTTAGGCAAGCCGGAAAATGCCGAGCAGGCCTTTGCTATGTTGAAAAGTCTGTCTGGCAAAAGCCATGAAGTAATAACCGCGGTGTGGTTAATGTCGGCAGGGCAGGAGCAGCATTGTGTGTTGAGTAGCACAGTACAATTTGCCGATTTACATGATAATGAGATACATGAATATATTGCCAGTGGCGAACCGTTTGGCAAAGCCGGCGGCTATGCCATTCAAGGCCGTGCTGCGGCTTTTATTGCATCAATTCAAGGCAGTTATTCAGGCATTATGGGTTTGCCTCTGTTTGAGACCTATCAGTTATTAAAACGATTTCATGTGCCAGTGTGGCGAAGGTAAAATATGGCGCTGAGTGAAGAGCTACTGATTAATATTACGCCGCGAGAAACGCGCGTGGCTGTAGTTGAAAACGGCCTATTGCAAGAACTGCACATTGAGCGCACTTCAAACCGCGGTGTTTTCGGCAATATTTATAAAGGCCGCGTGCAGCGTGTTATGCCTGGCATGCAGGCCGCATTTGTGGATATTGGCCTTGAACGCACGGCCTTTTTGCATGCCTCGGATATCGCGTTGGCCAACGCCCAACAACTTGCTTCTGAGTCGGTGGAATCGGAAACCAAGCCACAGCCGTTAATCACTTCGCTAGTGCATGAAGGGCAATCAATCATCGTGCAAGTGATTAAAGACCCAATTGGCAGTAAAGGCGCACGTTTAACCACTGAAATATCTATTCCATCGCGTTATTTGGTGCTTCTGCCAGATTCAAGCATGATTGGCGTTTCCAGCCGTATTGAAGACGAAACGGAACGGCAACGCTTAAAGCATATGCTGCAAAAACACGCTGAACAATTTGGTGTTGGGTATATTGTGCGCACCAATGCTGAAGGAGTTGATGCTTCGTTTATTGAGCAAGACATTGCCTATCTCAATCGTGCTATCGCTATATTAAAACAACACCAGCAAAGTGCCAAAGTGGGCGAGTGCATTTATGAGGATTTACCTTTGCCAATGCGCGCCATTCGCGATTTATTGCACACCCAAGTGGCTAATGTACAAATAGACTCACGCGAATATTTTGAAAAAATTCAAGATTTCGCGCAAAAGTTGATTCCTGAATTAGCAGCGCGGATACAGCTTTATTCAGGAGATCGGCCAATCTTTGATTTATACAGTGTTGAAGACGAAATAAGCCGAGCTCTGAATAAAGAAGTGCCATTAAAATCTGGCGGCTATTTAGTGTTTGATCAAACCGAAGCAATGACCTCGGTTGATATCAATACTGGCTCGTTTTTAGGCCAGAAAAATTTGGAAGAAACCGCGTATCGAACCAATTTAGAAGCCGCGCAAGCAGTGGCACGGCAACTGCGCCTGCGTAATCTTGGCGGTATTATCATCATCGATTTTATTGATATGCATGATGAAGAACATAAACGCCAAGTATTAAGGACCTTAGAAAAAGGCTTAGCAAACGATCATGTAAAAACCACTACCTATGATTTTTCGCCGCTGGGCTTGGTTGAAATGACGCGTAAAAGAACTACGGAAAGCTTGCAGCGGCAATTGTGCGAACCATGCCCGAGTTGCAGTGGGCGAGGCTATATTAAAACGGCGGAAACAGTGATTTATGAAATTTTCCGCGAAGTGACCCGCGCTGTTCGACAATTTGAGTCCATTCGAGTAATGGTGATGGCATCGCCGAAAGTGGTTGCAAAAATAACTGAAGAAGAATCTGCAGCTGTGGCCGAACTGGAAGAGTTTATTGGTAAAGAAATACGTTTTCAGCCGGATGAGCAATATGCGCAAGATCAATTCGATGTGGTGCTATCGTAAATCATGCATAACCCTTGGCGCCGTTCTTTACGCATAACCCGCCGCACTCTTGGCTATGGGGCATTGCTGATTTTGATACTGGCTGCATTGTTGGTAAGCATGGCCAATCTGTTTCTGCCGTTTATTGAGAACAATCCGCAGCGGGTTAAGCAATGGTTGTCGGAGCAAGTGGGGCAACCGGTAAACTTTCAAAGTAGCCAAACTGAATGGACACGCCGCGGCCCAAAAATCGCCTTAAGTGGCTTGCAAGTGGGCGTTGGCAGCAATAGTGTGAATATTGGTCGTGCCGAGCTATTGGTTGCAATATATTCCGGCTTACTACCTAATCATCCATTGACTGAGCTTAAAGTGAAAGGACTTTCCCTGCGCTTTGAACAACAGCCGGATGACAGCTGGCAATTGTTTGGTGTTCCTCGGCAAGCTAATTCTAAAGCGGATGCCTTGGATGTGCTATCAGGGTTTGGTGAACTGCAGCTAGAAAATTCGGCATTGCAAATCACAGCTAAAAATAAAGTACCAATCCGTATACCGCGCGTGGATATGCGATTGCGTGTGCAAGGTTCAAAACTCACCGTTGGTTTGCGGGCCGAAGCAAAGTCGGGCGATTTACCAGTATTTGCTGTGGCGAATTTTGATAGGGAAAGCTATTCGGGGAAAATTTGGATTGGCGCACCAAAACTTAACATGATCAACTGGATAGAATTAGCACCACAATGGAACATACCAAAACTACATGCTCAAACTCGTGCTGATGTGTGGGTTGATTTGCGGAAACGCAAAATTATGCGTGTACATAGCAAGTTGGATATACAGCACGTATCATTCGAAAAACCAGCTGAGAAAAAGATTTTTTTGTTTCAAAATACTCCTTCATCGTTTGATACTATATCTTTTGAAACGCATTGGCAACGCAGCCTAACTGGTTGGTATTTCACCATCCCCAAAATTCACTTCAGCGCTGAAAATAGCCAGCAATACATAACTGATATTCGTGTGCAAGCAAATCAGCAGCAATGGCAAGCTAGTGCAGCCAGCATCGATATGCAGCCGCTAGCGGTATTAAACCCAGCAACCAGTAGCTATTCGCCTAAGCTGCAACGCTTTCTACAAGATGCCAAACTCAAGGGAACATTAAGCAAGCTAAAAGCGCGTGGTATTTTCGATCAGAAACAGTGGTCGCTTAGTGGTTATGCAGACGGCATTGGCATAGCGGCGATTGGTAAGAGTCCGGGCGTGCAGAATATTTCCGGCACATTTTCTGCAGACCAGCTTGGTGGCAGTTTTATTTTTCGACCATCCGATGCGCATTTAGATTGGCCAGTGTCTTTCGGTCGAGTCATTCCAAGCAAGTTTGACGGCAACCTCTTGTGGTGGAAATCGTCAAAAGATTGGGTTGTTGCTGCCAAAGATGTTCAATGGCAAGGCGACGGTATGCATGCAGATGTGGATATGCAATTACAGTTGTATGCTGATAAACGCAAACCGATGCTTAATCTTGCCGCGCGTTTAGCTGACTTTAATTTTGATACCGCAAAACGTTTTTGGTCTCAGCACATCATGTCAGAAAAGACGATTGCGTGGTTAAATATGGCTTTGCAAAAAGGCCATGTACGAGATGCATCCATAGTGATTGCCGGTGATCTTGAGCATTGGCCATATTCTGATAAAGCGGGCCGTTTTAGTGCCACCACTAGCATTGATGCCGAGCAATTTAAATTTGCTCAGGATTGGCCAGTGGCAGAAAATGCAGTGCTGCATGCAGATTTCAACGGCCCTGGTTTTAGTGTAGTGGGCACAGCGAATTATATGGGTAACCCATTAACGCTGAAACCCAGCGGCATAGAATCCTTTAATGAAGGCCTATTAGCGGTAAATATTTTGTCTGCGTCCAATATACAAGCTTTAGTGCCCGTGATAAACGGCACGCCGCTAAAACAAAAACTGGGTGAAGCGGTATATAGCTTGCGTGGTGAAGGTGCTGCAGATGTGAGTGTTAGTTTGCTAATGCCCCTCAACAAAAGCCCTGAATACAAAACGATTAATGGCAGTATTGATTTCAAAGACACAAACATACGAGCACCTTTATGGAAGCTTGTATTGCGGAAAGCCACAGGGCACACCACATTCACAGAAAAAGGTTTTTACAGCGAGAGCCTTTCAGGCTTGATTGATGCAAATCCAGTGATGTTGGAATTACGGGTTGGGCAGAGTTATACGCAAAACAAAAGTAATTATTTTGAAGCTTTATTGCGTGGAAATTTCAGTACTGATTATTTATTGAATTTCGAGCCAAGTTTAAAAGATCTGAAAGGTACATTGCTAGGCAAGAGCCCGTGGTTATTCACTGTTAGCTCGCCTGTTTTAAAAAATCAATCCTCAGCGCCGGTTTTTTTACGAGCGCAATCCGATTTAATGGGCACCCAAATAAACCTGCCCGAGCCATTACAAAAATCAAGCAATACAGCGCAGAGCTTGAATCTATTAACGCAACTGCCCGTCGATAAAGGCAGTGTTGAGGTGAAATTGGGCAATCAATTTCGTTTGTTACTTAAAAAACCACTGAACAAACCGATGTCTGGCATCGCATTGTTTGGCAATCAAACACAAGGCATCATTCCAGCAAATGGATTTACGGTGCGCGGCCAAACTGAGCGTTTTGATGTGGCTTCATGGCTGGCTCTGGCTAACAAAGCAGAAGATGGCGCAGGTTTGCAATCGTTTGATTTAAGTGTCAATCGTTTGAGTTTAATTGGTCAAGAATTTGGCAACACACGTTTGCTAATGGAGCCAACAGCAAACGGCATGAACATTCGTGCACAAGGTGCAAATCTGGATGGTTTAGTCAATTTGCCGAAAGCGAAAAATGCACGGATCACCGCCAATTTTACTACCGTGCATATGTTGCCGGTAGAGAAGAAAATTGCACGTTCAGAACTTCCAGTTAGTACGCCAATTGATTTTGGTGACCCAGCCGAATTACCGGCTATTTCGTTACAGATACAAAGCCTGAAAATAGCTAATGCCGTTTTGGGCCAGGCTGAAATTGTTGCGGTTCCAAGCTCGCAAGGCTTGCTGATTCAAAAGTTCAGTACGCAATCGGCATTAATGTCTTTAAATGCCACGGGTCTTTGGCAGGGGCAAAAAAGCCAAGCACGCACATCCTTGCAGGCTACGCTTACTAGCAAAGATTTAGGTAAGTTGCTGACGGTTTTTCATTATCAAGATGTGATTAAAAGCGGTGACACCAAAGCACAACTCACTGGCGCATGGCCAGGGTCGCCAATGGCTTTCTCATTGCAAAGTTTCAACGGCAATCTAAACGTAGATGTCGGCAAAGGCCAGCTACTTGGCGTTGAGCCTGGCGGTGGGCGAGTGCTTGGCTTGATTAGTTTGGCGGAAATTCCGCGCCGTTTAAGCTTCAACTTCAGCGATTTCTTCGACAAAGGTTTCGGTTTTAATCAAATTAAAGGCCAATTTGCTTTTTCGCAAGGCAAAGCGAGCACACAAGATTTAACCATATTGGCACCAGCGGCGGATATTAAAATTACTGGCAGCACCGATTTAATGAAACAAGAATTTAATCAGCGTGTTGATGTTCGCGCCAAAGCAGGTGGTTTGTTGCCCGTGATTGGTGCGGTGGCTGGTGGCCCAATTGGCGCAGCGGCCGGCGTTGTGGCGCAGGCCGTATTTAATAAACCTTTGAAAGATAGCGCAGTTATCCATTACGAAATCACTGGGCCGTGGGCAAAGCCAGAAGTGAAAAAAGTGGATGCAAAGCCAAAGCCGTAATGCACAGAAAAATCTGACTCAAATATCCAAAAACCCTGACAGACCAAGCGTGATTTACAAGTTAAACTGACTTTATTGACTCAGTATGACTACGGTGATACCATGCAAAGTATGAAAATCGCAATATCAATTCCAGATAATTTGTTTGCTGATGCTGAAGCGTTAGCAATGCAATTGCGTGTGCCACGCAGCCAGCTGTACGCCCTAGCTTTGAGCGAATTTATTGCAAACCGTGATGAGGATGTAATGGTCCGCCAATTGAATGCAGTTTATGCAGAGCAAGAATCCAGCATCGAACCTGCATTATTAAATGCACAACTTTCCAGTTTAAATCATGAAACGTGGTGAGTTGTGGTGGGCTGCATTAGCTAATCCAATTGGTTCTGCACCAGGCTATCGCCGTCCGGTGTTAGTGCTTCAATGCAATGCATTTAATCAAAGCCGCATAGCCACTGTTGTTGTAGCAAGCATCACTTCTAATTTAGCCTTGGCTAATGCGCCGGGCAATGTGCGTTTGCCTAAATCTGATTCTGGATTACCACAAGCCTCGGTTTTAAATGTTTCGCAAATTATGACACTCGATAAACGCTTGTTGGTTAAATCCATAAAGTCTTTATCGCCAAAAATATTGGACAAAGCAGAGCAGGGCATTCGTTTGGTACTTGGGCTGTAGTGCCATGCTAAATAGAATGGCTACCTCTATATTTATTCAATGACTAAATAAACTTTGCGTTCTAAACGGTCATTCTTCATGTAAAGTTGGCAAATATAGCCATCGAACGGTGGCAGGCCAGCGAATAATAAATCGAGTTTGAGAGTTTTATCTTCGGGTTGATAAACCCAGCGCGGCTCAAGCGCCTGTGCGCCCAATGCCAATGCTTCCTGTTCCACCCAATCAGGATTTTCACCTACTTGATATTGATAGCAAAACTTTGCGGCTTTCTGCCTAATACGGCTATCGGCATACACAGCGCTGGCCATATAGCCAGCAAACAGTAAGCCGCCATAAATTGTGAGGCGCAGCCCCCACTTGGTTGGTTCGTTTATCTGTTTCATTTTCACTCAAAATTATGAAAACTTAGCGCGAACGCGAATCACGCCACAATAACTTCTCTTCAGTACGTGTTTTGAAAAAATTCGAACACTTGCCATCGCCATCACCAGCCATTCCGCCATCTGGCGAACAAACGCGGTTCTGCTTTGCATCCAACAGTGTGCTGGGAATATCGCAGCATTGCGGTGGAAAATAGTACACGATTTGTGCTTTGTAGCGGTATTGCCAAATGCTGAGTGGCGGGTTGCCTGGGTGTTCTTTTTGCATTTGTGCAATACGCGCATTAATCCAAGCTGGGTGTGCTGGTGGCGAGGTGGCGCAGCCAAGCACGCTGATAAATAGCAAGAAGAGTAAGGCAACTACTTTATTCATGTTTATTTACTCGCATCAAAGTTTTGACCTACTGGATAACCAAGGTGCATCCAGCCGAAAATACCTTCGTACAATACAGCAGTTCTGCTGTAGCCGCGCTTGCGTAATTCTTCTATCACACTGTCGGCGGCGGCGCGTGGGCAAGAACAATATGCCACAATCATGACGTCTTTCGGCAGGTGTGCAGTTACTGCGTCAAAATCGGAATAATAGGGCAATGGAAACGAGCCTTCAATATGCGCCGTCTGCCAGACCGAGGTGACACGCGTATCTAACAGAGCCATTTTTTTCTTAGCGAGAAATGCTTTCTGTAAATCAACAGCTGAAACATACAGGCCATCGGCCAGTTTAAAATCTGGATGTTGGCCAGTTGGGTTGATGACAAATTTATCGGGTGTTGGCAATGGCTGCAAAACCGTTTTCTGTATCGCCCAGCCACTGGCACGGCTTCGCAAAAATGCTGTGAGATTATTGATATCGACTGTCGACAGTGTTTTTTTAAATGCTGGCATGGGTGTATCTTGCCGGCCATTTTGAATAGCGTGCCGGATAAATTCATCGCTATTGTGGGCAAGCGCTGATGGATTACCGAGCGCCGGCGCATTGATGCCTTCGCCTTTTACGCCATGGCAGGTGCTGCAGTTCTTTTGGTACAGTTGTTGGCCAATGGCGCTATCGCCTTGCACGGGATTAGTGCTTATGGCGATCCGCTTGACGCCCGATTGCTCAAATAGCCAAAACGTTAAATCCCACGTTTCATCAAGCGTCATCGGTCCACCCACTTCATCTAAATAGCCACCCATGGCGGTGCCTTGTCGGCCATATTGTAGTGGTCGCAAAATAGCGTGTGGCACACCAGATTCAAACAAACTTTTACTGCGCAATGATGGCGCGTGGTCGTTAACGTATCCCTGTCGGTCTGCCCCATGGCATAAGGCACAATATTTTTGATAATTGCCTGCGGCTATTTTAGTTTGTTGTGGCGTTAATTTTCTAAGCGGCGGCAAGCTGTGTTTTTCTGTGCTGGCGGCAAAGCACGCGACTGAACTGCTGAGCATGAGTACCATCAAGGCTGAATACATTTTTCGCATTGATGCAGTCACTTGATTTTTCCTTCCCAAAAATTGCAATTTATACCGGCCACTATTGAGGTGTTTGTAAGCTTACAGTCGGGATGGATTCAGCGTCTTTGATAATCTGGCGCTGCGGCAGGTAGTGAAGTAGCAGGTCGGTTTCCTTCTTGACCACCTCATAGCACTCGCAGCTCAGCGTTTCGAGCTTTGGACGGTCCAACACCCGAATCAAACCTCGGGCGTAGGAAATTACGCCAAGTTCTTGCAGCTTAAATGCCGCATGGCTAACTCCTTCGCGGCGCACGCCAAGCATATTACTGATAAATTCTTGGGTCATGGTTAAGTGGTTGTGCGATAGGCGGTCCATGGATAACAGCAACCAGCGACAGAGCTGTTGGTCGATTGAATGGTGCCGGTTGCAGACCGCAGTTTGACCGATTTGCGTTAGCAGAGCCTGTGTGTAGCGCAACATCAGCACCAGCAATTGGCCGTGGCGGTTGAATTCCTCTTTCACCCTAACTCTGGGCAGGCGGTAGGCATAACCGGCGCTTTGCACCAGCGAGCGGTTTGGCGTGCTCTCGCCGCCCATAAACAGGCTGATGCCTAGCAAGCCCTCGTTGCCTACCACCGAGATAGCGGTGGACGCACCATTTTCCATCATGTATTGCAGCGACACGATTGAGTCGGTGGGGAAGTACACATGCCGCATGGGCCGGCCGGACTCGTACAGCACAGAGCGCAGAGGAAGCTTAACCAGTTGCAGATGCGGGAATAAACGGCTTTGCACTTCGGGCGACAAAGCGGCCAGCAGATGATTCTGTTGCGGAGATGGCGCTGGCGGTGACTCGCTTTTCGGTTGAGCAGGCGGTTTTGGACTTTCTGCGTTTGTGTTCATCGTATTTCGATTTCCTTATATTGCCGTGTTAGCGCAACTAAAAATCATTCTACGCGCTAACTGACTTTGACGTCACTAGAAAAACCTCGGTGCCGGTCGGAACGCTCTGTTTGGCGATGGATGATGGCAAGGAGATTGGCATACAGATTTTGTCGCGCGCCTGTTTTCGGCCATAGCTAATTTTCTCGAAACCGGCAATGTGCGTCTCTATAGATGTGCCATCGGGTGCAACAAGCCGAATTTGCGCACCGATGCGTATGGTTGGTAAGTCAGGATTTTGCGGAAGGCCAGGAACCAGCGCCAGTTTCCCTGATAAGGCAAACGCGTCCACAACAGTGAAAAGATAGATAATAGACATGGGCTTATTAATTCATGTGCTTATTAATTAAGATCAACCGCATATTTTTTTAGCAGCTCAAGCGGAACAATATCTAACGCTTTACTATGCGTTCTTTTCAAGTGAACTCTGGGCGCCATATCGTTTTCTGCCGCTTCAAGCCATCTTGCAGCACACAAGCACCAGCTGTCTCCGGCTTTTAGTCCCGGAAAATTATATTCGGGCATTGGCGTAGATAAATCATTGCCACGAAATCTGGAAAACTCTAAAAATGCTGTTGAAACTTCAACGCAAACGGTGTGTGAACCCGCATCTTCTTTGCAGGTGTTGCATTTGCCATCCCGAAAAAAGCCAGTCACCGGCTTGCCACCACAAACCTCTAACGGCTCGCCGAATACATTGGTTGATTCATCTTGTTTCATAATTTAGTTTGCTAAAGTTAGGTTATGCAGCGGAAGCTTGCGGCACTTGCCAGCCCGGAAAGACTAAAACAGCAGGATGACATTGCAAGGCCAAAGCAAGAACTTTTGCACGTTCCACACCAAGATTAACGCGACTGTTCTCGATGCTGGAAATGGTGGTTTGAGGAATACCGCACAATTCGGCAAGCTGGGTTTGGCTAAGGCCTTGCAGCTCACGAATGATGCGAACCGATTCGCCGGGTGAAACATCGATACGTTTTTTGGCGGTGCTGAAATTGCGCATTTAAGTTCTCCTATAGTCGTGAGGTGTTACGCATACAACTTGAACAAGCAGGGCATCAGCAACAATTTTGTAAATAACTCGCCATTGTTCATTCAGGCGGGAAGAGCGATAGCCTTTCCATTTGCCAGAAAGCGCTTCGTCGTGAAAGCCTTTAATGGCGCGGAGTCCTTGCGGACCCGATATAGAGGCAATGTCTTTCCACTTTTCGTATCGCTTTAGAATATCCAGCGGAACACGGACAGAAAGCTCTTTATTAACATCACGATGTTCCTGAATTAGCCACATTGCTTATTATGCCTAGACTATTTAAGGTATGTCAAGTGCTGAATAATTCAGTTTAAAAAATGGATGTAGAGTATGCGTTTGAAACAGAATTTTCATCCACCGTCTCTTAAATGTGGAAATTTACTCTGACTCCCTAACTGGATTCATATGAGTAGCATATCGTTTATGTATCACAAGCCAACTTGATAGAAATACTAATATAAATACAATAATTAGGAAAAGGAAAAGTAGGTCGTTATCAAAAAACCTAGCGAATGATAATAAACTCGTTGTTCCCATTTGTATGAGCCAAGCGTTCCTACTTTGGTGGTCTTGAAATAGCCATTTGAGATCTTCGATATTGAATGCAAGAAGAACGGTCATGATTGGAACAAACAATAACGCAGGTAATCCTAAAAGATTCTCTTGTATGCTCACAATAAGCAGCATGGGAAGACAGCTAAGCGAACATACAAAATTCGTATAGTAATACATCTCCAACGATGCATTTTTGCTTCTTGAATTACTGGTTCGAACTCTTTTATTAAATTTTTCTTCTAGTGTCGTGCTTGGCTCTACATTCGGTATCGTCGAATATGTTTTTTTTAAATTTTTATAGTTTTCAGGGTATTTGAGATTATCAATACACATCAAGGCTTCTTTAAGCTCTGAAGTCGAATATCCTGAATAATCAATGTCGCCGTCTTTCATTCGTTGACTTTATTTGAATTTAGCCATGCTGATGACCCATTATTAGCTGTTGTCCGAGTGAAGTAAACTCATATTCAGGCCCTTCACGCCATAGCCTATTGCGATTTGTATTTAGAAACCCCTCAACACCGCATTAAATATTTTATTCATGATTTTCATTGTGATGCCATATACGCAAAATGCTGATAGCGCTGCTGTGATGCGCATATCTAACAATGTAGTTGCCAAACACGAAGTCTTGAATTGAATTGGCTATTGGCGCTTGTTCAACATTGCGGCCCATTTCTGGAAATTGACACAATTGATTGATGCGAGCGACCAGCTCGGTGGCTATGCGCGTTGCCGCAGTGGGATTTTTTTCTGCAATAAATGCACGTAAGCGCACAAGATCTTGCACTGCCTCAGCAGAATAAATCAGCTTCATTTTTGGTTTTCTGGAGCAGCTAATTCTTTATCGGTGCCCCAGCTTTGAAGCCAAGTATGCACGGCCTCGCCGGATACTACGCGGCCTTGCGCAACAGACTCCATCGCTTGCAGGGTTTGTTGCCAGCGAATTTGGTCATTGTTTTGACGTTCTATAAATTCCTTAATCGCTTGATTTATAAGCCAACTTTTACTTCGATGGGTTGCACTAGCCACGTCTTGCAGGCTTTGCTCAATATCTGGCTGTAGGCGAACGGTGGTTACGCTCATCGGGTTGTCCTCGTGAATATACTACAATGTATTCTAATGTAGTTGCATTGGCAAGTGGGTTGCCATCTGCCCTAGATTAACCAATAGGGGTGGGTTTCAAACCCGCCCAACAAACGGGTGCAGCAAGTAGCGCCTACAAATTCACCTGTGTTTCAGGCCCTTCACGCCATTGCCTGTTAAAATAATCCATGACTGACATACTCTCTCGCGTACAGACGCAACTCCTCACTCCCCAAAATCTCGATTTAGACGGCATTGACCGCGCCATGGGCGAGTTGATGAGCCCCGGCATCGATTTCGGTGATTTCTATTTCCAACACAGCAAACGCGAAAACTGGACGTTTGAGGACGGCATTGTTAAAGACGGTGCGCATTCCATTGAACAAGGCGTGGGGGTTCGCGCGATTAGTGGCGAGAAAACCGGCTTCGCCTATTCCGATGCCATGGATTTTGCGGCTTTGCTGGATTCGGCGCAGGCCGCGCGGTCAATTTCCGGCGGTGGTGAGTCTTATTCGCGCGGTAAACGCCAAGCGGTGCAGCCCTCTGCGTTATACGATGGCATCGACCCCATCGCGCAAATGCCGGCCGAAGACAAAGTGGCATTGCTGCGCAAGGTGGACGCCTTTGTGCGCGCCGCCGATCCGCGTGTGCTGAAAGCGACGGTTAGTTTGGCTGGCGCGTTAGATACCATTATGGTGGTGCGTTCAGATGGTGTGCTGGCGGCGGATATTCGACCTTTGGTGCGTATTAATGTGCAGGTGATTGTTGAGCAAAATGGTCGTCGCGAATCGGGCTATGCCGGTGGTGGTGGGCGTTTTGATTATCTGGAATTATTCAGCGGTAATCGCCCATATGAAATTGCCCAAGAAGCATTGCGGCAAGCGCTGGTGAATTTAGAAGCGATTGATGCGCCAGCCGGTGTGATGCCGGTGGTGTTGGGTTCTGGTTGGCCGGGTGTGTTGTTGCACGAAGCGGTTGGGCACGGTTTGGAAGGTGATTTCAACCGCAAAGGCACCTCGGTGTATTCCGGCCGCATTGGCGAGCGCGTGGCATCTAAAGGTGTAACGATTGTTGATGACGGCACACTGGCTAAACGCCGTGGTTCGCTGAGTGTGGATGATGAAGGCACACCAACGCAATACAACGTGCTGATTGAAGACGGCATTCTGTGTGGCTATATGCAAGACACGCTAAACGCGCGATTAATGGGCGTTGCGCCAACCGGCAATGGCCGGCGCGAGAGCTTCGCCCATCTGCCCATGCCACGTATGACCAACACCTATATGCTGGCTGGCAGCCACGCGCCTGAAGAAATTATTGCTAGTGTCAAGAAAGGCTTATATGCGCCGAATTTCGGCGGCGGGCAGGTTGATATTACCTCGGGCAAATTTGTGTTCACCGCCTCTGAAGCGTATTTAATTGAAGACGGTAAAATTACTCGACCAGTCAAAGGCGCAACACTGATTGGCAACGGTCCAGAAACCATGAATCAAGTCAGTATGATTGGCAACAATTTAGCGCTGGATGCAGGTGTGGGTATTTGTGGTAAAGACGGGCAGAGTGTGCCAGTGGGTGTTGGGCAGCCAAGTTTAAAAATTGATCGTATGACCGTAGGAGGAACTAACACGTAAACAGCCTTACTTAAGCAGTCGTATCGCGATGCAGTTCGCGCAACACTTTGAACAATTCGCGGTAGGCAGCGGGTGGTTTATTTTTCTGTTGTTCAAACTGCGCATTGCGAATCAATTGCCGAAGGCGCTGAATATCGGCCTGCGGAAATTGCGCCACAATTTTTGTTAGCAGCGCGGCATCGCCAGCAATCAGTTGATCACGCAAAGCTTCAATACGGTGCGCTTCAGCAATTTCACGACGCACATCGGCCTTGTCGAAATCAATTAAAGCGCGCCATGCTTCTAAAGTTTCAGGTTCTTCGCGGCGCATTTGCTTAGCCACAAACTGCAGCTGGCGTTTACGGGCAATTTGTTGGGTAATACGCTGTGCTGTTTGAAAATGATGCAGCATGTCTTCGGAAATTGGCATTTGCTGCAAACGCGCATACGGTATTTCCACCATGCGTGTTGCCAAAGCCAACACCACCAAAGCAGCACGGCGATCATCACCACGGCTTGGCCCTAAAAATTCACCGGTTTCTTCATCCACTCCACGCATAACAGCCACTTCTCCATAATTTTAATAGTAGTCATCATGAAATCCAATCATTCCAATCAGCTCTACGCCCGCCCATTGTACACCCTGGCCGAACAGGTTCTCGATTTGTGTCAACGCAGCGGCGCGGATCAAGCCGAGGTGTCTTTGTCGCAAGACACCGGTTTTTCCGCCAATGTTCGTTTGGGCGAGGTTGAAACCGTTGAGCGTACCAACGACCAAGGTGTGGCGGTTACGGTGTATGTGAATAAACAAAAAGGCACCGCCAGCACCGCCGATTTGCGCCCAGAATCGCTAGCCGAAACCGTGGCACAAGCCTGCGCCATTGCACGCTTTACTGAAGCCGATGCCGCTTCTGGTTTGGCCGATAAAGAATTGCTTGCCACAGACATCATGGATTTTGATTTGTGGCACCCCAATGAACTGCCGCCGGAGCAGGGTATTGCACTCGCCTTGGAATGTGAAGCGGCTGGCTTACAGCAAAAAAACATCAGTAATTCCGATGGCGCCTCGTATAGCAGTGGCCGCAGCACCGCCGTGTACGCCAATTCGCATGGCTTTATGGGCGCTGAGCGCAGCACCAATTTTTCGATCAGTTGCTCCTTAATTGCCGGCAAAGACAACGCCATGCAGCGCGATTACTGGTATTCGGTGGCCTTAATGCTCGATGGTCTAGATGCCGCGCAAGAAGTGGGCGCGAAAGCCGCTGAACGTACCTTGGCACGCTTAAATCCGCGCTCGATTAAAACTGGGCAATATCCGGTGTTGTTCGTGCCAGAATTGGCGCGCGGCTTAATCGGCAGTTTTCTCGGCGCCATTTCCGGTGGCAGTTTGTATCGTAATGCCAGCTTTCTGCAAGACAGCATTGGCCGAAAGCTTTTTCCTAAGTGGCTCAATATTGTTGAAGATCCGCATATTGTGCAAGGTCTGCGTTCGGCGTATTTCGATGCTGAAGGCGTGGCCACCAGTAAAAAGCCTTTGTTGGTGAACGGCGTGATTGAGCGCTATATTCTTGGCAGCTATTCAGCACGCAAACTTGGCATGGCCAGCACCGGCAATGCCGGCGGCGTGCATAATCTGTTCGTTAGCGCCAATGCCGTTGATATGAAATCGATATTGGCGCAAATGGGTACCGGATTATTGGTTACCGAATTGATGGGTCAAGGCGTGAACACCTTAACCGGCGATTACTCGCGCGGTGCTGCTGGATTCTGGGTTGAGAACGGCGAAATCCAATTCCCGGTTGATGAATTGACCATCGCTGGCAATCTGGCCACCATGTATCCGGCCATTGAAGCCATCGGCGCCGATGTTGATAAACGTTCGCACATTCAGGTCGGTTCAATATTAATCGGCCAGATGACCGTGGCGGGCAATGATTAAATATTACTGCTCCCTTCGACAGGCTCGGGGAACAATGCTGGCTGAGCTTGTCGAAGCCGGTACAAGGGCGCAGCAATCAGCGCCCCAACGGTATTTCGGGCTTAACTACGCCGATTAACCGCAAATTCTGCCAAAGCCAATAAGGGGGCGGCATCGGTGCCGAAATGTTCGAGATGTGCGCGCATATTGTGCATCAAATCGTCCCGCATATTTTTTGATTCATTCAAGCCCAGCAGTGCAGGGTAGGTTGATTTTTCTTGGGCAATATCTTTGCCGGCCGATTTTCCGAGTGTTTCGGTATCGCTCTCCACATCGAGGATGTCGTCTTGAATCTGAAACGCCAAACCTAAATCTTTCGCAAATGCTGTCAATGCCTCAAACGCATGAGCATCGGCATCGCCGATAATAGCGGCCATTCGCACGCTGGCCACAATCAATGCGCCAGTTTTCATGGCATGCAGAAATTGTAATTCATGTAACGCAAGCTGCTGATGGCTAGCATCAATATCGAGTTGCTGGCCGCCGCACATGCCTTCCGAACCAGAGGCATTTATTAATATCTCAAGCAATGATAATTTTTTTTGCGCGGTGCACTCAACTTTCAGCAAGGCATTGTAGGCGCAAGCTTGCAAAGCATCACCAGTTAGTATGGCGGTTGCTTCATCAAAAGCTTTATGCACCGTGGCTTTGCCACGTCGTAAGTCATCGTTATCCATGGCTGGTAAATCATCGTGCACTAGTGAATACGCGTGCATCATTTCAACGGCTGCTGCTGCGTTATCCAAATGCGTGAGTGGGCAATCCAGCAAGGCACCGGTGGCATACACTAATTGCGCGCGCAGTCGTTTGCCGCCGTCTAAGCAGGCATAGCGCATGGCCTGATGCAAACGTGTTGGGCTTTGTTCGGCAGTGGGCAACAAAGCATCCAGCGTTTGTTCGCAGCGCGCCCGCCATATACTTGCGTTATCAGTCATTGCTGGCTTCAGTGAACGGTGTTTGCTCATCGGGTTTGGCGCTATTGTTCACCATCGTCACTCGCTGTTCGGCATGCTCTAAAGCCGTTTGACACTGCCGATACAAGGCAATGCCGCGTTCATAGGCAGCCAGTGAATCATCCAGGCTTTGCTCGCCGCGCTCCATGCCAGCGACCACTTGTTCCAATTCGTCCAAGGCTTTTTCAAAAGCTGCAACGGGCGAAGGTTCTGGGATTTTTGCAGTTTTAGTCATGATGCGTACTCCGATTCGTTTTGCCAAATGAGTGTGCAGGAATTGTGTTGTTGAAGTTGTTGTAATGGTTCGGATAGCAAACAATCAGCAACCGCTAACAACTGGCCTTGCTCATTATAAACAAAGGGCAAGGCATCGCGTTGCCAAGGTGGAACCAGTGTGGATAAACATTTCTTGACGCTATGATGGTGGCTACGACCGAGCAATTGGATTTTTTCAGCGCCACGCCTGTAGCACACGCGTGTGATGCACGGCGGCGTGCCACTCCAACTGAGCGAACCACCACGTGGCAGCGGCAACGCGTGTAAGCCATCCCATCTACTATTGAATTCATTGTGTGGTTCTGCAGCTTTTTTTGCACAGACATAAATCCGATTATTCCAAACACGCAGCGCATAGTCAGTCGTAACCAACTGTGCATCACTATCGGGGCGTTGCTTACCGAGTTGCTGGATGAATTCATTCAATGCCGCAGAGCCTGGCATGCTTTGGCCCTGCTGAGCCAGCCAATAGCGCACAACATGTGTGGTTAAACCGTGTTCAAGCATCAGCAATTGGCTAACAAGCAGTTGTTTGCCATCAATGCATTGTTCGGCGTGTGAAGCAATCATTGGTGCCAGCAGTTCGGCATCGGCGTGTAATAAGTTGGCGCTATGTGAAAGCCGTTGTGCGGCGTTCGGGAAACGCTGCTCGAGTAATGGCAATACCGAATGCCGAATAAAATTGCGATCAAAGCGTTGATCAACATTGCTGCTGTCGTCAATCCAGCACAGATTATTTTCATTAGCATAGCTTTCAAGCTCAGCGCGCGAGCATTGCAATAGCGGTCGCCATATGCGGTATGCATCGCGCTCTTGATGACATTGCATATTAGCCAAAGCCTTTGTGCCCGAGCCGCGCATTAAACGCAGTAGCAAGGTTTCCGCCACATCATTCTGATGATGCGCCAAAGCCAATGTATCGCCGGGCTGCAGAATGTTTGCAAAGGCCAAATAGCGCGCATCGCGTAATCGCTGTTCGATATTGCGTAATGGTTCATCGATGCTGATGCGAACTGTTTGCAAATTAATTGATAAGATGTCGCATTGTTGTTGGCAATGCATGGCCCATGCATCGGCTTGTGGGTGCAAGCCGTGATGGATGTGAATAGCATTTAGGGTGTAGCCAAGTTGCTTTTGCTGTTGTGCTACTTGATGTAGCAACACAGTTGAATCTAAGCCACCGCTTAATCCAATAAAAACAGTGTGCGATAAGGGCGCTGAATTAAGCAGATTGTTACTCATCATATTGCTTAGCTAACAGCGTAAGCTCCATAGCCACGAAGGCGTTGGTAGCGGCGCTCGAGCAAGGCCGGCATGACGAGTGCATCCAATGTGCTGAGTTCTTGCAGTAAACAGGCTTTTAATGTGCCTGCCATTTCTGCGGGGTTTCTGTGCGCACCACCGAGTGGTTCAGGAATGATTTTATCAACCAGTTTGTGTTCGAATAAACGTTCAGCCGTTAAGCCAAGCGCTTGCGCAGCTTCTTCGGCTTTGCCGGCGCTTTTCCAAAGAATGGAGGCGCAGCCTTCTGGCGAAATCACTGAATAGGTGCTGTATTGCAAAATGAATGTGGCATCGCCAACACCAATAGCTAGCGCGCCGCCGGAGCCGCCTTCACCAATCACTGTGCAGATTATCGGAATTTTTAGCTCGGCCATTTCCAACAAGTTTCGAGCAATGGCTTCCGATTGACCACGTTCTTCCGCGCCAATGCCAGGGTAGGCGCCAGGTGTGTCGATGAAGGTGAATAAAGGAATTTGAAAGCGCTCAGCCATTTTCATTAAACGCAAAGCTTTGCGGTAGCCTTCAGGGCGCGGCATGCCAAAATTGCGCTTAATTTTATTTTTGGTGTCGCGGCCTTTTTGCTGGCCAATCACCATGCAAGCGCGGCCATCAATGCGTGCTAAGCCGCCCACAATCGCGGCATCGTCGGCAAATGCACGGTCGCCGGCCAGCTCATGGAATTCATCAAAAATAAGTTCTAAGTAATCCAGTGTGTAGGGGCGTTGTGGATGGCGCGCTAATTGCGAAATCTGCCACGGACTGAGATGGCTGAAAATTTCTGCAGTGCGTTCTGATAATTTTTTTTGCAAGCCACCCACTTCCAAATCGATGTTGACGCCCGGCCCGTGGCTGGCACGCGACAATTCATTAATCTTGGATTGTAGGTCGGCAATGGGTTGTTCGAAATCAAGATAATTGGGGTTCATAATCACAGCTCTGGCTAGATGGGGTTATTTTATCAGATGCTCAGGCTAGCGCACTTGCAGCCATGCTAACTGCCCACGGTTTGTTCAAATGCACAGAAACGCTTGAGATGCCCTGAATTTGCCGCAAACGACTTATTAAACTTGGCTCGCAACGTAGCGCGAAACTGGCTGGCGCTTTAATTTTGCCTTCGGCTGAGTTGGTGAGAAGTTTAAGCACTAAAGGCGTTTGGCCGGGCCTATAGCTGGTTATGAGGTTTTGCAGCTCTTGCCACGCCTGCTTTTCGCGCAGATCAACTTGGCACTGAATGTATTTGCTGTGGTTCAACAGAATGGATTGAAAATCCCAACATTGTTTGGCGCGCATTGAAAAGCCGCCATTAAAGCTATCAACGCGCACATTGCCTTCAATCAACACAATCCGATCTCGGGTTAGTAAGCCGGATGATTCGATAAAACTTTCATTGAAGAAAGCGCACTCAAGGCTGGCGGTTTGGTCTTCAATTAGCACAAAGGCTTGGTTTTCACCGCGCCGGCGCATATTGCTGATTAAACCCACCACCACCATCGCCGCTTCACCACGGCGGTCTTTGCGTTCTTGCCAAATTTTTTCAATGTCGGCCAATGAGCACGCCACTAACTGCTTTAATTCCGATTGCCACGGATCCATCGGATGGCCGCTAAGGAAAAAACCTAAGGTGTCGCGCTCGGCTTTCAGTTTATCTTCAAAACTCCAGTCGGCCACTTGCGCCAGTTCTAAGCGAATGCTGCTGCTTGCCGTTGCACCGAATAGCGACACTTGCCCGGATTGTGCTTCACGCTGCATTTGTTCAGTGGCTTTTAGTACATCAGGCAATTGCAGGCTTAATGAGGCGCGATTACTGCCTAGGCTATCGAGTGCGCCAGATTGAATGAGCGCTTCAAGCACACGTTTATTGAGTTTACTAGAATCTACACGCTGGCAAAAATCCAATAAATTTAAATAGTGTCCATTTGCATCACGCTCTTCGCTGATGGCAAAGCAAGCACCTTCGCCTACGCCTTTAATTGCGCCCAATCCGTATTGAATGGTGTGTCTTTCTAAAGCTTTAAAACGATAAGCAGAGGCGTTTACATTGGGTGGTAATACGAGGATATCAAACGTTTTGCAGTCTTGTAATAGGTTGACGACTTTTTCGGTATTGTCCATATCTGCCGACATCGTGGCAGCCAGAAACTGGGCAGGATAATGTGTTTTTAGCCATGCAGTTTGGTACGCAATTAACGCATAGGCGGCCGAATGCGATTTATTGAAACCGTATTCAGCGAATTTTTCCATCAAATCGAAAATGCCGGTTGCTACTTTGCCATCGATGCCGTTTACATCTGCACCTTGTTCGAATTTGACGCGCTCTTTGGCCATTTCTTCGGGCTTTTTCTTGCCCATCGCGCGTCGTAGCAAATCTGCGCCACCCAAAGAATAGCCAGCCAAAACTTGGCCAATCTGCATCACTTGTTCTTGATACACAATCACGCCGTAGGTTGGTTTTAGGATTGGCTCAAGGCTTGCATGCGGATAATTGACTGCGGCGCGGCCATGTCGACGATTGATAAAATCATCGACCATGCCTGAGTTTAATGGCCCCGGGCGATACAAAGCGGCTAAGGCAATGAGATCTTCAAAGCAATCCGGTTCCAGTTTTTTGATGTAGTCTTTCATACCGCGTGATTCAAACTGGAATATGGCGGTGGTTAGTCCTTTCGATAAAAGCTGATAGGTGTCTTTATCATCGAGAGGTATATCCAGAATATCCAATGCCTCAAGCGTTGATTGTTTACGCAGTACATTGATGGCATCAACCGCCCACTTAATAATGGTGAGCGTTCGTAGGCCGAGGAAATCGAACTTCACTAAGCCAATGGTTTCCACATCGTCTTTATCGAATTGCGAAACAATACTGCTGGCCGGTTCATTGGCACTGCTTTGATCGGCATACAGCGGGGTGAAATCAGTTAACGGCCGAGGTGCAATCACCACGCCACCGGCATGTTTGCCAGCATTTCGAGTTAAGTCTTCGAGCTTGCGCGCTAAATCAATTAAATCGCGAACATCGTCTTCGCTGTGGTAGCGCGAGACCAAATCCTGCGAAATAAGATTGCTATCTTTTTTGGCGGCATCAGAGATCCCTAGGGCGTCGTCTAAGCAGATGCCGAGAGTCATCGGGATGAGCTTAGCGATGGAATCCACTAAGCCATATGGCATGCCTAAGGCGCGGCCACAATCGCGCACCACCGCTTTAGCCGCCATGGTGCCGAAAGTGATGATCTGGCTGACTCGATCACGACCGTATTTTTCAGCGACGTGATCAATCACTCTATCGCGTCCTTCCATGCAGAAATCGATGTCGAAATCGGGCATTGAAACGCGTTCTGGATTCAGAAAACGTTCGAACAATAAATCGTAACGCATCGGGTCAATATCGGTGATACCTAAAGACCACGCCACCAAAGAACCCGCACCTGAGCCACGGCCTGGCCCAACTGGAATGTCTTTACTTTTACTCCAATTGATAAATTCGGCAACGATTAGAAAATAGCCAGTAAAGCCCATTGAATTAATCACGTCCAGCTCAAGCTTTAGGCGATTGTGATAATCCTCACGCGTTAAATTGGGCGAGTGAGCATTTTTTTCTAAGCGCGCATGCAAGCCGTCAGTGGTTTGCTGAGTAATAAAGCTTTCAAGTGTAAAGCCGTCTGGAATGGGAAAATCCGGCAGGTAATAGGTGCCCAAAGATAATTCCATGTTGCAGCGTTTTGCTAACTCAACCGTGTTGCTTAAGGCTTCAGGAATATCTTGAAATAACTCCGCCATTTGTTCTGGCGATTTAAGGTATTGCTCAGGGTGATACGCTTTTGGGCGTTTCGGGTCGTCTAGCACTCGCCCTGATGAAATACACACACGTGCTTCATGCGCTTCAAAATCATCGGCCACTAAAAAACGCACATCATTGCTGGCCAGCAGCGGGATTTGATGTTGATTGGCAAATGCCACAGCGCGCGCATTAAACGGCGCTTCATCGGCTAGCCCAGTGCGGCTTATTTCAATATATAGTCGGCGCGGGAACAAGCTAAGCCATTCGGCAATCTGAGCAATCGCATCCGGTTTGTCGGCTTGTTGAATAAGCTGTGCGAGCGGGCTGTGTCGGCCTTGAAGAATAATCAGGCCTTCATTATCGGCAAACAGCCATTCGGCTTTAATCAGTGGCGTATCGTGCTGATGACCTTCAAGGTAGGCGCGCGAGATTAAGCGCGACAAGCTAAGAAAGCCTTTATGGTTTTGGCATAGCGCAGTGATTCGGTGTGTGCCGGATTGCCCATTGTCAAGGAATAAATCAGCGCCGGCAATCGGCTTAATACCGGCACTTTCAGCGGCTTTGAAAAACTTCACTAACGCGAATAAATTGCAGTTATCGGTAAGCGCAACAGCTGGCATACCCAGCTCAACACAACGCTGCACCAATTCCGCTATGCGAATGGTTGAGTCGGACAGCGAAAACTCGCTGTGCAGATGGCAATGAACAAAAGTTGGGGGCATCAGAAAGTTCTCACAGACCCATAAGCTTAGACGCTAAACGTATTCATAACAAGGCTTGACAAGCTCTGTTTTAAGGTATTTTCGGTGTTGTTAAGCGTGTGCTACCAAGGCTTACTTCACAGTCGCAAGTACGACTCGAACCGGCGCATAACTGCGCCGATGTTCCGGGCAAATGCCATGCGTTTTCAGCGCCTGCAAATGTTTTGCGGTAGGGTAGCCTTTGTGCTGCGCAAAGCCGAATTGGGGGTATAGCGCATCTAGATTTTGCATATGCCGATCGCGGCTGACTTTAGCCAAAATTGACGCGGCCATAATGCACGGATGGATACTATCTCCTGATATCACTGCTTGTGCATTGCAGTAAAGTTCTTTCGGCAGATGATTTCCATCAATCAATGCCAGATTCGGCCTAATCTGAAGTTGCTCGATGGCCCGCGCCATGCCAAGTAGAGTAGCGTGCAATATGTTGTGGCTATCGATTTCTTCACGGCTAACAAACACAATGCTATAGGCCAATGCTTGCTGTTGGATAGCATCGAACAGTACATTACGTTTCGCTTCAGTGACTTTTTTAGAATCGTTTAAATCGGGTAAATGAAAATCTTCAGGAAGTACCACTGCCGCGCAAACCACTGGCCCCGCTAAGGGCCCACGCCCGGCTTCATCAACGCCGGCGGTAATCATGCCTGTTTGGATTTCACTAATTCAAGCACTGCTATTGCCGCTTGCTGGGCAGCATTTTTTTTCAGTTGCAGGTGAATTTCAAGAAAACGTTGATTGAGCGTATCGCTATTATGCGCATTAGCGATGTAGGGCTTTAATGCGCTTGCTACCTTTTCAGGCGTGCATTGACCTTGCATCAGTTCAGGCACTAAATCTTGGCCAGCCAATACATTTGGCAAGCTATACGATTTAACTTTTATCAAGCCAAATAATTTGACGATGAAATAAGTGATGGGTGAAATTTTATACGCTACCACCATCGCGCGTTTGCACAGCATGGTTTCAAGCGTTGCCGTACCAGAGGCTAGCAAAACAGCGCGGCTGGCCAACATGGCAGCTTGTGATTGGCCGTCAAGAATATGCGCGTTCGGCAAGGCAAGTTCTTGCACGTGCAGAGCGATGGCGGTTTTACATTGCGCGTTTACCGCAGGAATCAGAAATTGTAACTCTGGGAATTCCTGATGCAATAATTTTGCGGCATCAATGAAAGTTGGCAGTAGTTTGTCGATCTCAGACAAACGCGACCCAGGTAGAATGGCGATTGAATCCATACCCTGCAAACCTAATTCTTGAATGGCATATTGTGGGTCGGGATGCAGGGCAATGCTATCAGCCAGCGGATGCCCCACGAACAGTGCGTTGACGCCGTATTGGGCATAAATCGGTGGCTCCATAGGGAATAAGCACAGCATGAGATCGCAGGATTCGGCCATTTTTGCGGCACGTTTTTGTCGCCATGCCCAAATAGATGGGCTAACAAAATGCACTGTCGTTAATCCAGCCTGCTTACATTTTTTCTCAAGGCCTAAATTAAAATCGGGTGCATCAATGCCAATCACCACATTGGGTTTTTCTGCAATGATTCGTTGCAGTAGGGTTTTTCTAAGCTTAAGTAGGCCAGGCAAGTGCTTTAATACTTCAACAAAACCCATTACCGACAGAGTTTTGTAATCAAACCAGGAATCCAAGCCTTGCGCCTGCATTTTCGGACCGCCTAAGCCAATGAATTGCACATTCGGATGCAGGGCTTTCAGCGCACTCATCAATTCGGCAGCAAGTAAATCACCAGACGCTTCACCCGCAACTAAGGCAATTTTCATCGTATTGATTAACGTAAAATGCCGCGTGTACTTGCTTCGATAAAATCTAACATGTGCTTGACGTCTTTAGATTCTGTGGCCATTCCAGCCAGTTCAAGCTTGGCTTCAGCTAAAGTTTTGCCAGACATAAATATAGTGCGGTATGCAGATTTGATGGCTTTAATGCGCTCGGCAGAAAAACCACGGCGTTTAAGACCTTCGGCATTAATGGCGCGTGGTTCCGCATATTGCGCTGAAGTTGTCACGAATGGCGGTACATCGGCGTTTACCAAACTGCCCATGCCGATAAAGGCGTGATCGCCAATTTTACAAAATTGATGGGCGCCAGAAAATCCGCCGAAAATTACCCAATCACCCACAATTGCATGGCCGGCCAGCGAGGCATTATTGGCGAAAATGGTGTTGTTGCCAACAATGCAGTCATGGGCAATATGCACATACGCCATAATCCAGTTGTCGTTGCCTAAGCGAGTAATGCCGCCACCATCTTCGGTGCCACGGCTGAAAGTAGTGAACTCGCGGATGGTGTTGTTGTCGCCGATGATGAGCTCGCCGTGTTCACCATGAAATTTCTTGTCTTGTGGATCACCGCCCAAAGCGGCATGCGAATAAATTTTATTGTTTTTACCGATACTGCATGGGCCAGTAATCACACAATGCGAGCCAATATCGGTGCCTTCGCCAATCGTTACACCGGCACCGATGATGGTGTATGGGCCAACAATAACAGTTGGGTGCAATGAGCTGGACGTATCGATAAGTGCAGTGCTATGAATCATTATTTGCCCTCTGCGCATAAGATTTCAGCGCTAGCTACTTCTTTGCCATCTACCAAAGCAACAGCCTGATACAACGCCATATTGCGTATTACGCGCTTAATTGTTACATCTAAAATTAATTGATCACCCGGCACAACCATTTTTGAAAAACGGGCATTGTCTATTTTAACAAGATAAAAAAGTTTACCTTCTTTGCCACTGCAACCGCCTTCCATTGCGCTCAAGTGCGTGAGTAAGCCGCCGGCCTGAGCCAGCGCTTCGAGAATTAAAACACCCGGCATCACCGGCGAGCCTGGGAAGTGGCCATTAAAAAATGGTTCGTTTATAGTGACATTTTTTAACGCGCGAATTCGTACATGAGGTTCCAAATCGATTACGCGATCAACCAACAGAAATGGGTAACGGTGAGGCAATAGGTTTTGTATGCAGACCACGTCAACGGGCAATTTGGATATATCGAAGGCCATCGGTTATTCCTTGGTTTTGGTGAGACTTTTAAGCGCTCGGGCCATGTTGTCAAGTTGTTTGAAACGTACCGCATTTTTGCGCCATTCGGCTTTCGGTTGCATCGGTGTGCCTGAAACATATTCCCCGGCTTCGTATATTGAATGTGTTATCAAACTCATCGCACCAACAATAACTTTGTCGGTAATTTCAATATGCCCAACAATACCCGCCGCGCCGCCAATCAGGCAATATTTACCAATGCGGGTTGATCCAGCAATGGCAACGCAGCCGGCAATAGCAGTGTGCGCGCCAATGTAAACATTATGCCCAATCTGAATTTGATTATCCAAGCGCACATCATTTTCCAGAATGGTATCCTCAATGGCGCCACGATCAATGGTAGTGTTTGCACCAATCTCACAATCATCGCCAATTTGAACGCCGCCTAATTGTGCTACTTTAATCCAATTGCCCTGATGCATGGCGATACCGAAACCATCAGCGCCTAAAACTGCGCCCGAGTGAATGCGTACACGTTTGCCAAGGCGTACGCGTTTCACTAAGGTTACTCGTGGCATCAGCACACACAACTCATCAACAAAACAATGTTGGCCAATATTGCAGTGCGCATAAATACTTGCATTGTCGGCAATCACCGCATGTTCGCCAATCACCACAAATGCACCAATTCGTGCGCTTGCACTGACGTTTGCGGTGCTATGAATAACAGCTGTGCTGTGAATGCCTTCGGCTAAGTTTTCATCGCTATCGAATAAGACTGAAATGCGTGCAAAGCTGGTGTATGGGTCTTTGCTTATTAAGCACGCACATGGGCAATCAAGCGCATCTGTTTCACTAAGCACCACCACGCTGGCTTTTGTATTGCTCAGCTGCTGTGTGTATTTGCTGTTTGCCAGGAAAGCTAGCTGGCCTGATTGGGCATTGGCGAGTGTGCCAATGCCTGTAATCAGCGTATCACCATCACCCTTAAAGGCTAATTCGAATTGCGTAGCTAGGTCTTTCAGGGTCAACATGCTAACAATTAAAACTGTTGTCCGAAGGTAAATTGTAAGCGTTCTATACGGTCAAATTCACCGCTATTAAGCGGCAGCGCATAACTGATGGAAATTGGACCAACGGGTGCTTGCCATTGCAGAGCTATACCGGCAGAAGCACGCAGTGATTTAAAGTTGATTTTATCTGCACCAAAAACAGCGCCAACAGCCGTGTTGGTGTAAGAACTGTAATCGAAACTTCCAGCAAACACATTACCATAATCTAAGAACGCAGATAGACGCGTGCCACGGGCATTAAACAGTTTCGGGAACAGCAACTCAAAAGAGCCAGCCACTTTCACTGCGCCGCCCAAAGGTTGTAAATAGGAAGGAACGCAAGGCGCTGGCGTTGGGTTTTCAGGTGTAGGTGCTGGAGTTACGCAGCTGCCATAGCTTGGTCCAAGTGTATTGGCTTCATAGCCACGGATAGATTGCGGGCCGCCAGCATAGAAGTTTTTGAAGAAAGGCAGCCCGGCATTACCTGTATTGCCATAACTATTTCCGTAACCAATATCTGTTGCCATTTTTAATACTAACCAAGAATTAATTGGCTTATAGTGCTCGAATTGATGGGTTAATTTATAGTAAGAAATATCGGAGCCTGGGAATGAGAACTCCAAACCAATTCGATTGTAAGTACCGCGTGTCGGTAATAAAAAGTCATTCCGGGAATCGCGTGCCCAACCGGTTTGTGCACGAAATTGATTAAGTGGCCAGCTTTGATTAAAACCACATATTTCAGGGTCAGGGGTGCCTGGAATGGTGTCATCATTTTCTGGTGGGGTTAGTGGATTGTTGTCATCATCTACTGATGGAAAGCATGGAAAATACGGTGATGTGCCTAAAATGCCGGCTAAGTAATCAATCAATGGAGCGGGTGTTGATCCAAGGGTTGTGGTTAAATCGGTTTTATCAAAGCCAAGCGAGAATTGGATGCTGTCTGTCTCGCTCAGTGGAATACCAATAATTGTTTCGGCCGTTAAATTTTCTGAGGTATAGCGTGCGGTATTGTTATTGCCCTGATTATAATTGCTGAATGATAAGTTGTAACCAACACTGACGCCTTGTTCAGTGAAATAAGGATCGGTGTAGGAAAAGCTTAATCTTTTTGAATAGCTGTTGTTTTGTACCGAAACCGCTATACGATTGCCGGTGCCTAAGAAATTGTTCTCACTCAAGGATACTGAAGCCGTTAAGCCATAGACTTGTTGGTAGCCAAGGCCAAACACGAAACTGCCTGAGTTGCGCTCTTTAACATTAAGTACAACATCCACTTGGTCTGGGCGGCCTGCAACAGCGGGCGTTTCAATTTCAACCGTTTCAAAGAAGCCTAAGCGTTGTAATCGAATTTTGGAGCGATCAAGCGCTGCTTGTGAATACCAAGAGTTTTCAAATTGACGTAACTCGCGGCGAACCACTTCATCGGCAGTACGTACATTTCCTTTCACTTCAATGCGGCGCACTTGCACGCGCGGGCCTGGAACAACCACAAAATCCAAACTGATCTCTTGGTTATCACGGCTGATTTCAGGCACAGGGTTTACTTCAGCAAATGCATAGCCAATATTGCCAAGCGTTGCCGTAATTCGATCGTTGGTTGCGGTGAGTAATTGGCGTGAAAAAGTATTGCCAGTTTTTATCAGTAGTAATTTTTCCAGGTCTTCTTTAGGCACAATGGTGTCGCCGCTAATTTTTACACCGGCGACTTTGTAAATTTTCCCTTCACTGACATTGGCTGTAACAAACATGTCTTTCTTATCTGGGCTAATATCGACCTGTGTTGAATCAACGTTAAAATCGACATAGCCACGATCTAAATAATAATCAGAAAGTTTTTCTAAATCACCCGACAGTTTTTCTCGCGAATACTGATCGTCGCGTTTGTACCAAGATAGCCAATTGCTAGTATTAGATTCCCAGCCCTCACGAATCACATCATCTTGATAGGTGCTGTTACCAACGATATTGATATCGCGCAGACGTGCGCCTTTGCCTTCGGTCACATTTATGCTGATATCGACGCGGTTACGATCAATTTCTTTAACGGTTGGTTCAATCGTTACGCTGTATTTGCCTTTGTTGTTGTATTGGCGGATTAATTCCTGCGTGACGCGATCAAGATTAAGTGGGTTGTATGTTTCACCTTCACTCAAACCAATGCCTTTCAGGCCTTTTAATAAATCTTCGGTTTTAATTTCTTTATTACCTTTTAAGGTCAAGGTATTAATCGATGGCCGCTCCACAACATGCACTACTAAAATATTGCCTTGACGCTCTAAGCGAATGTCGCTGAAAAATCCGGTTTTGTATAAAGCACGAATGGCTTCTGTGGTTTTGGCACTGTTAACCTGGTCGCCTTTTTCTATAGGCAAATAGGTATATACCGTGCCGGCGGAAATACGCTGCAAACCGTCTACACGAATATCGCTGGCGGTGAACGGTTCTAAATTTTGAGCGAAAACTGGTTGGCACAGTGCAGTGGCCAATGAAATACACAACAAGCTTTTGCGAAGAGTAGTAGGGGTCATTAGGGTTCCAAACGAGCGCTTAAAGGTGAATTAGGAAATGATACGAAAAAAATCGTTAAAAATGGCAATTCCGAACAAACCAAACAGTAATACCAAGCCGATAGTTTGGCCAGCTGCTTGAAAAGACTCGGATACCGGTTTTCCGGTAAGCCATTCTAAAGCGAGATAAAAGAGATGCCCACCATCTAAAATGGGAATCGGCAATAGGTTCATGATACACAATGCCAAGGAAATCGCGGCTAAAAACGCCAAAAAGGCCGAAAATCCCCATGCTGCTTGGTTGTCGGCGGCTTGTGCAATGCTAATGGGACCAGATAAATTATTGATTGATGCCGAGCCGGTTAATAAACGGCGAATGATAGACAAGCTATCAGAAGCCATGCTGTAGGTTTTAGTGATGGCAATTGGCAACGCTTCAACAACCCCATACTGTATTATTTTAGTTGCCGGAATACTGCCAATGCCCAAGCGCCATTGATTTTTACCGTCTTGCTTAACTTGCTTCGGTGCGATAAAGAAGGTTAATGGCTGGCCATCACGGAACACCTCAATTTGTAAATTTTGCCCCAGTTTGGCTTCTCGGCTGAGTACTTCAGGTATTTGCTGGAACGATTGCACTGCAATGGTGTTAATTTTACTTATGCGGTCGCCAACTAATAATACTTGGCTAGATGCGCCACCTGGCTGAATTACACCGATTACCGAGCTTGGGTTTACAAAGTAGGGTGTGAAACCGATTGCTTGTAGCAGTTTACTTTGGTCGAAATCTGCATCAAGACGATTGAGTTGTAGTTGATGTGTTTGCTGTTGGCCAGAGGTGTTTTTAACTTCAATGCTGAGCGCACGTTTGTCCATGGCCGCTATGGCCAGAACTGGCAAAGCGTCGTTCCAAGTTCGAATCGGTTTGGCATCAATGGCAATGATTTCATCAGCGCTGGCAAAACCGGCTTGCGCAGCTAATCCTTGCGATGGGCCGAGTAATGGCCGTAATTCGGCGCTTCCTAGAGTTAATGAAAGCCATAGCAATAAAATGCACAAAATGAGATTTGCCAAAGGCCCAGCAGAGACAATTGCAAAACGTTTTTGCACTGACTGCTGATTAAAAGCAAATGGCCGCATGGCTTGGGTCACTTCATGCTCGCGTTCGTCGAGCATTTTTACATAGCCGCCCAACGGAATCATGGCGATTTGGTATTCAGTGCCATTTTTGCCGGTTTTTTTATACAGAGCACGACCAAAGCCTATGGAAAAGCGCTCAACATGTACGCCGCACCAACGGGCCACAATAAAATGTCCCCATTCATGCACAGTGACAAGAATGCCAATGGTGATGATGTACCAGAACAGTGGGCTTATAAATGTGCTCATAATATTTTATGTTGCGTAGCAAAATGGGTGGCGTGAATGCGTGCATTGGCATCGCTTGCCAATAGGACAGCCAAATCTGTAGCAGGTTCCCAGGTAATGCTATTTAGTGTTTGATCAATAACATCTGAGATAGCTAAAAAGGGCAGGCGATGATTTAAAAATAAGTCTACCGCCACTTCATTGGCCGCATTAAGTACCGCAGGCGCATTGCCGGCTCGTTGTGCGGCTTGATAAGCCAGTGTTAAACAAGGAAAGGTGATTGTATCCGGCGCTTGAAACTGCAACTGCCCAATGTCGCATAAATCCAGTGCTGGTACGCCGCTTTCAATGCGCTCTGGGTATGAAAGCCCGTAGGCAATGGCGGTGCGCATATCCGGGTTGCCCATTTGCGCCAGCACCGAGCCATCGACATAATCAACCATAGAATGCACGATGCTTTGCGGGTGCACCAAAACTTCGATTTTATCGACCGATGTATTGAACAAATGCTGCGCCTCAATCACTTCTAAGCCTTTATTCATTAAGGTGGCAGAATCGACTGAAATTTTACGGCCCATTGACCATTTGGGATGTTTGCAGGCTTGCTCAGGTGTGATGTGCTGCAAATCGGCTCTTGTTTTGCCAAGAAATGGCCCGCCAGATGCAGTTAACAACAAGCGACGTACGCTTTTGCTGTAATCCTTGTTTGGCAAACATTGGTAGATGGCGTTGTGTTCGCTGTCAATCGGAAATAATTCCGCGCCATTGGCACTGGCTAAATCCATTAAGATTTTGCCTGCTAACACAATGGATTCTTTATTGGCTAGCAAAACGCGCTTGCCAGCTTTAACCGCACTTAAGGTTGAGGCAACACCTGCAGCGCCCACAATGGCGGCAACCACGGTATCGCTACTATTATCGGCGGCTAATTGTTCTAGTGCCGCATAGCCCGCCAAGGCTTCGGTATTCAGTCCTGCGTGCTTTAAGCCTTCGCTCAACACAGAATAATGTGTTTCATCGGTTATGCAAGCGAATGCTGGCTGATGCTGAATACACAGTTCAATTAGCTTATCCACTTGGCTATGCGCTGATAAAGCACTAATGCAGAAACGATCAGGGTGTTGATCGATAATATTTAAGGTTGATTGGCCAATAGAGCCGGTTGCGCCTAATAAGCAAATACGTTTCATAGTTGCAGCCAAAATTTCAGCAAGGCAAATACGCACAGGCCAGATAAGATGCTGTCAAGGCGATCAAGAAGTCCGCCGTGCCCTGGAATTAACGAACTGGAATCTTTAATTTGCGCATGGCGCTTAAGCAGGCTTTCGAATAAATCGCCAGCCACCGAAAATACACCAGTAACCAAGCCAAGCGCTGCGAATGCAAGCAATTGATTGGCGCCTTGCGCGAAATAAAACGAAAACGCCATAGCAAAACCGATGGTGCAAAATAAACCACCCCAAAAGCCTTCCCAGCTTTTTCCTGGGCTAATGTTTGGCGCTAATTTGTGCTTACCAAAATTGACTCCGAATACATACGCACCGCTATCAGCAATGGCGATTAAGCCAATCGCAAACAGTGTCCAAGCGGGGCCGTTGTCACTGCCGTGTATCCACACCAAAGCGGCCCAAGCAGGAATACAGGCTAAACTGCCAGCGACTAATTTAAGCGTATTGTTTTGAGCTGTATTTTCTTTTGCAAAGCTAAACTTCCATAGCCATAACAGAGCCAGTAGCCAAAATATCCCGCCAATTAATACGGTGGCATATAAAAGCGTATGGGTTTGGGTGTCAAGCCATGCAATGGCCGCCATAACTGTGGCATTGGCTAATAAATAACAAAGCGTAAATGTTTTATGTTGAATATTTGCTAGCTTTGCCCATTCATGCAAACCCGCCAACAACAGCAAGGCCAACACTGCGCCCATGTAGGGTGTGGGCAAGTAAAGTATGCTTAAAACAGCCAGGGGAATCATCCACAATGCAGATTTAATTCGGGTTTGATGGCTCATTCAGAACGTCCTTGAACTTGCGCGCTGATTAAGCCATAGCGCCGCTCACGCAGTTTATAGTCTTGTGTGGCTTGCATCAGGATCGCCTGATTGATGTCTGGCCATAAGGTATCAGTAAACCAAAATTCGGTATACGCCATTTGCCAAAGTAAAAAATTACTGATGCGGCAATCGCCGCCTGTCCGTATTAATAAATCCGGCTCGGGTTGCTCGGCTAGAGCCATAAACTTAGCCAGCGATTGTTCGGTGATTTGTTCGGCTTGCAAGCCTTCAGGGCCAGCGTTTTGAAGCAACGCTTTGCAGGCATTCACGATATCCCAGCGCCCACCATAACTGCCAGCAATATTTAGATTGAGCTTAGTATTGCTTTGCGTGAGCTGCTCAGCCCAGCGCATTTTTTCTTGAATCTCAGCAGAAAAATCACTGCGTTGGCCAATAAATTGGATTCGAACGCCTTGCCGATGCAACTCTTCAATTTCAGAGTTCAGCATACGCAAGAACAATTTCATTAAAGTGCTCACTTCTTCTTCTGGACGCTTCCAGTTTTCACTAGAAAAAGCGAACAGGGTGAGCGCCTGAATGCCTTGTGCCAAACAAAATTCAATGCTGACTTGCACCGCTTTAGCACCGGCACGATGTCCAATGCTACGCATGCTATTGCGTTGTGCAGCCCAACGACCATTACCATCCATAATGATGGCTAAATGTTGTGGAACTCGTTGTTCGGCCGTGCTGATGGGCATAGTGGCTTAAACAGCCAGCAATTCGTGTTCTTTGGCTTTAGCAACATCGTCAATGTCTTTGACAAATTTATCGGTAATTTTCTGAACCTCGTCTTCTGAACGACGTGCATCATCTTCGGAGATGGTTTTTTCTTTCAGCAAATCTTTTACACCGGTGATGCCATCTCGGCGGATATTACGTACGGAAATTTTGGCATTTTCCGCTTCCCCGTGAACGTGCTTGATTAAGTCTTTGCGGCGTTCTTCGGTGAGTGGTGGCAGGTTGATGCGGATGACTTGGCCGAGTGTATTTGGGGTGAAACCCAAATTGGACGCCAATATGGCTTTTTCAACCGGGCCAACCATGGCTTTTTCCCACGGGGTAATGGTTAACGAACGGGCATCGGAAACGGTAACCGTTGCAACTTGATTCAGCGGCATATCGGAGCCGTAATAATTGACTTTTAGATTATCCACCAAGCCTGTGCTGGCACGACCAGTGCGTATCGAACTTAACTCGTGTTTCAGGGCATCTACGCTTTTAGCCATGCGTGTTTGCGCATCTTTTTTAATTTCATTGAGCATCTTGAGCTCCTATTCGCAAAACAATCTCTGATTATAAACCGAGTTGGTGCTAAAGGCTTGGAAAAGATTGAAAAATATCAATAATGTGGCGCCTGATCATGCAAGTCATGCGCGCAGGATTGGCCCAGCTCAATTTGCAAGGTGGCATGATTAATGCCGAATTGTTCTAATAATCCAGCACAAGTGGCGTCAATAAATGCATCATGGCCATCAGCAGTGTTTCGAACAATGTGTGCGGTTAAGGCAATTTCTTCAGCACCTAAGGACCAAATATGCACATGGTGTACAGTATTAACCTCTGGCAGGCCGATTAAATATTCTTCCACACGTGGAATAGTAATGTTTTCTGGCACGCCATCCATCACCTGCAACAAGCTATTTTTCAATAAGCCCCAGCTGCTCACAGCAACCACCACAGCAATTAAAATGCCGGTAACTGGGTCAAGCCAATTCCAGCCGGCATACCACATGCCAAAACCCGCAATCACCGCCGCTACCGACACAGCGGCATCGGCTAGCAGGTGCAAATACGCGCCACGCTTATTAAGATCGTTTTGTTGGCCACGGTGAAATAAGCTTGCGGTGCCAAGATTAACTGCAATACCTAGGCCGGCTATCCACATCACGGCAATACCTGGCACAACTGGCGGTTGTTGCAAGCGGCTTATGGCTTCCCATAAAATAGCGCCACTAAAACCGACTAACAACAAAGCATTAGCGAGTGGCGATAACAAAGTGGCACGGCGCCAACCAAAGGTAAGTCGCTCGGTGGGTGCTCGGCTTGCCATCCAAGCTGCCAACCACGCTAAGGCTAAGCCGGCGGCATCGCCCAGATTATGCATGGCATCTGAAAGTAGGGCCATGGAATTGTAATGCACGCCGAAGCCAGCTTCTAAAGCAGAGTAACAAAGGTTTATCGCCATCGCCCATGCAAAAATGCGATGCGTTTTGGCTCGGCCATGATTGTGGGAATGGTTGTGCATTGCTTAACGGGTGACTAAAGTTCCGATGTTTTCGCCCTTCAGAATGCGCATCAATGTGCCAGCTTGGCTCATATCGTAAATACGCAAGGGAATGTTGTTGTCGCGGCAAAGTGCAAATGCGGCAGTGTCCATCACTTGTAAATTGCGGCTAAGCACTTCGTCGTAGGTTAGGGTGTCAAATCGGATCGCATTCGGGTTTTTCTTCGGGTCGGCATCATAAATGCCATCCACTTTGGTGGCTTTAATAAGCAACTCAGCATTGATTTCAGTGGCGCGCAAAGCAGCGGCGGAGTCGGTGGTGAAAAACGGATTGCCGGTTCCTGCTGCAAATAATGCAATGCGGCCTTTTTCTAAGTGCCGAACGGCACGTCGGCGAATATAGTCTTCGCAAATTTGGTTGATTTTAATGGCGCTCATCACGCGCGCATAGGCACCAAGTTTTTCCAGTGCATCTTGCATGGCGAGTGCGTTTATCACCGTGGCCAGCATGCCCATGTGGTCGCCAGTTACCCGATCCATGCCTTTAGCAGCAAGGCCTGCACCGCGGAAAATATTGCCGCCGCCAATCACCACGCCGACCTCAGCGCCCGCTTGTTGCGCTTCAATAATCTCCATAGCTAGACCATTAATAATATCTGGATCAATGCCGTAATCGCCGTTGCCCATCAATGCTTCACCGGATAACTTCAACAAAATGCGACGATACTTTAACTGACTCATAAAGGCTCCAATGGGCTACGTAAACGGGTTTATTCTAACGTAAAGGCGGGTTTTCGCCTAAGCTTTATTCAGGATTGTTTCGGTTCAAAAATAACATACACTTTTTTAGCATATTGCAAAACTTCCCAGCTGCCTTGATAGCCCGCTTCAATCACAAAGCGATCGCCTTTAGTCACCGTCTGTTCAAGGCCATTGCTGTCAATCATACGGATTGTGCCTTCGAGAATCTCGCAGTACTCAAATTCGCTGTAGTTCACTTGCCAGCAGCCAACATCTGCTTCCCAAAAGCCCACATGGAATTCTCCAGAGGCATTGCTGAAATGATTGCTTAGGATTTGTTTGGGGCTACCGGATAGCATTTTTTCAGAAGCCACTTCATAGGCTTCGTGCGCGGTGCTTGAGTAACTGAGTAAACTGATTTTGCTCATAGTCGGCCTATAGTTTGAAATGCTTAAGGGGTGGTTATTGCATTAATGGCGAAAAAAAAGCCACCCGAAGGTGGCTTTTTGATTTAACCTGCCATCGCTTTGGCGACTTCGCTAGCGTAATCTTCAACCACTTTTTCAATGCCTTCACCAACCACTAAACGTTGGAATGATACAACATCGGCACCAGCCGCTTTAACAGCCGCTTCAACGCTTAAATCGGAGTTCAATACATATGGCTGGCCATACAGAGTGACTTCATTGACGATTTTTGCAATTTTGCCGCTAATGATTTTCTCTAAGATTTCAGCAGGTTTTGCTTTGTCTTTGTCAGTCATTTTGGCCATTTCAATTTCTTTTTCCTTCTGTACAAAGTCAGCAGGAACATCGGCTGCTTTGTTGTATGGAGGATTCATTGCTGCAACATGCATAGCAATACCTCGGGCTAATTCCAGATCGCCGCCAGCTAGATCAACCAACACGCCAATACGGCCACCATGAATATAGGCAGCCACGTGATTGCTGGATTGGATGTTGACCAAACGACGTACGTGCACGTTTTCACCAATTTTGGCAATTAATGCAGCGCGTGCTTCTTCAACCGTTGCTCCGTTCATGGCCGCAGATTTCAAGGCTTCAACATCAGCAGCGCCTGATGCAAGCGCAGCTTCTGCAACGGCGTTCACGAAGGCAATAAAGTTTTCGTCTTTAGCAACGAAATCGGTTTCCGAGTTAACTTCAACCAACACGGCATTGTTGCTATTGCTGGCCATACCAATACGACCTTCAGCTGTAACGCGATCGGATTTTTTGTCAGCTTTGGATAAGCCGGTCTTGCGCAAATATTCCATGGCTTCTTCGATGTTACCGTTGTTAACAGTCAATGCTTTTTTGCATTCCATCATGCCGGCGCCTGAGCGCTCGCGCAGTTCTTTTACCAGGCTAGCAGTAATTTCCATGATTCACCTCAAAATGTATAGTAGGAACTATCAGCCAAGCCGACAGTGTAGGGTGTGCGTTAACACACCCTATTTGGCATTACGCGTCGCGTTTTTCACTACGACGTGGTGCATCTTTTTTAGCTGGCACACGGCGAGGTGCTGCTTTTTTGTCGACTTTAGCAACTGGATTGCCTTCTTCGTCCAACTCAACGAATTCATCGTTGTTGCTGGCAACGATTGGCGCGGCAGCTTTGCCTTCCAACACGGCATCAGCGGCGGCGCGAACATACAACTGCACGGCGCGAATGGCGTCGTCGTTGCCTGGAATGGCGTAGTCAACCAAGCTTGGATCGTAGTTGGTATCAACTACCGCGATAACTGGAATACCGAGTTTTTTGGCTTCAAGAATGGCGATGTTTTCATGGCCAATATCAATCACAAACAAAGCGTCTGGTAAACGATTCATGTCTTTAATGCCGCCTAAAGACGCATCTAACTTGTCGCGTTCGCGGCGCATAGTCAGCACTTCGTGCTTAACCAGCTTTTCGAAGGTACCATTGGTTTCAGCTGCTTCTAATTCTTTCAAACGCGAAACCGATTGCTTCACGGTGCGAAAGTTGGTTAAGGTGCCGCCTAACCAGCGCATGCTCATATACGGCATGTTGCAACGGCTAGCTTCTTCTTTTATGGAATCGCGGGCCGAACGCTTGGTGCCAACGAATAAAATAGTGCCGCGTTTTTGTGCAATGGCCGATATGAAATTCATCGCGTCAGTGAACAAAGGCATGGTTTTTTCTAAATTGATAATGTGGATTTTGCCGCGGGCACCAAAGATGTACTGACCCATTTTTGGGTTCCAGTAACGGGTTTGGTGACCAAAATGAACGCCGGCTTCCAGCATTTGACGCATTGTTACTTGTGACATAGTAAATTCCTTAAACAAAGGAACTGGCCTTTATAGGCAACGAGTTCCGGGGTTGGGCCTCCATCGAATCGCCGCGTCGAACCTAAACTAAAACATTTAGGCACCCCGATGCGGGTAATTATTCGATGTGTGAATTCGCCGATTGACGCTCAGCGTGGGCGGTAAAGCCCATAAATTATACAAGAAAGTGCTAATTTCGCGCAAGTATTGGATAATACTCCCATGAAGATAACCATCAAAACCGAACAAGATATCGAAAAAATGCGCATTGCTGGCCGTTTGGCCGCCGAAGTCCTGCAAATGATTGGTCCGCACGTGCGACCGGGCGTTAGCACTGCCGAGCTTGACCGCCTGTGCCATGAACACATTGTTCAGGCTCAGCAAGCGATTCCGGCCAACGTGGGTTACAAAGGCTTCCCGGCCAGTATTTGCACGTCGGTGAATAACGTTATTTGCCACGGCATTCCTTCTCCTGCCAAAGTGTTGAAAGAAGGCGATATCGTTAATATTGATGTTACCGTCATTAAAGATGGCTGGCATGGCGATACTTCGCGTATGTATTACGCCGGTGAACCTTCAGTCAAAGCCAAGCGCTTGGTGGATGTTACGCGTGCAGCCTTGTTTGCCGGTATTCGGCAAGTGCGGCCTGGCGCAACGCTTGGCGATATTGGCAACGCCATTCAGCAATTGGTAGAAGCGGAGCGCTTTTCGGTAGTGCGCGAATATTGCGGGCATGGCATTGGCCAGATTTATCACGAAGATCCGCAGGTGCTGCATTATGGCCAGCCTGGTGCCGGTTTGCGTTTGGAAAAAGGCATGGTGTTTACCATTGAACCTATGGTTAATGAAGGCGCCCGACATACCCGCCTAATGCCTGATGGCTGGACGGTAGTGACCAAAGACCGCAGTTTGTCGGCGCAGTGGGAGCACACACTTGCGGTTACCGATGACGGCGTAGAAATTCTGACGCGCCTGCCCGGCGACGACAATGATTTGTAAAGTCTTGATTCGCAAGATATGGGATTTGTGAGCGATAGCGCAGCAAGTTCAACTCAAAAACCGGCTTTGGCTTTTACAGAGGCAAAAGACGGTGCTGAATTTGCGGTATTAGTTAAACACGCCTTAGCCGAACAACGCACCGCATTATCAGAACGATTAGCACGCGCTGCACCCATAGAAGCCTTGCTGCAACAACACCTGCAATGCGTTGACGACATATTGCGCAGCGCATGGCGTTTGTGTATTGATGCGCAACACGATGCAGCATTAATTGCGGTTGGCGGCTATGGCCGCGGTGAGTTGTATCCGCATTCAGATATTGATTTATTGATATGTGCCGATGAACACACGCAAGCAAAACTTGAGCCGGTGTTCGGCCAGTTTTTTTCGCTGCTGTGGGATTCTGGCTTTAAGCTCAGCCAAGCCGTGCGCAGTGTGCCGCAATGTATAGATGCCAGCCAGCATGATGTGGCAACATTCACCGCTTTATTAGAAACGCGCTACTTAGCCGGCGATGATACTGTGTATCAAAATTTAAAACACGCTATGCAATCGCCTGATGTGTATGGTGCGGCCGATTATTTCAGTGCAAAGCGCATAGAGCAGCAGCAACGCCATGCAAAATTCCATCACACCGCCGATAACCTTGAGCCTAATTTGAAAGAAGGCCCTGGCGGCCTGCGTGATTTTCACACCTTGAGCTGGCTGGCAAAGAAGCTGTATGGCGTGAACTCGCTGGCTGGTTTAGCACCATTGGGTTTGCTTGGAGATTCTGAGTGGGACGCGCTACGCCATAATTGGCGGGTTGTTGCTCGTTTGCGCTTTGGCCTGCATTTAATTAGCAAGCGTGCCGAAGAACGACTGCTGTTTGATCATCAAAAAAATCTCGCCGAATTATTTGGCTTACAAGACAATGCCGAAAGCTTAGCGGTTGAACAGCTGATGCAAGAGTTTTTCCGCTCTGCGGCTATTCTTTTACGCATCAACGACCGCTTATTGCAGCGCTTTGAAGAGCATTTAGCTAATCAGCAAATCATTGAGCCAGTTAATGATCGATACGTGCTAAAGAATGGCTATCTATTAGCGCTGGATAATCGCTTTAATGCAATAGGTATGAACGCGGTGATTGAATTATTTTCGGTGTGGAGCAATCAGAATCATTGCAAAGGCCTGCATTCAGACACTGCGCGTGGCCTAGCTGAAGCGCTGGGTAGCATCAAACCGTATGCTGAGCAAAGCGAGCAGGTTCGTGCTGCGTTTATGCGCATGTTAAGCGAAACACAAGGCGTGCTTAGCTTGCAGCGCATGGCGCGCTTAGGCGTTTTAGCACGCTACTTGCCGGAGTTTGGGCAAGTCACTGGACGCATGCAATACGATTTGTTTCATGTGTATACAGTTGATCAGCATACTTTAAACGTGCTGGACATCATGCGTCGTTTTGAACAAGGCAAGCAAGAAGGTTTTTCCTTGCCGCATGAAGTATTTCCGCGCTTGCGCAAAGCTCATCTCATCTGGTTGGCAGGATTATTTCACGATATTGCCAAAGGCCGTGGCGGCGATCATGCCGTGTTAGGTGCGGATGATTTTTTACTTTTTGCCGATGCTCATCAGTTGCCGATGGCGGACAAACAATTAGTGCAGTGGTTGGTGGCGCAACATTTGTTGATGTCGTTCACTGCGCAGAAATTTGATATTTCCAATCCGGACATTATTAATGACTTCGCCCGCAAAATGGCCGACCGAGAGCACTTAGATTATCTGTATGTTTTAACCTGCGCCGATATTGCTGGCACAAGCCCCAAGCTTTGGAATGCCTGGAAAGATCAGTTATTGGCTGAATTATATACAGCAACGCGCTATGTCTTGCGTGTTGGTTTAGAGCATCCATTGAATGCCGAAGATATCTGCGCAGAGACGCGCAATATGGCCATGGCTAAGCTGATGGACATGAGTTTTCATGAGTCGGAAGTTAACGCGTTATGGAGTAGCTACCCAAGCGACGCATTTCTGCGTTACCGGCCTGACCAATTAGTTTGGCAAACACAAGGCGTGTTGCACTCCTTAATCTTCCCTTCACAAATATTAGTTCGCGAGCTTGTAGGTAACGATTCCTTAGAAATTTTCATTCGCACCCTAGATAAAGACGGAATTTTCTCCGGCTTAATGGCAACCTTAGACCGCCTGAACCTAACCGTTTTGCACGCGCGCATTCTGCCTTCTAACGACGGCTATGCGTTGGATAATTTTATTACCCTTAAAGGCAGCCACACACCAGACAATAAACGTATTGCACAAACATTGTTGGCAGCGTTGAAAGATCCTGAACACATTAAACCCGCCAAACATATATTGCCGCGCCAGCTTAAACACTTCAAAATCCCTACTCGAATTGAGTTTAGCCAACAGCTTGATGCTCAGCGCACCCAGATGAGTTTAATTTGTGCGGATCGCCCAGGTTTGTTGGCCGATATTGCCTATGTGCTATTGCAAAAGAAAGTACGTGTGCACGATGCGCGCATTGCAACATTCGGTGAGCGTGCTGAAGATATATTTGTGTTGAGTGACAGAAACAACAATGCCATTATGGAAGTGAAAGATTTAGATGCAATACATGCCGCCCTATTTGAATTTTTAGAAGGAAGAAAAAATGACCGCACAACTGCAACAACGCATTGAAGCTGCATTCGATGGTCGCGCACTATTGAATGCCGATAGTATTGATCTGCTAAAACCTGATTTGTATCATGTGATTGCTTTGTTGGAATCGGGCCAAGCACGTGTTGCCGAGCCGACTGCGGATGGCTGGAAGGTTAATGAATGGCTGAAAAAATCGGTGCTGCTGTATTTTCGCTGCCACGATATGGATGTGATGGGCGATGCTACCAATCCGTATTGGGATAAAGTGCCGCTGCGTTTTGAAAACTATGAGGCGGAAGAATTCAAACTGCTTGGTGCGCGCGTGGTGCCAGGAACTATTGCACGCGCGGGCTCGTATATTGGCAAAGACGTGGTGCTGATGCCGAGCTTCGTAAACATTGGCGCCTATGTGGGCAACGGCACGATGGTTGATACCTGGGCAACTGTCGGTTCGTGCGCGCAAATCGGCGCGCGTTGCCATATCTCTGGTGGCGCAGGCATTGGCGGCGTGCTTGAGCCGTTGCAGGCTTCACCAACCATCATCGAAGACGATTGCTTTATCGGTGCACGTTCGGAAGTCGTTGAAGGTGTGATTGTTGAACGTGGCTCGGTCATTGGTATGGGTGTGTTCATCGGCCAAAGTACGCGCATTTATAACCGCGCTACCGGCGAAGTGTCGTATGGGCGTGTGCCAGCCGGTTCGGTGGTGGTGTCCGGCTCTTTGCCATCCGCCGATGGTAAATATTCGCTGTATTGCGCGGTGATTGTTAAGCAAGTGGATGAAAAAACTCGTGGCAAAACATCGGTCAACGATTTATTGCGCGGCGCTGTTGAATGAGCATAAAGCTATACGGCTTGCCCAATTGCGATACCTGCAAAAAAGCGCAGAATTGGCTTAAGCGATTCAATCATGAATTTACTTTCATTGATTACCGCGTTAATCCGGTTTCGCCTGACATGCTCAGCCAATGGGCTGAACAGCTTGGCGGCTTTGACGCCTTGCTCAATAAAGCCAGTACCACGTGGCGGAATTTATTGCCGAATAAAAAAACACCGGGCTCCAAGCCGGAATATCTGATGCTCTTGAAAGAATACCCAGCCTTAATTAAACGCCCAGTCTTGGTGCTTAACAATGCTAAGGTCGTGTTAGGCTTCAAAGACGCAAACTACGCGCGCGTTTTAGCAACCAAGGAATAATATGAGTGCGGTGCTTGATTTAACCCTTGATTTAATCGCCCGAGATTCGGTAACTCCGAATGATGCAGGCTGTCAGGATGTGATTATTGAGCGCTTGCAAAAAGTAGGCTGTAATATACAGAAGCTAGATTTTGGTGTGGTGAAAAATATTTTCATTACGCATGGGCAAGGCTCACCAGTGTTGCTTTTTTTGGGTCACACCGATGTGGTGCCGCCCGGCGATTTAGCGGATTGGCAATCTAATCCGTTCGCACCAGAAATTCGTGATGGGTTTTTGTATGGACGCGGCGCGGCCGATATGAAAGGCTCGGTGGCGGCGTTTGTGGTGGCGATGCAGCAGGTGATTACTGAGCACCGGGAGCATACTGGTACTTTGGCTTTATTGCTGACCTCCGATGAAGAGGGCGATGCCATTGATGGCGTGCGCAAAGTGGCTGAGCATTTTAAAAATATTGGCCAAAAAATCGATTACTGCATCACCGGTGAACCTTCTTCCATGCAAACCTTAGGCGATTTGGTGCGTATTGGCCGGCGCGGCACACTAAGCGGAACGCTCACTGTGGAAGGTATTCAAGGCCATGTGGCATATCCGGAACGGGCCCGTAATCCGATTCATCAAGCGCTGGCGCCTTTGGCTGAATTGGCGGCGCGGCAATGGGATGATGGCTATACCGATTTTCCTGCATCAAGTTTTCAAATATCAAACATCAATGCCGGAACTGGCGCGAATAATGTGATTCCTGGGCGCTGCGAAGTGCAGTTCAATTTTCGCTACAACTCAAGCTGGCGCGCCGAGCAACTTGAACACGAAGTGCATACTGTGTTGGATAAACACGCTCTGAGTTATCAGATTAAATGGCATCGCGGTGGCGAACCGTTCTTAACGCACGAAGGCGCGCTTCGCAAAGCGGTTCGTGAAGTCATTGCAGAGCAATTACATCTCATACCGCTGGAAAATACCGGTGGCGGCACATCCGATGCGCGCTTCATTGCGCCGCTTGGCGCTGAGGTCATCGAATTCGGGCCAATTAATGCCAGCATCCATCAAGTTAACGAACGGGTGCTTGTGGCTGATCTAGAACGCTTACCCATGTTATATGCTGAAATGGTCAAAAAACTATTACTCTAGGAGAGCCTTCCAGGCGCGATTATTCAACGAACAAACATAATGGAGAAATATATGTCAATCACACAATGGTGCGTTCTGGTTGCATGCTTATTGCCAATTTTAACGATGGGTGCTGCAAAAGCTAGCTTTGGCCGAATTCCGCGTAGGGACGGTGGTTTTGATAATGTCAAACCGCGCGAGTGGGAAGCAAAACTTACAGGCTGGCAAAGTCGAGCACATGCGGCACAAAACAATGGCTTTGAAGCCTTGCCACTGTTTATAGCCGGTGTATTTTTTGCGCAAATGAATGGCGTGGATCAAGGGCGTATTGATATGTTGGCAATGGCTTTCGTTGCTATTCGTTTAGCATACACATGGGCTTATTTGAGTAACCATGCAACAATTCGTTCGCTAATTTGGTTTGCAGGTATTGGCGTGAGTGTGGCTTTGTTAGTGATGAATTAATATTTTGTGCTGTAGGGGCGCTACCTGCCGCGCCCTGAATTTTGCAACAATGTGTGAGCGCATCGGGAGCGGCAATCCATGATTAAACGTATTGTGTTTATTGCAGCATGTTGCGTTGTTCTTGCCATGCCAAGCAGCGCGCAAGAAAAAGGCACGCTAACACCTGAGGCATTGCCGGTTTTAGCCTCGCCGAATGACGTCGCCACGCCAGCCAAGCAATTATTTGGCCGCGCCGTTTCAGGTGCTACTTTGCCTGCTGAAGCGCTTGGATTTTACGCGAAAGGGTGCATGGCGGGTGGCCAAGCCTTGCCAATTAATGGCCCTAACTGGCAAGTGATGCGGCTTTCGCGCAAGCGCAACTGGGCGCACCCAGTGATGATCGACTTCCTGCGGCGATTTACACTGAGTTCCTCACAAGAAACGGGCTGGCCGGGCCTATTGGTGGGTGATATGTCTCAGCCGCGTGGAGGCCCAATGCTCACCGGGCATTCCTCACATCAAGTAGGTTTAGACGCCGATATTTGGCTGCGGCCAATGCCTGCACAAGAACTCACGCGCGCTGAACGAGAAAACCTATCATCTTTAAATGTAGTTGCTAGCGATGGGCTTGATGTGGATGAAAAGGCTTGGACGAGCAGCCATTTAGCCCTTATTCGCAATGCCGCCATACAGCCCGATGTGCAGCGGGTGTTCGTTAATCCTACCATCAAGAAAGCGCTATGCCGAACCGAAGCGGGGCAGGCATGGATGAGCAAAGTGCGGCCAACAGCTGGGCATAAGTACCATTTTCATATTCGCTTGTTTTGCCCAACGGGCGATGCATCATGCACTGCGCAAGATCAGGTGCCAGACGGCGATGGTTGCGATAAATCGCTGGATTGGTGGTTCACTGATGAAGCGCTGCACCCAAAACCCGTTATACCAATACCACCACCTAAACCGCCATTGCGAATGACGGATTTACCCGCGCAATGCCGTGCTGTTTTAGACGCGAAATGAAACCGTTTATGTAGGGGCGAACCCGCGTGTTCGCCCAATAAATTGCATTCGTAATATCAGGGCGAACACACGATGCGCCCCTACGTTATTTTGATTTCAAGGTCAGCGTATAAACCGTTTTGCCTGGCAAAAACGGCGTGGGTTTGTGTTGCACCCAATCGCTGTGGCCAGCGCCCCAAAATGGCGAAAGAATGTGTCCGCTTTGCCCGCCCGGCATATGGATAATGCCATCCTCCTCATGCCCCGGCGATACCACCATACGCTCGGAAGCGCCGAATGTCGGGCTAACCACTAGCGGCATATCGGTATCGCCTTCAAGCTGATCTTTTGGCATACAAAGCAGCGGCTTCACAAAACCAGGTAACGCGGTGGCGAGTGGGTGGCAGAAATTTGCAGTGTTTCGTGCGCCCCACGTTTGTTCGGCGAGCGGCCCATTTTCAGCCATTTTTGTATGCACGGTTTGCGCCGATTGCTCAAGCAAATCATCCCAGCTTTTGTAATCACGGGTTAGTAAATGTTTAGGTTGTTGCTGCAACAATGCCCAAGCCACATCTTCAAAACCGGTGAAGCCGGGTGCTTCATAATCAAAACCGGTATAGCCGGGTTTGCTAGATTCGCTGCCAAGCTTGTCGATGGCCGGTGCAAGCAACATTTCTTCAATACGATTGCTGACTTCCAAACGCCATGCGCGAACCAAGCGATAGCTCACTGAATCAATACTGGCTTTAGCAGGCCAATTTTTATCGGCATCATTGAGTTGTTTTAATGCCGAGCCTGCAGGGGCTTTCTGCGCTTGTTGCTGCATGAATTGCCACCAGCGTTTTAAGAACAACGTGCGGCTATCGGTTTGAATGGCGAGCAGGTCTTTTTCGGTAAATCGTTTTTTGGCAAATAAACCATCGCGAATCTGCATTGAACGCGCACCCAGTGCATAGCCACCATTACCGACTAATTCCGACCACTGCCCATCAACCACGCGCGCATTGGCTGTCCATAAACGATGTGTAGGTGGGTCAATAAGCACTGGGTTTAATTCGCCAGCAAGCCAACCATCCCAAGCACAGCCGAGTTTTGGATCAACAGGTGCAGTTTTATCGCAAGCCCCAACACGTTTCGGCATCTGCGCTGTTAATCGCCATGCAATGCGGCCATTTTTATCGCCAATCACCAAATTCTGCCCAGGCATACCAATACGTTTCGCAACTTGCAAAGCTTGATCAAGATCTTGGCTGCTAGCCAATTCATTTAAGCCCATATTCAGCGCACCGGGTTGTTGCGCCGTCCATTGCAAAGCCAGTGCGTATGAGGCGTTCAAGTCTTTAGTGATAGGCCCCCACACGGTTTCACGAACACTAAACACTTCGGTTTGGCCGCCCTTAACACGAATGGGTTCATCAACAATCTGTACTTCCTGACGATGCCCCTTGTGATCAAGATAGCGTGTTTTCTCGGCATCAAGCCATTGCACACGCACAAAATCAGCCCAATCGCCATAGCTATTTGTAAAGCCCCAGGCCACATGCCGATTGCTACCCACAATAATCGAAGGAATGCCAGGCAAACTAAAGCCGGATACATCCAAATCTTTTCCGGTGAGCAAGCGCGCGCGAAACCAAATATTCGGTGCACGCAAGCCAAGATGCATATCATCGGCCACAATCGCACGGCCATCTTTGGTGAGTGCGCCAGCTACCGCGAAATTATTACTGCCCACCGCTTCAGCCAATTTATTAGGCTGATACGCAAGCTGCGGTGAACTGTATTGATTTAAATTAACCTGCTCAGCCGTTGGCACTACCACCGAATTTTTCGACTCACCAAATAAGGGCGCATCCCAGCCGGATTGGGATTGAGTTAGTAATGTATAAATAGGTTCGGGCAAAATATTTTTCAATTGCCACAATTTAAACTCGCGCTCGTTGTCTTCATCTTGCAAATCGAAAAACATCGCGAAGCCCACCAAAAACGAATCCTCGGGTTTCCATGCTTGCGGTTTGGTGTTTAGCAACAAATACGGCCATGGCTTAGCTGAAAGTGCGTTTAAGCCAGCATTCACGCCATCGGCATAGGCTTGTAGTGTGCCGGCATCGGTTCCAGCCATCTGTGCATAATGCTGCTGAATGCGGGCACGCAGGCGGTGTACGCGAATAGATTTATCTTTCTCAATCGCGATTTTGCCGAATAACTCCGATAGCTCGCCACTGGCTGAGCGGCGTAGTAAATCCATTTCGAAATAGCGTTCTTGTGCATGTACAAAACCAAGCGCGCGCGCAGAATCTAAGCTATTTTTTGCGGTAATGGTAACTGTACCGTTGGCATCTCGTTCAATGAGTGTACTTTCCGATACTCCCAGTAATGCTTGTTCGCCAGTAAGCATAGGCAAGCTAGCGCGTAATAAGAAATAGCCTGTAAAACCAACTATTAGCAGTAAAGCAGCCACACCCCAGAATAGTTTCTTCACTACTGATTTAATTGCCATTGGTAATCTCGCTGATTAATTACTTTCGATGCTGTCAACACGCTGAAAACCACGCGGTAGGGCATGCCCGCGTTGTGCACGGTTTCCTTGATAGGCTTGCAAATCGCGCCAACTGAGCACCAATTTACGTTGCCCGCAGTGCAGGGTTAGTTCACCGCCAAGTTTCACGCAAGTGACTGCAATAATATTTTCTTCGCCAGCTTTGAGCTTAGCAGGTGGAATTTGCAGAATTTTATTGCCTTTGCCTTTATCTAGCTCGGGCAGTTCGCTGGCAGGGAAAGCCAATAAATTACCACCACTGCTAATTACCACTACAAAATCAGTCGCTATATCGTGCACTGTGGCAGGTGGCAGAATGTCGGCTTTTTCATCGACATTTAGCAGTTGTTTGCCGGCTTTTTTAGCGCTCAGGAAATTTTCGAAACTGGTGATGAAACCATAGCCATAGCTGCTAGCCACTACAAATTTTTGGCTTGTTTCACCGCTAGCTAAGCCTACGAATTGTGCGCCACTTGGCGGTGCGAATCGGCCGCTGAGTGGCTCGCCATTGCCACGCGCTGAAGGCAAGGTGTGTGTTAAGCACGAATAGCTTCGGCCGGTGTTGTCTAACACCGCAACTTGCAAAGTACTGCGGCCACGGATGAAGTCGAGTAGTTGGTCGCCATCGCGATAGCCAAGTGCTGATGGATCGAGCTCATGGCCTTTGCCGGCGCGTATCCAGCCTTTTTGCGAGAGCACCACGGTCATCGGTTCGCTGGCCACTAAGCTGGATTCATCAATGGCCTGCGCCGATTCGCGGGTGACCAGTGGCGAAAGCCGTGCGTCGCCGAATTTCTTCGCATCAGCGAGCAGTTCGTCTTTCAGTAATTTTTTTAGTTTGGCATTCGAGCCAAGAATGGCGACAATTTTATTTAACTCTTCCTCGAGCTCTTCTTGTTCGCCGCGAATTTTCATTTCTTCCAAACGTGCCAACTGTCTCAGTTTGGTATCAAGAATATAATCGGTTTGATCTTCGCTAAGCTCGAAGCGCGCCATTAAAGTAGCTTTCGGCTCGTCTTCGGTGCGGATGATGTGAATCACTTCATCCAAATTCAGGAATGCAATCAATAGGCCTTGTAATAAATGCAGACGACGTTCTAGCTTTTCTTTGCGATAGGTTAAGCGTTTGCGAATGGTTTCCATTCGGAATGACAGCCATTCGCTTAACAACATCTTTAAGTTCTTAACTTGCGGCCGGCCATCTAAGCCAATGATGTTGAAGTTAACTCGATAGCTGCGTTCCAAATCGGTGGTGGCGAATAAATGTCCCATCAATGAATCAATATCAACGCGATTCGAGCGCGGCACTAGCACCAAACGGGTTGGTGTTTCGTGATCGGATTCATCACGCAAATCTTCCAACCACGGCAATTTCTTGGCGCGCATCTGCTGGGCAATTTGCTCCATCACCTTCGATGGCGAAACCTGATAGGGCAGAGCGTTAAGCACGATGTTGTTGCCTTCTTTGACATAGGTTGCGCGGGCTCGCACCGAGCCGCCGCCGCTTTCATACATCGCAATCAGGTCGTTGCGCGGGGTGATGATTTCGGCTTGGCTTGGGTAATCCGGGCCAAGCACGTGTTCGCATAAATCACGCACGCTAGCTTGCGGGTCATCCAACAAGCGAATACAGGCACTGACGACTTCATTAAGATTATGTGGCGGCACATCGGTGGCCATACCCACTGCAATGCCAGTGGTGCCGTTCAATAAAATATGCGGCAGCCGTGCTGGCATCCATGTTGGTTCTTGCAAGGTGCCGTCGAAATTCGGATTCCAATCCACCGTACCTTGGCCTAACTCGCCCAGTAACACTTCGGCAATTGGAGTGAGTTTCGATTCGGTATAGCGCATGGCCGCGAACGATTTCGGGTCGTCGGTGGAACCGAAGTTGCCTTGTCCTTCAATTAGGGGATAGCGGTATGAGAACGGTTGCGCCATCAACACCATGGCCTCATAGCAGGCTGAATCGCCGTGCGGGTGGTATTTACCAATCACATCACCAATGGTGCGCGCCGATTTCTTTGGCTTAGCATTAGCGCTTAAAGACAACTCGCTCATTGCATAAATAATGCGCCGTTGCACGGGCTTTAGGCCGTCACCCAAAAAGGGCAGGGCTCGGTCTAGCACCACATACATCGAATAGTCTAAATAGGCGCGTTCGGCATATTCGCGCAGCGGGATTTGTTCAAAACCATGAAAACTAGGGCGGGTTAAATCAGTCATGCATATTACTCAATAAAACAATGCTTTTATTCTAGCTAGAATTACGCCTAAAAGGTTATCTATGTAAAGCTTTATGCAATACACTAAACGGATTAAAAGGGAAGCGCATGAGCATATCGTTGATAGTGGGGCTGATTGCCTTAGTTTGTTTATTTTTATTTTTCAAGGTGATGAGCTTTTTACTGCGTATAGCTGTGATTGCGGTGATTGCCGGCGCAGCGTATTGGTTTCTGGCGCCTTATTTGGGTTGGCCTGCTCTGCCTTTTTGATGCACTTTAAACGACTCAAGCTATGTCATTAAGTCCTTTAAGTATTTCTCGCCGCCGTTTGGCAATGATCTTGGGCATGCTGGCCATGATTGGGCCATTTGCGATTGACAGCATTTTCCCGGCTTTTCGGGTGCTGGCGCATGAATTGCGCGTTGATGATGCAGCCATACAACAAGCAATTAGTATTTATCTGCTTGGCTATGCGGTGATGTCTTTATTGCATGGCGCGTTGTCGGATGCGTATGGCCGCAAGCCGGTGATTATTGCTGGTTTGTTGCTGTTTCTGGCTTCGTCCATCGGTTGTGCATTATCTGACACCTTGCCGCATCTGCTGTTGTTTAGATTTATACAAGGCCTGTCGGCTGGCGTCGGCCTAATTGTTGGCCGAGCGGTTATCCGCGATGTGTATCAGGGCAATGAAGCGCAGAAAATGATGAGTTTGGTGTCGATGATTTTTTCTATCGCACCAGCCATTGCGCCAATCATCGGCGGCTATATTTTGAGCTGGAGCCATTGGCAGGGCATCTTTTGGTTTTTAGTGGCGCTGTCGTTTTTAATGTTATTGGTGGTTGGCTTCTTATTGCCCGAATCGCACCCGGCCGATAAACGAGTGCCTATTCACCCGGTCACGTTGTCGCAATCGTATTGGGATATGGGCAAAAGCAGTGCCTTTCGCATGCTGGCATTCAGCGGCACATTCCTGTTCGGCGGGCTATTTTTGTATATCGCTTCGGCGCCGGATTATGTGTTGTTGCATTTGCGCTTAGACGAAACCCAATTTGGCTATTTCTTCGTGCCCACCATTGCCGGCATGAGCGTTGGCGCATTTATCAGCGGAAGATTAGCCGGTAAATTTTCTGGGCGGAAGCTAGTCAATACGGGTTTTGCCGTATGTGCCATTTCCATGCTGGCCAATTGGCTGTATTGCGCCAGCGTGTCTGAATTGCATTTGCCGTGGGCGGTATTGCCACTGACTGGCATGGCATTCGGCATTGCCTTGGTGTTTCCGATTGTGACCATCGCGCTGCTGGATTTATACCCCACAATCCGTGGCACTGCATCGTCGATGCAAGCTTTTGTGAGCTTGATGGCTAATGCAATTATTGCTGGCGTACTGGCGCCCTTAGTCAGCAAAAATCCAACACACATGGCAGCAATCGCGTTTGGCTTTGTGGCCATTTCTTACTTTTTCTGGTGGCGCTACCAGAAAAACTGCCTAACTACGCCGCACTGCCCAGATCAGCCGATGGCGTTTGAGCCGACGGGTGAGTTGTGAGCGTGTCACCGATTCAACGCCGTCGCACGATTCGGCTACAGGGTTACGATTACAGCCAGGTCGGTGCATATTTCGTGACGGTCTGCACACAGGGCCGAGCACGCTTGTTTGGCGAAATCGCGGATAACGAAATGCGTTTGAATGACGCGGGACGGGCGGTTGCCGATGAATGGCTGAAATCGGCCGCAATCCGCGATGAAATCCTATTGGACGAATGGGCGGTGATGCCCAATCATTTCCACGGCATCGTGATCATCACGGATGGTAGGGGCGACCGGCCGGTCGCCCCAATCAGTAGCGCGGATCATTTTCAGGGCGACCAGCCGGTCGCCCCTACAATCGATTGGGTTGCCCCTACAGGCGGAGGTAATCGTGCTGGGCCGCCATCCGGTTCGGTCGGTGCGTTGATGGCCGGGTTCAAATCGGCTGTGACCAAACGCATCAATATCCTGCGCGGCATGCCCGGGTTGCCCGTTTGGCAACGCAATTATCACGAACACATCATCCGCGATGAAAATTCACTAGCCCGTATCCGTCGATACATCGCGGACAATCCGCGGCAGTGGGCGTTGGATCGCGAGAATCCGGTAATGGAGAACAGGTAGCCCCGCGCTACTGCCTGCCGATGGCGTTTGAGCCAACGGATGAACTATGAGGGCGGTAATTGTGCTGATATCTTAATTTTTGGTCTGTACTAGTTGCTTGCCATCGAACCATATAAAGACTATATTTAGTCTTGTTATTGAATTTCGGGAAAAATGACCATGCGCTACTCCACGCAAGTAAAGCCAATCAGCTATCTCAAAGCCAATGCCGCTGAAGTGCTGGCGCAACTCACCGAGCAGCGCGTGCCGATGCTTATTACCCAAAATGGCGAAGCGAAAGCCGTACTGCAGGATGTGGCTTCATACGAGGAAACTCAGGAAGTACTGGCCATGCTAAAAATTCTGGCGCTGGGCAATCAGGATGTCGCTTCCGGAAAACTTAAGCCAGCCGCTGATGTCATCGCACGTCTGCGCGCAAAGGGTGCATCTGTCTGATGGTGGCATCGCCAAAAGTGCGTAAAGTCCTGCTCACCGAAGGCGCCGAGCAAGACATAGAAGCTATTTACGAGCATATTTCAGAGTCCGACTGCGTTGCCAATGCCAACTATGTTTTGGACGCGTTGATGAACGTAGTTGAACGCTTGGCACGCTTTCCGGAGCGCGGCACCTATCCGAAAAAACTGGCAGCGCTGGGCATAAAAGAATACCGCCAAGTATTGTTTAAGCCTTATCGCGTCATATATCGGGTTTCGGAAAGTAATGTCATCATATACCTGATAGCCGATGGCCGCCGCGATATGCAATCTGTATTGGCATGCCGATTATTGGGTGCTTAAGCCTACAAAAAATGGCATGATGATAATTTCTCCGGCCCATATTTGGTACGCATCGAAGGCGCAGAGCAGGCTATGGCTTATGAGCCGACGGATGAGTTGTGATGGTGGTAATTCACTCTGGCCTATTTTTTGTTTACCGGAAGGTTGAGTCAGATGCCTTGTGCCATTGGAGAGTTTCTTTGAATGGATGGGATGAGGAGCCGTGCTCAATTTTGACTTAATTAATGGGATGGATGTGATTATTCAAAAGTTGCAGTTAGAAGTTTAATTCACCACCACATATTCGGGCATCTTACCGCTTATTGTTCGACATGCAGAAATCTGTGTGCTACACCATTTGATGACCCTATTTAGGGTAACATTTAGCAATATTAATACAATGAAAAATACAAGGAATTGTTATGAGAATAAAATTTCAACTTTTCAAAACTCATATTTTATTGGTATTGTTAAGCTTATTTGCGAATCAATCGTATGCAAGTGAATTAAGTGATGGCTTTAGAGGCATGAAATGGGGTGATAAGCCCTTAAGTGAAATGTCTAAAGTAGATTTAAAAGCCAATATGGTTATTTATATGAAGAGAAATGAGGATAGAGTCGTTCTGGGTCAGAACGCTACTACTATCGATTATTGGTATCACCGCAATGGACTTTGCAGAGTTCAGATAAATTGGATTGCTCATAAAAATAATGACATGGACATGGTGTTTGTTAAGTTGGGTAAGGCTTGGGGGAAACCGATATTAATGGAGAACTTTGACAGGATAAGAAGTGCTAAGTGGGAGTCTGTTTCGGGGAATACATCTGCTTTTGTCGGCTCGTTAGCAAGTGTAAGTTATCCTGGTGAGTGGATAACAACTATTTCTATCCAAGAAAAATCTTGCAGTAAAGATGCAATAGAGGGTAATGGCCTATGACTCAATTTTTTAATTAATCAACGATTGGCAACCGATTGAAGCGGTTGCAAAAAATTAGCTCATATTACCAATGACTCGCGTTTGAATTAAACCGAAAAGCGAATTAAAGAGGTGGTGATTATTCAAGCGTTAATGTGCTTTGGCAAAATTTTGGATTGACGGTGCTCATGGGTTCATATGTAATAGATTTGTCTGGTACTTTGGTGTCTATTTGTATTTAAACGGATTATTGGGTGAAACATGGGGCCGAAGAAAAAATACTACGCTTACATCTTTGCTGCATACTACATCTACGCTTTAGCAATAGTATCTATTAAAGGCGATATGACAGCGAACCAAATAGTTATATATGGCCTTACAGGTGCAGTCATTGGCGTTGCCATTTTTCTATTGTTTGCGCCTCGTTTTCTCGGCAAAGCATCCGGCTGGGTTCTTTTTGCCATTTTCTGTTTCGGCTACTCTATTAGCACATTGAACGCCTTCCCAACTGACAGTCAAGGTTTAGCTCAGCAGAAACTTACATCAGTCTCGTCGTCTCATGTACTGTCACGGCAAGTGGATGAACGATTCAATGGCTTTACTGTTCTTATCCCTGAGGGATGGATTCGCCGAACTGACATCGACCTGCAAGGCGCTGTCTTGGCAATTCAGGCAACAGCAAAAGGTAGAATCTCAAACTGCAATGTTCGATCCAAATATAGCGATCAGTTCCTCAGTGTATCTGGCGCTGACTATCTTGAGGGGGCATTTCCCGGAGATGATGTCTCAGAATTATTAGCCTCATACAAAGCCGTCGGAATTAATCCGCAGCTATTGCAATCAGAGCGCATAGATGTTTCCGGAACAAAGGGCATGTTTGTGGAATTTGATTTCGTTAGTGGTTCGATGAAACTGCGAACACTCAATGTTCAATTCTTGATGAATGGGTTTCTTTATACCATCGGGTGCACAGACACTTCCATACAATATCCACACTCCTTGCCTGAGTTTCAATTATTCCTCTCATCTTTCCAATCAATTGCTCGATAACTAATGGACTAATCCGTCAACTAGCTTCCGGCGATTGAATTTAAATTACTCTAAGAATTCTTCCTAATGGCGGGGAATTATTTTTATCTTGCAATAATTTTCCGAGCAAGGTTTAGCCTCTTTAACTTGGGCAATAGTAGGATTCAATTGCATCAATCATTGCTTGGCTGTATTGTTCGCTTCTGCGATGTGGATGATCTTTCATGTACATGAGAAATACCTCCGCCACTTGTTTTAGTGTGGCTTGCGTGGAGTGCAAGAAGCATTGGCACAGAGTCTTGAAAGCAATCTTTTCACGGACGTCACCTTAATTGCATCGTTATAAGCCATTTTCGATCGCTGATATTTTTTGATGTAGAGTTTTCTCAACTGCAATTACAAGTTTTTCTATGTCGCCGACACGAGAGCAAAGACTTGAATAATCATAACTCTTAAATTGCATGGGAAACAATCGGTTGGTACCAGTGCCAAAGCCAGAAATCTTTGGTTTTCTGTAGGTTTTATCAGTGTGTGCAAATTGTTGGGAGCGTAATCGCAGTAATTCCTTATGCAAGTCGAGGTAATTATGTGGAACCAATTTAATACTCAATTTATGATGAGGGGTTGTGTCGCCACGATTGCCTGAAAATGGCCTGCAGTAATTAACTACAATGTCGCGCAATAAACAAAACCGAACATCATTACGGCGATATCTCTTAAGAACTCCTAGCGAATGGCGTGTCGAGTCAAAATCAATAGAGTAAAGTCGGTAGAAATAATATTGTTCAATTCGATATGCATCCATTGGCTTCTAACTATTTTTAAGCCCCACATTGAGGCGATAACATCATTATGCATAGTTATCAGGGCTTGGTGAACCAAGGCCTTAGGCCTAATCCTTTTTACCGAACAAGCTTGACCTGCAACTCGCAGTAAGCCAAGCGTGCGTAACGCTTCAACGTAGCAAGTGACGGCGCACCAATCAGCCAGCGGCGTTATCATCAACCAACGAATTATACCGCCGGTAATCCGCCCGCAACAATTCTTGAAAATGATGCAGTGCGTTTTCGCGCAGCGGGTTTAAGCGGCCAGCCTTGTACGAGCCGCTGTCTAATCCTTTTTGTACGTCTTGGCAGATTTGTACATCTTCGTCTTGCACCACGTCAGAAAATTCTAGATCGCGTACGCGCCGTGCATCGTCTTTATCGCCTTGGCTTGCGGTATAGAAAAAATCGAATTCAACCCGGCAGCGGTTGTTCGGCAACGGCAACACGCGGTTGGTCTGCAGGCGGCCCGGCAAAATATTCAGCATGGTATTCGGGTACATAAAGTAATACAGCGCATCGCCGGAGCCGTATAAATCATCGCCGCTTTCAAGCGGGCTAAATTGCATCGAATGCCATTGGCTGGTGGTGGTTACGTAGCTGCGGTAATCGAGTAATTTATTCAGCTCCGGGTGCACATGTGGCACATGGTAGCCTTCCAGATAGTTATCGACGTAGGTTTTCCAGTTGCAGTCAATGTCATAGCTTAAATGTTGATGGAAGTGCAGGTTGGCAAGTTGGTAGCCGCTTTGCGCCAGTCGCTCGGCGATGCCTTCAACGTATTGTTTAAAATCTGGCGCATCTTCAACAGCTGCAAATACTAAGCCTTCAAATTCGCGAACCTGCAATTCCGGCAAGCGAATTTTGCTCACATCAAAATCTTCAACATCTTTCATTTCAGTGGCGGTGCGCAGGCTGCCGTCTAAGTTATACGTCCAGCCGTGATAGCGGCAACGCAGCTGTTTTGCGCCTTTGCCCGAGCATTGTGCAATAGGTCCAGCGCGGTGTCGGCACACATTGTGATAGCCGCGAAGGCCTTGCTCGGTATGCACCAAAATAATCGGCAGTTGGCCAAGCACGGCCACCACATAATCACCTAACTCATCAATCTGTGATTGATGACAGACATACTGCCAGTGCCGGTTGAACACCGCCAGTTGATCGACGGTGTTCATCTCAACGCCGCTGTAAAAGCGCGCCGGTAGGGCGGAGGCGGTAGCTAGTGCCTGTGGTGCAAGTTCCGCGCTTGGCAAGTTTAATGGCATTAAATTAGGCTTTTGGTGCTTGCCAGCCGCACTGTTGACCTTGGTTTTGTTTTTTCAGCCAGGTTTGCAGTGGAGCAAAATATTCCAGCACGGCCGAGCCATCCATTTCTTCTTTACCGGTTAGTTCTTTCATCGTCTTCTGCCAAGGCTGGCTGGAGCCTTTGCTCAGCATCGCCCAGTAGCGTTTGCCGGCTTCTGGGTTGTTTGCAAAATTGCATTGGTATAGCGGACCTTTGTAGCCAGAGGCATCACATAACGCTTTATAGAATTGAAATTGTAAAATGTGCGACAGGAAATAACGGGTATAAGGTGTATTGCCAGGAACATGGAATTTCGCACCGGCATCAAAGAATTCCTCACCGCGAGTGGAGGCAGGGGCTACGCCCTGATACTTGGCTTTCAGCTGCCACCAAGCTGCATTGTATTGATCGGGCTTGATGGAACCATCGAACACGCCCCAGCGCCAGCGATCGATCATCAGTCCGAACGGCATAAACGCGACTTTCGCCAAGGCCATACGCATCTGACCATTGATTACCGCTTCTTCGCTAATGGCGGGCTTATCCACCAGTCCGATTGAATTCAGGTACTCGGGTGTCATCGATAGCACGATGGTATCGCCAATGGCTTCATGGAAACCGTCGTGCGCACCGCCTTGGAACAATAAAGGCAATTTGTTATAGGCCAAATAGTAATACACATGTCCGTATTCGTGATACAGCGTAGTCAGCTCTTCCTCGGTTGGGGTAATGCACATCTTGATGCGTACATCACCCTTCAGATCCATATCCCAGGCACTGGCGTGGCATACCACATCGCGATCGCGTGGCTTGATGAACTGAGCATTTTTCCAATGTGATTCCGGCAGCTTTGGCATGCCTAGCCCAGTATAAAAACTCTCCGACAGACGGCCCATATCTATGGCGTGTTGCAAGTCCGCTTGGTGTCCGATATCAGCGATTTTAATCGGAGTCAGCGAAGTGGCGCCACCGGCTTCGGCTAGCTTGTTGCTAAGTATTTTATCGTGCTGTTTTTGCAGAACGCTGTTGATGTCGAGGCTACCGACGCCTTTATAAGGTTCAACGATTGGCCATAAGCTAGACCAGTTTTGTTGCCAGAGGTTGCCAGTCAGATGCGCCGGTATCATGCCGTTGATCTGGCCTTTATCGCCATATTTCTGCACCAGTTTATTCTTGGTGTAGCACTGCAATTCTTTATACAGCGGTTCAACCTGACCCCATAGGCGGTCACTTTCGGTCTGGAAATCAGCTGGGCTCATGTCGTAGCCGGAGCGCCACAGTTCGCCGGTATTACCGAAGCCAAGGTCTTTGGCACCTTGATTGGACAGCTCGGCAAAGCGTTGGTATTCCTTGCGCATCGGAACTGAAATGGTGTGCCAGCCATTCCAGGCATTCAGCTGCTGATCATAGCTGCTACTGGAATCGGCGAGGATTTTGGATGCAGCACCGATATCCAGGCAGCTGTCGGGCTTGGCTTTATCAGGGCAGTATTTACCGGAGCCGTACATACCTTCAAGCTTAGTTGCAATACCAGTTAATTCGGCTAGCGCTTTAGGATCATTCGGTGGTGGAAGCGTAACGCCAACTTTCAGAAGATGCAGGGCGCGCGCGGTTTCAGGCGTCATTTTGGCATCGGCGGGAAAGCTTTTGGCCTTGGCAATGTATTTGCTCATCATGCTCAAATAGCGTTCGTTGGTTTTGGCAGAAATGCGCTCGGAATCACTATTAATGTAGGTAGCGGCTAGCCATTGCGCTGAGGTGATTTCAGGGTAAGCTTCGGTCAGCTCGCGGTTAACGCGTGCAATGAACTCATCAGCACTTTCATTGTTATAAGTAGCTTTAGTCCCTGCGATTTCAACACTCTTTTGTTTGCAGGCACTTAAGCCAAGCAGTGTGGCTGATATGGCGAAAGCTAGGAAAATACGTTGTGGTTTCACAGGAACTCCAAAGTCGGTAAATACAAGTGTATCGATGATATCAGGCTTCGCGAGCGGGCTGTAGGGTCTCGGGAATTGAAAGTGGCAATATTCCGCATTCAAATAAAAACTGTTGCGCATCTTCAGCATCGCGTTCATACCATGCGCGCGCAGAGCCTAAACGAAAGGTGTAGCCCCACAAATCCATATCCGCGCAGGCTCGTTCAAAACCAAAGCCGTCAATACAGTTGGCCAATAGCAGTTGCAAATAACAGCTGGCATCTTCCTCGGCAACAGAGTCTGTGGCGTCGGTATGCACTTGGGCGCGACGCTCGGGTGGCAGTACAATCAAATGGCAGGCTTCATGCAGCAAAGAATGCACTGGAGTATCGCGGCGCACATACACGTTTGAGCCGATGATGCCAGCTTCACATTCGCCCCAGAAACTACCGGGTATTGGCACGCCATCTTCAACAACACATAGATGCAATGAAAAACAGCCCAGTAAAAACTGGGCTTGTTTGATGTCTATATCGCAAATGCGAACAACGGCTGCGGTGTTTTCAACAGCCATTATTTAGTGTTTGTCAGGCAAAACAATTTGAATATCGAGCATTTCTTGAATGCCATCTTTGTCTTTTTCGAAGTTAACTTTCACCGACTCGTCATTCACTTGTACATATTTCTTAATCACTTCCAACAACTCGCTACGCAGGCGCGGCATGTAATCCGGCTGGTTGCGGTCGGAACGGCTTTGGCTAACCAAAATCTGCAAACGATTTTTAGCGGTTGTTGCTGAGCCAGGCTTGCTGTCGAGTTTTTCTAGTTGATCGATAATGTTGCGCAATAATCCCATGGCTTATGCTCCAAAAATCTTTGAGAAAAAACCTTTTTTCTCAACGGTGGTGAAGCGCATCGGACGTTCTTCGCCCAAGATTCGTGCTACTGCATCGGTGTAAGCTTGCCCAGCTTGCGATTCTTCATCCAAAATAACTGGATTGCCCGAGTTAGAAGACTGCAACACTTCTGGCGATTCTGGCACAACACCCACCACTTTCAAGCCTAAAATTTCTTCAACATCGCTAATCGATAGCATTTCGCCTTTTTCAACGCGCGCTGGATTGTAGCGAGTTAGCAACAGATGCTCGATGATACGTTCACCGTTCTCGGCTTTTTTGGTTTTTGATGCCAGAAGGCCCAAAATGCGGTCGGAATCGCGTACCGAGGACACTTCAGGATTAACCACCACCACCGCGCGATCAGCGTAATACATGGCCAAGAACGCGCCTTTTTCAATGCCGGCCGGTGAATCGCATAGAATAAATTCAAAGCCTTCATCGCGTAAGCCGTTCAATACTTTTTCCACGCCTTCTTTGCTGAGCGCGTCTTTGTCGCGGGTTTGAGAAGCGGCTAAAACATACAGATTATCGAAGCGCTTGTCTTTGATCAGCGCTTGTTTCAAGCTGGCTTCGCCATGTACCACATTCACGAAGTCGTACACCACGCGGCGCTCGCAGCCCATAATCAAATCTAAGTTGCGTAAGCCCACGTCGAAGTCGATGACCACGGTTTTTTTGCCAGCTTTGGCCAATCCACAAGCAATGCTTGCGCTTGATGTGGTTTTTCCAACGCCGCCTTTACCGGATGTCACTACAATAATTTCTGTCAAAACTGCTCTCCTTAGATGTCTTAGGTATTTTTATTTGGATTAGGTTAATTCTTCAATGCGTAACTGATCTTTTTCAAGCCAAATCTGCACGGCTTTGCCGAGCAATTTTTTTGGCACTTCATCAAGCACACGATACGTTCCGGCAATGGCGACGAGTTCCGCATTAAATTCGCGGCAGAAAATGCGTGCTTGAGTATTGCCAGATGCGCCGGCTAAAGCGCGGCCACGCAATGGCCCATAAATATGGATAGAGCCATCGGCTATGGCTTCAGCGCCAGCACCAACCATCGCGCATACGGTTAAATCGCGATTGGCGGCATACACTTGCTGCCCTGAGCGAAGCGGCTGTGTTTGTAGCATGCCAGGCTCTTGCGGCGCAGCTACGGTAACAACAGCATGTTCAACAGCTACAGGAGCTTGTGCTTGCGGAGTAGGCGGCATTTCAGCACTATTTTCGCGTTCATAGCTGCTACGAAATTTGGCCAAAAGCGGCAAACCCACTTGATTGGCCAATTGCTCGATAGCGGGTGTGCCATAGGCAATAGCCACAGGATGCACGCCGGTGAGGCGTAAGCCATCAATCAGTTGTTCGGTAATATCAAGGCTTGGGCACTGAGACAGTGCGCTAAAATCCAAAATAATCGCGGTGTTTTGAAATAGCTTCGGTGCACGCGAAACGCGGTCGCGCATTTCATCGCACAAAGCAGCAATATCTAAGCTTTGAACACGTAGATTGGCAATGCCCACTTGACCGAATTTCACTTCCCCAGATTGTTCGTAGCTCACCGCTTTACTGGGCATATTAAGTTCCCGTAGCCAGCTGAGAATGATTGATGGGCTGTTGCCGCTGTTGAAGCCAAGGCATTTTCGGCAGTGTTTGCCCGTAGGTATGCTTAACAAAGCTATAGCAACATAAGGCTTTAAATAACATGACCGCACGCAGTGGGCTTTCATTCATTTGATGCTGGCCCACTTCATGAAAACCAAAGCTGCCATGAAAGAGTAGGGCTGGGTGAGTGCTTTGTTCCATAAACACTTCGGCCACAATAGCCGGTGCGCGAACCTCAGCAAAGCTCAATACATCGGCATAGAACAAGCGGCCAATACCAACACTGCGCTGGCCTTTGGCAATCACAATGCGGTCAACATACACAAACTGTGTGTAGTGCTGCTTAAACCAATTAAAGTTACTGCTATCGTATTTAGCGTCTTGATTTAATGCAATTAGAAAACCAACCAAACAATTATCCGATTCGGCCACTCGGAAATACTCGGCATTTTGCCAAAAATACTGTATTTGCGTTTTATTCATCGGCAAAATCCCGCTGCCGGCGGCGTTATTCATGGCCAAAATGGCGTCCAGCTCGTGCTCTTGCACGTCGCGGATCATAATCGACATCGAGACTACTCCAACAAATTAAAAACACCCTAAACACAACGTGCATTTAAGATTCAATAGCAAATTATCGCATGGAGTTCACGGGCACGGTTAGAGTTTTCACGTAAAAAACTGTCAATCCATGACTTTTGGCTATCTCAATGCCTAACATTTAGGATTATCATGGACTTATGAACACACGGTTAAACCATCAACAGTTATTACGCTACGCAGGACTATTTACCTGGGTGATGGTGGGTATTCCGCTGGTTTATGCTTGGCATCAAGGTTTGGCTGAGAATGGATTGTTGTCGCGCTCAATGATGGGCTGGGTCTTGTCTTTCTTAGCGTTTGGCGCACTGTATGTGTTGGTGGCATCTAAATTAAGTATTTATCGGCGAGGCTGGCGCGACGGCCTGTATTTATTTTTCTTAACCCTGTCGGCGGTGGCGGTGAGTTATTACTCGTCCACTGGGCTTGGCAGCGTATTGCTAATGGTGATTGCTGGTATTTTGCCGTGGATATTGCCGCTTTCATTTGGCCTAGTTTGGCTTGTGATCAGCCATTTAACGGTTATTCCGGTGTTTGTGTTCGGGCCGATGGACCTCACGTGGTGGGAAGCCTTAATGCAAAGCTTGCTGTATGCAGGATTTTCCACCTTTGTGTTCGTCACTGGCTATGTGGCGAAGCTACAGGCCGCAGCTAGAGAAGAACAGAGGCGCTTAAATGCCGAATTACGTGCTACGCGAACCTTGTTGGCTGAAAACTCTCGTGTGGGTGAACGCTTGCGCATCTCGCGCGAGTTGCACGATTTGCTGGGCCACCACCTTACAGCACTAAGCTTGAATCTTGAAGTGGCGGGGCATCTCACTGAAGGCGTTGCACAAGAGCATGTTAAACAAAGCCATGTGCTAGCTAAATTATTGCTATCCGATGTTCGCGAGGCCGTTTCGGAGATGCGCCATGGTGGTAGCATTGATATCTTGGCTAGCATTGAACCCTTGTTATTGTCTGTACCAAATTTGCAGATTACGCTAATTGCAGATTCAAGCTTGCGTTTGGAAGATCCCGCCCAAGCACAAGTTTTACTGCGTTGTGTGCAAGAATTAATTACCAATACTATTAAACATGCCAGTGCAAAAAAAGTAGAATTGACTTTACAAAAACTGGATAATTTATTGATTTTAAAGTCAGAAGACGATGGAGTAGGCGTCAATTTGGCAAAACTAGGCAATGGCTTGCAGGGCATGAAGGAACGTGTTGCAGAGTTAAATGGCCAAATGCTGATACAAACCTCACCGAATCATGGATTTAGTGTGAGTATTACCTTGCCATTGGGGGCATAAAAATGATTAAAGTAATGTTGGTTGATGACCAAACCTTGGTGCGTCAAGGTGTTAAGTCCTTGTTGTCGTTGGCAGATTCCATAGAAGTGGTGGCTGAAGCCAGTGATGGGCAGCAAGCCATTGAGCTTATACCTAGCGTTAATCCGGATGTGGTTTTGATGGATATGCGCATGCCGGTTAAATCTGGCCTGGAAGCCATTCAAGAACTAAGTGCTCTTAAACAATTGCCACCCACCATTATATTAACCACCTTCGACGACGATGAATTGGTTTTGGCAGGCGTTAAAGCTGGCGCTAGAGGCTATTTACTTAAAGATGTGAGCTTAGAGCAATTAGTAAGCGCGATTCATGTGGTGTCCAAGGGTGGTTCTTTGGTGCAACCAGCCATGACTCAACGTTTGTTGTCGGGTCTTGAGAGCATGAACAACCAGTTTGTCAGCTTAGATCGCCCAGATCCGCTAACTGAGCGAGAGACGGAGATACTGCGGCTGATGGCGGGCGGCTTTTCCAACAAAGAGATTGCTAATTCCCTGCATGTTGCCGAAGGGACCATCAAAAACCATGTATCCAACATTTTATCTAAACTGGGTGTGCGTGACCGAACGCGTGCAGTATTGAAAGCCTTCGAAATGAAAATTGTATGAGCTCAAGCGGTAAAAAAGTGCTGGCTAGGGGCTAACTCTTTTGGATTTTAGGTGGTATCCTTAAAGGCTGATTGCCCATAGGGCTAGCTTGTTCTTGGAGAGAGTGTTTAATGAATCGAATTTATGAATTTTTGATTTCTTTGGTCGTGGTAGTGGTTTTATTCGCTAGCGTGGCATTATTTCTGCCTGCGTCACGTACCGTTGTCAATAAAATTGAAAGTAACCGTCCAATCGGCACCGTATATGATGTGTTGAACGGATTTAGCCGCTTTGACGAGTGGAATACCTTGCGTTCAGATCGCATGTTGAAATCGCAAGTGAGTGATCCTGCCACAGGCGTTGGCGCAAGCATGAGTTACAGCTCATTGAATCGTTCAACTGGCAAAGGAAAGTGGCAGTTGGTTGAAAGTGAACTCGAAAAGAAAATCAAATTTGATATCGATGACAGCTCGCAAGGCTCTAACAAGACCATGACCATTGAGCTTGAGCGCACTGGTCCATTAAAGAAAAACGTCGCTATTGTGCAAACCTACAAAGTGAATTACGGCTGGAATCTGTTTGGTCGATATGCGGGTTTATATGTTGAGCGCAATATTGGCGACCAAATGAAAGCCGGCACAAAACGCCTAAGCACATTTTTGGCCACTATTCCAAAGCTTTCCTACGCAGACCGCGAGCAGCCAATCAGCTTTGTTGATCTTCCTGCAACCAATGCCTTGGTTTCCACTGTCATCGCCAAGCGCGACAATAATGAAATCGCCACTGCAATCCTAAATAAAATGGCATGGATTAATCAGATTATTGCGGCAAATGGCTTGCAAGCAAATGGCCCAATGCGCATTGTAACCAACGAATTCACTTCTGATTCGTACAGTTTTGATGTGGTTCAGCCGGTTACTAAAGCTGGCCAGTCTGAAGGCGAGTGGGATGTTAAAACCGAACAAGAAGTTACTTTAGAGCAATTTCCTGCAGGACGCGCCGCAACCACCGATTACACCGGCTATGCCACTGGCCTAGAGTCTGAGCGTCAAGTGGTGCGTGCTTGGGCATTGGTTAACGGTGCCTCAACGCGTGATCGCGCCTATGAAGAGTACTTGGTGCCAGTGCAACAAATGATGACTGAAGATGCGAAATTTAAGGTCTATTGGCCAATTAAATAATCCAATTAAAAGAGCGGGCTTAGCCCGCTTTTTTTATGAGCAGTTTTTTTTCGCGCCGCTTTTCTATACACTGAACAAAAGCACTGGGAACTCTGCATGATTCAGGCGCAAGGCCTACGAAAAAAGTTTGCTGCAATCTTTGCCGTTCAAGACTTTTCATTTCAAGTTGAAAAGGGCGAAATTGTGGCATTACTCGGCCCAAATGGTGCAGGCAAAACAACCTGTATGCGCATGCTGAGCGGGTATTTAAAGCCAGATAGCGGTGAGGCATTCATTGCCGGCCACAACAGCAGTAAACACGCAATACTTGCCAAACGCCAATTAGGCTATCTTGCTGAGCATGCCCCAATCTACAAAGAACAGGGTGTTTTGCCATTTTTAAACTTTGTAGCAAGGGCGCGCGGCTTTTCGAAATCCAAAGCCAATAGTATTGTTGATGATATTTTTCAAAGCCTCGATTTAAACTCAATCGCATTACAACCTATCCATACTTTGTCAAAAGGCTCAATGCGGCGTGTGGCACTTGCGGCGGCGGTCATGCATCGTCCGCCGGTACTTTTGCTAGATGAGCCCACTGATGGCTTGGATCCAATTCAAAAAAATGTAGTCAGAAACTTGATACAAAGCTTAGCGAAGACTAGCGCAATTATCATGAGTACCCACCAGATTGATGAAGTGCTTTCAATTTGCCCGCGCACGATCATTATGGCCAAAGGTAGCAAGCTTCGTGATCAAGCCACCGATGATTTGCTGATGCAATCGAAATATCATAATGCCGTATCTTTTATCGCAAAAGAAAGTATTGCAGCACGTGCCGCGTTGGATGGCTTATCCGGTATTACAGGTTTTGAACAAAATGCCCAAGATGGCCGCCTGTATGTTTTTGTGCAGGGCAACAAACCACAGAATCAGATGATTGCTGAAAAACTAACCCAGAAAAATGTTCCGTTTTCAGACATTCGTTTAGAATATGGCCGGTTGGATGAAATATTCAGCAAAATTATCAGTGAGGCCTACTGATGGGCGCATTCATCGCACTCGTTAACCGCGAGATACTATCTTTTTTCCTAACTCCATTGGCGTTGGTATTTAGTGTCATATTTCTGCTTTTATCGAACAGTTTTGTATTTTATTTAGGCGATTTATATGAAATTGGTCAGTCCAGCATGCAATCGTATTTTAGGTTGTTACCTTGGGTTTGCCTTTTACTTATCCCGGCGCTAACGATGCGTTCTTGGTCGGAAGAATACCAATCAGGAACCATGGAGTTTTTAGACGCACTGCCTATTCCGAGCTGGCAATTGGTGCTGGCTAAATTTATTGCGTTGTGTGCCGTTGGCTTCGGTGCTTTAGCCTTGTCGTTTCCGCTCTGGATTTCATTGTCTTGGTTAGGCCAGCCCGACCATGGCGCCATAGTGCTCGGCTATTTTGGTTCGGCGATGATGATGGCATGCATGATTGCGATTGGATTATGCTTGTCAGCCATTAGTGAGAACCAGCTCATTGTTTACATCGTTACCTCATTAGTGCTTTTGATTTGCTTGCTTGCCGGCTACCCGCTGGCATTAAATCCGATTCGCGAACTATTTTCACAACCATTCGTTGATCTAATCAGCTCAATGAGCTTGCTCAGTCATTTGCAATCGATTACCCGCGGGGTTTTGGAAATGCGAGATGTGATTTTTTATGCGACAACAAGTTTATTTTGGCTTTGTGTCAATATTTTTTTGCTACAAGCAAAAAAGAGCAGGACATAAGTATGCAGCGCCTAGGATTGCTATTGAGCATACTGGTATTGTTTATACTGTATTTAGGGTTGATGTTTTTGAATCAGCGCGCAATGTCAGATCTGCGCTTAGATTTAACCGAGAATAAATTATTTACCTTATCGCAGGGCAGCGTCAGTATATTAAAAAATATAAATACTCCGGTTCAACTTGATTTGTATTACTCTGAAAAAGAAGCCCGCCCATATCCGCAATTTAGACAATACGCCGAGCGTGTTATCGAGAAAATTGAAGAATATGCCGCACAATCGAATGGCAAGATAACGCTAGCACGTGTGGATCCTGAACCGTATTCCAGCTCCGAAGATCAGGCCATTGCTAATGGTATTGCTGCGGTTCCTTTGGAAGATGGTTCTGGGCCATTGTATTTTGGTATTACGGCCAGAACTAAAAATAAAGTGCAGTCGATTGGCTTTATCAAGCCAGAATCAGAACAGAACCTTGAATACGAATTATCAAAACTCATTCAGACTGTGCAGGCTATTAAAAAACCTAAAGTGGCCTTGTTAAGTGATTTACCTGTATCTGGAGCTTTGGCCAGCGAGTTTGAGCAAGCGTCGCCTGCCTGGGCGGTGTATCGGCAATTATCCGAACGCTATGAACTCATCCAACTCAGTCCGCAAAATGCGAGTATACCGCCAGACGTTGATGTGCTTTGGGTTATGCATCCGCGCGCTTGGCCAACGGCTACAGTTTCTCAACTTCGTCGTTATGTTGAAAATGGTGGGCATGCGGTGATTATGCTTGATCCATACGCGGAGTCTATTCCAGCTTTGGCCGGTGTTGCCAATGAAACCAAATCTGACTATTTAACCTCAGATATAGGTACGTTGTTTTCAACATGGGGTATAGGCTATGACCCCACAACGGTGGTGCTAGACAGCAAGTATGCGTGGTTAATGCAATTGAATGAAAATCAGTTTCCAAAAAGAAATCCAGCATTAATCAGCTTGCCATCGGAGGCGATGAATCAACAAGATGTGGTTGCTGCTAATTTAGACCGCATCGTTTTTTCTAGTGCAGGTGCGCTGAGCATACTTGAAAATAGCCAGTTAAGCATTCAACCATTATTACAAAGTTCAGATTCATCAAAATTAATATCTGTAGATCAATTACAGCAAAGCAGTGAAGACCCGGAACAATTGCTCAACAAATTCATTTCAAGCCAAGAATCATTTGTGTTGGCGGCACGTTTCACTGGCAATTTTGCGGACAAATCGTCTGCAAAGAAACCAGCAAATTTTATTGTTATAGCGGATACCGATTTGTTGAGTGATCGCTTATGGGTGCTTGAGAATAGTCTGTTTGGGCAGTCAGTTTTTAGTGCACAGGCCAGCAATGGCGATTTCTTTTTTAATATTATTGATCAGCTCTCAGGCAGTGACGATCTGATCTCAATCCGTAGCCGTGGCATGGTATCGAGGCCTTTTACAAAAGTTGATCAGATTCGACGGACTTCAGAGCAAGCCTATCGTGATAGCCAAACACAGGTGCTTGCTAGCTTACAGGACGTTGAGAATCAACTAAATAGCATTCAAGCGACGCAAAAAAACTCTTCGAAATTGCTTGAAAGCCCTGAATATAAAACCACAATTGCCAAGAAAGTTAAATTGCGACAGCAGTTACGCCATATTCAACATGAACTCAATAACGATGTTGACCGCTTGGGGCAAATAGTGAAAATAATCAATATATTTAGCGTGCCTATACTTTTATTATTGATTGCATGGGGTGTGTATTGGCGTCGCAGGATGCAAAGCAACTATTCTCGGGTACACAATGGCACGTCATAAAAAAGGCTTTGATAGCGCGCACGCTACAACACAGTTAATAAAAGCTGATAAATCATTCCGACCATGGATTAAACGTATTGGCATGCTCGACAACAGCGCGGGTTGGAAGCAAAGTTTTGATGTAACGGATGCATTAGCTCGCGCGATTTTATATCAGCAATTAAGTGGCAAAGCGGCTGCCACCATCGTTTCACGTGTTGAATTAGCCATCGCTAACACCCGTATTCACCACGCTGCACTAAAGTCGGTTAGCGATTTACAACTACGGGCCTGTGGGGTGTCGGGTAATAAAGTTTTGGCTTTGCGTGATCTTGCTCGGCGAGAAGCGATCGGCGAAATTCCGCAAGCGCGGCATTTGCAATATTTGAGTAATGAGCAAATTATTGAGATGTTAGTGCCAACCCGAGGTATTGGCCGTTGGACTGTTGAGATGATGCTGATGTTTCGTTTAGGGCGCCATGATGTGTTGCCGATAGACGATTTAGGTATTCGTAAAGGCGCGCAAATTCTTGATCAGCTTGAGGCTATGCCAAGCCCGAAACAGTTGGCGTTACGCGGGCATGCGTGGTCGCCCAATCAAACCATGGCCAGTTTCTATTTGTGGCGTATCGCGGATTTCAGCAAAGATAGCGTAAAACGTTCGCAGGATTAGTCGTTGCCTAGATAATACCAATGCCATGGTTCATAGTTCATGCCATGAATATTGTTGCGTGGGTAACTTAAGCGAAAGCCAAAATCACCTGAAAATGTATTCAGCCAGTTAAATGCAGCGGTTTGCTCGAACGATTGTTCGGCTGCAGGTTCGTTAAGTGTGCTGATATCGAGTGCGCGGCCTGAGTGATGTTCGCTAAAGCCAGGCGCTGCATTGACGCTTAATATTTCATTGACTATTAAGCCGCGTGCCATTTTGCGTTTAAAAATGCCCATTTGATAATGATGGCCACGAAAGCCTGAAATAGCTTCCAGTATCACATCATCGCATTTGGCGCTGCGCTGCATGCGTTGCCATGCCTGTTTTGTGTTGTATTCAAGCCACAGGGCACGCTGATAGCGATCCTTGCCGGCATATTCGAGCACACAAGGCTCGGCCACTAATTCCAACTGATGCGCGGTAGAATAATGTTCAACATCAATATCTAAAGATTCTACCAGTTTCAATACATCGCTAATTGGGCGTGTTTGATTGGCATGCATTGCCACTGAAAATAGTTCATTAATGGCTTCAAGGCGTTTTGTGTTGAACGCTGATTCTTGAAAAAATCGTACTGATTGATTACGTACAGTGGCAACATACTTGCCGTATTGTTTATCACGAATCAACCAATCAGATTGTGCTAGGTTTCGTGCATGCTGGTTGGCTTTGGCGGTAAATAAACACGCTGGCACTGCGTCTAGTTGTTCACCATTTATTAAACAGAATTGGTTTGGCGTTAGCATCAAAGTCTCTGCAGGGGCTTATAAAGCAACATGTGGTTGACTAATTTAGTCATTATTTTTTGCTACCTGTTCATTTTTTGGTAAGCGTTTTGATTGCCGCAGTGCTTCGCGCAAAACATATTCAATTTGCGCGTTCAAGGAGCGCAGGTCATCATTCGCCCAATGCTGTATGGCATCTAGCACGTTCGGGTTGATTCGTAGCGGAAATGCTTTCTTCTCTGCCATGGCTTAGACCTGTGTTGCCTGCAACAAGGGAACCAATCCCAGTAATGCAACCGCCACTATGATGCCGGCTGCGTAAGGTCCAATTTGCAACATCTGCTCAGGTAGTAGCAACAGGCCGATTCCAAGCAGTAGAACAATAGAAGCCACCATGACGCAGTAATAACCGGTGGCAATCCTCGCCCGATCTGGATTACGCGCAGTAGCAAGTGACGCGGGTTTCCATCTGCCCATCAACATGGCTAGACCAAAGCCGAGCCCTGGCAAGGCGCTCAGAATCGTGATAAAGCCGCTTATTTGCATTTCGTTCATGACTTGCTCAATAAATCGAGCCAGCATTCACAATGGGTTGCGTGCCGCGTTCACCACACAATACCACTAATAAATTGCTGACCATGGCGGCGCGGCGTTCTGGGTCAAGTTCAACCACATTACGTTTAGACAATTCGCTAAGCGCCATTTCAACCATGCTGACCGCGCCTTCAACAATTCGTGTGCGCGCGGCAATGATGGCGCTGGCTTGCTGGCGTTGTAGCATGGCTTGGGCAATTTCGGGTGCATACGCTAAGTGACTAATGCGCGCCTCAACCACACTCATGCCAGCTTCAGCTAAACGATCCTGTATTTCTTCGGTTAAGTGTTTAGCAATTTCACTTGCATGGCTGCGCAGAGAAATTTTGCCGTCTTCGTGTTGATCATACGGATACGAAGTGGCCATGGCGCGCAACGCAGATTCCGATTGAATGTGTACGAAGCTTTCATAATCGTCAACGTTATATACCGCTTCAGCTGAATCCACAACATTCCAAACTACAACGGCCGCTATTTCAATTGGGCTACCTTCTAAATCATTCACTTTCAGTTTGCCAGACTCAAAATTGCGAGTTCGCAGTGAGATTTTTTTTTTGCTATAGAACGGGTTGTTCCAGCGCAGGCCTTGTTCTTTTACTGTGCCTACATATTTGCCGAACAAACTGAGTACTGCGGCTTGGTTTGGTTCCACCATATATAGGCCCATTAAACAGAAACTGGCGATGATCAGCGCAGCAACGCTGACAATTGCCTGAACTGGCAAGCTATTATCAATACCATTGATTAGCGTCATAAGCGTAATAACCATTACCGCCAATGATATGAGTGTGACTGGAATGCCGGCTAGGGATTTCTGTTGATTTTCTTTCATGATGGCACCTCGTTGATAGGTATCAAAATGATATCAAATTAAATAGCAATGTCAATATTTTTTAAATTAATAAAATCAACAAGATAACTATAAATAAGTTTAGGGCTTTAAGCGATCATAGCGAATAACGGGTGAAGGCGACTGCTCACTGCCAATAAATAGACTATTACCATCCGCTGAAAAAGCAATGCCTTCAGCTTGAGGTAGCCAAGGCAATGTAATGGTTTGTATCGGTTTTAAATGTTTGGGTACTTTTTTAGCGGATAAGCTAAAAAATACGATTTGTTGATAATTCAGCACTGCTAGCCATTGGCCGTCTGGACTAATATCGGCACCGGTGATTTGTGAGCGATAACGGCCAAAATCGCCTTTAATGTTCATGGTTTTTTCTTCGGGCTGGGCAATATTCTCAAGCGCGCTAATACGTTTTGGCACTGCGCCATTTTTTGCATTGAAAGGCAATGCAAAAACTTCGGCCGGTACTCTTTTTTTGGATATCAAATAAAACTGCTGACGCTTCTCATCGGCAACTAAAGATTCTGTATCGCGCGCACCATCAGGCCATTGAAAGCGAATGCTGCGGATAGTTATAATTTTTTCATTTGCAGTGAGTTTTGAAGGCTCTTCAAAAATATGAATAAATAAATCTTTGCGTAAGCCACCGTTATCGCCGGTGTCGGCAATAGCTAAGTAGTTTTTGCCCTCAAAACGGAAATTGGTAATATCTTCCCAATCAATATTTCGTATAGCCTCTAAGCTAAAAACCGACTTGGTTTGTGCTTGCGCATTTATGGCGTAGATTTCGGCTGTTTTATCGCTGTCGTTATGTGCCCAGTAAATACCTTCCTGGATATTTGAACGGGTTAGCCCTGACAATTCGCTCAATTTTGCTTCAGTTATGCCAGCAAATTGTGGTTCAGACCAACGCAAGCTGGCCGGTTCAGAGGTGGCTTGGCATGCCGATAATGAGATGAAGCCAAGCGTTGCAAGGCTTAACAAAGTGGCGCGGGATTTATTCAGTACGGAAAATAAGTGCATTGGTATAGAATGACACATTCGCCATTTTCAGACAATTGTATGAGCCAAAAATCGGTTAGTTTAGGAACACCTGAAGCCAAAAATGCTTTTCGCGTCTTGCTGTTAGGCTCTGGCGAGTTAGGCAAAGAAGTGGCCATTGAATTGCAGCGTTTTGGTGTGCAAGTGATTGCTGCCGACCGCTACGATAACGCTCCGGCCATGCAAGTTGCGCATGAGTGCTATACCCTCAATATGCTCGATCCTGCTGCCTTGCGCAATTTAATCGAGCGCGTTAAACCGCATTTAGTGGTGCCAGAAATTGAAGCGATTCACACCGAAACCTTAGTGGATATGGAAACCAATAATGGTTTGCAGGTGATTCCCACCGCGCGTGCCGCACGCTTGACTATGGACCGTGAAGGCATTCGCCAACTGGCTGCTGAAAGCTTGCGCTTGCCAACCTCGAGTTACCAGTTTGTGGATAATGAATCCGAATATTTACAGGCCATAAAAACCATTAGTATGCCGTGCGTCATCAAGCCGCTGATGTCATCATCAGGCAAGGGCCAAAGTACCATTAAATCTGAACACGATATTGTTGATGCCTGGAAAAAATCACAAACCGCTGGTCGTACTGGTGAAGGGCGCTGCATTGTGGAAGGCTTTGTTGATTTTGATTATGAAATCACCTTGCTGACCGTGCGCCATCGCGATGGCACATCATTTTGCGCGCCAATCGGGCATCTGCAAATTGATGGCGATTACCGCGAAAGCTGGATGCCACAGCCAATGAGTGAGCTGGCTTTGGCACGGGCACAAGACATTGCGCAACAAATCACCGATAACTTAGGTGGTTTTGGTTTATTTGGCGTGGAGTTGTTTGTGAAAGGCGATATGGTTTGGTTCAGTGAGGTGTCGCCACGCCCGCACGATACCGGATTGGTGACGCTCATTTCACAAGAACTTTCTGAATTTGCCTTACATGTCAGAGCCATATTAGGTTTGCCCATACCGAGCATTGATCTGCTAGGGCCATCGGCATCTTGCGCGATTTTGGCGAAAGGCAAAGGCGTGCCCGAATTTTCTAACATTGAGCAGGCTTTGATAGAACCAAACACCGCATTGCGATTATTTGGTAAGCCTTATGTGGATGGCTCACGCCGCGTGGCGGTTACTCTGGCGCGCGCTGACACGATTGAATTGGCTCGTGAAAAAGCACGCCGTTCGGCAGCGGCATTGGGCGTTGAATTGATTTGATATGTAGGGGCGCATCGCGATGCGCCTCTACGGTTTCGCGGCGATCAAATCCACCCAGACCATATGGTGGTCGCTGGCGTTTATCCATTCGCTGCCGATGGCGCCTTTTTTAGGCCAGAACACGCCTTTGTCTAGCACCTGCCAGCCTATTGAAGGCAGCACATAATCCACACGTAAATTGCCAACTTTTGGCCCGAAATTACCGGTGTCGTGATGGTGCGCACCACGATGGAAAAGGTTTGCGCCAGCATCGGCCAATGCCGCTTCAACAGCACCTTCGCTGCGTGGCGTAGTCATTCTCGCTACCATCGGATTTTCAAGCAGCTCAACAATCGTGCCGGGAACGCCATCGCCATCGGCCGGGTCGGCATTCAAGTCGCCAGCGATGACGAAACGCTCACCGTCGCTTAGGCCGCCATGTATGCCAAGGTCATCAACAATCCAATCATTGCCACGGTTCAAGACGTATTCGCCCCAGAATCGAATTTCATCATGATTACGTTTGCCATTGCGATCTTCTGCGCCATCAAATACCGGTGGCGTGGGGTGCGAGACTAGAAAATGCAGTTTGCCATACGCTGTTTTTATTGGCACATCCCAATGCGATTTGGACGATAACCTAAACACACTCCATGCATCCGCTGAGTACCACGGTTTGCCATCCGCTTTCATTGGAATGAGCGCATTCGGAAAATCTTTCCAAAGAAATTTTTGGAAGGTGCGCACAGCCATTTTTTCAATCGGAAACTGCGACAGTACCAGCATGCCATATTGGCCGGGGTGATTGCCGAAACCGAAGGCATCGTTGCCGCCGCTAATTTTGCCATCATTATTTAAATCAAAACCACTCAACACGCCGGTATTCACTGGCGCAAAATAGCGGTATTTGTAAGTAATCGCTTTTTGCTTGAATTGCGATTTAGCCAAATAGTTATTCTGGAACAAATCAGCGGCTATGCCATCGGCATCGTAATCAAATTCATTGAGTAGCAAGATGTTGGGGCGTTGATGTTGAATGACTGCGGCGATTTTCTTCGCCGCCAGATCGTTTTTCTGCAAACGCTCAATCAAGCCGCCGGCTGTATCGGAATACAAAGAGGTGTTGTAGGTGCCAATACGGATTGATTTTTCGGCTAAGGCCATGGTGCTGAAGCTCGCAAGCAGGAGAAGAAAGATTAGCAAACGCATAAGTACTCCAAGAATTATTCGTTTCACGCCTGCACAGGCTATGAGTATACTAGGTAAAAATCGAAGAGTAGATAATGAGCACAACCGAATTATTCGGCTATTTAGCCGCTGCACTAACCACCATTTCTTTCGTGCCGCAAGTGATTCAGGTATGGCGCAGTAAACACACCAAAGATATATCACTTGGCATGTATTCAATTTTCACAGTGGGTATTTTGGTTTGGCTGATTTACGGACTGTTGCTGGGCTCTTGGCCAATAATCATTGCCAATAGCATTACCATTGTGTTGGCGGGCTCGGTGCTCGCCATGAAACTCAAATACGGATAAAACTTAGATGAATGAATATCAGAGTCAAATTCCTCGTTCTTCAGTCAGTCAGTCTATTGCTGGTTTACGACTAGCGACAGGGCTTGTGCAAGGCTTAATCCTTTATTTGTTGTATCACGCCGTTGAAAATAAGATTTGGACGCCGGGTAATTCTTGGCTTTTAGACATTCTGTTGTTAGTTGTTGGTTTTGTGCCGGTTTTTTTGATTATTGGCTTGGGCCATATGCCGGCTAAATCCTTGTGGCGCTGGTTAATTCCAGCAGCCTTGGCGTTGGCTATGCTTGCTTATTATGATTGGTGGCGTAGCATTGGCGCGCCTGACTGGCGACGTAGTGAGACGGTAGTAGGTGCACGCTATCCATCGGTTGAACTATTGATTCATGTGTGGGCTGGATTTTTCATTGCAAAATCCATGGTGCTAGCCGCATCGATGGATCGCAAACCAATTGCCAGTTATCACAGTTATTTTGAAAGTTCGTGGAAATTGCTGATTCAGATTGCATTCGCTGTTGTGTTTACGGGCGTTTTTTGGCTGGTATTGCAGCTCGGTGCCTCGTTGTTTGAAATGATTAAACTGAATTTTCTGAAAGATATATTAGAAAAATCCTGGTTTGCTATACCAGTCACCACCTTCGCATTCGCTTATGCCTTGCATATTACGGATGTACGGCCGGGCATCGTCAGTGGAATTCGCAGTTTGCTGTTGGTATTATTGTCCTGGATTTTACCGGTTTCGGTGCTACTCATTGCTGGCTTCCTTTTAGCTTTACCCTTTACGGGTTTAGAGCCTTTGTGGGCAACCAAGCAAGCTACTGCATTATTATTAGTGGCAGCGGCTTTGTTAGTGGTTTTAATCAATTCAGCGTTTCAAGATGGCGGTGTTGCCAAAGAAGTGGCAAAGCTCATTAAATTCAGTGCTCTTGCCGCATCAATGTGTTTAGTGCCATTGGTTGCTATAGCGAGTTATGCATTGAGTATACGCGTTGGTCAATACGGCTGGACAACGGATAGACTGGTGGCTGCTTTTTGTGTTGTGATGGCCGCGTGTTATGCGTTTGGTTATTTATGGGCTTCGCTTAGAAGCCCTGAATGGATGTCGAAAGTGGCCTCGGTGAATGTTGTGGCAGCTTTTGTCGCCTTATTTTTATTATTTGCCATTTTCTCGCCCTTGCTCGATCCCGCTCGGATCAGCGTTAACAGCCAGTTGGCTCAATTGAATAGCGGAAAAATTAGCGCCGCTAAGTTTGATTACGAATACCTGCGTTTTGAAGGAAAGCGCTTCGGCAATGCAGCATTGAATGAATTGGCCGGGCGTAAATCCGGTAAAGATGCCAGTGTCATTGCGATGAAGGCTAGGGCAGCATTAGATAAGAAAAATTCCTGGGAACCGTCGGTTGCACCCAATAAAGCCAATATGCTCGCTAATATCATAGTCTGGCCGAAGGGATCGGTTTTGCCCGCATCGTTCATTAATCAGGATTGGAAGAAAATCAATGAGGACTGGTCTATGCCAGAATGCATGAGAGACCGCAGTTCTAGCTGTAATGCTTTCTTGCTAGATATTGATGCCGATGGACGTAATGAATTGTTGATTCCTGGCACTATGAATGCAACGTTATTGATGCAGGATAAATCAGGCAAGTGGGTGAGAAATGGCGCTATCGATTCGCTGAAATCCTGTTCTAAAGACATTCAAGCATTGAAGAATGGCACATATCAATTAGTGCTGCCTGTTATTCAGGATATAAAGATTGGCGAACTTCGTTATCGAATAGATAGCGTTGATAATGGCATTGCTAAAGCGGGATGTAACAAGTAATACAATCGGTAAATCAACATTGGCGCGCCAACCATCACCATGCACATCGGGCCAAAGTCGGTATCGAAATGGCAGACCAAACGTTCGTTGCGTGCGAACAAGCGCGGTACATCGTTCACGGCGGCTGGCGATACGCTGAACAGCCGTCCGGGCACGTGCAGGGTTTCAGTCAGGATGCCAGTCCAAGGCATATGCACGCGGTGGTAATCGCTTCGGGGGTAATTGCATTGCCGCCTGGACCTATTGGCTGGTTGACGATTCTGCCGGAACTTATAGCCGTTTGGAAAATTCAGTCACAGTTGGTTTCAGATATTGCGGCGATCTATGGAAAGAGGGCATCTCTGACACAAGAACAAATGATCTATTATTTGTTTCGGCATACTGCAGCCCAGGTATTTGGTGACGTGGTCGTGTGCGTAGGCGAGCGTGTTCTGGTTCGGCGAGTATCGCTTAAAGTGATGCAATCGATTGCGGAGAAAATCGGAGTAAAGGTAACGCAACACGCAATCGGAAAAGGATTGTCGCGCTGGATTCCCGTTATAGGTGCGCTTGGTATTGGGGCTTATGCCTACTATGACACGGCCCAGGTAGCTGCATCGGCGATTGATTTATTTGAACGCGAAATCGAATTGGAAAGTGACAAGCAAGATTTAGTTGAATAAAAAGCGGTAGGTCTGGCATAGGCATAGAGTTATAATGAAAACGTGATTTTGGAGTACGAACATGTCGGCATTACCTTGCAATAATCGGGGTTGGGTGATTTACGCTTGTGGCGTTGTTGTATTTATTTTTGCATCTTCAAACGTTCTGGCACAGCCTGAACCCGATGATGCAGTTGTACTCGATTCAGTCGAAGTAGTCGCAGCAAGCAGATCGTTGGCCAATTTTCCTGGTTCGGTCACCATCGTCGATGCTGCAACCATGCGCGAAGGTCAGCGAAAAGTTAGTTTGTCTGAATCGCTGGCACGAGTGCCCGGCATTACCGTATTGGATCGACAAAACTATGCGCAAGATTTGCAAGTGCAAAGTCGTGGTTTCGGCGCGCGTTCAGGCTTCGGCATTCGCGGCATAAAACTTATCGTTGATGGCATTCCAAACTCCGCTGCCGATGGTCAGGGTCAAGCAGGAAGTTTTCCACTTGATGCTCTGGACCGTATTGAAGTGCTGCGTGGTCCGCTGGCACTGCAATATGGAAACGCCGCTGGTGGTGCCATTGTTGGCTACACCGATCTGGAAACAAAACGAGGTTCGGGCGTAGATTTTTGGGCGGGCACCCACGACAGTTACCGAGCTTCCGCCGGTGTTGACGGAGCCAACGAAATTGCGTCCTGGCTATGGCGCATAAATGCAAATCGTTTTGCTACCGGTGGTGAGCGCATGCAAAGCGCAGCCCAGCGTTCGCAATTAAATGCCGTGATGCAATGGACGCCGCGTGACGGCGAACGGATCAAGCTCGTTTGGAACTCCTTGTCGCAACCGCAAACCCAAGACCCATTGGGTCTGACTCGTCAGGCTTTGCACGACGACCATTACGGCACCGATGCTGCGGCACTCACGTTTGATACGCGCAAGAGTATCCAGGACCATAAGCTGGGTTTGCAATGGGAGCGTGATTACGCCGAAGGACGTCGCGCCTGGCTCAATGCTCATCACATAAAACGTGACGTGGTGCAGTTCCTTGCATTGCCAGTCGGTGCGCAGATTCCTGCAAGCAGCGCAGGTGGCGTGATCGATCTAAGCAGACGCACGAGTGGAATAGGAATGGGGCATCAGTGGACTGGAGCGCGGGGCGGATTGACGCTGGGTTTTGAAGCGGGGGATTTGCAAGAGACAAGACGTGGTTATGAAAATTTTATTGGCAACCGGGTGGGCGTGCCTGGCCGTTTGCGTCGCGATGAGATTAATAGTGTCGCCAATAAAGAGCTCTTTGCTGTTGGCGATTGGCATCCGGCTGATACTTGGAGTGTACTTGGCGCGGCTCGATATTCGCGTATTCGTTTCAAATCCGATGATCATTTTTTCGCGCTGAATAACGGCGATGACAGCGGACTGGTCAATTACAACGAAACCTCGGCTTCGCTTGGCGTTGCGCGGGCCTTTGTTAAAGGCGAAATATTCGCAAGTGTGGGCCGTGGCTTTGAAACGCCTACGGTTACCGAATTGGCGTATCGACCGGATGGCGGTGCAGGATTCAACTTTAGTTTAAAGCCTGCTCATTTTGCTTCCGGCGAAATAGGCGCGCGTTGGCATCATGGAGACACTAAAGCCAGTTTTGCTTTCTATCGTATCAATGGTAATGAGGAAATCGTACCGGCCGATAGCCGCGGTGGTCGGGCCAGTTTCTCTAACGCCGGTCGCACAGAACGAGTCGGCATCGAGTTGGGGTGGTCAGGCAAGCTGGGCAGCCAGTGGACATATGTGCTGGCGGCTAATTGGATTCAAGCTCGTTTTGATGAAGACTTCAGCTACCGCGTTTTCGCAAATGGTGCTAATCAGATTCGGACCGTTGAGTCAGGAAATCGCATTCCCGGAATACCACGAGCTGACGCCTACGCCGAGTTAAAGTGGCGCTCACATGCCGATAATTTTGGTTTGGCACTTGAGGCAAGAGGCAGCGACAGTATCGCGACCGATGACCGCAATCTTGATTACGCTAGCGGATATGCACGGTTCGCATTGCGAATGGATTGGCGCCCCAGCAAAGTAAATGGATGGAGTGGTTTTTTACGTATGGACAACTTGTTTAATCGACAGCATGTTGGGTCGGTAATCGTAAACGAAGCAAACAGTCGTTATTTTGAACCTGGCGCAGGTCGAGCATTTACGGTGGGCGTCGGCTGGAATTCAAAGGACTAGTATTTGTTTTCGATGCAGAACGTTTAAGTCGCGCCTTGACCCGGCATAAGTACTGCATTAAATTATTTTTATTGCGACAAATGCCAGATCACCAGCTTGCCATTCATCAGTGTTACGCGGGCATCTAATTTGAAAGTCCGGTGTCCGCTTCTCATCCATAATCACGTCAACTAATACGCAGGCAAAAAGGAACCGAGTGCTGTCGCAGTTTTGTCCTGTAGCCTCTCAACTAATTTACCCGGAATAATGTACGAAGGCGCACAGAATTGCGAAAATGCTTAAGTTAGTTTGTGTTTGCAGTTGGCTGCCAATGAAGGAAAGCCTTAATGAAACTTGATCATCACGGAAAACCGCTCTCGAACTCTATGGGTTTTGGTGTTTTACTGATGGCGGCCTTGTGCGTTGGTTGTGGCAAGACGGAAGAATCGGCAACACCATCGGTAACCCAAACTGCCAATGACGCCGCTGCTGATAAAAGCAAGACTGTCGCTGCCAAACCCACTACCGGCATATCGCTTGCAGGCAGGACCAATAGTGGGTATGCGACTCAGAGGGTAAGAGCAGTACGCATTGGCAATCATCCGGGAAGCGACCGCATGGTGTTTGAATTTTATGACACAGGTTTACCGGAATGGGAAGTAAAGTATGTCGATCAACCGCTGCTCGATTGCGGAAGTGGCGAACCGGTTACCGTGTCCGGTGACGCGTGGTTGCAAATCACATTCCGAGGAGCGCAGGCGCATAGCGAAGCAGGCGAGGAATCAGGTGGTCCGCGCCGTCAAGTAATCAACCAGGAAATGTTGCATGAATTAGTGCGTACCTGCGACTTCGAGGGCGAAGTAATGTGGGTGGCAGGAGTGGTTAGCCCTAGTGGATATACTGCGCAAGTACTTGCCGAGCCATCGCGTCTAGTCATTGATGTATTGCATTAATGCCCGCATACGCAAATGTTGGCTCCTTGAAATCAATGTTATTTTTTGAATTTTCATTTAATTATCCTTATATTAACAACTGCAATGGCGCGCCACCCTTCGACAGGCTCAGGGATCAATATGGGTCAAGTAACCACACCCATTCGGTTTCCAAGTTGCGTGGGTGCTTGGTGAGCAAAATCATCTAGCTGAACTTTGCCTTCTGGGAATAACACAATCACCGTGGAGCCGTAATTGAAGCGCGCCATCTCGGTGAAGCGCGCCACCGAAATATGTTGACCGCGAAAATCGAGTTTCTTCGGTTGATTGGCGTATTTGGGAATATTTACGCCGTTCCACACTGTTTCAACGCCGGACACCAACATCGCGCCAACCATCACCATGCACATCGGGCCAAAGTCGGTATCGAAATGGCAGACCAAACGTTCGTTGCGTGCGAACAAGCGCGGTACATCGTTCACGGCGGCTGGCGATACGCTGAACAGCCGTCCGGGCACGTGCAGGGTTTCAGTCAGGATGCCAGTCCAAGGCATATGCACGCGGTGGTAATCGCGTGGCGACAGATAAATATTCATGAACGTGCCGTTTTCATAGGCCTTGGCTAATTCTGCATCGCCAAGCAATTCTGCAGCCGTGTAGTCGTGGCCTTTGGCTTGAAAAATTCGGCCATCGGAAATTTTTCCGCATTGGCTAACCTTGCCATCTGCGGGCAACAGTAAGGCTTGCGGGTTGGCATCCGCCACGCGAGCGCCAGGTTTTAGAGCTCGGGTAAAAAAGGCATTGAAGCTTGCGTAATTGTCTGGATTAGAGTCTAAAGCTTCACGCATATTGACATCGAAATTGGCCAAAATAGTATTGATAAACGTGCGTTTAATCCACGGTGTTTTCGAGTGCGCCAAATAATAGGCAAGCCGCGACAGAAAGCGGTGCGGCAAAAGGTATTGCGCAAGGATTGAAAGTTTCATGGCGTCGATTTCGATAGAGCAAGCAAATCACTTGCGATGGTTTCAGGATTAAATGGTGGCCGGATTAGTCCAGCAAATTCAGCATTCGGATTCAGCAACACCAAAGTAGACGAATGGTCCATAGTGTATGAATCGCCTTGCGGTACTTTCATATACACCAAACCTAAAGATCGAGTGAACTCGCTAAGCTGCGCTTCTGGGGCAGTAGCGGTGAGTGTGTCTTTATTAAAAAATGCCGCGTAATCGGCAAGTAATTTTGGGTTGTCGCGCTCTGGATCAACCGATACAAACAACAGCTTGGGTTTATTTGGCAGTTTAGATGCCGCCCAAATTGCTTGCGCACGCGCCAAGTCGGTCAGTGTGGTTGGGCAAACATCGGGGCAATGTGTAAAGCCGATAAATATCACGGTCCACGAGCCTTTCAGTTGCTCTGCAGTTAGCGCGCCGTTTGCACTTTGTAAACTGAAAGCGGGCAATGCGCGTGGTGTGTTGATAAGGCTTGCACTGGCTAAGGCTGGCTTTGCAACAGTCGGCAATTCATACGGGGTGAAGAGCCGTTGCGATAAGGCTAGGCCTAAACCGGCTGCAATGGCCATCACTAATATCAGGGTAATTTTCTTATTCATTAGTCCACACAATGCGCAAAAGTCTGGGTAAATTATAGCCTTAGGGCGCTATAATAAGCATTCTTATTGTGTTGAGGCCGCTATGAGCGCAGAACTTTCTAGCATTATCGATTTCATCCGCTATGGCGCCAGCCTGTTTGGTCGGGCAGGGCTAACCTTCGGGCATAATTTTGATAATGCGCTTGATGAATCCACCCAGTTAGTTTTGCATGCGCTGCATTTACAGCACGATATTGGCCCAGCCTATGGTCAAGCTAAGCTAACTGCAGACGAAAAGCAGGCGGTTTTGGCCTTATTCCAACGCCGTGTTGATGAGCGCATTCCAGCGTGTTATTTAACCGGCGAAGCATGGTTTGCTGGGCTGAGTTTTAAATCCGATGCCCGTGCTCTAGTGCCGCGTTCACCCATAGCTGAGCTAATTGAATCCGGTTTTGAGCCATGGCTTGGCGGCTTGCCGGTTGAACGCGCGTTAGATCTTTGCACCGGCTCTGGCTGCATTGCGATTGCAATGGCGCATTACAACCCGGAATGGCAGGTTGATGGCGTGGATATTTCCGATTCGGCTTTGAGCTTAGCGGCTGAAAACAAAACGCGTTTGCATGCCAGCAATTGCACATTGATTCAATCCAATTTGTTTGCCGCGCTTGCTGGTAAACGCTACGATTTAATTGTGACCAATCCACCGTATGTGACCAACGACGAAACCGATGCCTTACCACAGGAATATTCGCATGAGCCCGATCTGGGTTTGCGAGCTGGTGATGATGGTTTGGATTTCGCACTGAAAATCTTGCGTGACGCACCAGAGCATTTATCCGAAAACGGCTTGCTAGTCTGTGAAGTTGGCGAGAGTGAGCAACATCTGATTAAATTATTGCCTGAAGTGCCATTTGCTTGGGTTGAGTTCAAAGTGGGTCAGATGGGTATCTTCGTGATTGACCGCAACGATATCCTCGCGCATCATGAAAAAATACAACATTTTGCAGATTTGCGTCACTAAAGGATAACGGGTGTCAGACAACCAATTCGGAAAATTATTTGCAGTCAGCACCTTTGGTGAAAGCCATGGCCCAGCCATTGGTTGCGTGATTGATGGTTGCCCACCGGGAATTGAAATTAGTGCTGAACAATTTAGCCTTGATCTTACGCGCCGCGCCACTGGCAAATCACGGCACACTTCGCAACGCCATGAAGCCGATGAAGTTGAAATTTTGTCTGGCGTGTATCAGGGCAAAACTACCGGCACACCCATTGCATTACTGATCCGCAACACCGATGTGCGCAGCAAGGATTACACAAATATCGCTGAGCAATTCAGGCCTGGCCACGCCGATTACACCTATCACCATAAATACGGCATCCGTGACCCACGCGGTGGCGGGCGCTCCTCAGCACGTGAAACCACCATGCGAGTGGCTGCAGCAGTTATCGCCAAAAAATGGTTGCAAGATAAATACAGCATTGAAATACATGCTTGTGTAAATCAAGTGGCCAATATCAAAGCTGATGTAAGCCAGACCATTGATTGGCAGGAAGTCGAAAGTAACGCATTTTTCTGGCCACATGCCGGGCAAGTGCCCGAGCTGGAAGCATTTATGGATTCTGTGCGTAAATCAGGAGATTCTGTTGGCGCGCGAGTGTATGTGTCGGCTAAAAATGTTCCCGTTGGTTGGGGGCAACCCATCTATGGAAAGATTGATGTGGAATTAGCCGCAGCAATGATGTCGATCAATGCCGTTAAGGGTGTTGAGATTGGCGCCGGATTTGATGCAGTAACGCAACTTGGCACACAGCACCGCGATTTAATTAGCGCGCAAGGTTTTTTAAGTAATCATGCCGGCGGTATTTTGGGCGGCATTAGCACTGGCCAGGAAATTATTTGTCAGGTTGCATTCAAACCAACCTCCAGCCTGCGCCTGCCAGGCCAAACACTCAATACCTTGAGTGAGTCGGTTGAAGTGATCACCACAGGACGACACGACCCATGCGTGGGCTTGCGCGCACCGCCCATTTGCGAGGCGATGATGGCATTAACGCTAATGGATCTTGCTCTGCGGCACCGTGCCCAGTGTGGCGATGTGCCAGCGCAAACGCCTTTAATACCGAATGAAAAGTAATAACTAGGAATGCTATGAAAAAGTTTACTGTTGCAGTTGTTGGTGCCACTGGCGCGGTTGGCCAAACGATGTTGTCTATTTTAGCGGAGCGTAAATTTCCAATTGAAAAATTGCATGTGTTGGCGTCAGAGCGTTCAGCTGGGCAGCATATTTTATTTAATGGAAAAAAGATAATTGTTGAGGATTTGGCCAATTTCGATCCAGCAGGCGTTGATTTCGCTTTGTTCTCGGCAGGCGGCTCAATTTCTAAAGACTATGCGCCCAAATTCGCCGCCGCAGGCGCGATTGTGATTGATAACAGCTCGGCATTCCGGATGGATGACGATGTGCCGTTAGTGATTTCTGAAGTGAACCCAGACGCGCTAGATTCCATTCCACGCGGCATAGTGGCCAATCCGAATTGCTCAACCATGCAAATGCTAGTGGCTATTGCACCGATTCATCGCGCCGTGGGAATTACGCGCATTAATGTTGCAACGTACCAATCGGTATCCGGCGCTGGGCGCTCGGCCATGGAAGAATTGGGTCGTCAAACTGCCAATATCTTGAGTTTCAAAGAGCCGAATCCTGAGCAATTCCCAGTACAAATATCTTTTAACTTGATTCCACATATCGATGATTTCTTAGATAACGGCTACACCAAAGAAGAAATGAAATTGGTTTGGGAAACGCAAAAAATACTTGCAGACAAAACGATTTTAGTGAACCCAACCGCAGTGCGCGTACCAGTTTTTTATGGCCATTCAGAAGCCGTGCATTTAGAAACGAAAACCAAAATATCTGCTACCGACGCTCGTGCATTATTAGAAAACGCACCCGGCGTAGTAGTCGTTGATGAGCGTAAAGCCGGCGGCTACCCAACGCCAGTAACCCATGCATCAGGCACCGATGCTGTATATGTTGGACGTATCCGTGAGGATGTGTCGATGGCTAATGGTCTGAATCTTTGGGTGGTTTCAGATAACATACGCAAAGGTGCGGCATTAAATGCGATACAGATTGCAGAAATTCTGGCCAACAAACGTTCGGCTTAGTCATTGGGGTACACAGTGCGGCATCTGAAATTTCAGCAACTCAGCATCGCTTTATTGCTCGCGCTATCAAGCTCAGCGGTATTCGCCTTGAGTCTTGGGCAAGTGCAGATGCGTTCCAGTTTAGGGCAACCATTGCGGGCAGAAATCCCGGTTTACGATGCCGATGATGCTGATCTGCAATCACTTAATGTAAGTCTTGGAACCGATGACGCGTTTCGTCGTTTGGGGTTGGACCCGAAGATCTATAAAGATGTTCAAATCCAAGTTCTCAGTAATGAAAACGGCCAGTATTATATTCAATTGCTAACTATCAAGCCATTCAACGAGCCATTTTTCAATGTGTTGTTAGCCGCCGATTGGCAAAATGGTGGCCGCTTAGTTCGCGAATTTACTGCGTTAGTTGATCCACCGTATATTGCCAATACCGCGGTGCAAACCATTGACACACCCACGGTGATATTAAGCCCAGTGGTGGCCGAGCCTGAAATCAGCTATGCACCAAAAGTGCGAACTCCGAGCATTGCTACTGGCACTGCGCCAAAGCCAGAAAAATTGGCTGCTAAGGCTATTATTAAGCCTGTTCCGGTAAAGGCAATTGTTAAACCCAAGCCTATTGCAACTAAGCCATCAAATGCTTTAGAGCAAACTGAAAAAACGGCAATCGCGCCTCCAGCACAAGCCATTCGCATTCCCGCAACACAGAGCAATCAGTTGCAAGTTGTGAAGGGCGATAACCTCAGCACAATCGCCACTCGACAACAACAGCAATTAGGGCCAACGAGCATTAGCCTTAATCAGATGATGGACGCAATTCAGCGCGCCAACCCAGAAGCGTTTATCAACGGCAATAAAAACTTATTAAAAACTGGCAGTATTGTACGTTTGCCGAACGAACAGCAAGTAGTTGCATTGCTGCCAGAAGATGCCGCCAATTTGTTGCAGAAACAATGGGCAAATAAAATTATGGCGCAGCCAGCACCCGCGCTGAGCTCTGCTAATAAATTGAATCGTCCATCAGCAACACAACTGCCGCAAGCAGCAGCAAAAAAAAATCCTGCGGCGGCGGTTGTTAATCAAGGGCGTTTGAAAATCATTCCAACGGAAGGTGCTATGAATAATGCAGGTAGTCAATCTGGCGCCAGTAAATCCGGGCAAGGGCAAGAACTTCGTGCAGAAAATACTTTATCGCAAGAAGAAGGTGCAGCACGGCAAGCTGAAATATCTACCCTAAAAAATCAACTGACCGACGCAGAAAACTTACAGCTTGAAAGCAAGCGTTTAATCGAGCTGCAAAGCTCACAAATTAAACAGCTCACCAAGCGTATGCAAGATTTGGAGAAGTCAGACACAACTAAAGTATCTGAAATACAAACAGCAACGCAAAATCAACTTGATGCGAATAAAGCAAACGGTACAAGTGCTTGGTACTTCAGCCCATTCGTGATTCTTGCGGGCCTACTTTTGGTAGCAGGATTGCTAGGAATGCTACTTAAGCAAAAAAGAAAATAAACCAGCAATCACTTGCACGCTTGGTTTTTGTTTAGCTTTAGTGCGACATTAACTTGATGCCTTGATAGATGATTAGCGCCATGGTGATGGCTAATAACAGCATTCGGGTTTTATTTAATTTTTCAGTAGTATTCGCTGGCTGCGTTTTTTGTTTGGCACTTTCCGGCAGAAATGATTGCTTCTGCTGGGTTTCAAGCAAACCTTGTTCAAGCAGAATTTCACGCGCTTTTCGGTAATCATCAGCGTGCAGAACCCATAATTGCGGATGTTGTTCAGCCGCTCCGGCTTTGTTTTCGTTGTAGCTAAACTCACGGCGCGAATAATTTTTATAGCTTCGCCCGCCAATCACTTTGGTGGCAATACCAGCCTCAACAAACAAGTTCTGCACCAATTCAACATTTTCTAAGCGGGTTGAAGTAAACAGCATTCTCATTTTTGGTTCTCTGCGGTTTCAGGAAGTACACGGATTAAACCTTCTTGTGCAACGCTTGCAACTAATGCGCCATGCCGGTTGTAAATGCTGCCGCGCGCTAAGCCTCGAGCGCCTTGTGCGGTTGGGCTATCAAGATCATACAGCAGCCAATCGTCAATACGGAACGGCCGGTGAAACCATAACGCATGATCGAGCGATGCCATTTGCACATTGTTTTGGTAGTAACTAATCGCATGCGGAAAAGTGGTGGTGCCTAGCAAGTAAAAATCTGATGCATACGCCAACATCGCGCGGTGCATATTGACATCATCACCAATCGCTTGCGTTAAGCGAAACCACACTTGTTGGTAGGGCGGTCGTTTTGTTGGGTGCATTTCATCGCGCGGATACACTGGGCGCATTTCAAATGGCCCCATGCGCGACAACCAACGCTGCATTTTTGGTGATAATTTTTCCATTTGTTCCACGCTGAGCGCTTCTTGCGGCGCAATATCTTCCGGTTGCGGCACTTCTGGCATATGCAATTGATGCTCTAAGCCAAGCTCCGATTTCTGAAATGATGCGGCAAATACCAAAATCGGCTGGCCATGTTGAATAGCGGTTACGCGCCGAACCGAGAAGCTGTGGCCATCGCGCGAACGATCAACATCAAACACAATCGGTGCATTTATGTCGCCAGCGCGCAGGAAATACGCGTGAACGGAATGCACAGCTCGGTCGGCATCAACGGTTTGTTGCGCGGCACTTAGCGATTGCCCCAATACTTGGCCGCCAAACACATACTTGGTACCAATATCACGGCTTTGGCCACGGAATAAATTCTCTTCCAAGCGTTCTAGGGTTAATAGTGAAACTAATTCGGTAACGACATCGCTCATGGTTGACCTTTACGGCTTAAGTGGAGTGAGTTGTGTGCTGGCAAGTATCCGCGTCCATGGAAATTGTGGCCCAGGGTCGCGTTTTCGGAACACTAGAACATCTGGATTATCACTAGCAGGAACTTCATCGGTATCTAAATCTTCATGGCCGGCTATTAACTGCAAATTGGGGAGTTGGTGTTTGAGTAAGTTCAGCAATGCGATTAACTGCTGGATTTGCTTTTCGGTGTAAGGCTCCAGCATAGTTTGATTTTCGCTGTCTAACCAGTTCGGAAAGCGGCCCGTATTGACAATTTCAATGCCAATTGAACGCGGATTGAAGCCGCGAGTATGATTGGCAATTCGATCATGCGAGATATACCGATAAATTTCGCCATCACGGTCAACATAGTAGTGCCCGCTGTTGCCAGTGCCTGCATCATACATAACGCGCTCGCCGTATTGACGCGCGGTGGCTAAATCGGGCAGCTCGGTGCAATGAATCACCACTAAATCGATGTTAGATAAATCGCGAGCATTCAACAGCTGAACGTAAGGCAGCAATTGCTCGGTGATTGGTAATTGATAGCTTAAATCATTCATAATATGCACATAATACCATTGCTAAGCCTTGGCTTTGTAGGGTTCTCTTTGATGTAGGAAGCAATGCATGAGCGGTCATGTCATCATTTCGCACGGCCTGAATAGCGGCCCAGACGCGAGCAAAGCCACAGCCTTAGCGCAAGCCTGCGATTTACTGGGTTTAAGTTGTGAACGCTTGGATTATCGTGATTTAGATGTTTTAATGCCACCTCTAGGCGATGTTGAGGCACGTATTGAGCGTTTGTTAAGTGCGGTGCGCACTGTGCGTGGCCCAGTTATTTTGGCTGGTTCGAGTATGGGTGCGTTCATTTCTGCGCAAGTATCCTTACGTGTGCCGGTGCAAGGCTTATTCTTGATGGCGCCGCCGATTAGTCTGCAAGGCTTTGACATGACGCTTGAAACTGCTGCCGTGCCGCTATCGATTGTGCATGGTTGGCATGATGAGCTGATTCCGGCTGATGCAGTAATGGCTTGGGCGAAACTGCATCACGCGCGCATTTGCTTGGTGAACGATGATCATCGTTTGAGTCAGCATGTTGATTTTTGTGCGCAGCAATTTGCGCTCTTTATAGGAAGTTTGCTATGAAGTTTTTTGTGTCGTGCGCCAAAGGTTTGGAATATTTATTGGTTGATGAAGTGCAATCGATGGGCATTACCACCTGCACAGCAACGGTTGCTGGCGTGAATGTGGATGGCAGCTTGGTCGATGCCGAACGGTTGGTGATGTTTTCGCGCCTGGCTTCGCGTGTGTTGTGGCCAATCGGACATTTTGAATGCGTCACCGAGCAAGATTTGTATCAAGGCGTTCATGAAATTGATTGGTCGAAGCATATCGGCGCGGAAGCCACGCTTTCAATCGATGCACATGTGTCTAGCGAAACCCTAACCCATGAGCGCTACGCCGCGCAGCGCAGCAAAGATGCCATTGTTGATCGCCTGCGGGCACAAACCGGCCAGCGCCCGAATGTGGATGTAGAAAATCCCGATGTGCGTATCAATGTGCATGTTCGCAAAGATAAAGCCGATATCGCGATTGATTTAGGTGGTGGCTCTTTGCATAAACGCGGCTGGCGACAAGAGCAGGGTGAAGCGCCAATCAAGGAAAATTTAGCGGCGGCTTTATTGTTTCGGGGCAAATGGCCTGAGTTGTATAAACAAGGCGCTGCCATTCTTGACCCGATGTGCGGCAGCGGCACGATTTTAATTGAAGCGGCACTGATGGCCGCTGATGAAGCCCCCGGGTTGCAACGACACCAAGATGCTCTGCCAACCCGTTGGCTGGGTTTTGATCAAGCCAGTTGGCAAGCTTTGCAAAATGAAGCAAAACAACGCGCCGAGCAAGGTAGGGCAGCTTTAATGCCGATTTTTTATGGCTATGATAACCACGCCGAGGTATTGCATAAAGCGCTCGCTAATTCGAGCCGAGCAGGCTTTGCTGACTTTATTCGTTTTGATCGACAGCCAGTGAATCGCTTGCTAGCACCGAAATACGACAACGGCTTAGTGGTTTGCAATATGCCCTACAACCAACGCCTGCAGGCCGATGCCGAGCTATACAAAGAAATGGGTGTGGCATTGCGCGAGCAAGTGCCGAACTGGCGCGCGGTGTTGCTATGCGGCAACGATGATTTGGCGTTTGCAACCGGCTTACGCGCTAAGAAAAAATACGCCTTCTTCAACGGCGCAATTGAATGCGTGTTGTTAACGTGCACGCCAATTCACATTCCGCGTGTTGAATCAACGGAGCCAAAAGTGTTGTCGGAAGGCGCGTTGATGGTGGCTAATCGCCTGCAGAAAAATATCAAAAAATTTAATAAATGGTCAGCACAACAATCAGTGAGTTGCTACCGAATATACGATGCCGATTTGCCGGAATATGCCGCTGCCATTGATGTGTATCAAGAAGCTGATGACGAACATCGGCGTTTCTTGCATGTGCAGGAATACGAAGCGCCTTCGGAAATTCCAGAAGAAAGTACACGCCGCCGATTCAGCGAGCTACTGCACGCGGTTGAGCATGTATTTGCCTTGCCACGTGCGCAGGTCTCGGTGAAGAAACGCAAGCGTGGCAAAGGTGGCAGTAAATACGGGCGTATGGATGAAACCCACGATTTCATTCAAGTGCAAGAAGGCCAGGCCAAGTTGTGGGTGAATTTATTCGATTACATCGACACTGGCCTGTTCCTTGATCACCGCCCGATGCGCATGCGCATCTTCAATGAATCGAAAGGCAAACGCGTGTTGAACTTGTTCTGCTACACCGCAAGCGTTAGTGCACACGCGGTGCTTGGTGGTGCTACGGCGTCGGTTAGCGTTGATTTATCGTCGACCTATTTGGATTGGGCCGAAGCTAATTTTGAGTTGAACGATATATCAGGTGGCAGCCATCAATTAGTCAAAGCCGATGTGATTGAGTGGCTGAGCAATTGTCGGCAGAAATTCGATTTAGTGTTCTGCGATCCACCCACATTTTCTAATTCAGCCAGCGCCGAAGACTTTGATGTGCAGAAAGACCATGTGTCTATGCTGCGTTCGATTATGTCGGTGCTGTCGGATGATGGCATATGCTATTTCTCCAACAACTTCCGCAAGTTTAAATTGGACGCAGAGGCTTTATCGGAATTTGCGATTGTTGAAGATATTTCAGCAAAAACCATTGACCTAGACTTCGAGCGCAGCCCAAAGATTCACAGGTGCTGGAAGCTAATCAAGCATTGATTAAGACGTTTGAAACATCAATGCAAATGAGTTAATTTATTTCCGAACATTTTTGGTTAGCAGTTGTATGGGATATAAACACAGTCACCTCCGCTAAATTTTGCACTCACGTATTCTAGGTTCTCAAGCAGGTGGTTCTTAAATATTATTCTCTGTGTAACCCAAGACCAAAAGGAATGATCCTTGCCTAAATCTGATAGGTGGGCAGATGTAATGGCGCCCTTCCACCCACCTAGGCTTATATGTTTATTGCTGTGTGAAAAATGAGGCGTAAACCATAATAGACTCAAATTTATTTCCTGGAGTCCAATTTTCAGAAGGCGCCTGTCCAATGTGCACCATTTGATTTAATACATGTTGAAGGCGAATTTCCGTAAGGTTTTTGGAATATTCTCTTTTGTACATTTCAACCGTAAGTATGGTCAGAACGGTCCCATCGATTGAGTCTTGAATAATAACGATTGGGGTTTTGTCAGAGGAACTCCAAAAAAGCCTGTGGAACAAGTGCGTTCTTCTGGATTTTCCAATTCTCCTTCCAAGTCCGAAATTCAGAAGTTTGACTAACTCATCTTGGCTTATACGAAAGCGCTCAGTTAAACGCTCTTATGCATGGCTGGATAAGGTTGATCTTGGAAATGGCATTTTAATATTTGATTGTTTCTAAGGATAATAAAATTCTTGTACTTATATAACATTTTTCAAATGCGATTACCTTTAGAAAGATTGCAGCTCTCGCAGAGCAATTGTAGGTTCCTTATTGCATTACTCCCGCCACGTGAAAATGGAACAATGTGATCAAAGCAAAGTTTTTCTTTTGTGCCACATTCAACACATCGTCCGCCATCACGTTGCCATACTTCGCGCTGTACTAGTCTTGGAATTGCTTCTCTACGCTTAGGTTGTTCCTTAATTAAGGGCATAGTGTCAATATTAACTGCTAGTGGCGTTTGTGGGTCGTTTCGTAAAGCAATTACTTCGGGCAGGGGCATTTCATCGCGAAATGCCTTTATGTATGAAATGCTGTCATTTAATTCTGATTCTGATTTAATAATCAGCTTAATGGCGGGCAATCCGCGTTTTAGACCAGGCGATGCATAAGTATTGCTGTGTCGTCCAGCTTCGCCTGGATATTCAAGTGCAAATTCCGGTATTGACTCTCCATCTGGCGGGTATGGTAGCCAAATGATTGCCCGCTGTTCTCTGTTAGGCTGGTCTATCTGTAAAACAACTCCAAGATCATAGCGCGCAGTCCATGCGATTACTTTCTTTGTTTGTCGGTCCGGTGCGCCAAAATTTTCGGCAAGAAGATTGGCTGCTCTTATGGTTAACTTATTATTGCTTTCAATGATCATTATATTTAGCCTAAATTCTCAAAATAGCTGATTAAATCAAAAAACGCATCTTCATTTTCTATTGTCAGTTTGTAGCGCGCCTTTATTGGGCAACCTTCAAAAACTCTATCAAGTGCAGTTGATTTGCTTTTTGCTTTTATGTCTTCGATGTCTGTGAGTCCAGGCATTTTAGGAGGTTCACGGTTAATCCAGACAAATAGACCTGTAGTCGTTTTTGTATCGAATGCAAAGACCGTGTTTTTTGTTTTTGCCATTATTTTGAAAGATCTAAGTTTGTCTGTTCTGTCTTGTTTATAGAGCTTAACTCTGGGTTCGATCTTATTAAGAATGTTAATTGCTTCAGTGCCATTTATTTTCATTTAAACCCTAGAGAAAGCTTTGACTGTTAAGTTTTAATCAGTTTATTTATATTTAATTTATTATAAATTTAATTAGATAGTGACTTTCTCATCGAGTCAAGATAAACAGTACGGTAAGCCAAACTTTCGTATGGTAAGGCTCTGGATAGTAGGGTTTTCATCAATTGTTAGTAATTATTGAGATTGTTATATAGAAACTAGCTTAATCGATTGAAGCATTAACACCTAAACTCCCTCTGATGCCGCACCGCAACAATAACTGCAGTTTGCCCATAAAGTGATATAAAACAATATAGCCGCTATAGCCAAAATCACAATATTATATTATACTTAAATATAATATATAAACGGAGCAAGCTATGCACATCACAAATCTTCGTAAAGTCGGTGGCTCGGTGATGCTGGCAGTGCCGCCCGCCATTCTTGAACTTTTGCACCTAAAAGCGGGAGCTACAGTTGGAGTTTCCGTTGATGACGGGCGCTTGGTGGTTGATCCTTCGCCGCGCCAGCGCTACACAATGGCTGAGTTGTTGGCAGTGTCCGATTATTCGCAAGCGAAAACGGTTGAAGATCGAGAATGGCTAGATTCGCCTGCTGTTGGTGGCGAGTTGCTGTGAATCGCGGTGATATTTATATGGTTTCGCTTGATCCAACGCAAGGGCGTGAGCAGCAAGGACATCGGCCGGTTTTGATTATTTCGCCTGCCGAATTCAATGCGGCAACTAAACTGCCGGTGGTTTTGCCAATTACAAATGGCGGGAATTTTGCCCGCCGTATTGGATTTTCTGTGCCAATCTCCGGCATCAACACAACCGGTGTTGTTCGTTGCGATCAACCTCGTGTGCTCGATATAGCAGCTCGAAATGGCCGCAAAGTGGACACGTTACCTTTGTATATACTTGAAGAAGTGCTTGCCAAACTTGCGCCAATTTTTGAGTAAGTAAAATTATATAAACCAACAAAAAAAACCCGCCGAAGTGGGTTTATCTCAATGCTTATTTGCCGGTTCGAATGCTTGTCCACAAACGCGTACGCAGGCGCTGAATATCTTGAGGGAAAGAAGGCGAATCAACCAGTTTTGCTTCAATTTCAGGGCTAGGATAAACCGATTGGTCGGCAGCTAGCTCTGGGTCCAGCAGTTTCTTGGCGGCAGTGTTTGGCGTGGCATACGACACATAATTACTGATGCTGGCGGCAACTTCTGGCCTCATTAGGTAATTTATGAAAATAAGTGCATTTTTGGCATGCGGCGCATCTTTCGGCATAGCCATTACATCTACCCAGCGCGTAGCGCCTTCTTTTGGAATAAAGAAAGCTATTTCAACGCCATTATTTGCTTCTTCGGCACGGTCGCGAGCTTGGAACACATCGCCGGAATAACCCATTGCAACGCATACTTCGCCATTGGCTAAGTCAGAAATATATTTCGAGGAATGGAAATATTTAATGTTTGGGCGTGTTGCCATATAAGCCGCTTTCACCGCATCCAAGGCAGCAGGGTTGGAAACGGCGGGATTCATGTTTTTCCAAAGTAGTGCCGAGGTGAACGCATCTTCCGGGTCATCCAGTACCGCAATGCCGCACTGTGCCAATTTGCCAGCAATCACTGGATCAAAAATCAAAGACCAGCTGTCGATTACGACATCAGCGCCAAGAATTTCACGCACTTTTTTAACGTTATAGCCAATACCGGTGGTACCCCACATATACGGCACAAGTTTCGCGTTGCCGTCATCAATTGCTGCTAATGATTTCAAAATACCCGCGTCGTTATTACTCCAGTTCGATAAACTCGCTTTATCTAGATCAGCAAATATATTGGCCTGTATTTGTTTTTCAGCAAATGGCCGTGCCGAAGGAAATACTACGTCGTAACCCGATGAACCAGAGAGTAGTTTTGCTTCAAGTGTTTCGTTGCTGTCGTACACGTCGTAAATCACTTTAATGCCGGTTTCTTTTTCAAAATTGGCAATGGTGTCTTCAGCAATATAATCGCTCCAGTTATACACAAACACTTCTTTGGCTGGCGCAGCGTCTTTATCAGCAGATTTTTCACCGCAAGCACTAAGTGAAGCGCAGATAGCTAACAATAAGAAAGTTTTGTTCATGGCAACGTTCCTTTTGAAGAATATCGAATTTTATAACAGAAGTGCTTCAATTACGTTAATAGCGAATGTCCATGTTGCCGATTATCTGGCAATTATTCAATCTAATCATAAATAATCGGTCATATTCGTTGTCTGCAATTGGTTTTGCCGGCTCATGCGTCCAGGCTTCAACAATGGCTGGAATGCTATTGCTATGCCCAATAACTAGCGCATTAGCACCTTTCGGCAACGCGCAAATGCGTTCTAGCAATAGCGATGGGTAGTGCTCGGTGTTTTCTTTGTCAATGGCTAAAACCGTTAATGGAATATTAAGAGCATTTGCCAGAGGCTGGCCGGTTAGCTGCGTGCGTTGGAATTGGGTGGCATAAATAGCGGTTGGGTTGAATGTTTTGAACAATTCAACTAAGCGTTTGGCACGTTGTTGGCCTTGCTCAGCCAGACCCGGATCTGTGCCGCCATCGAGTACTTTTTCGGCATGCCGAACAAGGAACACGGTTTGATCTTGCGCAAGCACATAAGTGCTCGATAACAGCAAAGCCAGCAGTGTCAGGAATGTTTTATATTGCATTAGGATTTAGCTCCAAGCAATGTTAATAAAGCGCGAATAAATAATGCTCGTTGTTCGCCGGTTTCGGTTTTGTTGTTTATCTTTAATTTATCAGAACCTTGCATGGCATAAGTTTTTGGGTTCTTTTGAATCAGCTGAATCACAGTAAATGGATCAATACTTGGTTTTGCATTGAAGTTAATCCGCCCACCAGCATCGCTCATATCAATTTGTTTGATACCCAGTTGTTCGGCCATTAAACGAATTTCAGCGCAGTCGAATAAATGCTTAGTAGCCGGCTCAAGAAGGCCGAAGCGATCAATCAGCTCTATCTGTAAATCGCGCAAGGAATCAGTATCCGCAGCCGATGCTATGCGTTTATACAAGGTCAGGCGCATGTGTACATCGTCGATATAATGTTCCGGAAACAGCGCCGGGCTGTGTAGATTTATTTGCGCCGAATAATTCTGGGTATTTAGCACATCGGGTATCTTGCCATCTTTAATCGATGCCACAGCGCGTTCAAGATATTGCGCATACAAAGCAAAACCCACTTCAGTAATTTGCCCAGATTGGCCTTCACCGAGCAGTTCGCCAGCACCGCGTATTTCTAAATCGTGGGTGGACAAGGTAAAGCCTGCACCCAGTTCATCCAGCGATGCCAGTGCATCCAAGCGTTTACGCGCATCAGAGGTAATGGTTTTCATGTCTGGCACAATTAAGTACGCATACGCGCGATGATGTGAACGGCCAACTCGGCCACGCAGCTGATGTAGTTGTGCTAATCCGAATCGATCAGCGCGATTGATGATAATGGTGTTGGCGCTGGGAATATCAATACCAGATTCTATGATGGTGGTACACACTAAAATATTAAAACGCTGTTTGTGGAAATCGAGCATCACCTGTTCAAGCTGGCGTTCTGGCAATTGCCCGTGCGCAAGCCGAACGCGTGCGTTAGGCAATAATTCTTGCAAATCACGCGCCATTTTTTCAATGCTAACAATATCGTTATGCAAGAAATACACTTGCCCGCCACGGGCCAGCTCGCGTTGGAAGGCTTCCAGCAAGGTGGCGTTATGCCATGGGCTAATAAAGGTTTTCACTGCCAAGCGATGCGCAGGCGCGGTGCCAATAATCGACAATTGTCGCAAACCACTCATCGCCATATTCAGTGTGCGTGGTATTGGCGTGGCAGTGAGCGTTAATAAATGCACATTGGCTTTCAGTGCTTTCAGCGCTTCTTTGTGACGCACACCAAAGCGTTGCTCTTCATCCACAATTACTAAGCCTAAATCATCGAATGCAATATCTTTTTGCAGCAGGCGATGTGTGCCAACGATCACATCAATTTTCCCGAGCGCGAGCAATTCTAAAGCCTGCTTAATTTCTTTCGCACTCTTGAAGCGTGATAATACTTCAACCCGTATCGGCCAATCAGCGAAGCGATCGCTGAAATTGCGAAAATGCTGCTCGGCGAGTAGGGTAGTAGGCACCAACACAGCAACCTGTTTGCCAGCCATCGCCGCTACAAATGCAGCACGCAGTGCCACTTCGGTTTTGCCGAAACCCACATCGCCACAAACTACGCGGTCCATCGGCACATTCTGCGCCATATCATCCAGAACCGCTTCAATGGCTTGCTGTTGGTCGGGCGTTTCTTCAAACGGAAATGCAGCGCTGAATTTGTCGTATAACTCACCTTCGGTTTGCAAACCAAAACCGGTTTGTGCCAGGCGTTTTGCTTGAATGTCTAAAAGCTCAGCGGCTACATCATGAATTTTCTCGGCCGCTTTGCGTTTGGCCTTCTCCCAAGCCTCGCCGCCAAGGCTGTGCAACGGTGCTTGTTCTGCGCTGGCACCAGAATAGCGCGACACCAAATGCAGTTGCGCAACGGGCACATACAGTTTGTCGCCTTTGGCATATTCAATGCTTAAAAATTCGCCAACACTGCCACCGGCTTCCAAGCTGATTAAACCTTGGTAGCGGCCCACGCCGTGGTCTTCATGCACAATCGGCGCGCCAATACTGATTTCGTTTAAATCCCGCAGAATCGACTCGGGCGTTTTGGCCTGCGATTTACGCCGCCTGCGCTGATTGATCCGTTCGGGAAATAATTGTCGTTCGGTCAAAATGGCTAAGGCAGGCTCGAGCACGGTGAAGCCATCGCTGAGTTCTGCGGTAGTAATCGCTAAATGCTGCGGCTTGTTGTTAGCAATTGCCGAAGCCCAATTCTCAAAGATGCTGTATTGAATATTGGTTTTGTGAATAAGGTCTTTCAGTGCTTCGCGACGGCCTGGACTATCGGCTATTAACACGACTTTACCGGGATAATTGCTGACAAAATGTCCGAGTTTTTCGGTTGTATTGCCATTTTGCTCAGCAGAAAATCCGCTGAATGCATCTGATATTCCTAAAGCGCCAGCTTTTGCATAGCCAGCATGCGTTTGCTCAAGAAATTCATAACGGTGGTTATCGTTTAGCTTTTGGCGGATTTGATCGGGGCTATAAAATAATTCATTGGGTGTCAAAATCGGGCGGTCACGATCATGCCGGCGCTGTTCATAGCGATCACTAGTTTGTTGCCAGAAGTTTGCTGCCGATTCAAGCACCTTATCAGTCATCACAACATTAAATTGCTCAGGTAGATAATCGAGCAAGTTACTCGTGCTTTGGAAAAATAAAGGCAGATAATACTCAATGCCAGCTGGCGCTACGCCTTCTTTTAAATCGGCATATAAGCCGCAACTGCGCGGGTTAATATCAAAGCGTTCCAGTAAAATTTCACGCGCACGTTTGCAACTTTCGCTGTCAAGTGGAAATTCGCGCGCTGGTAATAATTTAAATTGTTGTTGCTCCGTATCGGAGCGTTGTGTTTCAGGATCAAACTGGCGCAGCGAATCGATTTGATCATCCATCAATTCAATACGAATTGGGAATTTTGCACCCGAAGGAAAAATATCTAGGATGGCACCGCGAATCGAAAAATCGCCACAATCCATTACCTGAGGCACAAAACGATAACCAAAACGCTGTAGTCGGTGTCGTTCGTCGGTTAAGTTGAGCTGTTGGCCCACCACTAAATTTAATACATGCGCAGCAATCCAATCGGTTGGCGAGATGCGCTGCATCAAGCTAGTGATTGGCACCACTAAAATGCCTTGGCTAGTTTTTGGCAGTTGGAATAAACAATCAATGCGCTGCGAGATTAGATCTGGATGCGGGCTGAATTGGTCGTAGCACAATGTTTCCCAGTCCGGAAAATGTAAAATATTCACGCCATTGCTCAGCGCTAATAAATCCTGCTCTAATTGTTGTGCGCTGAAATTGTCGTGGGTAATCAGTAAGTGCAGTTTTTTGCTTTGTTCAGCGGTTCGCAATACCGAATATGCCAGTGCTGCACTATTGGGCAGCGCTTTTAGATAGGAAACCTGTTGTGTAGGATGTGGTGAAGGAAGCAGGGCTGAGTTCATAGCTACTATTTTAGCAGTTTAGGCCACTTAGCTTTCCGTTTTAATCCAGGTAATTCGATGGCTGGCTTCGCCATCATTCAACAATTCAACCAGTTTAGACATACTGGTGTTTAAATCGATGTCCATCTGAAACGGTGGATTGATAATCAGCATGCCACTGCCATTCATACGCAATGGCGAATTGTCCTTACGCACCAACAGCTCCAGCACTAATGCCGATTTCATACCAAGCTGTGCCACTTTGCGAAAGAAGCCAATCAGCGATCGTCGTTGCTTAATCGGGTACCAAATCGCGAATTGGCCGGTTGGCCAGCGCAGCAGTGCTTCTTGCAAGCTAGTTAGGATTTGCTGGTATTCCTGTTCCTGCGCTTCATACGGAGGGTCAATGAGTACTAAGCCACGCCGCTCAACTGGCGGCAACAGTGCTTTCAATGCTTGGTAGCCATCGCCCAATTCGGTTTTAACGTTTTGATCGTTCTTAAATATTTGCCGTAACACATCAAATTCAGCTTTTTGGCTTTCATAACACACTAAACGATCTTGCTCACGCAACTGCTGAGCAATTAAAAGTGGGGAGCCTGGATAGTTCAACAAACTACCCACAGGATTAACACGCTCAACTTGTTTTAAGAAAAAATGCAAAGGCTCAGGTAGCTTTTTCAAGGTAATCATTTTAAAAATACCCTGCTGTGCTTCGCCAGTTTTTTGTGCTTGCTCGCCCTGAATAAGGTATTGACCACGTCCGGCATGCGTATCTAATACAAAAAACGCTTTATCTTTTAATTTTAGCCGATTGATTAAATACAGCAGCACGCTATGTTTTAAAACATCTGCGTGATTGCCAGCATGGAATCCGTGTAAATAGTTCATGTTATTTCTCCACAATGGCTAAATCTATGTCAGCTGCTTTTAGGTAACCACGCTCAGATTCTAAATCAGCTTGTGTAAGTGGATGTTTGGCCAACCATTTCTTAGAGAGAATCAAGCTGAGTGTGGTTTTTTCGACTTTTAATTTTAGTTTAGGAATGCTTTCTGCGGCATGGCTTCGATAAAACAATACACTTAAACGTAATAATAAAGAGCAACGCAAGGCGCTCACCGCGCGTGCTTCAGGCAACGCCATCAGGCTTTTAAAGTGAATTCCACGGCGTTGGTTGCGAATCAGTATTGCGATATAATTTTGCTCGGTCTTGGAAAACCCGGCAATATCTGAATGCTCAACCAAATACCCACCATGATGATGATGGTGGCTGTGCGAAATACACAGACCAATTTCATGCAGCATGCAAGCACGTGATAAGGCTTCGCGATCGAAACTGCTTAGTGCCCAATATTTTTTGACTTGATCGAACAAGCCAAGCGCATATTTTTCAACACGCTCAGCTTGCTGTACATCAATCAAGTAGCGGCTTTGCAAGGCTTTAACAGAAGCAACACGCGAATCATCGGAAAGAGTTCTACCGAGCATGTCGAATAAAGCTCCTTCGCGCAATGCATAATCACTGGTGCTTAGTTTATCGATGGACAACACCTCGAATGCTGATTCAAGTGTTAATAAACCGCCAGCAATCGAATGTTTTCGTGATACAGAAATTTGTGGCCAACGAATGCCGCTGAATCGCCCAAAGGTAATCAATTCATTGCGAAGCTGTTGCAGTATTTTTAAAGTTAGCGTTCCATCCGACAAGCCCTTAGCTTTGGCAACATCAGATAAGGCACAAATTGTGCCAGATGAACCATATACTTCTTTCCAGCCTTGTGATTTGAAGGTTTTTAAGAACGGTTGCATATCAACGCTAATTTGTGTTTTAGCAGCTTGCCATTGTTTGGCAGTCACTTTTTTATCTGGAAAGAACCGTTTAATATTAGCAATACACCCAATTTGCAGGCTTTCTCGTTCAAGAATGTCAAAGCCTTTGCCAATGACAAATTCGGTTGAGCCACCACCAATATCAATCACTAAACGTTTATTTTTTTTAGGCGGCTTATCATGCGCAACGCCAAGATAAATTAAACGCGCTTCTTCGCGGCCGGCTACCACTTCAACACGATGCCCTAGTGCAGTTTCAGCCTTTAGCAAAAAAGCACGGGAATCTTTCATGTTGCGAACAGTGTTGGTGGCAATTACGCGGACATTCACTGGCGACACATACGCAAGACGTTGGCCGAACACAGCCAAGCAATTTAGCGCACGCGTTTGGGCATCAGCATCAAGATTTTTGTCTGCATCTAGGCCATCGGCAAGCCGTACATGTTCTTTAATGCGATCAATAATTCGAATTTGCCCAAGTGTATAGCGTGCCACCACCATATGAAAGCTATTCGAGCCCAAATCAACAGCCGCCAGTAAATCGCCATCTTTCAAAGCTGTACTTTGCGTTGCGTTGTTCAACGTTTTCGGCATAATTTATTCAATAAATACGCTTGAGCAGAAAATAGTGGCTCATTTTCAGCGACTGTAATTTTCGTGTATTGCCCATCGGCTGAAAGCTGCCAAGATTGACAGTTATCGCGCAGATAAAAAGCAAGCTCCTCTTCAAATACGCGAGCAGCAAGATGGGGTTGCAGAATAGGGAAACAGGTTTCTACACGCCGCAAAAGATTACGTTCAAGCCAATCGGCACTCGAGCAAAAAATCTCTGATTTACCGTTATTAGAAAACCAATACACACGACTATGCTCTAGGAAGCGACCTACCAATGCGCGCACAGTAATATTCTCGGACAAACCCACAACACCAGGACGCAAGCAACATGCACCACGCACAATCAGCTCAATTTTTACACCGGCTTGCGAAGCAACATACAAAGCTTTAATCACTTCTGGCTCATTAATAGCATTCATTTTGGCAATGATGCGTGCAGGTTTTCCTTCACGTGCCAGTTTTGCCTCACGCTGAATTTTCTTCAATAAACTGGAATGCAAGGTAAACGGCGAAGTCAACAGATGCTTGAGTTTCAGAGGTTTGCTTAAACCGGACAACTGTTGGAAGATGCTATGCACATCTTGTGTTATGCCTGTGTCTGCAGTCATTAGCCCAATGTCGGTATACACTTTGGCTGTTCCAGCATGATAATTGCCGGTACCTAAATGCACGTAACGCTGCAATGTTTTGCCTTCACGCCGAACAATGAGCATCATCTTGGCATGTGTTTTAAAACCGACTACGCCGTAAATTACTTGCACGCCAGCTTCCTGCAAGCGATTAGCTAAGGATAAATTGGCTTCTTCATCAAAACGGGCGCGTAATTCAACGATCACCGAAACATCTTTGCCGTTATGTGCGGCGGTAATGAGATGTTCAATGATTTTTGAGTCTTTGCCGGTTCGATACAAGGTTTGCTTAATGGCTAATACGTGTGGGTCACTGGCGGCATGTTGCAGTAAATCAAGCACTGCGTTAAAGCTTTGGTAGGGGTGGTGCAGAAGAATATCGTGATCTCGAATGCTGCGGAACGGATTTTCTTCATCAATATCCACTTTGCCTTGTTTGAAATTTGGGAATTTCAAATCTGCTCGCTTAGCTAAATCATATACTTGCACCACGCGATTTAGATTGACTGGGCCATTAATTCGGAACAATGCACTTTCAGTTAAATTAAAGTTTTCTAACAGGATTTGAGTAATTTTTTTCGGACAATCCTTGGCAATTTCTAAACGCACAGCCGGGTTGTAACCACGTGAATGCAATTCATCTTTAAGTGCACTGGCAAGATTTTCAACTTCTTCTTCATCAACGAATAATTCCGAATTTCGGGTTACTCGGAACTGATAAGCACCTTTCACTTTCATGCCTGGAAACAAATCGCCAACAAACTCAGTCAATATCGCGGAAAGGAACACATAATCGTCGCTACCATCGGAGACGTTGTCGGGCATTTGTATGATGCGCGGAAGCGAGCGGGGCGCACGTACAATCGCGATGCCACCTTTGCGGCCGAAAGCATCTTTGCCTTCCAAGATAACCGCCACATTCAGGCTTTTATTAAGGATTTGCGGAAACGGATGCGCCGGATCAAGCGCTAACGGCGAGAGTACCGGCATAATTTCAGTTTTAAAATAATGGTGTAGCCAGCGCTTTTTGGCGGCTGTCCAGGTTTCGCGATTGAGGATTTGTATGCCGGCAGCCGAAAGTTCAGGCCGCAGAACCTCATTCCATAAGGCGTATTGTTCTTGTACCAACTGATTGGACAGCGTGTAGATTCTCTCTAGAGCAATTTGCGGGTCCATGTTGTCGGGCAACAAAGGCGCTTTGTATTGCATGGCTGTTTTGACCGTGGCAGCGCGAATTTCGAAAAATTCATCAAGATTCGTGCAGGAAATGCACAAATATTTTAATCGTTCAAGAATTGGAATGCTTTTATCGTTAGCTTGTTCCAAAACGCGAAAATTAAACGCTAATTGCGAAAGCTCGCGATTAAGGAATAATTCGGAATCGGAAAAATTATCAAGTGTTTTCATAGGTGGTTTCAGGCTCTTGGTTCAAGCATAACAGAACAAAATTGGTTTAGTGGGCAATGCGTTTTTTTGGAAAGCGGCAAGTAAATGTGCTGCCTTTGCCGGGCTCGCTTTCAATCAATAATTCAGCCTGGTGTAAATTCAGCACATGCTTGCAAATTGACAGGCCTAAACCGGTGCCGCCTAATTCGCGTGAACGGCTGGCAGAAATGCGATAAAAGCGTTCAGTAAGCCTATTGATGTGGTCGGCCGGAATACCGAATCCAGTATCCTTCACATAAAAATCTACACCGCCTAATGTGTTATATTTCAGACCAATATCGATTATACCGCCGGTAGGTGTATAGCGAATGGCATTAGACACCAAATTCGAGAAGGCACTATGTACGTCTTTTGGCGAGCCAATCAGTGCGCCATTAAAGTCATTATGAATGTGGATGGTATGCCGGCTTTGGTTCAGAGCATTGGCTTCTTGCGCTAAGGTACTTAGCAAAGAGCTGGATTGGATGATTTCTTCGGGCAGTTCTTTTTCGGATTCTAAACGCGATAAATTAAGTAGATCTTCCACCAAATTATTCATTCGATGCGATTGTTTTTGCATTTCAACAATAATACTTTGCAGTTCAGGGTTTTCTTGTTGTTCAATTAGCTCTAAATAGCCATGGATAACCGTTAATGGCGTTCTTAGCTCATGCGAAACATTGGCCACGAAATCACTGCGGATTTTTTCAAGTTTACGCATGGTGGTGGAATCGCGCAGCACAATAAGGCTAAGCTCCGCAGTATACGGCAATAAAAATATATCCAGATTAGTTGCTGTGGCATTGGGCGCCAGTATGTTTAATAGCGGCTGATCAAAATTATGTAAGTCGAACCAAATTTTAAACTCTGGATGTATTAGCAGTTGTTGAAGTTTAATATCATCATCACCTGGCGCAATGCTCAGCATGTTTTTTGCGGTTTTATTTGACCAAACCACAGCGCCAGTGTTGCGCTTAACTACCAATGCACCTTCGGGCATTGCGCTAGCAGCTAAGCGATAGCCACGAAGCATTTGTGCAAGCCGGCTCATGCGTTGCCGATTTTCTTTATTACGCCGAATAATCAGTATTTCAAGCGCCGACCATATCCCTTGCGTATTTGGCTCAGCCATAAAGCTACGAGCTTCCAAATTTTTCAACAGGCCTGACATTCGCCAGTGGCTTCGTGCTATTTGAAGTGTGGCCAAAATTGCCCAGGCCCATAAAACACCCAAGCCGCCAAAACTTAGATATGCCACACAAAGCGCCAAGGTATATACAAAGAACCAAAGAATCCAATGTTGTTGCCATGCGAGTGCTGAAACTGTTGCTTTGGGCATAGATTAGGTTTTTCTGTGTAGCTCAACGAAGCGATAGCCTGAGCCTCGAACTGTTTCAATCATATTTTCCAAATGAAATGGCTCAAGTACTTTTCGCAAACGGCGGATATGCACATCGATAGTTCGGTCTTCGATGTCGCTTGAGCCGCCCCAGACAAAATCCAATAACTGATTTCTGCTATAGGTTCGATTCAAATGGCTCATAAAGAAATGCAATAGTCGGTATTCTGTTGGGCCAATATGTACACTTTCTTGATTAACTAAAAACCGATGTTGATGTCCGTCTAGGCGTAATGCGCCAACTTCAATGGAACCGTCATCTTCGGTTTCTCTGCTGCGCCGAAGCACGGCTTTAATGCGTGCTAGCAACTCTCTGGCCGAAAATGGCTTAACCACATAATCGTCGGCTCCGTGTTCAAAGCCAGCAATGCGATCGGCTTCATCGCCTTTGGCGGTAAGCATAATAATCGGAATGTCTTTGGTGTTGGCTTCTTTGCGGAATCGTTTAACAAGCTCAATACCCGTAATGCCGGGCAACATCCAGTCTAGCAAAATGAGGTCTGGGATTTTATCGGCAATAGACTCAAAAGCTTCTTTCGCATCAGCGGCACAGACAGGATGGTAAGCCTGTGTGCGCAATGCGAATGCCACCATTTCACGGATGGCGGGTTCATCTTCAACAATGAGTATATGTGCTTGCACGTCAGAACCTTATTCAATCAAGTTAAGGTATTTAATCTAATTATTATGACGTTAATATGACAGTCTGTCATCAAACCCTTAGCCGCCTTGTTGTTCAGGCTTGATACCTTGTCGTTCAAGCTCTAGGGAAATAGGCTTTAGTTCAGCAATACGTGCTTCAACGCGAGCTCTTTGGTAATAATCCACATCGTCATTTTTTATCAGTGTAATAAGCTGATTGATGGCATCGTCTACTCGGCCATTCAAATAGGCAACTTCAGCAAAGCTTTCTGCGGCTCTGAGTGTATTGCCCGATAATTCAAACGAGCGTGCAAAATTACGCTGAAATACAACATCCTCAGCGCTATTGTTGCTAATCTCACGCAGAATCTCTTGTGCTCGCAAAGCCATTGGCTTGCTGTTTTGCTCCAGTAAGAATTCCGAATAACTCAAAATAACCGCATGATTTTTTGGGAATTTGGTCAGTAATTGTTCATAGCGTGTTTGTGCCAACGTGCTATTTTTTTGCGATTGCGCCGCAGAAGCCCGAGCAATTCCAATCCAAAGATTAGTAGGATAGTTGCCGATCAATGCGTTTAATATAGGCTCGGCAGCAAAGCCTTGATGGTTTTCTATATGTGCTAGGGCCATGCCATATTTTTGTGGATCGCTAAGGGATTTCTCAAATCCATCAATGCCGCGTCGGTATTCTGAAATAGCAACCGAAGGGCTGGATGCCGATAAAACCCGCAAGCGTTCTTTAGCCCACAAAAAATCGCTACCTAATAATTGGTTTTTATTTTGGCTGCTAAGTTGAGCAAAATCAGGAAGCAACGGGTTGTTGCTAGGCGTATGGTTTATTGGCAAAGCCGGTTTATTTTGTTGAATTTTATAGGCGCGATCTTTGGCTTCGCTAATTCGAATAGTGGTTACTGGGTGCGATTTCAGGTAATCGGGCGCTGTATAGCCACCAGAATTGCCGCGCCCAGAACTTTCCATGCGCGCAAAAAAATCGGCTAATGCGTCAGGATTGTAGCCCGCGCGGTACAAGGTTTGAATGCCGATGCGATCGGCTTCAGATTCATTTGAACGTGTGTAATCAATTTGCCGTTGAATCAGTAAGCCTTGCGCGCTAATCATGGCAGCCATACTGGCATTGTCGGCGGAGTTGCCACTACTGGCGGCATTAGCGGCTATAACCAGACCAAGCGCGGCGAGCATAATGGGGATTTGATCTTTCTTGGCACGCTCCACTGAGCGCAACACATGCTTTTGAGTAACATGCGATATTTCATGGCTAATCACACCAGCCACTTCAGCTTCACTTTTTGCGGTGAGCACCAAGCCTGCATTCATGCCAATATAGCCACCAAGCGTGGCAAAGGCGTTAATCTGTCGATCGCGCATCATGAAAAATGTGAACGGTTGTTTCGGGTTATCTGACGATGAACCTAAACGATGGCCCATGGTTTGTAGCCACGAATCAATCAGCGGGTCGTCAAGTATGACGTTGTATTGCCGCAGTTGATATAGGGTATAACCGCCATATTGTTGTTCTTGGTCAGGTGTTAGCAATTCACCGGCTGATGAGCCAAGCTCCGGCAAGCTGGTTTCTTGTGCGATAGCCACTGAAAAACTTGTTGTTAAACAACTTAATACAGCTATAGTTAGGATTTTTTTGTGTATTGACAGAGATTTCATGCGAGCCGGCTTGAATTTACTTACACTAGGACTCACATAGTAACGCATAGTTCCTCTTTTATTGCTTAAGGATTTGGTATGGCAGATATCCTAATTTACAGCTCAGCGTCTTGCCCGTATTGCGTGGCAGCGAAGAATTTTCTGAAGTCACGTGGCCATGAATTCCGTGAGCAACGCATTGATATGGATGACGAAGCGCGAAAAACCATGATGACTAAAACTCAACGCACATCGGTGCCACAGATTTTTATCAACGACACGCATATTGGTGGTTTTGATGACATGGTAGCGCTTGATCGTGCAGGCAACTTACAGCCGCTTTTGGAGCAATAGCGCAGAAAATTGGGCTTCTTGGGGTATAATGCGCCCTAAATATTTATAGTGAGAAGTAAGATGGCGCATACAATTGCGGTGATTCGTGGAGATGGCATTGGTCCAGAAATTATGGACGTTACCCTTGATGTATTAAATGCCTTGAACATTGGCTTGCAATATGAGTTTGTTGAAGCGGGTTTGGCGGCTTATGAAAAAACCGGCGAATTGCTTCCAGAGGCCACTTTAGCGGCTATTAGCAAATACAAAGTGGCGTTGAAAAGCCCATTAACCACGCCGGTTGGCGAAGGATTTTCCTCGATTAATGTAGTTTTACGCCGTCATTTTGATTTGTACGCCAATGTTCGCCCAGCCATCAGCTTTCCTAACACCAAATCGCGCTACCAGAACATTGATTTAATCACCGTGCGTGAAAATACCGAAGGTGCTTATATCGGCGAAGGTCAGAGTATCTCCGAAGACGGTGAAACCGCATTGTTGACTCAGAAAATCACCCGCAAAGGTTCTGAGCGCATTGTGCGATATGCCTTTGAATTGGCTCGTGCGGTTGGCCGCAAAAAAATCACTGTGGTGCATAAAGCCAATATTCTGAAATCCACTTCTGGCTTGTTCCTGAAAGTGGCACGTGAAGTGGCTGCCGAATACCCAGACATTCAATGCAACGAAATGATTGTTGATAACACCTGCATGCAGCTAGTAATGCGTCCTGAGCAGTTCGACATGATTGTAACCACCAATCTGTTTGGCGACATTATTTCTGATTTATGTGCAGGCTTAGTCGGCGGTTTGGGCTTAGCGCCTGGCGCGAACATTGGCAAAGACTGCGCCATTTTTGAAGCGGTGCATGGTTCAGCGCCAGACATTGCCGGCAAAGGCATTGCTAATCCTTGCGCGTTGTTGCTTGGCGCGGTGCAAATGCTGGAACACATTGGCGAAGTATCGGCCGCTGTGCGCCTGAAGCAAGCCATTATCGATACCATGAACGACAAAGATCACTTAACACCTGATTTGGGTGGCACAGGTACAACGCAAACCTTTGCTACGGCGATCATCAAGCACATCAAAGCGTAATTTCATTTCTGCAAAATAAAACGCGCTTCGGCGCGTTTTATTTATTTGTACGAATCGTCATGGCGCGCCAAGGCATGCCCTATGTTAATTCCTCACTTCTTTAATTCTTACAATATTCGGATTGCCCCTGAAATCACGAATAATTGCTTTTGCTGCCTCTTTGTCTTTTGCTATTAGTTCAATTTTGCTTTGCTTTCCAGCTGCATCTTTCACTGTGGCAACGAATTTTAGAAGCTGCGGTGCATTGATGGCAACAGCCGCTGTTGTTTGTGCTGACGGAGTTTGATTAGCTTTGACCGAGCTATTTTTAGCAGGGGTTTTGCTTTGCGCTGCAACGGATTTCGTAACAGTTTTTGCGAGCGATGGTTTGTTGTATTGGCCATCAAATGAAATTCCTGATTCGTGGTATGCCTTGCAACTGCTGGTGTTTAGCTGAAGAACGCCAGATTTAATGGTGAACAAAATGCTGCAGTTATATTCCTTGTTGTAGAAGTTTGCGTAGCTGTTGGCAAATTCTGCAATGCCATACACACCGCCGATGGACTGCCCAGCTTTTGCATCTAAATTAAACACAATGCTGTGCTCGGATTTTAATGAGATATCTAGAGTTTGCGTTCCAGCTGGAACGCCATTGCTGCCTTTCCATAATCCAATGAATTCGTTAATTGAGACTTTGTCGTGGTCTGGAATGCTAGTGGCGACAACCATTGGAATGCTCTGGGTGTTTTCAGCAATCTGCGTTAGTGAACTTTGGCTTGATGCCGGCAGGCTGCTTGTTTCTGGTTGCGTGGCTGAATCGCTAATTTGTGCGATTTCATCGCTCGTGTTTTCAGCATTGCTGTCGAAAATGCCAAACCATTTCAGTGCTAGCAAGATAGCAAAAACAATGCCCGCGTAGATTAGCCAGCGGCTCAAATTAGTCCCGTTAGTAGGAGCGCTAATAGGGCTTTCAGAACTATCAAGGCTTGGCTTTGGTTCAACAGCTTTGCTCGCAACGTTTGTATCGGTGGTGTTTACTTTACGCGTAGATTTGAATGTGGTATTTAGTTTTCTTTTGTCGGGACTTACGAATTCCTGCTCTATAAGCCATTGATCGTATTCAGCGCGCTGAACTGGATTAGAAAGTACAGCAAATGAATCATTAATTGTTTTTAGAAACCGCGAAGCGTCGGCATTGGGACTTAAGTCAGCCTCACAATTTTGAATGATGGCTTTATACGCTGCGCGAATAACATCACTTGAGGAATTGTTGGCTACATTGAGGTTGTTGTAATACGTTTTAATAAGCATAGTTGCACTGTTATAGATGTTTTAGGATTGAAAGCCTACTTTTGCCCGGCTGGTAGGCTAATTTTAACGCATTAAACACATAATCCCCAGCTGCTTCGCAGGCATCCGGCAGTGACTTTTTCAAGGCCAAATTAGCAGCAATGGCTGAGGCGAGTGTGCAGCCGGTGCCGTGCCCAGATACTTTCAGGCGTGGATGCTCGAATTCATACAGTGCATTGCCGGTATCGAGTCGGTCAATCACCTTTTTGCCGCTTAAGTGGCCACCTTTCAGCAATACGGCTTTTGCGCCCATGGCCAACAATTCAACCAATGCGCCTTCCGCTTCGTCTTCATTAGTAATGCTGTGATTCAGTAGCAACACCGCTTCATCGATGTTTGGTGTGATGACAGTTGCGATCGGCAACAAGCGTTCAACTAAGCGCTGTATAGCGTGCAATTCCAATAACGTATGACCTGAGCTGGATACCATCACCGGATCAAGCACGATATATTTCGGCTGATATTTTTCTAAAGCGTCAGCCACCACATTAATGACTGCTTTATTGGCCAGCATGCCAATCTTCACCGCGCGGATATCGAAATCGCAAAATACCGAATCGAGTTGTGCGCGCAGGAATTTTGGCGGCGGCACATGAATAGCTTGCACGCCTTGGGTGTTCTGTGCGGTGAGCGCAGCAATCGCGGATAGTCCATGCAGGCCATGTGCGGCAAAGGTTTTCAGATCTGCCTGAATACCGGCACCACCGCCGGAATCAGATCCGGCGATGGTGAGTACACTGTGGTTATTGAATTTGTTCATTAATCGCGCCTAGAAGGCGCTCCTATAGGACTTCTGAGGCGTGATCGGCCAAACGCGAACGCTCGCCACGGCGTAAGGTGATGTGCGCGGAGTGTGCCCAGTTCTTGAAGCGATCCACCGCATAGGTTAATCCGGAAGTAGTTTCGGTTAGGTATGGCGTATCAATCTGCTCAACATTGCCCATGCAAATAATTTTAGTTCCCGGGCCCGCACGGGTAATCAAGGTTTTCATTTGCTTTGGTGTTAAGTTTTGCGCTTCATCAATAATCAGCCAGCGATGCAGGAATGTTCGGCCACGCATAAAATTCATAGCACGGATTTTAATGCGCGATGCCAGTAGTTCGTTGGTTGCGCCACGCCCCCAGGAGTTTTGCTCTTGAGTGTTAGTGAGTACTTCCAGATTATCGGTTAGGGCGCCCATCCACGGCGTCATTTTCTCTTCCTCGGTGCCAGGTAAAAAGCCAATATCTTCACCCACAGAAACGGTGGCGCGGGTCATAATAATTTCGCGGTAACGCTGGATATCCATGGTTTGCGAAAGGCCTGCGGCAAGTGCCAGCAATGTTTTGCCGGTACCCGCAGTGCCGAGCAGGGTAACTAAATCAATTTCCGGATCCATTAGCGCGTTTAAGGCGAAGTTTTGTTCGCGGTTGCGTGCGGTTATGCCCCACACCTGATGCTGTGGTGAGCGAAAATCGTCGACAATTTGCAAAGTAACACGCTCACCCTCCATTTTGCATACCCGTAACTCAACTTCATCATCACCGGGCATATATAGGAACTGATTTAAAAACCAATCATCTTTCGGGCTACGCTGGATTTCGTAAAAAGTGCGGCCTTTGTCGGTCCATGAACGCAGATTGCCTTGATGGCGTTCCCAGAAATCTTCTTCAAGCTCTCGTACGCCAGTGAACAATAAATTGAAATCGTCGATGGCGCGGTCGTTTTCATAATCTTCAGTCACCACGCCGCAAATTGAAGCTTTGATACGCAGATTGATGTCTTTCGAGACCAATACCACTGGCACACCGGGGTTATCTTCTTTTAATTGCAGAATAGAGCCGAGGATCAGGTTATCAGGCAATACCGTGCCGAAGCGTTTACCAGGTTCCATTTGTTTGAGTTGGAAATGCAGTTTGCCGATTGTACCGTCAGCGCGTAAATTCAAGCCTTTCGGTTGTATTAAAGGAATGCCGTCGGTGATATCGCTACTGCCGTGGGATTCAATAAGTTCATTGAGGAAGCGGCTAACTTGGCGGGCGTTGCGTGAGGACTCAGAGTGTCCTTTTTTACCGTTATCGAGTTCTTCCAGAACCATCATTGGTATAAATACATCGTGTTCTTCGAATTTAAACAGCGCGGTTGGATCATGCATCAGGATATTGGTATCTAAAACATAAATGCGCTTGCTTCGAGTCATTTGTTATTCCTTGGTATGGGATTAATACTTCATAGGATCCATGATCGCGTCTAAGTTTAAGTGGTCGCAAAACTCCATAAAATCATCACGTAATGCCGCGATGTGCATGGTGGCGGGAATGCCGATAGTCAACTGTGCAGTGAACATTGAGGCGCCAGTGTGCATGGCTTGATAGCCATTGCTTTGCATGTTTTCGATGGTGATGCCTTGCCGGTCAAAAAAATCGGCCAATTGAAACAAGATGCCGGGTTTATCGGCAGCAACGACTTCTACCAAATACGGCAACATATTCGACTGCATCGGTTTTGGGCCCGTGCGGTAGTAGGCAATCTTAATTTGGTTTTCGCGTTCTAATTTGCTAAGCAAGGATTCAAGCTTAACGATGCCATCCCAGTTACCAGTAGCTAATGCTACTAACGACACATCGCGACCAACCGTTGAAAGACGGGTATCAAGCAGATTACAGCCCGATTCGGATATGCGACGGGAAACAATCAATAGCGGCGAATTCGGGTAGGTACTGTAGGCACTGATGAGTAAGTGATTGCCAGTACTGGCCAGCTGCGTTGAATTTTCGTTCAAGATGCGTTCCTGCGACACGAAAAACTGTGTCAAAATGATACTTACAGAATAGAGTCTTGCTGAGCAACCGGCAAGTAGATTTAGAAAACTTTTTTTTCAAGGAGTCAGAAAGTGCAGTTGAAGGGAAGCATAACCGCATTAACCACGCCTTTTACCGAATCTGGTGTTATTGACTTAAATGCCTGGCGCTCACAGCTTGACGCGCAAGTAAATGCAGGTTCTTCGGGTGTGGTGGTGGCAGGCTCAACAGGTGAGGCAGTCAATTTAAGTGATGAAGAATATTGCCAACTCATTGAATTAGCCTCAATTCGCATGGGAAACCGAGCGATTTTGCTAGCTGGAACAGGCCATTCATCAACCAGCAAAACCATTCGACAAAATAAATTAGCCAAGCGTACCGGTGCAGCTGTAGCCTTAGTGGTAACCCCGCCGTATGTGCGGCCAACCCAGGCAGGCTTAGTGGCGCATTATTTGGCGGTTGCCGAAGCATCAGAAATTCCAATCGTGCTTTATAACGTGCCAAGCCGAACTGGCTGCGATTTATTGCCCGACACGGTGGCCAAGCTATCTAGCCATCACAACATCATTGGTTTAAAAGAAGCTGTTTCCGACCAAAGCCGTTGGAACGCACTTTACCCGTTAGCTACGCCAGATTTTGCCTTGCTTAGTGGAGACGACCCAAGCTTCGTGCGTGCCATGATAGGGGGCGCACAAGGCGTTATCTCAGTGGCATCGAATGCCGTGCCAGCCTGTTTTGCCCGTATATGTCGCTATTTGGAAGAATACAACAGCGATCAGGCTTTAGTCTTAGATGCCAAACTGCAGGAACTGTATGCATTTCTAAATGTCGAACCCAATCCAGTTCCTATTAAAGCCATCATGTCTCAGCTAGGCTTTGGTTCTGGTGTGCGGCTGCCATTGCTGTCTTTATCTGAGAATTATCAGGCCAAGGCAGGCGAAATGACAAATTTATGTAAATCTATTGAACAATCGATTTGAGAAGGATCACTATGTTTCGCATTGCTACCCACATATTTCGTTTCACGCTTCTAATACTAGTACTCGGCTCGTTTTTGGCGGGTTGCAGTTGGTTCCGTTCGCGTCCTGAATATCAAGGCGTTGAAATCAGTAAGCCGTTGGCAATTCCGGCTGATTTAAGTAAACCTAAAAGCCGTGATGCCTTACAAATCCCTTCAAAAACCTTGCTAGGTGAAAATGCCAAGAGCCCAGATCAAGTCGCCAATTTTATAGTTAATGACGAGGCAGGCAAGGTTTGGACACGACTAGGCACGGCGCTTGAAGGCATAGAAGGCGTGGAAGTACTTAACAAAGCGGAAAGCATTAAAAGCTATGAAGTGCGCTTTAAGGCTGAAACATTTCTAATTTCTGCGCAGCCCGATAACGACAAAACCCGCGTAGTAGCCATTGGTGTTGATGGCGCGGTGCGGCAATCGGGTGTTTCCAGTGAATTGTTAGCTAGGCTCAAGACAGCATTGCTGAAATAAGTAGGCTTATAAATTAAAAAGAGCGCCTAAGCGCTCTTTTTTATAGTGATAACAAATTTATTTTTCTAAATATTGCAACTTATCCGGCTTGCCATCCCATTCCGTGGCTTCTGCCAACGGCTCTGCGCGGGTGGTAATAACCGGCCACAGTGCAGCAAGTTCGGCATTCAGCGCCACAAAATGTTCTTGCCCGGCTGGCACATCGTCTTCCGGAAAAATGGCTTTAGCAGGGCATTCTGGTTCGCACAAGGTGCAATCAATGCATTCAATCGGGTCAATAACCAAAAAATTCGGACCTTCGTGAAAACAATCGACCGGGCAGACTTCAACACAGTCGGTATATTTGCAGCGAATACAGTTTTCAACGACGACAAATGGCATAAATCACCTACTAGTAGAGAAAACCCCTTAAAATGTCTAATTAGGCATTTGGGCATAGCGCCATTATTTTACTGTATTTAGGAGTGTTATGAGTGTTTCTCACCGATCAGGATCTGAAGCAATCATTGCTCGGCCCGATCACTGTATCTCGCGCAAAGACATCAGTCCGAATGCTTTGCGTGTCTTATACCGTCTGCGAGAAGCGGGTTATCAGGCCTATATTGTGGGCGGTGCGGTGCGCGATTTATTGATTGGCGGACACCCCAAAGATTTTGACGTAGCTACCAACGCAACACCTGAGCAAGTACGTGCGAATTTTCGCAATTGCCGCTTAATTGGGCGTCGGTTCCGCTTGGCGCACATTATGTATGGCTCAGAAATTATTGAAGTTGCCACTTTCCGTGCGGCCGGTGAAGATGATACTCAAGGTGATCGCAAAACCCACGAAGAAGGCCATTTGTTGCGCGACAACATCTACGGCACCTTAGAAGAAGATGCGGTGCGCCGCGACTTTACGGTGAATGCGTTGTATTACACCGTTGAAGATTTCAGCGTACGAGATTTTGTTGGTGGCTATCAAGACGTGCAAGATCGTGTGTTGAAACTGATTGGCGATCCAGAAACCCGTTACCGTGAAGATCCTGTGCGTATGTTGCGCGCCATTCGTTTATCGGCAAAACTGGGTTTTAGCATTCACCCAACTGCCGCTGAGCCTATCCCGCAGATGGCGCCATTGCTTGCTAGCTCATCATCGGCGCGCTTATTTGATGAAATTCTTAAAATATTCTTAGCCGGCAGTGCTGAAAAAAGCCTGTTGCAGCTAGAACAATATCAATTGCTGGATGTATTGTTTGCCGATACCGCCAAAGCCCTACAAACTAATCGTTCTGGCGCGTTGCGGGCCATGTTGTTGCAGGCCATGCGCAATACCGATCAACGCATTGCCGAGGGTAAATCAGTGGCACCAGGCTTCTTGTTTGCTTGCCTGTTGTGGCCGGCGTATTGTCGCGAGCTGGCTGTACTTCAAAATACAGGTTGCGAACTGAGTGTGGCTCAGCAGCGCGCATCAGATCGGGTCACCTTGCGGCAAATTGAACGCATCGCAGTTCCGCGCCGGTTCTCAATGCCGATGCATGAAATATGGCAGCTACAAACCCGCTTTCAGCAAAGAACGCGTAAGCGTGTGTTTAAGCTATTAGCCCATCCACGTTTTCGCGCGGCCTTTGATTTTCTCGAGTTACGAACTTTTGGTGCGCCGGAATTGGCCGAAGAGCTGGAGTTTTGGCGGCAAGCTCAAGTGCTTTCGCCAGAAAAATTAGCTGAAATTATTCCGCAGCACAGCAAAAACACTGACGGTGAAAGCGCACACCAGCCAGTTAAACGCAAACGGCGGCGTAGCAATCCTAAGCCTGCACAAGCCGAGTAATTGGGCGCATGGAACGCGTATTTATTGGACTAGGCGGCAACCAAGGCGATTCGCTTGCGACACTAAAACGCGCGGCACAACAAATATCGGCATTACCATACACAAAACAGCTTGCAATGTCGCATTTTTATCAATCGCCAGCTTGGGGCGGCGTTGAGCAAGCGGATTTTATCAATGCGGTGCTGGAAATCCACACGCAGTTAACTCCGCAAGAATTGCTAGAGAGTCTCTTAGATACTGAGCGCCAGCATGGCCGAAATCGAGAACTTGAGCTGCATTGGGGTCCGCGCGTGCTTGATTGTGATATTTTGCTATTTGGTCAACGTATACTTCACAGCGAGTCGCTTTGTATTCCTCATCCGCGTATGGCACAACGCGCGTTTGTATTGGTGCCATTGGCTGAGATAGATGCTAGTCTGCCAGTGCCTGGCTTAGGCAGTGTGCAGAGCTTGCTTGATGATTTATCCGAATGTACCATCCAACTTATTGAATAAAGGTCGTTCTTATGTATACCAGCCCAGCTCCTGAATCATTGCGACCTAAAGTGACAGTACCGATGTTGCAGCAGATGAAGCGCAATAAACAGCGTATCGCCACACTCACGGCTTACGATGCAAGTTTTGCGCGTTCCATGGATGCCGCAGGCATTGATGCAGTATTGGTTGGCGATTCCTTAGGCATGGTGATTAAGGGTGGCGAAAACACCGTATCGGTTTCGGTTGCAGATATGGTCTATCACAGCCGTTGTGTTGCGCAGGGTTTGCAAAGCGCGTTGTTAATTGCTGACATGCCATTCCAAAGCTACGCCAGCGTTGATCGCGCCTTAGATTCAGCCGCCATGTTGTTATCAGATGGCTTGGCGAGCATGGTAAAAATGGAAGGCGCAGGTTTTGTGTTAGATGCCATTGCTTATCTTTCCGAGCGCGACATTCCAGTGTGTGCGCATTTAGGCTTAACACCGCAATCGGTATTAAAGCTAGGCGGCTTTAAAGTGCAAGGTCGAGATCAACAAGCCGCAAACGGTATCATCGAACAAGCTAAGCAAGTGCAAGCGGCGGGCGCGCAATTATTAGTGCTTGAGTGCATGCCATCTGCTTTAGCAAAAATTATCACCGAAACCGTTAGCATCCCCACTATCGGTATTGGTGCTGGGCCAGATTGCGATGGTCAGATTTTGGTGTCTTATGATGCTTTGGGAATCAATTCCGGCCACCGTCGCCCACGTTTCGTGAAAGATTTCCTCGCCAGCACAGGCTCAATCGATGCGGCTTTCGCACAATATGTTCAAGATGTAAAATCTGGCGCGTTTCCAAGCGCAGAGCATGGATACGCCTAATGAATGTGTTTAGAAATGTGGCAGAATTACGCGAACAAATTACCGAATGGAAATTGCAGGGTTTACGCATTGGCTTTGTGCCAACTATGGGCAACTTACACGCTGGGCATTTTGCTTTGGTGGAATTGGCTAAACAGCATAGCGATAAAGTGGTCGCAAGTATTTTTGTTAATCCAACGCAATTTGGGCCCAATGAAGATTACGCGCGTTACCCCAGAACCGAGCTGCACGATATTGCTGGTTTAAGTGAAAAGGGCTGCGACGCTATTTTTCTGCCAACAGCCGATGAGATGTATCCTCTGGGGATTAAGAACTATGTGCAAATGCATGTGCCAGGCATCACCGATATTTTGTGCGGTGCATACCGGCCCGGACATTTTAATGGCGTAGCCACGGTGGTGGCGCGCTTGTTGAATATGGTGCAGCCAGATTGCGCGGTATTTGGCCGAAAAGATTACCAGCAGTTGCAAGTTATTCGCTATATGGCAACTGAAATGAGTTTCCCCGTTGAAGTTATTTCGGCGCCAACCTTGCGCGAAACCTCAGGCTTGGCGATGAGTTCGCGCAATCAATACTTGACCGATGAGGAAAGAATGAATGCCGCATTGATCTACCAAACGCTGCTTGCCATGAAAGCGGCTTATATTATCGGTAAACCGATTGAACACATTGAACAAGAAGCGCACGCTAAGCTTGAAAACGCCGGCTTTGAAGTCGATTATGTCGATATTCTTTCGGCTGAATTAGGCAAAGCATCGCGTGCTAGAAACAATGCGCGCGTGGCTTTAATTGCCGCACGCTTGGGCCGAACACGTTTGATTGATAATTTAGAATTTGATATTCAGTGATTTAAGGACAGCGTTTACTATGTGGACTGACAATGATTGGAGCGCCTTGCAACAGCATGCAGCGCGTTGCAGTGCAAAGACTATTCAAGAAATTATTGCCAGTGAAGCAGGGCGCGCGCAAGAGTTTTCCAAAATAATCGGCCCCTTGTATTTCAATTTTTCTCGGCAACATTTCGACTGCGAAACTATAGAAGATTTGCTCAGTCGTTTAGAAAAGTCCGGACTTTTCTAAACGACTGAGCAAATC